>ERZ1292625.47-Hain-H41-01um-R1-47-length-197038-cov-19_pt1 | contig 197038 bp, 332 predicted proteins | sample MGYA00564400_ERZ1292625 | MGnify/ENA primary metagenome ERZ1292625 (study PRJEB36523, sample SAMEA6512639) | groundwater metagenome | collected 2019-01-08 | study: AquaDiva: Metagenomics assemblies of 32 groundwater samples | reverse complement strand
TGTTTCGGCGATCATGAAACACGCAATTGTTGTAGATTTGGCTACCTGCCGCGCCGTTTTGAGTAGAATCTTCGCGAACTGTCCGTTGTAGATTCCCAAGTACATTGGGTAATTGGCCAACGAAAGTTTCTTGCCCTCAACATGAAAAAGCGCCTGCGCCAAATCCGAGCGCAGGGCAACTAATTCTTCGGCTTGGTTAGACTGAGCCATCAGAACCACCACAGGAGAGATTGATGTCCACAGTAAAGACTGATGCCGCCGACGAGACCTTCACCGCCAAGCTCGACATCCACATGGTGTCGACCAGCACCTACCGCAAGCTCATCGACGTGTTCGCAGGAACCCGCGTCGTGCTCGCGGTGATGGGCCCTTCCGGCATCGGAAAGTCGGCAATCCCCAAGCAAGCGGCTATCACGCGAGGCCCTGATGTGCCCTACGTGGCGCTGCACATGCCGACGATGTCGATCGAGGACTTTCATGTTCCGACGAAGGCTGATGATACCAAGCACTACTACGATCGTCGAATTCCTCGGAAATTTCAACCGCTCTTCGAGTATGTCGACACGGAGCGCAAGAAGTACAAGGATGGCAAGATTCCCAGAGACCGCTGCCCCATCCTCGCCATCGAGGAGTTGAATCGTTCCGTCGACAAGCACGTGACTCGGGCGACCTTCACGCTGCTCGACGATCGCGTCATCGGCGACATGACCCTGCCTGATGAGGTGCAGATGGTCGTCTCGATGAATCCGTCCGGCGGCGGCATGTCGGTGAACGAGTTCGAGAAAGACCCGGCGATGCGGCGGCGACTGATCTTGATCGGTGTGGCTGCGTCCTACGGCGACTTCATGCGCTTCGCCAAGGACAAGTTCCACCCCAGGGTCATCGAGCACATCGAGGCGCAGCCGATCCTGTTGTACGACACCGAGAGCGCCAAGTCGGGCAAGGTCTTCGCGTGCCCGGCCACCTGGGACAACGTGTCCAAGCTGTGCACCGCCTTCGACGAGATGAAGATGTCGCTGACGTCGTCGGAAGCTCGCGCGGCCTTCGCAGGAGCGATCGGCGCCGCTGCTACCGAGGTGTTCGTTGAGTTCATTCAGGACGCGACGATCGTCATCACGCCTGAAGAGGTCCTGGGCGGCTACCACAAGAACTCGACGGTAAGGGAGCGTTTCGAGAAGCTCAAGGAGGCGGGACGACAGGACAAGATCACTGCGCTGGCTTCCAACGTAGCGATGCAGATGTTCGTCGATCTCAAGCGCAAGCCGGAGACCTACGCAGCGCAGCTCTCGAACTTCATGGAGGATCTGCCCGAGGAGAACACCATCGTGTTCATCCGCGAGCTGTTCGCTCAAGCGCAGGCGACCAACAACGGCAAGGAGTACATGCGGTCCTTCAACCAACTCATCGCGCAGATCCCCGCCTACAACAAGGCGGTGGAGCGGATGCAGGCGGCACAGAAGAAGGGTGACGCGGAAGCGAAGGCTTAACGCAAGAGCGCCAGACCGTTCGCTGCGTTGGTCTCCTTGTCGAGGACGTGCAACTCGATCGCCGCAAGGCGTGCCAGTTGCACGTCTTCCTCCGTCTCCTCGAACGCCACGTCTGCGAGGCCTGTCTTGTTCAACGCGTTCCACCGCGTCTCTACACGATCCCGAAGCGTAGTAGTAGTGTTGAGGCGGTCCAACGCTTCTTGTGCGAAGGCCAGTTGTTTGGGGGCTAGCACGAGGCCCTCGCGGTGCATCACCAGTGCGCTGTAGGCCTTGGGCTCGTGTGCGAAGGAGTGGGGGACCCCGTCGTGTTGTGTGAGGATCCACTCGGCTTCCTTGACTGCCCAGGCAAGCTGAGCCGAAGAGGCTTCCTCGAGTGCATCTGGGTTCGATTCGTAGCAATCGAATGCGATAGCGGTTTTCTCGAAGACGATGCCGTCCCAGTAGAACGCGGGGACGAAAAGGAGTGCGATGCCCGCCTGGAGCTTGTCTCGATTGCACGTAGGCACTTCCATGCCTTCGCGTTCGAGAGTGAGCCACAGGGTCTCAGGCTCCCATCCGTGGAAGTCCCCAACCAGGTGTCTTGTTGCCAGCATCAAGGCGACGGCTGCCGTGCCGTCTTGTGTCAACAACTTGCGGGCTTCTCGTGGAGAGGTCGATGCGAACTTCGTGCGGCCACGAAGACGTAGAAGCTCCGGTTCAACGAGGTTCATTTGACGACTCTAGCGCATATGCAACGCGAGCGCGTTCTTCATGTCCAACGGAAGCGTCTCTAGAATGGCCGCCAGTTTGTGGACGTCCATGCCACCTCGTCCGTCAGAGGCTTCCCTGACGAGGTCATCGCCGATGATGTCGCCAAAGAAGGTCGATGGATACGAGGCCAGACGGTCCATGGGAATGAACTTGTTACCGAGCGCTACTCCGTGACCCGCGACCTTGGACGTATTGAACACCGACATCATTGGGTCAGGGAGCCTGCGGTCGTAGTGCTTGACCAGGCCGGCCTTCTTGTCCAGCTCGTCGATGACGGACGCCAGCTTGACCTGGGTGTCGCGGTCGCGGATCTCCGCCGGCAGTTCGCTGACCGCGTTGGCGAGCTTCTGGAAGGCCTCCTTGAACTGCGGCGGCGAGGCTTCGACACGGGCCCCGAGCCAGTCCTTGAGGACCTTGGTGGACGTCACCGTGAAGCCTGCCAGCTTGTGCGTCAGTGGGTTGAGGGTAACTCCGAAATGCGCCGCCTTTTCCACGAGACGGGTGCAGGCCATGGCACGACTTTCCACGGAGAGTTTGGTGTAGCCCGCGATGACCTTCGCCTCTGCCGTCTTGACTTGCGCCGCCGAACGCACAGGGATGAGCTTGCGGTCGGGGAGGAGATAGTCCTCGGGGTCATCTACGGCTGCCGCCTGTTTGACGCGCGTGAACAGCGCGTCCTCGATCTCGTACAGGTCGCAGGCTTCCTTGATGGCGGCGTCCACGAAGGCCGGGACGTCAGAGGAGTTTTCGCGGTAAACCCGCGACAACATCGCGTGTTCTTTTGTGTGCAGCGGGAAAGCGCGTTTCTCCGGCCAGGCGAAGGCGGTCACGGGAAGCGCGTCCAGTTCCTCGGGCAGGATGTCAACGTCACCGAGGATCGCGGCGAGCTTAGGCCGACCTTCGACAAGGCGGACAAGAACAGCCAGGGCAGGGTCTCGATACTGGTCGACCATGCCTCAAGTATAGGCCACGCAACGCCTTTCGCGGTGCGTGATTTCATAAGGAAAAACAGCAATGAAGGTCACTCTTTCCGAATTCTTTCTCCACTTGCTCTACGCGAAGAACTTCTACGCGCGGGTCGCGAACAACATGCAACGGGTCGAAGTACCCGACATCAAGACCATGGGCGTCGGCATCAGGAATGGTCGCATCGTGTTGTTCTACGACCCGGTGTTCGTGAAACGCATCAGTCTTCAGTTCGGCGTGTTCACCATCGAACACGAGATCATGCACATCGTGCTCGACCACATCCCGCGCTACCTCGAGATGCTGGCGCGTCTAGGTAACAACGAAGACGAAAGGACAAAGGCGCAGGTCGTTTACAACATTGCGATGGATTGCGCGGACAACGATCTGCTGCGCAAGACGGAATACTTTGACAAGGCGGAGGCGGAGTTCAAGGCGATGTTGCTGGCGGACCTCGACGACGAGACACGTAGCCAGATGACGCCCGAGCGCATCGAGAAGCTAGGTATGGTGTTGCCCGAGAAGCACGACTTGCCGTTGAACAAGCCGTTCGACTTTTATCAGCAAGAGCTGATGAAACGGGTGAAGTTGTTGCCTCCGTCCGCGTGTGATCAAATCATCGCGGACTGGCTCCGTCAGCTAGGGGGTTCCCACGTCAAGTGGGGTGATGGAGACGTGGACGGAGAACAGCGACCTATGCTGCCGGAGGAAGCGCAGGGCCTCGCGCACCAACTCCGCACGCAGCTCAAGCAAATCTTGCGTAAGTCCGTCAAGGATCAGACGCAGGGGAGAGGCACGGTACCTGCGAACATCGCTGAATGGCTCGAGGAGTACCTCGAGGATTCCATCATTCCGTGGTGGGAGGTTCTCACCACGAGGATCAAGGCAACCAAGCGTTCGAAACCCGATCGGGGAATCATGCGCCCCAATCGAATGCTGACGTCCATGTCCGAAGAGGATGAGACAATCTTGCCGGCGCTAGGCGTCATGCGAGACCCGATGTACCGGGTCTTCTTCTACGTCGATACCTCCGGGTCGATGAACTCAGAAAGCCTCGTGATTGCTCGCGGTGAACTGAGCTACATGCTCAAGGCCGATGAGGACCTGGAGGTGCGGTACATGCAGGGCGACTGCAAGACCAACTTCGACAAGGTGTTTCGCAGCGGCGAAGAACTACCCAAGGAGGTGTACGGGCGGGGCGGCACCGACTTCAACGAGTACTTTCAGTACATGGGAAAGTACATGGGCAACGACGAAACCGCACCTGACCTGGTGATCGTCTACACCGATGGGTACGCGCCCGGCGTTTTGCCCGAGAACCGATTCCCCTCGGACGTTCCGGTGATCTGGTTGGTCACCAAGCAACACGCCGTCGAGTCGCTCAAGGACTACGGCGAGGTCATCGTCTGCGACCCGGAGCAGAACGAGACGTGGAAGTACGCCAATGGCGGGTGACCCAAAGAACACATACCCCGGGTGCGTTGAAATCTTTCCCGGTGTCTTTGTCGATTTCAGTGAAGACCCCGCGGTCTACATCGCCGATCGCAAAGGTGAAATCGTTTGTTGGGTGTACGACGAAATCAAGGAGGACCCGTCGGGGTGGACGGCGTCCATGCGCGCAGTTGGCATAGCCGCCCAAGAAGGTCCGGAGGCCGTGCGGGACTTGTTAAAGACGTCACAGCGTTCCCGAAAGAAAAGGAAACCATGATTCATCACGACGCTAGAGATTACGACGTAGCAGTTGGCCAGACCGTCAAGAAGTTCAAGGCCCAGCTCGAAGCAACTATCCACGAGACACAAAAGTCCGCGATGACCGTCATCGAGAAGGTCAGCGGCGAGATTCCAAAGGACCGCATCGTCCACTCACAGGCAATGCGCTTCGCCATCGACGCGGACACCATCCTCATGGGCACTAAGGACCGCAAGGCCAAAGGCCACTTCCAGGAAGGTCTCCACAAGCACGCGCTCAACCAAATCTGCGACCGTGCCGGTGTTCCGCAGACTTTCCTCAACCGGCTCCTTGAGAGGCCCTACGGACGGGAGCTGCTCATCGAGAATCTGTCGACGATCTACGAGAAGGAAGAGAATCACAAGTTCCTCGTCCGCTCGGTCAACGACGAGGTTCGTGGTGTCTTGTCCGATTCGTTCCGTCGCATGGACTCCGTGCCCATCATCGAAGCGTTCGCCAAGACCTGCCACGAAATCGGCGCGGTGCCCATCGAAGGCATCGGCGGTGACCTTCGCTGGGCAGTGAAAGCCATCTTGCCGATGGTGTTCCAGCCATCGAAGAAAGCCGGCACTGAGGAGGTGATCGCATTCTACGCACAGCTCGCCAATTCCGACTTTGGCAATGGTGCGTTGTCGCTCCGCATCGGCATGTTGCGTATCGTCTGTACCAACTACGCGACACTCGACGAAGCGCTCCGCCAGGTCCACCTGGGAAAGCGTCTCGACGAGAACATCGAGTTCAGCCAGGAGACGTACAACCTCGATACCAAGACGATGGTCTCGGCGGTTAAGGACCTCGTCAAAAGTGTCCTCGGACCTGGCAAGATCAACGAGACCGTTGGCCTGATCGGTAAGGCGCTCGAGGAGCGCATCGATGTCAAGCAGGCGTGGCAGGAGCTGCCCAAGCTTGGCATGCTCAAAGGGGAAGTCGAGAAGGTGCAGGAAATCTTCCTCAACGGTGGCGTCGAAGAGCTTCCCATCGGAACTACGCGAGCGCGTATGGCCAACGCGATTTCGTGGTTCGCCAAGTCGGCGGAGACGCCGGAGCGTCGCATGGAGCTGGAGATCACCGCGGGCGAATACATGATCGAGAGCAAGAAGCGGAAGAAGGAGGCCGCCGCGGCATGAGTGACCCTGGGTACGCGTACATGTTACGCACCCTAGAGCTATGCAGAAGGTTCCACGAACAAGGCCACCGCTTTACCTGGGAGGAGCGGCGTCAGCTAGTACGTGACGTCGAGAGTTGCTTTACCGCGGAGGTAGCTTCACTGGTTCGTGCATTGATTCAACAAATTGACGAAGCGGAGCATCGGAAGAAATGAGCGTCGTCGAAATGCGAAAAAAGTTCGCAGGAAACAAGAAGTACCTCCGTTTCATCAACGACATGGTTCGCGCTGAACGAGAGGTCCGTCTTTACAAGGCCCGTGGCATGTACGACGCGGAGTGTCCGTCCGTTTCGTGCGAGCGCCATGAACTTCAAACGATCATAAGGGAAACAAAAGAGACTGTCGAACACGACACCCTTGGAAAGGGCTACATCGTCTATGTCCGTTGATGAACCCATCGGTTACGTCGTCTTCTTTGGACACGAAGACGGTGATGAACCAGGAAAACGCGAACGTGCGGGATTCGAGTTCTATGAACGGCACGCACAAGCGAGAGCTTCGCACGTCGGTAACGGTGCTACGTACGAGCCTGTCTATGTTCGTAAGCCGGAAGTACTACAATCAGATGAGCCCGTTCAAGAGGTAAAACCCGGCGATTGCACACACCCCAACGATTCACTGGACCGTCGTCGTTACGACGGGAACCACACGGTGTGTCACGCGTGCAAGACGCACATCCTTGTTGGGACGGTGCACTATGCGAACGGGCGGAACGAAGCCCAGCAGTACACCGACTTGGTCGAGAAGTTGAACCGAGCAAGCATCGCGGCCAACGAACCGATCAAGCTGCCCAACGGAGTGCTCGGTGTCTGCACGAACTGCGGACAATGGCAACGTGGACGCCATTCTGACGCCACGGTTGATTGCTTCAACGAATGCCGTAAACGCGGACTGGTGTAGTTTTGGAGGACCCGGGCAATGCTCCCTTGCCCGGGTCCTTGTCTTTTTTTTTAGCTTCTACGGCTCGAGGTCGTCGACCATCGGAATCGAGTTCTTGTCGAAGTCCGGGCACACGACAAGCACGGCTGCGAGTGCCGTCGCTTCCGTCGCTTGCGCAGTGGTTAGGGCCTGTGCCTTGGTGATCTGGTCGGCTTGAGATGCCGCGAGCGCTGTACTTGAGGCCGCGACTTCAATGACACGCGCGGCGTCATACCCGTTGATCAGTCCGGTAAGCGTTGCGACATCCACGACGTAGGACGCCAGGATGCTTGCCTCGTTCGTTGCGTCGTTAAGGGCAGCTTGGAAGGTCGCTTGATCAGGCGCAGCGGCGCATCCCGCAGTTCCCAGGAACACATCACCCGCGGTGAGCAACGTCGCGTGGAAGGCCGCTGCAGCATCCATGTCGGTATCGACGATGATGCCCTTGGCTACCATCGCGTCCAATTCGACCTCGCGTGCTTTCTTATAGGTGTAGTCCGAGTTCGAACGTGTAAGAGCTGCGTCGGCTTCGAGCTTGAGCAAGTTCTTCTGGTAACGGTCTTGCTTCGCGGTCTTGTACGCTGCGATCAGCACGTCTACTTGTGAATCGTCGCCCGACGGAAAAGTGAAAACTTCAGGCGTGCCTATAGGCGCATCAAAGTTTGTTTTGAAATCAACCCAGCTAGTGATGAGTGCGTTGACACGGTCAGCTACTGCGGTAGCGGCTGCCTTCGCTTCGTCGAGTGTTTCGTAGCTGAGAACTACGGTCGATGACAAGTAATCGATATTGACACCGGGGTCGCTGTCCAAGCCCGCGTCACGTCCTAGTGGCAACTCGCTTAGGTCAGCGATTCGTGCGACCCGTTGGAACGTGTCATCGAGGGGATCTCCTCGTGTGATGATGCGTTGAACAAAGATCCCAAGATGCGGCAGCTGTCCTGGAATAGTCGCGCCAGCCATAAGACTGGTTACGACAAAACGCTGTGACGTGCCGGATACGAGTTCGACGTGTCGTGTTTGTTCCAGGGTCGCCATAGGTCACTCCGGTACGATGACAGTGGTTGTGTCAGACGCGATTTCGCCGTGCAAAGCATTCAACTCGTTCGCGAGAAACTGAACACGGGCTTGTGTCATCGTGACGTCGGTTTCTTGTTCGGCAACGGTTTCCCAGTCGCGTTGTACTTCGGCGAGCCGGTAGAACGCTAAGTCATCTGCCACGGCTTGTGCGTAGGTATCGGGATACGCCTCGAGGTCTGCCACCGTTGCGTAGTGGCTAAACACTTGAGTTAGTGTTTTGAAGACGAAGACTTCGGGTGGTGCATCTGTGGAATCGTCAACCAAATTGTTCACGCGGTAAAGAGGACTATCTTCGGGGCCCTCTTCAACCGAACGGATTTGTCGCAAACTGAATGAAACCGCCATTGCCCTATGGTACACCGGGTTTCCGCTCATGTTCTTAGGGATCGACCAGAGCTTGAACGCCACGGGTCTGTGCCGTCTCGACAAAGACGGCCGGGTCGAACGCCACCAAACAGTGGACCCTGGGAGGCTGCGGGACGTCGCTCGCCTGGCTTACGTAAAGCAAAGCCTGGTACCTTTACTCAGCCCCGGGGTTCTATTTGTGGCGATGGAGGGCTACTCCTATAATTCAGTCGGCCGTGTCTTCGAGCTGGGCGAAGTAGGCGGTGTGGTACGCCTTCTCGTCCACGAACACGGTCTTTCGTATGTCGTCATCCCTCCTGTCTCTCTCAAAAAATTCGCCACGGGGAATCCCAGCGCTGAAAAAGAGGACATGGTTGAAGCCGCCAAACGTGCAGGGTTTGACGCCTCAGATGACAACCAGGCAGATGCGTTCTTTCTGTCTCAAATTGCTCGTTGCCTCCACCTCAAGCTAACCCCGCCAAACCGGGCGCAGCTTGAGGTTTTGCATTGTATCCATTCACCGAAACCTAAGAAGCCTGCCCGTCGGATCAGGCGCCTCGCAAAGAACAGCATCTAAGCAAAGGCCAGGACATGGACATCAGCGTACTCGACCATCCGGCGTTCAAAGAAACCCAGATTCCTTTGCAGGTGCGCAAGCGCGATGGCGCCACGTTACAAGTGTTCGATTCGTACAAGATCGAATGCGCGATTCGGAAGGCCTGGGAGGAAGTGGAGGGGGAGGGCGCCGTCGACGACGCTAAGGTGAAGAGCGTCGTCATGTTGGCGATCAACACCCTCAACGCGGAGATCGCCGACGTTGAGAAGATCCAAGACGTCGTCGAGATCGCGCTGATGAAGTTCGGCTACTTCAGCGTGGCCAAGGCGTACATCGTCTACCGGCAGAAACATGCGGAGCGACGCAAGACGCGACGCAAACCTGACCCGCTGGCCGTCTCCGAGTACATCCACGTCTCGAAATACGCGCGCCACATCCCAGAGGAGATGCGTCGCGAGCTGTACCCCGAGACGGTCACGCGTGTCCGTGAGATGCACCGCCGCAAGTTCGCGCACGTCGAGGGCCTCGACAAGGACATCGTCTGGGCGTTCGACCAGGTGCTCGACAAGCGTGTCCTGCCGTCGATGCGTTCGATGCAGTTCGGCGGCGCTGCTGTAGAGGCGGTCAACAACCGCATCTACAACTGCACCTTCTCGTTCATCGATCGGCCGCGCGTTTTCGCTGAAGCGATGTTCCTACTCCTGTGCGGTTCCGGCGTCGGCTACTCGGTGCAGTTCGAGCACGTCGAGAAGCTCCCCCCGCTTCAGTTCGTGAACATGGACAACGTCGTCCACCACACCATCGCCGACTCCATCGAGGGCTGGGCGGACGCGCTCCACGCGCTTGTGATGAGCTACGTCGACGGGTTCAACATCGAGTTCAACTACGCCCTCATCCGCAAGAAGGGCGCGGTGCTCAAGACCAGCGGTGGACGCGCCCCCGGTCATCGCAGGCTCAAGGAGTCGCTCGAGCAGACCCGTAAGATCCTCGACAACGCGCAGGGCCGCCAGCTGCGCCCCATCGAGTGCCACGACATCATGTGCCACGCCGCGGACGCGGTGCTCAGTGGCGGCATTCGACGCTCGGCGATGATCTGCCTCTTCTCGCTCGACGACAGCGAGATGGTCAACGCCAAGACCGGAAACTGGTACCCGAAGTTCCCCTGGCGGCAGAACGCGAACAACAGCGTCATGCTCAAGCGCGACGAGGTAAAGAAGAAACAGTTTCACCGCATCATCCAGATGACCAAGGAGTGGGGCGAGCCGGGCTTCTACTTCTGCAGCGACTTCGACTACGGCACCAACCCTTGCGCCGAGATCGGCCTCAATCCCAAGCTTCTCGTCGACGACACGCTGATGTCGATCCTCAAGAAGCGTATCGCACAGGGCAAACGCGTTCCCGCCGTGGGAGAGCTGGCGTCGGTTACGTCCGTGACAGGGTGGGCCTTTTGCAACCTCTGTGAGATCAACGCCGCGATGTTCAAGTCCGTCGAGGATTTCGAGATCGCCGCCAAGGCCGCCACGATCATCGGTACGCTGCAGGCGGCGTACACGGACATGAAGTACCTCGGCTGGCCGAGCGAAGTCATCGCTGAACGTGAAGCGCTCCTCGGCATCGGCATGACGGGCATGCTCGACGCTCCCGGCATTTCATGTGACCCCGTGCTGCAGCGCGAGATGGCACTCAAGGTTAAGGGGTGGAACGCAGAGTACGCGGAGCGCATCGGCATCCGTCCGGCGGCCCGGACGACGTGCGTCAAGCCATCTGGCACCACGTCTCTCGAGCTGGGTTGTGTCGCGTCAGGGCACCACGCACACCACGCGCGTCGCTACATCAGACGCGTGACCGCCGATGAACTGGAGGTCCCCTTCCAGTTGTTCAAGACCGTCAACCCGCACATGTGCGTGAAAAAACCCGACGGCAAGTGGATCATCGAGTTCCCGGTCGAAGCCCCCGAAGGCGCGACGATCAAAGAGGACCTGACCGCGACGACCTTTCTCGACATGGTGCGCTCCACGCAGCAGCACTGGGTGCTGCCGGGAACCGCGGACGCCAGCATCTCGCCAGGACTGACGCACAATGTGTCGAACACCGTCCAGGTCCGCAAGGACGAATGGGATGAAGTTGAGAACTACATCTGGAAACACCGTGAATTCTTCACGGGTGTAAGCCTCCTGTCCGCGACTGGCGACAAGGACTTCGCGTTCGCGCCCAACGAGGCGGTCGTCACCGAGGCCGACGAAGCGCGGTACAACGAACTCATCGCGCACTACAAGCCCGTCGACTACACCGCGGTCCTCGAGGTCGAGGACGGCACCAACCTGTCAGGGGAGCAAGCCTGCGCAGGCGGTGCCTGCGAAGTCAAGTTCTGACCTCCGACGATTCGATAAAACAGGGCTCCTTCTTGATTGAAGGGGCCCTGTTTCGTTTGATACAGTCCACAAATGTACAACTGCAACAATTGCAACGGAGAGTTCGACGCCGGTGTGGGCGTCAACGATGGCTTGTTGATCCGCCAGGGCGAAGTCTTGGTGGGCGCCATTTGCCCGGACTGCGTGTCCGGCGTAAAGACGTGCAAGGTCGTGCTCAAACGCAACCCCATCGGACGGCTAGTCTACGAGCAGTACTCCGCCCTCGAGATGGAGAAGAAGGCCTTCGGGAAGAGCACATGACAACGGCCACGCCATTCCTCGACGGGAAACACCAATGCCCTAAGTGCGAATTGTGGTTGTTGCCGTCCGCGTTCGGCGTGTCCAAGAGAAATAAACACAAGGGCATCGTATCTCTTTGCAAGAAATGTCGGAACGCGTACACCTCAGATTGGTACAAGAACAACAAGGAGGTTAGACAACGACACGTAACGGAAGAACGTGACGCCTTGCGCGTAGAGGTCAGACGCGCATACGGGGATAGGTGCTCTTGTTGCAGGGAAACAGAGCCGTTGTTTCTAACCATGGACCACGTAAACAGAGACGGCAAACAACACCGTAAATTAGTAGGCTCTGGCCTCTCGTTCTATCGCTGGTTGCGCATGAATGAATTCCCCAAAGAAGGGTTCAGGCTTCTTTGTTACAACTGTAACTGCGGGAGAGAGCGAAACGGAGGTACATGCCCCCATGAGCAAAATAGAAAGATTGATCGGTCTAACGCCCGTATTTAAACGGCTAGCCTTCTTCTACTTGAAGAAGGGGGTGGGTAGCCACGCGATTGACCACCATTTATTTGACGAAGTCGTTGTGCGCGAGCTGTACGACTGGCACTCACCCGACGAAAATAAAATGCCGCCTCAAGGCGGCATAATCGTCGAGTTCCATCGTTTGGGTCAGCGCGTTCGTTGGGTCGAGTTCGGATGTCACTATACCGGCGGTGGCGGCGAAGACCTCATCCGTGAGGTCTGATCAGGTGTCACGCAGGAAAGTAACTTCCGCGCCATGCGCAAGCCCTCCACCTCCGCCAGATACACATTCGATGTAGTAAGTGTAGTCGGTCGCTATCAATTCTGGCGTTCCGGGGGTTGCGGTCCACCACGCGTCGCCGCCCGCGCCTGACGCAGCCTGAATAGACGTGGGTGTCTGCGTTGATATCTGCATCTTGTAAAGAGTTGCCGCCCAACCAGCACCGCCGCCGTCGTCGAGACGAACGCGCGCCGTAGTGAGCTTGTCTCCCACTTTGGCTCGGATAGGCACGTAAACGGTAAAACCACTCCCGTGCGAAATGGCCGTGGACGTACGGGTACCGACGCCCAAACTATCGAACTCGAAGTGTGAGATTGTTTCAGTAGCAGCGGCGTGGCGAATGTCAGCTTCGTTGGTCGTGAGGCCTGCCGTGAATCCTTGCAAAGCAGAGAATACGTTCGCTGCGCTGAACGTTTGAATCGCGGACCATGTGTTGATGCGCGCTATTTTTCCCCATTCGGCCGCGAGCAAATCGAGCTGGGACCGAATTGTCCCTGCTGCCAGGTCAGTAGCCGCAGCCGCTCCAATTCTCGCAGCACCCGCGGTTGCCGCAAGGTCGGTGACGATTTCAGCAATCGCTGTCGCAAGCGTCGTAGCTGCAATGCCTGAAGCATCTGCCCATGCAGCCGCCGTCGCGAACGAACTGCCTCCACCACTGACCATCGTGACAGCCGTAGACGCAGGCGCAATGTGCCACCCGTTGATGAAACACAACGTGTTGTTTATGACCTTGCAGACTGGAATTGCGTTGATCAGTCGTTCAGGGCTTACTCGACTGTTGAACAACGATGCAGTAAGCACCGACGTATTGGAGTTCTCAGGAAGTGACTGTCGACGACCTCCGTCAGTCGCCGGGGATGTATCGATCAACGTTTCGTATTGAATGCAAAGCGTGTCGCCCTCTGCCAACGGGTTACCGCCGATCGCGAAGAAAGCAGCAACCTGCGCTGGTGTGATTGCGTGTCCTTCTGCGTCGTGATTTCCCTCAACCCACACAGGTCCTTGAGGTTCCTCGATGATGTTGGCGCCTGCTGCGGCTCCCTGAAGGGCTGCAGTACAGACGTTGTCCCCGTTGCCGTTAAGAAGCGCGTTGAGCGAGTTGATAACTGTGGTCAGTGTCGTCGCGCCCGTCACGGTGATGACGATGGACATCGTCGTTTCATCGGCAAGGACGCAACTGTAGGACCCGCCTGCGACTACCGTGATGTTGATCTTGTCGCCCTTGTGGTAACTCCGTAGCGCACTAGTTACCAAGATCGCGTCGGTACTATCGCTGTCGCGCGTAAGCGACAATGTGCCGAACTGTGAAGCCACGGGAGGAACGGGTGCTGTTTGGGCCGCGCCCTTCGTCAACGCAGGAACCAAGAACAGCGTGTCCGTCAGGACAAAAATGCCGGAGGCTGCCGCGGTTGTCGAGCCAGGCCAAGTAATACCACCAGGGCCTGCGAGGATGAACGCTCGATCAGCGTCCACCAGGTGCATGAGGTCTTCAGCGATTTGACGAAGGATTTCACTACGTGAGCGTAGGTTTTGCGAAGGACGGCCCAAAACCGTCGCGTCCATGTTTTCTCCGTTTTCGATCGGTTCGATCGAAGCGGAATTGTTCTGTCCTGTTTCATCTTCGGCGTAAACCGGAAATTGACGAATTGGTCCTGTAGACATCGTGGATTTCCTTTACGCGGTGAAGGCGATGCGCCAGCTGTATTCGATTGCGATGGCGACTGATTTGATGATCGCGGGGTGGATTTGACGCGCAAACATGCGGGGGTCACCGGGAGCGACGCCTGGCGTATCAGAAGGAGTCGGCGTTCCCGCGTCTCCCGTTGTGAAGAGACCAGCCTCCTGCAACGTGGAGCCGTTGGCGTCCGCCGCTTCCAAGGTCGCCGAGAACTGCAGCTCACCAGGAACACCCGTGACCTTATCGACGTCGGCTAACTCCTTGCCGATGACAAAGGCGCCTAAGTTGGTGTCGGCACGCGAGGCCGCGGTGTTCGATGTGCCCATACGCATCGAGAAGATCGCGTTAGTAGCAGGTGCAGGATCAGTCGCTCGTTGTGCGATCAACTCGAGGAGAACGTCGGCGGCGAGGAAAGTGATCTTGTTGCGGATTTCGATCCGCCTTTTCACTTCTCCGGTTTTAGCGTCGCGTACGATGATCGAAAGATCACCCCGCATGGGGATGCCGTCTTGGAAGGTAGTGTTCATCCCCACTCCATGGTTAGAGGTACCGTAACGTGAACTGTCAAACTTCTCAATACCATAGGTCACGTGACCGTCAACATTAACGGACGATCAACAAGCCCCATGTCCTGGTGGTTGGTCACGGGTTGTGCCTCTCCCATCCAGTTGACCGCCGTGGGATCAAAGTCGGCAGTCACAGTGCTCGGGTCACCCCCGCCCACCATGAGCGTGGTGTCTCCCTGAGCAATGTCGGGAGAGATCACGCTGATATTTCCGACTTGGAGGAGGATCGGCGTGACGGTGACCGTGGCGATGGCGGTCCACACGGTCAACCGTGTCACCGTGTTGTTTTCGTAGTCGACCGTGTAGTCGACATTCTCCACTAGCGCGCGGCCTGAGATCGTCGTTCCTACGTAAACACGAATGGTCCGATGGATATGGTCAGCAGGCGGCGTTCCTCCGACGACAACAGGAACTCCGATAGTCGGGAAATCATAGACCCCTGCCACTTCGGTGTAACGAAAGAAATCACCCACTGACAGTGGCGTTTCTCCGACAATCATTTCGGGGTCTGTAAAGAGAACTTGGTCCACCCCGTTGAGCGGCGACGCAATCGTGAAATCAAAGAACAAGCCGAGCTGTGTGTATGGTTCGGCCGGCGCAGTAACTTCACCTTCAGTGAGAAAGAATTCGGGTCCGTCCGGGTCCGTCGTGGACGACGCGGGCTGGTACCAGTAACCCCCGTCGGCACCAGTAAACAGATCGTAAAAGTCGGTTACCGGCTGTGTAAAAACATACGTATGCGCAGGTTTGGCTGTTAGCACCAGTTCATTGAGGTCATTGAAGCTGTGCATGTACCCGATGTCCGTCAGGCTAAAAATGGACGGATCGAAACGCACGATAAACGTGTGGAACTTAAAATACCGGTCCATCAGGACATACGCTAGTCGATGACGAAATACGGGATGCCCAGGGGCTGGACTAAAACCGTTTTCATCAGACCCCACTACTAAACCCGGGTCCCCCACGCAGGCGCCATCCGAAGGGTTTACTACATGTTCGACGTACGTAGAGCTGACCGTGCGACGGTTCGTATTTGGAACCGTAGCCGTACCTCCCGTCGAAAACATCTCGCTGGGGATAAGAACATTGTGCCACCAGTCCGGCGATTGGATGTAGTCGGTAACGGTCACCGCGGTGGTAAGCGGCTCGAAAGCTTCAAACGTGAGTGTTTCATAGTTGCCCGCGACTAGGTCAGTACGAAGCGGCGCCGCTGTTGGAAACTCGTAAATGTTGAGGATGTTGTTAGACGCGCGACGCGTCGTTACTCGGTTAACCAGCGGATCGCTGGTATCGACGTTAACGAGGACTTCTCCGTCATCCCGGATTACAGGAAAACCGATGATGACGTTAATTGCGCTCTCGATGCGTTCGAGGACCGGACCAAGGAGGTAGAGCTGAAAGATACCTCGCAAGAACGCCCGGTAGTTCTCGGAGCTGTCCTCCTCGCGTCCAATGAGCGCACCAAAATTGTTTGCGAGGGTCCGTCGGTCAACGTAAGCGTCAGGCGCCCACAATGCCATCTGCACTACACGCACGGTTGACGCCGCATCGCGGATGACGCCGGTTGCCGAGTAGCGCGGCGGTGCTCCGACGGCAGGCCATATTTCAGCAAGCCAGGTGTAGTCGATCAGTGTGGAGGTGGCGGGATTCCAAGTTGCACTGTTGCGGTAGAGTACGCCGTGTTCATAGTCGACAGTGTAATCGACGCCTTCAACAACATCGGCACCTCCGAGGGTCTTGGCGTATACGCGCACGGAACCTTCATCGATACGAGTGTTGTTGAGGTCCGCTGCATCACTCGCGAACACCATCGATTCGCTTTCAATCAAGTAACCGGCTGAACGCCGGAGAATGACGAAGTTCTGTGGGTCTGCCGACGCTGTAAAAGGTTCCGTCGAATCAACGTAAAGGGCCTTCTCTCGAACGAGAACAATTGAATGGTCCGAGCGTTTGCGTTGTGATACGAGGTCTGCGCCTACATCAAGGAGACGAAGCGTGTCTCCCTTGAAGACGTCACGCGACATCCAAGATTCGCCCAGAGCGCGCGCTGTGTCGTCAAAGGCACCGCCTACGGCGAGGTCGAGCGCTCGACGAGCAAAACCGGACAACGGTGTTCCATCTCCGTTCGGGTCAGTCGGATCGACCAGGAACCTGATGGTTTTGGCAGTCAGGTCAATGTCGTAGTCGAGACGCTCCTGTAGTGACGCGGTCGGTTCGATGACCTTGTTGTCGAGTGACAGAAAGGCCACCACATCGTCAGGCAACGCCGCGACCCAACGATCATCGTCGGTTGAAGCGCCCCATTCGAACGCGACCTGGTCCTCACGGAGAGTGATGAGTTTGTAGAATTCCTTAGCGTAGATGGGCGTGTCCTTGAGCGACACTCCAATCACGTTTGACAACAAGTCGAGATACGCCTGGCCGATCAGAACTGCCGTTCCTTGGTAAAGCGCATCGAGCTGAGGCGCATCGACGAAGAAGCGCTGCCAAAAATCCGAAAGACCATTCAAGAAGTTATGGGGATATCCGACGAGCGCCATCAGGTCTCCTCAGGTACAGTGTGAGGCGTCGATACGATCACGATGTTGGGACAGCGATGATCCGTTGCCCGGCCACAACTGCACGCGATAATGTTGCCGCAAAGACCGCAATTGGTTGACGACGCACAACGAAAACAACCGCCGGAATTGACTTGGTCTGTCCTCCCACAACATTGACAGGTTCCGTTGTACGACATCAGGTCACCTGAAGAGCACGGACGACCGTGTCATTGGCGATGTACCGGACGGTTTTGTCCGAGACGCCGTACTCCGCCAATACGATGGCGGGTCCCGAAACCTTTTTGGCATCGGTGAGTAGAACCTCGTCTTCGGTCTGGAACTGGATCAGGTCACCCGTAGGTGCCCGCAGCGTGTACGAAATCGTAAACGGCACAATTGATGCGATGGACGGGAAAGCGTTGCGGATGAGTTGGTCGAGTGCCGACCTGTCGATCGGTTGAATTGACGTATCGAATGTGTTGATGAAATCAACAACAGTGTTGACGATGGCTTCGTCATCTAGCGTCGATGTTGCGGTCGATTTCAGTTTGTAGTTGATGGTCATCTCCACGAGAATGGGATGGTGTCCACGGGGAAGTTGGTGTGCTGCGCTGGTTCGCTGGCGTCGGCTGCGTACGTAGTCGTCGATGGTTGTAAACGCCGAGAGCGTCCGATAGCGAACCCGGAGTTGGTAGCCGTCGAAGCGCGCCTGATTAGCGTCCGTACCCACGACGAGTTCCATCCACTGAAACACGCTTTGCGCGTAGAGCGGGTTGTGAACGATGGTACGGAACTCGAGCCCTTCGTCGGGTGTCTGTGTTTCGTCCGGGGTTGTGTTCACGTGATTGGGGAAGTGCACGAACCCATCGAGCGCGCTCTTGAACGCGTCCTCGGCGGGATCTGGGTCTAGGAGGGCGACATCGAGGATGTCGATGACGGGACCGCCAGGAAGCGTGATACGTCCTGACGTTCCGATGCTTCGAGATGTGACGCCCGTTGTGAAAGGCGTATTGCCGACGTCTGCCAAAACATCAACGTACGAGGGACCAACTCGACCGATGGTGTACGACACCGTCGTCGGAGGAGAACCTTCGTCGGTGGCGACAGGGAAGGGAGACCGTTCGCTGACGATCAGTTCGGTCCCTGTGTTCTCGATGACCATGAACTCCGCGGGCAACAGGTCTAACCCTGCGACGACGCGGATGATGTCTCCTTCTTCGACGGCTGCGAAGCTTTGTGTAGAATCACGAAACACCGTCGCAAGGCCGTCGGGACGCGCGAACAGGTCAGCTACTTCACCTGTGAAGGTTGTCTCGACCAAGTCCAACAAGAGATAGATGTCGACCATACCGCCGACATGCAGACGGAGATGGTCGGACATGCCGATGAGCACATCGCGTTGCATCTCTGCATCGCCCATTCCAACAACGAAAATGCTCCGAATCTCTGGAAAGGTGTCATCGAGCACCGCGGTGATGGACCGCTCGTTGATGAGGTTGCGCACCGCCAGTGCCGTGGGCGCGCGTTCCAATACCTCCTCGACGGTTTCGATGCCTTTGCCTCCCGCGAACTTCTCAGGGTTCTCGATACGCGTGACGAAGGGGTTGAATCGATCGAACGACGAAAAAAGACCAGGTTCAACGTCGTAGTCCACGCCGATCTTCGTGGCAACCAGAGGGATGCGGAATTCGTAATCAAGCACCGACTCGTCCGAATCGATGATGGGCGTCAATTCTGTTTTCGAGATGAAGTAAGTTTCTGTCGAATCTACGACAAAAACTTTGCCCCCCGCGCTCGTGAACCGCGCTGTGACAGGAACAAAGACGTCGGTCAATTGAGTCGCATGGCCGATGACATAACCACGTGACTTGGATCCGCTTTTGAGGGTGACGAAGACATTCGATAGAATCGCAGCAACAGCATCGCGCAGGGCGTCAGGGTCTGCAGTCCCAATGGATTCTTGTACCGACTTGAGCGATTGGAGCTTGCGAACGTCCACACTCTCCTGGCGTAGAAACGCGAACACGGCGGCGAGCGCCCCGATGGTGAGGTCTCGCAAGGACGTACCCTTGCTGAAGTCACCTTCGGGCACCGCGTTGCTGAGGAACTGCTCGAGGAAGTTCGAGGCAGTGGCGACGTCTTGGCTGTCGATTTCGATGTTCGCCATGGCTACAGACTCCCTACTTGGAGGCTCGGCAAGAGGATCTTGATACCCTGATTCACGGTGTTCTCGATGTAAATCTGCGCCGAGATGCCGGGGGTCTCGGGGATGACGATATAGTCTGTAACGGTCGCCGTCGAGAGCCGTTCTTCGTCAGGAATCTCAGCGCTCGCTTGGTAGCTCTGTATGGCCTGGACTGTCTTTGCCACGGAAAGTTCAAGCACCTCTTTAGCGTCGTGAACGTCAACGTTGGAGCCCATCAAATTGGGCAAATCCGTGCCGTAGTCGAGGTCCGTCGGATCACTCCCCACAGGAGTGAGAAGGTACTTCGCAAACATGTTGACCAGCTTCTGAACGCCGCGGATCCCCACTGACCTGACACCTCCGAAACCATAGAAGCCACCACCAAGGGTTGCGGCGTCTGGCGCGAGTTGGATGTGGTTGTCGTAACGAGGCATGTCAGGTCACCTTTCCGTCAGACCACAAACCCGTAGTGAAGTCGAACGTCATGGGATCCGTGATCGTAGGTGCGTTACCTTGGAACTGCGCCATGGCCGCGTAGACCTGGCTCTGCTGCGCATTCAAATTGCTAACGATCAAATCACGGTGGGTAGACTGTCTGCGTTTGTGGTCGCTACCGCTTTGATTGTATAGGTTCGTTTCACGGTCTACGGCTTGAACTGTTCCAGCGGCGCTCTGAAGCACAACGCCTTGCCCGGCAGGACGACGGTCTCCGAGGTCCTGAATGCCCATGGTGGCTGCGGTGTTTGTGCTATCGACCTGGCCGGGCCAGTGGTTGGGTACCAGACTGGCGGGATTGACTAACGCGGTATTTCGCCCTGCGACGAAGTTGACCTGGAAGTGGAGATGGATTCCGCTCTGACGAACCGCAGTGTTGCCGACCTCTGCGATGAGCTGTCCCTCTTGAACCTTGTCGCCTTTATTCACAAAGGTCTTGCGAAGGTGCATGTATTCGGTGCGGTACCCCTCAAAGTCACCGCTGTGTAGAATGGTGATGTAAATGCCTGCGTCGCCGATCTGTGCGTCGGTAGCAATGACTACACCGTCCGCGTTGTAGACGTCTCGCGTGTTGTCATCCGCGTATACGCCCGGGATATCGACACCCCCCGAAGCGAGCGTGGATAAGCCCGCAAACCTTACCGTGCCGTCAGCACACGCGTAGACCTTCTCACCCAGGAACGATTTGAAGTCGAGCCCCTTGTGGGTTGTACGGACGTTCTTTTCTTTGGTGTGGCGGATTCGAGCACGTCCCCAACCACTCGAAATAACGCGTTCTTTATTTGGACCGGTTGCGAACTTCCCTTTGCGTTCCAAAGGTGAACCAAGCACCCGTTTCAGCGGGGTGGGTGCTGTATCGAAAAACTTACGGCCGGTCGCATCAGTCTCAACCACCGGCACTTGAAAATTGAGGTCACTACGGCTCTTAGCCGCGTAGACCGCGGCAGCTCGTTGAAGACGAAGGGCAATATCGTCGCCGGACATTACCGCCTCCGCGTATTCACGTCTTCGACGTGATCGATGAGCTTCTTTTTGTCGTAGCTATACTGACCTTGCGTGATCTTCAATTTCTTCTGAATCTGCTGGTTCGTAAGAATCTCGGTGCCGCCGTATCCTGTGAGGTGCTCGAAGATCGCACGCTGACGCGGCGCCAGGTCATGGTGGATGAAGTCGAGCGTGTGGTCCGTCTCTTCTGCGGTAAACGTGCCCGCCGAGCTTCCCTCTGTTCCGCCTGACTCGAGCAGTTCCTGGTGTCCGATTTCCTGGCGAAACTTCGTGAGATGTCGATTAGACCAGCCCAGGTGGTCTGATAGCTCGTCCACCGTGGGCGGCCGTCCCAGCTGGTCTCGCAACTGGGTGTCTGCCATCGTGTGCGCGTGAAACTGCAGCATCTTGTTTTCGGGAAGACGCGCCACGTTCTGATTGGAGTAGGACAGACGAGACATCTTCTGCAGCTGGTTGACGACGTGCGTCCCCAGCGCCGCGCCTCTATTGGGGTCGTAGTCGTGGAACGCACCCATCGCGATGCGCTTGCCCTCGGTCTCGAGAAGAGGACGTGCGAGAGACCCCGCCCACTTATTGACCTCCCGCTGAATCAACGGGTCCATTGCTTTGAGCAAGGCGGAAGCGTTCGCATCCGTGGGTGCTTGCTTCCACTTGCGCCAAAGCGCAAGGTCCTGGTCCTGCCGAGTCCCCGCCGTGGCGTCAGCAAGCTTGGCGACTTTCTTGAGGACGCTCATGTACGCGGTGCCTTCACGTAGTAAACGTTGTTACGATACGCCAGCAGAATCTTGTCCCAATCATCTCTAGTTTGAGGAAAGTCGTCGGGCGCATTGGTTCCGTTGGGGCCGGTGCCGCTCTTGAGACCCGGAACACTGCCGGTAGTAGTGGCCGCGCCTTCAGCGGTCGTGACGTTGGCGTTGAGCCCGTCAGCCCCCGGCGGGAACACAAAATCAGGTGTTACCGGTGTCATTCGCCGGATTCGATCATAGTACATGGCGCCGACCGAACGCGGGTGATTGCTTGCGGATATTGGTCCCTCGCCGACTGAGTTGTGGAAGAGGATGTACTCGTCGAGGGTGCAGATGGGGCGCCAGTTGTAGCGCAGGGCGACGTCGTAATCTTGGAACGCACCCTCGGCGGAAGGAAGGGGGACAATCTCACGGTCGCCGGCCAGGTTGTGCACCACTTGGGTTTGCTCGTTGGTCTCATTAGACTCAAGCAAAATAGACATCTGGTAATTGATGATTGAATCGACGGTCGATAGTTGCGTGCGAAGGATCCCAAGGTTGACGACTGTCGCGTCGTAAATCTTTTGTGCTTCGGTACGTACAAACTCACCCGTACCTCTAAGAGCTTCAGGCGGGTCGCGTAGGTTCTGCAGCGCAATCTGTGAGGTTTGTTGTTGTTGCACCAATACCGCTATCTGCTGTTGGTATGTCCCTTTCACTACTTCCAGTTTTGCGATGGTTTCTTTAGCTTGTTCCGTCGAGTCTTGCGACGCTTCATCAGGGCCTTCGATGACGATGCGTTCCGGCATATCCGACGGAACCAGAGGCTGGTACCCGATGACCTTGCGGTAATCGAAAGCCGCGTCCTTACCGAACAAGGTCTGGTTTCCGTAGAAAAGACGTTGATAGAGCGACTCGGCAGACGAGAAGCTTTGCACCACTTTGCGAATGTCTCGAATGGGTTCTCGAGGTCCGGTACCCGCTGCAGCCCCGCCAAGCGAAAACTCGAGGCGCATCAAGTCAAACATTTCTTGGATGGTGCGACCGTAGACGAAGGAAACTGATGTCCCTCGTTCTTTATGCGTCATTCGCTGTTGCACCGTCGTGATGTAACAAAACACGTCAACCCGCGTGTCGCGTCGATCGAAGATGGCGGCAGGAAACCCCGGAACGATGTAGGGGTTGAAGGCAAGTTCTGCAGACCCCGTGCGCCTCGAGTATCGCTCACGGAAGAATTCGTATTTAGCGTAGAGCTGATAGACCGTCTGTTGTCCTTCACGCGATTGTTCGAACAAGTCCGCTTCACTTGCGATTCCCGTCGCCGCGCTGGAGGACACAGAGCCACTAGTTGACGAGGTTACGTCGGTAGGCGTTGCGGGAGGCGGGACGGCTGCGCCCGTTACGATAACCTTGTCCTTGGCGTCCACCGTGGTGCCGCTTGACGTGGCAACCACGCCGCCGACGCCGGTCGCATCTTCAACAACAAGCTGGTGCGTTTCACTGAGAGAAGCGTGCACGCCGTTGAAGGCGGTAGACCAGTCATCCGTTGCGTTAGCCGCCACCGCAGCTTCGACAAAGGCTTGCGCAGATCCTGCGTCTCCATGGAACAACTTCGTGAGGCGCCACATGTCGCCTTCGGACCACTCGAGATTGTGTGTATTGGCGAGGCTGTTTGCTTGTTTGCGGTAGTAGAGAATCAGTGCGACGCCAGCCTCGAGTGATTCTTCATGGTTCGTCGAGAGCAATGGGGGCGCCTCCCCCGGCAAGGGCGAATCCTGATGACTACCTGTATGCTCTTCTGTGAGTCCGATGGCCGCCGCCTCGGAATCCTTGAACTTGACGATGTCACCATTGCCCTTTATATGGGGCCCCATGATCTGAAAGTAGCCGCGTTGATTCAGGCGCGTTGTCGTTTTGATTCCTCCGTCCGATTCGTGTTGAATCCACGCCATCACAAAATCGACCGGGACTCCGTTCCCTTGTGTAGAACGAACTACGTCTGTACGCAGGTGTTCAACTGTATTAGAAAACACCCGCTTGCCGTCGGCTCCAACTTTACCCACCCGCGCCTTCGTCCGCATCGTGTCCGCAGGTACGATGGGTGTGACGGTGACGGTCGATGTGCCCGTTTGAGACGGCGCAGACGGAACAGGCGTGGTTCCGTCGCTTGTAGTGGTCCCAGCGTTGTTCTCCCCTTGTTTGAGGAAGAAAAGCCACGGCGGAATGTTGCGCCGGTCCATGACCGGGCCCTTGAAGAATTCCTCGGGGAACAGGAGGAAGTTTTTTCCATTGAACTTGGGAAACAGAAGACGGACTTGGTTGGCCGCGTCCGCTTCAGGCGGATACGCAGTGGCAAGTGAGTTCATCACTGTTTCGCCGTACCCACCGGCGGGGATTTTGAGGATCTTGCTGATTGTCTCGTCGTTAAAGTAGAGCCGCGTCGGCTGAGTCGCGAAGTTCTCGTCGTACGCAAATAGTTTTACCTGCGACGGAAAGATGACGTTACACGACGGTGGAATGCCGAAGAGAAACTGCGGCTTGGTGAAATAGTTAGGGATCCGATGAGGGCTCAGGGGTTCAGGCGCTACCGCGGGAGTGTATTTTCCATCGGAAAGAGTCAGCTTGTGTTTATCGAAGTTGGTCTGCTGGATGTGTCCAGACATCAGGTCAACGGTCACGAGAGGCATCGAGGGGATCATGGTGATCTCCATGAACACCGTCTGGTAAACGAGCTGAAGCATGTCCCAAAGAGAACCAGAGTTCTGAACCTGCGCAATCAGGTTTTTAGAAATGACGTCAACTGCCGACGTATTCTGTAGGGCCTTGAGCACAGGGAAGATGTTGCCGTCGGTAACCTCGTCGAAGAAGGGCATCGCAGCAAACCGGTTGTGGAAATTTGTCAGACGCGCCCAACGCGAAAAGAAGTTGGCAGCTGGCGCTGCGCGTGTCTCCGCAGGAACCTGTGCGCCAATCATGTTCTTGACGACGTTGTAGAGGAAATCAAACGGGCGCGTAATCGCCGAGAGCGTCGGTTTCTCTGTCGATTCGCCTGGAATGATGCCTTGGCTAAACAAGGAGAACGGAAACACGATGTCACTGGATGCAACCGCGAGCCCGGAAGTGTTCGCTCCCTTGAAGGTCAGGTGCCCTGCCATGTCGTCCAGGTTCGTCATGAAGTGAACGAACAACTGGGTGAAGATGGCTACCTGGTTGACACAGGTAAGCATGATGGAACGGCCGCGGGACGTGTGTTGGTAGCCCCAACCGGTAATTTCACCCTCGCCGAACAAACGAAACGCAGGCGCTACGGACGGATCCACCTTGGTGTCATCGAGGAAAAAGACTTGTACTTGGACACGGTCCTCCGCACCCAGTCGAGTGAGCACCGGGTCGGCCACCATCTCGAGGACCATCTCTGGTACCTGCCACACACCAAAGCGGTGTTGCACGCTCTTGCACGGGACTTCGAGGCCGTTGATATAAACGATGAAGGCGCCCGAATGCGCCTCGTTCGTCGAGAACAGAGCACCGCTTTGATTCTTCATGCGTCCTCGACGAGGTATGACGCAGACATGCAGAGCAGTGCTGCGATTGCGGCAACGCGATACCGAGGGTATCCAGCGTCGAAGTGGCGCTCGAGTAGTTCTACGTACCTCAATGGAACGCTTCCTTGTTCTCGCAACGCATCCAACGCAGGCGCCCAGAGGAACTGGAACATACGCATGTCTGCGTCAATTTCCAAATAACGACGACGTTCACAAATGCGAGACGTAAAAACGTCGGGTGCTACTACGATGAGCTTCGTTAGCGTTGCACCTATTTCAGTTTCAAATGCCATTTGAAGAACGGAGCGTGCTGTTTTGGTTGGTTCGCCCGTCGTCGTTACGACGTGAAGAAATCGGGTTCGCAATTGCTCCAGTGCGTACAACGGGAGCTGTTGTTGTAGCCGCAGTTCGAACAAGCTGAGCGACCCATCCCAGCACTCGGGATCCGCCTGGATTGTGAAACTGAAAGAAAATCCCATGGCTTCTCCAAAGATTTAGGCGGGGATAACGACGGCATCATCATTAACACCGGCTTCGGGTTCGAAATCGACTTCAACGATCACAACCGACCGGTACGAAAACCCCACAGGAGGCGTTAGAATTAACGACAGCCCTTCGCCCGAAGCGCGTGATTGAGCATGCCAACCAAGACGGGGAGCGGTTCCGCGATACACAATCACCCCGTTGACGGTAACAATAGGGAGTGTCAATTCGCCGGCGCCGAAGAATAGGTTGATGGGTGCGCGAGGAGAAACGTTGGTCGCGCCGTCTACAGGCCCCGTTAACTCCACGGTAGGGACACGAGAGGCGGCTGCCTCCGCGACGTTTATCGTTTCCTGTGGGTTTGTTGTGTATAGCGCCATTAACGCACCGTCCCAGCGAGAGCCCCTACGCCATTTGCAATTTCATTGGTGATGATGTTGCTGATTTTTGCCGTGAGCTGTGAAGGGGCAGTTTGCGTTGAATCGATGGTGGGGTCGGGTTCATCGATGCCTGCGGACGACTCAGCCGACGACACATTGGGCTGTACCATGATGGAACGAACGCGAACATCAGATACACGCCCTACGGGTCCGAGTTCGCCTGAGGCAAACTGAGTGGCGAGCTGGACGAAATCACGCTGGCTTTTCTTCGTAAAGCGCGCGTTCTGTAGAACGACGTACTCCTTCACTAACAGTGAAAACGAGAAGGGGACGACCATCTCGTTATCGGCATTCATGACCTGCGAATGCGTATTCATGGTGCCAGACACGACGACGTTATCGTATCGAAGGCGAAGTAGCGCATTTCGTCGCGCGAGCTGTGTTCCACGGAGGATGTGTTGGTATGCGAGCGCGAACCCGGAACGTTGATCGTCTTGCTGCGAGTTGAGCAATGTTCCCGCGTACTGAAAGATCGGTGGCTCTTGTCCAAAGTAGAACGCGACGTAGTTGTCACCAAGGACCTTGTCGATCTGCACGGACTCTTGCCAGGTTTCGTTGACCTGCTGCAGGAAGAAATCGATGAATCCCGTGCCACCTTTAGCTTGCCCTGCGCCGATGAGCGTTTTGGCAAGTGCTTGGGTTTGCGCGTCGCCGGGGAGGCTCGAGAGGTACTGCTGCTTGACCTGTTCGCTAGCTTCCGCTAGTGACACGTAGATACGAGCAAGAGTCTCCTTGTACTCGTTGTCACGCGCGCCTTTGTTAAAGGCGTACTTAGGCGTCGCGAGCGGATGAAGACCAAAGACACCGTGTTGACGGCGATTGCTGCCTTTAGTTTCATTCTCGTCGTAAAGAGTCCCGAATAGTGCATCCGGCATGATTACCGTCCCCTCTCGTGGCGAAGGATGCCGACCTCGTCGGTTTCACCGACGATAAGGAAAGCCCGTCGATAGAGACTTGGCAATTCGAGATCTGATGCCTTTGACAGGCGTAGGTTATCGGAGATGTTCTCGCTCACCATCAACACGACGTTGATAGCGGTGGGGAGAATGATCTGAACCTTGATGTCATCACGTACAGCCATAGGTCACCTCTCCCCGATCCAGCTCTGCCAAAACGGTGCGTTCTGGGCGATCTTCATGTTCTCCGTCGCTTCCTTGAGATCCTTGGCGGCTTCGGCAAGCATGGTCGATCCTTCGGCGAAGAGCTGTGTCGCCTTGTCACCGCCTTCGACGGCGACTTCATCACGGAGTTGCTGCATTTCGGCGATGCGTTCGTCTAGCGAACGCAGGGCTCCGCCGCCTCCGCCTCCCAAGAGTTCCTTTTCAGCGCCGGGACCCATAGACGCAACCCAATCGGCCAATGCCTTCTTATCACCGCCCCGTGCCTTCTTAAGCAAATCTAGTTGGCTCTTTGAACCCAAACGCGCGTCGCTCAGCTGTTCATCAGACATCGACGCAATCGCTTTATTAAGGTCTGAACCCAGGTCCTTACGGCCGGTAACATCTGAAATCTTCTCGAGCGCGAATCGCTGAGCCGACTGCGCCATCTTGCCCCCGAAGAATTCATCGAGGTTATCGAAGCGTTCGTTGAGCGTGGACATCTTGCCCGTACCGGCAACGTGACGAAGAATCTCTTCGGTTTTACCGTCGAGCTGTGGTGCAAGATCTTCCGCCGCTGCTTGCAATGCGCCGAATTTCTTCTCGCCCATCTGCTGGGCCATTTCACCTAGCAATCGTTCCGCGTTCTGACGAACGCCCTTGCCGCCTCTTTTCTGCGCACTCATTAGACCGGCCATCTTCAAAACGTCCCGATCCTTCGATCCAACTAAACCTTTGAGGCTGCTCAAATCCTTTTCACTGAAACGGGAACTGACCGCTGTAACTTTTTGCAAGCGTGAAACTTCGGCGTTGACAGCGCGGCTCGAGCTAGCGCCGCTGATACCGCCCATAGCGGTTTCGGCGTCGATAGCTTTCATGATGGTCTCTTTGACCGAGTCTTCGCCGTAAGCCATGACGTTGCGCAGCATGAGGGCGTTGAGGTCTTCTTTGTTGTCCTCGTAGAAAGCCTCAGCCTCCGCTTTCTTCATGCCTTTGCCTTCAAGCGTCTCAACGATAGACGCTTTCATCTGAGAGCCGTCCAGCGCACCGGCTGAATCGATGATGCCTGCCGTCGGCGCTCGCGCGTGCAATTTTCCGGCTGCCGTCGATACCAGCTCAGCAGCTGACATCGGGCCAGCTTTCTCGCGAAGGCGGGCTTCGAGTTTACCTCGTACATCTGCGTTTTTTGCGCCAGACAAACGCGTGGAACGGTCGGCTGCTTGCGCTACCTGCATGACGTCTTGGATACGGCCAAGCGACGACTGCGCATTTCCAAAGGACTCACCCAACGAGTTTCCAAAGGCGTGCCCTCGAGTCGCATGAGCAATTTCATTGATGCGGTTCGCGTCACTGGTTCGCGAAAGACCAAAGAAGCTGGAAACACGATTCCGCATGTTGCTGTCGCCCAACACAGCGCCCGCAGCGCCGAACCCAAGCATGGCAGAGGCACCCCAGCCCGCGGCTCCGCCGCCTACGCTGAAGCTTCGATTGAAGGAGCCTCCGCCCGCTTCTCCTTGTTGAAACGCAGACCCTTGGAGGGCCTGGACCGCCATGGCCCGATCTGCATCAGACTGGATCAATGACGAACCGCCAAACCGCATCACGCGCTCACCCCGACGCATCGTCGCCTCGTCTTCACTGACCCGCTCGAGGTGATTGGAGAGGGACCGGAAGGGTGACGAAACGGTGTCGCTGACGCCGAACAGAGCATCGTCAATTCCGCGGCCTGCGCGTGTCAATGCGCCTGGCGTACGGAAGCGGCCTCGTTTGGCGCGCTCCTGGTCTGCGACTTGTCGACGTTGCGCCTTGAGTTGTTGGATCTGTCCGTCCCAGTGCTCACGGCTCGTGAACTGCAGTTCCAGCGAACGTGCTGCTGACTCAGCTTGTTCGTCTCCCATTCCAGCGCCAAGTGCGTTTGACCGCGCTGTCGCAAAGAGCGCTGAACCCATGTTCATACCGGGGACAGACTTCTGCAGTCCCTGGGCTTGACGCACTACGTTCATGCTCATCTCGAACGGGGACATCTGTTGCGCGAGCTTGTCCTTGAACTCCTGCTTGCGTGTCCGCAACTCGAAGATGCCTTCCTTGCCCATCTCACGCAAGTTGTTGGCCGCTAGGTTAGACACCTCGGAAATCGTCATCGTCTGCGCTTTGCGATACGCGTCGATGTCGATGTCGATTCCCTTCGCGCCCTTCTTGAGCGCTGCCGCCATGTAGATGTCTTGGTTCATCGCGCCCAACTGGGCCATCGCGTTGATTTGACCCAAGCCCTGAACACCACCTGCGCGCGACATTTGCAACGAGTCGAGCGCTCCCGACGAACGCGCGATGTTCGCCATCGCGCCACCGGTCATACCCGCCATGTAACCTGTTGCGCCTGCCATACCCGACTGCTGTGCCATCATCGCGCCGGGCATACCGTAGAGGTCGTTCATCGCGCCTTGAGAGACGCCCGCCATGCGGGCAAACATAGCGCGGTTCGCGACTGCACCCGCTTGCCCTGCAGTACCGACGAAGCCGAGGTCCTTCATTTGGCCGAGTGACGCGATTGCGTTGCGAACGTCAGGGTCGCCTGTGATCTGAACAAGGGCTTTGACCGCTCTGGAGATTTCCTTGACCTTGCGTGTGATATCCTCAGGTGCGCGTGCGGTTGCCAGCAATCCTTGGTCACTGGATATTTGCGTGATGCGCATGAGGTCTTCGGTATTGAAGCCCGTCTGCATTCCGAAATTATGGTCGCGTGTTGCAGCGTGACGCAGGCCTGTCGCAGTCGCGCGTGCGGATTCTCGGTCCATGCCCTGCCCTGTGTACGGGTTGAGCATGCCGCCTGATACCATCCAGGGCGCCGACATGTTTTGGATCTGCCGACCACGCGCGGCGTCCATAACACCAGGACCGGTGGCCATGTTACCGAGAAAACCTCCGATTGAATGACCGAGGAAACCACCTGCCAGGCCGCCAACCGCCCCATACGCTGAACCGGCGAGCGCGCCGATTCCTGCACCGCCAAAGCGAAAACCAGCGTCCACGATACCTGCAGCCATGCCCGTCCCACGAGCTTGGATGCCTTGCATGATTTGCAGGTTTTGCATCGCGGGCGTCATGAAATGCGATGACTGAACCGAAGGTGCGAACGGATTGAAGATCGGCGGAATAGGACCCTGTCCGACGTGAGGACTTCCGAAGTGGCCTCCTGGTCGGTAGTTACCAAACGCAGGCGCGGTCATCATCATCGGGTTGGGCATGCTGCCCATACCCCCACCAATAGCGCCCGCGGCATACGGATTGAGGAATCCGCCACCGCCGCCGATTGGTGTCGAAGGCGGCGGGATGTACCGCGTCATTTGCGCTGCTTGCAGCGTCTGCTGCATCATTGACTGTTGCTGAGCGACCGCCATCATCGCGGCTTGCGACGGATGTGGAATTTGCGGCGGGGGCGGTGGGGGTTGAAATCCAACACCCAAAGGCATTTGTTCTGACCGCATCGGCAACAGGCCGAGTTGCATCTGCATCGCGTTCCATCCTTGGAGCAGTTCACGGACGGTTTCGCCTGATTTAGAGTCAGTCATGAGGCCTCTTATTGACGTATCCGGCGGCTCGCTTAAGCAAACGCGGAGAGTCTGCAAAATAGCCTATTCCCAAATTGCATCTTGCACATAGCAACCCGCGAACATGTCCATTTCTATGACAATGGTCTACGTGCAGACGTTTTGTTGAATACGGCTTTTGACAAATAGCACAAAGCCCCTTTTGACGTTTTAACATCGCCATGTACTGTTCAACAGAAAGCCCATACCGTCTTTTGAGCACGGACTTCCATTCACTGTTTGAATGTTTGTCTGGATTCAGAAGGCGCCAGCGCTTGGCATTAGCAACAACTTTTTGACGGTTGGACAAATACCATTTCTCAAAACGTGCGCGTTGTTTCTTTGGGTCATATGACGCCTGACGTGACGCCTTGAGCTGCGCCTTGTTGGCATCTCGCCACGTCTTATTCTGCTTCAGACGTTTCTTGCGGTTGTGCGCGTACCAATCCCGCGCGTATTTTCGCCGCCGCTCGAGTCGCATTTGCGTAAGACCGCCTCCCATGCATGTACATGGTAGCGGCCGTTTCCTTAGCCGTAAAGCTACTTTACGCGCTTCGCCTCGGGAGCCTTTCGAACTTTGGGACGTAGATCCGTGCCGTATTCGCGGTCGTAATACTCACCCATTCTATCGAGACGATCGATCATCTTTTCGTCGTGAAGACGCTTAGCCCGCAGCCGCTTTTGCGCCTCTCGGATGACGGCGATCTTCCTTGCCAGCACATCAGCATCGTACGTCTCCTGGAACACTTCAGCTTCGTACTCAGCGATGATCGAACCAAATGCCTTTGACGCATCCGTATTGGACATTCGCGCGATGATTTTCGCGAACACTTCAACCTGGGCCACGCGCTCTCGCCGCTCACGGAAAAGCGTCTCTCGAAGGACGCGATCTTCAACAGAGCCCAGAGGCGGAAGCGCGATACCGCGCGCGAACAGAACAGCCCGTGCGTTCCCCTCTGGGCTGCTCAAAAATTTTCGATGGTACCTTCCGACAGAACAACACGAATCTTTTCGTCGAAAGTCCACAGCTTCATGAACAGCAAACGAAGGATTGGATCAGCGAGGTTTTCGATGTAGCTAACCCGTGTTTGAAACGCGGCTTCGTACTCCTCCGCCTTCGATTCTTTCCCCGGGAAAGCGAACTTATCTGCGCCCAGGGCTTCAAGAGAAGCGGCTAGCGACATCCGCCCCAGTACCTCGGTGTAGTGTGCTTCGTAAACAGGGCGCTGAACTTCCAGGTGATCTTGGATTCGTCGCGTATCTCGCGCGCTGCGTGTTCGGAGTCGAAGAACGACTCGCTGCGTGATCTTGATGGGTTCAGACCAGTAGCCCTTCATGATGACCGCGTCGATGATATCCGCCGCTTGTTCCTTGGTGACCCCGGCTTCTTTCAACCGCTCTTCGTAGGACTTGAGTGGCTTGAGAGCTGCTTCTGCCGTGTTCGCTTCAGTCTCGAGGCTTTGTTCGGCGGTTTCGAGACGTGCCTTGGTATCACCGGTTGCACCCGCGGCAGGCTTCTCGACGAGAGGCTTTGAAAAGTCACCAATACGCGTTTCTTCCATCTTGGGCTCCATCCGTAGTTCGAGGGGTAATTTGGTAAAAGTTAGTGCTGATCCTAGCTAGGTGCTTTATGTTTATCAAGTAAACGTGATAGGACAAGGATAGACATGCCTTCCACGCTCGAATTTTTGTCAGACCCGTCGCTCGGACTGGTACGCGAAGTTCGTCAGTCCCAGCTCCAGATGGCGGGTGACATCGACACCGTAATCGCCGAAGGCGGTGTCTTCTTCGTTGAAGGTCCTGTCGGTGTCGGCAAGAGCCTCGCATATCTCGTACCTTCTTTGTTGGCAGAAGGACGTCGAATCGTCATCGCAACAGCGAAGAAACAGCTCCAAGACCAGATTCAAGGAAAGGACCTGCCCGCTATCGCTGACGTCCTTGGTAACGACGTGTTGCAAAAGTTGTTGGTCGACGCTGAAGGAAATCGACAACTCATGGCAACGGTCGTGAAGGGGAAAGCTAACTACGCTTGTCGTCTTCTCTCCGAGAAACACGCGGCGGACGATACGTACGAACAGTTTCTTCGCCGCAGTCAATTTGGCGACCGCGCCGAGTACCCGAGCGCACTGCCGCAGTGGTGGAACGGTGCCACCGCGGAAGATTGTATTGGGCGCGGTTGCAAGTACGCCAGCACGTGCGGGTACATGCGCCTCAAGGGCAACGTCTCCCAGTCGAAGATCGTGGTTGTCAACCACCACATGCTCGGTTCGGACATGTACTTCGGACACGGCAAGATGATGGGAGGTCCGTTCGATGTCCTCATCATTGACGAGGCACACAAGCTCGCGGAGGGCATTCGCGCCGCTTTCACGGTTCGTGTCTCCGAGAATGCTGTCGCTGACATTGACGAAGCGATCAAAAAGACCCCTTTCAACTTTGGTGCACCCGCCCGTGTGCGCAGTGTTTGGAATGCCATGTTCGAGGCGTTGCCCAACCGTAACTGGCGCGACCTGCACGCACGTGAGATTCCGGTATTTCCACACCATGCGGAAGATTCCATCGCAGGCCTCGAGGAAATCGACAACGAAATGGCTACGCTCCTGGGTCATTACGGAGTGAAGGGAACACCGGCCGACCTTTCCTTCTGGGAGACCCTGGCGGCGCTCACGGTTCCAGACGACGTCAAGGGAAACTTGGCGATGGTCGCGCAAGGGCGTCGTAAGATGACGGACCTCATACGGGGCGTCCGCACGCTTCAAGGGTACGTCAAACCCACCGAAGAAGAAGAACCGGAGGCGTTCGAGCAGCGCAAGGCGCGTATCCTCGAGAACACGGTAGCGTCCGGGTATGCCGACCATCGAGGTCGCTTCCACGTCAACTGTGCACCTGTGAACGTCGGAGGCATCGCCAAGAACTACTTCACGGCGATCAAATCCACGGTTCTAACCAGTGCGACGCTCGCCATCAGTAACAACTTCGACCACCTGGTGGACGTGGTTGGCGTGGAGCCGACGAAGACTGCCGTACTCCCCCCTGCGTTCGACTACCCATCACAGGGCTTCCTCTACGTGCCCAAGGACATCCCGTTCCGCACGCGAAACGCACCTGACTACATTGAGACCACTCGCATGCGGGTAGAGCGTTGTGCACGACTAGTCGAATTGTCGAACGGCGGCGCCTTCGTGCTCACGACGGCAAACGACGACCTGGATGAGTTCGCGGAGTACCTGAAGCGGAAGTTTCCCAGGCGTGTTTACGCACAAGGACACAGCCGAAACCCGTGGGACGGCGACCCGCCGTCGATCTTGGAGCGATTCAAGCAGTCGCACGACAACATCCTGGTGGGCTCGAAGTCATTCTGGGAAGGCGTTGACGTGGTTGGTGAGCGGTTGCGCCTCGTGGTCATCACGAAGCTGCCCTTCCCAAACTTCAAAGATCCCATCGTCAAAGCGCGTGAACGTATCGCGGGGGAAGCCGCCTTCAAGCGGGTGCAGATGGTCGATATGTTGACAGACCTCCGGCAAGGCGCTGGCCGGCTCATTCGCTCGAAGCTCGACCGAGGTGTCGTGGCCATCCTGGATGACCGGGTTTGGACCAAGGGGTACGGACGTCAAGTCAGGTCCGTGTTGGGGTTCCCTGTGCAGTCCGATATCCGTGAAGTCGAAGCCTACTTGCCCGCTGTTGAGAAGTACTACCGGCGGTTGGCGCAGAAAGCCGCAAATGGCTAGTCCATACGAACGGTTTTTGTCCGATCTACGGACGCTTCGTCTCGCCAAAGGACTCACCCAAGGAGAGGTCGCGACGCGTCTAAAGCTGTCACGCGCCCAGTACACGGCTATTGAGAATGGACGGAGCACGATGAGCTTCGTCCATCTTTACAACTTGTCCGTGATCTTGGGCGTGCAGTGGACGATCGGAAAGAGACCGTCTGTATGAGTGGCCCGGGACGCCCCAAAGGCACGCGAGTTGTTTTCTGTTCGTGCGGACAGCGCGTCGCCGGACTTCTTGGTGAAAAAGTGGATTGTGTTGGTTGCGGACGTCCTGCGGTAATCAAACCGGGTGTAAGATTGCGTCCCCGCCCCGTGTTCCTCGGTGCGTCGAAACGAAAAGGCGAGCGATGACCAAAGTAATCATCGGAGTAGATGAAGTCGGCTGCGGGGCATTAGCAGGCCCGTTGGTCGTTGCAGCTGTCGCGTTTGCCGACACGGCTGAACGTGTCACCGCAGTGTACAGGGGCCTCCGCAGCGAGAAAACGCTTTTGGTAGGCGATTCGAAATCGCTTAAGGACGAGCATCGGGAAGTGCTTGCTCGTGCTGTCGAAGAGAAAGCGTTAGCGACATGCATCATCGAACGGTCGAACAAGGATATCGACGCAAGGCTTTTGTACGTCGTTTTCCCTGAGACCGTAGGTTTGGTCATCGCACGAGTCCTCGAGGAACTGAAACACCGCGGGATTGGAGCGGCACCAGAGGATTACCTCGTAATGATCGATGGCGATATTCGCGTGCCTCCAAACATTCCATGCCCCTACCGCACCATCGTCGACGGCGACAAGAAGATATGGCAGATCGGTGCCGCGTCGGTCATCGCCAAAGTCAAGCGCGACGCCCGTATGGTCCAGCTTCACGAGAAGTACCCGGAGTACGGCTTCGACAAAAACAAAGGCTACCCCGTCCCTGCGCACAAGAAACTACTTATAGAACATGGGCCTTGCGCGGTTCACCGACGGACTTTCCGTCCGGTCGCTGAGGCGCGTGGACTACCAGAAGGATTCGAAGCGTGAGTGATCTCCACCGACAACGCGTCCCCGTTACCATGTGCGCGAAGTGTCGCAAGAATCTCGAACCAGCCGACCGAGTCACACCTGCGTACATCGTCCAGAAGATTGGGCGCAATCCCGAGAACAAGGAGCTTGGGGCCATGCTCGGAGGTGACTTCGAGCTGGTGCACATCTCTTGCGTGGACACAAAACTCGAGGCGAAGGTCATCATCCCGTCATGACGAAGAGGGGCATCGTAGACCCGTGGCGCGTAGTTTCGCCGCTTCGACCGGAGAAGGAAGAAGTCCTTCCCGCGAAACCCAAGATTGACCCGGGCGATGTCGACCTAGACGCTGAGTTACGTGTTACGCAGTACTACATCTTGCGATCGGCGCACGGAAGTATCCGCATCGACAGCAAGGACATCGTCACCGAATGCGATGCAATAAAGCTCTTGGTGCTTTGCTTCCTGCATCTCGTGACAACCCCTAAGTTCGCCTTGCTTTTCAAGGAAGCCGGAATCGGATTCTCCACTCTCAAAAGGGAGTGGAACATGCCGCTGACACCGCCGCCGCCGCCTTGTTCGTTTCGTGTGACAGACGAGGCGACGCTTTACTTCACAAGACATTCCCATGAAAAGGGTATGCTCGCGTTGATCGGTGTCCTGAATCAGATCAACCGCGAAGATCGCGGGTTATTGAAGAAATACGGCGTTTCAACGCTGTTGAGGTAATGCTCCATGTCGAACATTAACGACAAACCATGCGGTGGTTGTATCCATTTCAATCCCGTTCAAGCCAACGCCAATCACGGGCGCTGTGCTGTCAAGTCGGAGTATCCAAACAAAGAACAACCGGGACAATCGTTCCCGGATAACGCCAAACGAGTGGCACCTGGGGCACTAGCAAAACCGTTCATCGTGACCCGTATGCAGGTCGTCGGGAACTGCCCTAAGTACCGTTCCAAGTAGGAGCTTCTCATGGATGCGTGTCCCAAGTGTGGCGTCAACAGGCGCTACGTAGGGGTCGCTTTTCCTGTTCGTCGGTTGTGTAAGTGCGAAACCCGTGACTGCGGGAATTGCGACACGGCTGCCGTCTTTGTCGAGTTCCAGAATCCAGTCACAAAGGGAGAACCCAAACTACCCAACAAGTCTAATCAGGCCGCGCGATTTTCGTGCAAGGTCCACGCGCCTGACGACCTGCCTGATGCTCCGATCGACGAAGAACACACCCCCACGAAGAGCCGTGGAGGGCGTCCGCACATCGATCCGGTGTGGTCTCAGTCAACCGCTCAAGCGCCCCAAGGTGCCGATTCCCGTCAAAAAGTCATTTGCCTTTCATGTGGCTTACCTCACGAGATGCGGCAACGCGTGATGTGGAACGGGACGTATTCGTACTGCCCCGATAAAACCTGCAACAACGACATGTTTACTGTGGAGGATTGATTCATGGCGAACGATGTATTTGGAAAAACTGGCGACGCGGACAGGATTCTGGAGAAACGTTCAAACAAGGTCGAAGGGCAAGTGATGTCCGAGGACAACCGCAAAAAAGCCGCCGCCGCTATTGCAGCTCAAGGCGCTGAAGCGGATACACTAGCTGCCGCTGGATTCACTGAGGAAATCATCGAGTTCCTCAATCGTCGGTTTCTTGAGCTGGACTTCAACCCCGAGCAACGAATTTTCTCGGTTGCCCTGGCGACCGTGAACCTTCGCCAGCACTTTCCGACGGAATTGGGAGGCAAAGAAACCTTTGATACAGTTGCCAAAACGGCGTGGGAGTACTTCGACAAAAACAAGTAGAGCGTTTTGTCGCTTGACACAACCGACGCGTTCGACAATATGAGCCATAGACATCCCTCATAGAGGGAATAGGAGAAATCGAAATGGCTCGTGCAATGAACGTGATCAAGCGTGTGTCGGCCGCCAAGGCGATCGTGACCCGGACAGCTACCAACGCCAAGCGGGCGGACAAGATGGCAGAGGAGTTGATGACCAGCTTCGGGGAACTTCGTACACCCGAAGGCAAGGAGGCGCGCGACCTGGCGCGTACGCTCACCAAGCTCAGCGGTAATCTCAAGCGCGTAAACTCCGCCTTCGCCAAGGCGTTCTAGGACTCTCGGGTGTTTCAGCCCGTCAGCAAAATCTCGTACCACGTCCTCGATATCGACAGGCAGATCCTCGTCTGTTGCTTCGACGGTGACGCCGCCCGGGAGACACTCGTAGCCAAGTGGAAAGACCGTGCTGTAGCGACGTTTTCTTTCACTGAAACGAGTGACCTTTGTGACGTGGTACGAGACCTACTAGCGAACCCGCAGATCCGTGCAATTGTGTTCGACGGAAGTAGCCCTGCTGAAGATACGTTTCACGCGTTCTGGGAACGTAAGACAGTCCCCGGCTGGAAGATCAACGAAGAACACCTCGAACTGGTCCGCCAGTTCGTAGATTTGTTCAACGACGATTGCGGCTTCCACAAACCACAGCAACCGTTCTGGCCTAAGCGTCTAAAGTACCAGGAAGAAACATGACCAGACTCCCCGTCATCGCGATCCTCGGAAAACTCCGGTCCGGCAAGGACACGGTCGGCCAAATGCTGCTCGATGCAGCGCCTGGTGCGAAGACTGCTTTCGCCCTCAAGCTCAAGCAGATCGTCGGCGAGATGTACGGGCTGTCCGAGCATGACCTCTACGACGACGCAGGTAAGGAAGCGCCGACCGCTTTCGACTGCCTGCGGTGCCCGACCTGCAAGACACTCGAGTGCGAGACGTTCACAATGGAACGTGTCGTCCACGGCCGATGCAAGCTCTGCGGAGCCATCGGGGACATCAACGTCTTCAACAGCAAGTGGACGCCTCGTACCATCCTCCAGCACATCGGCACCGAGGGCTTCCGTCGCGTGGACCCTGACGTGTGGGTCCGCTACTGTCTCGAGAACGCTCAGCGCATGCTGGACAGTGGCGCACGCTTCGTGGCCATCACCGACTGCAGGTTCCTCTCGGAAGCCGAGGGCGTGTGGAACCGCGGCGGTGAGGTCTGGAAGATCAAGCGCCCGTCGCTCGATGGAACGACCAGAGGTATCGTGGGGCACGCCTCCGAGACCGAGCAGGACAAGATCTCCGACGGGCAGTGCCAGGCGGTGATCGTCAACGACGGAACGCTCAAAGACCTGCAAGGCAAAGTACTGACGCAGCTGGACCGCTTTATGAGTAAATACAACGACTGAAAAGGACGAACGTGGCGCACGATCCGGGAGATGAGCACGAGGACCCGCCCAAGAGGTCCTCCAAAAAAGACGAGACCATTATTCAGCCCTGCGGAAGGGCTAATGGAGGTCTCGATGTCCAGCCGGGAAAAGAAGAAGGATTGCAAGTGCACCTCGCGTCCCCGTGGTAACCCGAAATACAGCGACGGTTGCTGCTACCACAGCGGAGACGTGAAGCCTTCAGTACGGGAGCGAAAAAACGGAAAACAGTACTGCCGAAACTGGGAACAAGAATACTGAGGAAACGGCGCTCTGGGAAACCAGGGCGCCGTTTTCGTTTTCGGAGATTTCAAATTGAAATCACAAATATTCAAAATAGGACAGCTTGTTATGCGGTCCTCGCATTGGAAAAAAGAACACGCACGCACACAAGGAGATGACCTGCAGCTCGGCATAGTGACAAGGGTCCACTACTACACGTTGGATGGAGAGGCGCCGCAGACAGACGAACCTTGGGTCGAATGGCCCGCTGTGCACTGGGAAGGCGCGACTATGACCTCACTCTGTCACCCTGACAACGTAAGACCTGCTCGTCGAACTTGGAGCGTGTAATGAGCCGTATACGCGAGGTTCTACCTGCCGAAAAAGTAAAGTGCATCGAATGCCAAGCCAAGCCTTGGGCTCGATGCACCACTCTTTCCGGCATTTCTCGAACTCCCCACAGCGTACGTGTCGCGAGGTCCAACGGTTTATTGCCGACACCGCGCAACGGCTTTTACAGCCGTCCTAGTGACGCAATCAAATACGATGAAGATGAAACTCCGTTGATTGTTGGTACAAGAAAAACACCCCTCGTTTAGCAACAAAACGGGAAAGAACACATGGCAAAGATTCAGCTCACCATCGACCCCGCCTACTGCAGCAGCTGGGGATTTTTCGAAGGCATTCGAGAATTCTTGCAAAACGCCAAGGATGCCGACGAGTACGACAATCTGCCGATGAGCATCGAGCATAGGCCGCGCTCTAGCACACTGGTCATCGTCACCAAGAACATCTCCATCGACGCGAGCACGCTCCTCCTCTTGGGGAGGACTTCGAAAGGCGACGGGCACCAACGGGGCAAGTTTGGCGAGGGTTTCGCTCTCGGTTGTTTGGCGTTGGTGCGCGCACAACACCCCGTCACGATCTACAACGGACACGAAGTCTGGAGGCCGGAGATCACCAAGGCAGAAGACGGGCCCTTCGCTGGCAACGACCTACTCGTCATGAGTACGCGAAAACTCCAAGGCTACCGCGCAGACTTCACCGTGGAAATCGAGAATGTCTCTAAGGAGGTGTGGGAAGCCACGAGGAAGATGTTCCTGTTCCTCGCGCCGCCCGATGTAAACACGCTCGTGAAGGTCTCCGAGGGCACGGTCATCATGGACCCTGGGTACCAGGGCATGGTCTACGCGCGCGGCATTTACGTGATGCAAAACGAAGAGCTGGAGTTTGGTTACGACTTGGTGAACGCCGAGCTGGACCGCGACCGGCGTATGATCGGAGAGTGGAATCTCAAGTACAAGCTCGGCCAGGTATGGGAAGAAGCGCTAAAAAACGCGCCTGAGAAGACCGCCTGGCGCGTCTACAAGATGGCGAAGGACGACAAGCCGGAGGTCAAGAGCCTCCACTACCACATCGACGCGAAGCTGGTGAAGTCGCTGCGCGACGAGTTTGAAAAGGAGCACGGCACGGATACGGTGCCGGTGTCGACGATCAGCGAGGCACGTGAACTCGATGGCCTCGGCGCCAAGACCGCGATGGTCACGGGGACGCTACAGCAGCTCCTGTCCAAGGGAGGGCCGCAGCTATCTGATGTGAAGGAAAAACTCAAGGGCAAGGTCAATAAGCGCTACAGCTACCATGACCTCACCGCGGCCGAGTCCGCGGTGTGCGCTGAGCTGGTCGAGATCATAACGTTCAATTACGCGATCGTCGACTTCAACGATACGACCGCGTGCCGACAGGATAACGACAGTTCGACACTGCTCTTGTCGCGGGAACTACTATCCCGAGGGCCTCAGGAAATATTGCAATCCGTCGGCTCAATTGAAGGCAAGCGGCAAGGTGTTTCACTCGAGCTAATTCTGGTCAAACACGTCGCCAGGAAATGGGAGGAAGCTCACCCTACTCCTATTCAAGCGGCGAACGGAACAACTCAATGAACGATTACGTGATTGTCCACGATTACGACGGCGACCGCCGGTTTTACAGTGGAAAGGCCGGCAAATGGGTGAGTGAATACCCCGACGCGGAAACATACCCCGACGAAGAAACGGCTTTACAGGCGCTCAACCGGCTCGAAGAAAGGGCCGCGCTGGTGCATCGTTACGGTTACGTGGATGAGCGCGTCCTATGTTGGAGCCGGTGAGGTACGCTTGCCTCGCGTGCGCCGTTCCGTCGTTTGCAGTCGCTGCGCTAACCCAGAAGATCTCGAGGCCTGGGGAGCGCAGCTTCTATGTTTGCCGTGCCGAACATGTCCACACGATGTTCAATTACTGGAACAACACGTCTGTTCGTCTTGCCTGAGAGACTTGTTCACCGTGTGGACTTTCGCAGGGCCCATGCTCATAGACATTCACGCGTACTTCGACTTCGCGTTTTCTTTGTCTTGGAGTAGAGACAATGGCTGGTCTGTTTTGACATGGAACTTGAAAGAAGAAGAATCCTTTCTTAGGTACGCTTCGCGACGAAGTCGGGAAATAGGTTCGGCCAGCGCGCAACCGATACTTCTTTCACCGCGCGCGCAAACCGACACATCTCCATGTCCGCCGCTTCATCATCTCTCTCGTGGAAGAACTTCGAGAGCGCCATCGGGTTCGTCGTCCAGATGAAGCTGGTACCGCACTCCATCAGCAGGTCGCCTGCCGTCGACTCGTAGATCCTCTTCTTGTCGAGCCCCTTGGGGGCTACACCATCGTGGTGCTGTTGGTACGTCAGCACCTTCCGCTCGATCGTCGTGACGTACTCTTCGTAGTTCCGCTGCGCTTTGAGCCTGAACTCGTGCTCTTCGACAGGGTTACCAATGCAGTACGGGTGCATGATGTACACGCCCGGATGGTGGGTGAAGCGGGTCGACTCCTGGCTCGGCGAGCCTTCTTCGTCTCGGTCAGACCCTACGTAATTTCGGATCAGCTCGTGCGAGACCCGGCGGCTGATGTGAGCGAAGAAGAAGGAGATCTTCGCGTGGTAACCCGTCGAGCGATGCGGGATGCGACCTTCCCACATCGAACGCAGGTATTGCCCATTCGTGCGCGGTGCGCCTGCGTCAGCGAAGCTGTCGTAGCACTTCCGTCCGGCGAACTCGCAGAGAAGTTCGTTGTCGGTGACGACGCGCGGGTCATCGGGGTTCGATGGATCGAAGTCCAGACCATCGTGCGGCACAAGGTCCATGATGTTTTGGAATCCGCCCTCCGGTACGCAGTGCGGGCGGTACTGCTGGACCCACTTCGCCATGTTCATGACGCCGCTGTGGTCGAGTTGCATGTATCCGATGACTTCGACGATGGGTTTGTCAGTGATGATCGTTGCTTTGGCTGCGGTCACAGAATCCTCCAAAGGAGTTAAATGGTGTCCGAACATAATCCAACCGATGCGCTGAATCAAGCGCTTAGCGAACAACGGGTGGACGGAGCTGAAAAAAGCACCCTGGAGATCATCGCCAGAGCGCTCGACGTTCCTCTTGGAGTAGTTCACCGTGTAATCTACGCGTACGAGGAATTGACAAAACATAACCTCGACCATTTGCCTGATACAACCGAAGAATGGAAAGACCTGATCGAGGACTACGACGTCCGTCAGGCCATTAACAAACACATGGAAGCGGGGGCTCGCCGTTACATGGTCCGTCGGGCTATCGAAAACAATCAACGCTTGTCCGTTTTACCGCAGGCGCTCTTGCCCGCATCGGACATGAATTCCATTTGTAACGGATGCCCTATTCGCATGGAGTGCGTCCTAGAGTCATTGCATACCCCCGAACAGTGCTACGGCGTTGATGGACGTAATGGCCGAATCCAATGGGTCTTGGTAACACCACTTCGCATCCACAAGGGCAAGGTCGACGTCGAAGCTACTCAACCTATGGGAAAGTACCGCGTACCTATCGGGGCTTTCCTTCTTCACCGTTACTAGGAGCAAAAATGTCCGAATCATACACACCACCCCCGGCATCCTGGCGTCTTAAGGTGTTCGTTGAAGCGCCCGTCTCCGAACTGAAGAAGCGGCAAGTCGATTGCACAACGTGCCCCGTTTTCCTGTTGTGTGAGGTCGGGGAAGGCGGCACAGGATGGGTTTGCGGCACCTGCAAGTCCACTGGATTCGAGATCACCCCAATCGAATCAGGAAAACACCCCGACGAAATCTTGATCATCGACTGCGCCAAGCACAAGTTTAACGTCCGCAAGGACTCTGAAAAGATGACCTCTTGTGCGTTGTGCAGCGGCGGTCAGATGGAACTCGAAATTGCCCTGGGCCCCGAGATACGCGCACACTACCTATCTACCGTGCACAGCACGGTTCCCGTGGAGGAGCGTCAGCGGTTCCTCAAGGAGAAGTACGAGTTTTGGAAGAGTGAATACGCGAAGGAGCCAGCGACCTGATGCGACTCGATCGCCGTTGTTGGGCCAGGGCGATCAGTCGGGGGAAGTGCATCTGGGGATACAAAGGAATTGTCAATCCTTCGCGCCAAACCATGAGGTACCTGAATAAAAAGGAACCTCTGCCCCTGCAGATCGTCCTCGCGGACGAATCGTTCATGGATGATCTCCATCGCATCGAAGCCAAGTACGTCGCTACCAGCAGCGACTATCAGGACGAGTGGGAAGAGTACGTCAAGCGGCTCAAACACCGCGAAGGATGTTGCCCTCACGGCACTGAAGAGGAGCGCGAAGCGTACGAACGTATCGTCGCATCCATGACGAACTGCGAAGACAAGCGTCTCGCGTGGGCCAGCGAATACGTCGACCACGACTGGGTGAGAAACTCTGTATCCTGCTTCTTCGAAGACGAAGAGAGCATCTTTTACTTCATCAAAGACCACACCGTCGACTCGGTCTGGCAGAAGTACCACTTGATATGGGTAGACCTTGACGACGTATGCGGGTACTGCCCCTCCTGCGACGAACCGCTCTCTGAGGAAGAACGGTGGAAGCCCAAGGAAGGCGATGTTCATCCCTTCGACAAGGACTGCGGCAGAGAGGTCTGCAACAGCGGGCTTTCCCTGTGTCTCTTCAACGCGAACGGCAATCCTCGAGGCGTGTACGTATGCGACTCGTGCAACTGGTCGGACGTCACACAAGATATCGACGGCGACGAAACATTCATCTCGAAAAATGGACGGCCGTTCAATTGGCCGCCCGGAGCACCCTACCCACCGCGGCGCAGTTTCTCGGGATACCCGATGGACGTACCGCCCTACGAGGACTAATGCCTTGGTGTGGTCGTGTCGATAGGTCTTCCCTACGTAAACAGCTGCACCGCGCGATCAAAAAAGGAGGCTACGCACTGAACGGAAACCGCGAGGTTCGCATCATCGGAGACATCCGTGAGACGTGGACGTTCGCAGGTCCGTGGTGGCGTCTCGACGGCCGGATCGAATGCCGTTACTACGGAACCCGTATCTTGACCGTGGACTTCGAGAACAAGGCGCTCACGGACTACGGCATGCACGCTTACAATACGTGCACGTCGAACACGATCAGCGGCTGGACCGATGTCCTGTTCGACATGTTCGGGCTACGGCGCATCGCGTACCACTTCAGTCAGTGGACGCGACCGCCCACGCCAAACACACCCTACGGCCGCTTCGTGGCGCGTGTTCCATGGGCGGGAGACGGTTGGTTCCACTGGGAGTTGTTCGACCAGGTCTTGGCGGACACCTTCAACGAAGGCCAATCGTTTATCAGGAATGACCAAAACTGGCGGTGGTTCGACTATGATTGGGACCAGGACGGTAACTGGTCCCGCAAATTCATCAACGCCGATGCCGAGCGGCGCTACCGCCAAAGAGAGAAGCGATGGCAACGTATTTCGACGACTACCAAGAGCACATCCACCAGACCCTCGACACCGGAGGAAAAGTCGAGGATATCGACGCAGCCATGGACGAGTACAACGCCACAGGACTTCCCGCATGGAGTGGCAGTGACGCCTTTACCCGCTGGTTAAAGGAAACCAAGCACATCTGCTCCGAATGTACGAAACCGGTTGATTCTGACCAACTGGATACGGTTTCACCTCGCGACGAAAAACGATGCCTGGTATGTTCGACCAGTGAAGCGAACCGCACTGGAAAAGATCCTGGAGGTAATGCGTGATGGAGAAATCCGCACCATTACTCGGATCCATTTTCTGACCGGGGTCAGCTCGAACACGATTCGTAAAGCCCTCCGCGAGGGTGACTTGGTTAAAGTAGGAGAGGTGCCCAACCCGGCGCCTCCCGCACAGCGCGGACAAGCAATCGTTAAAATCGCAAACAAGCATACGTCGATCGCGGCATAACGACGTAAACCAAAGAAAGGAGTCCTGCATGCAGGACACCGCTCGTCTACTCGCGCAACGTTTGCGTGAAACGGCTAAAACAGAGTACCTGGACTACCACGACGTGGTTCGCCGTATAGCAACTGAAACCAAGGTCCAGATCTATACGCAACTCGCAGATTTCCTCGAGGAGATCGCTAAAACCAGCTCAGATCAAGTACTGGTGTACCGGGGAAGCGGTTCGGACCTTGCCACTGATGTTGGCTTGCTTCTCTCGCCCAAAGAAGCGAAACGCTTCTTCGACACTTTCAAGCTCCTACCTAGTCTCGGAGGGTCTACGTGAGCTGGCATTGGCTGGAAGATGCGGCCTTCGACGCTGCGTTCAAGAATTTTGTCGACGAAGAAGCACGTGAAAAAGAGATGGAGCGACGAGAGCCGCTCATCAAGAACATCGTCGAACGCCTCAACGAGATCAACCGTAACAACGAACAAGAGGGCTTCCGTCGCCAGGCTCGATACGAAGATGGCGACGACTACGAAGACCACTACGACCCGTACGAGGACATGGAAGACACCGAGCGCGAAGCTGCCGTGGCAAAGGACGCGCTCGCCAAGAAAATCAAAGACGCGAAAGAACAAGCGGAGGTCGATACCCTCGAGGAAGAACTCGCAGCTCTCGGCGCGCGCCTCGCCAGGAAATATGAACATTGGAATGAAGACGAACAGTTGATGGCGTACATGGAGAGAGACCGTGACTGAAGAATGGAGAAATGTTCCGGGTTTTGCTTCTTACGAAGTATCAAACCTTGGACAACTCCGACGCCTGCATAAGACAAGGTACCCGTCAGTCCTAGTTCCTTACCGTGCCAAGCGCGGAAAATACCTCGTATTCAGTCTCCGGGTCGACGGTACAACAAAGCTGGTTCGATTGAACCGACTCGTTGCATTGGCGTTTCACGGAGAGCCGCCTTTCCTAGGCGCGGATGCTCGCCACCTTGACGGTGACAAAGAAAACAACTACGCAACGAATATTGCGTGGGGGTCTCGCACGGACAACGAAGCGGACAAGGTTAGGCATGGAACATCCAACCAAGGCGAGCGCCATGGAATGGCAAAACTAACCAACGAACAAGTGCGTGAATTGGTCCGGCGTTATAGAAACGGCGAGAACCCTGTCACACTTGCCGCGGAGTTCAAGGTCAACAAAAGCTACCCCGCGAGTGTTGCACGCGGAACGAGGAGGACGTCATGAGCTACTGGTTTGGTCTCCGTCCCGACGTCGCGCCTGTCCCTGTCCTATACTGGGGAGCGAGAGCAATTATGCCGGAGGTCGACATCCCGTACGACCGGCACCAGTTCAACGACTACAACGGTAACCAAGACGAACGCCGAGCGCTCTGGTACTGGATTCAGACGACAGGCATCCCCCGTCTCCGCGAGGAGCTAAACCGTCAGGGCGTTAAAGCGAACGCTGACGTACTCGTGACCGTGGTCGATCATGACCGCACAATCATCGCCAACCCGCGAAAGTCACACGGATATCTCTACATCGGAGCATGGAATGAAACCACCCGAACACCAGGGTAGTAGCGGAAATCGCGTCGTTTTCGAACAACCTGCAAACATGGCGAGCGCCAAATCATGGCGTACTAAGCTAATCGAGGAGATTAGCGACATCAGCACGCAGCTCGCCGACCGGAACAAACTAGACAAGTGTGTCGCGTGTCGTGGTCATGGTTGCCAGACGTGCGACGGCAGAGGTGGCGTACGTCTGTCAGACCACCGGTACCACCAGTGGCGCCAGGGAGCGATCACCGCGCTTCGTGCACGGGAGAACACGCTCCGCCGGCTGAACGCCTGGATGGAGGAGCACGTCGAAGACCCTGTTCCGATCCGACCGGCGACGGTGGAGGAGAAGAAGGCAACCTCGGAGGCAGACCTCCTCATCAAGAAGGCCTACGAGATTCTACTCAAGCTGCGCGATGACCTCGACGGAGACTTGGACGACGAGGAGATGGGTGTCATCAACAGCCTCGGCGACTACTTGAATCCACGGCGTCTACGCAAGACGGGGTCGTGAACCGTGCCCCTGCCGGGGGCTCCTCGAGGTTGTCCCATCTGCAGCAAACCGGCCAGCGCCTCAAAAAAGGTACGGCCGTTTTGCTGCGTAGCGCATCGTTCGAAGTACACCCGCGAACAGAAGAAGCTCGACCACGAGCGCTTCATGGCAACACGCGCAGAAGTGGGTGAGTACGTAGATAACGAAGGCGTCGTTTGCTGCGTAAAGACGGCGGTCTCCAGAGAGGTCGCCAAGGACAAGTTCAAGAGCAAGACCGAGTGGGAATGCACCTTCATGACGTGGTGCGGTCGTGAGGTCGAGATCCCCAAACCATTAAAGAACGCGACGCTCAACTGCATCGCATGCATCGCCGAAGGAGCCCCTATCCAATGTCGTTCAGAGTCAAACTCTACGTCCATCCTCGAGCCGCCCTTCTGAGGGGTAACGTCATCTTCGGGGAACACTCCGTCGAAATCACGTTCTCGGCGGTCGAACGCGCGTCCCTGGCTGTGCGCGCTGAGCTAGCGGACGTCTTCATGCAGGGCGATGTTGTTGGAAAACAGGACGGGGACCTAGACGCGTCCGAGCCTACCGCGGAGGAAGTTATCCGTTTGTTGGGTAACCGCGTACATCGCCGGACGTGGCTTCAGGAAGAAGCGAAGGCGGCTGAAATGCGACAGCAAGGAGAAGCTGCTGTCAAGAAACGTGAAGACGAGGCGAAAGCCGCCAAGCGCATCCTGTCGATTCAGAAATGGGTGGCAAGCAAGGGAACCGACAGTCAGAAGAATCGTCTGAAGCAAGGCGTCCTACCAGAAGGCGAGATCCTCGAGGACATCACCGAACACCTCTGCGACGACCTTGCCCTCGACAAGAAGGCCGAGCGGTACGTCAAGATCACTGCAGACGACGCGTGCTCCTGCGCGTGTTCTGACCACGTCGAGTTCAACGTGGGTCCTGCTGAGGCGCTGACCGAAGAACAGCACGACATGCTTGAAGAGGCACGTGAGGAGGCGGGAACCGCGACCGCGCTGGTTCACCGCGCTAAGTGCTCTCAGTGCGACTGTCCGCCTGTCGAGCGGTTGTCCATCCAGGTCGAGATGCAGTGGGACGGGGTCGACATTGTTCGGGAGTATTCAATATGAAGAAGCACCGTAAAGAGAGTCGTTACATCACGGTCATCGCCGTACACGTCCCGATGACGCGCGATGTGATCGACATGATGCGGTACGACTCCTGTTTCCCGTCGACCGAAGAAGAGTCACGCAAGTTGTACGCGCTCAGCGACGGTTACAGCGAGAAGCCAAAGGACCCCAAAGATCACCTTGTTCAGTTCACGTGCGCTGGACGCAATGATGGCACACCCACGGTAGACCGTTGGCGCTCGTTCGGCTGCACGGTGTTCACGATCAGCTCGCCTGACTCGCCGCTCAAGACGCCAGATGAGCTGCTCGCGGCCTGGCACTTGTTTCAAAAGAGGTAAACATGGCCCGAGCGTCGAAGGCCTCGTTGACCGTCAAGAGGCCTCGTTTCCTTATCGTAGACCGAGAGACCGACGAGGTCATCCACGCGGTCACCTACAAAGGCAAAAGCCCTCGGCAAGCACAACGCATTCACCAAGGACTCATGAAAACCATGAACACCAAGAAGTTCCGAATCAAGGACGACCCATGAATGACTGGAAATACTCCGACGAAGGACGCAAGCGACGCGTCGACGGTTACTTCAACGACGCGGAGAAGTGGGTCCGTGGTGAAACGCAGGTCCTGTGCTGCGGTGAATGGCTCAGCTGCCGTGGCTTCACCAACACCTGCGGCAACTGCCATGCGGACTATAACATGAGCGGACAGCAGCTCGCACCGCGTGAGCAGTGGGGCGAGGAGACCGGGGAGTCCGTGGCGGACATCTTGTCCGTCGACTACGCCTCGACGGAAGAGCTGCTGGATGGGTAAATGTAAACAACACGACGCAGTGGCTATAGCCGAACAACGGAGAGGACAAGAAATCGCAGACACGGCAGACCGAGCACGAGGGGCCACACGCATCCGTAAAACGACGTGTAAGCACACCCAAATCGATTGGGGCCCTTTGTACTTTGAATACAGCAACGATGGAACGGCTTCCTTCGTGGAACAAACGGGTGCTTGCCGTGATTGTAAATCAAACATGCGGATCAAATATCATGCAGGAGACGCGACTCCCGAGGAAGAATGACGACATACACCATCTTCGGCATCGTCGAAGAGTACAAAGACCGCACGTACTCCGTTAACGTCGACGCCGAATCCCCTGAAGACGCCAAGAAGAAAGCCATCTTGGAAGCCCCCTTTCCCATCATCGTGGCGGGTGTCGTCAAAGGTAAAGTCGCCGCTCTTGACAACAGCAACGCAGACCTGACACCTATCCGAGGCAAGGGCTACGTCACGAAGGTCGCGACGGTCCGCGTGGATTACCGCGACTTTAACGTGCCCTTCGCATGTCCCAAGTGCAAGGCGGACCTACTGAAGCCCGAATCGTTACTTCAGTGGGATTACTGGGACTACTACTGGGAGGGTCGAGTTCCTCGCGGTGTTTACAAAGGGGACCACGGCATCGCCATCAACCACGATAAAGGCGCTCGAACAGGGAAAGGCTTCGAAACCACCATTATCGCGGTAGTGCTGCAGTGCAATCATTGCGAGCACGAACTCTGGAACGGCTACAAGGAGAAAGATTGATGTCCCTCGACTTCAAGCTCACCGACGTTCGTGACTACTTGGCGTTGTACGACCACGCGGACAAGCTCTGTCCTCGTTGGCAGGCAATCATCTTTGCGTGTATGTCCGTTGGTATCGGAAAAATTACACCCGAGAACGTCGACGAATTCTGGGAACGCTTGGTGATTGTTCAAGCCGTTGATGGGCCATACCTGAGCGGACACGAAGAACCCGAGCAAAACTGGCTGACTCGAGATGACGTCGTACGCATGGTTGGGTTGAACACCAACGTCTTTCCGAAGGAAAGCAAGGCGTCGTTCATGAAGAAGATGGGGAGGGCAGCCCTCCATAAGGCAATTCGTCGACACGAGGACCGGGGACACCATGTCTAGTCGTGTCCCTGCGCACATCTTCATCGGAGGAGACGTACCGCATTCTCTCTTGCCTGTGTTGTTCAAGGCTGTCCATGCTGAAGAGGTTGGCTCTGGAATGGATTACAACGGAAGGTTTACACCCGAACAATTCATAACCGTCGATGACCTACTCGAAGAGGTCAACCACAACCAATACCTCCACCTAATGGACTCGAAGGCGCGTAATGGAATGTTGGGGGATCTCGAGTACTTCTTACAAAATAACAACATCTCGTTCAACCGATACGGTGACGCCAGCCCTGGAGAATTCAGTGCGGACGTTTCGTTTTTCCGTCCCGGGATGACGGAAGTAGGAACGTTGATTACCGACGACGATGGGGTTCCCGTGATCCCAGCTTCCGCGGCCGTAATAGCATTCAAGGCATTGCTCGTTGGTAACACACATGCGGCGCTGACCGCGTTGGCTCCGTTTGGTGATCACGAGGTTCCGCTGCTTCCGCCATTCAAACTTGTTGACGGAGTCGAATGACACCGAAGTTCCGCCGCTTGCAGCTCGCAACGCCTGATGTAACCAACACGCCTGAGCGTTTGTTTCTCTCGGAGAACAGCAAGACCGGTCTATCGATCAACGTCTCCATTGCCAAAACCTGTCGTCCGACGCCCGCGTGCATGCAGTACTGCTACGGACTCGAGTCGCGTATTCGCATGAGCCGCGCCTTGAATCGACAGGTCGACAACTTCAGCCGCTTCGAATACCTAGGAAAGACATCCGACAAGCTCCTCATGCGGGAAGTCATGGGACTCGCCTACGAGATCCAAGCCCGCCAGGACTTCGTCCGCTTCTTCGGCGTCGGTGACCTACAGGCCGGATCTGTGCGCTTCATCAACGCCATGGCCCAGGAGTTCCCTGACCTGGCCCTCTGGGTGTCGACGCGCAAGTTCGACCTGGCCGCGAAGCTCGTGCACAAGCCCAACCTGCACGTGATGCTCAGCATCGATAGCTCAACCAAGGAAGGATTTCGCAACCAGGCGTTCAATCTCGTCGGAGACAGGGGACCTGAGTACTACCTCGCCTGGGTTCAACAGGCAGAGGACGCTGAATCTCCGCCTCCGTGGGCAACCGTAGTCTTCGCCGAGCACCACATCGGCAAACGGACGGAGTTCGACCAGATCGATCCGCGAACCTGTCCTGCAACCGCTGCCGGCGGCATGGACCATAACAACGCGTGCGAGCAGTGTCGTTTCTGCTTCACCAGTGAAAGGAGGACGACCCGCAATGGTCGACTTCGACACCCAATGGGAGACCAAGGACAAGCGAAAGCTCAGCTTGTCCAACTATCTAAAACGCCGCATCAAAAGCGGTAGGTATAAACGCCGTGATAGCTGATTTCACGGCGTGGGTGTACTGCGAACATCGTGACTGGGTCAAACGCGAAGACGGAAACCGACACGAAGTGCAGTGCGCTGAGCGCACTGAAGCGATGTTACGCCATTTCAGTAATCGAGGAAAAGATCACCTTCGTGTCGTTTCCTTCGTAAGGTTCGTTTCAACCGGATGGGCCGCTTCCGTAGACAACGAACAAACCTGCCACGTGTATTGCGCTAAACACGCAAGTGGCATCAACTACGCAGGGAACATTTTCCTAGTACAAGGATAAACAATGCAACCGAACGATTACCAGAAGCTAGCTCTCGTCACCGAGATGACGCCGGATTTCGTCCGTCTGTTCGACAGCAAAACCGGCGAACCGATGAGCGCCGAGCACAACATGATGATCGCCCGCCTCATCCATGCCGTGCTCGGCTTGGCGTCCGAAGTCGGTGAGATTGCCGACGCGCTCAAGAAGCACCTCATCTACGGCAGGGCGCTCGACCTCGTCAACATCATCGAGGAGACCGGCGACGTGCTGTGGTACGAGGCCCTTGCGCTCAGCGCCGTCAAAGGCCAGCTGAGCGACGCGATGGAGAAGAACATCGCCAAGCTGCAGAAGCGGTTCGGTGACACGTTCTCCGAGCACGCGGCACTCAACCGGGACTTGCCCGCCGAGCGGAAGATCCTCGAAGGAGACAACTCGTGACGCTCAACCTTCGCCTGCTGGCCAAGAAGCGCGAAGACGCGTCGATCGACAAGGTTGACCTCTTCGACTTCTACAACAAGAACTGGAACAAGCTCATCGAAGAAATCGAGAGCCTACGCAATGCGACACCGTCGGTGTCGGACGAATGCGACGAATGCGGGAATACGATTCCTGACGTCGCAGACGGAGGCCTCGCCAACAAGCATCACGACGAGTCGTGCTCGTTGTACGACGCCGACGAGGAGTAGCCATGTTCGGCATGTTCCATATCCCGACGAAAGAAGATCGGGCTCGTGAAAAGGAACGTCAGCAAGCGACCATCAACCGCCGTTTGCCCCTGTGCGTCCCTTGGGACCCCTACATCAAGTTCGACAAGGAGCTGAATTTCAAGGCCGATACGTATCTCGACTGGGGCCTGTTTCCCGGTGTAAAGCCGGTCGACGTCATGCACCCGGTGCACGTCCTCGCCAAGGGACTCGAGTTCTACCGGATGTCGCCTAACGAGACCTTCTTTTACTGCGTGAAGAAGATCCCCAAGGGTGGAACGCTCGAGGTCTACTACAGCAAGCAGAAGGGCACCGTGATGTTCGATGGTGACGTCTACGTGCCTGTGCTCCACCGGAAGGAGAAGTGGAACGACCAGCGCTGGAAGGAAGAGCCCTGGATGTCGACAACACCCATGGAGATCATTTCCATGCGTGAAGGCACTAAACTCGCCAAGGGCCACACCGTCATCGGGGGCCTCGGCCTCGGCTACCAGCTCGCCGAAGTCACCCACCGCAAGAAGGTCAAGAAGGTAACCCTCGTCGAGATAGACCAAGGCCTCATCGACATGATGATGCCCGCCCTCAAGGACCGGCTCGGGCCCGCGCCCGTCGAAGTCATCGTTGGAGACGCTGAGCAAATCGTTCCGACGTTCACCGCTGACGTCGCCCTCATCGACATCTTCGATGGCTACGGCGGCAACGACTTTCCCAAGTGTCCCAACATCCCCAAGGTCTGGTGTTGGGGTTCGCAGTACGTACAAGGCAGCAATTCGCTGTTCGGGTGGTATGCATGAAAGAATACATCGCGCGGTTTCAAGAAACGTGGATCAACCGTCTTCTCTGGGGCACCACAGGAAAAACCATCGAGAAGCCGGAGTACCTCATCTCGGATGGACGCAAGCGGGACAAGGTCTGGCGGGAGCTGATCAACGCAGGATACTTATCCGAGGAAGGCGTGCTCCTGAGCGCCGCGTTCGATCAGCTCGCCATCGAACGCCCTCACCTCCTCTTGCTTCTGCCCTCCGAGGAGCAGGCCAAGCGCGACGTGGACTTCTGGCAGCGCCGGCCGGGGATCCCCTTCTCGGACCTGTCGCTGCCTCAGCGCAAGCACGTGGTCACCGCGCCCGAGCAATACACGTTCTTTAGGTTCGACGCGGGATGGGCACACCTCGGCACAAAGCCCTGGACCTTTGGCACGCCCCCTGTGGATCGAGGGATTCTATGGGTCTGCGACGACGAGTACAAGCTCCACTGCCAAGAGGCACTCTACTGGCTCGAGTTCCACGGGCTGAAGAACAAGAACCTCGCGTGGGCTCTTGTCCACCTCGATATCATTACGGAGGTGGACAAGGATTGCTTCGAGCAAGTCGACGACTACAACTTCATGCGTGGCGGGACCTGGGATCTATTCAACCGCGTACCCGGCGAGTGGGAGACGCGTCTCGACAAACTGGTCGAACACAGCCGTGAGCAGATTGCCGCATACACACGCAAGGCAAACGTGCTCCTCGCTGCCAAAGACAAGATCGACAAGATTGGCGGTTGGAAGGTGTTCCACGAACGCTTTGATGCCGCTATCCACGCGCACATGAAGGAGAAGAAAGAGAAGAAAGAGGGGGAGGCAAACACAAGCAAAAGTGAGTAGACTCCCTAGATGCCTACCAAGTGGACGGAGCGCTCGCTGAACCCACGCTCACACGTTGAGCGTGATGACGGCCGAATCTGCTTCTACAAAGAACGGGCTTTCAGACCCAAGTCCCGTACGGACAAGCGTCAAGACGAACGACTCGTGACGGCCTGCAAAGAAGACATCGTCCCTCGCCAAATCTCTGGCGCAACCTTTTACCCCGCCCCCACAAAGGCACCTTTGACATGTTTGAAGTGTATCGCGGAGCGGGACAATCCACGCCCCAAGCTGCCGCCGCTGCCGCCCTACCGACCGTATTGAGGCACGGTGGAACGTGCGACCTCTGTGGCAAAGAAATGCGTCACAAATGGGACGACACACACTACGTGAGCCTCAACTGTCGCATGCGCCGTTGGCGCAAGGAGATGGATGCGAAGGGCTGGAAGCACGCGAAGCTTTCCAGGAGGAAGACCTTCGATGTGTTGCATATCCCGTACGAGATCTCGCCGAATGAACCCAAGCAAGGGCAGGTTTTGTACGTTAACGGTGAAGTCCACCAGATCTTGAAGAAGTCAAAGGTGTATGTGGATACCTTCTCAGGACGCGTCTGGGTTAAACGACCTGAGTGGCTGATTGAGAGATGGCTCCGTGAAGCAAAAGATAACGGTACCATCTGACGTTTACGTGGAAGGGTTCGGTGTCGGACGTGTGGACGCGTATCGGCGCGGGTATGATGATGACGGCCTACCGTACGAGTACTACCGCGTATGGCGTGGCCTTGCTTGCGAGAGACACTCGGTCGAGCACGTCTATCGTGCGGTAGCGACATTTGCGGGTTGGCTATACGTCGGACACGACGGGATCCTTCGTCCTGTTCCTGTCGTGTTGGTATCGAATACGGTGTCAGGCCGCTGGACCAGCCTACATCCCAACATGCAAAACATCCCCATCGGACGCCATAAGTAGTAGGTTTCCGGCGGAAAGGACTTACCTCATGCTTTCGTTTTTCCCTGTCATCGTTTTCTTGTTGTTCAACGATCCGTTCCTTCAAGTGGTTCCTGTAATGGCTGTACCAACTGAAACAAGCCTCAAAGCCAAAACAGGTCTCGCGACAATGTACGGCCACAAGAAGGACAAGAAGTGGGGAGGCGGTCGACTTGCTTGTGCGCCCGACTATCGCGTCCAGACGCTGCCCACGATGAACGTGTGCGCGCACCGGACTTACCGCTGCGGCACCGTCATGGCCGTCGAGAACGTGCGGACTAAGAAGCGGACGCTGTGCCGTGTCCTGGACCGCGGCCCCTACGGTGCGTTGCTCGAGGACGGGACCTGGGTGGTCAAGATCCGCGCTGATGACCCTGGCACCTGGCGGGGCATTGCTGATCTGACCCCTGCCGTCGCTGCAGCCATCGGGCACAACGGATTCGAGCGGGTGCGGACCTGGGTCGTCTATACCCCCAAAAAAAAGATGATCGTCAAGAAGAAATACAAGCAGGTCGTTCATGCCGAACGAACCGGCGTTTGACGTAGGCGACTTCGTCTTCGCTAGGCCATTAGCATCTAGAGAACGTTTAGGATTCTTTGGGTTCGTTGCAGCCAAAACTGACGACGGGTCCGTTTACGATGTAGCGCCTGTCCCTCGGTGGAACGACGGAAAGCCCTACTTCACGAAGGCTTGTGCCTCGTGTGAACTCATGCATGCGGTCTACACGTTCGCAGGCCCTATCGGAATCGACCATGAACCTCGATGAATTCATGACCCGTGGCTCGCCTCGGGGAACGAATGTCAAACGAGACGGATTCCTCTTTCTGTTCCTACGACTTCGTGAAGGGCCAACCCTCGAGATCGCAGTTGTAACCGTACACCGGTCAGAACGAGGGAAAGGTCTCTTCACAAAAACCATTCGGTACATCAAGTACCGATACCCGGAGGTGTCGATCTGCGTGGAAAGGGTTACGGAACCTCGTTTCCAGCAGCACTTGTTAAAGCTTGGTTTCGATCAATTGACGACCAAAACATTCTTTCTGAATTCTCAGAAAGACCTCCCTCCTTCTCGGTAAAAGAATAGAACATGGGATATCCACCAACCGACTACCTCGGCTACACCATCAAGACCAAAGACCGAAAGGTCTTCAAACACCAAGGGAGGGGAATCATCTTCGACAGTCGCGAACAGGCACAAGCGTGGATCGACTTCAACTGCGCCGAGTACGACAACCGCGGCTCCTCACATAACAGCGTCCTCGTGGCCGACGAACGTCTCGCTCTCGAGGGCTACGAGATCATCAACGTCGAGGGGAACCTGTGAAGAAGGAATCTCGCTTCATCACCTGGGTCGACCCAGCCTGGTTCGTCGAGGGTCATGGATTTCGCGTTTCCATCGTGAAGGAAGGGGAAACAGGTCATTACCCCACAGGGGTCTGGCCCAACGATGGAACCGAGACGATGCCTTGGTTCTGGGGTCCGACCATCGAAGATGCGGAGAAATGTGCAATCGCGTACAACAAGAAACTCGGAGTCAGCCCGATTGAGGCGGAGAAAATCCTTCTTCAATCAATGGGGATGCTTTCCAATAAACCGTCAAAGGCGCAGAATGACGCCTTCGTCTCGCTCTTCAAGGACGCCAAGAAGATGACGTCGCCCAAGAGCAAGCCGAAGAAGAAACCGAAGAGAGCCAAATGACCAAGCTGACAGTCCTTCCTCCTGGGCACGACGGTGAAACACATAAGATGGGCGTCGAAGAACGCCCGGAGGATCCGGCTGTCGGCAAGTGGTATTGGATCGTGACCCAGCCAGCGTACGACGATGACAAAGAAACCAAGGCAGCCGGACCTAAGCCAGCCTTATGGTGCGTCACACGCATAGGCTCGAACTACGTCAAGCTCACTCACGCCTTCGGTGATTCGACTTGGCGCATTCACATCGAGAACTTCGCGGACAAGTGCGAGTACGAGCCCAACGCAGAAGACGTCATCAAACAGAAAGTCTTGCAGCAGCAACTCAAGATCAATGCCTTGATGGGAGATGTTCGCGACATCACGGCTCAGCTTGGTGTTGCGTCACGATCACTTCCTGAAGGTGAAACGCAAGCGTTGGCAATTCGCGGTAACGAAATCGACGGCTACAAGACCGCACTTATCAAGGCGAAAGACAAAACCCTTCCTGCGTTATTCGAACGAATCGAGTACGAGAGCAAGTGTCTGGGCAAGTGGATGAAGGCTCAGATGATCCCGCTCAAGAACGAAGCGGAAGGCTTGAAGAAGAACCTCAAGCTGATCGAGAACCGGCTCTTCAACGTCGAGCTGTACGCCGGGCTCGTGGAGACGGTGACACAGATCTCCGAGGGGAAAGCGGCGCCAATGCACGAGAAGGTGCATTTGATGCAGCGCCGACACTACATGGACGAGGAGTGCCTGGCGAACTACACAGCCGGTGGCATGGACTTCGACAGCGTCGACAAGTTCCACCGGTGGCTCGTGAAGCCCGCAAACCGAGACCGCATCCTTCCGTTCCCGCGTTGTGTCGTCGCTTTCCGTGTTCGTCGCAAGGACAAAGAGCGTGAGCCTGGGTTCGCGGTTCAGGACATGATCTCGTTGTTCTATCAGAAGGAGGCGGACAAGACGACGTACCTGTACCTTCGCAACGGTGAGCAGGTCTTCTGCCTCGAGACCGAGATCGACTTCGAGGAAGAGCTGTTCCCCGACATGGACCAGCGCAACCTCGACGGGAAGCTCTGGGCCAAGATGTCAGGCAGCGATCCGGAGAAGCTTGTAACCGACGCGCGGTACCAGGGGATGTGCGAGGAGGCCGTGCGCGCCAAGGCGCACAACAAGCGCATTCAGAAGCAGATCGACCTCCTCGAAAAGAAGAAGCGCGAGAAACGCACCGACGAGGAACAGAACGCGATCCAACGTCTCTACCGGGAGCGTAAGTGGGTCGACCACAACGTCGACCGGTACATCCGTTTCACGCCGGACACGATCTACTACGATGACATCGTCGCTTTCGTGAAGAAGCAGGTCGACAAGCACAATCGACTCGTTCTCGTGCTTCAGGGCCTGCTCGATCGCTCGCCTGTGTTCCATCCGCATCCGCCCTGGAAACTCTGGACGCCCGAGGGATTCGACCAGGCGTTCGAATTAAAGTACGACCTCACGAACGCCCTCGTGCCCGGCGCCAAGCCTGACTTCGAAGCGTATCGAGCGTTGTGCAACGCTGAGATCTCCGTGGGGACGATCGTCACAGGTCAGCAGGACCTATGGGAGAAAGCCGAAGCCGAGAAAGAATGCAAGCGCATCGAAGCCAACTGGCGCGAAGCGAGGCACGGCTATCGCCCGAAGCGCTTCAAGCCCGAGGGCAACCTAGGGCCCGGCATCCTGGCTCGCGTCGTCCGCATCTCAGGCGCCAAGTACACGGTGACCTTCGAGTGGCGCAAGCAACGCAAGCGCGACGCGTGGCGGGATGAGGAAGCGACACTACCCGCGACGTTCACCTGTTCCGCCGAGGAGATCTTCAACGTCGAGGCTTACAAGAAGGGTGACTACAAGCAGTTCTACGCCGACCCTCGCACGCGCGAAGAGTACATCCAGTGGGCGCCGCTACTCCTCGTGGCTGAAGATTTCCACGCGGGCAAGCGAACCATCGAATCACGAGGTTACCTCGTAAAGAAGGAAACATGACAATCGATGACATGGTCGTCTTGTTGACGACGGAAGAGCCAACCGACGAAACGGCCGTTGCCGTGGTGCAGTTGTTGAAAGAACACGGGCGTGAAGCTCTGCGACAACTCCAGAAAAACGTTTCCCGGGAGCGTCTGCACGCCTTGTCCGTGAAGCTCAAGGACAACGCGGAGTACATGGTGTTCGTGGAGAAGGTGGCGAAGGAGCGAGAAGAAACCGCGCACGTATGTGAAAAGAACGACACGAAGGTGCACTGTCTCCACAACGAGCTTGTTTTCACGTCAGGCGAGTTCGAGATAGCACGAAGGACGGGTTGTTGTTTTTGCGGCGAACTGTTCGACCTGGACAAAACGGTTACAGTGCCTGACTCCGCAAAACCCCACGGGGGATACTGCTACCCGTCGCGGGACGAGATGGTGAAGCAGAAAAATCAGTTGATCATCGACGGAAGGCTAGCAGCGGAGAGCGTCGACCTTGAACAACGTGAAGATGCGGTTGATTGGCTGTACAGCGCTGCGTTGTGGGAACGAATCCTTTCAGAGACGGCTGAGACAGACCCGAATGGCCCCTCGAAAGAGGACCACCTCAAGTCAGCGGAGAACCTTCGAACACTCGCGTTGAGTGTACGAACCAAAGGGATGTAATGGCAAAAGTTCGAGTTTCCTTCGAAGTCGAAATCGGAGACCTCACTAGCTACGCCCCCGACGACCCGCCAGGTATTTCCCGGGAAAACATCGTTGGATTCATGCAGGGCCTAAAACTTCGCGCACTAGAACAACGCGTCGAAGCCTCTGTCGTAAAAGACAAAACCACGCGAACAGCGCTACTCAAACACTACGACGACGATGTGCAGCTCGCCGCGCGTGTCATGAAGAGCTTGGTCATCGAGGTCATTCCATGAGTGATTGGCCGAACAAGTGCCCCGAGCGTGACGCCATCGAGAACGACTTAGGGCAGGACGATCAGCCCGACGATTCGTTGCCTCACTGCTTCCACGATACACCCGGGGGCTGTGTCTGCTGCTTCTGTGGTGACTTGTTCGAGTCGAGCATCGAGCATCCGAAGAAGCACGGGCCCTACGCGACCGGGAAGTACCAAGAAACAATCAAACTCTCGCGGCAACGCGGGAAGGAGAAATCCTCATGCAGTGCGAACACACAACCTACGTTGGCCCCTGCCCCGACGGTGAAGGGCCAGACCGTTGCTACAACCAAGCGCTCCGCCAAGTCTACTTCGACACGACGATCCCGGGCGAAGCGTCCAGCCACGTGATGGAGTGGCGTTGCCGCGAGCACGGTGGGGTATGTGACATGGTTACCGCGGGGCAGATTCCAAACCTCGAGCGCTACAGTGCCGCCCAGCGGATTGACGCTGATCGACGCGCCGACAAGCCCAGCCAGGACCACGAGACCGTGTTCACACTCGCCGAGCTGTTCTCGTCGGCCGACCTGCGGCACCCCGAGAAGTGCGTGCTGCGCCTGGTGACGCAGCTGTGCACAGAGAATACCAACGGGCAACTCGTGACACGGGCGCTCGTCATCGTCAAGGAAAGACCACCGAAACCGCCCAAGTCAGAAGGTCCCTACCGGTGAAACCTGAAGAAACGAACGTAGCCCAGCTCGCTCTGGGTTGCGTCGCCTTCATCATCCTCGCAATCGCACTCCTCACCATCAACACAAAACTCAATCGAAAGGACGTCAAGATGAACGTCGCAACCGCGTTAACCGACCCGCGCGTCCGCAGCGGACAAATGTACTTCCAGGCAAAGGATCCGGGCGCACACGATCCCAACCAGAAGGCGCTGTTTCGCCTCCACACCGACCCCACACAGTCGCTCCTTGGGGCCGGCGCTTGGACGACGTTGCAGAAGTTGATCATCGACAAGAGCCGCGAGAACCTTCCGTACTGGTGGGCTGTCGGCGGCACTGCGTCGATCGACTGGCTGCCCGAAGAAGCCGAGCTGGTCGAGCGTACCCCGGAGGGCCCGTGAACACCGCGCTCTTCATCATCGCTGTGCTGTTCCTTCTCAGCGGCATGTCAACCATAGTATCGGCTAATACCGATAACGACGGAAGTCTCGTACTCGGCGTCATTTTCTCGATCATTCTCGGTTTCACCATGTCGGTGCTTGTCCTCATTCAATTTGCCTTAGGAGTAAGTTGATGTCTTGTGTTGTGAAACCTCACTACACGTGCGATGGCACCGGGCAGATGTGCGACCGCTGTGGCGAATCAGAAGAAGCCTGCGGTTGCGAAGATGACGACGAGGAACCGGACTTCGTCAAGTGCGAGGAGTGCGACGGTGCAGGGCGTATCTGCGTAACGCACGAATCGCCGTGTGGCGACCTGAAGTCCCCGCCGCAATGCGATAAAGCCCAAGCAGAAGCCTCACCTCAGGCCAATAGCAGAGAAGCCTTGTCGAGCGTGTCCGTTCCGACGGAAAGCGTTACAGGGCTATCTCGGAGCGCAGCCTCCGGCGATGTTCATCGCGAACATCATGGGCGAGGCACCGTCGCCTTGTCACTCAACCATTGACTACGGGAAGAAGGACTGGAAGGAGAAGTGGGAGGCTGGTCAGCTTGGAAAGCTCTGCACCGGTGCGTCCGTCATGGCGGCGAACACAGGAAAACTCGCGCGCAACTCCCGCATGCTTCCCGTCGTGCCGCAAGACAAGAAGACCGTGTTCGCCACGCCGCAGGAGTTCCTCGAGTACCACGGCAAAGCGAAGGTCAAGAGCTGGGAGTTCTAGGCCCTATCCTACAATTACAGCGATGGGACGTAAACGCGGTAGGAAAAATGCTCGTATCTTCAACGCGCTGCGCGTCGAGACGTGGCAGCTCAACCTCCGCGCAGGCGATTGCTTTCTCGTCCTCGTTAAACCCGGCATCGCCATCTGGGGCATCGCGGATGCACAAGCACACGACGACGCGTGGCATGCCACGCTCTACAGCGAGGCGTCTCCCGAAGGCGTCCAGGACGTCATCAAAGTAACGCAGATGGACCTTCCGGTTACCGGACAACAGTTCGCAGCAGCTCGACAAATGGACTGGCCCTGCGAAATCGACGCTGTGCGCGCAATCGTCAGCATGACGACTGCGGGCGCTGCGTAGCTCAATCACTACGTTCACTCAAAACACACCCGTGCAATAGCGCGGGTGAAAGGCATTGCTATGACCCAAGCACAGCTCGGTAAGAAGATCGCGAACACCCTTGCGACCTGGGTGGCGCGCATGATGCATAAATTTCACCAGGACGTAGAACGCTACGGAGAAGAATACGCACGGAAGCTCTGGCGGGAAGAGTATGGTCTCATCTTCCGCAAGCAGTACACCGTGCCCGCGCGCTTCCGTCACTACAAGGAAGTCTTGTTCACGAAGCTGCCTGCGGACTCGAAGAAGACGCTCCAAGCGCAGTCGAAGACCAAGGTAAAGATCAAGCCGAAGCACACAGCGGCAACGGAAGAACAGCTCGAGCGATGGGCGCGTCAGTCGTCGCTCAACTGATTCACGAGGTAAAGAACATGGCCCGCTACACACATGACTGCGATTCCTGCGTGTACCTCGGTGAACACCTGGAGTACGACCTCTACTACTGTCCCCACTGCGACGGGGGCACTGTCCTGGCGCGCTACGGGAGCGACGGACCCAGCTACGCCAGTACGATGATCAGCCTGCTCACCGAGGAGCACCTGGCCTTCTACAAAGCCAACCCGGACTACCTCGCAGGCCAGGCGCTCACCAAAGCGCTCGAATTGCAGAAGGCCCTCTGATATGTTCCCCTAGCGATGCCGCTGACTCACCTCGTCCGCATCAGCTGCTGTAACTGCCGAACCGTCGCCATCATGGAAGCAACCCTGTCATTCGTCTTCGGTGAGATCGTCACGACCCCGCGCCTGGTCAACGCCTGGTTGATGGACAACGACGAATACTTCTGTGGCATTGTTTGCAAAGGCGCGTCTGACAAAAAGAAGCCCGTCATTAAAGACGAACCTGCGTGACGGCGAAAAAATGCACTGCGTGTCAACGGAGAAAACCGCTTCATCTGTTCAATCGACACATGCAAGAGCAAGACGGAAGACAAGCACGATGCCGTGCATGTTGCCGTCGTTGGTACGTAACCAATAGGCGAAAACAAATAAAACGTGTCGGTGTCCGAAACAAACGAATAAGGCGAGAGAATCAAACGAGGCTAATCGCGCTTCTTAAAAAGAAGAAGTGCATTGATTGTGGCGAAAAAGACCTAGTCGTCCTTGAGTTCGACCACGTGCGCGGCGTCAAATATCGGCACGTCTCTCAATTGATGTCGTTTTCATGGAAACGCATACTCGAAGAAATTAAGAAGTGTGATGTGGTGTGCGCGAACTGTCACAGGCGCAGGACCTACAGCAGATATCCGGCCTGTTACAGACTTGGGATCGTGATGAAAAGGTAATCATACCGTCCTTTTAAGTCGGCTTTCTGGGTTCGAGTCCCAGCGGTCCCACGTTACCGGCCCCGTCGTCTAGCGGTTAGGACACCAGCCTTTCACGCTGGGTACACGAGTTCAAATCTCGTCGGGGTCACGTAGCAGCCTGACAGCTGTGAACAGGAGGAACCCATGTCTGAGTTTGGGGAATTGATGGCTGAGCTGAATTCGCTCGACATGCAGATACAAGACTGCATCACGAAATTCGAGGAGTCCATGCAAGGGCGCCTCACCATCTTGATCGAAGTTCCATTTCAAGATGGTCACCTCGTATGGAAGAAGATCAACGGAACCTGGCGCGTTGCCTACGCGGAGAAAGGGGACGTAACACCGATCGCGTCTAGCAACCGTCTCATGCGGATGGAAGCCGTCCACACCGGCTTCGAAGCGCTCCTCAAGCGTGTCAAGCCCGCTCTCGAAGAGAGCATCATCGAGCGCAGGAAGGCATTGCAAGCGTTCTCCCTCCTCGAGAAGGAGATCGATGGGGCTCTCACATGAGCGACGTGGATACACGTTGTTTCTTTCGTCCGGTGGACGAACCATGCACACACAAACACCCTAGCAAATGTCCGGTCCATGGGCCGATAATGTCTCGGCCTCGGCTCAAACGCCATTACTTGGCAAAGGAGCGTGTGCCTTGGCGGTGGGGCAAGGAACCTGGCCGAACGTTTCTCACGACGGTCTGTGGGATCCAGCTATACGACCGGTACACCATCGAACAAGTCGTCGAGCAGCGCAGTAAAGCACAGCTTCTCGATGAAATCTGGGTTCAGGAAGAACCCCCGCCTTCGAAAGTCGAAGGAATCGACATCTACTACCAGATCAAATGGCACAAACGGGAACTTGCCGTGGTCACTGCCGGCGCCACCTGTATCCCGTGCTCCAAGAAGGGTCCTGCCTGATGAAGCGCATAAAAACCAACGTCATGTTCTTTGCCGCCATCTTGCTGTACCAGGCGGCATCCTTCCTCTTCGACGCCGCTCAGAAAGAACACAGAAACACGTGCCCAAACCACGCCAAGGAACGAAGCAATCGCGAAGCTCGGGTGAACTGAAAGGACACACGTGACGCTCAAAGAAAAGGTCGAGCTGATCGCCGAAAAGGCGGGATGGTCCGATAAGGACACGTACGAGATGATCCTCGATTTCGTCGTGGCAGACGGTAGCGCAGACCGCCTCCTCGAACTCCTCAACCACGAAGCCAAGCTTCAACATCCGAACTGGAAGAACGTCAAATGAACGAGCCCGAGACCACCTCCGACGACAGCTACGACAACGACAGCGGCACCATGGCTGCCAACTCTGCCATCGCTTCGCTCGAGGAGAGCAAGCGCGAATGCCCGTTCTACGATGCCGCCGTCAAGGCCATCGAAGGCAACAAACAAATCATCCACGACGTCGCCGCTCAATCCAACCCGCCGCAGATCGTCGACAACGTCAAGCACATGGGCTGGTTCCGCGACGCCGTCGCCAACGAGATCGAGCTACGCCACTACCAGTGGGAGGACCAGGCGAAGAAGGACATCGCCGCCCGAACGCCAACTGCGGTGAAGCTCGCCGAGCGCAAAGGCTACTACCTGGACCAGGTCCCGCCCGGCATCGCGTTCATCAACGACATGATCGAACAGCTCAAGGTCGAGCAGACCATCACCAACGCCTTCGCCTTCGCCGGTGGCGCCCCCGAAGAGACCACCGAAGAGACCACCGAAGAGACCACCGAAGAGACCGACGACGGCTACCACGACTGCCTCGACTGCGAGGGCCACTTCGCTGACGAGGACTGCCACGCCGTCGACAAGGGCTTCGTGTGCCAGGGCTGCTACGAAAAGCGTGGCCCCTCTGAAGAGGCGCGCAAGGAGATCTACAACGAGCGCGTCGCGAGTGGGCTCTCCCCTGCCGAAGCCTCGGGCCATGTGTGGCCGGACAACAAGGACGACGAGGCCCTGTTGCGCCGGGAGCTGGCCGTCATGGACGCCAACCCCGTCGGCGCCGAGCCGGGCGGTCCCGATGACACGCACGGCCTGTCGCAGCGACAGCTCATGGAGCTGTCGTTCGAAGGCGCGTCCGAGGACGTCCTGGACTCGAGTGACCCGCGGGACAAGCGGCTAGGTGAACTGAGCCGCGAAAACATAGGACTACGAGATCAGCTCAAGGTACATCAGGAAATGTATACCCTGCTGCAAACGCGGGCGTCTAGCCAGAGCCACAAGGTCGCCAACGACGCTGTCCTGCTCACCGGTCTCGACCAGGAAGTGAGTGAGCTGAAGACCGAACTACGCAAGGTCAAGAAGGCCTACAGCGCACTCAAGACCCTCGTTACCAAGGCCGCGACCTACATCGCCAAAGCTGCACCGCGCACGCCCTCGGCCAAGCGCACCGCGTTCCTCAAGCTGGCCGACGAGATGACCAAGGCCGTCACGAACCAACCAACCAAGAAGCGGTGACCCATGCGCTGCTGTCCCCTGTCCAACAGCGACGACGACGGCCCCTCCTTCCTCTGCGTCGAGATTCGAAAAGCCGCCAAATCACATGAATGTTGTGAATGCGAGGACCCAATCCTGCAGGGTACCAAGTACGAGTACACCACGGGCAAATGGGACGGCAGTGTCTCCTCATACAAGACGTGTCTACTGTGCATGGAAATTCGCAACCACTTCGGTGAACGACGTGGGCCTGATGAAAGTGAGGAGGATGGCTATTGCACAGGGGGCTGGGTCTACGGCCACTTGTGGCACGATCTAGGGGAGAGCCTATTCCCTGCGATGACTGCAGGCGGGCCTTGCTTCGAAGGCCTCTCCCCCGCCGCCAAAAACAGGCTGTTCGAGCGTCGAATGGCCTGGCTCGAGAAGTACCCGAGCCACGCATTCCCAAGGAAACTCTACAACCCACGGAGAGCGCAGATTCGATGATCAAGAACCCCGTTCTCGGTTCGGTCGTCTTCGTCGACTACGATAACGAGGGCTTCGAGAGCTTGGCCTCCGTACTTGAGCAAGACCAATCAAGGGTTCGTGTCAAGTTCCTGAAAGATGGGACCAAAGACGTCGTTTGGGTCGATTACCTGTTCGAAGTTCTTGAAACTTTCGCGGGGCCAATTATGATCGATTGGCGAATTGGGTTTGGTAGCGAGCCTGTCTAAGGTCCCCCCACTAAAGACAAAGGCGCCGGCCGAGGGAGCTATCCCCCGAGGCAAGACTCGGTCACGGTGCTACGCTGCTCCTTCGGGATTCTAAAACCAAACGGGACTAACGTTCCGTTGCTTCGAAAGGAAGCACTAACATGTCTGATATTGAACTGAATCAGGACGCGCTTACCGCGGCACACATTGCCATCGAAGATTACCTCATTGAAATGCGCGATGCGCGCGTAGGGGTCATCGGTAGAGCGAATGGCTTCGTAGTCAACGAAAAAGACGGAACTCCGTCGAGCATCATGCGCGTCGGAACTCGCGATGGTCTCGAAATCGCAATCAAAGCCTACCTCAAGGCGTCGGAGACCTGAATGAACGCCGTAAAGCACATCGCCATCACGGCCTGCGAAGGCCCGTCCTACAACGACCACATCTACAAGGACAAGCGGTTCACGAACTACAAGGACGTCGACCGAGCTATCTCGATGCTGGCGCCCCGCGCCGAAAACATGCTCGGCTACTACAAGTGCTTTGTTACCATCACCTTCGACGACGACTCGACCTACGAAGCAAGGCTAGACCTGACCTGGGACCATCGGTGCCGTGCCGCCATCCTCCTGCCGCATGTGGTCAGCCACTGTGAAGTGATGTCTGGGCGGGTCGTGCCGCCCCGCTTCATCGGCGAGACGGAACGCTGGGAGCGCTACCTCAACGAAATGGAGGAGACGACGCCGGGGATGCGGGCGCAATACGGAAAGATGCTCGACGAGTATTTCACCTGATGTTCTGGGAGACAGATCCCAGTCCTTCCTTGCGGAAGGGTGACCTCGTCGTCGTAAATGACCCCGCCTACGCAGGTACGTGGCAACCCTGTTACGTCAATCTAGATATGGCCAGCGGCGTTTACGTGAACGTTCGTGAGTTCTGGACGGCCGAAGGTTCGCTAGGTTGGACTGTCGACATCGAACAAGTCCGCTGTGCTGTTTGGTCGTTTGCGGGCCCTGTCATGGTGTGTCGATGAGGCGTGAGATGAAGCCTTTCTACGGTGCGTTCATCGCGTACTGCGTTATGTCACGCGAACACCAATGCTCGTCGGACATGTGTATGTGGGAGTACGGATACGTCACTGACACCACATCATCGACATTGTCGGTCCTAGTCCAGGAGGATGGATATATTGCGCAGGCGTTTGTCCATAGGTCTTGGTCCGCTGTGATGACCTTCGCGGGGCCTGTCCGACGCTCCTGGGATTGGAGGTTCATCTAAGTGAGGTACACAACCTTAAATCAAGGAGATCTGGTGTTTGTTCACGACGAACCAGAAGCCTGGGTGTTTGTCCGTTACGACGGAAACCACCATGTCAAGGTTCACTCTCTTCAGAGCACGCACATCCAGCGAACCCCAGGGTCCGCACGAATCAGACGTGGGATGTGGACGTTTGCCGGACCAATCCGTCGATGAAAAACCCCATCGTCGGCGAATTGGTCATCTACGACCCCGCCAAGATGCCACGCGGCACCTATCCACAGTTCAGGTCTATACGATGGGTTCATCAATTCGATGACGAAACAGACTGTGAGGTTGCCCCGTATTCCTTGACCCAAGCAGACAATCTCTGTCGTTTCGTCTGGACGTTCGCCGGGCCCGTTGTCGTCTACTGGAGGGAACGTGACCCATCGTCAGCGCTGTCCGTTCTCCCTCTATGATTTGGTCTTTTACACCACGAACATGAGGCCGCCTATTTGGGGTGAGGTTCTGAGTGTCTCAGGTCATTTAGTACACGTGCACTACTTTAAAGCTCACACAACGTACCAAGAAGAACGAAAACACTTGGTTCCAAGCGTTTGGTCCTTCGCCGGTCCTCTGCCGGCAACATGGAAAGGTCAACATGGCCCGCGGTGACAAAGCAATGATTCGCTCGTTTCTCCATCCGATGTACGACGTTTTGGACGTGCGCTACATCGCACAAGATCAACGGAAGGGCATCTTACATGTGACGTTCGACGTCAAACTAACCAAACCGCGCAAGACAAAGCGCTAGTAGGTTTATGAGATAAACATGACCACATTCTCTCTCAAGCCAAGTGACCTCACCATCGACCCAATGGGCATCATCTCCGCGAGCCTCGGGCACGCAGAGACCGAGTTCGTGGCTGCCATGGTCATCCGCTGGCACCATGTGCACAACCACGAAGGATGGCAGTCGTTCAGTCGTCGTGACCTCGCAAGCCTTTTCGACACGGATGCCGTTGTTCGTCAGTGGACTACGAATCCGTTTTGGAAACCAGATCCGTACGAGTTCATGACTGAGGGTTTCATTGACGGCTGGAGCCAGGACCCGGATACCAAAGGAACTCTGACCGACAAGTTTTTCGCGGGACTGCAGAAGCGCCTCGATGCTGACGCCAGGCGCTAAATATTTCGTCGTGGGCACGCATGTCGTCCATGGAGCCTTTGGCTCAACAAAAGGGACCATGTTTTCAACCTTCTGCGGAGTTCTAATGCGAAGCACAACGCCGATTGATCAAAAGGAAATCATCACATGCCTGGAATGTCTGATGCATCTTCCTCGGTGAGATGTGCCACCGATCCCTGACCTGTATGTGGACGTTGATTTTGAGTTGAATTGTGCGTCGGATGCCTCTATCGAAGAAGGCGGACTCTTCCACTGCGCTGCGTGGTTTGAGCTAAGGACCGCGAAGGTCGAATACTTTCGATTCTGTATGGCGCGACAAGACTTCGAATTGCTCGACAACATGGCCAAGGAGCAGCGGGTGTGGAGCTTCATCGAACTCTCTGACAAACCTGTCACATGCCTCGTTTGCCTCGGCCTCAACATGGAGTAGCGCATGTCCTTGACCGCGATGATTATCGAACTTCGACGCACCGACCAAAGCCTTTCTCTCGAAGACATCGCACGTAAGCTCGAGACGTCCCGCGACTACGTCACTCAGGTCATCGCAAAGAAACGTCGTAAAGGCGTCCACGTGCCCGCCGGTACGTCAACATCGAAGGGCCACGTCGGCAAATACACCTTCAAGCTCAAGGGGGACCGATGAAAAAAGCAGAAGCTCGCCTTGTCGAGAAACTCAAGAAAGCACTCAACTACATCAATGAATGGGGCCACGAAGGTATCGAAGGGTGGGCTGAATTACGTGACGAGCTGTTCAGCGAAATTCAGCTCTACGATCCGTCCTGGAGCCCCGGGGACGAAGTAACGGAGGTCGGATGAAGCGAGCTGAAGCCGAAAAGGTCGCCGCCGTCATCCAGGGCCTCCTCAATGCGTGGACAGAACTGTCCGAGGAGATGAACCAGAAGCGTGCTGCCAACTGGGGAATCATCAACAAAGGCATGTTCAACGGTGAGCAGATGCTCGCCAAGTTGCGCACGGGCCTTGACGAAATCGAGGTGTAGCGATGGGAAATGAAGCGAAACCAACGAAAGTGTTTCGTGTGGTCCTCATGGTCTTAGACCTCAACGGACGTGGGCGGGATGGCGTCATACAGGAACTGGAGAACGTGGAGTTCGCTCGCGTAGCTCAGGTCGACGAACGAACCGTGCTATGGACCGATGAACACCACCTCAACAAGCGAGACGGGTGGGTCGCCTACTTAAAGGGACTGTTCCTGTGAACATAACCTCTGTCCAATGGCGTGATTACAAGGACGTCGTTCACCATGTCAAAAAGGACCACGGGAGCTGGGTAGAGGTTCAATGTGTTGGGTGGCCCACAACCCCACGTGACCGCGTCCTTACAAACACGCAGGTTACTTGTTTGTACGGCCTAGCTATATGCCTGATGACCTAGGAGGGGCCCTCGTACAAGAAGTCAACGAGACCATCTGCCTCAAGATGCACGGTAAAAATTGCATCTGCGCAGATTCACCACGTGTGCCTGTGTGCAAATGCAAGCATCCGAGATATCGCCACTGGGACTACTACGGAGGCTTGAGCGGATGTGTCGACGGGTGTGGATGCGAACACTACGACGAATACACACACCCTGAAGAACTGCCGGAAGCGAGGGTGTACAAAGGTTCGTGGTGGACGAGGTTCCGACGCTTCATAGACAAAAGGAGGCCGCGTGACCATTGACCCTCGTTACATCCTTGGCTCACCCCGCGTCGTTTCCCCGGACATAGCCCGGTATTTCTACGAAGGCTGCCTTCACGCGGTAATCGTTGCTTACGTCGAAGACAACCTGTTGTGGTTAGCTATCGCCTGTCTCCCCGGATACGAATTCAAACCGGAACAGGGCGCCACAAACAAGGAGGGCTTGGTCACATGTCTAGCGTGCCTAGCCTGTGCTACGTCGACAATGACCTGATCGTGCACGCGGTGATGCAAGACTATAGGGATACCATCAATCCGTGGGTCGCCATTGAGTGTAGCCCCTACATCATCTGGCTCGATGGGCGTTTCACAGATTCACCAACACTCGACCAAGTCGTATCAAACCGTCTGGTGACATGTCTTGATTGCTTAGCATCAAAAACGTAGCGGGCATCGTTCCGCTGCTTCATCAAGGAAACGACATGAGCAAACACGCCCTGACCCTCAACAAGAAACAGATCTACTACCTCGTCGGTCTCCTGAAGCAAAACATGCCGCCGCCGTCCCTTCACGATGGGCGACGTATGTTCAGTCGAGAGGAGATCAAACGAGAACTGACGCCAGAAGAAACGGCGTACTACGACAATGAGGATTTCAAAGGAGAGATTCGTACGATACTTACGGATGCATCCCAGTACAAGAATCGAGTGAAGACCGATGGATGACGAGATCGTATACGACCTCAAGTTCACCGGGTACCAGCTCGCGCTCATCGAGCGGGCGCTCGACGCCATGCTCTACGAGGACGCGCCCCAACACCTCCGCGATAGCGGCAACGCCCTCGAGCCCGGCGTAGACGGAGAAATCGACGAGGAAGACGAGGAACAAACCCAGTATGCCGATACGTATCCCAAGATTCAAGAAATTGAACGAATCATCGCCGTTGCCAAAAACACCACTTGAGATCTACGCGGTTAAGATCGTCGGGGCGACCAACCCGTACTGGCCAATCGGCGCGTACCTCCGATACAAACCAGAACAATACGAAGACGTGTACGGTCCCGGAGGACGGGCGACGTACGAACCGGAAGAAAAGCTATCCCACGCAACGTTCACAGATCGCGACGGGGCTGTTGGCATCATCCGCTTCATGGAAAGACATCCCGGTGTCGAATTCGCCCTTGTCAAATTCGTGGAGGCTTCATGAAACGTCTGCGTTTCATCTGGAAGTGTCACTGGTCCAACAACGCGAGTGACTGGCGTGACAGCGAAACATGCAGAGCTGAAGCCCGCAACGCATACAGCTCACGTGAAGAGGCCGAGAAGGCAGGCGCACGTCATCGTTGCCGAAGTGGCAATTCAAACTTCGTGCAAATTCACGATTTGTTTGCACGTCCAAAGAAGAAAGGCCAGCGCAGATGAGCGAAACCAGCATCAATCTGAACACTTACGACAAAGAGTCCTACGAGAAACAAGGAAATCAACACGACCTCGAGTACTACGACGGGCCCCTTCTGTCGGCGCGGATGTGTGTCGCGTACGAAGGCACTCACATGGTTGAAGTCATCGTAGATCAGCGTATGGCGGATACGGACGGAAGTTCCGTTTATTTCCGCGCAAATCGCAAGGACCTCGAAGCCATGCTGCGAATCCTCGATGAAGAACCGGTCGACAAGCCGGTTCGCTGCAGCGACGGATGCGTATCCTGCCATCCCTCGAAACACGCGGAACGAGACGAGTAAGGCTCCCATGAAAAAAACGAAATCCGTTTGGGCCTCTGACAAGCTCATCAACAAGAGGTGGCCGAACGCCGAAATCGTGTGGACATCCATCACCATGGACATCCAGGTCGTGAAAACAGGAGAGCAATGGGGCTACGGTGACGTCTATCGCGTCGTCGAAGCAGACCGTTGTTCGCATATGTACACATACAGCAACGCGCTTTTAGAAGCGATACGACGTGAGATGTTCACGGAAGAACGGGCGCGTTCATGAAGATCAGCATCGTGCCGGCGTCTTTACTCCGTAAGACAGGACGTCTCGACGCTGATTTCTACATCGGCGAGCAAGCCGAACAAAAAATAGCGAGGACCAAACGGTCCATCGCTCTAGCGAAGCAACGCCTCGCTAGACAAAAACAGGAGAAGAAACAACGTGACCTCGAACGCAAGAGGCTCGGAATCAAACGTCTCGTCCGTCGCCCCTAACTTCAACAAAGACATGGAGGACGCGTACAAGTCCTGGCTCGATCACGCGAAAGACTTGGAAACCGGAACGCCAGAACGCGAGGCAGCACTCACGCCATTCATCAATGACTTCATGTCGTCTCGCGGATGGAAGCTCAAAACTGGTTCAACGTTTCTCTTCGAAATCAGAATCTAAAAACCGAAGGCGCAATTTTGCGCCTTCCAAGGAGACACCCATGATGCTCGGTCGTGACGTATCCATGCCCAACCTCACCCGCAACCCTGACCTCACCTCGGTCGAGCGTGAGCGCGTTCACATGATCAGCGCGCGTCTGTTGAACGACGATCCGCTCACCATTAGCAGCGACGAGCTGCGCCTGCTCGCCCAGGCCGCACAGACCTACGTTCCGCTGCCTGTGCCGGCGGCTCCGCAGGCCGTCATGCATCTCAGCCACGACGATCGAACCATGCCCGTCGGCCAGGTCATCGGCGTCATCGAAGACGAGTCGTCAGACGGCGTCTGTGAGCCGTCGCAGGACGGACCCACAGGCATCGCAACGCTTGACCACACCTCCATGCATCGCGACAAGGACGGTAACGGTTACATCGTGAAGCGTGGCGCAGCTGAGAAGGTCGCCATCCCCAACGTCAACGACATCACCAAGAGGTAGCCATGGGTTACATCGAAAAACAGAGTCACGCCGGAGCGAACGACGGCGTGGCCGGGACCACGCCGCGTGCGCCTGGCAAGCGAACCCGAACCCAAGACCTGCCTCCCAAAGAGGAAAAGCCGGAAATCGTGATGACGGGCTATCCCCTTCTCGACGAGGGGCTCGCCTGCGACGGACAGGAAGGACAAACACCAGATTGCTTCCTCGACGAAAGGGCAGCTCAACGCCTCTTCGACATGATTCAGACGCGAACTCTCGCCGTCTGCCTCAACTACATGGCCGCGCTCGGCAACGTGCGCCTCGAGTTGCTCATCGGCAAGGGGAACAACTGGAACGGAGGGAAAGAGATCCTCTTCATGCTTATCACCAACGCCGCCATTGGACCCCTCGCGGGTACGATGGCTAGCGTTGCTGCCTGGAGTGCCGTAGACCTGGCAGTCCGTGGACATGTCCGGTCTGCTTGGGCGCTGGCCAGTGTCGATGCGGCAGCGATTGCGGGAGGCCTTACCCTCGCCTCGAAAGGTCTTCGCACCCAGCTCGTGCACAGCGGAGGTCCTGCTCCCGCTAACCAGGTCGAGTACAACACCTACTTGCAGTCGCTTGTTAGCCCAACGGCGGACAACATCCTCCAGAGCATCGCCCAGCAGCAGCTCAACCACCCCGAGATGCTCGAGTTGCTCGCGCGTCTCAACGATCAGGAGATCGTTGGTATCCCACAAATCATGGCCCGCATCCGTACCCTCATCGATCAGTTCGAGGACAACAAGATCGGTTCCATCGGAAACGTCATGGACCTCGCCGGTGGATACGAGGTCGCCGCCCCTGTCCGTGTGAAGGTGCGGAAGACCGAGTACATGGTCCTGTGCCAGAGCTACGGCGTGCACAATAGTGTGTTCGGCCTCAACGGTGCCAACATGGACAGGGACAGGACGCCCATGACCATGGAGAGCCTCACCTTCCTGAAGATCGTCGAGCCTGCGTTCCACGGCCTGATGGCGGCCGAGTACAAGGACAAACGGAAACAGGACGTACCCTTCATCGACTTCAACAAGCCCGGCGAGAGAGAAAAGAACCGCTGGTTCGATTCCCTCTACGTCGAACTGATGCACAACACGAAAGCGCGAGATTTGGCGTATCCCGCGTCTTCCGAGGAAGAGTAGACATGAATCCCAAGTACCATTTGTCCTGGTTTGTCATATCCGTCCTCTTGGTGACGGTCGCGATGTACCGCATCCGCGAATTGCAGGACGGAGTGTCTAGCCTCAGGTCGAAGCACGAACGGGTCTGTAGCTTGTTGCAAACCCGTCTACAGGGCGCCGTGGTTGAGCTGAAACGGGAGGACTATGACCACATCTTCGTCGAGGACGCGTTTCGTGAAGTCGTCGTCTATGCCGATACCTGTGTGGCGCTACCGCCTGCGACCATGGCCTACGTGGAGTCGTTTGACCCTGACAAGTTACGGGAGGCGGTGATTGCACTGGACCGTGCGTTAACGCAATAAGAAAGAAGAAAAAGAATGGCTGAATCGCCCTTCAACCACCGCTACGACATAGCAGATAGAACCAAGGTCCGGGTGTGTTTCGACTGTGGCGTCAAGCGGAAGCCTACCAAAGGCAAGAAGTTCCTGTATCAACTGCGCCAAACAACCGAGTGGGTGGATACACGTCCGTCGTGCAATCCACGCCCTTACAGAGGAGTCCTTCGTGTCAATTCGTTTGATCGTTCTGTTAGTCCTCCTGGTCGGCTGCAAGAGGAAGGAGACCGAGGAAGATCTCCGTAAATACACGGCGCCTACTATCAACGACGCAGGTGTTGCTCAATGCCTCGTCTGCGAACCGCCCAAGGAGTGCGGCAAAGGCGTTCGCCTCATCGCGGACGCTCGCGTCGAGGCTGCCTACATCCTCGGCAAGCCTGTCGTGTGCGACGAGAGCGCCAATAACGGCGTAACGTGCTGGGACACCCTGGGATCGACGGTGTGGTGTCCCAAGGACCTGGCGGAGCCTTGTCGCACTCCTCCGCCGCCTGTCCCGGTTCAAGCGGAGGCGACCCTGCCATGAAGGCAACGCTCTACATCCAATGGTTCTCCGTGCTGCAGGAGAAGGGAATCAAAGAAATCACACAGGACGTTCTCAACGCGGACAACGCTCGCGTCTACATCGCGACAGGCGAATCCGAAGAGGAGTGCTGTGGGGAGATCTTCAAGCAGCTCTTCCGGGATAACTGGACGGCCTTCGACTCCATCTCACGCCTCGACATCGTGCCTTCGGTCAAGATCCCCGGTGTTGCTTCGAGCAAGACCGAAACCGTCTCTGTGTTGCGCAACGACGTCCGGTACGAGGCACAGATGGACACGCACAAAATGGACGACGGATCTCGCAAGATTCTCATCTCAGGCAACGGTCAACACGCGTACATCGAGGTGACTGTCCCCTGCCATGGCCAAAAAGACTAAAACGAAGGCGTCTCCTGTTGACCTGATGCTTCAAGAGTCTTGGGTCTTGCTCGAGGTTAGTGGCTGGCATCGTTTCGCAGTAGAACCTGGTCCTCCTGCGCCGGGCTCAGGACAAAAAGCAACGACACGCTGTGGTCTTCAGGACGTGTCATGGCGCTGCTATCGCACGCCTGGTGTCGGAAACGAAAACCCGCAAGCCTTTCTCGCGGCTGCTTGCCAAGGGTGTCAGCAGGGCACGCCTCAAAAGGAAGACACATGAAAGTAAAATGCACCGTCGAAATCGACGATCAAACCATCATCGGTGTCCTCGACAGTGGGTTCGCCTTCTGCACCTGGTGGGAAGACTTCAAGCTCGCTGAACGTGGCACCGATAAAGAACATGCTTGGGCAGGGCACGTGATGAGCGGCGGCAGCGTTGCCATCGTCGTCGACGACAAGTACGGCGATACCGGCGCTCTCATCGAGCAAAGCGAAAACAAGTACACGTACAAGCTCGACCGGCCTGCGGTCGAAAAGGGCCTTCAAGCATTAGCCAACAATGAGAAGTACCAGCACCACTTCTCAAACATTGTCCAAGACAACTCCGATGCGATCACTGGAGATGTGCTTATTCAGTTCGCGTTGTTCGGAGAGGAAATCTTTAGCTAATGCAGCACGGCCTAATCATTGAACAACGCATCGAAAAGTACACGTCAAACGTTGACACCCGTGTTGACGAAGAAATAATAAACGGTTGGCGGGTGGTCACCATGATGTGTACGCCAGCCGCTAACATCTATGTGGTGTATGAACGCTTCGTTACTGCATGTGGAGACCAAGTCACGTGTCTAGGCTGCCTCGCCCAGGAGACGTAATGTGGGAGAAGTTCAAATATCTCCAGCGGCTCGCTCGTCGCTGGGGTGGCTCGCTCAATCTCGTGACCCGTGAGACTTACGTCAACCTGCCTTACACTGTCGGTGCGTCGCCTGTCGAAGATAAACACGCGGTTGATTGGGACCACCGCGCCGTTTACGTGGTGAAGGGGCACATCAGACTGCCCAACATCATTCACGAAATGGGTCACGTGTTTGCGTCGCCCCATCACCCAGGCAGCAGCAAGTGCACAGAGATTCCATGGCTAGGTTGGGAGTTTCTCCTCGCGAAGAGGCTCAACATCCTGCGTGAGTGGTATGAGGACTATCGAAACTACGGCCTCGGGTACCTTTGGCACAGCCACGACTTGGGCGACCTTACTTGCGATGAACGAAAGCTCGTCCTCAAAAAGGCCGTGCGACTCAGTCGTGCCAATCGAACCGTAAAAGGCAATTGCCCCGTGCCTCACCCGAAACGGAGGATCGTATGACTACCCACCGACTCGTCAAGTCGATGACGCGGCCTCTCACCAAGAAAGAAGAAGAGACTCTCCTCGGGTGGTGGGAAGACAACCAAGACGTTCCCATCAAAGACGTCATCGACAAATACGAAGGCGTGTTCAAGATGCAGATCACCGAGCACGCCATCGTCAAGGCCATGATGAAGCGGATCCCTCGATGAGCACCAAGCCCAATCCGCGTCGAGGCACGAAGCGCATCGAAGACCATGGCCCTCACTGGGAAGGCAATGGACGGCGCCCTCGCCACAAACCCGATGCGCCCTCGGTTGCGCGGGCACGCAAGAAATACCGACGACGCGCAGCTAAAAAAGAACGACGGACTGGAAAGCCCGTCGACATCATCGTTCCCGGGCGTCAGCGCAGGCGACCGAGGCCATTACCAACCGAGTGACATGCAACTTTGTCGAACTAAGGTTGACGAATACATCCACATCCATGCCTCGAGTGCCTTGCACTCGTTGAAACGAAAGGGTGACCAGAATGGCGATAGACAAATCTCACGCCCCTGTGAGTGGCGTGGATCTCGTGAAAGTCTACGACCTTGCGTGCAATGCTTGGACGGTCGACAGCGCCACACAGCATGAGGCAGGCCTTCTTGCAGTTGCCGACGAAGGTGTGCGTCGCTACATCGAAAACAAGAAGAAGGGAAACGCAACTGAACGGAGTGGTTGGGCCATGGTCGACGAGGATTTCCTACGTCGAGCGGCCACCGCCATGAAACACGGGCCTGAGGGATTGGGCAATCGGGGTGATTGCGACACACCGTGTTCCAAGTGCCAAACCGAAAAACTCCTCGATTCAGTGCGCACGACCGCGAAACCTGGAGACACCTACATTTTCAACAGCGGAAGATTCAAGGTCACTAGCGTAGAAGGCTTTGGACAGGAGAATCTCGTCTTCTTCGAAGACGGAACACACGCCAGGCAAAGGCATCTGAAGCCCTCGATGCGAGCGTAACGTGCGCCTCGAACTACGTGAGCATCAGGGGTACGACGATGGCTCCGTCGTTCATCACGTAACGGAGATCGTTGGCCACCTCAAAGAGGGGGAGAAGTTCCAACACACCCACCACTACCCGACGGCCTGTGGCATCGACGGCTGGAAACAGTACCTCTGCTATGTCAACAAACCGACGACGTGCATGGTGTGCTTGGCTGCGCACCGGCCGGGACACATCAAATGCAGACGGTTTGCTTGTAATCGGGTGCTCCCCATCGAAGCGATGTGGATCCACCGTCAATCGGGCGAGCCGTACTGCAGTACGTGCGCGTCCCGCATCAACGGTCACACCTACAAACTCGTGGTGCCTCAATCATGAAGAACATTGGTCCGATTCAACGACGCGGCCTTCGCTGGGGTCAGCTCCTGACCGGCCTTGAAGAAGCAGGTCGAAGCCTCAAGGACGCAACGCGAGGCCAAGATTTACTACCTGCCCAAGACCAAAAGATGCTCGACCGATTGTTTATCGAAGTCAAAGGACTCGAGATGCGTGCGTGGATCCACGAAGCGGCTTCGGTTGATCCACCTCGTAGAAAGAAGGCCAAATGAAGCGAAAGCTCGAATACACCGAAACTGAGTACATTCACCATGGGTGCATCTCGACGACCCAAGGCAAGCTGGAGACCTTCGAGAAAATCGAATCAATCGCAACGGAGATGATGGCGAAAGTCTTCATCAACGGAGAAGACGAAAAGGCCGAAGGGTTGAGGGAGTTGATTCGCCGTCTTCAAATGGAAAAGGCTACTGAATCGGACACCATCACGTACCTCCGCAAGGTGGGCAGTCGCATTGAAGCGTCTAAGAGGTGATCATGGGACTCAAGCAAATCGGCATCCGGTTCGGAGACAACGACTTTCGCTACACCGTATTGCCGTTCATGGACCTGCTGCTGCCAAACGACTACACCTCACACGGACTCCTAGAGCCATGCCACAAGGGGCCCGACGCACCGATGACGGTGGCCTTCACCAAGGCTCAGATCGTCGAGCTGTTCAACAGGCTCGCGTATGGTCTTTACCTGATGAAGCAAAACGGGTGGACTTACGAAGTCAGCGCTACCACCGACAAGTACCTCACAATCGAAGAGAATGACGTCTTCTTCGACGAAGAGGTCGCCGCGTTCATCGCAGCAGGGAATCTCAATCATGATTTCTTCTGTGTGGATTTCGCCCGTCGCTACGTGTGGGCCGTGTGATCTACCGAGGCCAGAAGTACGGGGATCGCGTCGGTGAATGGTGGACGTCTTCGCTCGAGGAGGCTCGGAAGTTTGCGATGAGCCGTGGAGGCAATCGAACCTATGTCGTCCTTGCGCTCGACGACGACGACTTCCCCAAGACCTACGAACGCGCCGGGGACGAAAAGGGCGACTGGTACAACATCCCCTTGGAACAACTCAAACAACGATGGAGCGGAGTTCGCATCATCGAAGGAGCTATCGAACTATGAGCAACGAAGAAAAGATGGACGAGGCAGCTCTTCGCGCCCTCATCATGAAGGGCACCATGGAGCGTCTCATCTCCGAGATGACGCCCGAGCGCATGGCAGTGTTCGCTGACGCCTGGCTCAACAAGGTCTTCGTCGACCTCTTCAGCCAGTGGCGCTACGACGCCGAGATCCAGGCCATTGTAAAGCCCGCCCTACTTGAACAGGTGAAGAACCCGATCTTCGCCGGGCGCGTTCAGGTTGCGGTGCAGCAGGGGCTCGACAAGGCCGTCGCTGATCTCCCCGACAAGGTCGCCAAGGAGATTACCGACTCTGCACTCACCGCCGTGAAGGCCAGGCTGGGTCGATGAGCAGCAATAAAGGAGCAATCGCGTTATGAGAGAACGTAAAATTATCATCGAAGTGACGCAACAGGTCGATGACGACCTCAATCGCAAACCAGACCAATACAAGGTCCTCACCGTGAACGACGACAAAAACGAAGCACTTGAGTTTGGGTCTTTCCAAGACGCGTTGCAAGCGTTCATCAACCGCCTTTAAACCATGCGTCCATACGTAGGAATGCACATCCGCATCAAACCAAACTCCACGCTGTTTCCAGGCAAGAAAGCGGCCGTAGCGTATATCGGCAAAGGGGGTATCTCGGTCTACCTCGTCGACGATGACTTCGACGAGTGCATCCCCCTCAACAACGACGAATGGGAGCCTGCATGACGTTCGCGACCAATACGGAGATGCGTACCAAGCTCGTCGAGGAGCTGCGACGCGTTCTAACCGAACGCAGCGACCACGACATCGCAGAACCGGACCAACGCGAGGCCGTGATCGACGACCTGAGTACAGCCATCGGTACATGGGCAACGGAGGTCGTCGATACAGCGTTCCAACGCTTGGTGCCAACCATGCATCGCCTGGTGCGCATGGCGCCTCATCCCGGCGTCACCACGGATAGCGCGCGGAAGTTCCTGCGGGACATGGGACACCCGGACCCGTACGTCGAACGCCCAAACAACGCAGCGCGTGTACGCCAGCTAACCCCGGAGCTGCTCGCAGAGACAAGCAGGAACTACACAGCAGAACAGAACGACCTTCCGCTGTTCAACGACATGCCCAAGACCAGCCAGGCCGAGTGGGTCGACTTCGCGAAAGCCGTGCTCGCCAAGCTCGGTCCGGTGTCAACCATTCCTGAGGAAACTGATGACTGATTCGTTCGAAGAACGAACCAAAGCAATCGACGGAGTCATGAAAATGCTGGGCAGCGATTCGCCCCGTATTCGTGCTTCGTTACGGAGCATGACCGTCGTACAAATCAACGCATGGGCCCTTGCGTTCGAAAACGCGGTGACTCGCGCCGTCAATGAAAGGTTGACCCGATGACCATGACTGACAACAGCGATCACCACAAGCGTCTGCGCGAGCGCTCTGGGAGCGTCAATACATCCTCAAACCTCGTAGCGTTCTTCTACGAACTGCTGCGCGACCACGTGCCCGCAGGCACTGTCGAGACCGTTGCCATCAACAGCAGCGTTCACAACGGCGGCCAATGGGCGCTGACTAACGGTTGGCTCGCCAACTATGCCAAGGACCTCGTTAATCGCCTTCTATTCTCGGAACAGGACCTCAAGAGCTTGGAGTTCATCAACGCCATGATCACGATGCAGCGGCCGGGCGGGCTGACCGAGGAAGGCAAAAAAACCTGGGACGACGCGCGAGCACTCGTCAAAAGGTTACGCACCCCATGAAGCCGACGAAGAAGCAGCTACGAGAGACCAAGCTCCTCGAGGAGCTACGCATCAAGCACGACTACCTGGTCACGAAGATGGACCGGAAGAAGGAGAGGTTCACGTCGATCTTCAAGAGGAAGGGAAAGACGATGGTGTACGTGCCCGCCGTGATGCTTCGTCTCGCTGTTCCGGTTGATTCAGCTATAGGCAAGCTGATTGGCGACCTCTACAAGGCCGACGAGAAGACCGCGCCCAAGAAGAAAAAGACGTGAAGTGTCCGCGCTGCGATGAAGAAGTGAAGCTCGAGCGAAACCTTGCCAAACACCAAAAGGGTCAAGTGTGCATGGGTTTCGTCTTCGAACGACAAATGGATGCAGCAGGCTGGCGCGTCATCTCGAGCCAGTACCAGAACATCATCAAGGCCGCCAAAGTTCCCTGGGTAAAGGGGCCCAAGATGTACATCGGCGGATGGACATCTCGAGTGCTTCACGTTCGGCGCATGTTGTGGGTGCCTGCATCCGTGGCCGCGATCGTCGAACGACGAAGCGTGGGGATTATGTCATTCGCAGGGCCCATACGATTGGTGTCTGTTCCTCAACTCAAGGAGAAGCTCATCGAATGGCGGAAATCAAACACTACGTCCGTACCGAAGCCTTGCCCTGTCCAGGTCCCTCCTTGCGCATCAAAGACGAGAAGGGGATGATTCATGACTATTGGGGACTCTGCACCGAATGGAAAACAGGAACCGGCGTCGACGACGCAACCCCAATCACTTGCCTCTATTGCCTTGTTGGCACCTCGGATTAGGGATAAACATGGCATCGTCCATCGATACTGGGCAGACTGCGATATGTGGCACGATGAAAGTGTCGAATGTGAAGGGCCGCTGACATGCATCGCATGCATTGCGGAGGGTGCGTAATGGTGGAGTTGTTGTCTTTTGCTATATCTGTAGCCGCGTTGGTGGTGACCTTGTTCATCTTAGGTGCGTGCGTGTGGAGTGTCGTTGAAACGGGGTTTGCGAAGTTCCGACGCTTCCGCAGGTGGCGACGCCGTCGCGTGTTCGCTAAGGCCCAGGCTCTAGTTTCGTGTCAAGACGGACGCTCACGTCCTTGGTCAAACCGAGACAGGCTTTACAAAACTGCGGCGCGAGTGCGAGGCCGATATCGACGCTTGGATCAGCCCCCGCCCTCGTGACGTAGCGGCAAACTGAAACTCGAGCGCCGTCTACGTAGGCATGCGCCTTGTGCGTCTTCATCGTAGATACGTACATAATCCACCGGGTCTCTGGCACGGAGGAATTCTAGTTCAATGGTCAAATACTTAACAGAGTACTTGGTGTCGTGTCGTTACACGGACAGTGCGAAGATTGTTCACGCCGTAATCCGGGTCCAGGAAAACGATACGTATTGGATCTACGGAACGAGTTGTGTTTTTTCGTTTATAGCCAGCAGCGAAGCGCTCCAAGGAAGCGAAATACCAATCAACTGCATTGGTTGCTTGGCTATGGGTTCGCCGAGGCTTAAATGATCGTTCATGAAAACGGCCTCGCACACGTTGTCACTTACATCATCTCCCACCACGGAATGGTGCGGTACGGCTGGAACTGGTCTACCTGTTGCCACGTCGAAAACCCGTGCGACCAGCACGTGCTAGTGCTGAATTGGTCCGTAATAACCGCCTGCCTTACCCACGCGCACCTGAAGGGGCGTCCCAAGAAAGGCAAAGCAACGTGTCTAGCCTGCCTCGCACAATGACGCACGAAGGCCTCACGCACGCAACGAGTGGTTCGGACATATGGACCTTTACAGAATGCGGAATCTCTTTCGAGTCCCCGTTCTATGACAAAAAACCAAAAGTGGTGACATGCCTGGAGTGCATCGCCGATATGCAACCGACCGCTACTACACCATCAACTTCGGGGACGGGCTGATTCACCGGGCGTCCGTGAAGAACACGATCCACGGGCCGTGGTTCTTGGCGTTCTGCTACATGGACAAAAAAGAAGGGGACCCGATTCGCGGAACTGAGGAGCCTTGTGAAGGCCCGCCCACGTGCCTCGAATGCTTGGAGAAGGACTATGGCTAACCCGACTCATCGCGGCATCACCGACGACGTCCTAGTCCACTACGTGTGGCAGGACGAGTACCTGTACTTCACCCCGGAATGCTGGACGAACGGGGTTGAGTACAAGACCTTCGTCATCGAAGAAACGCAAGCACACGTCAATTGTATCCAATGCCTGGCCATCGTCGATGGCAGGTGAATACATGAAAGACGTGTACACGCGTTTCGCCGTTATCGACGGGATCGTCCATGACGCGCAACTGTGGTCCTGGAAACTAGAAGGTGAATTAACCAAATGGTTTGTCACCCGTTGCGGCTTACAAACCGCATCCAGGAACGAAACAACACAACCAACGATTTGCGTGTCGTGTCTAGCGACGCGAGAGGAGTAACCATGCTGCCGCCGCCAAGTGTATTCAAGCACGCCAAACGAATCCGCAAGTCTCTCACCATAAGCCGGTCTCGCTTCCTCACCAAGAACAAACATCAGCATCTCGACTTTCCACTCGACCTGGGTGGCGCGTGTGGTTTGGCGAGTCTTCTGTTGTGCATCGCCATTGGCGATACGGAGCTGAAGTTCCTCAAGGGGACAGACCGGCATGCATGGAACGAGTTCCCGTTTCCCTGCAGGGAAAAAAAGCTGATCGTCGACATCACGGCGACACAGTTCAACCACGACATCATCACGGCGGGAGGGGTATTCGTAGGAGCGACGTCACAGGAGTTCCATCGCGGTCTGTTCCTTCGTGGCCATGAAATGCTCAAATACATGAGAGACGTCGATTGGTACACCGCGCCTCGTCCAGGTGCAACACCAGGGGAAATACGCCGATGGAAGACTGCATGCGCCGTACTTTCACGAAATTCGACGAAACGACGCCTGACCGCGTAGAAGGCGTCTACGACGACGGCATGTACCACCTCGTGTGGGCTCGCCGCATTCAGGGCACCTTCGTCGCGTCAATCGACAACATGGGTTGGTTTCAGTGTTTATGCGATAAACACGTTCCCGGGCCTCTCGTTCTCGTGAAGACCGCGACCTGCCTCGAGTGCCTGGTGGCGTACAGTGGCTAGTCGATTCCTGGCGAGTGATGGGCTTGTGCATGCGAAAGACGTCGTCCTCTCGACCAATTTCTACTTCCGTAGCGGGTGTAAACGCCACTTCTACAACGATGGAACGGGGTCGGGTTATCAACAAACGTTGTTGAACGTGTGTAAAACGTTCGATGCCGGGGAGCCTCTCACATGCCTGACGTGCCTCGCGCAGTTATAAACGTAGGTACGTGCGGCCTGGGCATCAACCACCGCACCAAGTTCGACATCGACGTGTTTGACTTCGCTGCACGCATTGCCAATAGGGCGCAAGCTCTCTCCCTGTGCGGCCTATGGCTCGACGTCGATAAACTTATCGAGGGGGATTTTGTGACCTGTGTTGAATGTCTTGCAGCGCCTCGAGGTTGCCGATGACTCGCACCAAATTCGTTTACGAAGGAATCGTTCATGCCGTGGAATTCTATCTTGGGCAAGCTACGGTCTTGGTTTGCGGGTGGCGGCACGAAATATGGCCCACCGAGGCCGACCGAGCCGAGAAACGACCCGTCAGCTGCATTGAGTGCCTTGTCATCGTACAAGACCTCGACCAGGACCTTGATCATGCCCGGCGACTCCGTGATGGACGAGCAGGGAGTGGTTCATCGAGTAGCGACAGCCGTGTACGTGCATACCCGCTCACATCCGCGGATCTGGCCCATGTGTCAATTCCCGGGGGAGCTGCAGTTGAAACCCACCAAGGAGAAGCTGACATGCCTGACGTGTCTGGCCGCTACCTGACACGAACGGCCGATGACCTGGTGCACATCCAACGGTCCATCGAAAAAGTGAACCGCGGGCTTACGCTAGTCACTCTCTGTGGACGACGCCTACGCAACCCCCGGCGAGTTCCCGTGGGAGTACTGCAACCTACGTGCATGGAGTGTTTGGCTCTATGAGTATGGTGCGTCTTTCATGTCGCGATGGAAACGACGTTGTTCACTATTACAAAGATGAACACAAGTACGCCGAGCTTCATCAGAAGATTGCGTTGACGAAGCCAGGTCATTGGACGATCTCGACTGCATGCGGACGCGGAATCAAGCTTCAAGGCAACCTACAAGAACAAGTAACGTGCCTGGAGTGCCTCGCGTGTCTCCCATAACCGTTCGCGACTTGGAACGACTCGTTGTTCATATCGCGGCGGACAAAGGCGAGTTTCTCGACAAGCGATCGAAAGCCCAGGCGCGTCTCATGAAGGACCTGCACGTCATCGCGTTGTGTGGTGAGAAGTGTCGAATCGGGGGCCTTATCCGTGAAACACCAACATGTATGATTTGCATCGCCCGTCAGCCTTGATTAAAACCACTACACGCATTGATGGGATCGTCCACGGTATCGCTTGGGCGACCGGTATTGATTACGGGCGACATATCCTCAGTACCCCGGAATTGATGTCTGCAGCGACCCGATGCGGCCTTCTCCGCGAGTGCGTTCCAGGCCTTGAACCCGTCACCTGTCTAGCGTGCCTTGCATGGACTCCCTAACAACCCGAGGTTCTGATGAACATGACCAAACAGGGCGTTCGTGACCTAAGCAAACAAGCCGTGGTCTTGATTGAACCCGGCGCAAACATCACGCACCGCCCTCACAAATACGCCTCTTCCTACACAGGCTGCGGGCTCAACGCCGACAAATACAAGATGTACCGCCCGCTCGAGCCGCAGCTCATCACGTGCGTGGGATGCCTCGCGGGCCACGTAATCCAAGAGGAGATGGAATGGTGAGGAACTACAAAGATCGACAGGGAATCATTCATCTCGGGGCGCTCGGTCTCGAAGAAGGTAAGGCCTTCGAAGGCCTCCTCAGCGCAGGTTGGGCAACACAAATCCAAACAGTGTGCCATCCATACATGGTGGTGAGTCGCATCGTCGAGGAGGCCGCAACATGTCTGACGTGCCTGGCGAAAAGCTCACCGGCTTGACGCATTACCCAATCCTAATCACAGGTAACTATCAAACGAGGCACTCCTCCGGTGATGCTTGGGTACTTACTCGGTGTCGTGGGGTTTACTCTGTACTCGAGGCTGAAATCGACGAAGAGAATCCCACGTGCCTTGAATGCATTGCGATAGGGCTTACTTAGAGTCGCCGCAGAACTCAATCGCGCCATCTTTGATGAAGATGTGCAGCGCACAGAACATCGACTCGGTGACGTGCTCGGGGATGCATCCAGCGGCAATCGCGGCTTCACGGTTCGGGTAGCGCTGAATGCGCCGGATACTTGGGCTCAAGGTCAGCGTCTCGAATGTGTCGCCCTGGCGGTCCCACGATGCACTCGCATGGGTGATAGCAGCTCCATCAAGGGCAGGCTTGAATGGAATGGCGTGGCTGCAGTCCGTGTGGCCTTCAGGGCAATCGAAGATGAGGTAGCAGACGTGCTCGTCTCGCGTAGCCCAACGTGGGTTGCATTCGGTAAGACGATTCTTGCGCATGCGTCCATCGTAACCAAGGAAAGACAATGGTTAAATACCTAAAAGACCCTCGAGGCATCGTTCATGAACGTGCCAAGTACATAGACGATCAGCATTCGTGGCAAGCTGCGACTGAAGAAACACAAGAAGCAACGGTGACATGCCTCGAGTGCCTCTCCATCAACCTAAACCCAGACCCATGGATCGCCAACCTACGAACCACGTAACCCTGCCCTGTCGCTATTGCGACTGGCCGATCAAACCACGCGGGATGCGTTCCCATGTAAATGGGGCCTTTTGCCAAGGCAACCGCGCCAAACGTCAAATGGAAAAACGCAAATGGGAACAACTACCGTCGGCGAATTACAGATCAACCCTCAGTGCGTGCGGGTTCGATGATGTGAAGTTCCTCTATTTCGCAGGGCGCGCGGGGTATAAAGGGCGCTTAACGTCGTACGTTGCGGTTGCCTATGCCCCGTGGGAATTCGTCCAGGTGATTCGCGCGTGGCAGTACGGGTACGTGACGTTTGCAGGGGAGATTCAATACCCTCGAACAACGCTTCGTCATCGACTTCGAATCGCGGTGGCTGAGTGGAAAGCGAAGAAAAAACGATGACCGACAACTCCGGCATGACCATTCGACGTATTTGGCTCGCCCCCGATACCAAAGTCATCCACGCAATGGACCCAATCTTGCCTCATTCGTTTTCGTTGTGTGGCATAGGCTGTTCGACGGGATTTCGCTACGTCTATCAAACCGAAGAACCAAGGACAATCACATGCCTGGCGTGTCTCGCTCTGACTACTACCACAGCCTGATCGGAACCATCGAGTACCTCCTCATGGGGATCATCGAAGAGGCTTTCCGGCAGAATCTACGTAATTGGCCGATGAGCTATTACGGGGGATACAACGCGATCTGCCTGTACATGTGGCACCCGTCATACTCGCCCTTCGTACCTATGTCTGAGTACATCAAAGAACTGTGCGAGACGGGTTGGCGACAAGATGAAGCAGACGCCACCACAAAGAGATTCGAAGAGGAGAGGCAACAGCGTGAGGCTCTTTCCAATCACTGAGATGTGGTCACATGGGTTTGGTGAGTCGAGGCCGGTCTATCGGTTTGAGGGGAAAGACGACTTCGTTACGTACAGTGCACCGTACACAAAGTCGTGCGGGGAACCCGTTTGGTTCTACGGCTCGGGCAACTGGATTTGGCTTCGCTGTCCCGTGCGGATATTCACAACGGCAACAATACGACGAAGGGTTGATTTCGCCCACGGACCGGGTTGGGGATGGGTAATCCAATGATGTTTCAAAAGGTGTGGCTTGACCCATTCATCCAAATCATCCATGGAATGGATTCCATCATCCCCTTCACATTCACTGCGTGCGGCGTGGGCAGCTCGACAGGGCTTCGCATGGTCTATGAAACAGAGGGACCCAGAACTGTTTCGTGTCTGGAGTGCTTATGCCTTACCAACACCCAAAACAAAACGACTTCGTGATTCACTTCCCTCGAAGAGATTCGATGGTGTGAAATGAGGTTCCTAAAAGACCAACGCACTCAAATCGTCCACCGCGAGGGCATCATCCAACCATTCGTCTCGTCGTGCGGTATCGACCTCATTCAACCGAAGAAAGGTCGCTTTACACGGGGAATGGTGACGTGTCTCGAGTGTCTGGCGACGCAAAGTTCCAACAGACAAGGAGAGCTGTGAACCATGAAGATCATCGTTACAAGCGTCGTGGACCGTATCTGGCCAGAGCACAAGGTCGAGGTCCAAACAGACCGGGGGATTGTTATCGCCGTAGGTAACGCGCCTAGCGGCAGCAAGGCGACCGTGCAGGACGCTGCGCGTGATGCAATCTATACGATGGAACGTCAGCTCAGAGAAGCGAAGGAACATATGACGCTCAATGGCCTCCTTCCCAAAGGGGAATAGTCGAGATGGAGGTCCCGTACATTTACAAAAAACAGGCTGCGTCTGATGGCCTCATACACCGCAGGCGCGACGATCTATCGTGGTGGCTCGTGTTGTGTGGCCTCGACCTGACGGCGCCCCATCCCAAGGGAGATGATGAAGTAGCGACGTGCCTGAGCTGCCTTGCGTTGGTGAAGTGAGGTTCCAATGCGTTTGGTAACAACGAATGATAGCGTCGTTCATCTCATGCGAGGCGAAACTTACGTGACGCGTTGCGCCTACGCAGTCTCGTTGCCGGTGAGGACGCCTCGAGATGAAGCAGACGTCGTTACTTGCCTGGCGTGTCTGGCGTGGACGTTAGGTTCCGACGCTTCAGTGACGCGTTGAGGAGAGGGCGTCGAGGTGGGTGAGGAGGCGAGGTTCCGACGCTTGAGGGAGCGGGGGAGGCGGTGAAGAGAGGTTCCGACGCTTCGGGTGATAATCGCCCTTGAGGCGTGGACGAAAACGAGGCACCACAGCTCGTTCACCCAGAAATCCGTCGAGGTAGGCCTTGACAGCGTCGCGATGGATGTAGCCATCCACCATGAGTGATTTTTTGTTTTGGTGGTTGAGTTCGCCGAGGCGGCGTTTCACTGATTCTTTACTGCGAAAACCCTTCAATTCCTCAAGGACAGTGGTCCATTGAGACTCGGTGAGCTTGTGGTGTTTGCCGTCATGCCACTTACCGAACCACTTGCGGAGCACGTAGTCGTCTTGCGTTGACCAGGCAGGGCCACGTGCTCGTCGTTTGTTGACGATGGGGCGATCCTTGAGGAGGGTGCCCTGAATCGGCTTAGCGCCTCGGATGAGTGTTGGGTCCTCTTCGGCCTTCTGGAGGAAAGTGAGGGCCGCCACGAAGAGGCTGTTGGGCCTGATGTAGATGCGGAACTGCTCGAGAGCGCGCTTGCGGTAGTAGGTGACGCCGTTCTTAGTGATGATGTCGCGTGTTCTGTCAAGGTTGAATGCGCCTGTTTTTTCCTTGATCAGTCGAAGGATACGCTCGCGTTCTTGCGCGTCTTGAGCGGTGGTTGTTTCGCCTTCTCCTAGACGTCCAGTGAACGCGCCTGGAGGCAGTTCAATTGCCCACCTATCACGGCGTCGAAGTGCACGCAATTTGAACGCTGGAACGACCGTCTGTTCACTCAAAAAAGTCGACAACAATTCGTACTCAAAACCATCCACAACTCCGAGCGGATGGAAGATGAAATCGAACTGGAGTTTCGGTGATCGACGGCGTTTGGCCATGAATTGTAGTCCTTCCTACGATTTGACGTGCGTTCAGCGGAATCTTTACGCGAATTTACTCGACGATTCGTTACGCTAACATGGCTTAACGGGACGTGTTTTTGATGACCCGGAAGAGCGTTCTTTTGATCGTCGGACTTTGGATAATAGGTGAGCGGCTCGCGTAGTTACAACCTCTTTCGAGCGAAAACGCGCGGTGGGACGTAAATGCGTGCACTGCGTTCACTAGACACAGCGTCTATCTACCCACGAAACGCTTCTATCACGTCTGGTACTTTCTTTTAGGAAAGTTACGTTTTTCGGGGTACGACTGAGACACGTTGTCACAGCGCCGTGGCAGAAGGCTACGCGCCAGGTTGTCACGCCCCGTGAACGCCTGGTTACTGTGACACGTTGGCGCACGGCGTGACAACCCGTCACACATCCAACATACCGTAATCATTCATGTAGGGGCATGTACGCAAAAGTCGAAAAAACGACCCCGCATGTAAGAAACTAGTAGACGCGATAGAAGCGTTTCATCTCGGCACGGCGGCCAAGTGCCCTTCCCCCCATCGCCCCCTATCTATATCTATATCACTATTTTCTTGTAGTAGTAGTAGTAGAGCGGAGCGCGAAGTAGCGGCGGAACCTCAGTATTTCGTGTACAGTTTCGGTGAGTCCGACGATCGAAGAGATGGTCCACTGGGTCATTCGAGCCGACCCCCGTTAGAGTACAATACGGTGACGATTCGTCGAGTAAACCTCGTAAAGAAAAAAGCGTCGTAACTACGGAGGGTTGTATGAGAGGTCATAGACTTAGGCTTCACACCGGCGTTCGCGCCGTAGATCCGCTCCCGCCGCTCTCCGCCCTCACCCCGCTGATCGACCGCCAGGAAGCCGCAGGAGGCCACTGGTACTGGCTTGGCGACTTCACCGCCGACCGCGAGGCCACCTTGCCTTGGCGCTCTCCTGAGGACCGCCTGGTGCACTACACGGCGTTGCGGCTCCTGTTGCAGCTCTGGGGCGAGTTGCCGGCTGGCTCAGGGCTCCTCAACCGCTGTGGCCTGGTCAGCTGTGTCAACCCGTCACACTGGGCCATCGAAACCAGGCAGGACATGGGCCGGAAGCAACAACCGGTGGTGCTGGTCGATTTCCATGGACACGGCTGGGTAAATGCAACCAGGGCAACGACGTGCCTGGTGTGTTTTCAGCCGCCAGGCAAGCCGTGCGATCCGGTCTATCACGACACCGAGTACCGCCGTCGCACCGCGGCCGAGGCAACCACGTGCACGGTGTGCAACGCCGCTCCGTACGAAGAGTGTGATTCCAAGACGCACAAGTTGGTGTTTCAGCACCAACTTCAAAAGAAAAAAACAGAGGCATTATGACGGGATTACGTCGATACGTTTCGGCGGAAGAGTTAGATTGTCCGATGCGTGTGTACAACTACAGAGACCACGTGCTTTTTTGGGGCGGCAAACCCCCGTGTTATTGCGGGAAGCTCCCGCGAGCGGTTGCTCGTTTCCGACGACAATCTAGTCAAACGAAAGGAACCAGGTGATTCACCTCTTTCGTTACTACCACACACAAGCATTGTGTAAGGCGCAGCGCTCGCTCTCCGACGCCCACGCCGACCGTGTAGATCGCGTCCCTTCTACGACACCGACATGCATGGCTTGCATCGCGTTGCGTTTAAACGAAGGAGAGCCGTTGTATGCACACCCCGCCGCGCTCGTCGCAACGTACCGTTGCTACGTTACCAAGGACGGTATTGCCCACGCCCCTGCCCCTGCGCCGCAACTAGGTTGGTACTTTCGTCTTTGCGACGAAGTCGGCGGAGGAAACACCATCTACGCTATCGAGTCCTGGCACCTCAAGGAAGTCCCGGTGACGTGCCTCGAGTGCCTCGACGCGATGAGTGAAAGGGATATGTGAGGTATGCCCGCTATGCGTCGTTGGCGTGAGTACGAGACTGGTATTGTGCACGGGTTCAGCCCAATCCACTTCTCGAGTGGTAACGACTTCGTTCACGCGTTTTGCGGGGAGCGCCTGCGGCTTAGTTACCCGGGTGGCTTCTACATCCTGGCAGAAGTCCCTACAGGCAAACGTCTGACGCGAGAGCTTCCATCCGTAAAGACGCAGCTTACGTGCATTGGATGCATCGCCGCCGGGAAATAGGATGAACTGATGGACCGCAAGAAGTGGCGTGATCAACCTACGGAGCTGTTTCAAGGAGAAGACGGGGTTGTGCACTTGGTGATCGAGAAACGCGAGACGTTGTGTTGTCTGGTGATCAATTCAATGGTTGCTCCGTTGAGTCATGGGATTGTTTGGGGAGAGACGATTACAACAAACGTCCCTGTCACGTGCATGGGTTGTCTCGCGGAGGAAAACACCTAATGCCTGAAATTAAAAAAATAAGCCGTCGAAACGTCAACGGCATGCGTCGCTGGCGCGACCGTAAAACCAAAATCATCCACGCTTTCGACCCAACGCAAGATGTGCGGATGGAAGACGTCACCACGTTGTGTGGTGTGTTAGTCATCGTCGAATCGGAGGCAACCTACGGTTCAGCATGGTGCTCTCTTGGGTACATCCCACCTCCCGAGAAACGCACGCCTGGTCTGCCATCGCTCACGACAAAGCTGTCGTGCATGATGTGTTTGGCGTCCCTATGACCTCACGTATTCGCGGTATCCAGGCCACGACGGTCATTCATGACGAAATCATCTACGAATGGAAACCTGACATGAGTGATTTCGTCTATGCGCGTGACGCGGGCGGTGTCACGCACTACTGGTACAAAACATCCAAATACGGGCATAGCGGCTGTGGTGTGTTGCGCGAAGACGTACAGCAGTTCTTGGTAGAAGCAGAAGTCACCTGCATGGGCTGCATCGCAACGCACGGGGAAGGTGCTGGCACGATCGGCAACGACGAACTAGAACGACAGATTTTCGCTTCGTTGGGTGTGCCTGTTAAGTTTCTCGGTGACTACGTGGATACCTTCACAGGACGAAGACGGAGGTTCTCGTGATTAGATGCAGTGGATACTCTGCGGCCAGAGGACCGGACAAGATTGTCCACGTATTGAACGTCAACATGGAGATTCTATGCGCCCCGTTGGCCGTGGTTTCCGAGGAGTGGCGATTATGGGTGCGTGAAACTATCAATTGTCTCGCCTGTCTCGCCCAAACGGAGAAACAACCTCAATGAGAGAGTGGAAACATGTTGCAGGGCGAGTTGTTCACGACGTCGTTAGGGGTAGAGGGTGGCGCCATGTGATGAGTTGTAACGAAGACACGGGAGTCTCTAAGATCTCGTACATCGAGGCGGAAACGAACTGTCTCTCGTGTTTGTCCTTGCGAGGGCCAGCGCTCGAGCTGTTCCATTTAGGCGAACCCATTGTAATCAAGGCAGGAGAGGCTGTTTATTTCACGACAGCTACATGCATCACGGAGGATTGAAATGGGCCCTGGCGATCTCTTCGTAAAGATAAAGACGAACAAAAAGAAGAACCGCTGGAAACACTTGTGGGACGCTCACGGCATCATTCACCAAGGAAAGCAACTTCACCGTGTTGTCATGGGTAATAAGGCTCAGCCAACTGAGATCTACCAAGCCCGGTGTGATGCGAACTTGCAGCTCGTTATGTGGACCAGCGCAGGCGTCACTTGCGTGCTGTGTCTCGGGGCGAGCTGACTGTGGCGGTCGTGTTCAACCAACACGCACGTGATTGCCATGGAACGGTGCATTTGGCGGCGATGTACCATCGGAGCCAAGAGGAACGAGATGCCCCCACGTTCGTGTATCAAGCGCGATGTGATGCATCGCTTCTGTTGTACTACCGCGTCGAACGCGCGGTTCCTGTCGGATGTCTGTTCTGCCTGGTGGAAGACCCGAAGTGAAGGAGCCCATTTTCAGTGAATGGTTTGAGACGAATCGTTACCTCGCCGAAGATGGCCTTGTTCACGTTGTCGTGATGCGTACTGTGAACGGCCTCGACGGACGTACAAACTATCATCAATGCCCTTCTTGTCCTTTTAAGGGCGTCAACCAACAAACACCAATCACGTGTCTCGTTTGCTTGGCGTACAAAGGAGGCTGACGTGCAGCGAGAGTTCATTCGACACGGCAAGCACCATTGGTCGCTGAACGGCGAGAGCCCTTGCAAGGCGCAACCTGTTCCAGAGAACATGGTTTACGCGGTGCTCACGGCCTTCGGACACCGTGAGCGCGTTTCGGCGTTTGCGGAGCCGTGCGAGGTGTGCATGCCGACGAAGACGGCCTTTCAAAAGTTCCAACAACACGGCGGAGTCTGGTATGGCCCATGGGACATTCGCCCATTCGAACCAAGAGGAGGTTGAAATGCTGCAGCCTCTCATCATCGATGCAGGGGGAATCGCACACGGGGTTACGAAAGGAAACACGAGGCCAAACCAGGGCTTGCCTCGTTACGATGTAACGATGTCCTGGTGTGGTACCTCACTCCAGGAATGGATTCGGCTCGAGGGCTTCTACAGCTCCGCTGTCCATCAACAAGGCGGGTACGACCCCCGCACTTCAATCACGTGCTTGGCGTGCTTATCGGAGGGCCCGTGAGCTACGAGATTCGGGGCATCATACGAGGGCTCGTCGTTGAATCGGACGGTATGCGTCACCACGCCGTCTTAGTGGACCGCCGATATGACTGGGTTCATATCGGGTATTATCCGTGGTGTTCGTTTGACGTGGACTCGCAAAACCTGGGGACCACCGCACAGCTTCGCGGGTGCGATTTACCTGGGATGCCTTACGTCGCTGCGCCTGGCGCGCCCTCGTGTGTGGAGTGTTTAGGGCGCTCTAAGGAACGTTGGATGCCGTTTGATGAACGACTCATAAAGGAGTTGTCCCCGTGAATGAAGTGCCATTGCTTCGTTTCTTGGACAAGAACGGCGTCCTCCACGGCGTGCACACAGCTTTGCGCTACTGGGATGACGTAACGTTTTGCGGACTTCTACCGCTCGAGCAGACCGTCTGGTCAACTGACCTTGTCACGTGTCTCGAGTGTATCGCCGCAAAGGAGGTCTAGATGGCTGAACGCTTTCACCGTTTCCAAACATCCGACGGGGTGTGGATGACGAGCATTCCCGTCAAAGAACCAATGGGAGTTGCGTACGATGCTCCGCCCGACCCCACCAAATCTCCTGTGTTGTTGAAAGACCTCGCAGGAGTTGTTCATTCCGTTGTAAAGAAAACCGGCGATACCTGGCATTACTGCGACATCGACGTGATGAGGGACTGGTTAGTGCAGGACGGTAAGAACGTCGTCGACGATACGACGCCGATTACGTGCGTGAAGTGTCTTGCAGGAGGGCATGAGGGATGACGGACGAGCATCAGCAACGTCGTTACGTAACGCTGGACGGAATCGCGCATTGGTCAGTGCGTTGGGCGGGCCTTCGCTACCACATGAGAACGTTGTGGTGTGACGTCAATATTGTTCAAGCAGAGGGCCTCATCGAAGTCTCTGTGGACATCTCTGACGCCGGCATCGAGACAGTCACTTGTCTTGATTGCATCGCAGGACTTGGTGCCGCGTGAGAGGTAAAATCCTCGGGGTCCTGGACGGCACAGTCATGGCGACGTCCGACGGTGTGTTTCATCACGGGGTCTACATCGCGTGGGACCGTAACGATGCCAAAACAGCGTTCCATGCCTTGTGTGATTTTAGTGCCACGTTCCCTAGTTACATTATGGGGACCATCAACATGGAAGAATTGCGAAAAGCAGGAGTGCGCTACACCGAGCGCGGCCACTTAGGGAAAGCCACATGCATGGAGTGCATCGTTACGATGAACGATGACTGGAAGCCCGTCGAGGTTCTAAGACGTGTTTGGATGAGCAGAATATACACGTCGAGCGACGGAACCAGGCGGCTCTTTACAACAGGAGGCGTCGTTCACCACGTGAAGATGGAGACGTGGGTTACCGACGACACCAAGTTCACGGAGCGTGGTCGATCATTGTGTGACCTTAAGATTCGCCGTGTCAGCGGCAATTGGGTTCCGTTGGATACGCCAATTACATGTCTCGGATGTTTGGCGTCGGTGACATGAAGGAGAAGGTTTAAATGGCACCCGAAGAAGTACGTGAAGAGATGGTGGCGTACGCCACCGTCGACGACGTGGTGCATTCGGTTTGTTGGGCCACGGTCTTGGGGATGGAGTATTTGGTGCTTCGATGTACGAATCAACCAGTCACGGCAACGCGTACTGCTGCCAACCCAGAAACAATTACTTGCATCCCGTGTTTGGTGAAAGAAGGTGCAAGGTGTAGTGATGGCTGAAGGTGAAGAGTGGACCTTTCGCCCTTGGACCTTTCGCCTCGCTCGAGGCGATGGTGGCCTCGTTCACATCACCATGGAGGCAACTCGGTTCGAAGAAGCTGGTCCGCTGGGTATAGAGTTCAGGCGCGTTTCATTCTGTGGTGATGTTTACTTCGACGCTTTCGAGGCGAATGGCACGCCTGTCACGTGCATGCTTTGTCTCACCTTAACGCCGGACATACATTCGGGCGGCGTGTGGTGCGCGACGGACTACATCAAGTGAGGGGTGTGACACATGGATGAATCTAACTACTTCGGCGTTTCCACCGGAAAGACATCCCGCATCGTCCGTGGAACGTTTCCCTTGAGTCATCTACGCACTCGCGACGACCTAGTTCATCACATCCGTATCGTCGACAAAACCAACAAGCTTCTTCGATACGTGCTTCGACATGATCAACGCGAGTATTTGGTCACGTTGGCCATGGTGGAGGTTTTGCCAGAGGCACACGTCACCTGTCTCATCTGCGTGGAGAAAGGCCCAGAAAGAGCGGTGAGCGATGACGAAGAAAACATCCAAGGCATTTCGGGATGAATTGTATCGAGTGCCTTATAGCGAACCCGGGGTCCTGATGAGTTTGCTTTTTCGAAAGCCGTACTTTCATGTTGTTGACGAAGACGGCATTGTACACTTCACGGGAATACAGGATAAGGGCAGGCCGAATTTTAACGTCGAACGGGTTAGCGCGTGTCACTCACATACGTGGGAAGTGCCTTGGCAACCCGAGAGACCGTTTCAGCGTTCAGGCAAAGACGTCACGTGTCTTGGTTGCCTCGCAAACATGCCGCAAAGGAGGTAGCTCATGGGGTCACGATGGCGTTCGCCATTTCTCTCGTTTCGAACTGTCGATGGAATCGTCCATTTGACTGGAATTGACGATAACTGTCGTTTGAACAAGTACGGTAACTGGGAGACCGGACGCCGGGCTGCCTGCAGCGGGGACGGCGCTTTCCATTTTGAACCACCCCCGAAGGGCACGCTGAAGTTACTTACCGAGCTTCCTGTAACGTGCCTGGAGTGCCTGGCAGTGAATCCCTATGCAGGATGAGTGGACGATCCACTACAGGACGCCTGATGCAATAGTTCACATCGCCGATTTAACGAGCGCGTCGAGGCGATGGTGCATTCTTCGGTGTGACCCTGTTCAGTCGTGGCCAAGCGATCGGGGTGATGTTGACCTTCCCGCCACGTGCCTCATCTGCCTTGCAGAGGCGGACTATAAAGCCTCCGACGACGAGCCTGGACACGCCAAATCTTGACGGTGTGGCAGAACCGCACGCCCCCCTAGAATTAACCGTGCCCATCGATGACGTAGCTGCCCTTGCCCCTCATCACGTGGTAGAGGAAGGGGAAGTGCCCACATCGCGACCGCGGGGGGTCACACTTTCACCGTCTATCGAAGCAGACGTACGCCTCATCCGAAACGCCGTGGATCAGCAAGGTCAACTCCTCGCGTTGCTCCACACGATGCTGGTGGACGGGCAGACGCATGTGTCGGCGGAGCTGCAGAAGTTTCGCGACGAGCTGACGTCTCAAACCGTGAAGATCGACAACATCGCTGAGATGCTCGCAGCGATCAACAAGCACCTCGGTATCAATCAGCCTGCGTGATTCACGCATCCTGCGCGATTGAGCCCTCGGCAAAACTGCCCATCGTGCGTTTTCGCCCGAACTGAATGGGCGATATCTGTGAAAGGATTACGGGCCGTGGTTGGCTCGGTTCCTGCTGTGTCACGACCTCATGTCAAATTACCGCAAGATCTTGTCCGTGGACGACGGCATGCTGATCAACCACAAGACCAACACCGCCATCCTTTTCGTGAACCAGAGGTGTGGTGATATGGCTGTAGCCAAACGACCGATCGTTCTGAAAGGAACGACACCCAATAGGTTGCGCAAGAAGATGAAGCGCTATCTTGCGCACGTCCACGCTCCGGTGGAGTGACGATGAAGACGCGACCCCGCACCACGATCGGATGGTTGACGTCCACCCACGAGGGTCTCGACTTACTCGAGCGAATGTCTGACAAGGCGAAGGAGAAACCTGCAACGACCAATGACCGCGGCGTCACGTTTGGTATCCACCCTGTCCCTCTAGTAAAGTAGGTGCCATGGATGGTTTGGTTCATCGGGGCGAAGAAAAACCTGGCTCCGTGATCACTTGCCTGGAGTGCCTGTCGTATGACGAGGGCACTCTTTTCGTTTCGTTGCACGCAGAAATACCGCAACAGAGCGCGGCAGAAAACGAGGTGGCGTATGCGTCGTACGCACGTGTCGCTGTGTTCAGGGGCACGCAAGGGTGGACAACCGCCGACGGGCCGCCTGCAAAAGACCCCAAAAGTACGGTTATTCGTTTTCCTGAATGTACAGGAGGATCTGCAACAATCGAATCCTTTGGAATCAGCATGAGACCTCACGGAGCCGCACCGCTTTTAGTAGCAGGAGAAACACGACCGCAAATGCCCGTTGGCAATGGCGTAACGTGTCAATTGACGCTTGATTTCGATTCCCTCTTCGGTTTTAATTGGCCGGGTGCTGACAAATGAACAACGGATGGAAGTCTCGACGCGCCTGGGTGCCGTGACACCGGGAGCAATCGTGCCCTGGCCCGATTGGGCGCCGAAGCAGTACAACGCGTGTACCGACCCGTGTGATACATGGACAGGACCGTGCGCCTGCGGCGCTTGGCATCACGACGGCAAGTGACCGAACCACGCCGTATCCGCGTAGATGATGAACGCGGACCCATTGTTCATCTCGAGCAAAAATGGATCGTCGACCAGGAGTGGCTCGTCGTGACGATGTGTAACGTCGCTATATGCATCCCCAAGGATGGAAAGGATACCAACGAAGTAGTCACGTGTTTACTGTGTTTGGGCCTGTAACGGTTTCGACGTGGGAACAGAAACAATCAGTGCGTGCCGAGGTTGGTCGAAAGGCCTCGTTAAAAGTCGACCAATCTGTAGCCGCGAACGATAACAACGTCGCTGCTGCTCCGCTCCGCCTCGCGGCGTGATCGGTCGGGTCCCGAGACTTGGCGGTAACGCCAGGGCCTAGGAACAGAATCTCGGGTGGTGGAGGCGGCAACTCGCGCCCTGGACGTGCCAGTCCTATCTGTCACCTCTTTCCCGTGGAACGGGAACGCTGCTCCTGGATGTGTTACTAGGAGATACGCACGTAGCGCTGATTGAGGAAGTTCTTGCGGACCCCCGTTCGACTCGGGGCAGGTCCACTACAAGGGGATTAAATGACTGAGCTAGAGCTGGCGTGGTTAGCGGGGCTTTTAGAGGGTGAAGGGTCCTTTTGCAAGGGACCGCCCAGCGCACCTAACAGGCCGCGTATTGCATTGCAAATGACGGACGAAGACGTTGTCCGTCGCGCCGCGTACTTGATGGTTATCGGGTACGTGTGTGAATCTCAAAACAAACGAAGGCCTGATTGGAAACCTACCTTCCGTGTGATGTTGCGAGGACGTACAGCAGTTGCATTGATGAAACAGCTACGTCCCCTGATGGGTGCGCGGAGGCAACAACAAATCGATGTAGCAATCGCTAGCTACACTGACTTACGTCCCGGCGACAATACGCGAAAGCTCTTGGACCAAGACGTTCTCGAAATTCGACGCGCTTTCAACGTCTCCGATACGGTGTTATCCCGTCGGTTTGGTGTGTCACGTACACAGGTACGGCTAATACGCGTCGCGGGATAACGGAGGAACGATGCAACGGCTCGAGCTGTACATGCGCCGCCTGGGGTACCAACCCTGGGCGGCGTTTGAATTGGAGGGCATGCACAACAACGTCATCCACATCCGTAAACATGGACTACTGTCAAGTGACTGCTGGTTCCGTCAGACGGGGCGGACGACGAAGGGGTTGTTGACGTTCCTCGCAGAAACCATGGACGCTCTTGAAGGAGGTCAAGCAGTTGACTGTTTCGTTTACTCACCGTACGGGATAGGCGCAACAGAAAGGCTGGCGGATCGGTGCGAGGACCTAAGATATTGCTTGGGTATCATGAGACTTAAAATCAAGGCGGGGCGGGGTGGCTATGAGGACCATGCAGGAGCATTGACCTACCCCGTTAACCTTCATTTAAACGAGGGCGTGACCCACGTATGGAATGCGGAACCGTCCGTGACGTGCCTCGAGTGCTTAGCAATCCGTTGATTCAAAAAAGGAGGAGCCTATGGGGCTTCGTAAAGGCCAGCGCTGGTACGACGGCGTGCTGGTCCACATCATCGGAGACGGTCTGGTTAACAAGGGTTCGAAGATGCGGACCACGCGATGCGGCGAGCCTGCGCAGCAGATGGCGGCGCGTCTCCCTCGATGTGCGAAGGTTTCGTGCATCGCATGTTTAGCGGATTCCCCAGATTTCACGGCAGTCCTGGTAGTGACTTCGCTCGACTAGAATAGAGGCATGTCGTCGGGGAAGTTCTACCCGAAATCCAAGACCTGGTTGGATATCCCGCACGGCGGAGCTTCGCTCGAACGCTGGCGCGGGTTCCACCAGCCGCATGGGGCTCCGCATCCTCCTAGCTGGGAGGACAACGCGCTCGTGTACGAGGTGATGCCGCGCCTCTACTTGCGCTTTTTTGACCACATGCACGTGTTCGTGTGGGCGTGTGAAGATCCGGTTCACGACGGTCCGGTGGTCTTCGTCATCTTTCCATGGTGTAGCCGATGCCAGCTCCGAAGCCGAACCCGAACAGGCTGACCTATACTTAGGGTATGGCCGCCATTGACGAAAAAGTCGCAAGCCTCGAGAACAAAGTAGCGTCTCTCTTGACGCGTATGGCGAGCGCCGAGGGTGGGGTTCGACGTCTCGACCGAGAGGATTCCCTTGCCGACACACGCTACGACACGCTGCTGGCTGACGTCCGTAATCTTCAGACAACTACAGCACAGGGGCTTCTGGTTCCGGCAGGAGCAAGTCGTGCAGGTTCAATCAACGGCGTGATTGCATCTGCGTCGGCTGAAGCAGTCGCGGACCCTCGCAGGCTTCAGAGAGTCGTTCGGCTCATTGGTGACTATGAACTAGAAGACCCGATCGTTCTTCAGGACTTGGTTATCCTGGACCTCGAGCGAGCCAACCTGATCCCTACGTTCACGGGAGGCGCGGACACCATCACCAACGCGGTGATCAAGGCCGATGGATCGATCAACACCACCAAGATGAACACCACGCTCACGGCGAGCGTGTTCAAGAATCAGTTGTCCATCGTCGTAGCTGCGGCAGGCACGATTGCCGCAGGAGACTACTTTGTGATCGAGGGGCATAACGACGCCAGCGCGTATCCGCAGGACGCTCTCGGCGAGAGCACTGGCACTGCCATTTCCTTGTCGGAGATATGCCAAGTCTCGTCTGCCTATGCCAGTGGAACTACCATTCCACTTGCTTGGCCGCTTCGCCAGCATCACGGCTCGAACAACTGCACCGTTCGCGCGTTGACCCCGGTCATTGGAGCCGCGGTGAAGGGCGGGCGTATTTGGGGCTCTGAAGGCGGCGTCACCAACGCTGTTGGTGTCCTTGGTCGTTACGCGCTCGACCTGGAAATCGAAGGGCTTGAGGCTAGCGGACTGTCGAGAATGGCAATCAACCTGTTCGGTTCAAAGGATGTTTCCGTCCGGGGCTACAGGAATCGGGGCGGTAACAACGGTTGGTTCATGGCCCAGTCGGTCATCGGGATGCAGGTAAGTGATTTTGATGGGTACCAAGGAGTAGCGCGAATCCACGCTAACGGAGCACCTCTACGCTATCCGTTTCAGTTGCGGGATCGTTGTACCGATGTCGACATCGACGACATCCACTTCACCAACACTGCCGCAGGTATGATGATTGGCGGCGGTGAGCACGTTTGCATCGGCACTATCGACATCACGGATGTGCGGCCGACAACCGCTGTTTACGACAGTATGGTAACCGGCGGTGACATCGATAACGGTGGATACTTCATCATGGGGTTTGGAACAGGCAACGGACCCATCAACAACGCCGAGTTCGCTTTCGACGTCACAATTGACAAGATTCGAGTAGAGGATGTAGCGGCGCCTTATGAAGCATTTTGGACAGCAACCACACCTCTTCGTGCACGTGCCGTATTGCTTCACGATATTTTGAACGGACACGTCGGGGACGTGTCGGTGATCAATCGCGGTGTCACAGGAGACACTCACATTACGAGTGGCGTCGTGGTTAGTGATTTCAGTGGCCACATCAATTCAATCGCGTCAGCGGGGTTTGTTTACGGGTTGACCTTCGAGAATAGCGCCAACTCTGTTGTGATCGATCGTTACGATTTCAAGGGCGTCGGCGGACAATCACCCAACTCGTCCATTCCAATCCTCTGCACGCACATCACCCCCAGTGCCCAAACCATCCACATTCGCGAAGTCTCCATTGCCAACGCATTCAGCTTTTTCCGTACCGCAGGGTCGTTCGCAGGCGACTACCGTTTCCGTATCGACAACGTCGTGTACGATGGTTACGAGTGGACGGATGTAATCATCGGAGAGATCACTGCTGACGTAGCAACCGGCGACATCATGGAGATTGATTCAACGGCCACAGACAACTCGCGCCAGAGGGTTATTCAGACCGCGGCAGCCGCTGGGTTTGAGCGGAGGCTAGCCGTTATGGTTAGCGGCGACGACGTTGCGGGTTCGTCCTATGCGCTCATCTGTCCTTTGCCTGCTCGTTTGGCTACAGTGAAGGCAACGGCCGCCGTGGTCGACCGAGGCGGCGTGCTACGGCATTCAGGTACAGGAACGCGCACCTGCGAACAAGACGCAGCTGCGACACATCCAATCGGGATTAGTCGCGACTACAAGGCGGCCGGAGCTGGTCTCATTCGTATCGGACCCATCAACCCGTAGCCTTTGGAGAACGTCTGCTGTACGCGGCAACGGAGCCGCAGAAAGCAGGACAGCGATGGAACGTGCATACAAAGTCGGAGAACACATTGTCTACGTCGACCCGTTCGGCGTGGAACACGATGCGCTCGTGACGATCTGGTGGGGCCTCGAGCACTACAAGTCAGCCGGCGGCGAACCGGGGTGCAACCTCGTTTACGTGTCGGGGGACGAGAACAAGGACGATCCGTACGGTCGACAGATCGAGCGGTCCACGTCCGTGGTGCACAAAGGCAAGCAACCAGCACACGGGAACTTCTGGAAGTGGTCTGACGAGTAGGTCGTTCTGAGCCTGGACGCGGTACCGATGAGGCGCCGTAGCGTTCGGGTTCCGCTGTCGCGTAGAGCAGACGATTCCTGGTTGACATCGAAACGCGGATGGATAGTGTAGTGGACATGCAAAGCCATTGACCGTCAGCCCGCCGGGCAGACCACCAAGTCCTGCGAGGCCCCTCACGGCGCCTCGGACCTTTGTCACTACATCATCGTTCGGGCTGACCTCCCCAAAGGGTCGCAGGTGGCCCAGGCGATCCACGCCGCTGGCGAAAGCGCTCCGGGACGTGTTCCAAAGAACACGATCGCGGTAGCGCTTGCTGCGCGTGACCAAGCGCATCTCCTCGAGATCGATGCGCTTCTGACCCATGCCGGCATCACCCACGTGCTCATCGTCGAGTGCGACGGCAAGCCCATGGCCATCGGGTGCAAGCCCATGCGCGACCGCGCTGCGGTCAGGAAGGTGCTGTCGAGCATTCCGCTCGTGAAGTAGTTATGGAGCGCGCTCGGGAAGCTCCGTTGCCTTCGGGCAGCCTGTGAACCGAGACGCGCTCCGCCAAGGGGCTTTAGCGAAGTGGTTGCGCACCTGGCGTAATGACCCAGGCAGACGGGGGGTTCGAATCCTCCAGGCCCCGCGCTTTTAAATGCACCCGTACGTCTCAGCGGTAGAGCGGCCAGCATAATGAACTGGTGTGTCGGGGGTTCGATCCCCTCCGGGTGCTCGATACGCAGCGGTAGCTCAATTGGCTCAGAGCCGAGGGCAACCTCGAGGTTGGTGGTTCGAATCCATCCCGCTGCACCAAGGCGAAGTAGCTCAGTGGTAGAGCGCTCCAGGGTGAAACCTGGGGATGTCGTAGGTTCGAATCCTTCCCTCGCCTCCAAGTCGTGTATGCTGGCTGCATGAAGTTGAGCGTGAGCGACTTGTATGCTAGCTCCGCGTTGTTCATCTACAACGGGGAATTGATCGGCTACCTTCTCGAGGCGGATACTGACGAAGGGTACGTTGTGCAGCAGCTCCCGGGACAAGCACCTGTTCGACTCACGGGACGGGTTGACCACGTGGGAAATGTACTGGTCACCGAACCCGCTCTCGTACGTGAGCGCGTCCAGGCCGTTCGACAACAGATGGGCCTTTGCCCGCTCTCGTGACCTGATCGGGCGTCGTCTAACGGTAGGACAGCAGCCTTTGGAGCTGCACATCGGGGTTCGAATCCCTGCGCCCGAACTGCTACGATAGCGCTATGAAGGGCGCTGCACTTTACGTCGCAAAGATCGCTGTCTTTGCCTTGGTCAGCGTCGTACTTGTGAGAAGGGTAGGCCCGCGTTGGGTCCTTAAGACCCTCGTGCACGGTGTCCTTGACGCGCACGACTACATCAGGGACGCTCGAGACTAGCGATGGCAAAAATCAACGCCCCAGGCTTACGGCAGTCCATCAAACAGCAGTTCCTCGCTTCCAGGAAGCGTTGGCTCTCTGCGATGGACGCCGCTTGGTACGACATAGCTAAGGGCGTCATCAAACACCTGACAGAGCCAAATGACCCTGAATTGTTTCTGTCTTCAACAGGAGATTGGCTTCCGGCTGGGGGTGGTCAGCCGCTGGATGAAGACCTAACAGCCATTGCTGCACTTTCGACAACCGGTCTCATTAACCGTACAGGCGCAGGAACCGCGGCCACGCGCGCTATTGGCGCCTCGAGCGGGACTGACATCCTAGATCGCGACGCAGGAGACGCTCGCTACGTTCAAGGCGCCCTTGTTTCCGGGGGAGGCCTTACGGGAGATGGCTCGGACGGTGATGTTACGTTGGGCGCGGGAGATACAACAATCACGCGAGACATGTTTTACGACAATCTTACGATTCCCTCAGGTTCAACACTTCTACCTGATGGGTACCGTGTATTTGTTCGTAATACGCTGACGATTGATGGCGCTATTCTGCGTGATGGCGCGGCAGGCGCGTCGACCGCGAACCCCGCTATCGGCGGTGCCACTGTATCTGCATCGGGCCGCCCCCTTGGCGGTATTGCAGGAGGCGGTGATGGTGCATCTGGTGCGGGTACCGCAGGTACTGCGGTAAGTCCTTCGGCGCCTGGTTACACTTCATCCGGTGGCGCTGGCGGCGCAGGTACTAATGCGGCGGGCGCAGGGGGTACGAGCACAGTAGCCGCAGCGCCTGGCTCGGGCGGTCTGCGTATGGCTGTATGGGCGATCATGGGACGAGCCTCAGGCACGTCCTCGCAAATAACCGGCGGCCCAGGTGGTGGTGGAGGGGGTGGTACGTTCGGTGGCGGAGGTGTCGGCGCAATCGGAGGAGGCGGCGGGGCGGGTGGAGGCTACGTTACCGTTGCTGCAGGGCGTATCACGGGATCAGGTTCCATCACGGCAAACGGTGGCGCAGGAGGTAATGGACATACGGACGGCGGAGGCACAACCGCGGCTGGCGGCGGAGGCGGCGGAGGCGGCGGAGTCCTTGTGGTCTTTTCCGGTAATGGCGTTTTTCCTCCGACTGTTACCGCAAATGGCGGCGCAGCAGGAACTGCGTTCTCGGGTGGCGGGGCAGGGAACGCGGGACCTGCAGGCCAAGTAATGCTGTTCGCCGGCCCCTGAATCGGAGCTAAGGCACATTACGAAACGCGTGCATTACGTCGTTAAATGACCAGTTCTTCGCGGAAATCATTTTACCTGTAATGCCCAACCAAACAGGCTCACAACTGCAGCGGATCTCGATAAGGTCAGCCAACGGCTTTCGCCGTTGAATAATTGTGTGTAGGCGGTGCCGGGGAAAGAACGCGATGAGGGCTTCGTATGCCGTCGCGGGAGGAGCGGTTTGTTCGGGGTCCATGGACTACAATTACCGTGGAAACTGCCGCCGAGGGTCAAAATGAAGGCTCGGTTCGTCGAAGTAGTCGGAACCCGCGCCTCTCTCCGCGCGTACTGGGATTTTCATGTCTTCGATCCAGCGAAGAAGATTTTCATCGGAAAGAACGCGTGCCCCAATAGCTACGGGCGCGGCAAGTCAGGCGTGCACGATGCGATGGTTCGCTTGGGCGAGAACATCACCGGACATCGTGACCACGATTTAGGAGGACGTGTAGACGATCACGTAGGCTCGAGATGGCCCAACGTCTGTGACCATTGCGGGGAGGCTGTTCCGCCTGTAGCGACCGCCCGCTCCTTTGGAGACCAACAAAAGGATGGCTGGGTTCTTGAGCATCAAGTGCACCGAGAGACGTTGTATGGAACGCCTAGCGGTTCGTGGTACGGGTTGCCTCAAGTGGGCGACATGCTCTACGAGGACTGGTACGACTGCGCAGGTGATTGCATTTTTGGGTGGACCAACTGCAAGAGTCCTCACCTCATCATCGTCATGCCCACAGAGCACTGGTGGGATGTTAATCAACACGCAGAGAACTGCACGTTGAAGGAAGACTTAACCCATCGGTGCTGGGTCCGTCACGGGGACCCTTCGAAGGGCGAGATAGTTCATATCGACAAGGTTGGCGTCACTTGCCATGCCGGTGCTGGGTCTCTCTCCATCCCGGGCTGGCATGGATTCATGCACAACGGTGATATTCACGAAGGATGTACTACTGCATGTCGCCGATGAACGACGATAAGCCCCGCCGTGCGATGAGCGACGACGAGCGAGCCACGGTGGGCGAGAAGTATCGACAGAAGCGCGACACCGATCCGCCCAAGCCGGGTTCGATCGAGGCGTTTCTTGCACGCATTCCAACCGCGTGGAAGATCCTCACGTGCATTGCGGCTATCTTCATTGCGGGTGTAATGGGTCACGCATATCTCATCGACTACACGAAGAAGTACGCGACACACGAAGACCTCGCTAAGCACACAGTGAAAGAGTCCGAACTGCGTGAACAAATCCGCATTCTTCGTGAGAGCGATGCGACACGCTCTGCCGACATCGCGTCCATCAAGTCCGACACGGCTGCCGTACGCGAAGACATTCGTACGTTACTCCAGTACATGCTGGGTAATCCTCCCATTCGCGCAACGGTACCCGGGAAAGTGAAAGCACCATGAAGATCGCATGGGTTGTCGGGATCGTCCTTGTCATGCTGTCGTGCAGTACGTTTTTGCGCGATTCATCGAATCAGAGCGGTCTTCAGGCGGAGTCAGCGATTGAACCAGGCCCTCTATGCCCGCGTCAGGAAGCTGTCCTCGCCCTCATTGAGGACCTCGAGCAGTGTGAGACACAAATCGTTACGTTGACCAACACGGTCGTGCAGGTGAAGCATGTCCCTGTCGAGAAGGTCATCACCAAGGTCGAGAAGCGTCGGTGCGCTGATGCGGGGCCAGTGATTCATCCAGTACCGACGACGAAGTGTATGCAGGACCAGCTTTGCCTCGATGACGGAGGCCAACGGGTACTCGCCAAGAACATCGCGGCGTATGAAGCGTGGGTTCAGCGCGTAAAGGACTGTGAGGCGGAGTAGTGATGTTCGAGAAAGACGCAGGCGGAGAATTCATCGGGGGGCTAGCAGGCCTTCTTGCACGTCCGTTCGCGGGCGCAGCCGGCAGCGCTGCGTTACGAAACAAAGTCGTTGGTGGGTTGACTACACACATCAACGATCCGCTCGAACGTCTTCTTCATCGCGTTGGCGCAGGCAAGGCTGTCGAGGGCGTCGCGCGTGCGACTGCGGTGCCTGTTCCGAAGAGCTGGCCGTTGGTAGGACGCCTTGCAGAGAAGTCCATCCAGATTCCCGATGGCGTTCCTCTTGTGGGAGGCCTTGGTTCGATTCCGTATCTTCCAACACCTGAAGCACGTGCGACGTGGGCAAAAAACAAAGCGAACAACACGATCAACACGATTGCGCAGCACCCTGACGCGGCGGCCTTCAGTGCTGCCACGACGATGCTGGCTCCTATCCCGGGAATTACCGAAACGTATCTCGGAGCCAAAGGTCTTGCGACTAAAGGGCTCAATGCGTTGACGCGTAGTCCTACGCCTTTCGTGCCTCCGAAGGAGCTGCCGATGCCGGCAGAGCCTATGTATCTGAACAAGCCTCCGACGGCTAAAGAGGCGACTGCATATCTACAAGGACGCCAAGCGGCGCTTGAGAAATATGCACTTCGCTTGGTATAAGAGAGACCAAATGAAAGACACCGTCGAATTGTCTTCTCTGCTCGACAATCTCGCGAAGCTGGCGAGCGTCACACTTACCCCGCGCCAGCAGTTCACGTACGTTCCCCTTCCCGAGGACTTGGCGAGCAAGTGGACCGAGGTCCAAAACAAGATCGTGCCAGCTGACGGCGAGAAGCAGGAGATCGACCACATCACCCTCGTCTTCTGCGGTAAGTCCACCGAGGACATCCCTCAGACCGAGGTCGATGCCATCGTTACCGCGCTCAAGGACGTCGCCGACGACTTCGCTCCACTTCACGCCAAGGTCCAGGGGTGGGCCTACTTCGACGGCGCCAAGAAGGACGGCAAGGATGTGACTGCGGTCGTTGCTCTCGTTGACGCACCAGGCATCGAAGATCTTCAGGTCGCTCTCAAGGGTGCGCTCAAAGCCAAGGGCCTCAAGCCGTCGGAGGACCACGCGTTCACGCCGCACTTCACGTTCTGCTACCTGCCGGCAGGCAAGCGGCTCGAGAACATGCCGCCCCTCACAGGCGAGTTCACCATCGACAAGGTCTGCTTCGCCAACCAGGACATCCATGCAATTCCTCTCAAGGCGTCGGTGGGTCAGATGGCTGCGCAGAAAGTAGCAGTCGCTAGGCCTCTCACGTTGGGAGAAGCAATCATGATGCTGCAAAAAACGTGATGAGGCCGATCTACGTTGGGGTGGGTGGATGCCGTTGTGGTCGACTCGAGACTCGGCTCTACGAAATTCCTAGCGAAGATCGATTCCCGCGTCTCGTTTGCACGGTGTGTCTCGAGGGGATGGGTGTAGAGGTTCCTCGCCCGCTTACAGCAGAGGACGTTTCGGACAAATATCTCTTCGGGGCTCCCCAAAAAAAGGGCCCCTCTAAATAAGGAGGGGCTCATGCTGGACTTACTCGTGTTGTTTCTCGCAATTCTGTCGATTGCCGTTACGTTTGGTAGGTCCCGACGAGACTAGTTGATGCTCGTAAAGGTTACGTTCACTGTCGGCGCGTCTGAAGACGCTGAGCTGTTCAACTGGGACAGCGCGGCTCAATATGCGAATTTTTTACTCCGTTGCGAGGATGTTATTCGACGGGGTGGCAAGTTTGTCGTGGATGCTAATCAACGGCATCGCGCTTCGCTAATGAGCGCGCATTGCAAGCGTTGTAAGGCCGCATTTACCGCTAGCAAGTGTCCGGTTTGCGGGTTGGTTGTGGGGCGGTCGCCTATGCCTGATGACGATCCGTGGGACGATGACGATCGTACTCCGCTGGAGAAGGGCAAGGCGGGTTCTGTGTAGTTTCTATTGACTAAATTTTCAGATTCGAGACGATTACGCCGTAAACAAACCCGAGGAAAGAAAGACATCAAATGAATCGCGATTTCGTTTCAGGTACCGATCCAAACCGGCCTCCCCCGTCCTACAAGGACCTCGGCGTTTACACGTCGATCGACAGCGACTGGGCGGTCCGAGTTCAAACCAGAGAAACAGGACGCCCCGTCTACAGCTACGAGTTTGGCAAGATGCGGGATGGCAAGTTCCTTCGGTACGTTGCCGCCGGGGTTACGACGTTCGACGGTACGGTGAACGTGCCCGAACTGGACTGGCAGGAGATCGGTAAGATCTTGCCGGCGTGCTACACCGCCGTCCGTGAGGACGCGCAGCGGCGCGAGAACGAGTTCCAGGCGCAACGAGGCCCTCGCAACGACGGAGGTGGCTACGCCCGTCCTGACAACACGCAGCGGCGGACGGGCAAGACGGACCGCGAGCGCGAGAAGGGCAAGGCAGGTAAGCCCTCGCGCCGAGGCGAGAACCATCGGGATTACTAACCCGTGAAGCCAACCACGGGGAAGAAGGACTGGCGACATGTCCTGCGTCCGCTGGTTCAGAAAATCGAACCTGTCACTCGGTTAGCTGAGCGCGTCGCAACCTTCGCAGTACAGGTGCAGCGACCCATGACGCCTCTTGGTGTCGTGGGTCTTGCGTCTGTGGCGCTTAACTCGCTCAAGGACCTCACCGACAACAAGCAACCGACAGGCTGGAACATTGACATAATGGTCTCGCGGAGCTTCCTCATCGAAGCCCTCAAACAAGGAGGCGCGGTTGTACGACCACCACCGCCCACCCGTGAAACAGACAACATTCAGTTGCTGTTGCACGGGGAGGCTCTCCACATCTGCAGTGACGGTTCGTTGACGCTACCTGCCGCACCCTCCGATGAGTTCTTCGAGTGGATGTGTCAGATGCTTGACCGTGTTCTTCCGTCAGCGCTTGTGATCGGACCTGGCAGCGGAAACGACAAGTACAAGTGCACGGTCGGCAAGCTCACGTCCTTGCGGTCCAATCAAGGGCCTCAGATCGCCGAGGCGACACTCCCCATGCTTGGAAGCGGACGGAGCATCCTGATCAACGGCAAGCCCGGCGTGGGCAAGTCGACGATGGCAGAGGAGATCGCGCTTTCGATGAATCTTGGCCGCACGGTGCTCCTTGAGCCCGGTGCGGTGGGTTATCGCAAACAAGGGGAGATTGCATCTAACCACAAGAACGCTGCGCCTGTAAGCGCAAACAGCAGCGCAAGCTTTGCGATGACGCTTCAGCTTCTTCGTCCTGGTGTGGTCATCGTGGACGATATCGACAAGATCAACCTGCCCCTCTCAGATCTGGAAGCTATGCGGCGGGTCGCCAAGCTGGTGATCTTGACGTGCAACAACGGCGACTACGACGATGTCCTCGATGCTGCTGAAATTCGCCCCGGGCGAATCGATGAAGTGTTCAACATCGAGCCGGAACACGCCAAGCGTCGGCCCCCGTTCGACAAGTTGTCGGACGAGGACTGGGAGATCGTAAGTCACTGGCCCGTTGCAAGCCTCAACGAACTGGAGAAACGCCTCGAGAACAGAGAAGGGAACCTGAACATGAAGGACCTTTCTGAGAGGCTGAAGCGAAAGACGCGTAGCGGCGACAAGATGTACTGACTTTCCCGGGGAAAAAACCTCGTGCGAAGAAAGAGAAGACCTGAAATGACAATTCGCCCTAAATGGGATACGTATTTCATGCGGCTCGCGTATCTCGCGGCTACCCGCGCAACATGTGACCGCAAACACGTAGGCGCGATCATCGCGTCGCCTGACCATCGTACGGTGGCGACGGGTTACAATGGGTCGCCCATCGGCATGCCCTCGTGTGACGAGGTAGGCCACGAGCTGGTCGAAGGCCACTGCGTACGCACTCTCCACGCTGAATCGAACGCAATCGATTATGCAGGGCGTTTCGCTATGGGCTGCACCCTCTACATTACGGTGTCGCCCTGTTACGACTGTGCCAAACGCATCGTCGGAGCGCAGATCAATCGCGTAGTCTATGACCAGTTTTACCCTAGCCGCTACGGTAAGAGCGACGCGGTTTCCGCATTCCTGCGTGATGCCAATGTCGAGGTTGTTCAGCTCGACAAACCGGGGGTGGTGCTGTTCAAGCAGAAGCTTGTCGAAATGGAGGAGATCGAGCGCGAACTTCTTCGCAACACCATCGTTGAGTTCGATTGCGGGTGCTCATCGTCGGGAGACGTTGCCAAGTTGCGTTGCGTCATCCATGACGCTCCTCGCCTAAGGACCAATGACAATGATTGAAGTTGTCTGCGGCCTCATTCTCAACAATCAACACGAAGTTTTGATGACGCTCAGGGACCCAGGAGGTCTTCGCCCCAACATGTGGGAGATGCCCGGAGGTAAGAAAGACCCGGGCGAGTCTGACGCGCAGTGCCTTTCTCGCGAGTTGCGTGAAGAGCTGGGGGTCGTCGTTAGAGTGCAGCCAACCCTCCTTGCGCTCGACACGTTCGAGTGGGATGGCCCCGACGGAGGTTTGGATTTCGTGTTTGTCCAGTGTCGTCTGTACCACGCGATTATTGAAAGCGGAAACCCTAGACCTCTGCAATCGAAGGCATTGGCGCATTTCGACATGTGTGCCGCGCTTCGCCGCGTTCCCATGTGCCCGTCGGCCTACAAGTTCTATCCCTACGTGCAGCGGTACATTGCGTCGCTCCGATGATCGTCACGTGCGCTGGCGTAGGGTGCTCCGCCCAAGGCGAAGTTACAACGTTCATCAACAAACACCCTCTTCGGGGGATTCATGGAGGCCCGCCCCTAGGACCAACGGTGTTTCACCGTAGAGTGGTTGGGTGGTTCTATTACAAGCTAACGTGGTGCTCGCTCGCTTGTTACATCGGAGGACTCGAAGCGGAATACCGCGGACATCTAGATCGGTGCCGAGAATGTAACAACGACAGAGATTGCATTGCATGCGATGCCGATTTCCAGTTCATAAAACCCCATCACCATGGGTGCAATTGTAGCAGAGGTCCCGGTGACGTCAGTTACGGGGCGGGATGGGGGTACTACCGACGCAAACTCATCGAAAGGTTGGAATATAAACATGCCCGCCGCCTGGAACGAGAAGAAGGCTATCGATTACCTCAAGGACCAGGCGTTGGACCGTGGGCTAACCCTAGGTTCCACCTGGAAGCACTGGAAGACGGGTACGCTCTACCAGGTTGTCCTCCTTACCTTGGATGAGAAAACCTTGGCGCCTCTTGTCCACTACCAATCACTTGAACACCCTGAGGCAATGCCGTGGACGCGGGAAGCTACGGTGTTCCTCGAGAACGTGAAGAGCGGGCTCGACTGGGTCGCGCGTTTCCGGCGTGAAGATGCGTAAGCATGTGTTGACTCAGTTGACGCCGGATGACTACGAAGTTTCCATTCAGTGTAGTTGTGGGATTTCGTTCGATTCTAACGGCGACGGCCTTCACACACGTAGAACAAGCAGCCATTCACTTGTTTCCCAGTGTCCGGGAGAAAAGGTCGATCAACGTCTCCTCGAACTGTACTTTCCGAGTTTCTTTGTTACTGGACCGAACCAGGGCGCGGTAACACTAGAAACAAAGAAGCAACTTCTTCGTTTCTTGGAAATTGCAATTGACGCCTGATTCTGTTTTAATCTGGTACATGGAATCAACAACCTACGTCTTGGGGTTTTTGTTCGACCCGGGGCTACACAACGTCGCGCTGATCGAAAAGCAAAAGCCAGCCTGGCAAGCGGGGCGGTACAATGGAATCGGAGGCAAGGTTGAAGGGGATGAGACGTTCAGCGCCGCTATGTCGCGCGAATTCCATGAAGAGACAGGCGTCTTGTTGCCGCCTGAAGCCTGGACGCAGTACGCCAAGATAACAGGTGCTGACGGGCGTCATTTCGCGTTGCACGTCTTCTACGCCATCGACGTGGCCTTGTGCGACGTGCGCACTACGGAAACGGAGGTTGTTCGTGTTTACCCGGCGAAGGCCGTTCGTCTAGGCCACTGTACGACTCTTGGCAACGTGCCCTGGCTTGTTGCCATGGCTATCGCGGTCGCCGAGGGCAAAGAGAGCTGCAAACTGTTTCACATCGAGGAAAGACCATGAGCAAGGAATATACTGCCGCCACGTTCGCCCAGGTTCTTGGAGTCGAGAAGCGATCTGCCTACGGGTTGCTTCTGTTTCTTGTCGCAGCAGGGCACGCAGAGTCACGAGGGTCCAAGCGAGCAGAGGGCAAAACCACAGGACGCGGCGAGAACCACTACATCCTCAAGGCGACTGCACCTGACGCGGTCGCCAAGATGATCAAAGGCGCGTTGTGACCGATTCGTGCAGTACGTGCCAGGAACCTTATTCCAAGGTTCCTTCTGTTAGGGCGTCCGTCTGTTCGAACAGCTTCCACTGCTGTCGTGATTGCACGTGGGTGGACGGTAGACGCACCGCATGTTGCGTCGATCATCTTAACGCGTCCAACACGGGTTGGACTTTTTCCGCAACGGAGGAGAATGGTTGGACTCACTTTGGAGGCCACACGTCAGCAGACGATGCCGCATCGCACGCGGTGGTCGAGTTGGAGTTGTCTCCGGGTGACACGTTTTGGGTAGGGTACGCTATACGTATCAACTACGCAGACCTTGCAGATTCCATCAATGCCTTGACGATGGTCGAGAACCTGCAGGAAGCCGCGTACGAGAAATGGGGTTACGAAGAGGCGTTCGACGAGGTATCCACTGAGCAGGGAGAAGAGTTGGAGGCGGCGTTCCGAAAAGCTTTCACGGACTGGGTGGAAAAACACAAGCTCGACCCTGGCTACTATCACATCGAGAGCGCGCAAAAGCGCACGGTTCCTGTTGCAGAGGGTGTAGAATCCTCAGCAGGAGGTTCCAATGCGTAAGATGTTCCGAATGAAGTACGAGAGCTGCAGCGGCCAGTGCTACGCGTACTCGGACGTGATGAAGATCCAGAACCTGGGGCTGGACGAACAGGGCGCTGTCGCCTTCCTCACACGTCTGCTCGAGATGCATCGCCCTTCGTGCGGCAACCCGCACCTGGCGTTCCGTCTCGACAACGACGAGGAGCTGAACGTGTTCGTGGCGTCCTTCGAGCGGTACGGGTCGCTCGACCTCTTCGGTGGCCGGACGGCCAAGGAAGCGATGGACAAGCTCATCGACGCTGCCCTGGCGTACTATCAGACCGACGAGTACAAGGATTTGGTTGCCGCGAAGCCTGGCCAGGGCCACGACGTGTGCCACCACGGTGACGACAAGAAGCTCATCAGCTTCGCCATCACGTTCTCGGGTCTTTCGCCAAATGCACAGGACGGACTGCGAGAACGGTTCGGATGCGTAAGTTGAATGAAGCACAGCTTTATCAACTACGAGCCATGGCGCAGCTGGAGCTTGAACTTCCGCGAGACGCACGCATCGATTTCGGAGTCGCACCGGAAGATTTGATCGTCGCTTGCGATCGTGCAACTGGCGCTGACGACATGACGGAAGAAGAAGAGGAAGAACGCCAAGCGTTACGAACAACGTCGGAAGAACGTTGCGCTGAAGCATGGAAGCGCAGACGGCGGTAGCGAAACAAGGTGTTCCTTGGTAACGTCGGGCCCATGAATCTAAAACATGGTGACAACGGGCCCGACGTCGAACAGCTCCAGCTCAAGCTCAAGGCAGCGGGGTATGACCCTGGCGACATTGACGGCGACTTTGGTGCCAAGACCGAGGCCGCCGTTCTCGCTTTCCAGGTAGATCGTCCCGACCTCGACGACGACAGCGTGGTTGGTCCCATGACCATGGGCGCCCTCAACGCAGCCATCGCCAAGAGCAAGAAAGCACCTGTCCCGCCCGCGTCAATCGTGCAGTGTGACGACGCCACGTGGAAGAGGTTCGAGGCGCTGGTGGACCTGATCACTAAGCGTCCGGTGCGCTACGGGCCAGGGCGAGGTCTTTGGGTCAAGGACAAGTTCGTTGTTACCTACGGTGCAGGTTCCCTCGGGGGAACCACGAAGCGGTGGCCGAACGTCCTCAACAAGACGTTTCCGAGCTTCCACTGCACCTCGTGGTGCAACTTCTTCATGAGCTGGCTTTGCCGGCGCAACGAAGACTACACGCACGCGGGCAACATCCCGGAGATCTGGGAGCTGCTCCTGAGCACGCCCGACGTTCACCAGAACCCTGGAGCCGGTCCGTACCGAGGATTCGGCGACGTGTGCTTTCAGATCCCGCCCGATGGCCACGCGGTCAAGCGGCGCGGTATCCCGAAGATCATCGACGCACGTGAGCTTTACGACCGTCGTGCAGACCTGCCGACCTTCATGGTCTTCGGTCAGTCGACCAAGAAAGCCGACGGATGGAAGTGGTGGCACCACACAGGCGTGTACGTCGCGCGAGGCGACAAGCTGTATCGGATTGCTGCCGATGGAAGCAAGGGTTCGAGCGGCTACTCGGGTAGCCCGATGAAGTTCGTGGAGATTACACCGAAGAACCTCAACAACTATGACAACGTCATCTACCGCGTTTACGGCGTGAACACCGTCGACGGGTCGTACGGGGACAAGAGCCGACCGTACGCGGCTGTCGACTTCGAGATGTAGGAGAAGGATGCGCGTCGCGTTCACCGGACATCGTCCGGCCAAACTGGGAAACTACGTACCTAACAGCGAGCCAGAGCAGCGTGTTCGCGCCGCCCTAGCTCGTTACCTATCCGAGTTGTTCACGGATAGACCGGCCCTCACTGCCATCGCGGGGATGGCGGTGGGATTCGATCAGTGGGCGGTGGAGATCTGCCTGTCCTTGGGGATTCCGTACACTGCAGCGATCCCATTCGAAGGATTCGAGAAGAAGTGGCCTCTTCGCGTTCAACAGCACTACTCCGAGCTTCGGCGACAGGCGGTTGCCGAAGTTATCGTGTGCCCGGGGGATTATCGTCCGTTCAAGATGCAAAAACGAAACGAATGGATGGTCGACAATTGTGAGCTGCTCATAGCTGCATGGGATGGTTCTGATGGGGGAACTGCGAACTGTGTTAGGTATGCGTGGAAGGTCGATCGACCTGTGAAAAAACTGGAGTGGTAAATTGCCAATCCTTTTCGCGTGCGTCCTCAGATGTGACGCACCTCAATGCATCAACAATCGCCAAGATCAACCGGGGTACATCGATCCCACAGGGGGAATCCTCTATCCAAAGAAAGGAATGACGTGGAATCGAATGGGGGACAAGCTCGCATGTTCCAGCGAGTGTCAAATACAAATGCAATCTCAACCGACCGGGGGCGTTGCCCCCGGAAATGGGGATGACACATGATCACCGCAGATCAACTCGTCGCGCACGCTGTTGGCGATTACATCCTTCAATCTGATTGGATGGCGTCGGATAAGGTTCGCAAAAACCTCGTCGCCCTCGTGCATGGAATTACGTACACGTTGCCATTCCTCTTCCTGACGCAGGTGTGGTGGGCTCTACTCATCATCGCAGGGACCCATGCAGCCATCGATCGCTGGCGGCTGGCCAAGTACGTCTGCTACGCCAAGAACTTCCTCTCGCCTCCTCGGACCATCGAGAACGAACGTCAGACCACGCCTGGCGGACAGGTCATCTACGTGCCTAAGGTTACCGGTGTTTGGTGGCGCCCTTGGAAGGAGTGCGTGGGGAACGGTTATACGTTCGAGAAGCCGATTTGGCTCACGACCTGGTTGTTCATCTTCACAGACAACATCATGCACGTGCTCATCAATGGGGCGGTGCTTTACTACGTGAATTAAGGAATGGGGTTATGTCTGTTTGGAAAACGATCTGCGCGCTGCGAGGCATACATCCAAGTCCTTGGTCTTGCCCTGATTGCGGGGAGACATCAGAGGCTCTACCGGGTGACACAAGTGAAACAACACATACATCGGATTGTCGTAGGGCACAAAAAGGATACACAGGCTCTTTAAACCCGGTGCGCGGATGGGGACGACGTATTTCGAAAAACGGCCTTCGTTTTCGTTAAAAGAACATGTACATCCATTTGGAGGCTTCATGTTCTTGGTTCTGAACGGACGAGTGTTCGAGATTGGCACCTGGGACTGCGACAATTCCTACGGTACCTACCACTGCGGGTGCTGCGACCCCGGCGACATCATTGGTTGGTGGTATGACAAGAAGGAAGGTGACGTCGTTCTTCCCTCACGGGAAGCGGCCGAAACCTTTCTCATGTGGCAAGCATTGTACGGAGGTGCGCTATGTCCTGTCGCATTGATCTGACGGAGGAGAAACTCGCGGAACTCCTTGCGGGGTTCGCCGAGTCGATCCGTGTCCAGCTTCGTGCTCGACCCCTTGGTGTCGACGTTCCTGAACGTTGGATTCAAGACTTGGCGAACAACATGGTGGGAGGGCTCCCCGCATACGCGGATCAGTCATGCGCCTGTTCCCAGGAATCCTGTGGTAGGGTCGAATGTGTCGAGGCGGGCCGTCGGTAGTTGGTACGGGGCCATAGCTCAGCGGCAGAGCATCCCCCTTACAAGGGGAGGGTCGCTGGTTCAATCCCAGCTGGTCCTACGGATGGAAATGGAAAAATACGAGCTAACCAAAGCAGTATTGGATTCGTTCAACAAAAAACCCGGGGCGCACGTTCGCATCGGGCAAATTACGGCGGAACGCTGGACGACGAAGCGGATTCCACCTCCGTTTCAGACGTCCGTTGATCTGCGGTAAAAACTAAGGGAGCAGATGGCCAATGTTCCGTTTCCGTTAGTCGCTCTTCTTGAGGCGGCATGGGCCGCGGGTGTGAATACGTGGGAGACTAAAGATCACGTTGTCTTCACATCACAGAGGAGCTGGCACATCACGCTAGTTCATGTAACTAACGCACGTTCCAGAGGCTGGAAGATTCCCAGTCCGTGGGACTGAAGAAAGGCGATCAGATGATCGAGACTCCTCCCAACATGCCCCGCATCGCGAAGGTCCTCAAGCACTGGCCCTACCGCGTCTGGTACGACTTCGAGAAACGGAAGGCTGCGGGCCTCGAAGGGCATCACGTGGAGATGTACCGTCGCGGGTACGACGATCGCGAAGACATTCCTGCAATCGCGGAATGTCGATGGCAGATGGCGACCATCACCGCGCCAGAGTACCCCGGTAACCACATCGATAACCACAGCGGGTTCGAGGTCGAGCTGAAGAACGGCACGCGAGCGTTCGTGCTCTTCAGCGACGGCACCGTTACGATGTACCAACTCTAAACAGGAGAATCGTATGCGCCTTGGTCAATTCATCACGTTGAGCGTTTTCTGTCGCGTGGTTGCATTGGTCATTGCGCTGGTTCTCAGCGCGTGCGCTAACGCACCGCGTTTCAACACCACCGACAAGGTCCTCCAGAGCGGAGTCGCTGCGTCGTTTGCCCTCGACTACACGCAGACGCGAAAAATCGTCCGCGATGGTCTCGAGCGCAATCCACTCATGGGGCGCTGCGGCGGCCATGTGCAAGTGGAAGGCGCCGACTGCACTGCTGTCATGTCGCCGGAGGTTTACTTCCTCGGCGTGTTTGCGGTGCATACCGCTGTCATGCATGCACTACCTCGTCCTTGGCGAAACGCCGCACAGGGACTCACCATCGGTGTTCAATCACGTTCAATTGAACGCAACTACCAAGCCGGCTACGGCTTCACGTTTTAAGGAGGAGACATGTCTCGAATCGAGAAGAACAACGACAAGTTCATGGTCGCCTTCGGGGCCGACTCAGCCACGGGTTCCTTCGTTCAGGTGTGGCACCAGCCTGCCGAAGCGCAGGACGGCGCGTTCATCCGCATCGATAACCAAGGCGTCGAACTCGACGACGAGCAGCCTGTGCCCGTCGCCGACATCATCGGGGAGTCGGCTTGGAAGTACTTGATGGGCATCAAGGCTCGGTACGAACTCGCTGCGCGCGGCGGTAACGTCGCGCCGAACATCGACTACGAGACGGCGTCGGTTTTCTTGGTCAAGCTCGGGTTCACCGGGCTCAGCCGAGAGATCCACGCAGCGTTCGCCTAGGTTCCGGCGGCACCCTGTTGCCGCCTGACAGGCCGACCCTGCGAGGACTAGTTTCCTCCGATGCACGGGCGGCCTGCGGTTGCTGGTCCCATTGACCAGTGTTAGAACTTCTACAGGAGGTTCAAATGATCGCAACGACGAGATTGCTCGTATTCGATATTACGTAGCTCTATCTGGGTCGCCACCGTTAAGCGCGACGCGATAGAGCTAGGGCGCCTAAGGGCTCGAGACAGGGTGTCTTGAGAGCTACTGGCTAAGCCCTCCAACGATACCGCGAGAGACCGTCAGACGGTCCCGTGCAAGTCTTTCTCACGAATCTGACATTGTTCGAGGCATCGCTACCTAGGATAGCGACGCCCTCGGCAGGGTGACACGGAGAAGATGAGTACCCGCTCAGCACGAGCTTCGGCCGAAGCCTGCAGGTGCAAAACCTGTTCGCGGTACCAAGTAAACTTAACGTAGAATAGGAGCCATGCTCTTCATCAGACTTCTTGGAGTCGGTTTCTGCGCAATCGCGGCTAGCGTTTGGTTCATTGTCGGGCTCTGGCCGCTCACCCTAGCATGCGTTGCATTGGGCGTTTACGTCTGGCGCAGTCGCATGCCCGCACCTTAGGAGGAACATGAACACGTTCGAGGTCCTTCTTTGCATTCTTGTGCTGCATGGAGCAGATCACTTGGGTATGAATCACCCAGTGGCGCCTCATCGAATTGATGCGAAGAAGCGTTTCTACGAGAGAGAACGCTGGCTTTGCAATCGGAGGTACTAATGCATCTCTGTCCGGATGAAATCGTCGCGGCAATGGCCGTGGCCACCGCCGGCCCCGTCTTGCTGTACCGCTACTGCCGCCACCAGATCGGCTGCTTCTGCCGATGGTGCGCTCGGCTCGTACGCCGCTGAACCGCAACCAGCGGTGGAGAGGAGGTGCTGATGTCATGGACATCCACCCCCTGAAGTAGACGCGTTCAAATAACTCAAACACCCAGACACAGGAGACAACGTGAAGGAACGACCTGGAAACGATCTGATCGAACTCTGCGCCCGTGGCGCGCACGAGATGAATCGCGCGTGGTGCATCTTCATCGGCGACAACTCCCAGAAGCCTTGGGACGAGGCGCCCGACTGGCAGAAGGCCAGCTGCCGAGACGGCGTGCTCGGTATCCTCGAGGGTAATACGCCCGAGCAGGCGCACGAGAACTGGCTGCGCCACAAGCAGGCTACCGGCTGGCGCTACGGCAAGGTCAAGAACGAGGAGACCAAGGAGCATCCGGCAATCATGCTGTATGGCGACTTGCCTCCTGAGCAGAAGATCAAGGATCAGATCTATCGCGATGCTGTTCTCATCGCCGCGCGTGCGTACGGTCAACACCCGCAGTAGCCGGCAAGCGAAACAAAGCGACGCTGCAATTCCGCAGCGGCGCTTGTAGTGGAGAGCTGACCTACTCCACCTGACGATGCTAGGTCCATCGACAAAAAGAAAGACATCAAACGTGACCACCAACCATTTCTCGCCCTTCGCGAAGATCGTCGCAACATCCTTCCAGTCCATCGTCAAGGCTCCGCAGGTCTTCGTTACCGACGTGGACGGCGACGCACTGTACCAGTGCTACCTGGCGGCATTCCCCGCGGGCACCAACCCCCTCTTCAAGAAGCAGACCGAGCACGAGTGTTCGTGCTGCAAGCACTTCATTCGACGTGCAGGCAACGTCATCTCGGTCGACGACCAGGGTGTCGTTCACACCGTCTGGGATGAGGCAGCCGAGAAGGCGCCGCACCCGTACAACGTCGTGGCGGGCGCGCTCCGTGACGCTGTCCGCACGGCGGTCATCTCCGACCTCTACCGCATCAGTCAGAAGGAAACCAGCTTCGGCGCCGCCTCCTCGCGGTCGCTCGACGAAGGCGGCAAGGTGCTCACCTGGAACCACCTCTACACCGACGCGATCCCGAAGGCGCTGCAGGCCGCGTCGCCCGACCAGGTCCGCGGCGACTACCGTACCACGGTGCAGGTATTCACGCGTGGTCTTGTTGAGCTGGCGCCATCGGCGCTGGACACCGTCCTCGCGCTCATCGAGGGCAACAACCTGTACCGCGGCGCCGAGCACAAGCACGCGGTCGTGGAGTTCATGAAGGCGCAGAAGGCGTTCCAGGCCAATGGCCCTCGTGGCCATGAGCCCGATTGTGCAATGCACCTCCCGTGGGGTACCGGCAAGTGTGACTGCGACGGCCTCACCCGGGAACAAACCATCTTCGCATGGACGAATGCGAACAGTCCTGCGTCGCGCTTCCGCAACACGGTGATTGGTACCCTCGTGCAGGACCTCAGCGAGGGGGTCGACGTCGAACATGCCGTCAAGAGCTTCGAGCAGAAGGTGGCGCCGACCAACTACAAGCGCACCAGCGCCATCATCACCCCGATGATGGTGAAGAAGGCGATGGAGACCATCGAGACCCTGGGTCTCGAGCCCGCACTCGAGCGACGGTTCGCCACCATCGCCGACATCTCGGTGAACGACGTGAAGTGGGTCGACGGCAGCGTCAAGCCGGCCATGAAGGGCGGTCTCGGCGACGTCCTCATGAAGGCCGCGGTGTCGGCGAACCCGAGTACGAAGCTGGACGAGGAGCGCGCCGAGGACATCGGGCTCGAGGCCTTCGTCGAGCGCGTGCTCCCTGAGGCAACGAGCATGGAGGTCCTGCTCAAGGGCGAGCACCTCGGCAACCTGATGTCGCTGACGGCGCCCGTGAACCCGGAGCCCAAGCAGCTGTTCCGCTGGAACAATGACTTCGCGTGGAGCTACGGTGGCAACGTCACCGACTCGATCGCCGAGCGCGTCAAGAAGGCCGGCGGCAAGGTCGAGGGTGCCACCCTGCGTGTGTCGCTGTCGTGGTTCAACTACGATGACCTCGACCTGCACATCTACGAGCCCTCGGGTCGCGGTGCCGGCAGCCTGCACGACCACATCTACTACGGCAACAAGCGTGGCGCGACCGGTGGTGTGCTTGATGTCGACATGAACGCCGGCAGTGGCACGTCCCGAGAGCCCGTCGAGAACGTCGTCTGGATGAACAAGATGCCGAGCGGCGCCTACAAGGTCGTCGTCAACAACTACTCCAAGCGCGAGTCCAGCGACGTCGGCTTCGTGATCGAGGTGGAGTGCAGCGGCAAGCTCTCGCACTTCTCCTACAACAAGGCGGTTCGCGACAAGCAAGACATCCAGGTCGTGATCCTGCATATGAAGGAGGGCCGCATCGACAGCGTCGAGATGGGTGACCCGGCGATCACGGCGTCGAACATCTCCCAGACTAAGTGGGGGCTCTCGACCGAGCAGTACGTGAAGGTCGACGCCGTCACGCTCAGCCCCAATTACTGGGGCGACAACGCCGTGGGCAACAAGCACACGTTCTTCGTTCTGCACGGCGCCCAGAACGACGAACCGACCCGCGGGATCTACAACGAGTTCCTGCACCCGCGGCTCGAGGCGCACCGCAAGGTGTTCGAGGTCATCGGCGACAAGACCAAGTGCCAGCCCACCGAGGGGCAGCTCTCGGGCTTGGGCTTCTCGTCGACGAAGCGCACGAACGTGATCGTGCGTGTCCAGCAAGGCAAGAAGCAGCGCCTGTTCAACATCAACGTCGGAGCCTAGATGCCTAGAACGCCGTGGTGCGATTGCAAGGTTGCCTTCGGAATCGAAGATGCCGATCCGTTCGACATCGAACGAACCGAACCGCTACCCCGTGGTTGGACGCTGAACGAGGTAGATGGAACAGGCGCACGCTGGGTTGCCGTGTTCCGTGTTTCCGGCATACCAACGACTGAAGACGGACGTGCAGTAAAACGCTGGTTACGAAAGATTGGCGCGATGGCGCCGATCCGATAACACGACAAACAACCGACAAGGAAACGACCATGCAGAACATCTTCGAGTACGCCACCCGCAACAAGCTCCGCTTCGCGTCTATCAAGGGCGAGCTGACGGTCGAGCAGCTGTGGGACGTCCCCCTCCGCTCGCGTGACGACTTCAACCTCAACGTCGTCGCGAAGACCACCAACAAGGCGCTCAAGGAGATCTCGGAGGAGAGCTTCGTCGAGACCACCAAGACGATGGAGCACACGCGCCGCGAGGCCGCGATGGAAGTCGTCAAGTTCGTCATCGAGACGAAGCTCACCGAGGAGGAGGCCGCGAAGACGCGTGCTGCCAACAAGCAGAAGAAGGAGAAGCTCCTGGCCATCCTCGCCGAGAAGCAGGACGGCAAGCTGAGCGAGCTGTCCGAGAAGGAGCTGAAGAAGCAGATCGCGGCGTTGGACGACTGAGGTCTACGCCAACGCAAGCGAAACAAAGCGACGCTGCAATTCCGCAGCGGCGCCTGTAGTGGAGAGATGACCTACTCCACCTGACGATGCTAGGTCTCATCGGCAGAGTTCAATTGAACTCAACGGAGAATTCACTGTCATGTCAAACAAGAACACCCGTGTTCGCATCCCCGCGATGCCTTCTACCCCCATCGACGTTCCCGTCGTCGAGACCCCGGTCATCCCGGAGGTCAAGCCCTCGCTCTTCGCGCGCGCCAAGTCGCGCGTGAAGACGTTCTTCTTTCGCCGCACGGTCAAGGAGACGGCTGCCAAGGGCCGTTCGCTCTGGTCGCGCTTCTGGGCCGCGGTCAAGCGCCTCACCCAGACGGTCGTCGTGAAGCCGGCCAAGTCGGTTGGCCGGTTCGTTGCGCGCATCGCGCGTCGCGTTGGCGGCTTCTTCGCGCGCGTGGGTCGCAAGGTCGCCTCGGTTGGCCGCAAGGTCGCCAAGACCCGGGCTTTCCGGGTCGCGCACAATCTCGTGCGCGGCACGCTCGCGTTCATGATCGTGTTTGTCTGGGTGGCCGCGTTCCTCGCCCAGCCCCTGCTCACGGTGGTCTACACGGTGGGTGCGTACTTCGTCCTGGAAGTCGTCGCCTATGGTGTTGCCAAGTTGGAGCGTTGGAAGGACGAGGGTCACCGGGCCGCGGACATCGTGCACACGATGTTGAAGACCCTGGCCAAGGCGGTTTACATCGGAATGCAGCTTGCGATGGCCGGTCTCCTGGTCTTCGCCATGGTCCTCAACCCGGTGCTTGCAGTGCTCGAACTGGGCTGTTTCGCCGCGTTGGTCGTGCTCGACATGAAGGACACCGAGGCCTTCCAGCCCAGGTGGCAGCCCGGGACCTGTATTGCGTGCACAGAGGACAAGCTCGTCAACGTGGCGGGCGTGTGCCGCGAGTGTAAGAAGGCGATGATCGAGGAGGACCTCAAGCCCCCCGCTTCATTCCGTGAACCGGCGTACTCCGCGGGTTGACCAAGAGCCACACCGCATAAGTGGTTGTATATTCTTCTGCGGTGTGCGAATGGTTAGGTGATGGTTACCAGGTAAACATCTGGTAGAAAGGAGGTCCCCCGTGTTCTACGTCAACGAAATGAAGTGCCTGTCCAACGCTGTCCTGCAGTCCTGCTTGCGTCAGGAAGTTCTGGCGCTGTGGGGCGTGCCTCCGTGTGTCCGGCAAATCGTGGAGCAGAATAAGATCGACCTCCGCGAGGTCGCTCAGGTCACGCTCCACGCCTGCCCGCAGGAGCAGGGTTCCGTCGAGTACACCGTCGAGGTGACGACACGGGACATGAAGAGCTGGCACGAGACGTTCGTGTCGCAGGTCGTTGCGTCCCCTCACAAGACGTACACGGTTTACGACCGTAACCGTGATGGTGTTGTCGAGCATCTTCACCTCGTACACTGATCTACCGCCCGCAGGCCTAATGATGGGCCTGTGGGCGTAGCCATGTTCAAACAAAGGAAAGCTGATGAAGACCAGCCAGTACGGAAACACGACGACGGAACGCAGGTTCGCCAAGCGGGCTCACCGCAGCCCGGAGTACCAGAAGATCCGCGAGCGCGCGCGGGCGAGCGAGGCGCAGGCGCTCGCGGACCGCAAGGCACGCAAGGACGCCGAGAAGACGTTGAAGGAGGTCGAGGAGAAGGCTGCCAAGTTGGTCAACAGCTTGGAGACGTTCGCGGCCAAGATGAAGGAGCTGGCAGAGAACGGAGCCTCGGGTAACGTGGGCGAGATCCTCAAGTTCCACGGTCTCCTGTAACGGATGTTCTACGACGACGGAGCGGTCATCGTTTGGCGGATTAGCTACCCGCCTGGCAGTGGACGTGGGGTCTAAGAACGGGAAAGCCTAGCCCTTACCGTCGTCGTAGTCTGTGATGTCGTCGTTATCCGTGGGAAGTCACTAGGCTTGGGGAGTCCACCTTACGTATAGGGCGCGGCTGTGCTAGCCGGTCGAGTGCCTGTAGCCCCTGAAGTTCACTGGTGGGACTTATAGTGAACGGCCTAGTGACTTTCCGCTGATAACGATGACCCTGGGGCAGTAGCTCAGCTGGGAGAGCATCGGCTTTGCAAGCCGAGGGTCGTGGGTTCGATTCCCATCTGCTCCACGAACGGAAGGAGGATATCTCTATGAAGAAGATCTGACGCGTAGTGATTGTGAACCTCTGGAACTGTGAGAAAGACTCGACCGAGATAACGAAATAGAGTGCCATGTTTGCGGTCGAGAGCTTCCGAGTCGGGCACCCAGACAGGAAGCAAGCCTGCCGGCATAGCTCAGTGGTAGAGCAGCGGTTTTGTAAACCGTTGGTCGCGGGTTCAAATCCTGCTGCCGGCTCCGGGACGTAACAAAACAACGTCGCGTTTAAACGCGACATGAATCGAAAGGATTCGTCAGATGAACATCAAGGTTTCTGGTATCTGTCAGGCGTTCAGCAACAACTGCATCGGGACCAAGGTCACGCACGAGGACGGATTCCGTCACGAGCTGATGCACGAGCTTACCGCGTATGACATGCCCGCGAATGGACAGGGGTTCATCCCGCTGCCCAGCGCAGCACACCTCGTGCTCAGTGGCGACTGCGAGCGCGACAAGCTCACGGAGAAGGATTTCATCGTTCGCGAGTGGCGCGGCGAGATCATGATGTTCGCCAAGCGTCGTGAGCAGCGCGCGACCTTCTGCACGGCCATCGTCTACACGGCGGAGGCGTACTTCGCAGATCCGCAGGTTGGCGAGACGGAGAAGTCGCGCCTTCGAGGCGCGACGCACGTGCTGGTCGCGGTCCTCGGCAGCAGGGGGCCCAAGCCGACGCTGTCGTCGACGCGGTTCGTGCGGAACCTCGCGGGCGGCAACGCCAGCTTCGCGCACATGGGACACCAGGACCTGGTGGAGATGGCCAAGGGGATCGTGTCCTACGAGATGGAGTGGGCGGTCGTCGCTGACCCGGCGGCGGAGTGATGCAGACGCTCGACCCCGGGCTTTACGAAGCGACGTGGGGCTCGTACCGGATGACGGCGTGCATCCGCAGCGGTCTGCGTAGCTTTGGTGAGCTGATCGCCATCCACGACGACCGGACGGAGACCTCAGTCCTGAAGTGCATCAACACGGACGGACCGGGGTTGATCCGTTCGTTCGTGGAGTACATGGAAGAGCACGGTCTCGTTGCCGTTGTGAACGGAGAAAAGAGAGACCTGGCGGATTTCCTGGTGTTCGAACCGGTTGCGCCCGTTCTGCACTAGACCAATCACGTAAAGCCCAAGGAAAGAGCGCAACTCTTTCTTTTGCCCACGCTAATCGATAGTATCTCTCAAATGGAAGAAGCACCCTACCAACTGTTTCGACAGGACGCCGTAGAGTTCCTGTTAGGGTTACCCGAGAGGTCGGTCGACCTCATCGTCACCGACCCCGCGTACGAGTCGCTCGAGAAGCACAGAAGGGTAGGAACCACCACTCGGCTCAAGGTCTCCAAAGGCTCATCGAACGCCTGGTTCGATATCTTCCCAAACACGCGCTTCCCTGAGTTCTTTGCGGTGTGTTACCGCGCGCTTAAGTTTAACAGTCACCTCTATCTCTACTGCGACGACGAGACTGCTTACGTGGTAAAGCCCATCGCAGAAGCCGTGGGGTTCAAGTACTGGAAGCGGATCGTGTGGGACAAAGAGAAGATCGGCATGGGGTATCACTACCGAGCGCGCTGCGAGTACATCCTCTTCTTCGAGAAGGGCAAGAGGAAGCTCCATAACCTGGGCATGCCAGACGTCTTCGACTTCAAGGAAGACCCCGAGGGGTACGTGATGTCATGTGCGCGCATCCGTGACGGGTACCCGACGGAAAAACCTATCGAACCTTCGATGAAGTTGATTGCTCAATCGAGCGAGCCCGGCGACTTGGTGGTCGACCCGTTCATGGGGTCCGCCTCTGTCGGTGAAGCCGCGTTGCGTCTCAATCGACGGTTCTACGGATCAGACATATCTAGCGACGCGCATGCCGTTGCCGAACCGCGTCTGAGTGCCCTGTTGCAGGAAAACCGCGAGCAGCTGGAGTTGATCCAATGAGCCTCCCTGATGTTCTTTTTGACGTCGACGGCGTGTTCGGTGACTTCATCACGCCCGCGCTGGCGGAGGTCACTAAGTTGACAGGCGTCACGTACGCACACGACGACGTACGTCAGGGGGACATCATGGAGTCGTTGGGTATCCCAAACGAAGTCGCCGAGCAGGCGTACATGAACATGCGCCGCGAGGGGTTTTGTCGTTCCATTCGCGTTTACCCAGGCGCCGTCGAAGGCTTCAACGCTCTTCGGGATGTGTGCAAGCCTTACATCGTGACAGCACCTTTAGGAGGACCCCACTGGGCGCACGAACGGGAAGAGTGGCTCTACGACCATTTCAAGATCCGACGCAAGGACATCATCAGTACGTCGGCCAAGTTCAAGTGTGTCGGTGATGTTCTTGTCGACGACAAGACCGCCAACCTCGTGGAGTGGCAACTTGCGCACCCGACAGGATGCCCTGTTCGATGGGAAGCGCTCTCCAACTCGAGCGAACCCTGGAGCGGCGTCAAAACCAACAACTGGCAGGAACTTCGAGGCATCATCATCGGCCTCGGACATGCACTAAACACAAAGGGATGAAATGAAGACGTCAGCCGCAAATGCAATTTTCGCAATCTTGGGAACGGAGGTTTTATCCGACGAAGAGCTTGCGCGATATCTACCAGGCTTCTCTCGAAACACGATTCGCCGCGCCCGTCGTGATTTGGAACGGGCAGGGAAAGTGGTTCTTGTCGGTGAGAAGCGTTACAAGCGCGCGGAGGCGACGGCGTGAGCCGTCGGACCATCGTGGCAAGCGATATGCCGGTCGCCCTCCCCGAGGGTAAGATCACACGGGAAACCGAGAAGGCCGTTCTCTACGAGTACGACGGCGAGAAGACCTGGGTGCCTAAGTCCGTCATCCACGACGACAGTGACATCTGGAAGAACGGCGAAGAAGGCGTGCTCAAGGTGCAGTCGTGGTGGGCGTCGAAGAATGGCCTCGAATGAGGACGCGCTCCTCGCTGTGCTAGAGGAGATTTCGTTTCAGTTACGACGAATAGCACTAACGTCCGAAGCACCAAACGAGAGCCATCACGCCTGCAAGCGTTGTGGTTTTTCTCGTTTGGACCAATCACATGAAAAATGCCCGATTTGCCGGGCACCAACTTGAAGGTACAAATGAACACTCCGACCGAATCCAAACTCAGCGATCTCCAGCTCAAGGTCTACGACAAGATCCGCCTCGCCGGCTGGGATGGCAAGACCACCGACGAACTCGAGGTTGAACTCAACCTCACGCATCAGAGCTGCAGCGCACGTGTCAACGAGCTGCAGGAGATGAAGCTCATCGAGAGGCGCGGGGCTCGTCGCAAGACTCGCGCAGGACGATCCGCTTTCATTTACGTGCAGCAGGGTTTGCCGGGCGCAGAGGACCGCAGCAAGAAGGAAGACTAGCAGTGCTGAATGAAGGGCCTGACCAAGCGCCGGATGGTCAGGTTTGGCTTTGCCAAGCGTGTGCCAAACGTAACAAGGTTCGTTCGCAGTTTAGCGACGTATCGTGTTTGACGTGGGCTGTTCTGGTTTACGAGAACAGCATCATGATGGAAGATGGCGTGCTTATCACGGCAGAAGCGGTCGACGATCCTGAAGCGGAGGTTGGTTCATGAAGGAAAAACAGTACGACCCTACCTCGGGTAAGGTGTTCGTCTTCGGGTCGAACCGAGTGGGTATCCACGGGAAAGGCGCTGCGCTGCAGGCGCGCGAGAATCTGGACGCGCGCCAAGGTGTGGGAGAAGGACCCATGCCGAATTCAGACACCCCTCGGTGTTACGCCTTGCCGACGAAACTCGGACCGCGGTTGTCGCTCCACATCAGCGAGGTCGAGAAGCACGTGAAGAAGTTCCTCGCGTTCGCGGCATCTCGTCCTGACCTCGAGTTCTTTGTGACCCGGGTTGGGTGCGGGCTGGCGGGTTTCACCGACGAGCAGATCTCGCCTTTCTTCAAGGAAGCAACCCCGAACTGCGAACTTCCTCGGGGCTGGTGACGTGTTGTGAAACAAGGCGGGATCTCCTACAATTTCCCTGCGTAACGACCAGGAGAAATCGCCATGCTTCTCGCCATCACCAACACCGGCACCGGTGACTTCGTTCTGCAGGATCCGGCAGGCATCGTGAACTTTTCGCTCACGGTGGCGCCCTCCGCCGTCGGTAGCGCAACAGTGAGCGATGACTTGATGTCTCGGCTCCAGTCGTACCTGGACGCCGCCGTCACCGCCGGTCAGATCACATACACCACGTCCGATGCAGCATCGGCTGCGGTGAGCGCAGGGGCTCACCGTGTGCGCGCTGCTTCGACAGGCGCTCTCACTCTGTCCGCGCCTCAGACCGTTGACGGTGTCGTCCTGGTGGCAGAGGACCGTGTCCTGGTGAAGAACCAGGTCGCGGGGGCCACCAACGGCATCTACGTGGTCAAGGCAGGAGCCTGGCTCCGTGCCACCGACTTCGACACCTCACTCGAGGCCACCCCGAACGCCGTGGTGGCGGTCTCCGAGGGCACCACCCTCGCGGACACCCTGTGGCAGCTGACCACGAACGCGGCGATCGTCCTCGGGACCACTGCGCTCGTGTTTGGCCAGGTGCTCGGTTCGTCCATCGCGGCCGGTGCCATCGCGGGCGTGCCCACCATCGCGGCAGCGGCCGAGGCCGGCGACGCCCGCGTCGTGTCCATCACCCTGCGTGACCACGCAACCACTGCGCTGGCAGCGGCAGCCAAGGCGACCATCTGGCTCAGTGACACAGCGGGCGCCGCGCCCTCTGCCGTTGCGCCTTCCGGTGGTTCAGCTGTGACCACCGGGGTGCTGCTCAAGGAGCACACCGCAGAGGTTCTGATCGAGGCGGTGTCCAACGCTTCGGGCGTCATCGGTGTCACCATCACCGAGGTCGGCGTGAAGAGCTACTTCGTCAACGTCGCCTTCGGCACCAAGGTGGCGAGCCTCGAAGTCGCCTTCGCCTGATCTGACGTTCCTGGTCTCGGCGAGTAGAAGCCGCTCCATTCGGGGCGGTTTCTGCTTTTTTAGCCCAGGTACTTACGGGCAGCGAGCGCTGCTCCGATCCCGAGCGGAATGGACGCCGCGATTGCTGCCGTCTCTCCGCCCGAGAACGGGTTCTTGAAGTAGGGCGTCCAGCCGGCGCCGCCCACCTGCTTTCCTTCGTGAAGCGAGAGCAGCTTCTGGTGACGCGTCAGCTTAGTCGGGTCGATACCTTTAGCCTGTAGCTGGGCGTCAAGCTGAGCGCCGCCCCAGCCGTCCTGGGGGCGCACCTTCATCATCACGCCGCCGCCAAGGTCGACTGAATCACCTGCCAGGGTGTCGTACGCCATGCGACCCACCGCCAAGGACTTGTCGTAGTCCATGATGGTGTGCATGCCGGCGGAACGGCCTCGGTTTAGGATCTGCTGCTTGATGACTTCGGGATCCTTCTGGATGTGGAACGCCACGTCGAACATCTCCGGGTCGTAGGACCGGAGTAGGTTGTAGTGCTCGAGGATTTCACCTGCACGAGGCGTCCGCGGCATCTTCTCGATATGGCCGCCGCCCATGATCGAGTGGAATTTGTTATGGGGCAGCCAGTCGAGACCGTAGTGTTTCACGCCGAGCTGTTGGGCAAGGGCACGGCTGAGCGTGGTCTTGCCGGAGCCAGGAGGAGCATCAACGGCGATCCGAAGGCTGGTAGGGTCAATGCCGCGTTCTGTCAATACGGCATGCGCGCGCGCGGCCGTGTTGAGGACCTCCGGCGGTAGTTCTGCGGAGAGGTCTTTCTCTTGGACTGTGCCTTTGCTTTCCTGAAGGTTTTTGAGATTGGCTCGAATTCCTGGTTTTGAAGCGAGAAACCCACCAGCAGTCGCGAGGGGGATACCCGCGCCAAGAGCGTATGGCGCCGCCGAGGTAGCCATCTCAACGAGGCCGCCATGTTTCACTTCAAATCTTTTTTTTTTGACGGATGCCGACTTCATACCAAGCGCCTGGACGGCATTGGTTGCGGCCCGCTGACCCAGACTGGGTACCGCTTCGGCAGCGACAGGCTTCGGACGCGACGGCGCGAGGACCCCCGTGGGTGTGCTCGCATTGTTGGCATACCCAAACGCGTCGTCGAGCATTTTCTGCGTCCCGGGTTGTTTGTACACCACACCACCCCTGCGAAGCGCTGCGTCGTAACGTGCCCGTTGTTGCGGGTCACCCCGCCCTGTGATTCCGACCTCCGTGTTGAGATCGCGGGGGAGCTTGTCGAATAGCGCCTGGTTTCGCCCTGGCACGTTTGTCGGTAGCACAGCAGATTGCCGCGCCTGTTGGCTCAACCCCGGCATCAGTGTAGCGCGCGGCTGACGGGAGATCGCACCCAGCACAGGGGCGCCTACACGCCCTGTTCCGCGTGCGGCGGCGTTTTGCAAGGCACGCGCGTACGTGTCGCCAGAGATGGCGAATTTGAGCAGGGCGTCCGACAGGAACGTGAGCTTCACCGCACCCGCACTCCCGGGGCAAAACGTTTGGCGGACGTGATAACGTTCTCGGCGGCTTGGGTTCCCAGGGATGGGACTGCCGGTTTCGCAGGGATCGTCGGCGCTTTTGGGCGCTGTTGAAACTCGGTGCCTTGGGGACCGATCTTCATGGTTCCTGTGCGGCCTCCTCCTTGTCCCGACATCTGACGCTCGACATCAGCGAACATGTCGGCGGCGTCATTCTGGCCCATGGCCTTCTCGAGGAAGAGCATCTGTTGAAGGCCGAGCGCAGCTTCTTTGCCGAGGTTAGTCGGCGGCTGTTGGGAGTCCTGCATCGCCGGGTCTGGTGGCGCTGCCGAAGGGAGAGGTTGAGCTGCGATCTCCGGCGGCGCTTGTGGGATCGCCTGCGGAAGCATCGGAGCCTCGGGCGGTGGCGCATCGGGCGCGTTTTCGATCGCCGCGATTAGTTCATCAGCGGGCGACGGTGTTGCGAGCGCAAACTTTTTCAGCGCAGCAGCACGGCCATGGCTATATGCGTCGTTTAGGTTCACGGAGAAAAGCTCCCTGCCATAGGCGAGTACACCAAGCCATCGCGCTTCTTCTGGTTCTCGTGCTCCAACCCGGCACCTACAGCAAGTGCGCCTGCGCCGCCAACACCCGCGAGAAGCGCACCACGACGTAGCGATTTGCCTACACGAGACATACCGGCACCAAACCGCTGCCCTACACCAGGTTTAACGGGGGCGGGCGCTGCGGGTGTCGCAGACCCGTGCGGCATCTGGTCGGCCATGTCGTAGACCTCCTTCAGCAAGGGATCGTTGGCCCGTTCCCATCCAATTTGATGTCCGCGTGCATTTCCGGCTGCGTCGTTCGCTGCACGTCGAACGGCGGGCTTTCCTACAGGTGACCCGTCCATGTTTTGGAGTTCCAGTCGTTTTGCGGGCGTCGGAGCTGCCCTTCGCGCTACACGCGCGGCGTACTGCGGATGCATCGCCTCGGGGTGGAACGCCGTGGACGGACCCACACGAAGCGCGATCTTCGCGGTGAGGTCCTCGAGGCCGGTCTTGAACATCAGCCCACCGCCGAGATCTCGAGAGACGCGCTTGCGGCCACGGTGATGTGACAACCGGTTGGAAGGCCTGCCGCGGGGTTCATGTAGAGGATGTAGCCGCCGGTGTTGAACGGCAAAGGAATGTTTCCGTCGGTTCCTGACGAGTTGATTTTCACCGTGCACGCACCGGCAGTGCACTTGATGAGCAGTCCCTTGGCGCCGGCTACGGCAAGAGAACCAAAGGTGATCTCGTCATCGACGATAGGGTCGGCGTACACAAGGTCGAAGGTCGCCTTCTTAGTGTACGTAATGGATTGGGCCAAGTTGCCGAGGGCCGGCGTTTGCCCATCTTCGAGAGGGACGCTGACGGTCCCGGCGACGGTGAAGTTTTTGGGCATGGCGTCTCCACCCTAAGTATAGGTTATCGCCGAGCCTGAAACCTCTTACACGCATAGGCTGTGCTTCGAAAAATGCGAAGGCTGTTTCCTTCGTAGTTCTCGTTGATGGCACAGAAGCCTATACCCCCATCGCCCACAATCGCGTGCGAACAACCCCCGCAGGTGTTGCTGCCCGCAGCCTTCTTGATGGCGGCGGAGCCTCGCGCCAGTTTCTTCGAAAACTCGGTTTCGTCGTCCTTGGCGCGAGGCATGGCTAGGCGGTCTTGCCTGCGATGTCGGCGATGATCTTGGCAGCCTGGTCGTCCAGCTCATCTTGGGTGATGGGCTGCACGCCGTTCTTCAGCAGGTTCTCGAGCACGGCCTTGGCTTCCTCGGGGGTACGTCCTTCGAGCATCCGACCGACCAGAGAGATGAGCACCGCGGCGCCGCTCGCGCTCGCCTTCACGACCGGGTCGGTGGAGTTGTTGGCCATCACCTGGGCAGCGGCTGCAAGGCCGTCGAGGATTTCTTGGATCTTCACTTGATCATCTCCTTCACCGGGCCTGGAACAGCCGGGACAGTATCCTTGAGGAGAGCACGCACCCCTTCGTAGGCTTCTAGCGCTTTCTGCAAGATCGGTAAGACCGTCGCGAGGTCGGTGTCCTTGGCGAGCGCAGCCAGGACCGCGCGTACGTAGGCGTCTTTGGCCGCGATGAAACCGTTCACGGCATCGACGCGCTTCTGGTACACGAGCGCAGCGGCTGCCACTGCGTCGGCGACGTTTTCTCCCTTGGCTTGGGCGGCTAGCCCTGCTTCACGCAGAGCAGCGTCCCGCTCGGTCAACACGGTCTTCTTTGCGACCTGAGCGAGATCGTCGAGCGTTTGCGCCGCGTAGCTGTGGTGCTTTACGGAGGAACCTCCGCAAGCGAACAGGAAGAGTGCGACGAGAGAGAGCAGCGATAGCCGCAAGTTCACGAGGACCCCTCTTTCTTGTCAGCAGGCGCCGCCAGGCGGCGGGCCATGACATACGCACCCGCGGCGCTGACGCCTACCATGACGGCGTTTTCGACTACGACGAAGGTGATTACGACGTCTGCCGCTAGTGCATGTCCGAGTGCTCCCATGGAAGCCATGAGGAAGACCAGTGCAACACCGCCTCGGTCAGTACAGAACCACGCGTATACGCGCTGCGGCAAGAACGGTTTGTTGAGCACCGGAATCGGCGAACCACCATATCGACGAGTCATGTAGACCATGCCGATGAGAAGCAGCGCAGCAAAGGCACGCCACTTGTTGTCGCCGTGGACGACGCCGTAGTAGGCCTGGCGGACGGTGCTCATTTCGTCACCGGTAGGCGGCGGGAGCGTTGGAAGCTCTGCGGGTGCGGGGGACGCGGTGTCCGGCCCGGCGTCGACAGAAACTGCTCCAGCGTCGACGGTTTCCACGAGTGTGGGTACTCCCGCGTCGTCTGCCTGAGCAGTGTTTCCGGTGGAAACGAGGAACCCCATCACTACGAGCGTTGTGCATGCGTACTTGACGATCGATTTCATCACGTGTCTCCCTTGCTCCGCGGAACGCTGACGGTGGTGCGTTCTGCGGGGCGATTTACAAACTTGTGAACGTAGCCTGCTTTGCGGCGTTGTGCTCCCGGGTAGTCGGGAACGATTACCGCGAACATCCGTCCCCCTAAGTGTAGGTCAGCCTCGGTTGACCCGCAGCGAGGGCAGACGTTCTGTTCGTCGACCGGATGGTGTGTGAACTCGTAGTGTTCTCCGCAGTCGAGACACGTGTACGCCTGGAGCTTGGGCATTTGAGTGGAACGACGTTAACAGAGATCGCTAAGCGGTGTCACGTTGGTTTCACCTGCTTGAGGGTTATCCGGGTCGTTTGTTGCCAAAGGCGAACCGTCATCGCCAATGACGTCACCCGGAACAACAACGGGAGTGCCTGTCAGCGGATCGATATCATCGACGTCTACAGAAGTACCGCCAGGCAGGACAACGGTTCCGTCGGCGTTTACGGGCAGTGATTCCATTGCTTCACCGAAGATGGTTTCTTCAACCGCGTCTACAGCGCCTTCGAGTACGGTGAGAATACCGAGTAATGGGTTATCCTCTCCGCCTCCAAATAAGGCAGTCAAGAAGTCGATAATCGGCTGAATGTCGGGTATGCGAGGTCCACCCGCGACGATACAAACACCCAACACGTACTCATCGTCGTCAAACGGAGGGCGGTTTCCGTCACTCTTGTCGTTGAGTGCCGCAATCAATTGACTCGACAAAAACTCGTTGCCGCCAATCCCGTAGAACGTCGTCCCGTGAATAGTCGGAACCGGTTGTCGAAGTACTGCAGTCAGTTGTTTGAATGAGGAATTGATGCCGTCCATTTCCTCGACCAGACGTACGAGTCGGGCTTCAATCAAGCTCAAGGCTTTTTTTAGTCCGTCACTGGAGCCGCTAGATCGATCGCCCAGGGCTTTCAGTTGTTGGACGAGGAGAAAGACGCTATCCGCCAACGATGGAACCAATTGAATCAAGGAAGGCAACGCATTCCAGTTCGGAGGCACCGCGTTCTCAGTGGGCGCGGCTGAGCGCACGCGCGTTTTTACGATGTTTGACAGGCGGTCGAATTTGACGACCGTTTCAACCCCTCGTTCAACCACGGTCAGTTCCCACGCAACTGCGTAGTAGTACGTTTTAGTTGGATCGAGTTCGTCTTCTTTGTCGACGTAGCTCGAGTTTGCGCCTGTACCTGTATCCACCACCTTGTGGTGTTTCGCAGTGTCGGTGCTGAACAAACCGGCCCGCAGGTCCCGTGTTCCGAACAGGTCAACTACGCTCCGCGCGTTGAGGACCGTCGGGCTGGTCGACCGGATTATTGCGTAGCGTTTTACAGCGGTGCCAATCCCTGGAAAGTACGGGAACGTGAACAAGGTCTTTGGCGCGTCCCAGTTCAATTGAACAGCGATGCGTTTTGTCGACGGATGCGCAACAGGACGTGCCTGAAGGTTCTGGGGCGTCGGAATCGTGTTGGCAGCCAGGTCGTTGTTGGACGGCGGACGAAAGATGCGATTGAAGGCGGCGGCGACGTCCATAGCTTCTATGTAGGACGGTGCTCCTGCCATTACGACAGACATAACGACGGCGTCGCCGTCTTCGGTGTACTGCGGTCGGTTAGGATCGAAGTCATCGTCCAACGCACGCGCGAAGACGTTATAGAAACGTGCATTACCGCCAAGCGCTCCCACGTTTTCTGGGAAGACTTTCGACATGGGGATGTACAGAACATGAACTTTTCCGAGTTGGAGGAATCCTTCCAGCGTGTCGATAAGGGCACGCAGCGCTACTCCAATGATGTCGGTGCTCCCTCCCAGTCGGTTTTGGAACACTTTCATCACAGCAAGGGACGCCTTCGCAGTTGTTAGATACTGATCGATGAGACTAGTAGCCGTATTCGCAACTGTTGTGATTTCCGGCGGAACGAACTTGTTGAGGTCGATCTTATCCCAGCTCATCTATTTCTTCTCCGGCGCCAAGGCTTGCATCATGGCGACGTTTCTTTGTGTTTGCTGAGCTAGTCGAATACGTGCGAGGCGCAATGACAATTTGTGCAGGCGTTGCGATATCCCGACGATGGGTGGAGGCGTCCATTTTGGAGGGTTCATTTTTTAGCCCAGACAGTTTTGCTGGCGTTTCCCAACGAGAAGTGAGGGCTTCCTGTAAATGAATCGATCGCTCTACCGGTAAGGACTCCGTCCAATGGAGTAAGAGACGTTCCCCCGAGGAAGATGAACGAACCGTTTACACGTACAGGCATGCGAGCTGTTAAGTTCATCGCGCCGCCAGACTCGAGGGTGATGTCGCCGAGAGCTGTGCGAAGGTGGTACGCGGCCATGAGACTGATGTTGGCGCCATCGAGGGGATTGCCGATATCGATCATCCAACCGCCGTTCATGATCTTCGTCGTTAACGCCTTGCCACCCGGCGTCGCTTCGAGTGGCCCGCCACCGGTTACGACCTCGGTCTTGGTTCCTCCGACCGTCACGGTTTGGTTGTCTTCGATTATGCGTGTCTCAGACCCGCCCACCACCGTGTTCTTGTCCGACACCAAGTTGGATGTATCGACGCCGCCCACGGAAGTGGAACGCGCCCCCTTTACGTCGAGAACTTCGGGACCTCGTACGTTGGTCGTACGCGCTCCGACGTCGGAGACGGCTTCTGTCTCGTTGCCCGCCCCTGATGAGATGTCGACGCCGCCGTCTCCGTAGAGCTGCACACGGCCCTTGGGGTCTGCGTGCAGCTTGAACAATGTCCGTCCTTGGGGTTCGGTGATCTCGAAGTTGAAGACATCGCCGGCCGCTCCGAGGTCTACGCGAATCGTCCAGTTCTCTTCGTCGAGACCTGTCTGCGTGCTTTGATTTGAGCCCGCTCGAAGAATGAACGACGTCTTGCCTCCGTCGTTGATCGTTTTCCACTGGCCGAAATCGGTGAACGTGTGCAGCTGGTTGGCGACCAGCTGCATTACACCCGTGAGACCCAACGATCGCAGGTGTGCCGTGGGGCTTCCGAACAAAGAGAGGCCACTCTCCATCACAGCGACGTGGTTTCCGAACGTGCCTACGCGAGCCCAGTCCCCGTTCGTCATATCGGAGGGTGCGTGCGCGGGTTTGTAGTTATTCGAGCCTTCTGTCGATTGAACGGGATTGTCGTCTCCGATTCCATCGAGGCCCGTCAAAGACGGCGCGGGGATACTCTCTTGAGGACGCCCCGTGAAGTTTATGCATCCAAGGATGGCGGGGAAGCCAAGGTCGTAGGTGACGACGACCGAGGTTCCCGTTTTATAGTGTTCGAACTCGCCCGGACCTGTTTTGATTTGGGGGACGTCGGGCAGCGTTCGGCCGCTGTGCGTGTGGACCAGTGCGGTGTGTGTCGCCGAGTTGTACTCGACGACGTCTCCGATTTCCCACCGCCCGCCGCCACTTCCCATGCCGCGCAAGAGGGCCGCGCCGCCTATGTTGCCTGAGCCTGGAGGCGCGCGTAGAGGGTCCTTCACCATCCCTGGATCCTAACAGGGAGGGCCGCCGATTGCGCGTCGGAAGCGGTGCTCCTAGGGTCAGACGTCGGTCACGCCGGGCGCGCCGAGGTTGTCCAAGTTCGACAGGAGCGTGTCCTCTGCCGCACCATCCACGAAGCCTAGAACCCGGTCGATGTCCGTCTTCGTGATGCCGTCGCCCGAGGCGTGCGGACGGATGCCAGACGGCGAGTCGGCACCGAACGGCACGAGGCGATCGGCCATGCCCGAGACGTTCTCGAGGATGAGGTTCTGGCCGGCGTTCCAGCCGATGGCGTAGCTGGTGATCATGCACAGCTCGGCGAAGAAGCCACCGCAGTAGCCGTGCGACTTGTCGCGGAACACTGAGCCCAGACCCATCGGAATGAGGAACAGCTCGGAGTCGAGGTTGATGAAGAACTTCTGGCCCGTCGCCGACGACTCGGTGGCGACGTCGTCGAACTGCGACGGGTCGATGCCACCAGCCACCGCGTTGTGGTAGAGCACGCGCAGTAGGTTGCGTCCGTTGACGAACAGGCGACCCATCGTCCACTGCGTCTGGGCCTTGCCCGAGACGTAGAACGAGCGGCCCGAGCCGATCGCCATCATCGGCTGGGTCGGCTTGGACTGGGTGAAGTTGACGGCTTGGAGCATGCCGATCGCGAGGAGCGAACGAGCGCCGCCTTCACGCAGGCCGCTCTTGCGTGCCGGGCCCGCCAGGACGAGGGTGTCGTCGGGGTGCGCTGCGGTGTAGGCCGCGTTGTCCATCACGCGCTCGACGTAGGACTCCTGGAACTTCCAGGTATCAAAGTTTTTGACGACGCCGAGTGCCATGGTTCAGGCTCCTTTGCCCTCGAGTGTACGGAGCAACATAGAGAGTTTCAACGACGGACGGAGGTAGCTTGCGCCTTGGAGGGCCCACGAGGGGATGTCCTGCATAGATGAATCGATTGCGTAGGGCGATCCCATCGGGACTCCCATCGCGAGCTGTTGTTCGCGAGCCTTTTGATGGTGCTCGACCATCTCTCTGACTTCTTGCCCTGCTACACCGCCCGCGATGCCACCAATCATTCCGCCTATGTCGCTGTTTGGCATGAAGCGACGGCCAGCGAAAGCGCCGATTGCAGGCAGTGCAACCGTTGGCAAAATGGTTCCCAGGCTCGCGCTTTTCACGCCGAACCTTTCAATCGCTTCTGAGGCGTTAGTGGGGACCCTCTGCATCGTGGTTCAGCTCATCATCTGTTGGCCTGCCATGGAGGCGCCCATGTCGACGGCGGCGCCACCGATGCCTTTGGCGTTGGCCATGCCGCCGGCCATGCGGCCGACCGCACCGCCGCCCATGCGGCCGAGGGCGCCGCCCGCGACGCGACCGAGTGCCATGCGGCCGAGCATCGGACCTGCGAGGGCTCCGACGAGAGGGAGGAAGGCGAGCTTGAAACGTGCGGATGCTTCGGCACTGCCGGCGAGGTAGGCGTCTTCGGCGGAGGAGAACTTGCCGCGGATCTTCTCGAGTAGGCCGGGGGCTTCCCCGCCTCGTTGGGCACCGTACATGGTGCCAGCCGCTCCCCCTAGGCCTGCGCCGACTCCGCCGCCTAGTGTTGCACCCGCGGGACCTCCAAGGGCTCCTCCGAGCAGAGCACCGAGGCCACCACCGCCAAGCATACCGCCGGCCCCGCCCAGAATGCTGCCACCCGCCGCGTGAAGTCCTTGACCTTCGTCAGCGCCAAGCGCCGCACCGATGGGTGCACCGATTCCGGGCAGCATCAAACCACCTGCCAGTGCGCCCAGGGCTCCGTGATTTGCGAGCTTCTCCTCGTGACCGATCGTGAGCTGCTCCACCGAAGCTCCCGCTTCGGTGGCACCCTTGATCACGCTCGCGAGCAGGTCGTCGATACGTGGCATGGGTCAGGCCACCAGGTGGAGTTCGATGTTGTTCAGGGGCTTCGGCAGGCCGACGCTCAGGTGCGCGTTGATGCGGTCGGCCGAGACCGTCGACACCAGCAGGTCCAAGATCGAGAACGCCGTCAGCGGCGCACCGATCTTCGCGTAGGTGCGGAGGCGTAGCGTGTCACCACCGATGTTCAGCGCCGCACGGATCAACGTCAGGGTTTCCTCCGTAACGTTGTACTGACCGAGGAATTCCTCGAGGATGTCGATGAAGAACAGCGACACGAAGTCGAAGTTCTTGACGACCGAGAACTCGCCGGACTCGAGGGTCTCCGGGTCGGTGGTCAGCTGGTGGATGGTGAACGGCAACGACGTCGGCGTCTGCTGCGCGAACACGTACCAGCCGCCTGCTGACAGGTCGGTCAGCATCGAGTCGGTGAAGTAGGTGTTCGAGCGGTAGATTCGGCTGACGCCCGCGATGCCCAGGAAGGTGAAGCCCTGGTGCGGCGGCAGACCTGCGGTCATGCCACCAACGGCTGCCGCCAGGTAGTAGCCCGGTTGCGCGTCGCCACCGGTGACACCACCCACATCGATTCGATCTGGCCAGACGAGGACGGTGCGGCGCGAGTTGAAGGACTGCGCGACCGCAACCAGCTCGGTGACCTGACCCGACTTCGAGAGGGTCCGTACGACGCGGTAGTTGAGGATCGCGGTGGTGGGCGCGAGGGCGCTGCCGGCGCGAATCACACCATGCGGCAGCTCGTTCTGGGTGGTCGACGTGTCCTGGCCGTTGTTGACCACCCGGACGCGGTTCTCGCTGAGCACCGACGCGACGACCAGCGACACGAGGTTACCATCGAAGTCGCTGGTGAAGTCGGCGGGCATCTGGATGATGTCACCGGCTGCGACGCCCGAGGACACGAACGTTCCGTTGGCGTCGCGTAGCTGCAGGAACAACGTGTCGCCCGCTGCCGTAACCACACCGGTCAGGGCGGCTGAAGCGATTCGGCTGGTGGTTCCATCCGACTGGAAGATCTGGCAGGTGATGTTGCAGGTGGCTGCGCTGGCGAACGGAGTTGCCGCTTCGACTTCGATGATGGCAGCTGATGCTACCGATGCGATGGTGTACGACCCGAGTGCGACAGTTCCCGCCGCGCTGGTGACGGTGACCGTCAGGATATCGCCCGGGATGACGCCACCAGTCACAAGGCTGGCCACGCCCGTGAGCGTGATGCGCACGATGCCGGCGGGCGCGGTGCCCGTGACGGCCTCGGCGAGGCCGGTGGCCGACGGTTCGACGATGTCCTTGGTTGTCGGCAGGGTGCCGCAACCAATGACGACGCGGAACCGCTGTGGGCGACCCTTGACTTCATCAGGCAGCGCCAGACCGACACAGTCCGTGTTCCACATCGCGTGGATCAGTACGTCGGTGGTGAGTGGTACGATCGCATAGACATCCGGGCGTGCCGCGAGCGCATCGCGGACTTCGCTGTGTCCTACGAGGTCGTCCGTGGTGACGCCGACAAACTGTATCGACGAGGTCGTGTTCTGACGAGCGACGAAGACGCCGACCGCAAGAGGGTTACGCGCGTCGAGACGACCGATCTTTGTTTCGATTTCCGCGGTGGTGTCGACGATGTCCAGGTCCGTGAGGTCCTGACGCAGCGAGCGGTATTCGACGTAAACCTTCGCGTACGATACGACCTTCGCACCTTGGCCGGTCACCGTCAGGGTGACGCCGCCATCGACCGAAATGCTGTTTCCGTTGACCGAGAAGAAGCTGGCGTCGATCTCCTGGTCTTGGAGGGTGCGTTCGATGCGCCAGTCGAGGGTCGCCGCGTGGGTCCAGCCCGACGTGGGCCAGTCTTCGGTAACCGTGAAGGTGGTGTCTGACGCAACCGCCAAGATGGTGCGCTGGATGTGGGTCGTACCGTCTGTGATGATCAGACGGTCGCCCGGAATCACCCGGCCGACGCCGGCAGTGTTGAAAGTGGTTGCGTCACCGCCTGCGGCGACGAAGGTGTTTGGATCGATCGCCGCCGTGGTGCCCACGGAGCCGTCGTCGATGACTACGGTGGCGTCATCGAAGAACACCACGACGCTTTCGTCGTCGAGCACAGCGCCCACTTCGTTGTTGGGCGGGTCGGCGACGGTGATGTAAGCGGAACCGACGGGGGTCGCGGTGCCCACGTCAGCCTCCAGCGCGCCGTACTCCGTCCCGAGGAGGATGTCCTCCTTGTCGGCGTAGTCGGTGGTGCCGGGGTCGTAGTAGTCTTGGATGTGGTACGCGGGTCCTACGACGAGGCAGTTCAGGTCCGGGGTAACAGGTGTGACCGCCGGAGAAGCGACCTCTTGGTAGACGAGTACAACGGGGCGAATCAGGGCCATCGACGTATCTCCCGTTTAGGGCTCAGTGGCGGTCCTACGGTCGTGATAAGTATAGGCCAGGCGTAGGAATCCCCCCACCTAGGCTACTCGTTCACGTCCGAAGTACCTGTCAGCGCGATGGTCTCGAAGTACGAGGTCGCACTGTCATGATCAGATGCAGCGACTTCCATGATGATCTGTTGGAGTAGCGCTGCGGTGGGTTTATTGGTCCACCTGAAATCGTATTGAACGCTGAACGAGATTGACGTGACCCATTGGTCTTTGTCCCTTGGATAGGGCTGGGTTCGCCCCATAGCAGGGGGAGTCATCTCGTGGAAGCCGAACGCAGACTGGATCAAGTCGCTCGATGCGTGCAGGAAGACGGCAGTCAGGTCTCCGATGATCGCACTTTCGCCCTTTTTTGCGGCGACGCACTCGATAAGGATAGGCAGGGAGGTCAGGGCCCAGAACCCTTTGAGGCCGTTGCGAAGATTCTGGCCTGCGGCGTCACCAATGACCGTACGTCCGACGATCAGTTCGTCGCGGTCTACATAGATAGCCGGCCGGAAGTCCCGGTGGTCTTTGTCTTCGTTGAAGGCACTTTCGATCGCGATAGCTGCCGCGTGGGAGGGTTTGTTTTTGATGTCGCTATGCCACACCCACGGAAGCTTATTTTCCGCCGTAAAGCGTTTTCGAATAACTTCGAGAAATACGCCGATGACCGCAAGGGCTGACCCAGGCCGGACGTTGATGGGTTGGTTCCCGTCAGGCGCCGGTTGGTTCTTAGGGTTAGGGGTCAACGACATGATTCAGTATAGGGTCGGCGTGTAGACGGGGTCTACCAGGACTCCGTATTCAACAGAGCTGCGAGAGATGAGCGACGCGGTCACCGCTTGGTGCACGATGACACCCATCAACTCGGTGGGAACCACCATTTGCACTTCGTAGCGGTCGTTGCGGCGCTGGTCGACCAACACGTCCTTTTTCTCGAGGTGCGGGTAGTCGAGGACGGTGAAGGTTACGACTTTGACTTCGCTATTACCGTGAGCGGAAATTTGTGTCTGTACGGGTGCGGGACTCTTGCGTCCACGGACATAGACAGGTGTCCAGTAGCCGCCCTCGAACGAGGTGCCCAAACAGAAGGGACAGTGCTCGCGTGTTGCTTCACGGCTTACTTCGTCGTAGCACTCCCGGCAGAGCTTTCCCCAGTGACGGCGTTTGAGCACGGCGATGGGAACACCGTTCAAACGGCGAAACGCCGTGCTTTCGTCGCGCAAGATCTTCCGCTTGAAGAGTCGCGTACGTCGATCGAGACCAGGTTCCACGGCTACAGGCGCGCTCTGGAATCGGTTGGACGATCCCGATGGGGGCGTCACCGCGACGTAGTAGTAGACGTCCCTTGATAGGGAGAGCAGGTTCAACCCGATGTGAAGGTCGTTTTGTCCCGGGGGAGGCGGCAGGTTAAATTTGTCGTCCAACGCGTGGTAGGCATCCACTAAAGCAAGCGCAACTTCTTGCCACGGTCCCGTTGGACTTCCCGATCGAAATAGATCAACGGTGTGCTCTCCGTCTTCATCACAACTGATGTCCCATTGAACGAACACCGAGGATGGATAAAGTGCCGTTGTGCGAGTGATCTCGACGCTAGCCAAGGGCCGCCGGCTCCCCGTCCGGTACGTGACCGAGCTGATCGATGCTTACGGTTTCTGTGTTGCTGGTCGATGGCGCTACACGACCGAACGTTCTTCCGGGCTGAGGGTCGACAACGGAAGAGTTGTACCCGCTGCCTGTGGCGGGTCGGTCCATTGCGACGGCATCCTCACCCTTCATTCCAAAGTTGAAGTTTGCCCGTTTGACGGGCGCACCGGCGGGACGGGTCTTCAATGGCTTGAGACAGGGCCCGTAGTGCGTGGGCTTTCGGCAGGACGTACAGATATCCGCGCCCAACTTCTTTGCAGGCTCGAGTCGGGTCTTGCTTTGTTCGTGGACGTCGAACACCGATTGAATTGTCGCGGGGGTAGTCGGGTTCGATGGAACTTGTACTGCCCCGGGATTCTTTCCACCGAGAAGAGGGCTTCCCTTGACCGTTGCATGGGTCGGCTGGGGCGCCGCAATCTTGGCCGCTTGCTGCCCCATGGACGGTCCTGGGTTGGTACTTGCGGGCGTGGGTAGCTTTGGTAGCGTCGCAGCACCCGGCATGGTGGGAGCCTTGACGGGGCTCGAGATTCCTACGGAGCCTAGGGATGGCTGCGCCAAGCCCAGCTTGCGCAGGGCGGCCATCTGTCCGTTTCCGTATGCCGTCTCGAGGGCGCTCACTGGCTTAGCCGAGCTTCTTCTTCAGGAAATCGATGGCGCTATCAGCGGCTGTCTTCTCGACGGCCTCGAAGAGCCCGAGCGCAGCGGCTTCCTTCTCGACGTCTTCGATCGAGCGGTAGCCGCACTGTTCGAGTGCTTTCTTGACCCCGATTTCGTGGGCGACTTCCAGGACGGTCTTCGACATGTCATTTCTCCTTGTGGTCTTTGGAATTATAGGTCAGCGCCACCGGGATACATTGCGGTAACCGGAGCCTACGGAGGTGTATGCGCTCTCCATGTTGTTCTGGGTCTTGATACCGCGGACCAGCTCGTCCCACTCGGCTTTGAGGCTCTGTGCCATCTGGGAGTACAGCGCGGCCTTATCGTCAATGCCGATCGGCGCAATGTCGCCGTCCTGGTAGGTCGCCTGGTTGCGGACCTGCATGAATGACTCAGACATGAGAAGGAAGCGCGCCGTTCCGATCAGGAGCAAGTACCGCGCGTGGTCAGGGAACGAAGACGGTGTGTGACGCGTCTGCGGTGTCACGCAGTTGAACGCGCTCACTGCCATCTCGGTGGCGAGGTTTAGCTCGTCATCGGTGAATTGGACGTCATCCAAGAGGATGTTCTTGTCCGCACGGTCACGGAGAAACATCCGAACTTGATCTTTGGTGATGATGAACGGCGTAGCAGGGGTTCCGACAACAGCCATAACAACCTCCTAGTGGGTGTACGCGCGTTCGACCATGCCGGTGACCTGAGCGATCTTCGCGGCAGCTGAGACGGAGGACACGATTTGAATCGCTTGTTTCGGTAGCAACACGTACTTGAAGTTTGTCTCGTTGAGCGCGACGTATCGCGCGGCTGCCTGTGTGAACAGCTGCCACTGTTCTCCCGCAACGGGCAGGTTATCTGCACCGAGGTTTACCAGGTAGATGAAGACAGTGCCACTGGCTCCGAGGTCGATGAGGATTTGGTCGACCATCATCGGTTCCGCGGTTTCCCAGAAGAAGAGTCCGCCAACCGCGTCTACCGCGAATTCGTAGACTGAACCGTTGTGCGTGATCGATTCTTCTGTGGTGGGGATGACGCCGGTGAACTGACCGGCGCCCGATGCGCGTTGAATGATCGAGGTTGCGTGAGTTGCACCGAGACGAGCCATCGTTTTCTCCTAAGCGACAATCGTCGCGATGTCGGGACCGAATTCGTTTGGTTTATGGAATTGAACGACGTATGTGAAACCGGGAATAACCATGATGGTGTGGGTCCAGCGTCCGTCGGCTTTTGTAGTCGTCACGCCGACAGGAGTCGCTAGGTTTCCAGTGGTGTAGTCACTTTGCAAGTATACGCGCACATGCGCGTTTGTGATTGGTGAACCGCCGGGGGTCATGTACCGAAGGTTGTCAGTCAAATCGTAGTTGTGGTTGACTGCGGTCGTCGCATCGAATACGGGCTCCGCTGGGTCAGCTACGCCACCCAAGTTAAGGTCGAACGGACTCCAATCGATGGGGTATGTAATTCCGCCTGTAGCGGAAGTAATCTTTACTTGGAAAACATATACGAGAAGCGCTAGTGCAGCGGTGTCCCCGGGTGCGAAATCAAGGACAAGCGCGGCTTCGTTTGTTTTGAAACTGAGGTTGTCACTGGGGGACGTGAAGTGAAGTGTGTTGCCGCTAGATGGAGCAACTCGAAGGAAAAATTCCGCGATGGATCCTTCGAGGTCCTCGAGAGGTACCCGTTCACCTACATCATCGACAAGCTCAACCTCGATAACTCGAGATGTGCCGCGAACAAAATCTATGCGTGATGACGCCATGCTAGCTCCTAACGAGGAATGACGCCCTTCAGTACGGTTGAATATCGCATAACCCCGACCAAAACGGTTATGTCTGCTTCAGCAGTAGAAGACTCAGCTCCAACCGTGCTGGTACCCGCCGCGGAGCCTGTGGCTGCAACGATGGATGATCCCGCACCTTGAACATTCGCGGCGCCTGCTGCTTGGCCTGCACCTTGCCCGCCGTCGTTACCAACACCCGTTACATTTGATGTTCCTGCTGCAGCGCCCGCAGCGCTTGATACTGCGCCTCCGACCGCAGTTGCAGCGCCCGTTCCAGTGGCGTTCGCTGCTGCTGCGGCTGTCGATTCCCCCTGTGCTGTTACGTTCGCTCCGCCTGAGGCTGCGCCCGTGCCAACGGTTACGCCCAGGCCTTGTGCTGTTGCTGTTCCACTGCCAGAGGCGGCCCCCGCTGCAGCTGAAATAGCAGTTCCGACCGCGGTTGGTGTAGATGCGCCGCTGGCTGCGCCGGCCGCAGCAGCGATTGAAGCACCCACGGCAGTTGGAGTAGTCGCACCGCTCGCTGCCCCCGCAGCTGCAGCAATCGAACTCGCTTCTGCGACGGCTGAGCCGGTTCCAGCAGCACCACCAGATGCAGCCGCTAGCCCGCTACCAATAGCGGCTACAGAACCGGTACCCGAGGCCGTGCCGGCACTGGCAGATACGGCAGCACCGGCAGCAGCAACAGAACCCGCTCCGCTTGCGGCACCAGCTGCATCGGTGATCGCAGTACCGACTGCGGTGGCAGTGCTCGCGCCCGCGGCCGATCCGTCGGCGGCAGTGACACCAGGCGCTACGCCTATAGCAGACCCAGTGCCGCTAGCGTCACCTGTTGCTGCTGCCACCGAGGCGCCTGCGGCAGCAGCCGAGCCAGCTCCGCTGGTTGTTCCAACCGCTTCTGAAACCGAGAGTCCTATTGCAGCAACACTTCCAATACCGCTGGCTGCTCCGTCAGCACTTGCAACGGAGCTTCCTGCAGCAGTCGCGCTGCCCACACCAGAAGTTTCTCCAACGGCAGTCGCGATAGAACTACCGGTCGCTGCAGCTGATCCAGCTCCGCTGGCGCTTCCCGCTGCAGCCGCCACTGACGCACCTACGGCAGTGGCGGCGCCAGTTCCGCTAGCTGCACCAACGGCATCCAAAATTTCGCCGCCGGCCCCCGCTACCGAACCGGCGCCGCTGGCCGCGCCGGTTGCAGCCGATACCGACGCGCCGGCCGCAGCCGCGCTTCCAGTACCGGCAGCAGCCCCGTTTGCCGTTGCCACAGAACCGCCGACGCCGGCCGCACTGCCGGTGCCCGATGCCGCCCCGGCAGCCTCGGCTACGGAGCCGCCGACGCCAGTGGCTGTGCCAGCACCACTAGCTGCCCCGGCAGCTTCGGCGACTGACCCACCAACGCCCGTGGCCGTGCCAGCACCACTGGCAGCACCGGCTGCCGCAGCAACGGAGCCGCCAACGCCAGTCGCGGAGCCCGTACCAGATGCAGCGCCATCCCCCGTGGTCTGAGCAACCGCAGTAGCAGAACCTGTGCCGGCGGCAGAGCCGGCGGCAGCGGCGACCGACGAGCCCACAGCGGTCGGCGTTCCAGTGCCGGAAGCACTACCGGCGCCCGGGGCAATCTGCGCGCGTTGCAGAACCGCACCGGCGATGATCGCCCCCTGGGTGGGGGAAATGGTCGAGGTGGTGTTGTACGTGCCGGCGGTCGCCTTGTAGGCGTGGATGGCGACGATGGGAACGTAGCCGTTCGGGTCGTCGATGCCCGTGGCGTCGTCGATGACCGCGAAGCCGTTGTTCGGCGTGATGCTCGCGGTCTGCCCAGTGGGGGCATCACCGCTGAGGAAGAACACGATGTGCGCCTCGGCAAGCGAGGTGACGTCCGGGGACGCAAGCGACGAGGCGTCGGCACGCTCGATGATGGCGTCGTCTTCGATCCACTCGCAGTCGGTGATTTCGACGACGACGATCGACACCTCCTCGAACGCGGTTTGCGTCTGCGTGAACGTGTGGTTGCTGCCACCCGTGCCGTTCACGCACTTCCACATGCGGATGCCGTAGCCAGGCCAGTCCGCGTATTCTTCCGCCGACCCTAGGGCCGTGTACGTGTTGCTCTTGTTGTCCGTCGGCGCCGTGGCGATGTCGGTGAGGAGTCCGCCAGTGCAGATGAGGAAGGTCGAGCCGCTGGCCTGCGTGGTCTCGCCGGTCGTCGTCACCGACGTCTGCGGCGCGCCAAAGAGAAGGCGAGCCGAGGTGACAACGCCTAGGTCGAAGTCGAGTACCGCCTCCTCACCAACGCCTGTGGCCGAGCCTGTTCCACTTGCCGAGCCGGCGGCAGCGGCGACCGAGGCGCCGACTGCGGTTGGGGTAGAGGTGCCAGACGCATCAGCCTTGCCTGCCGTGACCACCGCGTAGATGCTGCCGATGGTGGCTGCCAGATCGTACGTCGAGCCGCTTCCCCACTTGCCGACGTACAGCGATGAGCCGCTCTCCCAATGCGGCGCGCTAGGCGTGAAGTTGTGGACGCCGTTGCCAGTGGTCGCACCCGAGATCGTCAGTGTGCCGTTGACGAAGTCGGGGATGAGCGTGATTTTCTGGTCGGCGCTCCACGTTGCGGCGATCGACAAGAGCTGATTGTCGTTCGTGTCGTAGACCTCGAAATTGCGGTCGACGAGCCAGAGGCCAAACCCGCTCAACGCGCCGGACGTGACAACGCCATGGTAACTGTCGTAGGCAGCATTACCACTGGCGTTGGTCATGGTGAGCATGACCTTCCACTTCGCCTCGAACGCTCCAACCGACCAGTTGCCGGTCGTGAACGTCTGTGGTGTCGTCGTCACCTCTATGAGACGGTGCTCGACACTAGACGCCGTTGCCGTTCCGGTGCCGGATGCTGAACCGGCGGCAGCCGCAATCGACCCACCAACACCAGTCGCCGAGCCGCTTCCCGCCGCCGCGCCAACGTTCCCTTCCTCTGCGCCAACACCAGTGGCCGTGCCCGTGCCGCTCGCCGACCCGGCAGCAGCGGAGACCGATCCACCCACGCCGGTTGCCGTGCCGGTACCAGACGCAGAGCCCACGTTCGGAGTCGACGTCGCCGTGTCCGAGATGGCGAGGATGATGTTCGCCTGCTTCGTCGCAGCTCCTGGCCAGGTGTGCGTGAACGTGCCGCACGTCCCAGCAGTGGTCTTGGACCCGACGCCGCCCATGTACCCGCCACCGGTGCCGTTGTTGGAGCAGTAGTGGCCGGCGAACCCGACCGATGCCAGCGACGAGTTGGCCCAACCGGACCCACCGGGGTCGCCGGTCTGGTCGTAGGCGCATCCCGCCAGACAGAATACGAGGCAGTTGTTGACCGTCGTGTCCGGCGCTGCCATCGAGATGGCAGTCGTCGCCGACGACACCGTCTGCGTCGAGGACATGTTGATTGGGTTTCCCGAGGAAACCACATTCTGCAACATGAACATCTTCGCCGACGTGTGGTCCCCGGCGTCCGGCACATCGACGTTGCTCATCGAGCCGGTCGTGGCTCGACACCACCAAGCCCCAATCTGAATCGAGCCTGCTCCCGTACCCTCAGCGCACGACGCAATGAACGTCCACGTGCCGTCAGAGCCAGACTGAGTCGGCGTGCCTAGCGTGTCACCACCAGCGCACGTGACAACCAAGACGGCGCAGAACGTGTCGTTGTGGGTACCCCACGGAACCGAGAGCGCACCCGTTCCGTGGGTCGCACCAGTGTCCTCATAAATGTTGGGTACCGGCATGGTGTCACCGCCTCTAAAACGACACGAGCCGCGAACGTGCTAGACGCTCGCGGCTCGTACGAGCACGATATCGACCTCCTATGTCAGATCAGTCCTCGGCAATCGCCGTGGCGGTCGTGAGCTGTGGCGTCACACCGTTTCCGCACACGATGTTGGGGGTTACGGTGCCGCTGTGGATGATGACCGTCGCACCCGACGACCCGATGGTCGTCGAGAAGTGGGTCATGGTGCCCGACCCACCAGTGCCGGCCGGGAAGGTGATGGCGGCCACCGGAGTGACAGTGCCAGACGCCTCGGTCCAGCCGCCGGTGGTGCGAGCCACCGCGACGCGGGCGTACGAGGTGTACGCCAACTCCGAGGTGCTACCGGTTCCGGCCTCACCAGGGTCAGCAGTGTGGCCGGCAACGTGGATGTTGGTCGCCGGAGACGACGTGTCGTTCTCCGCGATGTCCGCCCAAGTGACGGCCTGGTAGACGAGCTTCAGGAAGGCGGTCTCGGTCGCGTTGCTCTTGCTCATCGCACACCTCCGTCCAGCACGCGGTACTCGTCCAGGTGGAGCACGGCGTAGGACATGACGATCAGGTCCATGAAGCCCTCCTCGTGCTGACTGGCCAGCACGACCTCGGGGCTGATGGTTCGGTTGGCCGCCATGACGGCGACAGCGTTGGGTTGGCCGCTGACGACGCCTTCGGCGAGGGCGAGGATCTCGCCCATGGCCTTGGCAGTCCCAGTGATGTCGGCGCCCTCGGCAGCGAGCTTGAGCAACGCCTTGCCGATGGCCGCCTCGGCCGCGGGGCCACAGCGACGGGAGGCCAGATCCTTGGCGTAGGTCATGTCGACCATCGCCTTGCCGCCTCCGCGTGCGCCACTACGTCCGCCGATGCGCATGTTCTTGGCGTTCATCTCGGACATGACGCCCTGGATGACGCCCTGCTTCTCGGGGTCGGGGACCACGAGGTCAGAGCCGGGTGTGATGATGGTGCCTGGCATGGGCTCTCTTTCTTCGACCGAGTTTTTCTGTGAAAATTATAGGGCGCCGGGCCAAATTTTCCTACGTCAGGGTAATCGTGAAGGTTACGGCGAGCATATCGGTGGCGATTAGGACGCGTTGTCCTTCAGGCAACGCCAACGCGTGATTCATCGTGCCGCCAGCCAGTGCGCTGAACAAAGCGGCCTTTCGCACCGATTGTCCGGCGGACGCGGTGAACGTCCGCGCAACAGTTGCCGTTGTGGCGCCCGCGGTGTGCGCGTACGTGCCTTGTGCACGGGTCAAGCCGTTCGCCACGATCTCGTTGGAGAGGACGGTGGAGGCTGATGTCTCGGTTAGCGTGTCATTCGACAGACCGATGTAATTGAGGCCGTTGGCACCCGGGGTGGTGCTGTACGCCTGAAGGAAGACGAAGTCGATGCCGGCCGTCGTCTTGACGTTGTACGCCTCCCCTTCCCACAGCACTTCCACACAGGCAGGGTCTGGGATGCGCCCGTGGACGGCATCGTCCAACCACCACATGTCCGGCACCAGCAGGCCGGTCTTCGGGTCCTTGACCCAGTCCTTGGGACGGAGGTGGGAGAACCTTGCGTGAGCGCGTTCTAGAACCAGGTGTTCTTTGGTCATGACGGTCTCCGACCCGCGATTTGCCCTCCTAATTATAGGATGGCTTAGACAACTTCGCAGGGCGGGACCGTTTTCACTGCGTAAAGCGGTCAGTCGCGGCGGTGCTTCTTCTTGCCGCCCGACGATACGCTTGTGCTGAGCGATTCTCCGATGTCCATGGCTTCGCTCGAGGTCACCACAGAAGGCAGGTCATTCGCAGGTGTCTCTTCTGCAGCGGGTGCGTCGTCAACGAGGGGTTCTGTTGTAGCGGCGTCGGCGGGAGCAGGCGCGGGATCCACTACAGGCGGAGCCGGCGGTTCAACGGGTGCAGGAGGCACTGCCGGTGTGACGGCGGGGGTCTTCGTCTCGATCGGTTTGAGGCTCACCTCTTCGTAGCGGAGCCACTTCGCCTGGATGAAGGATACGACGTGCGGATGCTCGAGGACTTCCTCGTGACATTCGCGCTGACTATCCTTTGTTCCCTTGGGTTGCAGGATGAGCATTTCGCCGTTCGCATCCTTCACGGAGGAAAGGTCGAGTTTACTGTTCTTTTCGTTGATTAGCTTGATGTTGGCCATGATGGTTCCGAGTATACCCACAGAGGTATCGGTAGAAGTCAATGTTTAGCCAAAAAGAAAACGCCGGCTCCGACGAATCGGAACCGGCGTTTTCAAGGACCCCTACGAGAGCTGATCAGGCCCAGGGGAAGTCGAGCCGCTGGAATGCACGGGTGTTGCCGATGCCCATGCCCGGCGCCGCGTACGACCAGAACTCGATGATGTCGGCTTCCTGCTTGATGAACAGGGTAGCGTCCTGCAGCAGGAAGAACTTGCCCAGGTATTCCTCAGGGGCGAATACGTACGCCGAACGACGGGTCGACGCGAGGTCGACGATCTCGTTCTTGATCGTCGATACGACCGGGATACCCCAGAGCTTCTCCTCCGACTCGATGCCCTGGTCGTAGTGCCGCGACGCGACGTCGTTGCCGACCGAGGTTGCCGGGAGGTCCAGCGACTCGTAGTACAGCCCCTTCGTCATCAGCATCTTGCCGATGGGCTGCTTACGGCCGACGAGCGCCTGGAAACCGCGCTTGAACGCGGCCGAACCGAACACGGGGGTCGCCGTGATCTGTGTCGGGTTGAGTGTGAGGATGTCGTTGACCGTGTCGAGGAACTTGGTGTCCTCCTGGTCCGACATGTCCTTCACCGAGTTGTCCGAGAGGATCTTGCGGATGTCGTTCTGATACGTCATCAGCTCGAACTTCGACTTGGTGAACCGCTTCGACTCGGTCTTGCCGAAGTAGACCGCGTAGCGACCACCCCGGAACCAGGTACGCTGACCGGTGCCGTGGAACGGCACGAAGGTCGCGACCGAGTCGGGCTCCTTCTCGCAGATCTTCTTCGGCTGATCCGTGTCCTCGTCACGGTCGATCTCGTCGTCGCCGAGGAGCACAGGCTCGATCAGCTCACGCGCGAACGACTCCTGGCGCATCCGCTGCCGGGTGAACGCGGTACCTTCATCCGCTGCTTCTTTGGTCCGCCCTTCCTCCAACTTCCTGACGAAGTTCGAGTTGATGAACTGGGCGGACACCTTCTGCGTCTCTTGCTTGTAGGCGCTCATGATGGGTGTCCTTTGTTCCTTCCTACGTCCAGTTGTTGGGGACGGGGACCTGTTACAGCATCGCGGTGTCGCCACCGCTGTAGTAGACGTCGATTGTTCCGTCGACTGCCTGGTTGTCTGTTACGACTTCACCGATGATCTGGTTGGTGGCCACGGCCAAGGTCCAGATCCCCGATTGCACGGTCAACTTCGCACCTGCTGGCAGCGCTGCCGCAGTGAAGTTGGCGGGGTCGAGTTTGAACATCGCGTTTGCACGCAGGGCGACGACCTTCTGCAGGAAGGTTCCCGAGTAGTCGTCGTTGCCTTCGATCACGACCCAGGTCGCGACGCCGTTGGCCGACGTACGGTTGCCCGTGTCAGCAAGGTCGACGGTGTTGTCCGACCTCTTGTAGATGACGCTGCCTGCAGGCAGCGCCACCGGGACTCCGGCGGGCGAGTAGACGTCGAAGGTCTCTTCGATTGCGCCTTCCTTCGGCCAGCCACGCAGGATATCGAACTTGCTGTTGAGACGCATTTTTTCGTGCCTCCGTAGGGGATCGCTACGACATCACCCAGTTCAGGAATTGCTGGTCGGCAGCATCTGCCGCCTCTTTGACAGTGCGGGGTGCGGGATTGTCGTTGCGCGAGGAGGGACCCCCGAGCGATTCGACTGCTCCAGCTTGTTTCTCTGCCATGGTGCGCAGAAAAGCAACGACATCTTTTGGGCTTTCGGCAAGTTTTTGCCGGATGGTGTCCGGCATCTCTTCGCCCATCGCCTCGGCGTACTTCGAGGCAACCTCGTCGATCTGGGTCATACGCTCTGCTTGAGCGCTTGAGACCTTCTCGGCGTCGATGGCGTCGATGTGATCTGCTGCGGCATCGAGAACGGCCGCGACTTTCTCGAGGTCAAACATGACGGCCTCCGAGCTTCTGCCGGAGCAGGGCGATGCCTGTTGCAGCAGTGATGATTTGGGCGGCCTTCTCACGCTTCGCGGTCTTCCGCGTCTCCGCTTGCTGACGGAGTTCTTCGGCGAGCTGGCGCATTGCGGAGGACGCGCTCATACACGGCCCCCCATCGCTTCGGCGATGTCGTCGTAGGTTACGTCGACCGAGGTCGAACGGAGACCCTCGGCGAGCTTGTGCATCAGCGCGGCCATCTCGGATTTCGGAGTCGCTTCGCGCACTGCGATGACTTCCGCGGTCTTCGTCACCTGCGCCTGCTCGACGTCAGCGAGAACGCTGTCGGCGAACGCGGAGATGTTGTCGAGGGGACTGCGCTTCTTCACGGCGTCATCTCGCTCTGCGGGAACAAGCCGTTCCGCTGGGCGATACTATAGAGGCCGCGTGCTATACGAGGACCAGCAACCCCGGCAGCAACACCTGCGCCGAACGCACGGTTACGCGTGCGCTCACGCTCATGCGCGTCGTGCGCACGTGTTGCCAGGTGGGAGATTCCCCCGCCGACTGCTGCGCCTGCCCCGCCCGCGAGGAGCATCTTTACGAGGGAAGGAACAAGGGCAATCTTGTCCTCCGCCTCTTTCAGAAGCTCCTTATGGAGCGTGATGTTCTGGGGGTTGAACATGGCGTGGTTCAGCGACGCGACGCGACGATCAGCTCCGAGGCGTGCTTGTAGCCCTCGACGAAGTTGTGGTGGGCCAGCGTGTAGATCTGCTTGACTGTGTCATTGTAGCCGGCCGACCAAGCGGCACCCGCCAACTTGTCCATTTGACCCAGGGTCGATTGGAAGCCGATTTCTGCAGCTTGCTTCTCGAGCAGGCGAGTATCCGGTGCGGCGGTCTGCGGTTGCTGGCTGGCGACTTTCTCAGCCGCATCGTTGTACTGCGAGATGCGGGCCATGAAACCGTCTGCGACGGCGGCGCCATACAGCTGGGCTTCTTTGACCAGCGCTTCGTGCTCCGAGTTCGCGGTGTCGGCCGCGAGCTTGGTCAGGTCGGCAATCGGCGCGCTGACGGCGGCCTTCTTCTCGGTGGCGGCCGAGGGTGTGGTTGCCTCGTGGAGCGCGGCCTTCAGCACCGCGGCGGTGTCGGAAGCCGTCTTGGTGGCCGTGGGTGTCACCAGCGAACCGGCGCTTGCCGTCTTTTCGCCGACGTTCCCTTTGATGGTGCCAAGTACTGTAGAGAGCTTCGTCATTTGCCGTTTTCTCCGTATCGAGGGCGGCTACCTTGCTGACAAATCATAGGTTGCACGTGAAAAAAAACCAAATCACGTACAAGCCAGTTGTCCGAGGTTTTCCGCTGTGGTTTCAAAATCCAGTTCGAGGCCGCGAACGCTATCCACTGTACCGCAAGCCTGCGCGTTTTTGATCGCACTGGCACACAGAGAAGCGTATTTGTTTTGTGGCGCCGACTGGGAGGACTCGATGAGATGAGCGACTACGCCGCTCAGTGAAGTATCCCCGCCAAACTTTGGCGCGAATTCCGTAATGTCTGGAATGTTGTAGCCCTCGTTGGTTTGGATCTCTTGACCAGGGCGTTTAGGTAGCCACTTGGCGCCTAGTGCAGCGGCTCCAAGGCCGACAGGCAACTTGAAACGACGCATCGAAGGGAATGCGGTCAGTAGCTTGTAGCCGCCCAAGAGCATTGCAGACCCGCCCACCATCTTGCGAAGGTGCGCACGCGTGACTGCATCACGCGCGTCGAGGGCTGCGCCCCGGGTGGTTTGCATTGTCTGCCCAGTTCCTGGATCGGTGTACGACATCAGGTCGGTGGTTGGGGCCTCGTTGGGACGGACCCCGATACCTTCCGGCACGAGGCGGCGGTACAGCATCTCACCCACGTACGCCCTCTTTACCACGTAAGGCGCGAGCACTTTTTCGAGGTCAGCACTGATCTTTTCGGAGGAAACATCGAGAACGCCCATTTCGAGAACACGTTCACACAAGGAAGGCGAGGCCTCGAACAGGTCGTAGACGGCGGGCAAAAGGGCCGCGGTCTTCTCGAGGATATCACCGAGGATGACTGGACGCCCCGCAAGATTCGACACCATGTACTCGATGAACTCGGCGTCCTTGAGGGCGATTCCCAACGACGTTGTCGTCGAGAACACCTCCGCTGCGGAGTGCTTCAACAGCAGGTTCATCGGGAGGGCTGGCGCGTTGCTCAGCTTGTCTCCCGCGTAGTCGCGGAAGTTCTTGATGAGCAGCTTTTCTTTGGAGCTGAGGTTGCTCGAGGACGCAACCGCTTCGCCACGGATGACCTTGTCGATGTCGGAGATTTTGCGGATTGCTGCGCTCTTGTCGTCGAGTGACGACACGATATCGCCCAGTTCCGCGCTTGTGCGAATCTCGTAGACGTCGGCAACCTTCTTGAGGGTGTACCCGTTGCGGTCCGCGGGGCGGATGACGCGCGAGATGTCAAAGAACGACGCGTCCGGGTTGTGGACGTAGTTCTTCGTCCCGTCCGGGTTGACCTGGTTCATCGCAAACTTGACGTGGTCGCAATACTGCGCGCGTGTAGGCGCCTTGTTTCCGCATTGCGAGCAGACGTCGTACTTGATGCGACAACCCATGCTGACCGCAGGGAAGTCGCCATCGTTGACGCGTTCGACCCACTCTGCGTCCTTCTCGTTATCGACGGTGACGAGCAGCTCGACGCGGTGCATGCGTCCGTTCCAGAACGCCTTCTTCACCACGCCCGACGCCTTCGCAGGGTCCTTGTTCTGGTGGTGCTTGAACGCGTGGGCGGGGTTGGTCTCGAACGACTTGTAGTGCTCGACCAGCGTTTGGTGCGGCTCGATCCAATTCCCCTTTCCGTGCTTCGCACGAACAGCTCGTTCTGGGAATCCGTCACCGTTGCGGTTTGGTCCGTACGTCTCTTCGCCGCCCATCGCGAGCACGAGCATGCTCGTCTTGCCGGGTTCCGGTGTGACGTGCTTGATGTAGTCGAGGGCCTCCGACGCCTGCTTGGTGACGTGCGACAGGTCGTACTGATTTCGTCCCGGACCCCACAGGAGCACAGGCTGGATCGTCGACTCCCCTGTCGGGAAGTTGGTGTCCAGTTCGATGATCTTCCTCATCGAACGAGTTCCTTCAAGAGTGCGGTTCCGTGGATTCGATTGAGGTAGAGGCACTCGGCGAGCGCTGTCTTCTCGCTATCGGCCGATGCGGCGTATTGCGCGGCGATGACGTTATCGAGGAGCACCGCGGCAGCCAGTTTCTGCAGCAACGGATCAGTGCTGAGCTTGATGACGTTCTTGCTATTGAAGTTGCCCTCGGGCAGCGTCAGCTCATTCGTCTCTTCACGTTGATTGGGCGCCATCAAACCCTTGATGGCGTTCGCGCCGCCGAGGCCGAGCGCGGCGATCAACGCTTGGTTGCGCGCGTGGTCAATGGTCCTCTCGGTCTGGTGTCGGGCGTCCCGCATGAGCATGTGGCCGGCGCCGAGCGCAGGCAAACCGAGGCCCACGCCCCACGCAAGAGGCTTGGCGAGGTGCTGCGCCATCCCTTCGAGCCCGCCCTGTTTGAACAGGTCGAATGCAGTGAAGTCAACAGCAGCTTTACGTTGCTCGAGGTCCGCTCGAACGCGCACGTCCTGTGTTTCGGCGATACGCTCCTCGAGCGCCGTCGAAGTGTCCAGTGCTTGTGCGAGCGTGAGGCTCATGATCAGCTCTCCGTAACAGTTGCCAGAGCCGCGATACCTTCTGCGATTTTCGCAAACTCACGACGACGCAGTCGGGCCTTGGCACCGATGATCTGCGCGGCGTCTTTGACGGTGACTTCGTCGACGCCTACCATCGCACCGGCGATCTTGTGGAGGCCTTGCGTCTTGACCGCGTTGAGGCCACGCGGGGAGAAGAAGTTCTCGATCTTGAGGGTCATAGTTATCTCCTGCCCGGTCCGGTATCGGTAACAGCCCGTTCCGAATCAGCAAGGTGTTTGATGGTCGAGTAGTCGGCACCGCTTCCCGACATGACGGCTTGACGGAGAAACGAGCGGACTGCGTTCTTGTCGGTGGAGAGTGTCGGCGCGAAGCGGGTCATCGTGTGATAGGCCTCCATGAGGACCTTGTCGTCCGCCTGCGATAGGACGGCGTCTTCATTCTTCAGTTGGGACAAGATCGCTTGCCGTGCAGCGTTTTGTCCCATGTTCCCTGCCGCCGCGACAGCCTTAGACGCGATGTCTTGCAGGAGCTGCACTCCGATTTCGCCAAGGCCCTTTCCGAAAGAGGTAAGCGCCCCGTGTCCCATTATGTGAAGGGGGTCCTTCTTTTCCCCGAACTCGCGACCGAAGAACATCCGGTCGAGTCCCTTGTTCATGACGTTTCCGATGCCACCCGCCAGGCCTGCGGCAGGAATTCCGGCGAGGCTTCCGAGACCGCTGCCAGCTCCCGCGCGAGCAGCGTCGGCCATCTGAGTTCCCATCGGGTAGCCTGACGATGACGGGCTGAACGGCGGCGACGGGCCTCCGCCGCCGCCGCCGGGCGCCGCAGTCTTCTTTCGTGCCACGTCAGGCGCGAGCTGTTGGTGCGACGCACGGTCGAGCGTCTCACGCACGTCCCGATACGTGCCCAGCCCGTGTTGGGTAGCCGCAACAGCGGAGGCGCCCGCAACGAGCGGAAGCGCGAATCCACGCTTTACGGCGTAACGCTGCATGCCGTGTTCCTTCACGCACTCTGCGATCTCGTTCAGGCGCATTGGGACCTCAGGACGGCAATGCCGTGATCGAGTCGTTTTGCTTCGCGGGCGGTTTTGACCAGCTCTCCGAACAGTCGAAGTTCGACGCTTTCCTCGGTGAGGTGACGGTCTTCGAGAGCGGCGACCTTGCGGTATCCCTCTTCCATTTCCAGCGCGGGCATGTCGCGACCTATACGAAGGGCGTTGAGAACTTGAATACCTACTTCATCTCCGTGCTCGGCCAGTGCGTCCTTCTCGAACGCCTCGAAAGACATAGAGGTGTAAAGGCGCTTGAACTGAGTGGCGAGCTTCTCGTAAGTATCGTCGAAGACTATGTCCGCTTGGAGACGCTGGTCTTCTAGGACGCCCGCGAGCTTGCGCGTGCGCATCAGACGTTGACCAGCTTCTTTCGCGGACTCCGGCTTCTTGCTTTTCTTCGGTACCTCGTCGGCGTCTTCTGCGTCGTCGTCGTCGCCGCCGCCGTCCTTCTTGTTCTTCTTGCCGAACGGAGGCGCCTTCTTGGAGGAAGGTGCGCCGCCGGCTGCGTCCATCTCGGGGGGCGCGTCGTCCGGCATGCCTTCTGGCATTCCGCCAGGCATTCCACCGGACATGTCGCCAGGCATCTCTTCGGGGCCGCCTTGCGCACGTAGCGCAGACATCTCGTCAGGCAGTTCATCACCGCCCGGGGCGCCGCCGGTCGGTTGTACATCGACGCTCGGGTCTGCCTCAACATGGACGCCGGTGTTGTCGATGACGATGCGGATGACTTGACGCGAATCGACCGGGTCGAACTCCTGTGTCAGGTCCTGCCCACCCTGAGCCTTGGTGTCCTCCATCATGCGAAGGAATGCCATCGTGTTCGCCGATTGTGTTAGGCGTTCGATTTGGTCTGGGTTCATTCCATTCTGCATCGCAACATGAGCCGCCGCGTCTGCCAGCTTGGCGCGCTTCGCGAGGAACTCGTCGACCACTTGAGTCGCGAGCTTGTCGAAGTCTTGTTCACGCAATGCCGGCATCTAAAACTCCTAGTGGAGAATCACTTCGCCTCGCTCTGCAGCTTCGGCGACGGGTTCGGTTTGGTCGTTGAACATGAGCTTCAGGCGCAGGCCGCCGAGGTCGGGCGCATTCTTCTTGCCAAGGCCCTGTGCGATCTTGGCTGCGGTGTTCATGAAGGAGTGAGCGGCCTGTGCTTCTTTGCTCGAGACAGACGCACCGCGGTGTGCACGACCACGATGATACGCTTCAGTCATTGCGACGTATTGAACTTTGTCAGGGTCCATTTCAGCTTCGCCGCGACCATACAGGAAGGCGAGCTTGTCGATGCCTTCCATGACCGCGATTTGAAGGAGCTGAACGCCTAGCTCTGACCCTTGACGGTCTTGTTCGTATTCGTGGACCCAGCTGAGGATGTCCAATTCATCACGGAAAATAGACACATCGAAGAAGAGGTATCGGTAGGTTTGTGAGACTTCCGACGGGATACGTAACCACCGTTGAATGATGTCGTCAGATGCACGCGCCAAGATCCATGCTTGCATCACTTCACGCTCGAATACGGAAGCGTAGATTTCATGCGCCCATTTGACGAACCCGGTGATTTCTTCACCGCGGCGAATTTTCCAAAGCGCGGCTTCAAGGCCGTGCGTAGGTTCCTCCTGGGCCCGACAGACTTTACGGAAGCGATGGTCTGGATTACGCGTCCGCACTTTCGTACTGTCCCTTGATGGCGTGCGACCCCTGACTCAGTTTGAGCACGAGGTCACCCATCCCTTTGAAAGTAGCACGCAGGCTCTCTTCGAGAGAGCCGAAGGCCTGTTCTCCGATGTCTGTCTTTAGTTCAGGTTCTTGCATCCACAACGAGAGCTGGACTCGCGCGATGTTGTCGAGCGCTTTTTCGAGGTTGGGGAGGTACTGAGCGACCATTTCCTTGACGGCTGGCGATTGCGCGAGGCTCGACACTGCAGCAGCATCGAAAACGTCATCGCTGTTTAGCGCACCGGCCATTTCCAGGAACTGTGGATTTACTTCGGAATCCAACGCGGCGCTGTTGGGTCCGTCCGCGCCCATCGTGGCCATTGGAGGAGGCTGCATCATCGACGGATCGCCACCCGCCATCGACGGGTCCATGCCCCCCATCGACGGGTCGCCGCCCATCATCGAGGGGTCCATGCCGCTCATATCCTGCGGCAACGCGCCGCCGGGCGCGGCCATCATCGACGGGTCACCGCCCATGCCGCCGCCGGCCATCGGGTCCATGCCGCCCATGCCGCCTTGGGGCATGCCGCCGCCGCCGCCGGCCATCGGGTCCATGCCACCCATGCCCATTCCACCCATTCCACCCATGCCACCGCCGGGCGACGGTTGACCGGTCGCGAGGTTCGCGGACGGAGGTGGGGCCCCCATCATTTGGTTCTGAACGGTGGGGAGCATCGGAGCGCCGCCTGCGATCTCGTTCGCACGCATGGTGAGCGCTTGCAGCATTTGCTGCTTCTCGACGAGCTTCTGCATCTCCTGCTGGATGTGCTGGTCCATCTCCGCTGCTGCCATGTCCGTCGGAGACGGCGGAGGCGGTGCCGGCGGAGCCATGCCCATCGACGGATCTCCGCCCATCGACGGGTCCATGTTCGTATCGCCGCCACCATCCGACGGCGGAGGGCTTCCGCCACCGCCACCGCCACCGCCACCGCCACCGCCACCGCCACCACTGCTGCTGGCGCCGCCTTCGGGCTTCTTCTTCGCGGGCTCCTTGTCCTTGTCCTTCTTCTCGCCGCCGCTCTCGCTGTCCTTTTTGTGCGGCCAGCCCAGCTTCTGCTGCGCGAGCGCGAGCTTTTCGCCGGAAGCGATCCAGACGTCGACACGACGTTCGGTCGCGGCCTTCTCGAGGAGCTTGTCGGCGATCTCGACGGGCAGGATGTACACCGAGGCCAGCTTCTTCAACGCGGGCACGCGTTCGAGGGACGCGGCGCCGTCGATCGAGAACATGCCGGAGCCTGCGTTCTTCACGGCGATTTTCTTGGCGCCTACCGAGGCGAGGGCCTGGTACGCGTCCTTTGCAAGGTCGTGCACCGAACGGAAGAACGAGCGCGGCTCGAGGTCCTCCTTGAGGGGAAGCCAGGCGTAGTCGGTTGGCAGGTACGCGATTCCCGAGTCCTTCGGAGTGGTGATCTGTCCGATCGCACCGCCTGGTTGCGTGATGAGCGTCTTGTCGTGATATCCGAAGAGGCCGGTTACGACGATTCGACGGACGTTGTCCGCACCAGTCGATACCGACTTGATTTCGATCGGACACGTCGCCTGGATGGTGGACCCGCGCTGACGGATGAACACACCCTTGCCGGGACGCGGCGCGCTCTCGCCATCTCCGAACACGTGCTTGTACAACGTGCTTCCAGAGATTTCGTCAATTGCCGAGGGCTTGCCTGCCAGCGTACTTGCCTGCATGTGCGCGCCGTTCGGGAACAACGCGAGGTATCGGTCGTTTCCTGTGTACTTGAGGCGGCCGTTGTCGTGCGAGCGGCCACGCGGCATGTCGTGTCGGTCGTACTTGCCGGTGTGAAACAGGTCGATCGGGTTGGGGACGACGAGGGCGGGCTTCTCGGTTCCGTCAACGTGGAATAGTACGTAGACGCCGGGTTGGTTGGGTTCAGTCCACGTCTCGTGGGTTTGTTCTTTAACTGCGAGGTTTCGCTCCGTGCGGGTGTCCTTGGCGGCGTATCCCTTCAGACGAACACCTGCGTAGGCTTCGGCAGCGTTATCGCCGAACACCCGCTTGAATTCGGCGGGCTTGGTGTCCTTGTCTGCGATCCACAGGGCGCCTCCATGGAGTTGCTTCGCCGCTGTTTTTTCAGTCTGCAGTTGCAATGCAGCGGTCAGCGCCTTCACGCCGTAAATACGTGCCGCGGTCTTGAGTGTTGCCGGGCTCTTATCGAGCGCTTTTGCAAATGCTCGTTTGACGCGGTTGGGTGCCTTGTGGATGAAATCAAGCAAAACGAGTTTTGGTTCGTTTGCGATCTTCTCGCCGATGTCCTTGTTGAACACCTTAGCGACATCCTCGGAGAGGGCTGCGTACGAGAAGCGCCCAGTCAACGGCGGAACTACAACGTTGCGAATGTCGACGTCGGTATTCAGGGTTTCGGGCGTTTTTACGCCAGTACCCATCACGGTCAACGAGGTCTTGTCCAGTTCCTCCAACCATTGCTTCGACAAGGGGAGAAAGATGTTGAGCGCTTTGTGGTAGACCAGCTCGAGTGGCTTGATGTTGTTCTCGCTCATCACCACAGGGATGTAGAGAGGCGCGTCGTTACGCATGACGATGAACGCGCCGATTCCCATGCCGCGTTCGATGTCGGTATCGAGGATCTTGAACGTCACAACGTCTTGCACGATGTCAGGCAGTTTTGACATCAGAACGTTGTAAGCCATCTGCGAGAAGCCCTGCTCGAACAACTGAGTTGACTGGTCAACTCCGGCTCCCGCCGCCATCTGAAACTGCTGTGTCTTTGGGCTCATGCTCGGCATGTGAAAGGCCTTTCAGAGAGGCGTAGAAACGACCTTGGGGACCTCAGCGCTCGCGGTGGGTAGCGAGTTGAGTTCCCTGGTTTTCTTTGCCTTCAACGATGCCAGAGTTGGCACGGAGACAAACGCGGTTTTGGAAAGGGCCGCTTCAATGAATTGGATGCCCGCGAGACGGGCTCGACGGCTGAGCATTGAAGCGGCCTCCTGGCCAGACCGCTTACGCGGCCGGTGTGATCGATGCCGAGATGCGACGGACGAAATCGAGAAGGGACGCTTCCTTTTTCTCCTCGTCCTTCTTCTCGTCCTTGTCGTCGTCCTTCTTGGCGAACGGGAATCCGCCGCCGTCCTTCTTTTCCTCGTCCTTTTTCTCGCCGCCGCCGTCTTCCTTCTTGGCGTCGATCTTCTCCTGGATGAACGCGGGCATCTCGGCGACCTTGCGCTGGTTCGCGTTCTTGCCGTCGTACCCTTGGTAGGCCGCAGCTGCCGCGGGACCACGTGCCGCAGTTTTATCCGCGGCCTCCTTATTGAGGCCGACCAGATAGTGCGCCTTCTCCATCTGGGTCATGCCCATGCAGGCCCGGACGTGCGCGACCTTGCTGTCGTCGTTGAGCGAAGCCGGCAGGTGTGGAACAACCTCAGCTGCTGTTTTCTTGAAGACCGTGAGGTACGGGTCTTCTGACGCCGCCTTGCCCGAGTGCTCGATGACCGAGTTCGATCCGGACGGCGACTCGCCCGGTCCATTCGGGTGCGGTGTTTCACGGCCTACGACTGCGTTGCTGCTGACCTGTTCCATCAGCTCTCCCAGGCTGCCTTGGCTGGGCAGGACTGCGTAGCCTGGCGGACGTTGCGAAGCGTCCATCTTGCCCTCGGCAGTGGTGGGCTCGGTGTTGCCCTTGTCGCCGCCCATGATCGTGGTGCCCTCGGCGACCTTCTTGATCAGGGCCTCGAGCGTCGCCGCCGACTTCGACGCGTCGGTGATCGAGTTCGAACCGGCCGGCGACTCCGACGGCGCGTTCGGTTGCACCTGCTCCTTGCCTACAGCACCGGGACGCGTGTCCACGGCGGTGGAGCCAAGCGAGTTCTCCGCGTAACCCGGCGGACGCTGCGAAGCGTCCATCTTACCCTCGGCGGAGTTCGATTCCGAGTTCCCCTTGTCACCGCCCTCGATGGTGGAGCCTTCGGCGGCTTTCTCCATGAGGTGGATGACGTGTGCATGTGCGAGTTTGCCCAGGTCCTCGACGGAGGCAACCTTCATCGACACCGAGGCGCCCTTGTAGCCTTCGGCCGCGAGGTGCTTCGACGCCTCGATCACGTCGTTCGCGATCTTGGTCGTGGTGTTTCGATCGGGCTTGGCCGGATCGAACTGGGTGTGCTCGGCGATGTAGTCCGCGATTTTGGTCGCAGAATCTTCGTCGGGAAACGCAACGTGACCGCTTTGGATCAGCGCGTTTGTGACGCCTCGAACGTATGCCTGCTTGAACATGTTGTCGTCTCCTCGAGCCGTCTGAAAGCGGTTGTTCAGCTGTAAAATAGTAGGTCAAACCCCTCGGTTACACAAATCAACCCAGGACGTTCGCCTTACTAGCGCCTGTAGCCATCGGTGCAGTTGGAGGCGTCACAGGCTTCGGCATTGCAGACGGCATTGCGGTCGCCGAAGACTGGGCAGGGTTGAGCGACGGACCACCCGTTGCACCCCTGATCATGTTCGCGATTTTCTCGTCGAGAACACGAAATTTATTGAGCGCGGATCGAGCGCCTTCGTCATACGCTTTTTTTAGCGTCATTGGTAGACCTCTTGTCCGTACATCAACGGGTCGAGTTGTTGCGGCTCTGGCGAGCTTCCGAGGATACGACCAACCCCTTTACCGAGGGAAGCTCCGCCGCGCGCGAGAAGAGGCGCTCCAAGCGCACCAACTCCAGGCATTCCAAAGCCCATTCCAGCGGCTCCGCCGATCGCACCCAATGTGTTAGATAGCCTGCCCTCGTTCGGGTCACCGGCCTCGCCCTTCATGGCTTTATATACGCTGTGACCGGATGCGACCGTACCGGCTCGTTGGAGCCAGCCCATGACTTGAGGCAAGCGCTGACCGGCAGGACCTCGTTCGACGGAAGGCCAAAATGCTGCCACGGGGTCGAGTACACCACCGCGACTAAAGGTGCTCCGTCCCTGTTGGAATGCTTTTACAGGGCTACCAAATAGAAGCTGCGGAACAGAGGAGACTGCGTTCCACGCGCTACGACCGAAGTTTCGTGCTGCGCCCGCGGACACAATCGCTTCTTTGATGCCGAAGCGTTCACACGCTTCTTTTACACCAGCAAGGTAGGCGTCTTGCAGCATCAGTAGTGCCCTTCCGACCCTTCGCCGAACTCCGTGCCCGCTGCATACGCGGGAACGGGATGAGCGCCGTGTATATCACTTACATCACCTCGATGGGCGCCAGCAAGGAGAGACTCCTTCAAGTAGCGATGCCCTAGGCGCGCCATCCAGTCCGGGTTGAGCAACGGGGTGCGTGAAGCTGCGCGCATGATCGGAACAGCGCGGGGTCCGTTTTGCACGACGGCGACGTTTGAAATTCCATGCTTGATTAGCGTGTCTCGCATTGACGCGGTCAGGTGAGTTCCCGCCGTAAAGTGCAGCGTGTTCGCGGCGAGTGTTTCACCCACAGCATCATCAACGGGAAGCTGTCGCTGGTGGGACGCAAGCGACGCAGCGAATCGGTTGTAGTTAACAATGTCCCCTTTGATGAAGCCGTGCGAATCGTCCTCGCCGGGGTCTTCGATGGACACGTGGTTGAGCACCGAGCGCGCCAACGTTTCGATGTGGCGTCGGTCGATATCAGCGCCTGACCGTTTGTAGACATCGTGCAAGGTGTCGACGAGGTAGCGGCGTCCTTCGCCGAGGCCCTTGTGCCGCACGACTTCGTCTGGTTTCGGAACACCGTCGGTGAGGGTATCGCCCGCTTCCATTTCTTGTCCGACGTGAACAAGGACGCGGAGGTCGGGCGGGACGTAGTGACGCGTCTGGTCGACCCAGACGTAGTTGCCGCCCTGCGCTGCTTTCTCGATCTTCGCGACCTTGCCTGCGTGGTCGGCCAGGGTTGCCTTGTGCAGGAACGACTGAGGGACCTCGAGGATCTGGCGCACGCCTTTGATGCCTTCGGGGCGTTTGGTATCGGCGTCCGACGTGGTGATTCGACCGCCGTGCTTGGCGTTGAGGGAGAACTGGGTGAGTGGCTCGGATAAGGCCTGTGCGGCGCGCATACCGACGTTGGTTCCGATCGCGTGAGCGTGCCCGGTCGACGACAGCCCTTGGCAGCGCTGACAGATGCCGTGCGGAGCTTCGCAAGTCATCGGGGATCGAACGATGAGTGTCGCATCCCCCAGGCGTTGAAGAACTTGCGGTGTCAAGAGGGTGCCGGCGGGTGCACTCGCTGCTTGTTTCGCTAGGTACCGATCTACCGCGTGAGCGTCACGAGCTTTCATGGCGACGCCATTAGTCGTTTTGCAGTCCGGCATCGTGATGAGCTTGTCGCCCATGTTGTTGATGAGGATCTTAGCCAAGTCACCCGGTTCCACGACCGAGATGTTTGACTTGATGGCGTTGATGCGCGCCTCGTTGCCGGCAACCCACGCGTCTGAAGGTTTCAGGCCTTCTGCATAGGAGTGTGCGATGAACCAAGGGACGATGCGGTCTCGTTCATCACGCGCAAGAACAGGCGCTCCGATGATGCGCATCAACTGAGCGGCGTTACCACGACCGCCCGAGCGAACCATCTCACCCATCGTGCCCGTGTTGTCTTTGGTGTGTCCGAGCATCGCGTTCTGTGCGTCGAGGAGAATCCTCTCCCGTCCGTGCGCTGGAGCCTTGTTGAACTGCGCGAGGTACGGCGAAACGACGGCATCGCGCGTTTGATAGTGTGGCGCGATGTCATCGAGCCCCACGGATATGCCTTCTAGCGTCGCGATTTCATCACCCAATCGTTTGAGCTTGGTGACGATGTTCGGATACTGGTCGGGATGCTTCTTGGCGATGTCGACTAGAATCTCATTGAGTCGTGATTTTGTCAGCGCGCCGCGCCCGCGGTACTCTGCAGGCAGGATGGCGTCGACCATATGTTCGCCGAGGGTCGTCAAGGCGACGTCCTAGAACTGCCCCTGTTGTTGTTGGAGCATCTCCTGCTCCTTCTTTTTCTGGTGTTGTTGGTAGAGGAGACCTCCGCCTGCGGCTAGTCCTATCGACGGAGCCAGGCTTTTGAGGTTTCCGACTGCTTGAGAACGGTGGGCTGCGCGACCCAGTTCGAGGTGGCTGGGGTCCAGGCTGCCTTTGAAGTCAGGGCTGAGTTTTCCGCCCAGTCCGCCGCGTGCGTTGTTAAACAGATTCCGGCCAGCGTTCATCTGGCCTTGTCCGAACGATCGCATTTTCGGGATCAACGAGGACAACATGCTGGTCGGTGCGGCCGCTGCTAGTTTTTCCGCGTCGACACCAAAACGCGCGCACGCAGCCAAAACACCTTCTGTCGCCATTTGGGTGAGCATCAGACTGCACCTTTGCTGCAGTCCATCGGACTGCTCCATGCAACCGAACGAGTCGTCGGATCGCGCTTCGCGTCCGATTCCATTGGAGTCTTCGGCGTGCCTAGCGACTGCAGCATTGCAGCAAGCAGTTCGGCCGGTTGATCAGGCGATGCCTGTGGTTCGAGGGGTTCGCTGTTCGCCTGTTTGAGGGCCTTCACACGCGGTTTGAAGGCTTCGTCCAATCCGTGGTATTGCCTTTTTGGGATCTTGAGGCGGATCTCTTCGGCCGCCTGCTTGAAGCCAAACCGTGCGAGGGCCTCTGCGACGCCTTCGTCATAGGCTGTTTTCACCGTGGGTGGCACGTTGGAATTATAGGCGAACCGTCTCGAGATTACTTGGCAATCTCGACCGTGTCGGCCAGGGAAACATCCCCATGGTGGTAGGCGTTCAACGCTTCCTCTTTCGAGGAGAAGAACCTTGTGGCCTTGTCCGACTTCGTGCCGGTAGCGCGGTGGAGGCCGATGATTGCCTCCATGTCGGGGGCCACGTTCAGCTGACCGGGACGACGGTCGTTGAACAGCAGATGGGAGAGCGTCATCCGCTTGACATCTTCGATTGCGGCTTGGGTCACGGGAGCATGGATCTGCATAGCGTCACCGTCGTAATCGGCATTTGTTCCGCGCTCTGCGAAAGGGTTCAACATCAGCGTCTTGCCTGACGTCATCTTCGGATACGCGCCGATGATGTTGAAACGATGAAGCGAAGGAGCCCGGTTGACCATGACCGGACGCTCCTTGGATTCACTGAGTAGCTCCTGCCGTGCCAACGGGTTCTTTTCCTCTACCATCTTCTGCGCGTCCAACGCGGGGTATCCGCGCTTGACCAAACGACCGATGACGAACTTTCCGTACATGCCCCAAAGCATGTCTTCAGGTACGCCGATTTCGTCCATCGACAGCGTAGGGTCTGGCGCGATGGTTGCGCGGCCCGATACGTCCTGTTGCCGCTTCATCAATTTGCCCTGGAAGAAACCGCTCCCGGGGCGCGTACCTGTGATCATCGCGAGGTAACCCTTGGCCTCGCGCTTTTCGGTGGTCGGGCTCACCGGGTCACCAACACCAAACACAGCGCTCACCGCGTCGTAGAGGTGCTTGCGCGGTGCCTGAAGTTCGTTTGAGGGTAGTACACCCTTTACCTCATGAAGTTTTTGATTCGCAAGGAAGGCGTCACGGTAGAGGAGATTCGCATCGCCAACTTGAAGTCGCCCGTCCTTGAGGGGAAGGATGGGGCGAATCATCGGAGGGGTGACGGGGATCTTGGTGAGCACGTACGCCAGGTCTGGTGACAGCTTGTGCGATTGCAATGAGTTCAGGTACTTGATCTGTTTGACGACGTCATCGAGTGCAGCGCCTTTGAGGGTTCGGCTGCGGTCGCGCAGTTCCTTCAAACGGTCGTCTACGTTGATTCGTGACAGCTCCTGTCGAAACCACGCACCGCCGTGTTTATCGTGCAGCTCGTTGAACTCCTTTTGTGTTAGACCGAGAAGACGACGAACGGGCTCCTCGAACACTGGATTCACCAGCGGCTCATGCAAATCGACATGAGACCATTTCGTGCCGCTCATACCCCCCGTAGTTGCCGGATCGAACATGCCTCCCGTCTCCGGATGGAGGTCCTTGGCACGAATCATCTTGTGCGGCTCTTTGAGAGCACCGGACGACATTTTGGTGATGTCATTGTCGGTCAAGGGTCCAAGGGACAGGCGCGATCCTTTTTTCGAGACTTTGACCCCGGCACCCTCGAGCATCGTGAGGAACTTGTCGTAGGCGAAGGGCGTCTGCGGTGTCGGGGTCGGAAGACCTAGCTGAATCGCACGCCAGAACTCGTCGTTCTTTTGGCTCTTGAGAGACGCGGCTTCTTTCAGGACGTTTCTCGCGTTGTGCGCGACGAGGCCGTCGAATTCCATCTTGCCGATGGCCTTCGCGCCGTCATCGCCACCGCGAGCGGGTTGCTGGTTGAAGTCGTAACGGTCTGCGCCGTGGCTCGACCAGTTCGAATCGGTGGTCTTGAACAACTTGAGGATGTAGCTCTTGCCGACGAACACCTTCGGAATGTGTTTGTTGGTGACTGGATCGAAGATGGTCTCCTTGTCCGACAGGCCGTGCTTCTTCAGCAAGTCCTTGGCGTACTGTACGTTGTCGTGCGGTGCGTAGTTGTCGACTGCGATGGGCTTCCCGGTGTGCGCCGCGACCTTGCCGAGCGATGCTTCGATTACCTGGGCGGGGTTGATGCGCGAGATTATGCCGGCTGACGTGAAGAGCAAATCGATGGGACGGCCCTTTTCGTCTTGGACCATCTGGTGGTCGGGGACGATCTTGGCGATGACGCCTTTGTTGCCGTAGCGACCCGATAGCTTGTCGCCGATGTTGATTGTCTCTTCAGTCTTCACGGTGACGGTGATGCGGTCGCCTGTTTTGGCGACGTCGATGACCTTGCCCGGTCGATCGTGGCTCCACGTCTCGACCTCCTCCGAGAAGGGCTTCACGAGCGTCTTGGACAGGCGCCCGAGTAGAACCGAGTTGCCTGTCATTTGATTGGGACGAACCGCCACGATGAGCGGATCGTGCGGTTGCACGTCGGCGCCAGGACGAACAACACCATTATCGTCGAGGTTGTCGTATTGCTTCGCGGTGTACTTGTTTCCGAAGTACGCGCGGTGTTTTTCTTTCTTAGTCTCCACACCTCCCGAGAGGAGCATTATGTGCTTGTACATGTGCTCCGACGTCAGACGGCGAGCAGCTCCTTCAGATACGACGATGCCGTCGTTCGTGTTTAGGCCTCGGTAGGGCATGTACGCAACGCTCAGGTTGGTCCCGAGCGCGAGCGTGTCGTCTTTGGTGAAATTGGATGAAGCGAGCAATTGACCCGCCGTTACGCGGTCGCCAGCCTTCACTTTCAATTCATTGTGCAGGTACGTCTTGGCCGCGAGAGGAAAATTCTGGTCGTAGTGAAGTTTGATCGTGCCGTTGTTTCCAAGCTTCATGAAGTCCGAGTAGAACTCGTCATCTGCGGCCGTCTTGTGCCGCGTCATCCGTCCTTCGTTGTCCGAGGAGACGAAGCCGTGTTGTTGGTACAGCTTCTTCAAATCGTCCGTCGATGCGCTTTCGTCTTTGAACGGACGTGCACGTAGACGCAACTCGCCCGGGTTTGCCGCGATGGTTTCTTTCAGGAGCGAATGGGCCAATCCCTTTCCACGATGGTTAGGAGCGACGTACATGCTTTCGATGTGGGTGTGGTCACCCTTCGGCAGATAGGACAACCACGCGACGTTCTTCCCTCCGTGGTGAACGTCGACTACGGTACCGCCCGGGTGTTCGTCGTCGGAGCGAGTTGATGTCGCATATCCTTCGGGAAATGCAACAGATCCGTGTTTGGTCTGGTCGGGGGTGATGTGGATGTAATCATCGTCGATGTGCGATACGACGCCTGCGACAGGGGACGTTGGAACGATGAGCTTGGTCATCTCCTTTTCGACCGTCATGTCGGGATTCCACGAGTTGACTTGGACGAGCGGCGCTTCCCGATGGATCAGCGAGAGCGCCTGCGATTGGTGCTTCGACGCCATCAGTGAACGGTTGCCCTGCATGCCGTCGAGAAACGGCAGGAGATTGGTCGTCGGTCCGTAGAGGTCGGAGACGTGGACCACCTGATGCGTCACTTGCGAGGCCGGGACGCGCTGCACGTGACCGTTTGCGAGCACATCAACCATCTTGCCGGGTCGCACATCTTCGTGCGGGAACGCGACGATCGACCGCATGATGTCTTCTGCCTTGACGTGTTCGGTCCGGCCTGTCTTGAGGTTGCGCAGCGTCGAGAACAAGTTGCCTTGCGCGTCTCGACGAGTCGACAGAGCAGCACGGATGTCGATACCCGCTTTGAACGACTCGGGCGTTCTTACCGGATCCATAATTCCGAAGTGAGTCGCGTGGAGATTTCGTGCTTCGAGCGGAATCGCACGCTCCGACGAAATCGCGCCTTCACCGAGCGACGTAACGCGCACGGCGTGGTCGATCAGCTCCATCGGGTTGATCTGCGTCGGAACTGCAGAGAGCGAGGACCCCGTCAAAAACGAATTGACCGAACGTGTAAACGGAGCGGAAGGCAACGCCTTGCGCACGTCTCCCTTGTGCGCCTCCAGCTTGATACCCAGCTTCGTGCGCAGTGCACGCGCGTCGAGGGCGAGCCTTTCCTTGATGAAGTCATCCACGGAGTGAAACGTCTTGAACGCGAGCGAGTCTCGATCGTCGGTGTCGTCGGCGGCACGGTGGACGTCGAGCAACTTCTTCGACGCCGCCAAGATCGCTTGCGGCGATGCCTTGTCGTAGCCATGTCCCAGCGTTGCTCGATTGACATGGGGGTCCATTGCGGTGGTATCGAGATAACCGTGAAGCGCTTGAATTTTCTCTTCAAGCGACGTATGTGTTTGTTGTGCGGGGTGGATGAAGTTGGCGTAGAACTTATCTACGTGTTTCTCGGGGTTCTTGAAGGCGTCTCGGTTGAGAGACGCGACTTCTCCTCCCCAGTGCCCTGCGATGTCTTGGTGCGGAACACCCAAAGCACGAAGTACCGGGTAGAGCGGGATCCTCGTGGTCGAGTGTGTTGGCTGGACGAACAGGTGACCTTTCTCAGGTTCCATGAGGACGCGAAAATTGCTGCCCTTCGATAAGTTGAAGGCTGCTTCGAGGTCCTCGTTTCCACGGCGACGGGTGTACACGCCTGGCTTGGTGCGGATCTGATTCGAGACGCTGTACTCGGTTCCATCGACGATGAAGGTGTGACGCGGGGTGAAGTACGGAAGGTGCAACAGCGTGAAGCCCTTCGCCGTGCTCGTGACGTTGCCTTGTGCGTCTCGAACCGTGATGTCCCCGCGTACACGCTCGTTCAACGAACGTCCTTCGAGGATGGCCTGCTTCTGGTCACGTGACGAAAACTCACGCTCTTCCACGCGGGGGTTCGACAGCTCCACGTTGAAAGCGCGTGCTTTGAGGGGGAACGATTGCATCAGCCCTTCGACGGCTTTACGACGAATATCCGCTCGTCGTGTAAACGAGTCGGTCATGACCGGCGTGGGCGTGTCTGTCATTCAAATTCTCCCGAGGCTCTTGGTAAAAGACAGACTAGCGTATGTAGTCGTTTTCTTCACGCCGGAGGTTCGGTCGACGAGGCCGTTCCAATTTCGTCAGGTAAATCACCACGACGATGTAATCGCCTTCCTTGGTAAAATTAGAATCCTCTTTGCGGATGATACACTTACCTGACAGAGCGTCATTGAGGATGGCCTCGTACTTCGCCGCGTCTGTAGGCATCACCATGTGCTCAACGTGTGCTTGGTAATCGAATTCAGGTACTCCGGCAATTTGCCGTGGGTCGTCCTCGACGACGCGGTGTTCAGGTGGAAGGGGTATTCCGAAAGGGCTCGATAATTCCGAACCGTGCATGGCCTGACGTACAGGCGGTTCCTTTTGCGCTGATTCGATGAGGTCTGCGAAGGATGGAGGGGCGTCGTTTTTTCCCATGAGAACCTCTTACATTACAGGAGGAGGCGCGCCGTTGCCGCTGCCAGCTCCGTCTTGGCCGCCGTTCGCTTTCGCTTGCGTGATCGCTTCGTGGTTCTGGGCCGTCTGTTGGTCTTCCAGACGGCTTTTGACAACAGAGAACATGACGTAGTCCTCGATCTCGAGCGCGTGCATCTGCGACTGACGGGACCCCGGGTCTAGGCCCATCATTTGCTGCACCATTCCGTCGGCTTGTGCAATGACCTGCTGTTGGTCGTACTGCAGCCCCTGTTGACCCATTGCCTGCTGTGCTTGAACTTGTTGCGCGAGGTTGCTCTGGAGTTTTTGGACGTCCTGCTGCATGTCTTGCTGCGCGCGAACGTCATCCAACATTTCTTGGTGTTTGTTCTTGCGCTCTTCTGCGGCATCGACATCAAACGCTTCACCGAGCGTTTTCTTCGACAACCATGGGTCTTGTGGGTTTGCCATTTGGAGCTGTAGAAGCAGCGTTTTTTGTTGAACGTCGTCGATGAACTTGAACGGCGCCAGCTCGACGATTACCGTCGGCCAGCCGAGAAGCTTGGCAAATTTGTCAGTTACCCACTGAAGCAAATCGTTGAGGTCGTTGGTTTGGTGTAGGAGTTGGTTCTCGAGGACGCGCAACTGAATACCAGAGCCCATCGCGGAGAAGCCTCCGTAGATGAACTCCTTCGGTAGACCAAGGGCGGCGATGATGTTGTCCTCTGCCGCCTGCACCTCGCCGAGGGTCATCAGTGCTCGTGCTTGTCCTCCTAGATGTGTTACTTCGGCTGGAATTGGCGACCACATGATGTGGAGCGGGTCCCGGCGCCAACGCTTGACGCTGTGCTTCATCTCGTTTGCCCACTTGTCGAGGGAGATGGTGAGCAACGGGTCTGCGTTTCCGGAGGCGACCTTGGGCGAGACGATGCGCAACGGGACGATGTAGTCGAGCGCGATGGCTTCGTTGGCTTTGCGCAGGACTGCTGCGTAGAAGAAGAGCTTGATCGTCGACGCCAGCGGCGGGAAGCCCCACTGGGCTTCGATGCCTGCAGGGGCGTCCATCTTCATGTGGAAGATCTGGCCCTCGGCGAACTTGAAGATCTTGTCTTCCTTGATCGCCTTGAGGAACTCCATCGGCATCGTGTTGATGACGTGTTTGTTTCCCTTGCTGACGCGGTCTTTCAGTTCCTTCGGAATCGAGTAGTAGTACTCGCTGTGTTGTGTGATGGGGTTGTAGTCGATGTCCATCAGCTTCGGGTCCCACCGAATGATCGACACCTTGTCTGGGCGTGACACCTTGCGGTCTTGTACGGTGCCGACCGTCTTGTGTTTGCACGAAGGACACTCGTACGCAAATTCCAGCTTCTTCAGTTTGAATTTGTAATCGACCGCGGTGATGTTCGTCAGCTGCTTGCAGTGCCCGCACTCCAAGAAGCGAACGAACGGCATGTAGATCGAGAAGAACGCATTGCCGTAAACGAATTTGTCGGTCGCTGCCTGTATCAACCGTCGCTTCGTTTTGATTACTTTGTCGTGAAGGTTTTTGTATTTCTTCTTCAGCGCCTCGTTCGTCGTGTCGTACGTGATGTCTGTGACGGGGTACGTGCAGAACTTTTGCAGTGCCGCGTAGATCTGCGAGCTGTTGAAGTACAGGTACTCACAAAGCTTAAAGAGGTCCTTGAGCTTCCTTGGCGCGAACGCCGTAAGGAAGTCGAACAAGGGAGAACCGTGGGAACTTGTTGGCGAAAACAAGTCGCCGAGGGTTGGGTCATGGTCATGGGACATAGGCAGGGCCTCGCCTGAATTCTAGGCCAGCTACGGCGTTGAAAGGTAGCGCTTTTCCTTAGTTTACGTCGGAACGTTTCAGGTTTATCACATAGACGTGATACCAAAGGGGCTCGGTGAAAGTCATCATCCGCATGGGGAACTCCGGGAACGGCGTTCCTGTTTTTCTAGCTGCGGGGCATACCCAAGATCTTGATCGTCCCTTTGGCGCGACCTGGGACGCAGATCGACACGTTTGGATGTACCCCGCGTACTACCCTGTAGCGACTAAAGTCATCGCTGACTTTCAGGTGTTGGCGACGCGTCTGGACCTCGAGTTTTCGCAAACAGCACAGGACTATATTGCGAGTCTCGATGAGATAGAACGAAAGTACAAAAATAGAGTTTTGCCGGACGCGTTTTCGTTCATTACGGACCCGTACGCACATCAAATAGAAGCGCTTTGTCACGCCTTCTATTATCTGCGGTCTGCAGTGTTCCTTGACCCAGGGTTGGGCAAGTCGAAGATCGCCATCGATCTCCTTCGACTACAACATTTCCTTGGGGAGCGTGCGCCTACCCTCATCCTTGGTCCGCTGGTAACGGTCAAGAACTGGGGCAAGGAGATCGACAAGCACTCGGGAAAACAGCTTCGTTGGACGGCGCTCTTGGGCACCAAGAAGGAGAAGACGGCCGCAGTTGACCGAGCTGCCGCAGGCGAAGTTGACATCCTGCTTCTTACGTATGACACCGCGCGCAATTTCGTAGATGCCATCTATGACAACGTGCCCTACCGAACCATAGTAGCTGACGAAAGTCACCTCATCGCCAAATGGGAGGCGGCACGAAGTAAGGCTGCGCACGAGCTGGGGCAGAAGGCGCTGCGCAAGACCATCATGACGGGGACGCCTACGCTCGGGTCTCCCTTGGACCTCTATGGTCAGTTCAGGTTTCTGGGGGACCACTTCATGCCGGAAAGCATGGTCGCCTATAAACGGCGATTCGTGGAAATGGCGGGACCTAATTCTCATACTGTTATCGGGTATAAGAACCTAGATATCTTGAACGCCCGTACGTTGTTCGTGTCGTTGCGGCGTAAGAAGTCGGAGTGTCTCGACCTTCCTGAGCAAACGCTCGTAGACGTCGAATACGACCTGTCGAGGCACCAAGCGGTTATCTACAACCAGCTGGTATCGGAGATGGCGATCGATATCGAGCTGTTGGTTGCGCAGCTTGGTGGAATGACGACAGACCAGTTGCCTCCGGCGACCGAGCTACCGCATCGCGCGGCGTTGTTGAACAAGTTGCTCCAGATTAGTTCGGGCTTCCTGATCAAGAACAACAACGCCAAGACGCTTTGCAACGACGCCGAAGTTGGAGGTTGTCGGTACCTGTTGGATTGTGTCGCCAACGGCATCAGTCCATACACGGATCGCTGCAAGGTAGCGCCGGAACCGCTGCCTGACACGGTCACGTTGTTCGACGAGAACCCCAAGCTGGACGCGTTGGTCGAACTCCTCGATACCCTGCTCATCGACCCTCCCAACAAGGTCATCGTCTGGTGTTACTACCAGTGGGAGTTGAATCTCGTCGAAGCGCAGCTTATCAGCCAGGGGACGTCGTACGTCAGGGTTGATGGCAAAACAGGCGCGCGGCTGCAGGACAAGGTCGACCGTTTCAACGATGACCCAACGGTTCGTGTCTACCTCGCTCAGATATCGACGGGTGTAGGTATTACGTTGAACGCGGCGCAGTACATGGTTTACTTTGCGTTGACCTATTCACTAGGCCCGTGGTTACAGAGCCTCGATCGAAACTATCGAATTGGGCAAACGAAAAACGTAACAGTTTATCGGTTGTTGGGACGAAACACCATCGAGCCTGCTATCATGCGCCTGCTCGATAACAAGGTGGGCGTAGACCACCTACTTACTCAACGCTTGAGCTGTGTCGTGTGCCAACACAGTTTGAAGTGCATCGCCGAAGGGATTTCGTTGTTTGATCCTGGGTGTGTGTACCCTCGTTCCATCGTTCGACCTGTTGCAAAAGCCCAGCTCATTCAGATCAGGGAGCGTCCATGAAGATCGTGGTCACGTTCGAAAAGAAGGAAATCCTCCGACTTGTCGAGAAGGAACTGAAGGCACAGGGCCTCAAGGTCAAAAAGGACACCGTTCTCGAGTATAAAGGAGCCCTCGAAGTCAAGCTTTCGGTCGAAACCGAAGACGATACACCCTTCACTGCGAAACCCGTCGTACCCACGGAGGACGGTCAATCTCCGGTTACACCGGAAATCAACCCAACGATTTCGGAGGATGACCAAGACATGTCGGGCGTGTTGGACGCCTCTACGAAGCTTGTGCGGTCCGGGACCGGGCTGAAGCGAATCCTGAAACCCAACGAATCAACCGAATTTCCAAGGGGATAGACATGTCGAATGGAATGGAAGAGGTCGAAGACTACCTGGACCCTCAAATCGAGGTTCCGCAAGACGTCGAGATGGTTGATATCCTGCCGCGAGGATATTTGTCGGTTTCTCAATCAACGACCTTCCTCAAATGCCCGCACCAGTGGTACCTTCGTTACATCGAGAACAAGCCGAGCAAACCTTCGGGTCGGATGTTTCAAGGAATCCAAGTGCACGCTGCTGTCGAAAAGATGATGAACACGCGGCTCCTCCTGGGGAAGCTCCCGTCGATCGACGAAGCAACTGACGTGTTCTCGACAGAGTTCGAAAAGACCAAGCCCCTCATCGAGGATTGGGAGGAAAAGGACCCCAGTGTCTTCAAGGACACGGGTGTCCTTTGTACCAAGGTCTTTTACAACGAGGCCGCACCCAAGATGACGCCAGTGTACGTGGAAAAGCCTTTCCACACGGTGATCAAGGCGGCTGATGGAAAGATTCATCTTCCAGTATTGGGGCGCATCGACAGCATCCAGGTGCAGACGCACACCGAGAAGGAGTACCAGTCAATCCGCGAAGAGTTGGTCGACGACTACGCGAAGCAGAAGACCGCGGGGGTTAAGACCCCCGTGTTACCGGACAATCTACGCAAGCCCAAACGTGTCCACGATCTCAAGGTTGTAACGGACAAGTGGTCCGACGGCGATCTCGACAACGATTTGCAGTTCGCTCTGTACGCGGGGGTTGAAAATACGCCCGACGTCCAGGTTGACCAACTGGTGAAAGGACGTGCAAAAGTCGAAAGACCTCGGTATGAGGTATTGAACGGTGTGATCACAGCGAAGACGGTGAAGCACACCGTGAATGTGATGCAAGGCGTCGCGAAATCTATCGCGATGGGCCACTATCCGATGACCGACCCCGGCAACTGGTGGTGCAGCGAGAAATGGTGCTCGATGTGGACCCACTGCCGCGGTAAGTAGATGACGAACCCGTAGAAGAGAAAACAGGAGATTCACAACACATGTCCACGCCGCAGACCCAAACACCCGCAGCCAAGAACTCCGACAAGAAGGCGCCGCCGCCTGTTTCCGACGCGAAGGCACCGACGCCAGCGGTCAAGACCGATGCGCCGCCGGTAACAGCCACAACACCGGCGGTTACCGAGGGTGTGCCGGTCTCTGATACCGACGCGGAGCCCAAGGAGCGTCAGAAGGTCTACATCATCGTCGGCGAAGTACACGAGTTCAAGAACCCTGCGGAGGCGGAGAAGTACCTGAACAAGGACCCCGCCGCACCCAAAGAAAACTACACGGTGATCAAGGGCAAGAAGGTCGAACGCAAGGCCAAGGTTTCGCTGCGTTGAATTAGGTCGGCCACCAGCGGCCTTCCGTCCGCGGCGGGTCGCTGGTGGTCTTTCCAATGGAAAGGCTCCCACATGGACAAGCTCGGTGTCGAAGTAGACGAAAGCCAAACAAAGGAAGCGTCCGGTGAAACCAAAACGACGTGCCCAAAGTGTGGGACCGCGCTCGTCCACCGCACGCTTGTCAACGTCCCCCAGTGCCCAAAGTGCGGCACGAAACCTTTCGAGGGCATTGATGGGACGCGCTAAGGCGCGCACAGGCCTTTCGACTAAGGTGACCGGCGACGTAATCAAACGTCACGGTGGAGTCCGTGCGCTTTGGTTGGCTGTTCAGAACGATCCTGAGCATTCCGTGCAAGACACTGCCGTGGAGTTTTACTACGCCGTAGGTGAGCTGCTCGAGGGGAAATCACTCAACGAAATCGAACTACGGAAGATCGATCGGCGGAGGGTGATGCAGCACATCAAAGAAAGCTGAACATGGCACACAATCTGATTACGCTGTTGTTTGACAGCGTACCCAAACGTAAGACGTTTTGGACGAGGGGGCGTGCGGTTGCTGCAGTATCGATCATGTCTCAATTGATCGCTATTGTTGTTACGAGGAGACCTTCTCTAGCGCCGTTGCAAGTAGCCTTCACAACGCTTCTGGCGCCTTCCGATGTATCAATACCGGAAGACACGTCCCACGACGTGGAACCTATCTTGCGCCGTATTCGGGATTTACGGGCTCGTATGGTTGCCGCGACCGTTCCTGAACAAGACCGAATTCGAGTGCAAATAGAAGCACTCATAGACCTCGCAACCGACCAATCGTAACGATTTACGAACAAGGAAAGCACATGACTGACAAGGACAAGGACAAGGAAAAGGCACGCGTTGCGTTCGGCGATCTCGTTTTCGACGAAGGGCCTAACTGTCGCAAGACCTACACGAACATCGAAGAACTGGCCGCGAGCATGGACGAGAACGGGATGATCCAGGATCTCGTCGTACGTGAAGGGGGCGCGGACAAGGAAGGCAAGCGCAAGTATCCGCTCATTGCAGGTCATCGGCGCTACAAAGCCATCGAGCTGCTTCGTGACCCCGAGTGGTTCCCGAAGGACAAGAGCGGCAAGAAGCTGCCGCGCAAGACTACACCGGCCAGCTGGGCTCAGATCGGCGTCAAGAAGGTGAAGGGCAATACGCAGCAGCAGGCTGCGTTGAATCTTGTCGAGAACCTTCAGCGAGAGAATCTCGACCCGCTCGAAGAGGCGCAAGCGATGCTGAGCTACATCGAGACCTACGAGGTCACGCAGGCCGAGCTGGCGCACAAGCTGGGCAAGTCGGAGCCCTATATTTCGCAGCGTCTGTCGCTCCTCAAGAACACCGCGGCCGAGGTCAAGGAGGCCCTCGAGACCGGGGAGGTGTCGCCGACGCAGGTGCGAGAGATGGTCACGCTTCCGAAGCCGCAGCAGCGTGAAGTCCTCGCGGCGATCAAGGAGAAGCAGGCGGGGGGCAAGAAGATGTCCGTCGAGGACGTCAAGATCGTCTCGGACAAGGCGAAGACCAAGCTCGGCATCAAGAAGGACAAGCCGTCGAAGAAGAAGGCCAACGAGCCGGAGTACGACAACGAAAAGGTCGCCGCCGCCAAGGAGATCTACGAGGGCAAGGAGATCGACATGCGGCCGAAGACCGCAATCCTCGAGCAGCTTGGTGCGCTCAACGCACGTCTCAAGAAGGACAACATCAGCGACGAGACCAAGGCGAAGACGAAGAACTACATCGCCGCGCTCGAGTTCACGGCGGGTCTGCGCGATTCGCTGTGAAGACCCTCTCGCTAGGCGAATATACTGACAGCGCTCTGGATCTTGACGTCGCGCACGTGACTGTAAAGATCCAGTCGCCTATGCCGAGATTGGTCGAAAACCTGAGGACTCTGCGCAAGCTCGAACTCTTGACTGATGAAGTCGTGATGTCGTTGCTTGCGCAGGCTCCGATCGACCCGCTCGGGATCTATGGGGCCATGAAGTACATGGGCGCGTGGGCTTTCTCGCCTCTCGACTTCATGATGGTGCAGATCATCGCCAAGAAGGGTGATTCACCTGTGGCGTTGATGCGCATCGACTTGATGTCGGATGACATCACTTTCATTGCGCTAGAGAAAGGTCAGCTCGTTCAAGTATCCGTGCTAGAAGCGAACTTCATTGCAGAGAAGCTCAAAACTCCTGGGACCACGGAAGAGACCATTCTCCACCTCATTCAGACGCACATGAAGGACGCAATCGACAAGGGACTGCGTAACGCGGCTTAGAAGATGTCAGCGGGCGCAAGCACTGGGTGATTTGACAGATCGTTCTTTAACAGCTTCACGCCGTTAATTTTGATCTGGCGAACACGCTCGGGGCACATATCAAGGATGTTGGCGATCTGTGCGAAGTTGCGCGGCTCATCCTTGATTCCGTAGTAAAGATTCAACACGGTTTGCTCTCGTACCGGAAGCTTGCTGATCGCTTGCCGCAGTACCTTGTTTGCCTGGTTGGTGTCCGCGCTGTTCGCCTCTTCGACGCCCTCTTGTTCGACTGTTTCTTGGACGATGTCGATCGAGACTGACAAGCCTTCTTGATTCCCAGGGTCCATCTTTTTGAGCACCTTCGCTTCGTGTCCAAGGGTTTGGACTACCTTCTGGTAGACCTTGGCCGCTTTGCGTTGTGCTTTCTGTCGATGGGTGGGGACGTGCACCACGGTGTTTGTGGCGTAGTCCTCGTCCGCTATTTCTTTCTGGATCCACCAACCTGCGTAGGTGAGGAATCGTGGGGACGGACGGCGTGTCAGGTCGTACCTGTCCACTGCTTTGAGGAGTCCGATGTTTCCGGCTGCGATGAGGTCTTGTAGCCGTTCTGGGTCTCGTGAGCGCTTGCGCGCCACGGTGATGACGAAGCGAAGGTGACTGTTGACCAGTTCATCGCGCGCCTTCTTGTCTTGGTTTTTCTGCCACCGGAGGATGAGTTTCCTTTCCTCGACGGGGTCGCGCACAGGTATCACTTTGGAGATGGCTTGGTAATAGGCTTGTGCGCTTCGGCTAAGACCATCAGACATTTGTAACGTGCTCCGTTCCGCGTCACGCGAGAGGATGTACTAACCCCAGAGAATCTGTTGTTCCACCTGGGTTGAAAGGTAACAGGGGAGTACGCCGCCTTCAACGTTTCTTTACGTGTCCTTTCCACGTAAACGAAACGCTTCACCTTTTAATTGTGTGAGAAAGGGCTTGCCCCGATGAAATACATAACGATAGAGTCTACTTCCGCCAATCGAGCAGTTCGACGGATTCCCTGTAGGAGGGTTCGATAAGGCATCAAAACGTCAACGGCAAACGTTTTTCCAAAGGCTGAGGAGATTCCAATGGCATCCGACAACAAGAAGAACGACAAGAACGCGGCCAAACCGGTCATCGATGTGCCGTCTACTGAGACGGTCGAGACCAAGGCCGAGACTCCCGCGACGGAGGCGACTACCACACTCACGGTAAGCGTGCCTGCCAACCCACTAGGCATCAAGATTCCGTCCATCGCGGAGGTCGAGGAACTGGAGCTGATCTCGTCCCAAAAACTTGGCGATGTGCGAGCGTTGCTCGACGATCCCATGTTCACGGATGAGGAGCGTAAGAAGCTCAAGCAGCTAGTCGAACAGGCTAACCCTGTGCGCGAAGGCATGGAAGAGGTCAACACCACATGGGCGGTTCCCCGTGTGCAGATCGCGCAGCCGACTACACAGTCTGCCGCCAAGCCCGAGTCGGCGAAGCAGGGCATGCTGTACACCACGACCGGTCGTCTCCTCGAGACGCCGCTCCAGTTCATTCCCCTTAACTTCAACTACGAGAACATCATGTTCAAGCAGGGCGAGAAGGCGCCCGAGTGCTCTGCCCCTGATGCCAAGCTAGGGCAGCCCTATGGCATCTGTCTCAAGTGCCCTCACTTGCCGTTCGGACAGCAGAACGGTGGGCGTGGCGACCAGAAGAAAACCGACTGCCAAAACCAGATCGTCGTCGCAATGTTGGCGTACGACCTTTCAGCGGTCTACATCTGTCAATTCGGCAAGACGTCGCGTGGTACTGGTTCGGCCTTGATGTCGCTGGCCAAGGGCCAGCCTTTCGCGTGGAAACAGAGCTACCTTCTTTCCACCGAGAAGAAGACCGGCGATCTCGGCGTGTACTTCGTCTACAAGATCGAACCAACGGGCAAGGACAACCCCGACAACGTGCTCAAGATTGCGGAGGCGTTCTTCCGTCTCTACTCGGCAAATCGGAAGCGCTTCTTGGGCGACTACTACCTCAAGGCAGGTTCGTCGCAGCAAACAACGGCGCTTGCGGAAGCAGAGTTCGACCGGAACAAGCTCGCCGCGGGCCTGGGCGGTGAAGACGCAGGTGAGCCAGACCTGTCCGCGCCGCCTCCGGCTTCCTCGGTGAGGTCGTCCGGCAAGCCTATGTGACGTTTTACTGTCTCCGTCGTTTATCCTGAGGACCGATTGAACAGGGTGTCGAGGTGTCCTCTGTGGGCCCTAGAAGACGATCCAACTCACTCAGGGAACGACGGAGACAGTTTTTTTGGTTGAATGGTCCGCCAGCTACTACGTGACGCAGGTGTCCACTTCTCTCTTCGGAGGTCTTGTGCGGCACCAAGAAAATCGTATCTCGGCGGACCAACCTTTTTTTGCTCGTACACGTCTCAGGGGAGAACGCCTTGTACAACATCTCGCCGCTTGCAAAGCAATTCTCGCCTTGGTCCATTTCGAAGGCCGGGGTTGCCGAAACCTGCGCTGCGCAGTTCAAGCACAAGTACGTTCTCAAGACAGTCGAGGAATCAATCAATTCGGCTAACACAGTTGGAACCCACGCCCACTCTATTCTTGAGTTTCGTGTAGGAGGTAAGACTAATGTTGAAGCCCGACTGCTCGCTGCCGAGAAGACTCCTCTGACCGGCAACGAAAAAGAAGACCTGCGTGTATTCGACGGGGCAATCGAAGAGTTCCTCGTCAAGTGGGATGGTTTCTGCAAACGGGAACGCGTTCAAACGGTCCTGCTCGAGGCAGAGTGGGCCTTCACCGCGGACGTAAAGAAGACCGGTTTTTTTAGCCCCGACGTCTATTTTCGCGGGAAAGTAGACTTGGGCGCGATCACGGCGGACAAAGATCTGATCGTCATCGACCACAAGTCAGGCGTGTCCAAGGACATTACGTACGGCGACAAGTTCAAGAAGCAGCTCTGGTCTTATGCGGTCATGGCGAGGACAAACATCGAAGGCCTCGCTGGAGTCCGTGCTGGGATCAACTTCCTACAAGGGGAACGGTATCCTCGCATCCAGTGGTTGGATTACATCGATTCGGCACGGATCGAGAAGTTGTTCACGCCTTGGTTGTTCGAGCTGCTCAACAACGTAGCGGAACGTCTCGTAGAGCCGTTCGCGGCCAAGCCTAAGCTTCGGTGGCCGTGTGAATGGTGCAGCTATCGCCCGTCCTGCCCCGACTACCAAGCGATGGTAGAGGAGTCGACGCGTGGCTCGCAAATCTAAAGAACCCGCTGAAAAAAAGGTCCAGTTCTCTCGCCTCAAAGCGATCTGGACGGACCTTACGTTTGGTGACTGGCTCTTGCTGGTTAGTGACCTGTGCCCGGAGGCGGGATTTACTCGGTCCGGTCCGCACATCAAGGGGCGGTGCCCGTTCCACGATGACCCTGGTCCGTCGTTCGTCATTACCCCCGGCAAGGGAATGGTGAAGTGCTTCGGTTGCCACAAGTCATTCTACGATCCGATCAAATTCGTCGCTGCGCTTACCGCTAAGTCTAAAGGGCAGACTTGTAGTTTCGGGGACGCACTGCTGTTCATGCGCAAGCGGTTCGGCCTCAAAGGGTCCATTCCGGAAGCCCTCTTCGAGAAAGTCCGAGATCACGAGCAGTACCAACGCACCAAGAACACCCTGTGCAAGTTCTTCTGTGACCAGCTATTCGAAGGGTTTGCTAGTTACAGCAAGGACCCCATAACAGGCTCTGTAGAGATTAGTAACAACCTCCGGTACGTTGTGCCGGGTATCGAGTATCTGTTGTCCCGCAAACTAGGGGAGTACGCCCCTAACGAAGTTCGCCCTGCGTCCGAAGCCGACGAGGAGGACAAAGAGCATGGGCACAAAACAGATCCACACGGCATTTGGCACATCATCACATCACAGCAGCTGATGGGCGTTCTTCCGCCGATTGCGGAGGTCTCGAACAAGTTCGGTAAGGACTCTGAGGAGACCAAGTTCTTTCAAAGCTACTTCTCGGCGTACACACAGGACCCAAAGTTTCTCGGTTTCCTCGTCTTCCCGTTGCACGACGAGCCGGACTCCGTGTGTCGTTTCAAGTTGCGCTGCCCTTCCCGTGAAAAGAAAGAGATGTTCTTCGTAGACGACGCCTACGAGGCTGAGATGAAGGGCTTCCGTGGTTTCTACGGACTTCACTACTACCGCACGATGTTGGGCGTTCAGTCAATTGAAGGAAAGAGCTACGCGGATACTGCGCGCCTTGTAGAAGGAGAATTCGATGCCCTTGCCTGTATCGCGCAACAAATACGCCGTCAATCTGACGAGTTCATCGCATTCTCGCTCGGTGGCGCTTCGGTACAGTCACTCGACCCACTGGTTAACTACGGAATCACCAAAGCACGCATCGTCCAGGACCGCGATCGAGGGGGCGACAACATCGTCCAGAAGTGCGCCGAGAAGACAACGTCCGATAAGTTGACGATCACCGTCTTCAATTGGCCCGATGAGTATGTGCAGTGGCGTGATCCTGCAAACCCCGACAAGCGTGTCAAGGACCCCGACGAAGCCATCTCGTGCGTCGGTTATCCCCGTTGGGCTCGTTATGTCAACACCACCGATTGCTATTGGCACTTGCACGAGTGGTGCTTCGACCAAGCCTCCAAGGAGATCACTCGGGTCGATGCAGACGACGTTCGACAACGGAACCGTGTAGCAACCGAGTGGGGCAAACTCCTGCGAGGCGCTCAGGAGTGCAACACGTTCTGCGACGTCATCGAGAAGCACTTTGGGCTCGAGAAGTCGATCTTATTCCGGGAGATTCGAGCCAAGGATGAAGACGAGGAAGCGTTCATCGAGCGCACCTGCGACATCCTCAAAGAACACATCCACTTCATTGGCATCAAACACGCGGAAGGACGGAAGCGACTTCTCGTGGTTTGGATCAAGGCGCTGCGTCAGATGGACGAAATCGTCCTCAACGACGAGAAGTCCATCGAGACGGTGTTTGCTCGGTACTTTGGTGCGTTGTACGAGTTCGTGCGTGACAAGATTGGTGACCCTGCTTTCATGTCTACTGAAGGCGAAGATTCACTCTTCGCCATTTCCGTGCGGGTGAAGAAGTACCGCGAGTATCTCAATTTCGCGCTCCTCAAGCTCGCACAAGGCCTGCCGTCCATGGATAACGCGCCCACCAAGGCGCAGGGGCTGCACTTCATCTCACAGGCGGATGGCGAGATGCACTCGTACATGGTTAACGGGCGTGACGTCTACCATCTCGTACACGGTGAGGAAGCGAGGTTCGAGACTCGCCTTCTCGACGGTCCTAGTGATCGCGGCATCATCTTCGACAACAACGGAGAGGCGTGGCTTCACTCCGTGAAGAAGGCTGACCAGATTGAGGAGGCAGACGTCGATCTGACCGATTTGTTTTTGCGCGTCCGCGCGATGCTCGAAGGGGGTTGGTCGTTCAAGTACCAGCAGCTCGACTGCACGTTCTTGGCGCTCTACATCATGTGCTTGCCGGTGATGACGGTGTTCACCCGGCAAACCGCGGTCATGTTCAACGCGGAGCACGCGTCGGGAAAGAGTCGCATTACGTCAGGCCTCATCGGAGGCACCAGCTTCCCGCGTATCAACATCGTGGCGCACGCACTCGCGATGCAGGGCTATACCGCAGCGTCCATTCGGCAACAACGGAACAACAGTTCTCTGACGCTCTGCCTCGAGGAGTTCGAGGACTACGGCACCAACGACGCGAAGTCACTGACTGTGCGCAAGGTCCTGGAGCTGTGTCGCGACCTGATTTCGGAGAGCGCGGTGAACTGGTCGATCGGTACGACGAGTGGTGAGAGCCGCACGTACCACCTCCGCTTTCCTCTCATTGCGTGTGCGATTAGACCGCTGCGCGATGCTGCATCGCTTTCACGATTCGTCAGCTTCGAGTTGGTCAAGGACGACACCCGCATCGATCCGGTGATCGCGTTGGTCGATCAGTTCGGTGACACAGGCATCCGCAACACCCGCCACGAGCTGGCCGTCGGCCTCTTGCGGCACATGCCCGCGATTCGCCGTATCCAGACATCTATCGAGAAGGAGTACTCCAGTAACAGCATGATGCCTGCTCACGTTTCGGCGCGCTTTCGCGAGGCGCTTTACCCCGCGATGGTCATGCTCCGCCTCATCGAAGAGGACTGCGTACGGCGCCATGGACGACGGAACCCTGCCATTCCGCAGTGCCAGCAGTTTGGTTACGACTTCGCCGAGACGCGCAAGGATCAGCTCGCCCGGCTTAAGACCACGTCTGAAAACGAGCAGGTATTTGAGTCGATCCTCAGCTCGGGCATCCAAATTCAAAACTCAGATGAGCGCGTTTCCAACGTTACGACCATTCGCGTGATGCTTGCTGACATAAACAAACTCGACGACGTCAACAAGACCAAGAAGGGCGTGTACATCGACAAGCAGATGGAGTGGTTGGTGGTCAACTGGATTGAGGCAACTCAGGGCGTGCTCGCTAACACCAAGTACAAGAACGAAACGCCGACGTTTCTCAAACAAATCAGCGAACGGTCTCCCTTTCACATCGCCAACGAAATGGTCAAGCAGAACAAGGTGCTCGAACGTCTCGTCGACGCGATGGGCCCCTGTCAATCGCTTGAGCTGATTAGCGTATTCAACGTCAAGCACATCCTCGAGGCTGCCCGCAAGAGCAGGGAAACGGCACTTGCCACACCTACTCAAGCCGTTCCGGGTGTCCCTGCTCAATCCAGCGATAAACCTGAAACAATTGATGATATGGTCGTTTAGAGCAAACCATGGCGGGTAAAAAAGTTCAGCTGCCGTTGTTTGATGTAAGCGATGACGCTTTCGCGCCTGATTGCCAGACGGCAGGACAGAAGGGGATGGCCTGTTCTGGTTGCGCACTTGAACGCAAGGGTCGCGTTCCAGGCTCAGGTGCCCCGGGTGAAGTCGACATCATGTTTGTGTCGGAATCCCCATCCTCGTGGTCGGTGAACAACAAGGAGGTCTTCTACGGGCGTGGCGGACGTATCATTCGCCAGACGTGGAAGGACCTTAAGCTCCTCGACGAGAAGTCCGGCGGGCAACTCAAAATGCGTCACCTACGTAAGTGGGACACGTACGCAGTGCAATGCCAGGTGGAAGAAGGGCGAGATCAGACCGCGACACTACCTAAAGCAGTCATCGACCGCTGCTCGGTGTACTTGCGCAGCGCCATCAAGAACAAACGCCCCAAGGTCATCATGGTGATGGGTTCGAACGCTCTCAAGGCGCTCGGCTACAAAGGGGACAAGTTCATGGAGGCGCGTGGGCGCCTTCTCGAAATGGAGATCGCGGGTCACCACGTAAAGGTGATTCCTACGTTCTCGACGAAGCATCTGATCGCCAAGACAGGGCTCTACAACCTCTTCTACAATGATTTCGTTCGAGCCATTCGTTTCGCTGCTGGCATCGATGACGCTGCCGCAAACATCCCAATCGAAGAACTGACCAAGGAGTACCAAATCCCCTCGACAGTCGAAGAGGTGAAGGACGTTTGCGACCACATCATCAATTACGTCACCAAGGACGCTCCCCAAGGCGCCAAGGCTTCGCAATGCGCGCTCGCGGTGGATACTGAGACCAACACAGTTAACCCGCACCGCGAAGATGCCAAAGTCCTGTGTATCTCGTTTGCGTGGGACGTGGGCCGCTCTACCGCTATTCCACTTTTCCACAAGGAAGCTCCGTGGTCACCGGAAGAACTGGAACAGGTAATCGCACACGTTCAGCGTGTTCTTGATTGCCCCAAACCTAAGGTCTTCCACAACGCCAAGTTCGATCTGAAGTTCCTCGAGTTGCGTCATGGCCTTCGTGTCAACAACGTCATGTGGGACACGATGCTTGGCGAGCATCTCCTGCGTGAGGATATGTCGGGTGCTTACTCGTTGAAGATCTTGGGACGGAGCTACTTTCCACAATTTGCGAACTATGCGGACGTGATTCACGAACTTGCGTCGAAGCTGACCACCGAGGAGGAGAGCGTCCACTCAGTGGTAACCGGATGCAAGAAGGGGAAGATCAAGAAGGGTACGCTCGGGTTCGATGACGACATGGTCGCCGAGATGGGCAAGGCCGATCTCGAGAAATACTTGTTCGGTGCCAAGAAAGACCGAAAGAAGCAAACGTTCGATTCTGGCTACGAGCGTGTACCTTTGGACAAGCTCCTTACGTACGCCGCTATCGATACCGACCTGACACGTCGTTTGCTCCGCCATCAATTCACGCGCATGAAGGCAGAGAACTTCATGTCAGCGAAGAACCTGATGAACAGCCATTGCGTCCCCGGCTCGCGCTCGCTGGGCAAAATGGAATTCAAGGGCATGCGTGTCGACAAGCCCTATCTCGAATTTCTCGAGACGGAGCTGTCGAAGGTCGTCGCTGACAAAAGCAAGATTCTAAACTCGTTTTGGCGTGGTGACGGCGAGTTCAACCCCAATTCAACACAGCACGTTGGACGCGTCCTTTTTCTCGATGGCGTCACCAACCCAGACACGGGCATGGCCGAGACTCGTCTAGGCCCCTGGGTCGAGCGCAACAAAAAGTCGGAGCAGTGGAAGACCGACAAGAAGACGTTACGTGCGATTGCTGAAAAGACCGCGTGCGCCTTCACCAAAGCGCTACTTGAGTATCGGTCGGCCCACAAAGCGTTGTCCGGGTTCGTGCACGACATCAAGCTGCTCGCCGCTTACGATGGCAACCTCCATACCAACTTCCACCTGCATGGCACGTCGACCGGCCGTCTCTCGTCCAACAACCTGAACATGCAGAACCTCCCGCCGTGGTTGGCGGGGTTCAACATCAAGAAGATCTTTCTTCCTGACGACAGCGAAGAAGAGGTCATTTTCAACATCGACTACAGAGGCGCTGAGATCCGTGTGTTCACGGCGTACGCGCCTGACCCGCAGCTGATCGCCGCACTTAACGGCGGTCTTGATGTCCACAGCTGGTTCACGCAGGAAATCTTCGGGATCCCTTACGAGGAAGTCGAGCGTCTTAAGGAAACTGACAAGAAGATGAAGGCGCTGCGCACGACCGTGAAGCGCGTCGTGTTCGGCATCCTCTACGGCGCTATGGCGAAGAAGATCGCCGAAACCGCAGGAATCTCCGAGGAGGAAGCTCAGAACGTCATCGACAAGCTCTTCCTGCGGTTTCCGTCGCTCAAGGGCTACATGGACGCGACGGTGGCGCAGATCCACCTGACTGGTTTCGTCGAGACCTTGTTCTTCCGTCGCCGCCGCTTCCCGCTCCAGGGTGTCAACGGCTTCTTCCGTGGCCAGGCAGAGCGCCGCGGCAAGAACATGAAGATCCAGTCGACGTCGTCGGACATCGTACTAGGCCAGCTCGTCGAGTTGGATGAACACATTCACGAAATCGGCGGCCGTCTTCTCATCACGGTACACGACTCAATCGTCGCGACTTGCAAGAAGAAATATCTGCACAAACTGGCTGATTTCTTGGATTACTACTGTGTCAAACGGGTGGCAGAGAAGTATCCTTGGCTCCCTGTTTCCTTTGCGTGCGACATCAGCGTCGGCCCTAGTTACGGGGAGCAGATGTCAATCGCGGAGTACATCGAAAAGACCGGCCTCCAGCACGTGCTTACGCCCGACGAAGCACTGTTCTACACCCTCGATGAGGAAGCGCTCAATGAACTCCGAGAAGATGAAGAAGAAGTCCGTGAACGAGAAGCCGTCGCCGCTGTCGTGGGATGAGGTTCGTAAGAAGCCCATCCTGATGTTTCAAACACCGAAGGGACCGATGATGGGTCACTTCGATCGCGCGGCGAACACAGCAGGTTCGAAGCTAGACGCCGTTCGCCTCTACGCACCGGCGATGGTGACGTTCGTGCCGCCGAGTAGCGTTGTCTTCCTGCCGATCGCCTTCATCGAGCATCATCTGGACCTGTACCTGACGGCGATCATCGGGACCAATCAACCGCAGGACCTTATCGTCAAAGGCTACGAAGGGTACTTTGAGACCTTCATCAAAGGCGGCTACACCATGCAGCCCATGATCATGCGTGCGAAAATCGAAGGAGACGAACATACCGTCGAGCTGTCGTCGCAATCACCGTTGGATGACACAAGGGAAACGGAACCGGACGAAGAGGTCGTCGTGACTTGCCCGGGGTGTAAAGCCACCGTCGCTGACTGGCAGGACCATTTCCCGGTCAACATCGAGAAGCAATGGACCTGTGAATTGCGCCAACCGGGGCTACGCGAGCAATACGCTGATTACGAACCGCCGCACCCTACGACTGTCGAAATCTGAATTGTTTCTTTGGTAAAACAACAAGAGAGCAAACCGATGCATTCTCGTCCGACCATGATCCGTGACTACGATCTATTTTTCTTCGACTGTGAAACCGGCGGGCTAAGTCCGTTCGCTGCCGACATGGTCGAAGTCGCGTGCATCCGTACTGACCCAACAGGCACCAAGGTCCTCGAGGAGTACGAGGCCAAGGTAATTCCGAAGAAACCGGTGCACGAGAAGGCCGCAGCGGTCAACGGCTATTCCGTCGAGAAGTGGGCAGCGGCAGGGGCCGTAGAACTAGACGGGCCAATGAGCAAGATGCTCCAGATGGCGCGCAACGCCATCTTCACCGCACACAACGCTGCGTTCGATTGGATGTTCTTCGAGAACGCAATGCAACAGCGTTACATGAAGTGGCCGAGTGACTATCACCGCTACTGCACGGTGACCCTGGCGATGCCGTTCCTGCGACACGGCCTGGTTCCCAACGTAAAGCTAGCCACGCTGACACAGCACTTTGGCGTGGACCCGGGCAACGCGCATGAAGCGCTCTCGGACGTTCGTGCGTGTCGAGGGGTCTTTATCAAGATGATGGAGGTCTACGACGCGGCCATCATTCCGTTGATTCCGACGCCAACCAACGCGGGCTGAACGTGACGTTAGTCGGACGTCGATTCGGTAGGTTGACCGTATTGAAACAAGGGCCTGATGTATTTCAGGTACACGGCCCTGTTAAATACGCGCACAGACGAACAACATGGGTGTGCCGTTGCGACTGCGGTAAAACGTGTCAAAAAACACAAAACACATTAACTTCTAAAAGAGGACCTCGTAGTTGTGGTTGTCAGGTCAAACTCTTTACGGGGTCAGTTGCCACTGAGCCTTTATTGGGCAAGCGGTTCGGGATGCTCCTCGTCGTTAAAGAAGGTCCCTTACGCGGCAAGATGAAAGTCACGTGTCGTTGCGATTGCGGTGTAATCTCCGATAAAAATCGGCGGGACCTAATGGGCGGGGGCACAGCGAGTTGTGGTTGTATGAACGCACGCCGACGTGCGGCTATCACCAAGCAATTCAGGCCTCGGCCTGTATTGAAATCGGCGCCTGCGCCTAAGAAGGGCGAATGCCCGGGGTGCTGTTCTCCGGTCAAAAAACCGAAACTTCACTATCCAGTGTTTGCTTCGGGTAGTTGGATCTGTGAAAAGACTGTGCCAGAAGTCCGGGATTTGTATCCCGGCTATTAGTTGTTTCGTAGTTTTGCCATCAACGTTTTACACAGGAAAGAAACATGAGCACCAAGAGCAAGAAGTCCGCTGTCGACGCCGCCGCCAAGTCTGGAATCCTCAACAAGGCCGCACAGGTCGATGTCGCGAGCATTCGTGACAACCTCGCTACCGTCAAGACACAGGTAGCGCGGCAGCTTGTCGATATCGAGGAGGAGCTGGTCGTCAATGCCGAGAAGCTGCAAGCTGTCACCGCAGCCATCGAGATCAAGCAACAGGAGATGAAGACCCTACACGGGGCCGACCTGGTGTTGATGCAGATCGACGACATCCGCGTCAAGCTCGACGAGGAGAAGGTCAAGTTCGAGGCCTTGAAGACCTCGCTCGAGGCCGAAGCTGCGCGTCTGAACGAGGAGGCCGAAGCAGAGCGAGAGCGCGAGAAGAAGGAGTACGACTACAAGGTCGCGCAGGAACGCAAGCACGACGCGGACGCGTGGAACGACCAGCGAGCGCAGCGCACCCGCACCGAGAACCTTCGCATCCAGGACTTCGACCGCAATCACGTGATGCGCGAAGCGGAGCTGGCCGCGAAGGAGATCGAGTACAAGGCGGCTCTCGAGCAGGCGGAAACCTTCGAGGCCAAGGTCGACGAAGCTGCCGCTGAGAAGGCGCGGGCACAGGTCGACGCGATTTCTCGCAACCACAAGCACGAGGTGGCGATCACCAAGGCTGCGACGGATGCGCAGATCTCCAACCTCAACAAGGACATCTCGCACCATGGCCTGACCATCGGCGCGCTTCAGTCCGAATTGGCTTCGGTGAAGCTGCAGCTGACGAACGCGCTGACGGCGCAGACCGAGCTGGCCAAGTCGACTGTCGACAACGCCAAGGCCAAGGAGGCGTACAACGAGGCGATGTCGACCGCCGCTGGCATGAGCGGAGGCAATGGCCAGCGCGCCGGCCGCAGCTAGACGTAGAACTTCAGGTCCTGGCTGAGGATCTTCCACGCGATCCAACCGAAGAGCTGGGCGTGGAGACAGTCGTCAGGTTGCGTCGGCGCGTGCCGCCAAACCTTACGGCCCTGGGTGGTGACTTCCTCGTAGACGTTGAGGATGTCGTTGATGGCCGCTTGCATCTGGGGGAGGTGGGCGAAGATCGCACGACGGTGGGTCAAGAATGTAGCGTAGTTGTCGATCAACGTCGTGCGATCTGCGTGATAGGTCATCGAGTTGGGGTTCCAATCGATAGGCTTCGACAGCGACAAATAACGGACCTGGACAACTCGATGCGCCCCAAGCTTGTCTTTGAGCATCGAGTTGGCCAGGGCGCCTTCGCCTGCGTCACCGACCACCATCTGGACCTGCCACGCGTTGCACAATTCGACGATCTCGTCGATCCATCCCGAGGCGTGGCCGTTCGGGAAGATCTTGTAGAAGAGGGTCTTCAAGCGCCCATCGCCGGTGTCGCCCCAGATGTGGAGCACCGTGCGGGACTTGAGAAGGCCCTCTGTTCCTTTCACCTCCGCGCCACCGCCGGACCAGTCGACGCCAGCGACGGCGCGGGAGATACCCTGTAGCGACCCTCGCACAGGTAGCCGTGTGATGACGTGTTCGGGATCGCACAAGGACTCGAGGATTTCTTTGGTGAGCAAACGAGCGCCTGACGAGGTTGAGACCCCGAGCGCTTCGTTCATGAACTTAACCTCACCCCAGTTTTCCATCTTGAACAGGATGCGATCCCATCGCTCCTGTGCCTTGGCGTACTCGGGGTCTGACGTGTTCCAACACGCGGGAACGTTCTCCGGCATGATGGGCTGGGAGATGTGGAAGCCCTTGATCTTCGCTTGGTCTTTCTCTTTACCGTAGGGCTTCATGTCGATCCAACGACCCCTTCGCGGGTTCAGCGGTCGACTACACGACGTGTTCATGCAGATAGGCCCGGTCAATCCCATCGACTTGATGCTATCGATGAACGTCGACTTTCCGCACCCGTCGCATTTGATGCACCACTCCGTTTGTGACGAAATCGACCACAAGAACTCGATGGTGTTCTCCATCGTCTTGGGCGTCCCACAGTACATCGAGTAAGCATGGCTCGAGTTGGACATGCACTCTTCGATGACCGGGATGACCGGCTCGAAAAGGATGTCTTGAACTTCATCGAAAGCGCAGCGGTCGGCGGAGTAACCACGAGCGCGGTCAGGGTCGTCAAGCGCGTATGTGAACGCCATCTCGGAGCCGTTTCGCAACATCCGCAAAAGAACGTTGTCGATTGATTCAGGCCCGACGAAGTATTTACGAAGCTCCGGGCTGTATGCCAGAATCTTCGAGATTCGGGTGTGTGAAAACTTGCGTGTTTGTTCTTGTGAAGGCGAAACGTAGTAAGTCTTGAAGTGAGGCGAGCCGATTGTTTCGGCGATCATGAAACACGCAATTGTTGTAGATTTGGCTACCTGCCGCGCC
>ERZ1292625.46-Hain-H41-01um-R1-46-length-198244-cov-15_pt1 | contig 198244 bp, 200 predicted proteins | sample MGYA00564400_ERZ1292625 | MGnify/ENA primary metagenome ERZ1292625 (study PRJEB36523, sample SAMEA6512639) | groundwater metagenome | collected 2019-01-08 | study: AquaDiva: Metagenomics assemblies of 32 groundwater samples | reverse complement strand
TACCAACAGAATGAATACCCATCTCTAACGACTGGATAATTGTTGTTCCAGAACCCAAGAAGGGATCGAGAACAATATCTCCAGCCTTGAAGTAGGCTTCTTTCTTAAAATCATCAGTGTGATTATCTATAAAATATTCAACAAGCTGTGGAATGTATTTACCTTTGTATGGGTGAAGTCTATGGACATGCTTTGTAGTGTCTACTTCTCTTAAATTATCAAAAGAAAGAGTCCAGTTTAAGTCACTACCTAGATTTTTTTTCCAACTTACTTCACGCTTACCATTATATGAATCGTAATATTTTTTTAAATCATTCAAATCAACCATGGTCGAGCCATTCTCTCCGTGTTTTTTTACTTTTCCGTATTGGACAAGATAAGAAATATTTGTCGGCAAAACTTCTTTTTCAAGAAAGTCTGATGCCCATTTTGATGCTTCTGGAATAGTTACTAATGACATAAAATTATTTTAACATTTATTAAATTTCTTTCCTAAGTACCCCCACGACCTTTCCTTGTATCTCGACATTCGTTTCGTAAAATGGCTCCATATACTCATTTGCCGGAACAAGTTTAATTCTATCTTTTTCTCTGTAAATTTTCTTGAGTGTGACTTCATTTCTGTCTGGCATATACGCAACAGCTTTTTCTCCATCATCAACCGTTTGTTGGTCACGAATTATCACAATGTCGCCATCAGAAATACCTTCTTCTATCATACTTCTCCCGGTCACTTTTAGAGCATAGTAATCCGCACCAGATGAAATCATGTTGCGCGGGACTTCTATCGGTTCTGGATTTCTGATTGCTTCAATTGGACCACCTGCTGAAATAAAACCCATAAGTGGTATTTGTATGACGGGCGACTTATGATCTCGCAATGCTTGAATTGATCGTTTTTTCCCCTTCTCTGCAGTAAGTAGATTTTTATCTTGTAAGTGTGAGATATGTTCGTGGACTGTTGGAATAGAAATATCAAAATGCTTCGCAATTTCAGTCAATGCCGGCGAGTACCCATTTTCTCTGCGATATTCTCTAGCGAAATGGAGTATTTCGGCCTGTCTCTTGGACGGCTTACCTATACCAACAATTGACTTTCTTTGCATTTACATAGTATACTACCTTAAGTTAACCTAAACAAGATTGGTTTATCCCCAGCTTATAGGGCGGGTCGGTAACTATTTATTAGCAATTAATGTACTGAGAACTTATGAGAAAAGTAATATACGTCCTCTCTCATGGAGTAAAGTGGAAAGTGAAGTGTGATCATTGCGATTCTGAAGTGAAAGATACACAAGCTGAAGCAATAAAAGTTGCCAAGCAGCATGTGGCAGGATTATCAGCAGGCACACTCTCTCAGATTCTTATCCAACGAGATAACGGTCAATTTAGAGCAGAGTGGACTTACGGACAAGATCCGTTTCCACCTAAAGGATAAATATATGGCAAAAACATCAAAGAAAGCTGGTAAAGCAGCTTCGAAAGTTCTAAGGAGTAATTCGACAGGAAAAAACTCGAAGACTGCTGCTGGTTCTGCGCTTCGACAACGACGCGATAGACGATAAGGTCAACTTGAGCAAAAGAAACTGGCTTATAACGCGCCTGATGGGTAGAGAAAATCAGTTTTCAATAAATCAGCTCGGCTAACCTATGATGGCTGTAGAAAGGTTGCACCTAGCTCATCAAAACCACTCTGATCAAGTGGTTTTGTATTTATATCGAATAATCCACTGCATTTCGTCCTTTATCCGACTTGGGCTTCGGCACATCAAACCACTCAGGGTGCTCCTTATGCATTTTCCTCAATTTCTGTATACTTGCATCAAGAATCCAGAAATTAAAATGTTGTTTCGGTTCTAATTTTGGGACATCATCACCACCAAAATTGGAAATCAATTTACTTAAATTTTAGCACGAAACTATAGGTGCCCATGACGCATCTGCCGTCGAGGACTGTGCCCGCTTTTTGTGGAGGTATTTCTATTGCTGTCACTCCAGAAGGTGGAAGATTTTTGCTGATTTTGAGGCTCGGTATGGTAAATGCGGAGGAACAATCAAAGGTGCTGTCTGTTTCCACCTGTAAAACTGTTGGCAAGCCGGCGTTTGCTGTTGTCCTACTTGGCGTATAACCACCTTTTGCTTTCATGGTAATAATTTGTTTGCCATCAATCACACTTACGTTTGTTGAGATTTGCCCTAACTCTGTAGTTTGATTTTTACTCGTACCCAAATTGAGGGGTGCAATAAAGCCAGCTGAAATAAGTACGTTAAAAAGATTGAACACACCAAAGAAAATGACGACGAGTCCTGCGGTTTTGAAAAACACGCCTGACTGCGCCTTTTTATGAATACCAAGCGAGCTGAAACTAAGGAGTGCGAGGACAGGAAGTGTTCCAAGCGCAAACGCACCCATCGTAAGCGCGCCCGTCACAAAACTTCCGGTGGTGAGGGTGTAAATTTGCATGGATTGCGTGAAGCCACATGGCAGAAAAAATGTTGCGACACCGACCAAAAACGGCGTGAGGGTGTGGTTTACGTTTTTGAGACCGTGCACGCGCCTGCCAACAAAACTTGGCATGATTGGTTGCAACTTTTTTGCCCACGGAAATACATCGAGGAGGTTGATGCCGAGAATGAGGAGCACGAGGGCGACAATGAAACTCAGCACTAGGGTGCTAGTGGCGCCAAGTTGAAACGCTGACCCAAGTGCTCCAATTGCACCACCGAGCACTACAAACGATACCAGCCTCCCGACGTGGAACAACATTTGCGGTCGCACTTTGTCACCTTCTTTTGCAAAATTTGCCGACATCGAAAGTACGATGCCACCCACCACCGCCATGCACGTCGAGACAGAGGCGATGAGCCCAATCACAAATGCCGTGCCATAACCCACATCCCCCGAGGTGGTTGCCAGATTTACCGCTCCGGACTTTTCCAGCGCAACAAAAAGAGCGATGAAAACCCCTGCGACCGGTGCCGCGATTTTGAAATCCGACCACTTCACGGGGCGGCTTCGCTTTTCGAGTGAAATTATATAATTGTGAGGTTTGAGCACTTCGCTCAATTCTCGCGCGACATGCTCTGGTGTTTTGTCACCAAAATCACCGACAACTTCAACGGTGTTAGTTGCAAGATGTGCCACTACTTTTGAAACCCCATGGACATTGCCGAGCTCGCTTTCAATAAGCGCCACGCACGCATTGCAATGCATTTCATATACATGGAATGTGTGTGCTGTTGTTGCAGGTGTGTGTTTTTTCATAATCCTGACAGTCTATCACTTTATGTTGTTAAACTCTACCAACTCCCAGAGGCGCCACCTCCCCCTGAAGAACCACCGCCAAAACCACCAAAAGAGCTTCCGCCAGAAGAACCCCCGCCACCAATCCACCATGGATTTGAGATGCCTCGCGCACGAGCTTGTGTATATGCAGATGAAACAATGTAATCAAAAACAAGACCAACAAGAGTCAGTCCGCCGGCAACAACTGCACCCCAAAACAATGAGAGAGCAAAAAGATTGAGAAACATAATTATCCCACCAGTACCAGCACCCAACACCCCACCCAACCACCACGACTTGCTGCGTCCTAAGATAGACGTCAGAAACTGCAAAGCCACAAACCCAAAAAAAATGACGATTGCAAAACCATCAGAGGGAAAAGAAGTTCCTGAATCTTCGGTGTTTCCTGTCCCCACATACTCCCCTTTTGTCGCTTGCATGATACTCTCCACACCTTTTGAGATTCCTGCAAAATATTTTCCATCTTTAAACGACGGCGTGATGTCGTTCCGAATAATCGCACCCGCCTGCCCATCCGTGAAAGTACCCTCAAGTCCATAACCAACCTCGATGCGAAGCTTTCGGTCCTCGACTGCAATCAAAAGGAGCACACCACTATCTTTCTCTTTGTCGCCGATCCCCCACTCTGCAAAAAGTTTTTCTGCGTAATTTTCAATATAGTCCCCTGAGAGATTTTTAACCGTCACCACCGCCACCTGCACTGCAGATGTTTTTTCAAAATCAGATAATTTTTGTTCAAGCCCCGCTTTTTGTTCTATCGTGAGCACGTTTGCGTAATCACTTACATACCCCTTAGGCGAACCGAGTGACACATAGGCGAATACGGCCTGCAGAGAAACAAAGGAGAAGAGCGCCGCACCCAACAATGCAGCTCCGATTTTGAAAAGAGATTTTCCCATAGTGCTAGAAATTTACCACCGGTGCTTTTGCGGCCTCCTCTACCGACTCAAACATCACGCGAGGCTCAAAACCAAAGAGCGACGCAAACAGATTCCCGGGAAACGATTTCACCTTTACATTGTACTTTCGCACGATGTCGTTGTATCTACTGCGTTCCACTGAAATACGATTTTCTGTACCCGAGAGCTCGTCTTGAAGTTTCAGCACGGTCTCAACAGAGCGAAGTTGAGGATAGTTTTCCATGACCACCAAAAGTCTCGAAAGTGCTGACTCCATTTGGACAGAAGCAGCAACTTTTTGGTCGACAGTACGCGCACCCGCATAACCTTGGCGTGCATTTGCAATTCCCAAAAAGACGGCAGTCTCCTGTTTCATTGCCCCCTGCACCGAACTCACGAGATTCGGAATCAGGTCAAAACGACGTTGGTATTGTGTCTCCACCTGCGCCCACGCCGCATCAACTGACTCATTGGTGCTAACGAATGAGTTGTACGAACCCATAAACCAGAGCCCAACAAGAAGCACCACTCCAATCACGATGACGAGTGGTTTTTTCCAAAATGCCGTTCCTGTACTTATTGCTTGATTTGGTTCCATATATATATTATTTACGCTTTCTACTAATGCCCCTATTATACTGCCCTACTCTTGAATACTCAAGTTTTCTGTACCGAAATGGTATACTTAAAAAGTGCTTTCATTAATCATTTAGTCTTAATTCATTATCATGGAACCAACGCAAACGACACAGTCATCAATGCAGCCACCAATGGAATCACCAAAAAGTAAAAAAGTTTATTATATTATTGCCGGATTCATTGTCCTCATTGGTTTATTTTTCTTTTTAAACAGTGCTCCAAAAGGAGGGACCACAGAAGACGCTATGGTGCCTGCTATGCAAGTAGCTGAGTACACCGTCACCTACAGCGACGCTGGATTCAACCCAGCAACGCTTGAGGTGACGGCAGGATCAAAAGTACGTTTCGTAAACAACTCAAACACCGACATGTGGGTAGCATCAGCAATGCATCCTACGCACAAAGAACTTCCCGGGTTTGATGAGTTCGAAGGAGAACCAAAAGGATCTGTGTATGAATACACATTTACAACCGCAGGACAGTGGCGCTACCACGACCACTTGAAGCCTGAGTTTCGAGGATCGGTGACCTTAAAATAACCTTAAAACACTGTAATGAAAAAGGGGCGCGCGGTACGGCGCGCCCCTTTTGCATTCCTGTGTTTTTCATAAAGAACAATCACCTCCCCACTTCGCCATATAAACTATTCAACCAATCTCGCGTCTCCTTTCCGACAACTCCTCGTTCTCCTTGTGTATCAAATTCCTTCTGAAACACAGCGAGGGCCGTTCGCGTACATGGTCCAAATGTTCCACTGAGCGGGCAATCATTCTTTGAACTTCCTGCTGGCGGATATGATCCGCGCTTCATGAGCGCCGCCTGAAGAGACAAGACATCTTGACTTGGGTTCTGATTTTTTTTAATCGCCGTCTTCCACTCAAACGGCAATAATGTCGTATCATGAACACCCACCGTAGGACTCCCTGCTTCATTAAAAAAATCGTGTAGCCCGAGGTACGTCTGCAGTGCCATTTCTTTGAGCACTGCCTGCGCAATCTTTGGATTGGCAAACTGAGATTCATATACATACCCATATTCAATGAGCATACTTGCCGCATTTACCGTATTAAAACTGCCGATGGCGATAAGCTCTTGATCTTCGACGATTCCCATATCCTCTTTTGGCATATCGCTCACAGGGAACAATTTTGCCAATCGATTAAAAATCTTTGTCGACACTTCAACGCTCGTTTCTGCATTCGAATACTGCTTCTCGGGAACATAAATAGAGAATCCTGTGTACTCACCAGCACGCGTGACGCGTTTTCTTGGATAATCATTGAGGTGAACATGGATCACAACATCTACGCCATATTCATTTGCCCACTTGTTGATACCATAGAGTCGTAGTGCAACATCTCCGGGAGCGTCATTGTGGGGAACCACATCAGGAACCTTCGAAATCTTTCCTTCTTTTATTAGTCGATTCATTTCATCCCTCTGGGCTACTGCAAAATCCTCAATGGCTTTCTTTCCTTCCACAAAATATTTTTCAAACTGCGGGTTCCATGAATTTTTCCCACGCGTTACAATAACTTCAAAAGTATCGTCAGCGCTCAAATATTTTGCAAGCTCCTGAGTGAGGTCAACTACCAAATCGCGCTCTTTCAAATCTTTGTATTCCGTCCCACCAAAATGTGGCTCGTGCCCCGGAACCAAGAGTACCCTTATCTTTTGCCCCGTTGTACTTGCAACATTAAATTTGTGCTGGAGGTATGGCGCTGTAATGCTCTTGGTAAAAAATGCACCTGCAATCATTTTTTGAGGATTCAATTCTTGATTCAAGCTCTGCGATTCCAAAACTTTTACCGACGCACCGGAAAAAATAATAAGGGCGCTCGAAGCAAGGAGTATTACTATTGCGAAAATTAATTTCATAGCATTAAAAAGGAAAACTCCACAACACCTCACGACATGACGCTAGGTTTTGCGTAAACGCAAGGACACCAAACCACACCAACACTCCTCCAAAAAGAATGTTCAAATATTGCACCCACACGAAACTGCGATTGAGGTGCCGCGCAATTTTGTCTGCAAAAAATCCCATGATCAAAAATGGCACCCCGAGGCCGAGCGCATAGGCAAGCAAAAGGACAAATGCTTGTGCGGGAGCCAAGACCGCCAAACCAAAAATGGCGCCAAGTGCCACACCCACGCAGGGTGTCCACCCAAGGGCAAACGCCACACCAAACACAAACGACGTAATCGAACGCGAAGAAAACTTTTTATGCACCACCACAGGTCTCGCTCGCTCTAAAAACCCCAACTTAATAAGCCCCATGAGATACAGCCCAAAAAAAATCACGATGACCCCGCCCACGCGAGCGAGTATGGCTTGCGTGGCAACACCAAGCGGTGCAAGCACTCCATGAAGTATGAGTCCCAAGACCGCAAACACTGAAACAAAACCAAGTACAAAAAAAATACTCGCCCGAAATGTTGCATGATGCACTTCCTTACCTTGTGATTTTTTTTCCACAGCAACTCCCCCCAAATAAGCAAGGAACCCCGGAACCAGTGGCAATACGCACGGCGCAAGAAACGAGACGAGGCCCGCACCAAACGCAATAAGTATTGTCATGTCTCCCATGCGAGTATTGTAGCGCACTTTATGAACAGACTACAATTGATGAACATGTAAAAATTGTACGGAACTCCATTCTCTTGCTACACTATAGTCATGAACGATGATCGTATTTTATGGAAAGCCCCCGAGCATGGATATCGTGAACATTCCGCGGATTGGTATTGGGCGGCGGGAATCATCACCATTTCGCTCGCCATCGCCTTTTTCATCCTCGGCAACGCACTCCTCTCTATTATTGTTATTCTCGGCGTGGGAACACTACTCGTCAGCGCAAAGCGCCCCATGAGTTTCGTTGAATGTGAACTTTCCGCACAAGGCATTCGTACCAACGGAACACTCTATCCGTGGGACACACTTCTGTCTTTCTGGGTTGACGAATCAACCGACAAAAAAACAGGTGCCGTTACCCGCATCATTCTTCTCACCTCAAAAAAACCCCTTGCACCACAAATCATTATCCCGCTCGGCAATGATGCCCCCATGGAAGACATTCGTGCCACCCTTGCGCACATGCTCGAAGAACAACCTCAAGTTGAACCCGTAGCCCATCGCCTTATGCGCATGCTGGGATTTTAAGCTCTTTGCGCTGACTAGAAAAACTTTTGATTTTCTAAAATTTTGTGGTAGAGTGTGGAAGCTTTAAAAAGCACCTAAAAACGCTCTTGTCGTTCAATGGATAGGACACTCCCCTGCGAAGGGAGAAATGCAGGTTCGATTCCTGCCAGGAGCACCAACGCAAAAAACACCCCTCAACGGGTGTTTTTTGCGTATGCTATACTAAAAATTCATGTACACAACTCGAGATTTAATTGCTGATGTATGGCTCTATGTCAAAGCGGATAAGTGGAGATTTTGGCTTGCTACCACATGCCGAGCACTCAGCGATATTGCATGGCTCTACCCACCCTACGCGTTCGCCGTCATTGTAAATTTCTTCAGCAATTACAAGCCGGAAAAACCGCTAACTCCACTTTACATTGCATTCTCACTCACCATTCTTGCTATCGTACTCCGCTATGCTGGCATCTATATCGGGAAAACGCTCATGTATCGAATCTCGGAAAAGGCCGCTTTGAGGGCCCAACAAAAATCGATAGAGCACCTCATACTCTTGGACATGTCGTGGCACGAGCAAGAAAGTGCGGGCAGTAAATTCAAGCGTATTGAACGTGGCTCTTCAAGCTTGGACAGGATGCTGAGAATCTGGATCAACAATTTTATTGAAATCACCATCAACCTCATTGGGGTAATATTTATTATTACTAAATTTGATTTCGTTATAGGCGCAACGACCACCGTATTCCTCCTTACTTACTACACCATGTCTCGCTTTTCGCGGAAAAAAGTCATCGCTGTCGCTTCCCTCTTGAGCGAGAAGGAGGAGCGACGGAGTGGAATACTCTTTGAGTCCATTAGCAATATACGGAGCGTTAAAATCATGTCGATGGCGCAACAAATCTTAAGCAAACTCTCCGTAAGTGGCGCAGACCTTTTTGAAACCATCAAAAAAAGAATATTTTGGTACCAAGGCGGAAACTCTGCAAGAAATTTCTACGCACAAATTTTTCGCATATCAGTTATGATTTTTATTGTGTACGGAATCACTGAGGGTGTGTATGAGCTTGGTTTCCTTGTTCTCTTTGCTGGGTATTTCGGAAGCGTAGTGCAGTCGATGGGTGAACTCGCCGACGTTTCAGAAGATTTCGCTGTTGCAAAAAACTCCTTCTCGCGCATGCAGAGCATTTTTCAGACTCCAATCACCATTGACAGCGAAGATGGTAAAGTTGCGTTCCCTAGCAACTGGCAAACAATCTCGATAAAAAATGTTTCGTTTTCATATCACGACAAACTGATTTTGGATGATGTTTCTCTTGAAATCAGGCGCGGGGAAAAAATTGGTATTGTTGGACTGTCTGGCGCAGGAAAATCTACCCTCTTTAAACTTCTTCTCAAAGAACATGAGTCATATACAGGCCACATTTATTTCGACGATGTTCCCTTAAAAAACATTAGCAAAAAAGATTACTTCAATCATGTAGCAGTCGTTCTTCAAGATATCGAGCTCTTTGACACCACGCTCCGTGAAAATATAACTATCACCAATACTGAGCAATCCGAGAATGCTGAACTCTTGGCCAGCGCCATTAATGTTGCGCATGTGCGCGACTTTATGAACAAACTTCCACAAGGGGTTAAATCTATTGTGGGAGAAAAAGGAGTAAAGCTTTCGGGAGGAGAAAAACAACGTGTTGGCGTTGCACGTGCAATATTCAAAAACCCTCAAATCCTCCTCATGGATGAAGCAACGTCACACCTTGATGTTGAGTCGGAAGAAAAAATAAAAGACTCTCTCCACAAATTTTTCCAAAGTGTTACCGCTGTTGTTATTGCCCACCGCCTGACTACGGTAAAAGAAATGGATAAAATTATCGTTATCGAAGGCGGAAAAATTATAGAGTCTGGAAACTTCGCTGACCTCCACCAAAAGAAAGGGCGTTTTTTTGAATTGTGGGAAAAGCAGAAACTCTAATTCTTTGGTGTTAGCATGACATACAAAAAAACACCCCTCAACGGGTGTTTTTTTGTATTTGTGCTCAAGAGCAAACCAACTGCTTTTATTTCTCCACTGGCAACCCCTCAGACTTCCATACCGTAATCCCCCCTACAAGATTTTTTGCATCTTTAAAACCAAGCTCATTCATGAGCGACACCGCACGACCACCACGACCACCCGCCAAACAATAGACGACGTACTTTTTATCACGATCAAGCGCACGCACATTATCAGCAAACCCAGCATCATTGATGTTCATGTTGCGCGCACCAGCAAGGTGCCCTTCGGCATACTCCTCAGACGAACGCACGTCAAGCACCACCACATCACCCTCTCTAATAATCTTCTCTGCATCCTTTGGTACAATCGTGTTCATAATCGCTATTATACCAAAAAACACCATGGCGAGCCATGGTGTTTTTTGAACCTTTTAAAAATAGCTATCTACTTAATCTTCTTAATAAGTTGAGCGAGACGGGACTTTTTGCGAGATGCAGCGTTTTTCTTGATAAGGTTGGTCTTTGCCGCCTTGTCGATAGCTTTGTAAGCCTTCGAAAGAAGCTCCTGTGCAGCCTTTTTATCCTTTGCTACTGCTAGCCCACGAACCTCCTTCGTCACGTCCTTCATCGCCTTTTTGCGGCGTTCGTTATAGACGTGCTTGCGGGCTGACCCACGAATATTGCGTTTTGCTGATGTCGTAATTGGCATAATTCACATACTATATATCATTTTTCAAATTTTGCAACTTTTTTGCGCCACAAACCCCCAGTGCAAAATAGTTGGAAACCCTGTACTATATGCGTATGATTGCTCACCTCTCTGGAACCCTCATGTTTGCAAGCGACCGCTTCATTGTTGTCGACGTAGGCGGCGTAGGCTACAAAGTCCGTGTTGCGCTCGACACCTTGCGCACCATTCGCGGAAACACCGGCTCAAAAGTCGACCTCTGGACTCACCTCGTCGTGCGTGAAGACGTGCTCGACCTCTATGGGTTTCGCGAAGAAGCGGAACTTGAATTTTTTGAAATGCTCATCAGTGTTTCAGGTATCGGCCCCAAGTCTGCGCTTGGCATTCTCAACATTGCCCCTGTCGACCACTTGAAGCAAGCCATCTCTCGCGGTGACGCAGCCGCCCTTACCAAAGTCTCTGGCATTGGCGCAAAGAGTGCTCAGAAAATAATTATTGAACTCCAAGAAAAACTCGGTGGACATGAAGGTGATGTCGGGACTGGTGTGCTTCGAGAAGAACACGATGCCATCGAAGGGCTTATGGCGCTCGGCTACTCCACAAAAGAAGCGCGTGACGCTCTCCATCTTATCCCTGCCACCATTATTGGCCCGGCTGCTCGCATCAAAGAAGCCCTCAAGAAGCTCGGGAAATAATATCCTCTACTTATCCAACACTCGAAACAAAACAATCCCCGCTGTTGTCGCTACGTTGAGTGACTCCTTCATCCCCCGCATAGGGATAGCTACTACCGCATCGGTGGCACCGAGCGTCGAGAGCAACACGCCGTCAACCTCATTTCCAAATATGAATGCAACCCTGCCTGGAGCTTCCAATGTTTTGTAATCCATCGCACCGGACACTTTTTCCACTGCCGCAATAAAAAATCCATCCTGCCGAAGACGTGCTACAAGCGACGCAGTATCGGGAGCACTTTCCCATGGAATGGTTTTTTCCGCTCCGAGCGCTGTCTTTGCAATCTCCTTTTGCGGTCGCCCAAATTTATCAATAGGTGCTGGTGTGTAGCCGGTAAGATATATTTTTTGCACACCAATTGCGTCTGCTGTACGAAAAATCGCCCCCACGTTTTGAGCACTGCGTATATTTTCTAAAACAAGAACTGCGATTTGAGTTTCTGTCTGCATTAAGGAATAATAGCGCATTGTAGATATTTTTGGTATACTTTCGCCATGATGGTAAGCATGTTTCCAACCCTTCTCAATTATGACTTCCTCGCAATCTCCGTGCTTCGCGTGGTGCTTGGTCTTATTTTTGTTGGTTTTGCGTATGCGAAATTCTTTGGTAATCGTCCTGCACGAGTGGCTTTTTTTGAAAAACTTGGCATGCGTCCTGCAATAGTATTTTTTGGTCTCGTGACAGGAGCGGAGTTCCTTGCGGGCGTTCTTCTTATTGTGGGCGCATTCACTCAAGTCGCTGCTCTTGTGACGGGAACCCTCATGACGCTCGCGGCAGGAATAAAAATAAAACGTCCGGAAGCGCTCCCTTTGAACACGCTCGACTTTTATATTATTCTTGCCGTCGTTTCTTTTGTTATGGTTTTTGTTGGACCCGGAGCATTCGCCGTTGACCTCCCCCTCTAGGTCAAAACGTCTACATTCTAGTTTGAATTGCAAAAGTCTTGTTTTGTGGTAGTATTTTGTCGTTACCCAAGCACACAGCATGCACCCATAGCTGTTTTGATAGATAACAGCGAGGAGTAACAAGTAACGTAAAAAGTTTGAAAATTAAATATATGCACCCATAGCTCAGCTGGTAGAGCAGTTGCCTTTTAAGCAAACGGTCGTAGGTTCGATCCCTACTGGGTGCACCAAATAAAAAAACACGGATTCTTTCCGTGTTTTTTTATTTGGTGCACCCAGAGCAAGCCAACTGCTTGGCTTGCTCTGGGGATCGAAAGGCGGAGCCATGTCGCCCTGCGACGTGCGAGCCGGGGTCGCGAGTACTTAGGAGCGAAGCGACTTAGTAACTCGTGACCGTCCCCTACTGGGTGCACAAACGTTAAGAAAATCTGCCCTGTGGCAGATTTTTAGTTTGTGCAAGGCGCAGTGATGTTTTTGTAATCAAAAACCACGAGCCGGGCGTAGATCTTCTTACGAGTGAAGCGAGTTAGAAGATCAAGTGCAAAGCTTCGCGAACACTTTGCAGTTTTGAGTGAAACGAAAAAATGCTTAGTGATTCGTGACCACACGTGACGAAAACAAAATTATTCCTGACCACAAAACGAGGTAGTGAGGCGGGGTCGCGGAAATTTTCGAGTGACGACGAGAAAATTATCCGTGACCACACGTTAAGAAAACCTCCCCTGCGGGAGGTTTTCTTAACGTGTGTGCAAGGCGCAGTGCTTTTTTGTAATCAAAAAACACGAGCCAGACGATATGCACTTCCAGTTATCCACACCATTTCTCTTGCGAATCTCTATGTGTGGAGTATAATGAAAACAGGTAGCCGATGACGAGTAAGATTTTAGAGTCTGATCACCTCTGACTTCCCCACTCACTATCATCAATTGCACCTTCGTTTCTCGCAGAGAAAAATAAAATAAGTTCTTTCGTGAACACGCAGAAAAAAAGCCCCTCATTTTGGGCTTTTTTTGTTGTCGATAATTTTTTGCAAGTGACCCCCGCCTACAAACTCAGTATAAATTTTTCGAGCCCAATACCCATCGGCTCTCCCCCACGGTGGTCTTCATGAAAAATCCCTGCGAGCGCACGCGCAAGATTCACGATTTCTGTCGGTGTGTAATTCTTTGCAAAGCCTCGCGCTTTTTGCGCAACAAAAGGTTTAAGTCCGCAGTCATCTCCCGACTTTGCCCCCTTCACGAGCGCCATATTTTTTACCTGCCAAAAGAGCGTCCCGCAAAGTTCTTCTGGCGCAAGTCCCGCCGCAATCGCCTGTTGATACAAAACCCACAAATCTTTCTTTTTACGTACGCCGAGCGCATCACCCAATGAAAAAATATTGAACGCGGGGCGTGTATCAACTTTCTTTCCTACATACTCAAATATTTCGGTCGCATGTTTTGAAAGTACGCCCATCGATTCCTTTTCGAACGTCGGTTCAAATATTAAAAAATGATTAGATGACTGCGCAAGGTCTTTTGCATGCGCAGTAAATATTTCTTGTTCTCCTTTTTTCTCGAGAACACCGTCAAAGGTAAATAATGTCGTCTCACCAAAAAGACCGCGAGATACCGCCCCCGTATCCAAGAACCCATCGGTTGCCTCCCCCTCTGCCACAACGCGCACCTCACACCCTTCTGCTAAGAATTTCTTTTTGAGTGCCTGAAACTGTGTGCGCCCTTTTGCTCTATCGCTACCATGAATAAGGTACAGCATACTATTTTATATCTTCCATTGCCCCCCAACTGTGTCCCCTTTTCACGCTTACTGTAATGGGCACAGGAAACTCTACCGCATGTTCCATCGCCTCTTCCACCACCGTGCGCACACCTGGCACTGCATTCTCGTCGACCTCGTACAAAAGTTCGTCATGAATCTGGAGAAGCAGGTGTGCTTTGTCCGATAAGTTTTTTGACGCGAGCCCCACTTCTGCTTTTTGCATCGCAATCTTAATAATATCCGCTGCTGTTCCCTGAAGCGGTGCGTTCATCGCCATCCGTTCAGCACTCGCACGCAAAAAAGGAAGCGATGATTTGAGTCCCGCAAAAAATCGCCGACGACCAAAGTACGTTGTTGTAAATCCATCTTTTTTTGCGCGTGCTTTCACATCCTCAAAATATGCGGCAATTTTGGGAAACGTAACAAAATAATTATCGTAAAATTCTTGAGCTTCCACACGCGTCGAGCCCAGATTATCCTTGAGGGCATTCACCCCCATGCCATACACAATCCCAAAGTTAATAACTTTCGCACGACGACGCATTTCTGCTGTCACATCTTTTTCGGAAACCCTAAACACGCGAGCAGCAACCGACGTGTGCACATCCGCGCCCGTCTTGAAAATCTCGAGCAAGTTTTCATCTTGTGAAAGTGCAGCGAGGACACGCATTTCAATCTGCGAATAATCGAACGCAAGCAATACCTTTCCCTTGGGTGCCACAAACGCACTTCTGATGGCGACCCCCATCTCACCGCGCACAGGAATATTTTGCAGGTTAGGGTTTGATGACGACATGCGCCCTGTTGTAGTCCCCGCCTGATTCAAGGTCGTGTGCAGTCGACCATCTTCACCAATCAAGTTTGGAAGATTGTCGATATAGGTTGAGAGCAATTTTTGAAGTTCGCGATACAATAAAATATCTTCAATAATCGGATGCACCGTGCGTAGCTTCACGAGCTCAGATTCACGAGTCGAGCGCGCACCACCCTCGGTTTTTTTAAGACCCTTCGTTGCAAGTCCAAGTTTGTCAAAGAGGATTTCACCGAGTTGTTTTGGTGAATTCATATTAAACTCCCCTCCCGCGTGCGCGTAAATCCGCGCCGTAATTTCGTCGAGAGTTTTATGATATTCGTGCGAAAGTTTTTCGAGGTGTTTTACATCTATCAAAATACCGTAGGCTTGCGCCGCTTCAATAAGTGAAATGAGAGGAATTTCGATATCCTGATACACCTTCTCAAGTCCCTGCTTCACCACCTCTGCCTCAAGAGCCTCGAGCGCGGGTGCAAGATTTTTCTTATCAGTGTGCTGGAAAATATCTTCGAGTGATGGCGTAGTGAGATCGGAGTTGATAAGCCAAAGAGCAATCTGTGCACGCTTAAAATCTCCGGAGTTTTCAGAGGTTACTATTTCCATAACTTCGGGCTCTGGAGTGTTTTCGGTTTCTAAAGCACTCGAGCTGTTCCCCGAAAACTCCCGCACCCTATCACGAAGCGAGCGAAAATCGAGCTCAGTGAGCAAGACTTCGGCACGCACCGACTCAAAACTTTCGCGCCACATCTTCGTTGGTAACCGAAATTCAATCGGCGCATCACGGCGCACCGTCGCAAGTGTTTTGGAAAAAAGCGCTTCTTCCTCTCCCTCCTCAAGAAGTTTTACGATACGCTCCGTGAGTTTTGCCTCTAGAAACGCATTGCGATCTTTCTTTAATTTTTTGTACATCTCCTCAATCGTTCCAAATGTGGTAATGAGTGTCGTCGCCGTTTTTTCACCAATACCTTTGATACCTATAATGTTGTCTGAGGGATCACCACGCAAGCCTTTATAGTCCGGTAAAAGTTTTGGAACAAAACCAAAGCGCGCGACCACCGCCTGTTCGTCGTAAAGCACCGTATCATTAATTCCTTTTTTCAATGTATACGCAAGGACACGGTCATCATCCACGAGTTGAAGTGTATCCATATCGCCCGATGCAATAATGACACGCACATCATCTCGGTCTTTCATGTGCTCCACAATGGTCGCAAGCAGATCGTCGGCTTCAAATCCAGTGAGTTCGTACGAAGGAATGTTAAACGCTGAAAAAACATCGCGCGCCCGCTTGAGCTGGTGTACTAAATCACCATCAGTTTTTGCACGTCCCGCCTTATACGCATCGTACGCTTCGTGGCGAAACGTCGGCTGCGGAAGATCGAAACATGCGGCAATATAGTCGGGCTTCAAGTCTTTTACAATCTTCATGAGCATCGTCACCAAGCCATAGAGCGCTCCCGTCGGTTCTCCTGCGCTCGAGACAAAATCTGGAAGCGCATGATAAGCACGATGAAGGATCGCATGTGCGTCGAGAAGTACCAGTGTTTTCCGTAATTCTTTTTTAGCCATGATTACAAATCCACACCACTAACTGAGCGCACAGATTCGTTCACATATTCAAAAGAGAGTTTGATTCCATCAACAGGGAGCAGTGTGCCGGCGCGTTCAGGCCATTCAAAAAATATGAGATTTTTCGTGTTTGCGACCAGAGCGTCGAGGTCAAGAGCTTTGATCTCTTCGGGTTTCTCAAGGCGATACGCATCGATATGTATCAATGTAGTAAATCGCCCCTCCACAAGCGACCCCACAGGGATTGGATATATTTTCTCTAAGATGAACGTCGGGCTTGTAATGGTTTCAGTAATGCCAAGAAGATTTGCGACTTCTTTAGTAAATGCTGTCTTACCAGAACCAAGCTCACCTGAAAGCGCAACGAAAGTTGCTGAGTTTTTTACGGGTAGCGCGACAAGTTTATGCAAAAACTCCTCCGCAAAGATGTGTAATTCTTCCAAGCTCTTTATTTCCCTCTTGGGAACCTTGGGGATTTCGTGGGTTTTTCCAAACATAGCTTCATCTTACCACCTTCGCGCCCATGGCGGAAACTTATCATTTTTATAAAAAAAGCGCCCACAGAACAATCTGGGGCGCACGAATAACAAATTTTATTCACTAAAATGGGGAAGCTGCATTTTTCACAGACATGGTAGATTCTCTTTCTTCCGCAATATCGTATATTACGACCTCCTGAGAGTCTTTTTGATTAGGAGACGCCACACTCTTTCTTTTCGAATAGATAATTTTTGTTCCATCGGGTGAAAATCCAGAGAAGTTCCCTGTCCCAACGTTTGCAATCAGCCCCGTGTCGATGCCTATCAAACAAATCTCTCCGCTTTTTGTTTGTATCAAGACACTTTGCTTGAGCGGAGAAATTGAGCCTCGTGCTACATTTTCACCAACTTCTTGAATCTTCTTGGTTGCCTTGTCTACGATAAAGCCTTGCCCTCCCTCACCCTGCACAAGAAGGATGCTCTTGTTTTCATCAAAGATTTTCTGAACACCACTCAAAACTTCTAACCGAAGAGTGGTGGCGCCTTGTTGAGTAGGGGAAACTTTTTGATACAGTATCTTGCCAACAACAACATATTCTGAACTTTCCGCAAAAAGCATCTGCGAAAAGAAAAATACCATCATTGCAACCAAGGACATATTCATCTTTTTCATAGCACGTCTCCCTGCTAGTTGGTTTATAAATCAAAGGACATTTTAACAATTCTCACTCTAAACTATTTTAAATGATACCAAAAAACAAGTGTTTTGTCAACAAAAACATAAAGGCGAATTACAAAAAAACCGCCCAGAGACTACCGAGCGGTTTACAATATATAGTGGCCCTCATTCGAACCCTCCAAATCCAAATGCAACGGAAAGAGCTAACAAACCCATAAACATTGTCAGAACAAAAAGACTTATCACAACAGTCTTTATGATGTAATGGTCCATAGACGTGGACGCCTGAATGTACATTTTCATTTTCGGACCTCCTTGTGAATTTCTAACTCAATTATATCATAATATAAAAATATTTGCAAGTCATGCGTAATGGTTCAGCGGCTTGGACACGTTACAATAAATACATAACCTACACCAAAAAAAACCGCCTCATATATGAGGCGGTTTTTTAGTCCATTTGTTAGTGTTTTGGTCCTGAAAATCGTCCGTAAAGATGGTTGCCGAGAAGCACAAGGAGGAGCATAAGGATTACGAGAATCATCCACTCAAAGAGTGTTGTCGGAAGGAATGACCCGGCACCAAACGGGCTTGCGCCCTGTCCACCGTCTCGTGCTTCCACACGATGGGTTACATACGCAACTGCATCTCCCTGTCCACCCTTCGCATCGGTATATACAAGATTAACAGTTGTTACCAAAAGTGTTCCTGACTCAAGTCCACGCTCTGTGGTCGCGACAAACGTCGCTTCGCCAATCGCACCCGGAGTCAACGTCCCTGCATCGACAGTAACAATGTTTCCCTCGCTCGAGAAAGAGCCAGTACTTGCGCTCTTGAAATTCATTTGAGCAGGGATAATGGCGCGCAAGACAACGCGTTTCAATGTCTGCTTGCTGGTGTTTTTCCACGAGATGCGATAGGTTCGCTCTTCGTTTGAAGAAATCGTATCGGCGCCACCATCAAGTAGCAATTCAACCAATGACTCTGTTCCCGCACCCGGACTTACGACCACAACTTGCGGACGAACAGGTGTTGGTCGCGCAGGTTGAGTTATCACCACTGTTGTTGGTGTTTGAGGAGGAGTGTTAATAGTTTGGTTCACCACAAAACTATAAATTGAACCGTAACTCTTTCCATAGGGATTTTCTGCAACGGCACGATAGTAGTACGTCACACTTGGCACAAGTCCGGTAATCACGTCGGTATGACGCACCGAAGGAAGCGAGCCAACATTCACGGTTTGCGTTTTGTTGCCAAGCGCCGTGTTAGTACCCCATTCAAACCACGCGTTTGATGGATAGTTCCCTGTTGAAAACACGAGGGAATTCAAGCGTGCACTGTTTGCCGCAATCTCAGTTGCAAGTGTTGTTGACACGGTTGGTGCAATTTGTGCTCCGGTATATCCGCCGCCGTAACTATTTGTCGTAAACGAAAGCACACTGCCATACACCGTACCCTGTGAATTGCGCGCCATCGCACGATAATAATAAGTGGTGTTAGGAACAAGGCTTGAAAGCGTTGCGCTGAAATTCGATGCAACATTTCCTTGAGCAAGACGACTCGTCTGGCTTCCCAGTGATTGTGAACCACCCCACTCGAACCAGCGAGTTGTGTCATTTGAGCCATTGGGGTCGACATATCCATTCAAGACAGCAAAGTCGCCTGAAACTTCGGCATTACGTGTAGAAACTACTGGAACAAACGTTGTTTGATTGCCACCGCCTGTGTAGTTCGTTGAAAAACTCATCATATCCCCATAAACGGTTCCTTGAGAATTTTGTGCAACAGCACGATAGTAGTAGGTGGTGTTTTGTGCCAATCCTGAAATACTTGCGGAAAAATCTGATGCATTATTGCTCTGATAGGTACGCGAAGTAGTGTTGTTCATGTACGAAGAACTCCCCCACTCAAACCAGCGCATTGTGTCGGTCGTGCCTTTTGGGTCAACATGTCCATTCAAGATAGCAAAGTCATAGGTGATGTTTGTAGCTGTTCGTGTGTACACAAGAGGGATTGAGTAACCTCCGCCTCCAGAGTAGCTCGTCGTAAACGAAAGCACGCTGCCATACACCGTCCCCTGTGCATTTCGCGCAACTGCACGGTAGTAGTAGGTAGTGTTTTGAGTAAGTCCAGAAATGTTTGCAGAAAAATTCGAAGCACTACTACCCTGATTTACTTGGTAGGTAGTGTTGTTCATGGATGATGAACTGCCCCATTCAAACCAGCGCACAGTATCGGTCGAGTCACTTGGATCAACATAGCCATTGAGTGTTGCAGAGGTATGGGAAACATTCGACGCTGAACGCGTAGAAACAAGAATTTCTGAGGGGTAATCTGGTATGTTGAAGTATTCTGTCGTAAAACTCATCGTAGTTCCGTTGACCGTCCCCTGCGCATTTTGCGCAACTGCACGGTAGTAGTAGGTAGTGTTTTGAGTAAGTCCAGAAATGTTTGCAGAAAAATTCGAAGCTGAGCTTCCGTGATTTACACGAGCGGTTGAATTATTGAGAGAAGATGAACTTCCCCACTCAAACCAACGCACCGTATCGGCTGAACCTTTTGGATCAACAAAACCGTTGAGTGTTGCAGTCTCATAGAGAACACCTGAGGCAGAACGTGTGGACACGAGAGGTGCGTACACTGGCTCACTCACGCGTGTAGTGGTAAGCGTCATCACACTGCCATATACTGTCCCTTGCGCATTGCGTGCAACAGCACGGTAGGAATAAACACTATTTTGTGTAAGACCGGAGATGCTCGCAGAAAAATCTGAAGCGCTCCCACCCTGACTTACTTGATATGTCGTATTATTGAGCGACGTTGCAGCGCCCCATTCAAACCAGCGCACCGTGTCGGTTGTGCCTTTTGGGTCAACATATCCGTTGAGTGTCGCGGAACCTGTCAAAACATTCGTTGCGACATGAGTGGCAACAACTGGGACAGAAAGTTGTGTGCCTCCACCCGTTCCTGTGTTAGCAACCTGAAAACGCATATTCACCGCCCCTTGCGTCCCCCATCCCGAAGCAATAGAGCCAAGATTCAAGCCCTCACTCGTAAAAATCTCCGCTCCTGTTTGTCCAGAAGGAAACGCAGTTGAAGTCGTTACTGATTGGTTTGGCCACCAGATTACTGAACCCTGAAGAAAATCTATTGTTTGATTCCCTGAAAGAGTGACAACAGTAGTACCGTTCACCGCCGAAGCATTATCAGCGCTTACTTTGGCAACAAACGAATGAGTTGTTCCTGATGGACTTATTTGTGGAGTCAACCACACGCGCACATTGTTTGCTGTGTCAGGACCAGTATTGTGATAGTAAATTGAAAACGCAAGAACATCCCCCGGATTTGCGGTTATCGCGGTCGAACGACAAGCGACACATCCGGGATTTTTTGTAATATTAACCGCGCGCAATGTCTTAAAATCTTGCGCGTCATTATTAAGCGCCGCCGCAAAAGAAGCCGTCGGCACTACCAAAAGTGCGAAAGCTAAAAGGATTGTTTGTATTTTTTTCATAATGGTATTCATATAATTACGTTTTACTCTTGTGCGCACAATACACGATATTACGCGCATTTTCAAACCCTCGACCAAAAAATAGGTCAAAAACTTGAAAATGCGGATGTGGGCCATATTGCTATGACACACATCCAAAAGTTAAACTTCAAAGAGCTATATAGGAGATTCCACGGGACCACTAGGAACAGGAGACTCTACTGGCTGCCCCGCGCCCGAAGAACCTCCGCCACCATCACCCTTGTTAACAAGACCACCAAGGACACCGCCGACGACACCGCAACTGACGGCACTTCCGGAGTCTCCGTCTCGATTGAATCCCCAACCGCAGAGCCCTCCTGCGAGTGCTCCACGGACACCCCCACCACTTGGGTCAATAACATAACCAATTACTCCCCCCAAAAGAGCACTTCCCGCACCTGCAAGCAAGCCGGGATGTTCTTTCTTTTGAACAGGAACCTCCTCTAAACACCAAACACTTCCGTCAGGTTGCACCTTTTTTCCGCGACAATCATCGACGGGAGGTGCTACTTGTGGAGGAGTCGGCGCCACAAAGGCAACTGGCGCTGGTTGCAAAACAACAGGAAGACATTTCCAGTCATTCTGTGCAACCTCAGTCCACACCAATCGATCTCCGCAGGCAACACTTTGTTTTGGTGAAACCGGCGTGACAACTTTTTCTACTGGCGGCTGATTGCAAGAAAATTTTCCTCCGGCTCTTGGGGTATACCCCAGAACACCGCAGGCTTTCTTCGCTCGTTCTTCTGCTGCCAAAAGCTCTCGCCGTGCTTGATCTGCCTTCTCCTTTCTGTTGAGCTCGGCAACTTCTCGCTTGGCTTGTTCAGCTTTGCGACGATCCCGTTGCTCTTGTGCCTTTCTCTTTTTCGCCGCGATTTCTTCAGAGGTAAGTTCCTTGGGCTTTGCTTCCTGTTCCTGTTGCTGTTTGAGCGCAGCGTTCTCACTTTTAAGACGCTCAATCTCATCCGACAGCAGAATGTCCGCAGGACGGTTAATTGTCCCCGACTTTGGCGCTTCCTCAGTAACAGGCCATAGCCAATATACTAACCCACCGGCAACCAGCAAAACGAGCAACATCCACCAACCATACTTTTTCATAAAACCTCCATTAGATTCATCAAGAGTATAACTTTGTTGAACTTTGGTTTTTAGTGTGCCGTCTTCATTAATGTCTGAAGGGAGCATTCTCCTCCTCCTTATATTTCAAGGTGAATTTCTTGTCTTTATCTATTGTATCACACTATACGAAAAAGTCAACCCTTTCGAGGCTGACTTTCTTGCATAAATCTGTCGTATATTTAAAGGCTTTTACGCCTTTGGTGGGCGAGGAACCTCGAGTGCGTGTGGATGCTTCTCCACCTCTCCTTCTTTCCCCTCTTTATCTTCACGCGCATTCACATGCCCACGCTTTTCAACTGAATCAAAAATCATGCGGACAATGAGCACGATTGCCATGAGTGTGATGATGAGCGCAACCCACCCCACAAGAGTATCAGGGAAAATTCCCTCTCCAATACCAAATACTGACGCCATGCTACTGTTATCTCTCCATACAATAGAAGATGTGCTGGTTTCCGCCTTGGCAACTGTTTTTGTGGTTATATCTTTTGTTGATTTTGGTGCTGGTTTTTGAGCAACCACTTTTTCAGCCACGGGCTCCGCCTTGGGAGCAGGTGCGGGAGTCGGCGCAACTTTCACAACAGGCACAGGCTCTGCAGGTGTCGTAAATGACGCCACAGAGGACTCTTTGCGTTCACCGCCCTCGGTGGCAACCGCACGATAATAATATTTAGTTCCGGGTTTCAATCCCGAAAGATACCCCGAAGAGAAACCTTGATGCCATATTGAAGACATGCCGGCGACAGAGCCAAGCTCAGGAGTTTCCCCCCACTCAAACCACACCGTGGTGGTCTTCCACGGATTATCAATGTGCGCAGTAAGGGACGCTCCCGTCTCGGAAATACTGCCTGCGGAAGCTGGCGAAACCACAATTGCCGCCCACGAAACCATAGGGAAAATAACAACTGCAAGCGTTGCCGATACCCCCCAAAACTTCATACTGGTTATCATTTTTTTCATAAGTTTCCATTATACTACTTTTATATAAAATGTCAATACCCCCCCTAATAATCCGCGTTCTACTGTTGGTTTTAAAAAGGTGAGAGGCGAGAACAACACAATTCCTTCAAAAACCCTTATTTGTGCTACGATGTAAGTATTATGATAAATACAAAATACAAAGTGATTCTTTTTGCGGTTGCGGTCACTCTCATCGGCGTGCTTTTTGGTGTGAGCAACTACACAAAAAAGGCACCTGTTTTGGTTCCGAAAACGGATGTGGGGACATCGAATCTTCCTCCGCACACACCTTCAGTGCCATCTAAATTTCCACCATCTGATGTTTCGGAAAAAATAACTTCTGTGAACACAATTGGCTCAGACGGTATGCAAGTGTATCAATTCAAAAATAACTATTACCCATTTGGGTTTGAATTGACATATCCGAGCGATTGGAGCGAAATGAGATTTGCTGGTCGTAGCGGGTCCCTTGGAGGTGTGTACACTTTGCCCAAATCACAATTAAGGGGGGGGGTTGATACTGACATGTGGTTTAACCTCTCTGTTTTCTCAGAACCTTTTGTGAAACGTAAAGCAATTCTTTTAGAAAATGGGCATCTTCAAGTAAAAAAAATGATTCAACTAAGCAATTTGCAGGGAGTCATCCTTGACAGCAAAAATGATAAAGGAGATTGGAATGAAATTGAAATCCATATTCTTGATGGAGGCAATGTAACTTTTGAGATTTATTTCTCAAAATATTTTCAGGGATTTCCAGAGCTCCGGAAGAACTTGCCAGTGTTGGAAAAAATCCTCCTCTCGTTTAAATCTTTGAAGCAATAAGGGGGGGGTCGTGCCCAAAGGATCTTTTGCGACACGATTCTGCAGAATCGAAATTTTTCTTGCAAAAAAAAACATACTTGTGCTATACTCCCCTCGGGCAGTTGGAAACAACTGATATGTTCTTTTAAACTCAAAAGAGGTATGACTAATGGACGTAAGAAATGTGGTTCTGGGAGTGTGTTTGTTGGTGATATGTGCCACTGCAAATGCAGCAACGGTGAATACGGCGGGATTTCAGTTGCCGTTTCAAGCAGATAAAAGCTGGGGGGACTGTGTTGGGGGAGATGGTGTACCAGACATTGGTTATAAAAAAGACCAGACTCACTTTAATTACGGTGGTTTTAAGGATAAACCTACTTCATATCACCCTGGCGAAGATTGGAATGGTGTATGCGGCGGCGATAGCGATCTTGGTGATCCTCTCTATGCTGTTGCTGACGGGGTTGTGTCATTTATAAATCCTACAAACACTGGGGATGGAGGAATATCGTTGCATATTGTTTACAACCTTCCCGATGCTAAACAGATAAAAAGTATCTACTTTCATCTGAATAGCATAGCGAAGGGAATTGTGAAGGATGGCACTGTAATAAAAGGTCAACTTGTTGCAACGATTGGCAGGACAGGAAACTCTACTAATGCTCACTTGCATTGGGAAATGAATACCGATATTACTGCGGGCGGAGCTGGCTATGTTCGTGCACCTCTTGCTGTTACTACGGCACTCAAATACCCCTCTCCTTCCTTGTTTGTCGCCGACCGAACTGATGTGGTGACATATCCGGGAAATGCGTGGCAATGGATAGTATTTCAAATGTCAGGAAACGCGCCTTCGTCTACAGCGTATGTGGAATATCAAGGAGTCCGCGTATCTCTTCAGTTTGCAATTGATTTGGGGTGGATACAAGGTCAGATTTGGCAATACTACGGAGTAAGTGGTTGGGGATATTCTCCTGTAAATCAGCTTTTCTTTTTCAACACCAACACGTATGCGTTGATGCCATTACTGAATGGTGTTACCTTGAATATCCTTCGTCCTCTCAACACTGCAGACAATCAGGCTGACCGCGCGAAGGCAGATATGATTCGGGTGGCAAGCAAGGATCCGCGTTTTGTTTCAGTGAAAACCGAGACGTACTATGGTCCCGAAACATATCCGGGGTGGAGCTCGGGATATGATCTTCACAGTATGGAGTTTACTCTTACCAATGAACGTACGGTGACAATGTGGCATGCAATCGACACGCAAAATCCACTTGCGCGTATGAGTATATTTTTTGATCCTGATACGTATCAATGGGGAAATTGGTATGTTGAGGATTTGAATACGCTGTATTAGTTTGTCTTGGGAGTTGTTTGAGGGGTTCCGTGGGGAACCCCTTTTTTTATATAAAAAATGACGGTCGTCCCTAAGGAAGACCGTCATTGTGGGTTGCCTCGCAACCCCCTCGTCACCAACAAGGACCTCGGCTATCAAAAAGTTCAGGACACCTGTTTCGCGGGCGATTTTCTTGCCAAGGAAATCCTTGGGCTTGAAAATACCCCCTGCCGACACTCCTCTCTACGCATGCAACATAGATACTATGTTGCCCATTTGCGTATGCTTTGCAGTAATGGTGCAACTTGAGGCGTTTGGTTGCCTCCGCCTGCCGATCGAGAACGCCTTGTTCTGCCGCCATCCGTTCTTCGATACTAAAGTACTTTTGAACCGGCTGTTGCTTTTGTTCTTTGCAATTTACCCGACACACGTATTGTTCTTTCGTATCGGGAGCTTTCTGGCTGGTTGCACACCCTGTTGCCAACATGACAACAGAAATTGCAAGGATTACTAGAGTTTGCTTCGTATTCATTGCCCGACTCCTTAAGGTTATTGTGTGTAAAATGAACTCTATTTATATTATATCAAATTAACAGATTTTGTCAAGTGGTAATAAAAGCCAAAAACCCTTACAATAAAAGAAACTTATTTCATTGATTATGCTTAATTTCAAAGACATTGCCGGCGACGAGAAACTGAACGACCTTCGCAAGAAAGAAGAGGAGGATTTCCTTCAAGCAATGTCGAGCAAATACAAGATTCCGTACATCGACCTAAACGGCATCCCCATCGACATCAGTGCGGTCGGCATCATAAAAGAGGCTGACGCGCGTGCTGCCCTTGTCGGACCATTTGAACTTTCAAATAAAAAACTTAAAGTGGCACTCTTCTCCCCCACTGGCGAGCACACCAAAGAAGTGCTGGCAGGGCTTGTAGAGCGCGGATACCAAATCGAGCCCTATCTCGCCTCGCATGTCAGTCTAGAAAAAGCATGGGAGCGATACAAAGAAATTTCCGGTGCCACAAAGTCAGAAGCGGGAGTGCTCGACATTTCTGGCGAAGGAATCGAGATTTTGGTGGCGCGTTTTAAAACACTTGCCAACGTAGAAGAGGTTCTCAAGACCACGGTTGACTCAAAAGATGCGCGCTACATTTCAAAAATTTTTACCGTTATTCTTGCGGGCGCTATCGGCATTCACGCCTCAGACATTCACATTGAACCCGAAGCGGACATCATTCGTATCCGCTATCGTATCGATGGCGTCCTCCACGAAGTGGCGACACTCCCTCATACGATATACCGCCTGTTCAGCTCGCGCCTGAAACTCATCGCTGGCATGAAACTCAACCTCGGCTCCGAAAGCCAAGATGGGCGTTTCAGTATTAAAGTTTCCGATCTAGAAATCGAAATCCGCGTGTCGGTCATTCCGAGTGCCTATGGAGAAGGCGTGGTTATGCGCCTTTTGAATCCGCAATCTTTGAACGTCACACTGGAAGACTTGGGGATGAGCCCGCGCTTACTTGCCGTCATGGAAAAGGAAATCGCAAAACCACACGGCATGATTTTGAATACCGGCCCTACTGGCTCAGGAAAAACAACGACGCTGTATTCGTTCATGAAGAAAATTTACTCGCCGGAAATAAAGATGATGACGATTGAGGATCCAATTGAATATCACTTGAAGGGCGTCTCCCAAACACAAATCGAAGCAGAAAAGGGCTACACCTTTTTAGATGGTCTCCGCGCTGCCCTCCGCCAAGACCCCGACGTGATCATGGTCGGCGAAATCCGCGATGGCGAAACGGCAAAAATAGCCATCAATGCCGCACTCACGGGACACATGGTGTTTTCCACACTCCACACCAACACCGCCGCCGGCGCCATCCCCCGCTTGATTGATATTGGTGTTACACCAAAGATTATCGGGTCGGCGCTTACCGTCGCCCTTGCACAACGTCTTGCGCGCAAGCTTTGTGTCGCCTGCAAAAAAGAAGATGTCCCTAACGAGCGCGAGAAAAAGATTATTGCCGATCTCTCTGCGAGAATCACCGCAAAAACAGGCACCGTCGTGCAAACAGAAAAAGTCTGGCGCGCTGTTGGGTGCCCCATTTGCAACAACACTGGCTACAAAGGGCGTGTGGGTATTTTTGAAGCCGTGATTATGAATGCCGAAATCGAAGCACTTCTCGACGGCATTCCGAGCGAGCGCGAAATCCGCGCCATCGCCGAAAAACAAGGTCTCCTCACGATGCGTGAAGACGGTATCGAGAAAATCCTCGCCGGTTCGACCTCGTTTGATGAAGTTGAGCGCGTCGTGGATTTGGAAAAGGAGGGATAAAATTTAAAACTATAATATGCCTAACCAAGAAAAAATTAAGACTCTCGAAAAGGAAGTTGTTGAGCTATCTAAAAAAATTGAGTTACTCAACACTCGCACAAACGCTCAATACACTGAGATTATGTCGAAACTTGACGGTGCTTCGCAAGAAAACACCATGGACGACGAAACACTATATGCAGAGGCAAAGAAAATTGTTATTGCTTCGCAAAAAGCTTCGGTTTCATTCCTGCAACGAAAGCTAAAAATCGGTTACGCCCGCGCAGCCCGCCTCGTGGACACTCTCGAGGAAAACAGTGTCGTGGGACCAGGTCAAGGTGCAGTGTCAAGAGAAATACTCGCGAAGAAATAGTCACGCAAAGACTATTGACCATTCTTGTGACTGGTCGAACCAAATACCCTCACAACCTCATCAAAATTCCTAAGTTTATCCTTGTTCCATTCCTCCTGTTTTAGGTAGAGAGCTTTATATACTACTTTGGTTTGTCTGTTGTTCACATCCACACACCATTTTTGCAACCTTTCAAACTTCAATTTGTCGTCAGCTTCCTCTCTCCCTTTTGTTTCAACAATATATACCGTCTTGTCATCTTTCTTAACAAAAAAATCTGGGTAATAATTAGCTATCATTCCCTCAGAGTTTTTATACTCAACCCGTAGAGCACTTGCTTCTTTGTTCTGAAAGTTTTTCGCGTACGAAATTACATCCTCGCAACCCTCGAGGAAATCAGCAAATTCCAATTCAAAGTTACTGTCACCAACAATTCTATTGAAAACAGATTTTTTTGATATCAAATACGATTTATCATTCACCACAAATGGGCGTGCATCGCTAATTTTAATATAATTTTTAATCTCCGTATCACCACTGTCCTCTATAGTGAGATCATTGATAGCCTTTTTGAAAGAATCCTTAATGAGTCTTGCATATTCCACCTCGGACAAATTTGCCAAGATATTGAGGTCTGATATATCTACCATCTGTTCAAACATCTGTTTTTCGATAAATTCCTTAACCTTGCCAAACAAAATATCGTAACCACTAAACATTCTTAGCTCTCTCATTATCGCTTGAGCAAAGAAGCCGACCACTCTTTGGTAGTCAGAGGAAATTTCTCCAGTCAAATCAACCGTATGACTTATTTTTTCACTGATAACTTCCTTAAACACGATCTGCCTTTTTTCTTCCTCAGAAAAAGTTTTTACCAGAACTTTCACATTTCCAAAAGTGGCAACATCGAGTACTCCTAAGTTTTTGTACTCTCTTTGAATTCTCGGGGACATCACAGGAACCTCAATATCCAACCTCTCGATATCTTTCTTTGGGTTTTCTTTGTCTACCTCAATAACCATTGGTGCGATCGGCTTTGTCCCCTCCCCCATTGCCCTTTTCTCAAGAACAACCCCCTCGCTCTTAATCGACGCCACGAAATCCATAAAAGCCTGTGTTCCAATAACACTTACTTTTTCTTCAGCATCTTTTCCAAAAAACATCCTCCTTAAACCTCTTCCTAATGCTTGCTCTGGTAAAATTTTATTTTCAGCAGTAAAAGGCTTCAGCCCGACAATAGTCGTAACATTCTTAACATCCCAACCCTCCTTGAGCATCATCACAGAAATAATCACTTTGAACGGACTTTCCATGCTGTCTATTTCGTTCGCCTGCTTCCTCAGTTTATCCAGCTCTTCTTTATTCTTCCCCGTCACGCTTTCGGAAATATCCCCGCTCTTGTTAGTATGAATGGTCAGAACCGCACCTTTTAAGTCCACGAAACTTGCCTGAATGTATTCTGACACTTCATCACAATTCTTTGTGTCGTCGGTCATAATAAAAAGAATCGATTTTTTATTCATCTGCTTTAATTCTTCATAGGTTTTACGCCATTCTTCTACGCCAAGATTGATGTAGTCCCTGTATTTTTCACTAAATTTTATACTTTGATTTTCTTTCAGTTTTGCACGGCTCGCCTCGTCGGGCATCACCGGTATTTTTACTATATTTTGATGAATTGCTTCTACCAAAGGATAGTCTGATACAACTTGAACAAACATAGAACCATCGTCATCTTTTGGGGTAGCGGTCACGTCTATATGGAGAGAGAGCTTTGAGCCCTTTGCTTTCAATTTGTTATGTATATCCTCGATTGATTTATACCAAGCCGTCTTTGGTCTTACATGATGTGCCTCGTCATTAATAATAATGAGCTCATCAATATCACGCACAATCATCCCCAAATCAACCGTTGAATCATTCGTTTTTGCTACAGGTTTATTCCCAAGGTAATACTCTGTTGTGTCTTCGTCGTCAGGACTTGCAACACGAACATCACTCTCAAATACTCTGTGAATGTTCGTCAAAAATATGTTACCTGTGTCAGAAACATTTCGCAAGTCATCCTGTAAGTGAAGCGTGACCTGAAAATCATCCTGCCAGTTTTGCCCTTGATAACCATTGTCAGGTAAAACAGGGTCGCTAAAAAATATCTTCAAACCTTCAAAATCATTTTTAATTCTTTCAAAAACAATAACATTCGGCGTTATCAAAAGAAAATTCTTTGCGAGATTCGAATCTGCCTCGTATTTTTTATGAAAATACGCCCACGCAACCACAAGGCTCATCACCTTTGTCTTGCCGGCACCTGTCGCCATTTTAATCACCAAGCGAAGCCACTCCTCGGGGAACATCTGCGCACTCAGAACGCCGGTAGAATTGTAGCGGATGAGATCATGCTTATCCTTCACTTTCGCCACCTCATAGAGCCACACCGCCGTCTCCAGTGCTTCCCTTTGTGCAAAATAGTAACGAAAGTTAAACGACGATCCATCTGCATTGTATATAACATGCTCTTCTTTAAACCACCAGTTCAGGAGCGCTTTCGATGTGTCGCTTGCGCCCTCGTACTGCATATCCCGCCACTCCTTCACTTTCTTGCGCAAATCAGCCACAAGCGGTGGAATAAGCTTATCAAAACCCTTCTCGCGCAAATCCTCGTCAGCAGGAAACCACCTAATCTCGGGGTCTAAAATCGCGTATGGGTCTTTTGGGAAATTTTTGTGTAGGGCCATAAACTATTTGATTTACTACTTATTCACACCCTTATTTTTTGTCATTTTTTGTCATTTTTTCTACTAAATACATTCGGAATCTACTAATTCGGACTATCTCCAAGCACCCAATATCCTGCCCTATCTGAACCTTTTCGTTGAATCTTTCCTTCGTCTTTTAATTCTTGAAGAAAATTAGAAATATCACTTACTTTCAAGTCTGGGAATGCATCCCTAAAATCTTTTTTCTTTCCACTACCTTCTCTTTCTATATGTTTCAAAATCAATTCTTTCTTATGTTCTCTCGTTAACCCTTTTATTCTCGTATAAACACCTGGCTTATTTTCATACCTATAATATTTGTGAGATAAAATATATTTTGTACCACTAGTTTTGTTAATTTTCTCAATAATACCTAATTCTAAAAACTTATTCTTATTTTTTAGATTATTAACAACCTTATTCTCTCTCAATAATTCTAGTTCGTATATTTCTTCAAAAGAAAAAATTGTCTGTCTTTCGTGAGAAATTTTTTCCAAAAACAAGATGAAGTCTTTATCTTTTACTCTCGCTGGCATATCTAACACAACTTGGAAGTCATCTGATTTTGACAAATCAGGGAGTCCTTTCCCTTCACGAATAGTGGTTTCAAAAATTTGGTTCATCCCCTGACCTGCCCGTTCAACAAGCCCTAATTTTTGAAAGACTTCCGCAAGTCTGCGATTTCTCCATGCTTGTTTATCTATTACATTGTCTGGTGTTATGCCAGGAAGAAACCCGCCCGGACTAATCACTATTAAATTTTTAGAATCTGCTTTAATGAACACGGATTGCGATTGGACAGAATAGTCTCTATGGGTGACTGCATTTAAAAGTGCCTCTCTTATGGCTTTTTCATTGAACGCAAGGATCTCGCTTTGTATTAACCCTTCTTGAATTGGAATGCGACTATTCCTATCGCTAATTGTTTTCCATATGTCATCGTATATTTTCAAAAATGATTCCCTCCATTCTTTGCGAAAATCATGACTGATTTTTTCCTCCTGTCGCCATTCAAAAATAATTTCTGAGCAAGGAAGCAATTCATCAATCTTTTCTTTCTTACAGAGTAAAATAAGCCCTGCAAAAGTCACACCCTTCTCTGTCGTCAGCTCAAGGGCCGTAAGCAATTTCGTATCACTTAGGTCAGTGAGTGTCTTCTTGTTATTTTTTATGAGAATATTTCGCAAAACAGAAATTGCCTCGTTGTCTAAATCAGAAAAAGTGACTCCAGTGGCAACTGAAGCCGAAAAATCTTGCTCATGTTGATTAAGTTTATTCCTAAGAGTTTGTTCGTCCATAGGCGTAAGCGATTCCCCTGACCGCATCCAGTAGGTTCCATTTGATTTTATTGGCTTCCCGATGTAATGATCCAGTATGTGAAAAATTAAAACTCTGCCATCAGGGTGCTCTATTTCTTCTATGTCAACACGGACACCGAGCTTTTGAAAAATCTGATTCGGGATAATATTGAAAGTACCACAATACAGGTTAGTCCCTACAACTTTGTGTTCTTTGGGCTCAATGCCGAAAATTAACTTTCCACCGCCCATATTAGACAACGCACTGCAGTAATTAAAAAGCTCAGTATTGCTAAAACTATTTTCTGCTTTTTTAAACTCAAGATTCAAACCCTCTTGATTTTGTAGCCAACTATCTAATTGTTCGATTGAAGTTTTCATTTTTATATCTTAACCTCCACCACCCTCGTTGTATCATTCCCGAAAATGTCCACGACCTTTACCGCCACTTTGTAAGTCCCTTTTTGCATCTCCTTTGGCGCAGAGACGAGCTCGATATCTTGATATTTACCACTTCGAAAGGCTCTTTTTGTACGAAAACTCTGCCACTCGTTGTCGAAAATGTAGTCGCCTGTCCACACCTCTTTTTCCTCGCCATCTTCTACGACTTTGATTATCTCTTTTCTGTCCGCAAAATCATAATCCACCGCCCAGTAGTCTATCCAGTCACTCCATTTTTTCGTCAAAATCTCTCGCGTCACCGCCTCCGTCACTTTATCTTTGCTGAGCTTTATCACCTGCCCGTTTTCTACCACCACCTTGGAGCTCCCAGGGCGAAGCGCCTCTGCTATCTCACCCGAGTCATCTTGATTGTAAAAAACAGAAAAGTCGGCAAGCTCAATGGAAAGCTCCTTGATATTCCCCCTGCCTGCAATAATTGGCTTCGCCTCAATAAACGCCACATCATAAAACTTCACCTGTCCTCTTTCCACCGCGCGTTTATCAAACACTTCTTTAGGAATGACCTTGAGCGCAATATCGATACCGCTATTGCCAAACTCATGGCGGTCAAAGCCCATCTCCCAATCAAAACCGAGGACATCCACTTTGGTAATGTTGTTCTCTCCGCATTCCTTGATGATACGCTCGATGAATTTCCCTGAAACAGGCGCATTGATAGGTCCGATCGCGACCAATCTGTCGCGCTTCTTTGCTATCATCGTCTCAAAAGACGAGATTGGTTCCGCTTTATACGCCGAAATGATGAGCTTCACAAACTCTTTTTCTTTTCGCTCTGCCTGCTTTGCTTTTTCCTCCGCGCGCAGGTCGTCATTGACCGCAAGGAAGTTCTCGCGCTCGTACCTGCCCACATTCAAAATCTCAAATGCGCGAAAATCCTTGCCCGCCTTTTTGAGTTCACGCTGTACACCAATCAATCGCTTGCGCGATGTATGTATACCAAATTTCCCCAAATCAGAACCAATCCATTTTCTGCCAAGTTTTTCCGCAACAGCAAGCGTGGTGCCCGAACCACAGAAGAAATCAGCAACGAGGTCGCCTTCGTTTGAAGATGCCTTAATGATATTTTCAATAAAGTTCTCGGGTTTTTGTGTAGGGTATCCAGTCCTTTCCTTTGCAGATGGATTAATTAAATCTATAACCCAAACATCATCCATATTTTTTCCACCCTCAGATGCACTATACTTCTTGTCTGCCTCACTAGTGATTCCATATTTAGAATACATACTTGTCTCCTTGTATGGAACTGCCATATCTACAGAATTATATAGGTAATTATCTCCTTTTTTATAACAGAGTACGGTTTGATGCTGTCTGCTTAATGAAGACTTCGAACGCCCTCCGCCATTCTGGTAATACCAAATTATTTCACTAATAAAGTTATCCCTCCCGAAAACCTCATCAAGAACCAGTCTCATGTGACTATTTACCCGCCAATCACAATGCACATAAATACTCCCATCCTCCGCAAGCAAATCATGCATCAATTTCAAACGCTCATAAATCATCGCAATGAAGCTGTCCGCGCCCTTGCCCCAAGTATCACGGTAGGCGATTTCTTCTATCACCGACGGTTTTTTAGTAAAACTTTCACCATCCTCGCCTTCACCGATCGTAATATCCATAGAAAAATCCGCGCCCACATCAAACGGCGGGTCGATGTAAATCAATTTCAAACCGCCCTGCGCTTCTATCTCTTTTCGCATCGGACCATTTTTGAGCGACGAGAGAATGAGCTTGTTGTCGCCCCAAATCAATTTATTAGTCCAGCCAGTTATCTGCCTACCCGACATATCAAAAAGTGAGGCTTGATTACCAAACTTCTCATTGCTCCTCGGCTCATCTATCTGCTCAATAGTCTGAAACGGCAACACTACATTCGTCACCTCATTCGTCTTCCCATTCCAAAGTAGCTCCACCTCCTGCGCATCTCCAAACAGCAAGAACCGATACTTCTCCGGAAGCGGTTTCCCCGCCTCCAAATACTTCATCACATCTCGTTTTTCGTTGTCGGTGAGTTTCATTTTATTTCTTAAAATAATTTTTACATACCAAGCAATGATATTGATAATAATCTAGATTTCTCGATGAACCAAAACCAAAGCTTCCAATATCTAAAGTGATCATCTTATTCTCTTTTTCATAACAAATTTTACAGAAAGGTCCATTCTTTTTGTCATTGTCATTGTCATTTATCCAATAAACATTACCTTCAAAAACAAGAGCTTCTTTTGTCTTAAGTTGTTGTTTCAGTTCTCGATTCTCAGTTTCTAAATCCGAAATTTTCTTTTGTTGCTCCAAAAGTTTTTCATAAACACCCAAAATCTCCCCTTGTAATTCTAGTTTACCAGATTCCTTAGCTATCTTTGCCGCACTGCTTAATATATCAAAAATTCCCATATTATCCCCAAACTCTAGCATTTTTCTGCTTATTTTTAAAGGAATTTTCGATTCTGTGGAATCGGGTCGCAAAAGATCCCTTGAGCGCGACCCCTCCCCCGCGTTTTATTTCATTTTTGCCTTATTTCAAATATGATTTTTACAAGCTAAATTTCATGCACCCCACAACAAGTATACTTATACTCGTATTATACCTGTACAATACTCATGCCAACCAAATTACCAAGAAAAACCGGTTCGCTGGCGCCACCTCACTAATTTTAACGATTAAGTCAATCATTTTCGTTAAAATATCAGAAAAAAGAACAATTTTAACGATATTGGGTCTATTTTTTTCTAATTATTTCCTCTATGGTCGCGATGACACTACTTATACTCGTATACTCCAAATTGCCCAAAAAGTTGAATTTACCTCGTATGGTCAATCACCCCGCGGTTCCCCACCCCTATCGCACGATCGAGAGTTTTGTATTTCGCCTGTAGTCGCGCATATTCTTCTGTGGTGATATTTGTTTCGTTCTGCAAGAATTTCAGCTTATTAAATGCGACGAGAAGAACTTTTTTAGCATCCGCTCGCTCCTTGCTCTTTATAGCATCGTCTTCCGTTTGGATGGTATGCAAAACAGCAAGAACATCTTCTTTAAGAAACGGTTCGAGTGTCGCTTCAAGTTCTTGAACATGCGGACCGCACTCTATTGAAATCGCTTCCGGTTGTTCTCGTAGCTCCTGTCGCTCTTCTTCAAGGAGCGCAAGAAGTCTTTCCAAATGATTCATGCATTCCGCCTTTGCCTCTTGGTCAGCCATCCCATCAATAGCAATCCTCATTTCTTCTTCATCAAAAAGCACTTCGAGCTCTTTCGGGTTTGCAACATCCACCTGCCAAGGTTTGAACGTTTCGAGATAATATACATTTCCTGCTTCGTCTTTTGTGTAGTTCCCAACATTTGCGTCAATATTAAAACTAAGCCCAATGCGCTCAAGCTCCATATCCACTTTTGTCATCGCACCATCCATTTCTTTGATAATTTGCTGATGTGCAGACTCCTCCCCTTCTCCCAATTGACGCGCTTCTTGTAAAAGTGCGTGTCCTTGTGTATGTGCAATGCGCTCTGCATCAACGGTTTGCACGCCACTCTGAGACTCTCCCGCTTGATAAATATCCGGCACATGCTGGGGCAAAAGCATGTGCGCTATTTTGGTGAGATAGTATCTGCCTTTGAGTTGGCGCGGAGTGTCTTTTCCTGCCTCTTTTTTAGTGACAGCAATAACCCTCCCCTCGTCTTCGGGGTTAATGAAAACTTTTTTCTCATCCCCCTCCCCGAGAGGCTTTTGGTTCATCCCTTCGAAATTACCGAATCTCATATACTTCATAGTATACCAGAAACCACCACTAGTGTAGTTCTGTGAGTGGCAAACTCACAAATAAATTTTACTCAGCAGGAATCTAAAATTGGATAGAGCTGTGTAAATCATTACCAACGATTGCACGCCCAAAAAAAATTGACAACTCTTTAAAAAAATTATAGAGTGCAAGCAGTTGGCTACCAGTACATTCACAATTTTTTAACCCATTTGGAGGTTGGTAACATGGATAAAAATAACCTGTTTATAAGCGCTTCGGGTAAACCCTGTATCGACGATACTGACTATGAAGTAGTTGAAAGAAAAGGTATCGGTCACCCAGACACACTTTGTGACACCATCGCGGAGAAAGTCTCTCAGGCGTATTCGCAGTACTGTTTAGATCATTACGGTATTATCCTCCGTCACATGGTAGACAAGATTGCGCTCTCGGGCGGTTCGGCAAAGGTAAAATTTGGTGGCGGTGAAATGCAAATGCCAATACGGCTTTATCTGAATTGCCGATTCACCAGAACATACCAGAACGAAACAATCCCCTATCTTGAAATAGTAACCGATGTCGTTCGCAAACATTTCGGGGAGGTATTACCTCTTCTCGATCTGGATAAGTGGCTCATGATTGTGAATAATACGCACTTTGCACCTGGTCCAGGGGTTGTCTATGAGGCAGACGGGTCTACACTGAACGAGCGTCAATTTTTCTTTGAGGTCCCGCAAAAAGAGTTTGCTGTTTTCCACGACAATAGCTTACGTTCGAATGATACTTCTACGACTGTTTCCTACAGCCCACTAAGTGTCACCGAAAAGATCGTTATCCTTGCGGAAAACACTCTCAATAGCAAAGAATTCAAAAAACTTTATCCCTTTGTGGGGTCAGACATCAAAGTTATGGCTAGGCGCATACAAAAGAAGGTGGGTATTACTGCGTGCGTTCCTTTCATTGCCCTACATACCCCTGACAAGGAATTTTACGCACAAAAGCTTGCTCTCCTTGAACAATTAATTAAAGAGTTAGTGCTTAATCAGTACAAGAACTACGAGGTGTCTGTTTCGCTTAACACACGAGACAACCCATCCAAGTCAGACTACTACCTCACGTTAACCGGTAGTGCGATCGAGAGTGGCGACGAGGGAGTTGTTGGTAGAGGGAATCGTTACAATGGAATTATCCCCTTTACGAGGCACATGAGCATAGAAGCTTGCTGTGGTAAAAATCCTGTCTATCATGTAGGCAAGATTTATACAGCAATCGGATCGCTCATTTCCAGTGAAATTTTTAGTTTGCTGGGACTTGAAACCTGCGTATACCTAACATCACAAATGGGCCGCAGTATTTCAGATCCATGGTCTGTCTATGTCGATGTCTATGGTGGGAGTATTTCACCCACACAAAGACAATTTATAGAAGGGATTGTTGAGCGTTGCCTCGCGAACGCAAATGAAACGACCCAAAAAATTGTGAAAGGAGAAATTAATCTATACTAAAATGCAGACAAAAGTGCCCACGCCTAAAGCGTGTGGCACTTTTTTTATAACAAAGAGAGTGTTTCTCCTGGTTCCTTCATCAACTTCTCTCCCTGAGGAGTATAAAGAAAAAAAGGTTTAGTACCAACACATTCTATTTTTGCATCACCAATAATTAATCCTGTTTCCTCAAAAAGGCAAATTATTGGTAGATTATTCTCTGTTGCCCAATTTTTAAACCTTTCCTCGTCCTCATTTTTAAAGTGGCAAGCAATTGAATAATTATTCAACAAATTTAGACCATTATTATCTATCCAACTTACTTCATTTTTGTCGTCATGTGTATTTATTTTTGCGCCTAAAATAATTGCCCCAGCACTACCTCCATACACGGAGTGACCAGAGTTGTGGTACTGGACTAGAGTCTTTGAGAAACCAGATTCCTCAAACTCCTTCAAGAGACTCCATGTATTCCCACCACCTATATATATAGCATCAAATTTTTCTAGATCATCAATATTTTTACTTAAAAGATCATCTAATGTTTCAAATTGAATATCAGTCCTTTTGTGCATCTCTAAAATCCCATTCATCCACAAATTAGCAGTTGGGAACAACTTGTGCCCGCGTAACGCTACGGGAATGTATAAAAAATTACCTCCTTGTGGGATCGAGTCAAAAAAAAATTTGTCGAGGGTGGATGATTGATGTTCATTACCACCTCCCGACAAATATATTTTGTTATCCTTATTCATATTTTGCATGTTTTTATCGCCTTGCGTAGCTCGTAAATATCTACACTATGAGTATACACCAAGCGGTTAAAATATGCCTCTGTTGTTTCCTCGCGAGGAGGCGGGAGCTTCATCATCTGCCCTATTCTCAGATTGATAAACCTTTCAACTTCTAACCGCACCGTCTGGAGCGCTTCGACTCTACTTACTGAGGGCTTAATGAAACATTCCCAGTAGCCGAAGTAGTGCAGAATGATTTGAAAAATATCTTCTCCGTAATACTTCTCACTGAGGGCTTTTGCGAAACGTCTAAACTGAAGCCCTGGACCTTTATTGCTTGCTTTTACCCCAGAGATAACAAGTAATGCGAGTGTACGACATGAATCAAACATTTCCTTTGAGCCACCAAAAGTCCATGGGGTAATCACATCGAAATATGACTCGGTTTTATTCATTGCCCATACGATTCTCTCTAGACCAAAACCGATATCACTAATCGGTAGTGGGTCCCGTGAGGACTGTGGGATTAGAAGATATGCTGCATCTCCTAATTCGAGCCCTCCATATACAAAGAAGAGTTCCGAAGCAATAAACGGTCCCGTCCCCCAATCTTTTTGCGAGGTACGCATGACGATGACTAGGTCATTCATATGCAAACCAAGCCTAGAGAGAACTCCGCACCAATGATCAACAGCCTCAAGGTGAGTATCAAATCCTGAACCCATCTTTTCAGTGCACACGTTCACGAAGGATGTTGATATCCCCTCTTGAGATTGCACCTGTGCCTGAAATTGCATGCGGACGGATGGTTGTGCAACGAACATCTTTTCTTCACGGACTTCTTTGTTCTGATGAATAATGTCGTCAAACATTTGAACACCAGCAATAACAAGATCGGTACGGCCATCAGAATTTGCAATGTTCCTTGGTGGAACCAACATAAAGCCAAGCGAAGTAAAATGTTTCTCCATTATTGCAACTGCATCAACAGGTGAAACCTTTTTCTTTTTCTTTGGAAGATCCACAAATGAATCCGCCACGAAAGAACATTTACCGCGCGTACAATTTGTGTTATTCAGAATGACTGATGTTTTAACGAAAAAGGTTTTTCCGCAAGACTCACAAGAGTAAGACGACCACCCCTTCCAAGCCATAAACTCAATTACGGCCTCAAGCGGGTTTCCTAGGACAGTTTTATTCATTTTAGCCTCCAATTAGAGTTTCAAGGTTCTTTATTCCACCTATGTGAATAATACTGTATTTTCATTATTTGTCAATGTGCTTCCTTGACTATCTATAAAATTAGTATTAGGATGTCGTAGGCATAGTAAATACAGTTCGTTGTTAAAATCAAGTCTTTTTAATGGAGGCGTGTTATGTTAGATATACGATTTATCCTAAACAATCTTGACCTGGTTCGCAGAAACACACAAGAACGCTGTGCTGATGCTAACGTAGACAAAGTAGTTGGTCTATATGAGCAACTGAAGATTAAAAAAATGTCTCTTGAGACATCCCAGCAAAGAGTGAATCAAGTTGCGAAGCAGTTTGAAAAAGCAGATGACCCAACCCGAGACCAACTCAAGGAAGAATCTACCATTTTGAGGGAAACAATAAAAACTCTTAAGGATGAGGTCTCTATACTTGAAAAGGAATACCATCATGAGGCTCTTAGAATTCCAAATCTTAGTGCCTTTGATGTACCACAAGGGTCTGACGAAGGTGGCAACATACCAGTAAAGTTCTTTGGTACTCCACCGAAGTTTAATTTTAAACCTCTCGATCATGTCGAGCTTGGTAAAAAATTAGACATCATGGACTTTGAAGCAGCTGCGAAAATCACTGGTTCAAAGTTTTATTTCCTTAAGAACGAAGCTGTTCTTCTTGAAATGGGGCTTATTCGCTACGCAATGGAAATCGCAAACAGACACGGCTTTACGTTGATGACCACACCTGAAATAGTACGAGATGACATCATCTCCGCCTCAGGATTCACACCTAGAGGTCCGGCAAGTCAGATATATTCTCTATCGGAGGGAGACCTTAGTCTTATAGGAACTTCGGAGATTGCCATCGGTGGATATATGGCAAACTCAGTAGTCCCAGAAGAGCACCTTCCGATAAAAATTGCCGGAGTGAGTCATTGCTTTAGGACTGAAGCAGGTAGTGCTGGAAGAGAGAGCAAGGGTCTGTATCGAGTTCACCAGTTTAGCAAAGTTGAACTCTATCAATTTGTTCACCCAACTAAAAGTGCAGAGGCTCACGAGGAAATGTTGGCGATCGAGGAAGATTTCTATCAATCCCTCAATCTCCCGTATCGTGTGCTACTTATGTGTAAAAGTGATCTCGGAGCGCCAGCCTACCGGAAATACGACATCGAAGCATGGATGCCATTCATTGGCGACAATGGAGGGTATGGAGAGGTTACTTCTGCCTCAAACTGTACTGATTTTCAATCACGACGCTTAAATGTTCGTTTTAAGGATAAAACTACCGGGAAGTTGAGTTTGGTACACACGCTCAATGGAACGGCAGTTGCTGTTACCCGAACTATGTTGGCGATTTTGGAAAACAACCAACAAGCTGATGGGACGGTCTTGATACCTGAAGTCCTACAACAATACGTGGGCATTCAAAGTATTAAGCCTAAAAATAGAAAGTTCTAAAAAATAAACTTAACGCTCTTCCATAATAATGTGGGGGAGCGTTTTTTATTTATAAAGTTCAAGTTATCACCCCATTTGTTTTTTGCCCTCAAAACAGCTACTATGAAAGAAAGTGTCGCGATATTTGGGCGCTTTAGCAAGTTGGCAAGCAAGACAGGAGCACAAAAAAATCCCTTACATAAACCCCCAGCAGCTCTCGAAATGTAAACAAATCGAGTTAAACAGCAATCTAAGGATGGTGCCCGCGAGCGTCGCATAAAGCGAAGTACCGGCACGTCCTCGATCGCAATCATGTGAACCCCGGAGGGTTTAACTGAAAGAGGCTTATGTAGGGAATCTTTTAAACGAACAATATGGCCTCAAGCCATATGTAAAACTATCTTAGCATACAGGAAAAATTTTGTCAAGCATTCATCCCTTTTATGGACCCCGAACAACAAAATAAGCAGTTAAATCAAGAGTTTTCTTTCCTCGACCAAACATTGCGGCCGAAGCGTTTTGATGACTATATTGGTCAAGAAACGATAAAGAAAAACCTTAAAATACTGCTTCAGGCTGCCAAGGAACGCGCCCACCCTCCCGAACATGTGCTGTTTTACGGACCCCCTGGCCTTGGTAAAACAACGTTAGCGCATCTTATCGCAAATGAAATGGGCTGTCAAGTGAAGAGCACCTCGGGTCCTGCTATTGAAAAGGTGGGTGATTTGGCATCGGTTCTCACCAACCTTGCTCCTGGCGACGTGCTCTTTATCGACGAAATTCACCGCTTAAATAAGATGATTGAGGAAGTGCTCTACCCTGCTATGGAGTCCGGCGTGCTCGACATCATTATTGGCAAAGGTCCGTCGGCGCGCACCATTCAGCTCGATCTTCCACCCTTTACCCTCATCGCCGCAACGACGCGTGTCGCCATGCTCTCTGCTCCACTTCGCTCGCGTTTCTCTGGCGGCACATTCCGTCTCGAATTTTATACACAACCTGAAATTGAAAAAATTGTAACGCGCTCGGCAGAGATTTTGGGAATCCCCTTGCCCGCCGAGGCTGCGCAAGAAATCGCACGTCGCAGTCGTGCAACGCCCCGTACCGCAAACTATCTTTTAAAACGTGCGCGTGATTTCGCCCAAGTAGAACGCGGTGACATCTCTGCAAAATTTGTCGCGGACGCCCTTGCCCTGCTTGAAATCGACGAGCTTGGCCTCACCGCCCTCGACCGAAAAATACTTGAAGTGATTATTGATAAATTCAACGGCGGCCCAGTCGGCCTCACCACAATTGCAGCAGCACTTTCCGAAGAAACTGCTGCTATCGAAGAAGTGAACGAACCCTACCTCCTCCAGCTCGGCCTCCTCGAGCGCACCCCACGCGGCCGCGTCGCCACACCCCGCGCCTACGAGCACTTGGGATTTGACTATCCGGAGGATAAGCAAGGGAGACTTTTATAGCACTGGCGGGGTAGCACAACCCACAGAACCATCGTTGTGAGTCTCAACATCTAAGGATGGACCGGCTTTCCCACTACTGTCTACACACCACAAAGATTCCTTTGGCGTAATAAAAAAATCTTTTATTCCTTTAGAAAAAGGAATGCAGCTGTTTTGTACGAGGTCTGTTCTAAATTTAACACTAACTGCCCATGTCTGCCCCTTGCCCCCAACGGCACAAACCATCGAATCTTTTATATAAGCACGGTTGCTTTCTATGTTCCTGAGTCCGCTATTCTTATCTACAAACATTGTGCTCTCAGCAGAACATGTTTCATGCGAAGCTGGCTTTTGTCCCCCATACGAACCATTATTTTGCTCGTAGTAAAGCTCTGCCATTCCTCGCTCGCTTGTCAGAATTGATATTATGGCGCTTGCAAGAGGTTTTTCTCGAGCTGTGTTTAGTGAATTACAAAGTAGTGACCAGTAAAAAAATAACGCAAAGAGCACAACTAGTGGTAAAGAAACGGTGCGGGGGAAAATATTTTTAAGCTGAATTGGTTCTTTCTTCGTAATAAAATCTTTGAGTACTATGATTACCTTTACTAGTGTTCCCAACAAAAATGACACTAGGATGGCGAGGATTGCTGGAAAAAAGAGAACTGCGACAGACACCCCGGCAATGAAGAGTTCTGGGGTGCTTTGCGAAACCCAATTATCTATTGTTAACCCGATTAAAGAAAAGATGGTTAAAATTACAACGAAAATAAAAAATTTTTTGTTTATTTGGATATTCATATGCGTATTATACCATGCGAAAAAAAATCATATTGTGCGGCCTCTTTAAGCGCGCCTATGAGCACTTGGGATTTGACTATCTAGAGGACCGGCAGAAGAGTTTGTTATAAAAGGCTTAAGTACTCTGGGTAATTTTCTTTTATGACCCTTTTCCAGTTTGCTGTTTCATTGCCACCGCCAAGATCGTTTTTGTGATAGACGAGTAAAACACGAACTTTATTTATATTTTTATGAATTGCAACAATACATCTATTTCCTGAACCATGTCTTGAGTCTTGTGTTCCCGCAATCTTAAACTCAGTTTTGCAAATTTTTACATCTTCAGAATCTGAAATAGTCTCAGCAGTATTTTTCAAAAACAATAGCTCTATCTGCTCGAATTCTTGATACAAATATTTAAAAGTAAAGTCCCAAGATCCTCTATATTTTTTAGCAAAGGATTTTATGAAGTGCCTCTCTGTAAAAGATTCGAATATTACTTCGTAGTTAGTAGATTTCATCTGGATTTTCTTGAGTAAAAAGTCCGTATGACACAATTTCATTATCTTGGGCGTAAAGATAGGGAAACTGATTGTGGGTAAATTTTACAATGTCTGCTGTTTTTTTGCCTTTCCATTTTTTATCAATCTTTTCTATAAGCTTCTTTTCTTCAATGCTTACACCCAAGAGGTTCGCTTTTGATCCGCTTCGAGTTTGGGAAATGAGCATAGCCCCCTCCTCTGTTTGCTTGATAGATATCTCCCCCGCCTCGGACATCTCGTCGATAAGTCGAAAATATGTATCCGCAACAGGACCATAAGTAATTCTCCGATACTGCATTCCACTCATACTTTTGAGATGAGAGTAAAACCAACCAAAATCCGCAAAATAGAGGAGTTTAGCCAGCTTTGTTTTCGTAATTTCTTTATTCAAACGAAGAAACATGAAAATCATTTGCTTGTACTTTTCGTAATCGGGCACCTCGCCACCTTCAAGCTCCTCAAGCGACACTCCAAGCACGCCCGAAAGTTTATCAAATTCGCCCAGTGTAAGCTCTCGCTTCCCTTGCTCGACTGCAATGTACAATGGGCGAGATATGCCTATCTTTTGCGCCAACGCAAGCTGTGAAAGCCCTTTTTTTGTGCGAAGACTTTTTATAAATGGTGCGTACTTAATACTCATGCTTCAAGTATACATAATATATGTACGAAATGCAAACATGTCATGTCAAGAATTCGTACAAAGTATATTGTAGCCAAAATGCTGGTATTAAGTTACGACTAAACCCCCTACGGCGCTAAAAAGCGCACCCCGCGTGGCCGTATCGCCACGGCGCGCGCGTATGAGCATTTGGGTTTGGATATCCCGAGGATCGACAGCAAAAATTGCTTTAACTATTTAACAGAGGCACAATCTGTTTTTGCATCCACGCAACTACTCAAAAACAAAACCCCGCACGAATGTGCGGGGGCAAAAACTCAGTCCAGTGCATTAAGCGCAAATATCACTTATGCCTTGTTTTTAAATAATCAACTACCGCTTGTTCAAGCAATTCCTTTGGTATCTCCACAGCCTGTTCGTGTGGCGCAACTCGACCGGGCAAATGACGGCTGGCGTCAATTTGTTTTCCAACCACAACATAACTGTTATCAGATGCGTACACTCCTGGGCACATCCCGAGTACGCATGAAAATTTCGCAGGGGTGATGTCGAGTAGTTTCATGTTCAATCCTCATGTTGTTAAAAAGAAAGACTTTGGTACCTCTAGTTACTAGCATATACAAGCTGCGTTCTATTTTTCAAAGAATTCCAGTAGGTTGACAAAACCTTGCAATATATATACTATATTACGTATACATGTCAAAAAATTTTAACATATCACCCGCAATGGTTACTAAAATTGCCCTCCCGAATAAGACGGAAGGGGTTATCTTACGAACACTCAAACAATCAAAGAAGCCTATCGCTCTGAAAAATCTTTGCGAAGCGCTCGACATTAACCGTCTCACCGCCCTCTATAATCTCAAAAAACTAAAAAAACGCGGGTTGGTTATTCTCAACAACACATCAAAATCTCACACATGGGCACTTTCCCTCCTTGAAACAACCGGCTCTCTTCAAGAAAGGATTCATCACTCTGTTTCGATTCTTGATGCATACCAGGCTTTGCACGCAAGTGGAAGCCATACTATCATCGGCATTCAAGGGAAGGAGGCGATTGAATCCATCCTCGACATGATAGGCAAGGGACAAAGTTTTGGGCAAGCTCATACCCGACAAAAACTGCGCCAAGTTATCATCGACGCAATCATAACGGATGACGCGATTGGAACAATAAAAAGCCTGCCAAAAAAAATACTGGGCTCGCACTTCGGTAGACCGACAATCCTTCACAGTATCCCGAATAATTCCTTCATTACTTCCCTTGAAATAATATCAGATGGAAAAATGTTGGTAACCATTGACCATGCAACAAAAAAGGCCTCTATTAGCAAAGAACTAGCATTTATTTCCACATTCAACGCCCTGCACGAAACCCTCAAAATGACCGCGACAAAAAGAAGGCCAGATGAAATCTATGGGAATCTGTAATTGATTGAATTCACCCCTAGCGCCCAGCACCTCTGTGTTATTATGTCTTTATGCGCATCATTGCCATCGATCCGGGGTATGAACGGCTGGGGATTGCCGTTTTGGAGAAATACAAAAAAGAGGAGTTGGTGTTTTCGACATGTTTTAAGACATCAAAAACACTTCCCTTTGTGGAACGGCTCGAGCTCGTGGGGCGCGAGGTGGCACGCGTGATTGCCGAATATGAACCCAAAGAGCTTGCCATCGAAAATCTCTTCATGGACAATAACCAAAAGACGGCGATGCGTGTCGCGGAGGTACGCGGGGCAATACTCTACCAAGCGCGCCTTTCAGGGCTCGCCATTGCTGAATACACACCACTTCAAATCAAAGTCGCGACCACCGGCTACGGCAAAGCGACCAAGGAACAGGTTATGAGTATGGTGCGAAGACTCATAACTGGTGCAGAAAAGAAGTTCCAAGACGACGAAATGGACGCTATTGCCATTGGACTCACTCATTTTGCGTATGTAAGGCACTAGGTACACTCTAAAATAACCCTTATATACCAAGCTTTGTTTTTCTGTCCTCATCTTCTCTACAGCTTATCCACAGTTTTGTGAAAAAAGTGTTGCAGAATGAAAAACTTTTTGCTACAACTATAGCAATCTTCAGCGAATAGGCGCTGTTAAGATGTATAATTTTAAAATATTCATGAGTGAAGACGAAATTGCAGAGCCAAGTGAAGTAGAGCTCGCCGACACCGACCTTGAGCTTGACGACGAGCTCGTCACCGACCCTGCGGACGACGAACAGCTCCTTGGATTCAGGCTAAGTACCCTTGATGAGTAGAGGGGTTTATATCAAAAAGGCCGGAACAATGTTCCGGCCTTTTTTTGCACATTAATCCTTTTTTATCTTTATGAAGCGTCGCTTGCCCACTTTGAGTGTAATGTCTGCTGAAAAAAGGATTGCAGGGTCTTCTATTTTTGTCTCTGCACCCTCATCATCCAACTCTTTCACCGCTCCCTCGCCCACCAATCGACGCCATTCAGTTTTTGAGGCAACAGTTTTGCTTCGCACGAGAATATCCGCAAATGACTCCCCCTCCTTGGCGGTCACCTCTTCGATGTCATCCGGAAGTGCGCGATCTTGAAATGTTGCGACAAACTGCGCTCGTGCGTGCTTTGCTCGGTCTTCTCCGTAAAACATTTTTACAATCTCTTCACCCAACAACATTTTAATATCGCGGGGGTTTGCGCCAGCATTGAGTTCGGCTTGAATCTCCTCCACGCGTACTATCGGTATTCTAGTCGCAAACTTAAAATAGTCCATCATGAGCTGGTCTTGCAGGCTCATCACTTTGCCAAACATGTCAGCTGGCGTATCGTTAAGGTTGATAGTATTCCCCCAACTGGAACTCATTTTGCGCCCATCCAAACCTTCGAGAATCTCGAGAGTGATGATATTTTGCGGGACCATACCGGCGCGCTCTTGTAGTTTTCGCCCTGCAAGCATATTAAATTTCTGGTCAGTACCACCAATTTCTACATCCGCACGCACCGCCACACTGTCGTACCCTTGCATGAGTGGGTAGAGGAGCTCGCGAAGTGAGATGCGCTTGCCTGCATCGAGCCTTCTCTTAATATTGTCGCGGGCTATAAAATCAGAGAGTGAGAATGTGTCCGCATGGTCGCAAATCTCACGATATTGGAGTTTTTCAAGCCATTCAGTATTGCGATGCTCTTCCACTTTGCTCATATCAAGAATCTTTCCCGCCTGCTCGAAATAGGTGGTAAGGTTTTGCTCCACCGTCTCACGGGAAAGCATCGGACGCTCACTTTCTTTGTCGGAAGTGTCACCAATAACCCCCGTAAAATCGCCGATAATGAAGACAATTTGATGTCCTAAGTTTTGAAAATCGCGAAGTTTCAAGAGTGCGGTTGCGCGACCCAAGTGGATATTGGGACTGGTAGGATCTACGCCAAATTTTATGCGAAGCGGCTTTCCTGTAGTGAGCTTTGTGCGAAGGGCATCATCATAAATAACTTCTGCAACACCGCGCGTCAGAAGCTCCTGTATTCTCTCGTCATTAACCATAATATATTTATGGTATCACATTATTGACCTTTTTACATAGAGCCTTCGGCATCAACACCGCGCTGTGGTAAACTTACGAAACAAGAACGTAAATTCATCATCTTGCACGAACTCCACGAGCGCTTCCTTATGGGCACAGGAAAAGCATATCGAGAAGCTCATCACGGCGCGACAATTGTAGAAGACCGGTATCGCGATGACCCAAAAAATCTCGAAGAACGAATTCAGGAAGAACTCGAAAAAAACAGCGTGTAATTAAACGGACAAAAAACAATACACCCTACCCCGCTCTCGTGGTATAATGGTACACATCTATGGTGCACGCCACCCCCAAAAAACGCAGCAAAACGAAACGGTTTTTGTTTCGTAAGCACTTTAAATCGTTGCTTTTTCTTTCAGGGAGCGCATTCTTTGCTATGGGGGGTGTTTTCCTTTTAATGGTCTCTTTTGTTCAGCTTCCTGATTTTGAAAATTTTAATGACCGAAAAATCGTAGAATCAACAAAAATCTACGACCGCACCGGGAAAATACTCCTTTATGATGTACATGAGGGTATCAAGCGCACCATGGTCCCTTTTGAGGCTATTGCACCCGAACTCAAAAATGCTACGATTGCCGTCGAAGATGCAAACTTCTACCACCATTATGGCGTTGAGCCAAAATCCATTCTTCGCGCTATTATTGCAAACATTTCCGAGGGTGGCTTTAGTCAAGGAGGCTCAACTATCACCCAGCAGGTGGTGAAAAATACCCTGCTTACTTCCGACAAAAACCTCACTCGTAAATTCAAAGAGTTGCTTCTTTCGTTCAAGCTCGAACAGGCATTCACCAAAGAAGAAATTCTCGAGCTCTACCTCAATGAAATCCCCTATGGGGGTAACATTTATGGCGTTGCGGAGGCAAGTCGCGTCTTTTTTGGCAAAGAACCGCGCGATGTCACCCTTGCGCAAGCTGCATATATTGCCGCACTTCCCAAGGCCCCCACATTTTATTCCCCCTACGGCAACAATCGAAAAAATCTTGATGCTCGCAAAGATTTTGTGCTTAAACGAATGCGTGAACTTGGCTTTATTGACGAAGTCACCTACGTTTCCGCCCAAAAAGAAAAAGTTGAATTTCTTCCCCGAGAACCGCGCGGCATAAAAGCACCTCATTTTGTAGTGTGGATTAAAGAATATCTGGCAGAAAAATATGGTGAACAGGCGCTTGACGAAAACGGGTACCGCGTCATCACCACGCTTGATTACGAACTTCAAAAAAAAGCAGAGGAAATTGTGTCCGACCATGCAGCAAACATGGAAACAAAATTTGGAGCAAAAAATATGGCGCTCGTAGCAATGGACCCAAAAAACGGGCAAGTATTGGCAATGATCGGCTCCCGCGACTATTTTGAAACAACAAACGATGGAAACTTTAATGTTGCCCTCGCTTATCGCCAACCGGGGTCTACGTTTAAACCATTTGCCTATGCAACGGCGTTCAAAAAAGGCTACACACCTGAGACAGTTTTATTTGATGTGCCAACAAACTTTAGCACCGACTGTGATTGGCACGGCGTTCCTCTCACTCCTGCCACCAAAAAAGAAGATTGTTACACTCCGGAAAATTATGAAGGGGGTTACCGTGGACCTATTTCCATGCGCAGTTCTCTTGCGCAATCCCGCAATATCACCTCGGTTAAAACACTCTATCTCGCCGGACTCAAAGACACTATCGCCACTGCTCGTCGCATGGGTATTACCAGCCTGAATGACGAATCTCGTTTTGGGCTTTCGCTCGTCTTGGGTGGTGGCGAAGTTTCTCTTCTTGATATGACGGGCGCTTACGGCGTTTTTGCAAACGACGGCGTCAAAAATAAAACCACCGCAATCCTGCGCATTGAAGACAAGGCGGGTAAAATTATTGAGGAATTTCAAGAATCAAGAGAAGAAGTACTCCCCACAGAAGTGGCACGTCAAATCACGAGTATTCTTTCCGACAACAAAGCACGTACACCAACCTTTGGTGCAAATTCCGCTCTCTACTTCGGCGGCAAAGACGTTGCCGTAAAAACGGGTACCACCAACAATTACAAAGATGTGTGGACTATTGGCTACACCCCCAAAATTGTCCTCGGTATGTGGGCAGGTAATAACGACGCCACGCCCATAAAAAAAGGCAATTCCGCTGGCTTCACCGTCACCCTCGTCTGGCGCGCAGTTATGGATGATATTTTAAGGAAAACTTCACCCGAAAAATTCATCCCACTAGAAAATGAGGATTTAACCGCACTTCCTGCTTCCCTTCAAGGTATTTGGCAGGGTGGAGAAAAATATGTTGTTGACACCATATCAGGCAAGCTGGCAACACCAAACACTCCAGTACAAACAAAAGTTATTCGCGTTGTTCCCGAAGTACACACTATTTTGAAATGGATCAAGAAAGACGATCCTCGAGGAGCACCTCCCACAAACCCCCAAAATGACGCTCAGTTTGTTTTATGGGAAGAACCTGTCCGTGCATGGTTTGCAAAACAATCATTCCCTGAGGGCGACCGTAGTGGCATTCCCACAGAGTACGACAACGTTCATACCCCCGAATCCTCCCCTATCATTTCACTCTCTGGCTCAGACCTTGCTGTGCCTCACACCAAAGCCGACCGCATCAGCATAACCGTAGGAAGCACAGGCCCCTATCCATTAAGCCGCGTAGAGCTTTATGTAAACGGAGTATTTGTGGACAAAAGTACCCAACCCCCCTTCACCATCTCCTTTATCCCTGAAAACATTGACGTCTCCAATCCTGAAAATGAAATTACGATTATTGCTTACGACTCCGTGTTCAACAAATCAACAGTGAGTACAAAGCTAAAAATTCAGTAACTTATTTCACCATCCCCGCTTTCTTTTCCAAAAGATCCCTTTCCCTTTAAAAGGCGTACAACAAAAATCTCTTGAGATTTCACCTCAAGAGATTTTTAAATTACACCACAAGCTTCTTTTTCCGAGGTGTGACCTCGAGAAGCCTTTTCCTAATTCATTTCTAATCTGCCCGATTGTTTTGTTTGTTTTTGCATACACATCGTGTATATGAATGCTATCAAAAAGTAACGACTCAACTTTTATCATGGTGTCGCCACGGAGAGCTGTGAAAGCTGTGGTTAGTTTTTTGAAATTAATTTATTCGGCGTAACGACATCAATCTCCGCATTCGGGTACGATTTTTTAAATACAGAGAAAACCACTTGCTCTTGCTCGTTCCATTTGCATTCATACGCATGTATTATTCCCTTGTCCTCCAGAACAAAGTCAACTTCGTATCCTTTGGTGTTTCGCCAAAAATATACTTGCGGGGGAAAAGATTCATTTATATTATTTTTTAGTAATTCCATAAAAAATAGATTTTCGAGCAAAAACCCCCTGTCTGCCCTTGTGGTCATATCGTGTGAGATGTTTTGCACAACCGCATTTCGTATACCCATATCTATAAAGTAGAGTTTGAAACTCTTTTTAATTTCATTTCGTTTATTTTTAGAAAATGCTCTGACTTTTTTTATAACATACGCTTGCTCAAGCAATTTTATATATTTTTCTACGGTAAAACGACTGACTCCAAGCGATTTTGCAAGCTCGTTTACAGAAATAAGCTGACCCATCTGAAAAGCGAGCATGGCAATGAGATCTTCAAATACTTGAGGACTTTTAATACTCTCGAAAGTGAAGATATCTTTATAGAGGTAGTTGGTGGTAATATTTTTGAGAATGCTTTCTTTTAACTTTTTATCTTTTTCAGCAATGATTCCTGGATAAAGCCCTACTGACAAATATTCATACAACTGTTCCTGATTAACATTGAGAGAATTATTTTTTAGCTCAGCCAGAGACAATGGGTATAACGTGAATTCAAAAGATCTGCCGGTAAGCGGCTCATTGATTTTATTCGCCAAGTCAAAAGATGACGAACCCGTCGCAATAATCTGAACTTCCGGATAGGTATCTATGAATGTTTTGAGAATCGAACCTATGTTTTCCACCGTCTGAGCTTCATCAAGAACAATAATTTTTTTCTCACCAATGAGATTTTTTAGTTTCTCTGGAGCGCCAACTCGAAGAGCGGCACGAACTTCTGTCAATTCACAATTAAAATAAGCGTCCTCTGCACCATATTCACCAAGAAGCTTTTTAGCGAGCGTTGTTTTCCCTGCTTGCCGTGGTCCAAAGATTAGGATTGCCTTGCCTTTGAAAAGCGAGTTTTTAATGTTTTGTTCTATAAGCCTTTTAAATATGAGCATCTTCTTATTGTACAAAATTGCTAAAAAAATAGCAAATCTTTCTTTTGTGGAAAATAGCTATATAAACCATGGCTATAAATTGGCAGCAAATCTAAAAGCTGCCTCACCTCCCCCGCTTTCATTTCCAAAAGATCCCTTTCCCTTCAAAAGGCGTACAACAAAAATCTCTCGAGATTTCACCTCAAGAGATTTTTAAATTACACCCAAAAATAAAGGGTACCTGACCTCCTTTCCCCTTTAAGTAAAAATCCCCAAGACTTCTAATCTTGGGGATTTTTAAGAATTTTGTTTAAATTACACCACAAATTTATTTTACCGAGGTCTTTTTACCGAGGTCTCACCTCGGGGGCCAATCGGGGGCCAAAGAAAAATTCTTACCACTCAACCAAGACAAAGCCGGGGGAACCAGCTCCACCGGCGTAATAAGTCGAACCGGTAGCACCTGGACCTCCGGCGCCACCCGCACCGAAGCCAGTGGCAATGCCAGCAGGGTGAATTATAGCAGAACTACCAAGAGCGGTGCGTATTCCGCCTGTACCAAACATACTACCCCCTCCAACACCACCCATACGGTGACCTTCACTAAGGTCATTACCACCAAACCCACCCCCAGGACCACCAGGTGGAGCATGAAGAATGAAACTACCAGCACCCCCCCCTCCACCAGGGGTAATAACATAACCACCAAACGACGATACCCCCCCTGAGGTTCCCACATTGAAAATTGCAAAGCCACTTACGCCCCCCAAACCACCGACGCCACCAGAACCAACGGTCACAGTAATATTACTACCAGGCGTAAGCCCTGTGACTTCTTGCGCTACAACAGCGGCTCCTCCTCCACCACCACGACCTCCATTTGTAGTAAGGCTTGATGTCCCCCCTCCTCCACCACCCGCCATGGTCACCCATACCTTGTTCACACCCGCAGGTACCGCAAATGTGTATGTTCCTGGTCCAACAAAACGTTGTTTACCGTGGGGGAGTAGTGCTCCTCCGTTGGCAACAACAGACCCAGCATTAACAGCACCAACCACGACAACATCATTAAATCGCGACGAAGAAGCTGGGTTAGCAAAATATGTTGTGTCTTCCTTGTCGCTAAAAACTGACGCTGTAATACCGCTCGAACCCGTAATCTGATTCCCTCCCATGGTTAAATTTTGCGTTGCTGTATGATTCCCAAGGTTGTCAGCGGCTCCGCCCCCAGCTACCCCCGTCCCCACAGATCCATCAGCTCCGGTGACCTTAAGAAATTCTCCGACTGTTGCACCGGGAATTTTGAGGTTTGACGCGGGAGCAATAGTAAGAGTTCCTGGGTTTAGAGGAGTACCGATTGTTAAATTCCCTTTAATTGTCTGCCCTCCTCCCGTCGTAATCGGCGCATCCGCATTTCCATTGGGTGGTGCAGCAGTAGGGAGAACCCATGCTGAAGCAAAACTAATACCAAACGAGAGGATGACAGCAAGGGCGATGAGTTTAAGATTTTGAGCAATATTTTTCATAATATAATAAATGATGGTTGGTTTGATAATACTTCCTTAGTATATCAGTGTGGGGAAGTGAATACTATGTGGAGGTGTGGATAAGTGGGAATGTGGGCAAAAAAAAAGGGTCTCGCTGTGAAGCAAGACCCTTTAAATAAACCAAATGTACAAAATTAAGGGATAAACGTTACACTTGTTGCCGATTCCTGACCAGAAATTCCATCTTTCAACTTCAAAACAACACGCGGATTACTTCCGTCGGAATCACTGAGGATAATTTCTCTGCCAAAAAGAGAAGATTTCTTTTTGTAGAGAATCCTTCCATCAGTGACCCAGTACGGATGAAATCCTTCACCAATCTCCTTAAGTACCGTTCCGTCAGTGTTTACAATACTTACCGTTGCCATCGACCCAAAAAAGTTCCTTGTTCCGATGTCGCGAGAAAATACTAACTGTTTGTCATCAGGAGACAGAGAAATACCGGAAAGTGAATCACCTCCACTGCCAAACTTCCAATCCCCCCTTCCCACCACATATTGAATTGGACCAAAAACTAATTTATCCAAATCAATAATTTCCCGTTTAAAAATACCACAACCTCCTACGTATTCAACAAAAGGAGCTTCCGGCTTATCAAACGGGCGACAGGAAAGAAAGTAGGTCATCTTGCCATCAGCAGAAACAACAGACTCAAAGTCCTCATACACATCATTGGTAAGTTGCGCTCCAAGATTTGGGGAGATTTGCGTGAGAAATATGTTTCTCGCGCGTTTAAGACTATTATCCCTAAAATTCGTCCCGGGACAAGCAACCATATTGATGTTTGGAAACAAAGCGATACGTTCTGTGGCATAACAGATATGAGCCTGCACAATCTGATACGCCTGATTACATCCAGCTGCATCTACTACAAAACACCCATCGCCATTACTGTCCATTATTCCCACATTAACAACATTTACGCCCAAAAGATCCGCAATGAAAGCAAGCTTATTACCGTCACGCGAAGGCACCATGTTGCGTTCCGCAACCTGCGGCGAGAATGTTAAAACAGTATTAACTCCCGTTTCCACATCCTCTCGTACAATCTCAGAATCTTTTGCAAAAAACAACTTACCTGTTTCAATACGAGCAACAGCAAGACGAAATGGAAACTCTGCCACAACGACATTGTTCCCAAACTGTATATGGTCTTTTGTTTCTATGGTAACAGTCAAATCCGCAAAAGAACCATGAGGTATTGGATCAACTCCCACAAGGGCTACTTCCACAGAAAAGTCTGAGGTGTACTTTTCGTCAACCAACCAGGTTGCCATGATTTTTGAACCAACAATTGGGGTCGAGAAAACCACAGTGGCTTTCTTGTTCTCCACAGGAGCTCCGGTGTGTTCAGAAGAAATACGTTCTTCCACATAACCTATTCTTGAAATATCCATAATCCTCACATACCCAACACTCCCTGCAAGTGTGCCACCAAAAGTAAGCATCATTTCCCCTTCGGAAGAAAAATTCTTTTCCCCGAGAGCTGAGATTGAAAATCTGCCTACTTCTTGAAAGCCTAGCGTGGAAGAAACTCGGTTTGCTAGACTAGTTTTGGTAATAGTGAGTTTTTCAGGCGCCGGTAATGGAAATGGTGCAGGTTCAGGTGTTGGCACAGGAACCGGAATCGGCTCCTGTTTTACAGGGGGCGGAGAATCTCCTCCCCCATCATTACAGCCAGTCACACCAAACACCAGAACCACGGAAAGAAAGATTAGCTTTGAGAGCGTCTTCATAGTAAACCTCCTGAAACACTTGAAACATTGAGTTGAGATGGCACAATGCCATCATTAATTGACAAGGTACTCTGTAATCCATATAAGAAAATTTCCTTTATAGTATATCTAATTACAGATTGTAATCTGAAAGATTAGGTTTGTCAAGGGGTGGTATGTGGATAACGCGTGTATAACTATTTTAAAAAATATCTTGAATATGACGCAACCCTGTATTTGTGGTGATTTTTTTGAGGATATCCCCTTTTTTAAGTGCTACTTCTGTTTTTATAATAGGTGGTGCTTTTATAAAAACGGTATTTTTTGAAAAAAATATTTGGGTGTTCAAAAGAGGAATCTTAAATTCTTTCAAAACTTCACAAATAAGCTCTTTTCGCACCCTTTCTGTGTTGGTGAGATTTTTAAATCGTGCGAGAAGATTACCGAGAGGGAGCATTATTGTGTAAGGGGCATTGTGAGGTTGGTGAATGATGGATCACCAAGCCCGCGAATAACTGCCGGTTTGTCTGCTCCATTGAACTGAATAATCACACTATCTTTTTCGATTGACCCCAGTGAATCAAAAAGGTGTTTTCCATTCAATGAAAGTTCAATGGGTTCCCCAGAAAGAGTTGCGGTAAGATTTGACTCAATTTCCCCAATTTCTGTGTTTTTTGTCGCAATAATACACTTTTTTTGCTGAGGGTTTATAGTAAATGTTATTTTATTGAATTTATCGGAAAAAAGTGTAGATAATTTTAAAGTGTTTAAAAGATCTTGTTTCAACATAACCACTTCTGTGGTGTGCCCTTTAGGGAGGATTTGCTCGTAATCAGGATACACCCCTTGTACAACACGGGAAGTTATGTAAACAGACTTTCCTGCGCAAGAAAATTGATTTTTTGTCGCGGTGAATGAAATATCCTCTTGGTTTTGTTCAAGAATTCTTACCACTTCAAGGATATTTTTTACAGGTATAATAATTCCATGTGTTAACGCGGTCCCTTGGTATTTTATTTTCTTTTCAGAAAGACGAAATGAGTCTGTTGCGGCAAAAATCAAAAAATCTCCTACTTGATGAATATAAATGCTTGAGATTTCAGGTTTTATATCAGAAATAGCCGCACTCCCTACCACTGACTTAACACCTTGTATAAATTTTACTGCTGGAAGGGTAAATTTATCACCTTCATTAACTAAAGGAATAGTTGGGAAATCATCAGGTAAAAAACCTTTAATCGTAAGATTTTTTGTTTTTGTGGTTATTTTCCCAACACTTCCAGAAACACTGATATTTATTTCTTGTTCATCAGTAATACTTGAAAGAATATTTGCTAAAAGACTTCCTGGAAGTGCAACACTTCCTTCTGTTTTTATAGTAGCAGGAATTTGAAACTCAACACCTACTTCAAGATTTGTTGCACGAATAATTATTTTTTTATGATCAGTTGCAATAAAAACAGTTCCTAAAATAGGAAGGCTTAAATGTTTTCCTGTTACTCGATCAGCAGATGAAATACATTTTTGAAGAAATTCACGATTACAAGAGAGGTTCATAGTATTGTATTAATTATTACTTTAAATTCTTATTATTATTACTATAGGTGTGGATAAGTGGATAACTCTATTAAACCGTTTTAATTGCTTAGTAAAATCCCCTCTCATACTTTTTGTTATTATAGGAACAACACTCACCTCTTTGTGGATAATATTTTTTTGAATATGTTTCAGGTAAACTTTTCCACATACCTATCAACACATAACAACAACTCTATCCACAAGTAATCCACGTTTTAAAACATTGCGCGGATCTGATCAACCTCCTGCATAAGCGATAAATCATTCTTCATATCTACTTTAATTTTATCATACGAATGCATAACAGTGGTGTGATCACGACCACCTAATTTTTGTCCAATAGTTGGATATGAGATATTGAAATCCTCGCGCAAAATAAACATTGCAACTTGGCGTGGTTTCACTACTTCTTTCCTTCTTGTTTTTTCATACACATGATCTTCTTCAATATTGTAAAAACCGCACACCACCTTCACTATTTCTTTCACAGAAAGAAGTTTTTTTGGTTTTGACGTGTTCTTTATAAAGGGTTTAATCTCATTAAGTGTTAAATGCCTATTTTTAAGCTGTGATTGGCAAATAACACCATTTAAAAGCCCTTCCAATTCACGAACATTTCCTTGGATTGATGAAGCAAGATATTCAATAATTTCATCTGGAGGGAAGAATTTACTACTGTCGGCTTTTGCCCGTAAAATAGCGAGCCGTGATTCATATTCAGGCTCCTGCACATCTACAGTCATTCCAGCATTAAAACGAGATTTAAGGCGTTCTTCAAGTGCAGGAATATAGTTTGGATGACGATCGGAAGAAAAAACAATTTGTTTGTTGTTATTATAAAGTTCGTTAAAGATATGAAAGAGTTCCTCTTGAGTTTTTTCTTTATTTGAAAGGAATTGGATGTCATCCATAATTAAGAGATCGTATTTTCGGTACTTATCTTTAAAAGTATTCATTGTCTTCGACCCCTGCCCTACTGAACTGATGTAGTCCACTGAAAATTTTTCTGATGTCGTGTAAAATACTTTTTTATCAGGGTGTAGTTTTTTTACTTGATTGCCGATAGCTTGAATGAGATGAGTTTTTCCAAGTCCGGTATTGCCATAAATAAATAAAGGGTTGTATACATTCTTTCCCACTTTTTTTAAGATTGCTTGAGATGCGGCGTACGCAAGTTCATTAAACGCTCCGATCACAAAGCTATCAAATGCATAACGAGGGTTAAGCCCATCCGCACGGTCGATATAAAGGTTTTCCAAAGGAAGCTCAGATGTTGGGTTTGATGGAGTTTTTTCAGTTTGTTTTTTATCAGATTTTTCTTCAATCTTGCAAATTACATATTCAATATTACGGACATGTTCAGAAAGCCCACGCAATGATTTCAGAATCATTTTGTGGAATTTGTTTTGCAACCAATCTTTTACAAACTCATTGGGAACACCAATAGTGACGATACCATCTTCTTGTTTGGTGATCGCAGTGTTTTTAAACCATGTACTAAAATTTGCCCGAGACAGCTCGTTCCCGAGTTCGCGCAGTGTGTGATCCCAAAGTTGTGTATTGTCGAGCATAAAGGGGTAAGAGGCTGTTCTTTGTATTATAGTCTTTCTAATGCTCATACGAAACCAACACACGGGGATGAGAGTGTTTCTAAACTGTGGATAACGTGTGGACTGTCATTATACCCAATAAGTTGCAGGGAATGCAAACTGGGTAAAATCCCATCTTGGCTGGAAATGATAAGTATTTTCCAAAAAGCTGGATTTTTCTGGGAACATAGTGTATAGTGGCTTATTATGTCGCAAACATACCAGCCAAAAAAGAAGAAACGCGCAGGAACCCATGGTTTCCTTGTCCGCAGTGCATCAAAAAACGGAAAGAATGTGATTAAGCGCCGTCGCCAAAAGGGCCGCAAGCGACTTTCAACCGTATAATACCTCGAATGTTTTAGACATTTGGACGTTGGACGTCCAAATCGTCCAAATGTCTAATTGGTGTTTTTTGACCACACATGTTGTCTAAAAAGAACCGCATATCACGAAAAGACTTCCCCGCCTCAAATGTGCGGGGTTTTCGCGTTTTCTCTCCCCTCTTTTCTTTGGTGGTGTATACAAAAAGTGAAGGCGTTCATATTGCTGTTGTTACCTCCAAGAAAATTTCAAAATCTGCTGTTGTACGGAATACTCTTCGCCGCCGTTTATACGCACTTTTGGAGCCTCAAATAAAAAATTTGCGTTCGGCAACAGTCGTTGTGTATCCAAAACAGGAGGCACTCTCCTCCTCCCCCACCGTTTTACGTACCGAATTAATAAAAGCGCTGCAACAATCAAAACTCCTCTCATGATATTTCGTAACATAGTCGCATCAGTCATTACCGGCTATCAAAAGCTTTTCTCGCCGGATACCGGCATGTTTACCCTCAGACGCGGTACAACGTGCGTATTCTACCCAACATGCTCAGAGTATACCAAGCAGGCGGTGTTGAAGTATGGTGTCGTGAAGGGGGTATTTTTGGGCATACGGCGCATTTTGCGGTGTCATCCGTGGCAGAAGAATCATGATGATCCATTGGTGTAGTTGCTCAAGCCAAAAAACCTCAGGAATTTCCTGAGGTTTTTTGGCTTGAGGAGGATTGTTACGACAAAACTTTTATCTTGTCCGCCTTGCTCTTCACATAAAGCTCGTGAGCGATAGAGAAAAGGTTGCTGGTTGCCCAATAGAGCGCGATTGCCGCAGAGATGGTGTACGAGACACCAAAGACGATAAGCGGAAGCATATAGCGCATTTGGAGGTTGAAACTACGCGCGAAGTCGTCTTTGAATGAAGGTTTTGCGCCTGCTTCTGGCGCTGCGAGGGCAGGAATAGAAAGCTTAATTTGGTAATATTGGCTAATTGCCGCAATGGCTGCAAGCAAAATGCTCTTCCCTGAAAGCAAGATGCCCAAAAACATCATACTAATAGTCCCCGGATGGTTTACAAATGAGTACAAAATATCAGCATCAAGATTTGGTAAGCCCTTAAAGAATACGAAATAGAGGGCAAAAATGATCGGGAGTTGGATGAGGAGCAAGAGGCATCCTGAAAATGGGTTGACCCCGTGTTCTTTATAGAGCTCCATAATTTTTTTTGCTTGTTCTTGTTTGTTGTCTTTGTGTTTTTCCTTCACTTTTTCAACATGGGGAGCAATCGCACGCATTTTTGCCTGCGAAACGACCGACTTGTGGGAAAGGGGCAGCAATATTGTGCGGACAAGGAGGGTCAAAAGGATAATCGCGAAACCTACATTGGCGCCCGGAACGACAGAAATGAGAAAAACCAACGCATTATAGAGCGGTTCGTAAAAAACGGTTGAAAAAAAGTCCATCATGAAGAAATACTAAGTTGTTATGTGGTAATTGGTTAAGCTTGCGCCAAGCACTCCCCGCATTCTAGCGCGAATGAGGGTTTTTGGCTAGGTGTTCGAATCGGCTTTGGCTATTCTGTAGGGCACTGTGTTTCCGTGGGTTTGAGGCCGCGGGAGGTTAGGGTTGCGGGGTTTTGGCTGCTGTCGACACAGAAGTATTTTCCCGACGAGAGGCGTGCCGATATCGCATACTGGGTTATGTTAGCATTGCATATTGTGCCCATTTTTTCTATTTTATCAATGGTATCAATAGATTCCCTTACTTGTTGGTTATTTTTGCAAAATCCTTCATAGTTGTTGTGAGAGTCGAAATAAACCTCTGCAGCTGGTTTGATGTTTGAAATAATTGATTTTATGGCAGGATCTCTCCCTTTGTCTTTTGCAGTGTCTGCTTGTAGATAAGTTAAAAAGATTATAAATGCAATAATTAAAATGGGCACTAAAATCGCCAAAATGATAAAAGGCGCTTTCTTTCCTGTTGTGGGTGCGAACGCAAACGAGCCACGGGTTGCTTTGAGGTTTTCATAGAGCACAAACATATAGGTCATCATGATGGGTGTCAGGAATAGGGTCGAGATTGTCGAGAGAATATCTCCGGCGACCGGAAGTAGAAATTTAAACGTCAGGAGGTATGAGAGGATAAACAGTACTATGAAAATAGGGATAAAAATTAACCCCACAAAAAACATGCGCCACCATGTCCCCCACCACCTGCCACGAACGTACTCTCTGCTCTTGAGGAGCGCGTTCATTCCTTTTGTGTTATCGTCCACAACCACCATTGTTGCGAACATGAACCAAATAGCGAAAATAATTCCCGGGATAATGAGGAGCATAAAACCACCCATCACAATGAGCGTGGTAAGTATTGAAATCCACACAAAAGCAAGAATGTGACGCGCTCCTCTGCCGTATGAGGCAGTGACGCTCAGGTGCTCAGAAGTTCCCTTGATGGCATGCAAGAGAGCAACGCTTGACCAGATGTTGATTATTACAAGAGCAAGCAACATTACAAGAGCAACGCCAAAGAAAATGAAAGGATTTAAAGAGGCCCCCATGTTTTTTACTGAACTAGACCCTACTTCAACCAAAATCGATAGCAGAGCAGGTGCAATCATGATGGTCAAAAAGGTCGTCCAGCGCTGTTTGTAGAGCGTCCATGCTTTACCAAGAAGCGCTGGGGCGCCAAGAAGGACTGTGGAGACAGGCATGGCTGGTTGCCCCAGTTCTGGCATTGAGGTCCCTCCTGTGGCAAGAGAAAATGCTTCAGAGATGTCGGCTTCTGGCCAACCTGCGGTGCTGAGGGATGCTTTGAGGTCGCTCTCGGTTATTCCCCTCGCGAGCTCTTGTTTGATGAAAGTAAGTAATTCTTGGTTTACCATAAGGTTTACTGATGTTAATTAAAATGAATTTTTTGCCGCGCCACCTTCCGCTTGTTAAAGCACCACATATCCACAATGCTTCATCCCACTCTTTTATTGTGTTGAGGGAACGATGATTTGAGGCTTTTCATTGAGCATAAAGAGCCATGGGGTGCTCGTTTTCTTGTTGATGAATACTAAGTACGCTTCATCCGAAGAGACAATAGGATTTATAATATCCATTATTCCACCACGGTATTTTTCTGGGGTGAAGATTTTTTCTGCAAAGCCAGTTTTTGCATTGATTTTCCACATACTGTCAGAAAATGAAATTACACCTTGGTACCATTGATCAGGATACTGTCCACGAGGTGGGTTTTCAGGGATGGCGCAATAAGCGATGACGGGATCTTTTGTGCTCCATCCGCATTTTTCAGCAAGTGTGTTGAGCGAAAGTGGACGAGATTCTTTTTTTGCAACATCGTAGGCAATAAGGTTGGGAACCCCTGCTTTGACCTCTGTGTAGAGTACAAATTTTCCATCACGACTTGTTGTGGTTGTAAGCCCTTTTACGTCACCAAGGATTTTGGTGAGTGCGGAGCTCTGTGTGTCGATGAAGTAAAGGTGCCCCGGAACATTGCTTGATGGCTTGGTGGTGAGGGTCGCAAGTTTTTGGTTGGGTAGTTGCGGCAACCATTCAGTGAATGATGAATTAAAAATAGTCGAGATGGCCGTGCCTTTGAAGTTTGAAGTTGAGCCACGGGCGCTACTAAAGGAGTTTTCCATGTAAAATATCTTGTCGGCGCCGTCTTCCGCTACTCCTAGGTGTGGGATATAGTCAGGAAGGTTTGTCTCTGTTGGTGGGGGTATGTTGGCTTCTCCTGTGTCGCTGTTTGCTGGTGCAAAAGAAATAGTAGGTGCAGTAAGTCCAAGCGAACGAGTTTTGATGGCAATCCCTTCTTGTTCTGAGAGAGAACGGATGATAACACTTTTTCCGTTGTTGCCGAAAAATGCCTCTGTAATACCCGGATATGTTTCTCCCGAGATGCGAGATTCAACCAATGTCTCCAAGTTTGTTTCAAATATGTGGCCCAACCCGCGCTCAAGCGAACGTGCAAAAAATGTTTTCTTCTTGCCGTTCACTTGTTCTGCAAAGCCGACGCCAGCAACGGGGGTTTTGTGGAGTTCGTAGAGGCGTGACGTGCTGGCATTTGAAGGGGGGAAGACGCCATCGTCAGGATTGTTGTCTGGTGGGAGGGGTGGTTTGGTAACAAGGTTTCCTCCCCCCGGAAATGGGTTGCCTGATGGTGGGAGAGTTACGGGTTTTTTTAAAAAATAGTAATACGCGCCAATTCCTCCCCCAAGGACAAGGATGATGACGGTGGCGATGATGAGAATTTTTTTACGGTCCATATATTAATTATTGTCTACTAAAGCATACATGCCAATGTGGGGCGTTGTTTGTTCCTGCCGTTTCTTCATCTACATAAACAATTTTGTCTCCTGTAGCCTGATCAGTAACTTCATAATGTTTCCCCTTTGCACACCCTGTTTGGTTTGTCGCAAGACCATTTTTGGTGATGTGGGTGTTGAGCGCAGTGTCATTTTTTGAGAGATCTAGAACGTTTCCTCCTGGTTTGTGAGCTGTCCCCTCGCTGTGGTTCCAGTACTCTGTTCCTCCCGTGATAACTATTTTGCACCCTGTGCAGTAGGCGGCGAGATTTATCACCCCCTTGATTGCTTGTTCACCCAAGCCATATACTGTCGTGCAATTTTTTTGGCCAATTTCTGCGCACTCAACATTGTCGCGATTAAATGTTATCTTGTCATTCCCACCACTAATGATTCTCAATCGTATTGCAGAATCACCCAAACCCCCCGGACCGGCAGGACTACCTGAGACGTTGTTTTCAAGAATTGCCTCCGATTTCGGCACTATTGCCGGTAGTTCGAGGTTAAATTCCACCAGTCGCGGGTTTATAGAGAGAAGAATGAGATAGGATACGAGCGTGAGGATGAGTCCAATGATGGCGTTGGTGATTTTTTCTTTCGCGTGACCTTTTGCGTCGGGAGTGATGCCTGCCGCAACATACTCCGTGCCACCGATGACCATCATAAGGAACGCAAGGGATCCCGCAACGGCAATGAGAAGTTTCATCATGCCGGCGAGATAGGTGGGGAGATTGGTTGCCGTTGTCCCATCGATGAGCGTTCCGGGAAGCGGCGCCAAGGGCGTGTACTCCCCTATTGTTTCCGCCGCACCCACAGAGAGCACCCCTCCCAAAAGTGCGAGAGTTGTGCCGGCGAGAATTGGTGCAAGATATTTCATAAAAATAGTGTGTTAAAAAATGGGTCGTTCAATATCACTGTCAGTATTCTCTCCAAAATGAAGCATGATTGATTTGCTTCCTGATTGGAATGTTTGTGTGATTCCGTGAATTGCAATACTGATGGTTGAGTCCCCTTTTACCCCCTTGTCGTTCTTGAGGGTAATGGTGCGTCCTTGATTGCTGGTCTTTTTTCCATTGAGTGACCATTGGTAGGACAGGGTTGATTTGTTGCCGGATTCATTTGAAAAGAAATAAGGTTCTGCGCGCAAGGTGACCTCTTTCCCTGAAAGAGCGAATTTTGTTCCTAATGGGCGGTCGTAGCGCACGCCTTCGAGGGGGTGTTTTTCGTAAAACATAACAAAAGGATTGGAGAGCGGGACATTTACGCGTGTTTCCGATTTTACAGTATTGCTATCGATTGGAGAAACCTGAACCCCGACACTTGCTTCGTCGTAAGGTTTTGGTGCTGTGAATGTGAATGAATTTTTTGCATAGCCTGATGCTTCGGAAACGTTGTTACCGTTCTTTTTCCATACATATACCAGATTTCCCGCGCCTAAAATATTTTTTGCATTGCCGGTGTCAGGGATGGCGACGGCGCGGATGCTTGATTGTGCGGATGCAAGAGGTTTGCCCTTATAGAATGGCGGTGTGTAGGTGTCTGCTTCCCAAAGAATGGTGACACCAATAGGGCTAAAGGAAAATTCCTTAACAACCACTTCTCCCCCGTTGGTGCGTATCAAAACACTGACGCGTGTCGTTTTTCCTGATGCACCGTTGTTAAAGGAGAAAGTTTTTTTCCCAATACCCTGTGTGACTACGTCGCCATTTACTGACCAAGCAAGCGTTGCTTTGTTGAGGTCGGTAAGATAACTTTCTATTGTAATACGCACCAACTCATTTGGTTTTGGGTATTTTGGGCTCGTGGTAATTTCGAGATAGTCGCGGATGGCATTTATGCGAATTTGTGCCGGACTGGAAAGTTGATTGATACGACTTTGAACAAGAGTGTCAAGTTGTTCTTGAAGGGCAGTTTTTTCTGCAGTAGATGTTCCAGTGGTCGTCTGTGCAAATATAAAAACAGGGAGCGCAAAGAGTGTCCCCAATATAACGCCTTGTGAGAAAAAACGCATGCGATGCATAAAAATAGTATACCGCGAAATAAGAATAGATGCTATCCAGTTATATCCACACCCTGTGGAACATAAAGAGAAAAGAAATTACCGACTGGCTTCCTCAGCCAAAGCGAGCTCTTGCTTTGCTTTTTTGATGGCAAGGATTTGAGAAGGGTCAGAGGTGATGATTTGGTCTTCGGTGTAGGATGCAATCGTTTTGATGGCGACGTGTTTCATGCCGGCAAAGAATATCCCCTCCCCTACGCCCGACTCAAGCAAGAGGAATTTTTCTTCATTGGTGAGATTGAAGGCTTTTTGAATGGATTCAATAGATGTTGGTGATTGCTTGAGAAGAATTTGGATAGACGAGTTGGTCATAATGGGCAAACCGTAGGGAGATTTCAAAAAGTCATTCACATCTTGAGTGATGGTCGCGATACCAAGATAATATTTACGCCCACGCTTTGCAAGCGCGTAAAGGAATGCGGCGGTGTCGTCAGACTTCATCATCCACCACGCTTCATCCACAACCAAAAGGCGTTTGCGGAGGGTACGACGGATGGCATTCCAGATAAAATGCGTCACGATGTACATCGCGACCGGCTTCAGGTCGTCCTCCATGTCGCGCACGGAAAAGACAATGAATTTGCGGTTAATGTCCACATTTGAGGGTTGGTTCAAGAACCCGGACCATGATCCGCGGGTGTATTTTGAAAGTTTCTGAACGATACTTTCTGCTCCCTGCATTCCTGAAAGAATCATTTCAAAGTCTGAAAGAAGTGGTGGTTGAAGGGTTGAGAAGTCTGAATCAGGGGTAATGTCCTTGAGCGCGTAGGTTTCTGAGATTGCACGGTCGACAATCGCGTCTTCTTCGGCGGTGAGCCCACCCAACATGAGACGAAAAAGTCCCACCAAGGCAATAACATTGGAGCGAAGTACGTCTGCTGGCGACTCCCCTTCTCTTGGGACAGGTAAATCAAAAGGATTGATATGGTGTTCGGAGTTGAGGGAAATATTGAAATAACGCCCACCAACAGCTTCCGCCATGGATTCGTACTCGCGTTCGGGATCGATAACAATAACATCCACGTCGAACATAAGACTGCGCAAAATTTCGAGTTTAGTGGCGTAGGATTTACCCGAACCTGACTTTGCAAACGTGATGGAATTGTAGTTTTCGAGCGAGAATCGGTCAAAAAGAACAAGGGATGAGTTGTGGCGGTTGATACCGTAGAGAATGCCGTGGTCTGAGGTGAGGTCGAAAGACACAAACGGGAAGAAGCTTGAGAGTGGTTCGGAATTGATTTTTCGGGTAACAGCAATTTTGTCATCGTTTACCGGAAGAACGCTTAAGAACGCCTCCCCTTGCTGAAAGAGTGCAGGGCGGAGGTAGATCAAGCGCGACTCGAGCATGGATTTGATTTCAGCTTCAACGCCCATGAGCTCTTCTTCGGTGTCGGCGTAGAGTGAAAGGTAAAGTCCCACATCAAACATTTTTTCCTGTGCTTGTTGGAGTCGGTCGCGGAGGTCTTCCAAGTCGCGATGTGCCGCTTCGAGCATGGGGTCGCGAACGAATCCTTTTTGTTCGCGCATGTTGATTTGACTTTGTACTTCAGCAACCTTGCGCTCAAATTTCTTCATGATACCCGCGGTGTCGACAGGGTGGATATAGATTGAAATATCAAAGACTTTGTCGAGATTGATGAGCGGTGAGAGCCAATTGTCGGTCACCACGCTTGGGTATGATGTTACAAAAAAGGTGCGCACGATCTTCTCCCCCAAGTTGATATCTTTTGGGTTTATTTTGACTGCGGAAGGAGCTATGACATCAGTGAGGCTCAGGCTTGTGTCGCTGTAGAGCTCCTGCGGGAGTACAGGAACTGTGTTCTTTGTTTCAGGTGCGGTATTCTTTTTTGATAAAAAATCAAACATGGTGATGGTGATTATTGTTGTTTGGACGTTTGCTTCTCTGCTTCGCCTGGGTTAAAGAGGCGGTAGTAGAGCTCGGTAAGTTCTTCTGTGCCGAGGCCGACTACGCGAACCCCTGTTCGGGAAAGTCCTTGGCTGATAACGCCTGCGCGCTGCTCGAGCTGGGAGCGGGCTTCCTCAAATGCATCCATCGCTCCCTTTGAAAGTACTGGATTTGATGTTTTCTTTGTCACTGAACCAAAAAAACCTTTCTTCTCATCCGACGCCGTAACTGATTTTGGAGGAGCGTACGGTACCACAATTAAGAATAGTTTGTTCATAATGTTGGTTGATTTGGCAACCGTTTTTATGAAGTTCATGTACTCACGAATTTGAATTTTCAAAAGGTCGTTCACTTCTTCACGAAGGCGTTCCTCGAGGAGCATGAGGTAGGGATGAATATCGAGACGTCGCGACTGGATAAAAATTTGTGTTGAAAATTCAAGGGAGTTTAAAAAGTTTTGAAATTGCATAAGAATTGCCGATTGTTCGTCTTCGGATTTGAGTGCAATATTTACTGATGATGCCATGAGGATTGTGCGCAAGGTACCATCTTTCAAAATAATCACACCATCACGAATTTCTTTGATGGGAACAAAATTTTGAGCTGCGGTTGATTTGACTGCCATATGATTATTATAATTTTTCTTGTTTCTCCCCCGTTTTGATTACATCGAGGTCAAATGACTTGGAGGCAAGTCCCCCTTTTGAAACCATGGGAACAGAAGGGCCTTTTGCTGAAATGAACTCCTGCTCTTCTCCGAGAGCAACATCTTTTTTTGTTTTTTTCCACGTGTAAAGTTTTTCGCCAAAAAAATATTTTACTGCGGATTCAAGGATTTCGATAAATGGTTTACCGAGCTTTTCCTCCGGATAGAATGCGAGCGCCCATGTCAGTGCGCCGAGTAGGACTATGAGTGGAGCTGCAAAAAAAACAGAAGGAACGATTTTGTAAATGAGAAATGCTCCCCCTGCCCCACCAGCACTGTAAATCGCTTGCTTTATGGTAAGCGGACCAAAAATTTTATCTTCGATCTCAAGATGTTGAGGGATGTGAAACTGCATACAATTATTATACCGCATGCGCAGAGAATAAAAAACTCGATTCTGCGGAATCGTGTCGCGCAAGTCCGTTAAGCGCGACCAAACTGCGGAACTCTTTGCTCGCTGTGTCGTTTTAAGGGTACGACTGAAGTTTAAAAACAGAACTCATTTGAGATGAAGGTTTTTGTGGCACGCATATTCGCCTGCTGGCGAATTGCTCCGCTCGCCTCGTCAGGCTGCGCAAGGCTCCAAAAACCTTCATCCCAAACTAGTTTGTATGCACTTAGAGCGAGACACCTCCTTTTTTCAGGGTCCGCAGGCGCTTTGCTTGGTTCGTGCAGTAATCTGCACGAAAAGCGCCGAGGATTAGCGAGCCTTCCGCAGGAGAAGGCGTGGCGCCCTAAAAAAAGGAGCGTGTCGAGCGACTGTTATTCAATCGGCTCCCGATATGGATCCCCTCCTGCGTTTGCCGGTGTTGGAGCGACGACGCCGGCAAACGGACTTTTGGGTGCGATAGGAATACTGAGGGTTGTGCGCGCAGGAGGAGGCGGTGTTGGGGCGGAGGGTGGAGTGGAAATAGGTTGCGCTACTTGTGGCTCTGGTGTGCCATAGCGAGGAACGGCAGGCATCCCCTCCCCTGATGTTTCTTTTGGTGTGGTGCGTGTCATGCCGGCAGCCTGCATGTTTTTTTCAAAAGGGTGCATAAACTCTTTGTCCGTATCTGCTGGAGTTTTTTTGCCGAGAGGGCTGAATGTTTGTGGGAGTGGTTGTGCAGGAGGTACATTTTCTAGGACACGCGGTGTCCACACGAGCTCTTCTTCGGTGGGAAGATTTGGTGGGGGCACGCTTTCTTTTTTTGGCGTAGGAGGAGGAGTTATTTTTACCGGTGCAATTGGTGCAGGAGGAGAAACAGGAGTAGGTGGTGTTACGGGGGTTAATTTCTCAGCCTCGATTTGCTCTGTTGAAATCGCCCACGGAGAAGGAATCTCGGGGATGCTTTGCTTTTCTGTCGTATCTTCTTCTCCGGAGTGCGCGCGTTCCTCGTCGAAAAACTTTACCAGTGCGGGACGTACGGGTGCAAAGATTTCTTGTTCTACTGCGGCAACGACTGCAGTGAGGGTTGGGTTTACGCCCAAAACAGCACCCAATGTTTCCGGATAGGCATCAGGATGTACAAGCCCTGCAAGCACAAGGACTGTTTCGTTTTTGAATTGCGCGGTCTCTTCGGTTGTAAGTTTTTGCGATACGGAAATTTTTTCAAGCGTGTCTGTCCAACTGCTGGACGAAAGAAAGCGGGTTACTTCGCGCGGAAGTTTTAGTACTTGTTCTTCGAGGATTTTTTCTGTTTCGTTTTCCATAGATAATGTGATAAAAGTATTTGCTTATTATATCAGTTTTTGCAATGTACAGGAACAGCAACATCGAAAAGTTATACACAGGTTTTTGAAATGATGTGTGGAGGGTATAAAAAAACCCCAACAAGTGCATAGTGCCTGTTGAGGTCAAAAGTTTCCTAAATAAGTCTCTTCATCTTCGCCCAAGCGAGACTTTTTAGCTGACTGCCATCTTCCGCCAAGTTGTACACAATTTCGGCCTTGTAAAATGTGCTTGCCAGTTGGAGCATTTTTGTGAGGACATAATCGCATGGATTGCAATCGTACACAATACTAAGTTCATCGAACGTAGTTGCCATGCTTCTCATCTCTATTATGATACTAAACTTAAATTCCTGATCTTCTGTGCCCAATAGTTTATGTAGTTCATCGAACGTAGTTGCCGAGGCAATTCTTTTTTTTGCGTCAGCTAAATATTTTTCTCGTTCGTAACGCTGCTGAGATTCCTTTTGTTGTCTTAAATATTCGATAACAAGGGTCAAAATAATCCCGAAGACAAAAAATAGTACTATGACCAGTATAATTTCAGAATCTCCTGTATTTGCGACAACCTCTTTTGTGCTCATGAACAGACTCCTTTTGGTTGATGTAAAGAATTTATGGCAAGGACGATCCTTGCCATAATAATGGTTGGCAAAAAAATTAAGAGAACTTCTTTATTTTTTCTGCTGCGCTTTGATGGGCATGGTTTCCTTGTGAGTGGTTGCGCCGGTTGCTCGTATTAGCGCAAGCCTATTTTCAATTTCTACCACTTTGGTGTTTAGCATTGCTTGCGTTGTCGGAGGGAAATTTTCTCGAGTTGCAACAAATCCTCGCGGACGATTGTCCCAAATCCACAATAATAGCCACCAAACCACGGGAATTGCCAGAGCCCAAACCGTTAGGTTGTCCACAGGAACCTCCTTTGATTAACTATTGTCTAAAATATATAATAGCAAACAAAATAGTACTTGTCAAGCTCGCGTTATGGTTTTCGTTTTTGGTGCTGAGTTCGTTGGATTAGTGGTGGTCATCAGCATCAGGCTTTGGTTCCTTGGGTTTTTCTGGTTTTTCCTCACCTTTTTTTGACTCTTCTGCGAATTTCTTCAACCATTTCGCAGTATCTTTCCCATCGGCAGTTTTCTTCCTTCCTGGCTCCGTTTCATTGAAACGAATTTTGTCTGCGGCTGTTTTTGCAGCTTTGTGACTGTAGGTGATTGGGTGTGCAATATTGCGTACGATTTGGCTTAGTCCGCTTTCGATGCGATCAGCTGTCATGTTTGCGCGCCGTTGGTTTTCAATGTTAATCCTCCCTTTCGCATCAAAGGCATATTTGTCTTTTTTCTCTATTTTGATTTTTTCTTGCGCTTTAAAAAGTTCCCCATCAGCTTCTTTTTCTAATTCTTTTATTCGATCGAGTATTTTCGTGGCGTCTTTAAAGGCGAGATGTGTTGGGGATTTCTCATGTGCGTTTTTTGCAGAATCACGTACCTTTTCTGCGTCTTCTAATTTTGTTTTGTGCACTGAAATATCAAGCGTTGGGTCTTTTTTTTGTGCAGTAGCCGCATCCTCATAAGCTTTCTTTGCTTCCTTGTGCGCCTTTTCCGCCATAGCGTACGCTCTTTTTTCGTCAGAATACTCATCCATTTTTCCAGCTTTTTCTAAGTTTTCCTTCGCTAGTGTATTGGCCTTTTTTACTTCATCAAGTATGTCTTGTTGCACCTTCACTAATCCATCGTTTTCTTTTTGATCCTGCTCCATCTTGTACTTCTCAGCATCGGTGAGTTTGTAAGCCTCTGCCTTTTCAGTATCGGCTTTGGTTTGCGTATCCGTCCATTTCTTAACAGCACCCGAGAAGCCGCCCAACTCGCCTTTTTTAGGTTTCTCCGGCTTGCCGATGTCTACTTTCCCTAGGTTCATTGCTTTTTGGACAAGTCCTATGTTACGGAAATCGAGACTGCCGGTGCGTACGGCGTCGGTGAGGGCAACACCAGCACGACCGCCCATCCTGCTTGCCCAATTGCCTTGTTCGTTTTTTGCTATTCTTTGGAGTACGCCACTCTTATTGAGGAGGTGCGCACCTCCACCAAGACCTAGGCGCAACGCTCCTGCACCGCCACCTGCTGCAAGCCCCAATGCCTTCATTCCGTATGACGAAGCCATTTTGCCGGCTTCGCCTGCCATGTGTTCTGAGGCAGAGAGCGCCTTTTGGATTGCCACGACAATTATGACGGTTTTGAGAACAATGATAATGATGGCGTCTACCATGCCATTTGCGCTGGTGTCGGGAACCATAGAGTCTAGAATGCCAGAGTTTAGGACGCTAATGATGATATAAAGGAAGAAGAGGAACACGACAGGGAAAAATGTTTGCCTCGTTAAATCCTTGAACCAGCTGCCAAAGTAGCCGGAAAAATGCGGAGTTGCCCACGAGAGAAATGCAATCGGTGAGGCGATCATGAGGTACCAAAACATAAGCAGGCGACCTACCATCATAAATGCGACCTTGAGGAATACGAAAGCAACATAGGTTGAAACGATTGCGGCGATAATAAAGACGAAGATTGCTTCCATGGGACCTGCGTTTGCCGCCTGTGTGGCACTCATGAATTTTTGAGGTTGGAAATGTGTTGCAAGGGCGTAGCTGAGTCCGCGTTCAGAGATGCCTGTTACTCCTTGATCGGTGTGCGGGGTCATACTCTGCGTCCCCATTTGGTTGTAGATACCCACGGCAAAAATGTTTCCCGTGTCGATGATGACTTTGGTGAAAAAGAGGCTGAAATTCATGAACAGGGCGATGATGACGACATTTAAGACGGGCCCTTTCCAGTCTCCTCCAACAAACATGATCGAGATGCCGATGTAGAGTAGAATAAAAATGAATGCGAGGTTGGCAAAGTCGCGTACAATGGTCCATGCGCCGGGAGCCCCGTCGACCCCATCTTCAATGAATGGCTGGTTGATGAACTGGCTACTTATAGACAAAGGAAAGAGTGCGTCAAAGATATATGCCGAGCCGGTCAGAAGGTAGCCTGTTGGCTTGTAGATGAAGTAATAGACAGCGAGGGGGAAACAGTCAGTAATGTTGGCTTTACTGCTAGGATTTATGGAAATTCCGCAATTTAGATTAAACTTTCCAAAATCTAATACACCTTCTGACTCTGTTGGAACAAAAGATGGCTGAGCGGTTTCGTGGTTACTTGCCTCGACGGCGAGCGCTCCCCCAAGCAGGAAAATCGCTCCTATGAATGTTCCGATGATTGTTTTAAAGAAGTTTTTCATGGGGTGATTAATTTTCGTCATTGCCAAAGACATCGTTCAGTTTGTTGAAAGTCGTTTCAGTTGCCTTTCTTGAGATCTGTTCAATGAGCGCGCCGATGATTTTGTTCATGTTGTCCACAAAGCCAAGGCGGTCGGCATCAAGACCAAGGCTCTTGGTGAGTTGGTCGCCTATCATTTTCCCAGGGGTCGTTGTTTTGCAGTACGTTTTCTCATAAAATCTTTTTGCTGCACTGTTTTCTTCGGTGTCGGGTTCGCTCATGAGCAGGGCAATACTGAAAGGAGGCTCGGTATTTTCTGGGTTGTCATAATACCCAACAGGAGTGCTTTCCGTAGGGTATTCACAGTCGGTTGTGTCTACGATATCCGCAAAGCCGTTTGACCAGCTGAGTTTTTGTTTCTGCTGATCCTCCCCTTTTGTTTGACGAAGGGCGAGTTCGCGGTTGGTGAGAACGGTTACCCCGAACGGATTTCCTTTGTCGCCAAGACTTTTCTCAAATCCTTGCCATCCAATATCTTGGAGAGCTGCACTTGTTTCTTCTGCACCAAACGCAATGAATTGCCCGGAACCAAAAGGACAAGAAACCTGATCGGTAAATCCGTTGCGGAGATGGGTGGATCGGTCGATTGCATTGGCAAAATTGAGTTTAAAGTCTGGTGTAAAATCACAGATAGCGAGCCCACGTATTTCGCGGGCAAGGTCGTTTGCCACTTGTCCTGCATAATCGGCAAAGAGCTGTTCGACATTCACGGCGTATTTTGGGGATCCAACACCTCCGCCCTTAATCCAAGCAACAACACTATCGGTAAGTTGGTCGAGAGCGCACTGTGCGGTGCTGTAGGCAAGGGCGTCGAGGAATGGCTCTACGACGGTTGCTTGTGCGGCGTGCGTAAACGACGTCCCTTGGAGTCTTCCTACAAACGTGCTTAATACTGCGTCACTTACGGGAACCGACAGAAGGCTTGCAGTTCCCGCTGATGTTGCTGCTGCGGCTCCTTCTGTTGTACCGGCGGCAATTAAAGGAACTAATTTTGTAATGATTGCTGAAGCTGCAGCTTTTGTGGCGGCTGCAGCCAAACATGCTGCGGTCACATCGCCAATAGTTGTTGCATTTCCTACGTCGGGGACGCTGTCACTATAGGCAGTTGCGTCTCCGCCGAGCGTCTCCCCTAGTTGTCTGTTGTATTCAGTCACTGCATCATCTGCCTCCGCTTGTGCTACCGCACGTTGTGCTCGCGAAACATCTATTCCTGCCTTTCTGCGCACCTCAACCGCCTCTTTGTATGCAACCTCCGCTGCGTCTCGCGCCAAAATTGAAGCGATGAGCGTGTTGTGTGCAGCGACTTTGATATCGGTGGTAACGGTGGTTGGTGAGGCAATTGCCAAAATGTCTGTCGTTGTTGCTAGTGTCAACTCTGCCCAACTTCTTGTGTTTGCCGCAAGGTTGTATGCTGTCTGTGCTGTGCCGAGGGTATCTCCTGGTGGGGTTGCCATATTTCGTGCCGCCAGCGCTTTGTCTGCTTCAGGAATCGAACCTTGTCCGATAGAGTCATCTGTTTTCTGGAGGACAACATCAATCAATGTTTTTACTTGTTCCAAGCTCACGATAGACGCCCCTACTTCTGGAAGAGCCTCCGCTCCATAGGTAAGATTTTGTGCAGCAGTATAGGTTGCCTGTGCTGAAATAAAACTCTTGTTGGTTGCGGTGACAGCGTCTTGCGCAAAAACCTCTACCGCCTGCGCATCTGTTACTGCACCATTAAGAGCGTCTAGTTCTAGGTGCTCCGCTTGCGCAACAAGTATTCCGCCGAAAAGCGATGACACAGTAAATGCTAAGGTGATGAAAAGCGATGTGAGTTTTTTGGTGGTGCGGTTCATGGTATTTTATTGAATCTTTGCCAAATACTGGTCGTACTCCTTGGCGAGTGCGGTAAGATTGGAAATCTCGGTGCGGTACTCGGTGAGCGCGGCGAGGCCCTTGATGGGATCAGCAAACATGCTCATCATGGCAGTTACACTATGCTCCATGTTGGAATACGCTTGAACGAGACGCAAGTGGAGCGGCGCAATGTTTGAAGGAGTTTTGGTGGCAAGGAGTCCTTTGACGAGTTTTTCGTAACGCGCAATCGTGCGCGTGTATTCTGCTTTTCTTTTTGTGTCAGCGGGAGACATGTAGACCACTTCAATATCACTCTTTGTTGCTGATGCGGTAAAGGCAAGCATAACTGTTTTGATTTTGGTTGCATAAGCGGTCATTGCCGCAGAGCTGTTGTCGACAGAAATAATGAGGTCTTTAGGTTGATATTGTTTGCCGAGCGGCGTTTTGGTTTTTTCCACCAAACGAAGTGCTGCAGCTTGTGCGTCAGTGTCGCTCATAACTGCGCCCCCTTTTGCTTTTTCGGTGACTATGTACTCAAGCAGTAAATTTTGCGCGAGTGTTTCTGTGGTTGTAGGAGGGAGGGTTATTGCTGTCGATGTGCCTTTGATCGAAGCTTGTTTTCCAGCGATGAGTAAGTCGGAAGATGTCTGTGGAGCTATAGTGAGCGCGTCTTTCCATGAGTCGTCTGAAGATTCTGTGGCAGTGTCGGCAGAGCCATCTTTCGAGGAATAATTTTTTGCTACGGCGAGGAAAATAATACCAAGACCAAAGATGATCGCGAGAGAAAGAAGAATAATTTTTTTGAATTTCCAGACCATACCTATTTTCTTCCCCTCAGTATAGCAAATAGATTGTAAAAAGTAGAGAAGAAAAATAGCGAAAACTGTGGACAAGAATCTTGTGGTATACTTTTTATATGAAATTCCGAGCAATGCTACTCAGTATTCTCTGTGCCACACCACTGTTCTCTTTTGCTGTGTCGCTATCAAAAGACTTGAACAACACGATTCAGCAGAATCGAGAAAGTTTTTCTAGAAACCTTCGCGAAGGAATGCTAGGCGATGACGTACGAGAAATTCAAAAGATTCTCAATAGAGATGCACAAACACGCCTTGCGGAAGCGGGATATGGATCTTTGGGAAACGAGACGGATTATTTTGGGCCGCTTATGAAAGCCGCAATTGTGCGATTTCAGATGAAATACGCAAATGAGGTTTTGGCGCCAGTGGGAATGACGCAAGGCAGTGGTTATGTTGGATTTTACACAAGATCTAAGCTTAATACGTTTTTTTCACAGGCAATAGGTCTAGAAAATACACGCCCAACAGCCTCCTTTCCGGTTATTGCTCCAAATAATCGGGTTGTTCCAGTGCTTACTTTGAATAGTTCAACAACGACCGTCCCTAAAAACCCAAATTTGGAAAATTTGGATAAATTCTTGAGTATTATTGACGCTAATGCGGTAAAACAAGGGCTTTCTCCTGCCGCTATCGAGATTATTCACAAAGAGATTACCAAAAGTATGGCAACTACGACCGATATGCGTGCCGCTTTTTTGAAAACAATACAAGGAAAATCTCCGACGGCAACTCAAGAAAATTCTTATGCTGGGAAAATTCTGGCAAAAATTGAGAAAGCATTTGATAAGATTTTTAGACCTGAGTCTGCGCAGGCCGCAACAGGGCTTCCTTTTGGCGGGGCACTTCTTGGTGCGGGGCTTGTCTGTAATGATGCTACTTTTTGGCTTATAGCGGTTGAACCATTACCCCCTTCATATCCCGCAAACCTTACTTATGTTCCGGGAACACAAGGTTTTGCTTCGCACAATATTCCTGTTACGAGTTGGCTTCTTGGGGAGTATGTGCCCGGTTTAGGCACCTGTCTTCTTGGGGTGTGTCCTGGTCCGGGGTGTGTTCCATATCAATCTAACGGATTAATCAGCACCTTTGTGGGTTCCTCCGCTCTGTAAAGTGTTTTCTTGTCAAGGTTCGACCTTGATGGGTTTTAATGTGTGGTTATTTTTCAAATACTTGCGCGAGAGCAAGCCATTGACCGAGTGTGATATCTTCGGCGCGGGCGGTTGGGGCAATGTTTACTGAGGCAAGAATTGGTATTGTTTGGTCTTTGAGTAATTCTTTCAGGTTCCCAGCGAGTTGTTTGCGTTTGTGAGCAAAACCTGTTTTTACAAGGTCAAAAAATGCTTGCTCATGTTCGGTTGTTTTGAAACTGTTGCTTGAAATATGCTCGATGGCGATTACAGCGGAGTCGACATTGGGAGCGGGAGAAAAGTAACGTGCGGGAACTTTTTTTACAATGCGGGGTGTGCCATACGCCTTCACAGAGAGGGAAAGGATACTTTCTTTTTTGTCGCGTGCCACAATGCGTGTTGCGACTTCTTTTTGAACCATGAGAATCATGCGCTCGGGTTTATTGCTTGATTCTAAGAATATGCGTAAAATTTGGCCCGTGATTTGATAGGGAATGTTGGCGATAAGTTTATAGGATAAGGGTAATAACAGCGTTTGTTTTTCCACAAGCTCAATTATATCTCCATGAATGAGAGTGAGTCTTCTTTTTGAAATTTCGAACGCAAATTTTTCTGCGAGAATGGGAATGAGGCGGTCGTCTTTTTCCACGGCGATGACATGTGCGCCGGAGGCAAGAAGCTCCGCGGTTAAAAGTCCTTTTCCGGGACCGATTTCAAGCACTACGTCTTGCGAGGTAAGCTCCCCTGCTTGCACGATGTCACGTGCAACTCCTTTTGAGTTTAAGAAATTCTGACTAAGTGTTTTCTTTGCGCGAACCATGGGGGTAGTATAGCATTTTTCGATTCTGTGGAGTCGTGTCGCGGACGTCCTTAGGTACAACTACTTTGAATTACGAAACTCTTCGCTCGGAGTGTCGTTTCAAGGGTACGGATTTTTTGAAGCTTAAAAAATCCTGAAATGCTCGCGTCGTCACGCTCGCAACCCCCTCGAAACGACACCCGCTCACCGAGTTTCGTAATTCAAAGTTAAAAATCAATTCTCACGATTGGTTCGTTGTCTCCGCCGGAAACCTCCTCGTATTCTGTGTAGGCTTCATTTATGTCGGAGAGGAACTCTGACGGTGCGTTGACTTGGCGCTGACCAAAGATGGTGCGGACGGATGCATACGAGAGGTAGAGCTTTTTCTTTGCGCGCGTGATGGCAACATAGAACAGGCGGCGCTCTTCTTCTTGGTCTTCTTTTGAAACACGGTCTTGGCTCATTCGGCGATGTGGGAAAAGGTCTTGCTCGAGTCCTGTCACAAAAACATAGGGAAATTCAAGCCCTTTTGCGGCATGAACCGTCATGAGTTTGACCGCAGATTCATTTTTGATGAGTGAATCTTGGTCGCTTGCGAGAGCGGCGTCACCCAAGAGTTTCTCAACTGCTTCCTCGGGTGGCAAAAAGTCATACTTTGCGGCGAGGGTGACGAGCTCGTGGATGTTCTCAAGGCGGTCGTTGTCTTCTTCGTTGCCACTTTTGAGCGACGCCTCAATGCCGGTTCTTTCCGAAACAAATTTTATAAGCGTGGAAGTTTTTTCATGGAGTGCCGTGTTTGCAATATCTGCAAGAAGTTTTTTAAATTCTGCAACACGTTTTTGTGCGGCGGGCGTGAGACTTGCTTCGTCATTTGCAAACATTTTTGCGAGCGTCGACTTGCCAATACCGCGTGGAGGGGCATCAATAATACGTTTGATGTCTGAAAGACTGTCGGGGTTAAGCCCCGCGCGGATGAATGCAAGAATATCTTTCACTTCTTTGCGTTCAAAAAAGCGGACGCCGAGGACTTGGTACGGAATGTCCATAACAAGAAATGCTTCTTCGAGCGCGCGAGACTGGAAGTTTGCACGGTAGAGAACCGCGATATGTTCCGCATCGGTCCCACTTCTGATGAGGTTTTTTATTCTCTCCCCTACGGCACGCGCCTCGGCGTTTTCGTCGTAGCTCGCAATGATACCAATCTTGTCCCCTTCTGGATTTTGAGTATATAAATTTTTGTCAGCGCGGACAGTATTTTTTTTGATGATCTCATTTGCGGCGGCAAGAATGGTCTGCGTTGAACGATAGTTTTCCTCAAGCAAAATGGTGCTGCCTTTCGGATAATCTTTTTCAAAATTTAAAATATTTTGAATGTTTGCTCCGCGCCAGCTGTAAATGTTTTGATCACCATCCCCTACGGCGCAGATGTTCATAGTGTCTCCCGTAAGAAGGCGTGCGAGTTCGTATTGTACGCCGTTGGTGTCTTGATATTCATCGATATGGATGTATTTCCAGCGTGCGCGATATTGTGCGCATATTTCGGGATGGTCACGAAGGAGGATAACGGTCTTGAGAATAAGGTCGTCAAAGTCAAGCGCTTTCTCGCGTTTGAGGAATTTTTCATAGCGCTCCCAAACTGCCGCAACAACCGCCGGGAAATAGGCGTTGCTTGCGGAACCGCGGTACTCTTCCATGGTCACCAGCGCCCCTTTTTGGCGTGAGATGACATTCGCGATACGGTCGGGTGAGAATTGTTTTGAATCGAGTCCCTGCTCCTTTACCGCTTCTTTTATGAGTGAGCTTGCCCCACTCTTGTCGAGAATGGCGAAGTGTCGTGTGAGTCCAAATACGGTCGCATGTGCACGCAAGATGTGAACACCAAGCGAATGGAAGGTGCCGATAAAAGGTTGCGCATCTCCAAAACGAAGTCCGGATGAAAAACCATGTTTTTCAAGAAGTGCATTTACGCGCTCCTGCATTTCTTTTGCGGCTTTGTTGGTAAAGGTAATCGCTAGAATCTCGCTTGGCGCAACACCTTCTTTCACAAGATGAAGGATGCGGTGTGTGAGAGTGCTGGTTTTTCCTGTTCCTGCTCCAGCGATGATAAGGAGGGGTCCTTCTCTGTGAATCGCTGCTTTGCGCTGCATTTCGTTGAGATGTTTCAAGTGTTCCATCGAGATACTGTAGCATAAATTGTAAAACCCCGCGCGAGGAAATTTCGTGCGGGGTTTTATCTGACTATTTTAGTCGCACCAAGAGGATGTGTGCGACACGATTGGGCAGAATGGTCGCGCTCAACGGACTTGCGCGACACGATTCCGCAGAATCGAAAAGTATTACTTGTTGCCACCTCGATCTTTGAATGCGTTGATTGTTTTTGAAATTTCCGCTTCCATAAGCTCATTTATGCGAGGGATATTTTGTTCAAGGAATTCTTGAATTTGTGTTTGGTTGCCGCTGGCGCTTATGGCGTCAAACTCTTTGCGTGCATCGGGAAGCAAATGTTCATAAATAGTGACCACAAGTGATTTCAAAATGATTTCCCCCAACTTTGAAATCACTTGATCCTGTGCTTCAGAAGGAATCCCTGTAAGGTCGAGTTCTTTTAATAATACTTCGCGGATATCTTGGTTGTTCATAGTCAATAATAAAAATAGTTAGGGTTTTTTTTGTGTAGCGGTTTGTTTACTGATGAAGGTTGCTACCGCACGTTTTATATAATCCCCCACCTTTTCCTCAGTATTCGCAGCAATACGAGTTTCCAAAGCAACATTTCGTAAATATGCCTGCATTTTGATAGTTGATTCCGGAGAATCAACACCAAAGACACGCTCATTTGTTTTTGCCGGTATTGGGAAGGAAGTTGTGCCGAGCACTTCGCGTACCGTTTTTCTGCCAAAGCCAATGCGAGGGTCTTTCCAGTCTGGGGTGTCGATGCCGTCTCGTCCAAAAACTGCATTTGAACCAAAGAGTTCGTTGAGCTCTCTTTTGAGGACAGCTTCCGCTTGTTCTAAAATTTCTGGATTTTGTGGCAATGCTTCAGTCGTGACACCTGCTCCGGCTGGCGCTTGTGGAACCCGAGCTTCTGCGGTGAGTCTTTTCATGGTGTCGGCGGGGGTTTCGAGCAGGGCAGCACCAAACGCATTTGAGCGATACTCTGCTGAAGGTTTTGTGTTTGGCTGTGCAACTTTTTGTGTTTCGTACGATTTGATATCCAGCAGTGGAACTCCAGTTTCCCATGTCAATGCATAAGGCGCCTCCATGGATGCAGAAGTATTTTTTATATCTGTAGCGGGCAGTTTCTCTGGGGGTTTCGGTATTGTGAGGGTTGCACGTGGCGCTCCGGGACCCGTCGTTATTTTCCATGCGCTAGGAATAGATGCTTTTGGTTTTTCTGAGGTTTCTTGTACTGGCTTTGAGAGGTCTTTTGCGGGTCGTTCTTTCGTGCCATTTTCTGCTTCGGTGTTTTGCCCAATCAAGACACCAAGCACAACGCCTAAGGCGATTGACGCAACGCTACCTTTTGCCAAAGAAACATCGCCGACTTTTCTTGCCACCGTATCGACAGAGCTCAGAAGTCTTAATGAAACACTAACGGCTTCTTTTGGGTTTTTTGTCCACCATCTTCCCGCTCCGCGCACGTGTTCAAGCGCTGATTCTCCCGATCCGCGCACGCGCATGAGGAGGGCTGATGTTAGTTCGTTAATTTTTGTCTTCACACTCTCGAGTTTTGAGGTGCCACTCGCTACTTCGAGAGTAGTTTCTGTTGTTTTGGTAGGAGTTGCTTTTCCTGCCACCGAGACAACCTCGGGGATGTTGAGGGAAGGTATTACTGTTGTCGTTGGACTGCTTTCCTTTTTTTTGCTCCCGGGTTTTTCAAGAGTAACTTCACTTTTTTCTCCACGAAGTGTGGCTAATCTTTCCGCCAAGTCATCAACAGTCTTTTGCAGTTCGGAAATCTCTTGGGAGAGGGGAGGATTTTTCTGCACCTCGTTTTCTTTTTGGGGGGGAGTGGATTCAGCTACAGGGACAACCGGTTCGGGTACAATTTCTTTTTGTGCTGTTCTTTCTGCGATGCGTGCCAGCGCGGCTTCAAATATTGAAGGAATTGGATTTCCGGGCACAATGACAGGAGGTGCCTTTTTTAACGCCTCAATGCGTTGAAACTCCTCTTCTTCGTCAGGGCTTGATTCTGGTATGAGGTTTGCCAGTTTCATCGCTTCAATTTTTTCTCGCTCGACACGCAAAGACTCGGCTTCTTTTTCAAGCTCAATGGATTCTTCTTTTGCACTTGGCAGACCTTCTTTTGCGTTCCCTGCTATATCTTCTTGGCGGATCGCTACTTCTCTAATCCTTTCTACTACGTTGCTCTCGTGTTGCTCAGGAGAAGGAGGAGTTGGAACTTCTTCCTTCTCAGATTCAACATGGACCACGTCATGAAGTGTTGGAATCTCCGCATCAGCATATTCTTTCGTGGAGGTGCTCACTGGTTCAGGTTTTTTACTCCTCAATTCTTCCATGAATTGTTGGATTATTTGTTGGTCACGCATAGGGTCAGCAGTCTGCATGATTTTACTATTGAGCACAGTAATTTCTTTTTCAGAAAAATCAATACGGTCTTGAAGAAGTTTTCTCTCAAGATCTGACCATGTTGCCCCCTCCGTCTCCATTCTTAATTCAAGTTCAGCGCGTTTTTTTAAGAGTTCATTTTTCTGAATATTTATTTGTTCCGTTGCTCTGTCGAGGGGGCGTGGAACGTCAGCCTTGCTTGTCTCTAATACTCGAGCAAGAGACGCCTTAAGATCTGGACCTGCTTTTTTTCCGCCACGCACTGGAGACGCCTCGTTTTTAAGAGGGGCTGAAGGCAACCCATCTTGTTGGTTAAGGGCAGGTGTATGGTGGAGACTGGCAAGAAGGTCTTGGACACGCTTTGTATTTTCTGGAGTATTGAGGTCTGTTCCGGTTTGATCCATCATGTTTTTATTATCGCACATTTTTTAAAACAAGCACAGCGGTGGTGTGGATATAACAGAATACGTCGCGCTCCAATGGACATGGCGCGACGCGATTTTGCAAAATCGAATATCCACGGCGCTCGCTCGCAAACAAAAAAGACTACTTTTGTTTGCAAGCGAACGCCGTGGATAGGTGTTAAAAATCTGCGTGGAAAATGTTGAAAAGCAAGACATGGCTCTTTGTAAAAGTCAAAAAATAAGTTATCCACACACTCCCTTTTTTTGAGGTTGAAAAATGGACTTTGTTGCTTTTTTGTGATACACTAGAAAAGCCCTTAAGAGATTGGCTCTTTTGGTGCTTCTGCACACAGATTGTATTCCTTCATGACCGCACGGCTTCAGAGAATCTGTTTAAAACTCGAATTTATTTATACCAACCATCAGGACCCCGTTAGCAAGTTTATGTTAATGCTACGGGCGAAATATTCATATTTTGTAAGGATTTCCCGGGTAGGGATTCTTGTTGCGTCTGTGTTCTTGGGCGCTATGTTTCCTGCTGTTCCTGCGCAAGCAAGCATGCTTTCTTATTTTGGCGGATGGTGGACGACAAAGACCGTTTCTTTGTACGAGGACAAGGTAGAACCTTCAAATTCTCAAACGATTGCATTTCTCGAGGCGGCAACCAATTTTGACCCAAATCCTGCAAAAGGAGGTGGCGATATTACCATTATTGACGACAGTGCTCTCCTTCCTGAAGTCGGACCATCGGGGACAATTGCGGATGTTGAGCTCGGCGCACACCAAGGAAATGTGAGTTTGTATGTGGTGCGAAGTGGCGACACACTTACGCAGATTGCAAAAATGTTTGATGTAAGTCCCAATACTATTTTGTGGGCAAATGATCTTCCTCGCGGGAGTGTCTTACGTGTTGGGCAGTCCCTTGTTATTTTGCCTGTTTCCGGAGTGCAACATATTGTGAAGAAGGGCGACACTGTTCCAAGTATTGCGAAGAAATACAAGGGAAGTGTTGAAGAAATTAGAGATTTTAATGATTTAAGTGTGACGAGCGTTCTCGCAATAGGTGATGTGGTTATTGTTCCTGACGGTGAAGAGGCGACTGTTTCGGCGCCTTTGGGTTCAAATACCACTTCTCGTTTTTCTGCACTTCCCGCTTACAAGGGGTATTACACACATCCTTTGCCTACGATGCGTAAGCGAACACAAGGAATTCATGGGTATAATGGCGTCGACCTCGGCGCACCAACGGGGGCTTCGGTGGTTGCAGCAGCAGATGGCGTTGTGATGGTGAGTCGTTTTCGTACGGCAGGAAACCCATGGTTTGGAGGATACGGTAATTACATTGTTGTTCAACATAACAACAATACGCAAACATTGTATGCTCACTTGAGCGCAGTCTATGTTCCGGTGGGAGCGCAGGTTTCAAGCGGACAGCCTATTGGCGAAGTGGGTTCAACAGGTAAGTCTACTGGGCCACATCTTCATTTCGAGGTTCGTGGTGCAAAGAATCCATTTTAATGTGAGTACCCGCAAAAAAATCCCGCACCGAAAGGTGCGGGATTTTTTTGCGGGTACTCACAGAAGGCTTAATGTAAGTCTGTTGGCCGGTATGCGAGCGCTTCGAGTACGTGTTCTTCGAGAACGTCAGGAGATGCGGCAAGGTCGGCAATAGTTCGGGCAACCTTGAGTGTCTTGTGGTATGCTCGTGGAGAAAGCTTGAGTCGTAATGCAGAAGCGTTAAACACCGCACGAACGCTTAGTGAAAGGGTGATGAACTGCTCTACATCTTCTGCGCGCATTTCGTTGTTGGTGGTGATTGCATGTGGATGGTTGGCAAAACGTGCTGTTTGCAATGCGCGTGCTTTTGCGATGCGTTCGCACACTATTTCTGTCCCCTCCCCTTTTTTAATGTCGGAGAGTTTGTCATGGTTTATTTTCGCAACCTTTACCCAGAGGTCGATGCGGTCAACAATAGGGCCAGAAAGTTTGCGCTGATACGAAGCGAGAGTTCCTGGCATGCAGGTGCATCGTTCTTCACTCCCGTATTTTCCGCATGGGCACGGGTTCATGGCGGCAAGCAGGATGAAGCGTGCAGGGAATGCGTCGTGTCCCTTACTTCGTGCGATACGAATACGTCCTTCTTCAAGTGGTTCACGGAGTGATTCAATGACACGTCGGTCGAATTCAGGAAATTCGTCGAGGAAAAGTACGCCACGGTGTGCGAGGGTTATTTCTCCGGGTTTTGGTATAGACCCTCCTCCAATGACTGATGGATACGAAGCCGTATGATGTGGTGCGCGAAGTGGTGGATGCGTTACAATTTCATTTTTAAGGGTTCCTAGAACGGAGTGAATGCCGGTAACTTCAAGCACTTCCTGTTCGGTGAGCTCCGGCAAAAGATGTGGAAATGCTTCAGCGAGCATTGTTTTCCCTGTTCCCGGTGGACCCCACATGGCAAGGTTGTGTTTACCGGCGGCAGAGATTTCGAGCGCGCGTTTTGCAAAATCTTGACCTTTGATGTGGGCGAGATCAACCACGTGATTATTTTTTCCGGAATCTTTTTTTGTTTCATTGCGCACATGTACGGCAATCGTTTTTGGATTCTCGTTATCGAGATGCTCGATAACTTCAGTAAGGGTTTGTACACCCCGAACAATAATCCCTGTTACGAGTGCAGCCTCATTTGCATTTTCTGAAGGTACAAAAATTTCTGTGAAGCCAGCTTTTTGTGCAGCTTGTGCAAGGAGGAGAGCTCCGCGAATGGGACGTAATTTTCCATCAAGTGAAAGTTCCCCAAGAAAGATCTTCTCTTCAGGGTTAAATGTGATTTCGTCTGATGCTGCAAGGTATGCGAGTGCAATCGCAAGGTCGTAATGGGAACCTTCTTTTTTAAGTTCAGCGGGTGCAAGCGCAATGACAATTTTTTGGTTTTTTTGTTTTGGTGAGGTGAATCCCGAATTTTTAATTGCTGCGCTGACACGGTCGCGCGATTCGTCAACCGATGTGCTAGGAAGACCAACTAAAGAAAAAGCGTGGAGCCCTCGAGAGAGATCCACTTCAACATCAATAATATGTGCCGTGAGCCCGATTGTTTGTGCGGAGTATATTTTTGAAAACTGCATAAGAACCTATTGGGAATCGCACAAAATCGGAGAGCCATTACTACCCTTCACGGTGAGCAATGCAGGTGAGAGCAGCAGGGTTTGCTTCGAGGCGTGCATCTTCGATTGGGTTTTTGCAAATACGGCACACGCCATACGAGCCTACTTCTATGCGGTTTAAAGCAACATCCACTTCCATGAGGCGTGCCTCAAGCTCAACCTCGACTGCCGAGTTTTCTTCAAATGTTTCCATACTGTCGGCAACATCGTTGGGGTCTGCGGTTGGATTGTTGAGGTCTGGAGCTGAAGGTTCCCAGTCGCCAGCAATCTCAGGGTTTTTGTGAGCAATACCCGCAAGCTCACTCTCGAGCTTTGCCTTTTCCTCAAGAAGCATTGTTTTAAGTTTTATGATGTCTACCATAATGAGTTAGTTTACCACGAGAGGCATGAAATGCAAGCCAAGTCTTTTGTTGGATATTCTTATTTTTTCTCCGCGAGGACGAGAAGTTTTTCAAGTGCTATTTTGCTTTGCGCCATAACGATAGTTTGAGGATTTGCAAAAGCATATGCGATTGTGTTTGACTTGCCTTCAAAAATACGAGTATCACGACCATTAATTACAACGGTACGAAATTTTGCTTTAGATACTCCGGCGGCTTCAGGCGTCGTTCCAAATATTTTTTCGAAGATAGGAGATATATTACTTTCGAGGTCAAGCATTCCCGCAACAGCAATGTCTTTGTCGGATACTTTTAGAATAATGAATGGCGTAACCACACCACTTGCCTCTCCGATGAGTCCTGCCATAAAAGAGTTTTCAAGAGCGTGCGACAGGAGGTTGGGAACAGAAATGTTCGCCAATGCAAAGAATTGGTTTATGGAAATTGTTGCGGGTGCTGTAGTTGCTTCACTTGGAGAAGTGCTCTCAAACGATAGATTTTTAATGGCACTCTCTGCGACACCCGTTTGGCGGTCATTGTTGATTGCTTGAGATATTTGTGCAGGGGTTTCTTTGCTTGTTATAAACCGATGTTCAGTATCTGCGGGGATAAGAGATGGAACGAGTTTTTTGGAGACAATGGCGACTTCAGGTTTTGTTGCCGGTTTTGGAGTTTTTGTGGTGGTTGAAGTGAATGCAGATTGTAGTTTTGGCCAGAAGATTTTTGCCGCAAAACCAAGACCAACAAGAACTGCAACAATTATGGCGACAATAACGAAACGGCCGATGCGCTTGGGGGCAACTAGAGGAGCTGGTGTCCCTGATTTTTGTTGCACAAGCTCTGCTGTTTTGCGTCGCTCCTCTTTTCGTTTTTCTTCAGCGAGCGTAATTGAGACGAGAGTTTCGTTTTGTCGTTTGATGGCATCTGCCACATCGTCCTTCATGGTGCGGAGGCGGATGAGCGTGGATGATCCCGATGTTACGGGTTTGATTGGTGCGGCAGGGGTTGTATTTAGGGAATTCGGGTTCATTCCTTGGGGTTGTACATTGTTCTGCTCCATTGCTTTTTATTATACGTTATTTTTTCACTGCACGCACGGGATAAATGTGGATGAGATTTTCGATTCTGCGGAATCGTATCGCGCACGTCCTTTTGGTGCGACTAAAAATCCCGCTCTTTCGAGCGGGATTTTTGAGAGAAACTATTATTCCTTTGCAGGAGGGGTTTCGCGTTTTGGGCGATTGTTGTTACTCGGTTGCTTGCGTGGGTGGCGAACTCCGCGTTCGCGGGGATTTCCACCACCGGCATTACCTCCACGCATGCCGAGAAGATATTTGCGAGGGTCGTCGCACATGTCGATAAAGTCGTCAGTCGCCTCACGAAGTCTGCTTGATGCAGACCGTCCAAAAGTAATAACCTCAACTTGCGTTCCCATGAACTTTAAGTATTCAACGAGGGGAACAAAATCGCCGTCGCCTGAAGCAATAACTATTGAATCGGCTTTTGGGGCGAGACGGATTGCGTCAACCGCAAGACCTACATCCCAGTCGGCTTTCTTTGCACCCCCAAAGAAAATCTGGAGGTCTTTTGTTTTTGTCTCGATCCCGAGGCTGTTCAATGCCTCAAAAAAACTTCTCTCTTCTTCTGTCTCTGTGGTGATGACGTATGCTATAGCGCGCACAAGGTGGCGGTCTGCGACCGCTTCCTTGAGTACGGCACCAAAGTTTACTTTTGCTCCATAGAGGTTTTTCGCACTGTGATAAAGGTTCTGCGCGTCAATGAGCATCACCACGCGCTGCTCTTTTTGTTTAATAACTGCCATAGTATTGTTGATATTGTATTAAATTTGCTTCCAAGTTTACTCCTCGAAATATCCTGATACCCCTCTTAATTTTGGCTGCGCTTTGTCAGAAAATTGAAAATTTCGTTATGAAAATTATTGGGGAACAAGGATACTCTTAAGTATATCAGATATGCTTTGTGTTCTGTAATGTTTATAAAAATGATCACGTGTTGCAAAAAAGAAAGCCCCATGTGTTGGGGCGCTCTTTCCTTATTTGATTCCGAGTGTCTTTGCAAGACTGTCGTAGCGAGTCTTGTTTTTGCGCTTGAGATAACTCAAGTGCGTACGACGGTCGGCAACCATCTGGAGCAATCCTCGACGTGAGTGATTGTCCTTGTGGTTTTTCTTCAAATGAGTCGTGAGCTCGTCAATCCTCTTTGAGAGAATCGCAACTTGCGCCTCAGGAGAGCCTGTATCGGTCTCGTGAACGCGGACTTTCTTGATAATATTCTGCTTTTGTTTCGTCGTGATCATTGGCATGATTCTAGCATAGAACCCAACAGAATGCAAGAGATTCTCTGGAAATCCCCATTTTAGGTCCTTATTAAGCAGATTTTGGGCTACGTCGGCTCTTTTTCCGAATCTGGTGCTTCTTTTATAATCTCGATACCGTTTTGCGAGAGAAAGGTGCGGGTGGCGTCTTCGTTGAGGGTGGCTTCTTCTGGCTGATTGCCTTGCTTCTCTACAACCACTCCATGGTCATGCATAGTACGGATAGAAAGAGCCTCATCTTCCGTATGGATGTCCTTCCCCATTACAGCGTCATCATTTTCCGAAGATTCGACGACGATATAGTTTTTCTTGTTCATAAGGGAATTGTATCTCAAGTGAAACGTTTTAGGAAGGGGTTCCCTGTTTGTTTTTGCAAAGACATCATGTGTGCGTATTCTGCTATACTATAAGTGTAATTCTGTATGGATATCAAAACACTCAAACGACAGTTTTTTGAACACCTCGAAATCGAAAAGGGGCGAAGCTTAAAGACAGTGGAAAACTATGAACGTTATCTCGAGCGTTTTTTCAGCTTCACAAAAATTTCCGACCCAAAAAAAATCACCGATGATGCGGTGCGCGAGTTTCGTTTGTGGCTCAACCGCCAGCCGAGCGGGGTGACCACAGGTGGGCGTGCGGAAACTCTTAAAAAGAAAACTCAAAATTATTATCTCATTGCCTTGCGCAGTTTTCTGAAGTATCTCCGAAAGCGTGGCGTGGACTCTCTTTCTCCTGAACGTATTGATCTTGCAAAGGTTGCGGAGCGTGACCTCGACCTCATTTCCGGCGCTGACCTTGCGCGACTGTTGAATGCGCCAGATGGAGAAGATATTAAAAGCTTGCGAGATAAGGCTATTTTGGAACTCTTTTTTTCGACAGGGCTTCGTTTGTCAGAGCTTTGTTCGCTTGCGCGTGACCTTGATTTAAGCCGAGATGAATTTTCTGTACGGGGTAAAGGTGAAAAAGTGCGCGTGGTCTTTATTTCACCCGCGGCACGCACGGCAATCAAAGCATATCTTGCAAAACGGGTAGATATGGATGATGCGCTGTTTGTGCAAACAGGGCTAAGTGCAAACGAAGAGCGTGGCTCACTTCGCCTCACGCCGCGAACCGTTGAGCGCATCGTGAAACATTATGCAATGAAAGCAGGGATATCAAAGAAAGTTACTCCGCATGTTATTCGGCACAGCTTCGCCACCGATCTTTTGCAGAATGGCGCGGATATTCGTTCAGTGCAGATTATGTTGGGGCATGCAAATATTGGCACGACGCAAATCTACACCCACGTTACCGACCAGCAATTGCGCGATGTGCACAAGAAGTTTCACGGTAAAGGGTCATAAATCCAAATAAAAAACCTCGCCGTGTAATGGGCGAGGTCAGTTTTTAAGAGATAAGGCCTTGTTCTCTTAGTTTTTGCATCACTAAATTTTCTCTTCCTTCGACAGTAGACTCTTGGCGGAGCTGTTTACGAAACTCATGAGCAGAACGTTCCTGCCGTTTTTTGAGTACGTCCGCTTCTCTTTTTTCTACTTCATCCAAGATGTCTACATCCACATCAATGATAACACCACCACTTAAGACCATTGGTCGTGTTATGACGGGAATAGCCTCAATAGCCGCATTGACTTCCTTTAGGAAACTAACCGATTCTTCTCGTGTGCAAAAAATGATGGCACGCAAGAGTTTTTTAAGTAATTTCTTATCTCCTTCTGCTTGAAATTTGGCAGCGGAAATTAGGTCATATTTTTCACCATAGTTGAGTCTTAGTGTTGAGACGAGAGCACGTGCTTCCGCCGCACCATCAAATGAGCCACAGACTGTTTGATGTTCCGACATAAACCCTCCAATTAAAAACGTATGGATAAAGACAGGGAACTTCTAAAAATAACTATACCTTATATTTGCAACTCGCGCAAGAGTCCGCTAGGCTGTTTCCATGAAACTCATCTCATGGAATGTAAATGGTTTGCGCGCCATCCATAAAAAGGACAATTGGGCAGAGATTGTCAAAAAAATCCTGATATTCTGTGTTTGCAGGAAACAAAGTGCGAGGCAGAACAACTTTCTGAAGAAGTACATGGCAAGAGAAATTGAGGTGTGTTTTGCTGATAGCAAAAGAAAAAGGCATCGAGTGGGGCTCGATGCCTTGAGTGGGTACATTGTGTGTTGGTGAAGAAAGAATTCTTCTTTCGTGTGGACCTCGGAGAAGTTTTCCTTTTTGGCGCCTTTTTTGATACAGTAGCCTTCTTCCTTGAGCATTTCTCGTGCTTCGGCAGAAATTGCGTCAGGGTTTTTCTTGAACGCTCGTGCAACGTTCTGCACGAGATTCACAAATCTTTCCATTGAGATCGTCCTCCGTTTTCTTGAAGTTTTCGCCAATTCATCCTCACGCCCCACCATCCCCTTAACAGTGATAGTCTTTTTCATGGCTGCCTCCAAGAAACTTGCTGTGGTAAGGACACCTCTCGTTTAAGTATACCACTTTTTTAAAAATTGCCATGAACATTGTTTTTGCTGGACATTTGAGCGTTTCACAAAAATACGCCAACGGTTTTGAGGCCGTCGGCGTATATAAAAGCTTAGAAAATTCTTTCTGAAGAGAGCCAGTTGGACTGGCCCAGAGTTTTGTTTTTTTGAGGTTGTCTTACTCGTTTGCTAGACTTTGTACGCTTCTTTTTATTAGAGTGGCTGGGTTTTTCTGTGTCCATCATAAGAAAAAACCCCTTTTCATCTAAATGCAGTTTAAGCGCCTGCTGAATCTCTGCAACTTCGAGGTGAGAGAGGTTTTCCCCTTTTTTTGCTTCAATTCGAGAAACATTTTTTCCAAGGAGTTGTTCAAATCTTTCTTTAAACACGATTTTCATAGAACCTCCGAATTGTTTCACGTGGTGGTAACGACAAAATTCATTTCTTCCCTCATTCTACTTTTTTATGCATATTTTGCAAATTCCCCCATGGTGAAACCGTGAAAAGGTTGGCACCAGGTGGTATACTGTGGTGATATGAAAATTATCTCATGGAACGTAAACGGATTGCGGGCAGTTCACAAAAAAGGTAATTTTGGCGAAATTTTCAAAAGCAGCCCTGATATCCTGTGTTTACAAGAGACAAAATGCGAAGCAGAGCAGCTTCCAGAAGAAGTGCGGAACCCAGCTGGGTACGTTTCATACTTCAGTCACTCGAAAACGCGGAAAGGCTACAGTGGTGTCGCGGTATTCTCAAGGACACAGCCAATCAAAGTCGAAGAAGGTATGGGCATAAAGGACATGGACCAAGAGGGGCGCCTTCTTGTCCTTTATTACAATGATTTTGTCCTTTTGAATTGCTACTTCCCCAACGGTGGTGGTGGACCGGAGCGCCTGAAATACAAGCTCGCATTTTATGATCATTTTTTGGCGTTTATAGAAAAACTGCGCAAGGATGGCCACAAGGTTGTTGTGTGTGGTGATGTAAACACTGCGCACGAGGAAGTTGATTTGGCGCGCCCCAAAGAGAATGAAAAGAACACCGGCTTTCTCCCTGAAGAACGCGCATGGATTGATGAGCTTATCTATTCGGGCTATGTGGATATTTTTCGCCACCTTCATCCCCACACGCGCGACGCCTATACCTATTGGGACATGAAGACGGGTGCACGCAATCGTAATGTTGGATGGCGCATTGATTATTTTTTTGTTAGCCCAGACCTTCTTCCACGCGTGAAACACGCCACAATTCTCGCTGATGTTTTTGGTTCTGATCACTGCCCTATTGTGCTTGAGCTCAAATAGGGATAAGAGTTTAGGTTTTGATATTTATCATATTTCTGGTATGAATAATAGAGAAGAGTTTCGTTATTTCTAATTCTTTAATAGAGAGGGATCCCAAATGAGTGGCAATGTTAAGGGCACGCTTGCAGAGCAGTTGTCGGCAGTCTGGCCGTCGGTGGCGATGTCACAGGCGGAAAATGTTTGCACTGAGTTTCGTGAGGTTGAGGATCGACATCTTGTTTGGAGTCAGCCAGAGGCAATTTTTGACATCGAAATTCCACGCGCAGGAAAGGCGGTAGAAGTCGTAAATCTTACGCATGCGCACTATTTGTTGCTCACGCGTCCTGTGCTTGGTGGAGCAGTGAATCTGTATGTCCACCACAACAACCCTGTGTCGCTTCTTGGAGCCCGCATATACGCACACCTGGAGGTTTGGGAACGAGGGCGTGGGTCTACGGCAAATTCCCTCCACCTTCATTTTTCGGTTGCGCTTGAGGCAGAGCGGATAACGCACCGTTGGCGCGTTTTTCAAAAAGCTCCAGAAGATGAGGTAGATATTCGCGGCATGCGGTCGCCCGTAATTTTCAAAACTCCTCCCCCACTTTTGGGTGCGGTGGGGATATGTGTTGTGAAGAAAGTTTCGGAATGAAGCGCACAACAAAAGCCCGTCACACATGCGTGACGGGCTTTTTAGATAATAATTTTTTTAGTTTTATTATTTCACTCCATGGCGTTTACGGATTTCGGCGAGCTCACTCTCCTCTTCTTCGTCACGACGGTCATTCCCTGCTTCGCCAAGTTTCTTGAGTTCCTCAAGAGGAAGTTTTGTAAGCTCAAGCGTACGTTTCACGAGAAACTCCTCGGTGTTGTTTTCTGGAGCATCGAGCACCTCTTCCAAGAGTGCATGCAGAATGAATCCAAGCTTCGGACTGGGTGTTTCACGGGTAACCTCCATAATCTTTGCGCCATCGATTTTGAGCATGCCTACCGACACGGGTGCGCGCATTGCCTCCTCAATCATTGATTCATATTTGCGCAGACGATAGGGTGCTTCTTTTGGGCGGCCCATACCAATGCGATCACATGCACGGAGATTCATAAGATCCCATACATTCTCGGGCCCGACGTTGCGCACAATACGGCGTACTGCAGAGAGTGTTATTTTCTCGATATCAGAAAAGAAGAGATGGTAGCGTACGAGCGTTGATGCGACGTCAACAATTTTTTTCGGATACTTGAGATGCTCGAGCGCTTTTTTGGTGACACGCCCACCAACAACATCATGCCCATAAAACGTCCAATCTTTTTTCTCGTCAGACCAACGACGTGTTTCAGGTTTTGACACATCGTGAAACAATGCACCGAGGCGTACATAAAGAGGCCAACCACGGTCAGCAGAATGTTGCAGGGCGCGAAGGTTGTGCTCCCAGACGGTATAAATATGATCACCATTTTGCTCTACGCCAATCCCCCGCAGTAAGTCAGGTGCGATGTGTTTCAGGAGTCCAAGTTTTTCACACATGACAACTCCGATCATAGGATTTTTTGACATGATGATTTTTGAAAATTCATCCCGGATGCGCTCCATGGCAATTTGTTTTAAGTTATCCACAGTTTTCTGAATCGCTTCCTGTGTTTCGACAGTCATGGTGAAACCAAGGTCAGTGCTGAGGCGTACGGCACGGAGAATGCGCAGGGCATCTTCGTGGAAGCGGTCGAGTGGATCCCCTACCGCGCGCAGGACTTTGTCCTTTATGTCTTCTTGTCCTTTATAAGGATCGATGATATGTCCTTGAGAATCGTCATACGCAATGGCGTTAACGGTGAAATCACGGCGTTTGAGGTCGTCAGAAAGTTTCGCGTGAAACGATACGGTATCTGGGCGACGTTTGTCGGAATAGGCCCCTTCGGTGCGGTACGGCGTAACCTCAACCACTTTTAGGGTTTCGTCCTCTGTTTCACGAATAACACCAACGGTCCCGTAGTCATTTTCGTAGAATGTTTCAGGGAACAATTTTTGAATATCTTCTGGTTTTGCGTTGGTGGTAACATCCCAATCCTTTGGTTTCGCGCCATTAAGTATGTCGCGAACACACCCACCCACAAAATAGGCTTCAAAACCGGCTTCGCGGATGATTTGTGTTACATGTGAAACCTCTTTCGGTATCGGATATGAGAGTGTTAATTTTTTTGGTGTGTGTGGCATATTACGATTTTATAAATATAAGTCTAGCGTTTTTTTGGTGTTTTTCCTAATATGCGCTATATTCAAGGGAGTGAGAGAAATAAGAAAGTACTCTTTCTTATTTCCGAGCGAGCACAGAATATATTGTATTCGTTATATATTCAAGGGGTATCCTCGGCGAGGCTGAGGAAACGACGGTTTCTCAATTTGCTCTCGTGGTGAAATGGATATCACAACGGTCTTCGAAACCGTTATTCCAGGTTCGAATCCTGGCGAGGGCACAGCGTAAAGAAAAACAGTGCCTGCGCACTGTTTTTCAGCTGTGCCGGGTGGAGGCATCCCGAGGCTTGTGCGAGGGAGCCGAGCCGGGGTCGCGAGTACTTAGGAGCAAAGCGACTTAGTAACTCGTGACCACAGTATAAGAAAACCTTTCCTGCGCACTGTTTTTTAGCTGGGCCGCAATATTCTGTGCACGCCCCACTCTACGCTTCCATCGCTCACTCTGTGCGGATAGGGAGAATCGAACTCCCACTCTCTCGTTGGCAACGAGGAATTCTACCACTAAATTATATCCGCATTTCTTCACACAATCCCTTGTCTGTAAGCATTTTGGGGGATAATGAAATCCATAATAGCATCTTTTCTTTAAAATATCTACTAGAAACGAGGATAGTGCAAACCCCGTGCCCGAGTCGCTTTGTTTTGTGTTTTCCTGTTATGACGATACTCTTGGTAAAGGTTATATTTTGTAAATCAGCCTCTTTTGCCCAATACTTTTTACACGATGTTTCCTCGATATCTGGATACAAGAGGAGCCATGCTCTAATTTTCCCTTCATCAATCCCGCATACTTTTTTGAGAAAAAACATGAATACTTTGATCATTGCTGGATCGGTGTTGGTCAGTGATACTCGGTGGGGAGAAGCTTTGTCTCCTTCTCCCCAATATAACATTATCCCTGCGATGAAGATTGGATGAAATTTCAGCACCTCAAAGTCTTCCAATGCCTCTCGTCGTGCTTGTTCGTAAAGTTTTTCAAGATTTTCAGCCCGTACTCTATTGAGTTCTTCTATGCGAAGCACATGTCCATTACGGGCGATAGTATTCACCTCACTTTTAATTTTTTGTGACCAGTCAGAGCTACCAAACCACCCAGATAAGGTGCTTTTGGGGATACGTAACTCCTGCTCGATTTCCTTATAGCTTTTCCCAAGTTTACGAAGTGCAGTCGCCTTGTCTTTGTCGGGCCTCATGGTATTTAAAGTATATCACGGGAGTTCGATTTTTCCTATCAGCGCACATGAAAACAGAGAGTTCGACATAAAGGACATTCTGGGTCAGGAGGCATTACTTTGTAAAGGGCTGTCAACGCCACTTGAAAGAAAAATATGGGGAAAACTACTCAAACCTGTGGATAACTCTGTGGACAGTGTTGGTAAAGGACATAAAAACCGTCCTTTTGAAAAAGAAATTTTAAAATATAATCGAAATTTCCTATGAAAACCAGAAACAAGGAGTTTTTGTGGCAAATCTACGTAAAATAAGAGGTTTTCTGAGTGTTTCACGAATAACGTTCCATATATGTTACTTAGTAACATATATGGAACGTTATTCGTGAAACAAACCCTCTTTTTGGGTGTATAATGGCTAAAATGAAGAATATTCAACAAAATCAAGATAAACGGCATGAAATAGGTCGTATTGGAGAGGATATTGCAGTAATTTACTTAAAAAACAAGGGGTTTGAGGTGGTTGGGCGCAATTATCGAAAAAAGTACGGAGAAATCGATATTATTGCCCAAAAAGGAGAAATAACCCATTTTATTGAGGTAAAAAGCGTTTCACGTGAAAACTTTAAAGAAAATGTTTCCCGTGTAACGGATGATCATCGTCCAGAGGACAATATTCACCCACAAAAGCTTAAACGGCTAGCACGAACAATTCAAGCGTATTTATTGGAAAAGTTTCCCCTGAATGAGCCTATTTGGGAATTCCACGCCATAACCGTGCAAATCAACATAACTACAAGGCGGGCACGAGTAAAGTTTCTTGAAAACCTTATTTTGTAAAAATCATTCGTTGTGCTACTATTCTTTTATTGTTTCGCATGAAACGTTGTTTGAGTAATGTGAGTGGGGGGGGTGTTGTTGGTTTGTCGAAATTTATGTCGGGGCGTAGTATGCTGTGGTGGTACATCTGCGTGGGGTTGAAGCTTTAGTCGGGGCGTAGTATACCGGTAGTACGTCTGCTTTGGGAGCAGATAGACCGAGTTCGATTCTCGGCGCCCCGACTAAAGCTTTAACCGGAAGTGTCTAAACACTTCCGTGGAAATTTCAATAAGAAATTTAGATAGACCGAGTTCGATTCTCGGCGCCCCGACATAGTTTTTGATTAAAGCTCTACAGAAGAGCGCTTTATGAACAACATAGAAAAATTTGACAGCAAGGTATTTGCCCGCAAACGCGAGCCTGGTTTTGTTTCAGTCGTTTCAGCACTTGCAGGGAACTTTGCTATTACGATCTTAAAAACCATCGGATTTATACTTTCGGGTTCAAGTTCACTTTTTTCCGAGGCGATACATAGTCTTGCTGATACGGCGAATCAGGCACTCCTTATGGTGGGCATTATGAAAAGTCGGCGAGCTCCTGACGAAGATTCTTCATATGGTTATGGGCTCGAACGATTTTTTTGGGCCTTAATTTCTGCATGTGGCGTGTTTTTTGTTGGTGCGGGTGTTACTGTCTATCATGGAGTTACAACACTTCTTCATCCGGGGGAGCTCATCTTCAGGCCAGAAGTATTCATTATCCTCATTATTTCCTTTGTTGTTGAGTTTGCTACGCTTTCAATCGCGTTTCGTGAGCTTTGGAGCGGGAGGGAAGTTGGTGCAAGTCTTAGTGAAACCCTTCGAGACGGGGACCCAACCGTTTTAGCAGTGGTGTACGAGGATGGGGTTGCTGTGTTTGGTGTGCTTGTTGCATTGATGTCTGTGGGGCTTTCATACCTAACCGGAAACCCCGTTTGGGATTCAATAGGTTCTATTGTTATTGGCGTACTCTTGGCGTGGGTTGCTATAGTTTTGATATTGAAAAATAAGCGTTTTTTGGTTGAAAAGTCGATACCAGAGGATGTGAAAGAGCGAATTATAGAGCTACTTTTGGCCGATCCCATGATAGAGCGCGTCTATGATTTTAAGTCATCAGTGGTGGAGCTGGGGAAATATCGTGCAAAATGTGAAGTAGAAGTAAACGGCTCGGCACTCTTTAAGGAAGTTTCTAATGGAGCAATGCTAAAGGATGATTATGAGGCGGTAAAAGGGGATTATAGTGAATTTGTGCGTTTTTGTGTTGAGTTTACTGATCGTGTGCCACGTGTAATAGGTACACGCATTGATGAGCTTGAAGCGCGTATTAAAAAAGATATGCCCACGGTGCGGCATATTGATATCGAAATCAATTAAGGTTATTTTTGAAAAATTGCGCCCGTAGTACAACGGATAGAACACAGCCCTCCGAAGGCTGAGATCGAGGTTCAATTCCTCGCGGGCGCACAAACGAGCAATATTCTTTTTCGGCAAGTTTTTAGTTGCGTGATATACTGTAAAAACCTATGATTCCCTTGTTAGTAACTGTAATTGGTGGGTTTTTTGAAGAACTGGGTGCATCGTTTGCAAAGCAGCATATTCTTGCTCGGGTTGCGAGTGTTTATACTATTGGCTTCCTCAACACGTTGTTTGGCGCACTTATTTTGTGCGGTTCGGTCATTTTCTTTAACCAAGAGTTTATTTTTTCTTCCGCGTCGCTCCCTACGTTTGCACTGCGTTCGTTTTTGGAGATATTGCAGGCTTACGCCGCCATGATGGCACTTTCTGAAGCAGATAGGAGTACACAGGGTTTTCTTCGTGTGTTGACACTACCACTCCTCCTTTTGGTCGACGCAATCTTGGGTTATGCGCTCACCGTACACCAAGTGATCGGCGTTGGTTTTATTGTCTTTGCGTTTATTTTCTTGTTTATAAATCACGGGATTAGGAAAAAGGGGAGTGGTCTCGTGCTTTTTGGTGCTATAAACGCTGTTGCAACAATTTCGCTCTACAAATACGATATTACACATTACAATTCAGTTGCAGCAGAGCAAATCGGAGTATTCGTAATTCTTGTAGCGTACTTCCTGTTTATGGCGATATTTATAAGCAAAGAAAACCCATTTCGTGCATTTGGGAATAAAAAACTACTTGCTCAGTCAGTTCTGCGTGGCGCGGGCGGGGTGTTGGTAAGTTTCGCCTACAACCTTGCGTCAGCTTCGATTATCACCACTATTAAACGATCTGGGGAGGTGCTGTGGTCAATTCTTTCAGGAAATGTATTTTTTAAGGAAAAACGTTTCATTGTAAAAGTTGTTGCGTTTGTATTGATGGTTGTCGGTATTGTTTTTCTTGTGTAGTACGGAACGCGCAGTTTTTGCTATCTCAATTTTGTTTATTTCAGTGTATAATAAGAAGATATGAATCTTGGCACGAAGATTAATCTGATGCTTGTTGCAATCACGGCAGTGGTTCTCTCGCTGGGCTTCTTTGTTTCAACGCTTGTGGATTCTCGGGGGATTGAACGACAGATTTTAACTGACGCTGATGCGGTCACTGATATCTTGCGTTCTGATATTGAACGAACTCTTGGGCAAGCGTACCCAAAGCAGGAGCGTCTTCGTATTGCAGTTGCTGAACTTGCAAAAATCAGCAATGTTACCGAGGTGAGCGTGCTGAGCTCAACTGGTTTTTATGTGACTTCCTCCAGAACTGCACTTGTGGGGACGCGAGCTACGGAGAAAGAAAATGCTTTACTTCTCTCGGCGATAAAAAATGGGAAGGCGTCCGCGGTGAATAATCAAAAAACTTTTTTCGAGTTTGAAGAACGTATTCCCGTTATCGTGAAAGGAGAGGATGGTCGACCTGATTCAGTGAATGTTGCCAAGGTGCAAGTGACGACAAATTCAAAAGAACCCAATGATTTGCGACAGGCTCAAGAGATTTTAAATTTAGTAGTGGCAAGTGTAAATCAAAATATCCGGCCACTCGTGGAAGATATTCAGAAAAATTTTGATACGGTAGTTGGCACAATGGCGAACATACAAAATATAGGTTTTCTTCGTACAGCCACTGTTTTTAACAGTCGTTTGGGGATGTTGGCAAGCAACGAACCATTAGAGGGTAAGACGCAGGAGGTCGTATCTGAATACCAACAGTATCGCGAAGATGTGCTTTCGGGTAAAATCCCTGATGCTACTTATTCGCGCATTGATGGCGAGCAGGAGGTGCTTGTTCGTGTATTGCCACTCAGCATAGCCTCCGGAGGCAAGGTGAAGCATATTGGGGTTTTTGAAACACAGGTCTCAACTTCTGCATATAAGGACAAAATAGAAACACTCAAGATGCGCCTCGCGATTATTCAGGTTGTTTTTACGATACTCATCGTCATCATTCTCGCTATTGTTTTGCGTAAAAAAGTTACCGATCCCATCAAGAAATATTCTCTCATTGCACAACGTGTTGCTGATGGAGACTTTAATCAAACAGTGGAGCATGTCTCAAATGATGAAATCGGTCGCTTTGGTGACGTCTTCAATTCCATGCTGGCAAACTTGCGTGAATTTGATCGTATGAAATCAGGGTTCCTTTCCGTGGCGGCACACCAGCTGCGTACGCCACTCTCGGGGATCCGGTGGGTGTTCAAGCTCTTGCTTGATGAGGATTTGGGGCAGCTGTCCGAAGATCAACGCGAGATGCTTAAGCGCGGACATGAGACCAGTGAGAAAATGGCAGAACTGGTAGACGGACTTTTGAACGTATCACGTATCGAGAATGGAAAGTTTGGATACAAGCTTGAGCGTAATGACATACAAAAATTCATGGAAACGCTAATATATAATTCAGAGCTTACTTGCAAGGAACATAATATCAATTTACGTTTCGATAACCGTGCTCGCGGAGTTGCACCATTTGTTTTTGATGCCGAAAAACTCCTTATTGCGTTTCAGAATATTGTCGATAATGCAATAAAATACACCCTTCCCGGAGGGAGCGTCATCGTTACTATGGAGCAGCAAGGAGATTATCTTGAAGTAAAGGTGAGTGATACCGGAGTCGGCATTCCTAAAGATGAGATACCAAAACTTTTTGCAAAATTCTTCCGCGCGGTGAATGTAATACATCTTCAAACCGAAGGGTCGGGATTGGGTCTGTTTATCGCAAAAAGCATTATTTTGCGCCATGGAGGACAAATATCCGTGAGTTCTGTTGAAGGAAAAGGGACTACGTTCACTATGACCGTACCACTTCTTGAGAACCTAATCCCCAAAGAAGAGGGTGGGTGGAAAGGGGGTGTGGGTGGCTTGGGTCATGCAGTGGGGACTGTTATTTAAAATTCGTTCGGGGCGTTTGCACGATATAGGTGGATGGATAAAAATGTTTGTGATATAATAAAAATACTTATGGATGACAAAAAGAGAATCATGGTGGTTGAGCATGACACGACCCTTCGGGACATCCTTGTTAGAAAGATTGAGTCGGGAGGTTACCATGTTGACTATGCGGGAAACGGAGTTGTGGCTATGGAGAAAATTCGGGTTACCAAACCGCAGGTAATTCTTCTTGAGCTCCTTACTCCAAGAAAAAGTGGCATAGAAATTCTCGAAGAACTTGCCCTAGATCCTGAACTCAAAAAGATTCCCGTGGTTATGATTGCAAGTTCAAGTCAGGCAAGTGAGATTGATCGCGCAAAGGAAATGGGTGTTCAAGAGTTTTTGATTAAAGAACTTTTTAATCCTGATGAAGTGATTGAAAAGTTGAAATGGGTTTTGGATAGCGGGGCAGGAATTTTGCCGGGAGGAGATATGGTGCAAAAAGTTGGACTTCCTCCAGTGGAGGAGAAGGCTCCATCTCCTAAGGTTGTTGTTTCAACAGGTGCAAATATTTTCGTATTGGTGGTTGAGGACGATAAATTTTTGCGTGAACTTTTGGTAAGAAAACTTTTGGCAGAAAAATTTACCGTTGAAAGTGCCATTGACGCTGAAGGAGCTTTTGCTATTTTGAAAGACAAAAAACCAGACATCATTCTTTTGGATCTTATTTTGCCGGGAGTAAGTGGCTTCGATATCCTTGCACGCGTTAAGGCTGATCAGGCAACCGCCGATATCCCCGTTATTATTTTGAGTAATTTGGGGCAAAAAGAAGACGTAGATCGTGCAAAATCACTTGGTGCTCAAGACTTCATGGTCAAGGCAAACTTTACACTTGATGAAATTGTGGAGAAGGTACATTCGGTTGTCGGCTAGAGTGAACTAATTCAATCTTTATTTTTGGATATTTTGAATTGCGAAATATTCGCAGTCCTGCTATGATAGCCCAAGACGTTCTTTTTTGCTCCGGAGTGGATAAGGTGAGCGGGTTTTCCTGCACACCCCACTTTAGGGCCGAAGTATAGGTCTTGCTTCTCGTGAGGCATATATGGGGCGGGATTAGTTAAATGGTATAACTTCAGTTTTCCAAACTGAAATCGGGAGTTCGATTCTCCCATCCCGCACAAAATGAAAACTCCCAAGCCTTTCGGCTTGGGAGTTTTCATTTTGTGCGGGATGAGCAAGGCGCCTGCGCGCCTTGCGTGGGGAATCGAAAGCCGGAATATGTTTTTGTACTCAAAAACTATGAGGCGGGGTCGAGAGTACTTGGCGCGCGCAGGGTGTAACCGCCCGAGCACACCTAGTAACTCGTGACCGAACTCCCATCCCGCACAAAGCGAGCGAATGCGGGATGAGCAAGGCGCCTTTCTTTTCTTTTGCGCGACAGCCTGCAAGGTGTTAAGATTGCGAGATGAGACACACTATTCATGCGCCAATCTTGGCCAAAATAATCGTTGCAGAAAATACTCTTGAGGTCGTCTTTGGTATTCCTGAAAGCAATTTTTCCTTCACCGCTGGACAATATGTGAGCATTACACTCCCAGGGCTTGAAGGGGAGCGTATTATGGATAAATTTCATGATTTCTCAATCGCATCTTCACCAAGCTACAAAGATAGTATTGCGATTGTTTTTCGTGTTTCAAAAAGTATTTTTAAGACAGCATTGATAAGTCTCCCTGTGGGCGCTATGGTCACCATAGAGGGGCCAAAGGGTGTATTTACTCTTCCTGAGCCCATCCCAGCTTCTTTGGTGCTTATTGCCGGTGGTGTTGGCGTTGCTCCATTTTTAAGCATGATGCGTTTTGCTGTGGAAAACCAGACCCCTTATCACATTACGTTTGTATACTTTAACAGCACCTTAGAAAGTACGGCATATCGTGGAGCGCTCGATGAACTTTCGCGACAAAATAATCTTATTTCAGTGCGTTATATTTTGGGTTCAGTGGAGCAAAAGCACTTGATAGTTGATGGAGAAAACTCAAAGGAAGCACTTTATTATGTTGCAGGACCGCCGGGGATGGTTTCTCGCGTAATGCAAGAATTGCATAATCTTGGTATACTGGATGCACAGGTGCGCGCAGAAGAATTTACTGGCTATGAATGATACAAACCAACAAACACTCTATAAACTTACGGAGAATGACCTCAACGCGCTTTTAGCCGCACTTGATCAAAGTGCACTTGTCGCTATAACAGACGCTAAGGGGGATATTATTTATGTTAATAAAAAATTTGTTGAGGTCTCTCAATATTCTTTTTATGAACTTTTGGGGCAAAATCACCGTATCTTAAAATGGGGAGATGAATTTCGTGAGCTGTATGCCGATATGTGGAAAACAATCTCGGAAGGAAGGATGTGGAGAGGGGATGTGAAGAATAGAGCTAAAGATGGAACACCGTATTGGGTGGATGCAACAATCTCTCCGATTTTTGATGCTGATGGGAAAATAGAAAAATATGTCGCGGTTCGGTTGCTGATAACGGAAAAGAAGTTGGCTGAAAAAGAAATAAATAATCGCATCGAAGAAACAGAAAAATTGAACAGGCTTATGGTTGACCGAGAGTTGAAGATGGTGGAGATCAAAGAGAAAATGAAAAAGATGGAGGTTGAGCTTGCGGAATGTAAATCTGGACATAAGGCGTAACACCAGCAAAAGAAAATCGCCCCCTACGGGGCGATTTTCTTTTGCTGGTGTTACACTTGCGCGAATTATTTTACTGCGTCTTTGAGTGCCTTCGCTGCGCGGAATTTAGGAACCTTGGTAGCAGGAACCTGAATTGCTTCGCCAGTCTTTGGGTTGCGAGCTGTGCGAGCTGCGCGAGGTTTTACAGAAAAGATGCCGAGTCCTGCGATTGAAACTTCTTCACCTTTCTTCAATGTGTTTACCATTGCTTCGAGGATTGCGTCAAATGCTTGCTCTGCTCCTACTTTGGTGCCACCTACTTTCTCGTGGAGAACTTCAACGATAGCTGATTTATTCATAATAATTATCTAATTAACCTTTTAATACGAAAACAAGATTACCTCTTGTTGTGACCTTGCGGCCTTCCTGCGAAGTCTTTAATCGCCCAGACCCCCTTGTTGAGTATTATACCCCATGGTATTTTTTACGCAATAGCAATAAGGGTATTTAAGTAATTTGCAAAAGAATTTAACATGTTGCATAATTACAACCCTATTTTTTGTATTTTCTCCGGCATGCTACAAAAGAACGATTTTTAACGTGCGTATTCAATAGCGCGAGACTCACGAATGACCGCAACCCTTATTTCTCCTGGGTATTTTAGCTCTTTCTCGATTCGGACGGCGATTTCACGTGCAAGATGTTGTGCCTCTATATCCGTAATTTCCTGAGGTTTTACAAACACACGAAGCTCTCGCCCTGCCTGAATTGCATAGGTTTTCTCGACTGCGGAGAAAGATTTAGCAATCCCCTCAAGATCTTTTAAGCGTTTTACATAGCTCTCGACTGAATCGCGACGTGCGCCGGGGCGACCGCCAGAAATCGAGTCCGCTGTCTGTACAATAATCGATTCGAGTGTTTCGTACGGATATTCTTCGTGGTGCGATTGCATCGCTTGGATGATCTGGGTGTCCACACCAAACTTTTGGAGGATTCGGCGACCGATTTCCACATGCGTTCCCTCGACTTCGTGGTCAACCGCTTTGCCGAGGTCGTGGAGAAGTGCTCCCGCTTTTGCAACCGCAACATTTGCGCCAAGTTCCTCGGCGATGATTCCGGAAATGTGTGCCATTTCGATAGAATGCTGGAGAACATTTTGACCGTAGCTCGTACGAAAATGGAGTCTGCCGAGAATGGCGATGATGCGCGGGTCGAGGTTGAACACGCCACATTCATATGCCGCTTGCTCGCCTTTTTCCTTGGTAATTTTCCCAATATCCTCCGTTGCCTTTGCGACAGCCTCTTCTATTTTGAGCGGTTGGATACGTCCGTCGGTGATGAGGGCTTCAAGTGCTACACGGGCGATTTGTCGGCGAATCGGGTCGAATGAAGATATCAGAATTGATCCCGGTGTGTCGTCGATAACTACTTCGACTCCTGCCGCGCGTTCAAATGCTCGGATATTTCTCCCTTCTTTGCCGATAATTTTCCCCTTAACTTCATCTGAGGGGATAGGAACCGTTGTGGCCATCATTTCAGATGCGGTTGATGTGGCAAGGCGTTGAATTGACGTTGCGAGGATGTCGCGCGCGGTGCGGTCGAGACGCGCTACTCCTTCAAGTTCAAGTTTTCTCATGCGCACCAAAAAATCCTCAGCATGATTTTTTTCAACATGTTTAAGCAACTCTTCTTTCGCAGCTGATTCATTGAGACGTGCGATTCGCTCCAGTTCCTCTATTGCAGAATTTTTCTCTTTGAGAGTCTGCTCTCGAATGGTTTTTACTTCCTCTTCTTTTTCTTTCAATCGCTCGCTCTCGTGGTCGATGTCGAGCTGTCGATTGTCCAACAACTCTTCCTTTTTTATAAGGCGGTTTTCTGTTTTCTTGAATCGTTCCTCGCTTTCTTTTTCCTCTTCTTTAAGTTCTTTTTCTCGCGTTGCGGCTTTCTTGTCGGCATTTTCAATAATTTTTTGTGCTTCCTCTTTCGCAGAGAGCAGCATTTGCTTTATTTCAATCTCGACTGACCCGCGCTGGCTCACAGAAATGAACCAACGTAACAAGTAGCCAAGAGTTGCGCCAACCAGAATCGCCATCACGCCTCCAAGCGTAAGTGCAATATTTATGTCCATATAAAACCCAGTAATTCTTGAAAATCAAGCATTTTCTCCGAATCAAAAGGGTGACTAGCCTCTATAATAATGTGTCAAATATAATGTAATGTGAACCACTCTCATACTACCTTTGATTTTGGGTTCTGTCGAGCTCTAGCCAAAATCCGCCTTGCGGGCGGATTTTTGCGGAGGCTTTGTTTTAAGTAGGGTTTGGCTAACTTCTCGGATTCTTTGGTTTGTAGATTTCGTCGATGATGCCGTATTTTTTTGCCTCGTCGGCGGACATAAAGAAGTCGCGGTCAGTGTCTTTTTCTATTTGCGCCAAAGGTTTGCCGGTGTTCTTTGCGAGAATCTTGTTGAGGTTCTCTTTTATTTTCAAAATATGCTTTGCGGTGATGGCAATGTCGGATGCTTGTCCTTCGGTTCCACCGAGTGGTTGGTGAATCATCACCTCGGCGTTGGGGAGAATGAAGCGTTTACCTTTTGCACCCGCAGAGAGGAGTACTGCACCCATTGACGCTGCCATACCCACACAGATGGTTGAGACATCGGGCTTCACGTGTTGCATGGTGTCGTAGAGTGCCATTCCAGCGGATACAGATCCACCCGGGGAGTTGATATACAAATAAATATCTTTCTTTGGGTCTTCGGATTCAAGGAAGAGGAGCTGTGCGATGGTGATGTTTGCTGTATCGTCGTCGATGGTTCCTGATAGGAAAATAATGCGCTCCTTCAAAAGGCGCGAGTAAATATCGTAGGCGCGCTCACCTGACTGGGATTTCTCAATAACGGTTGGTATAAGATATGACATAAAATTGTATTGGTTACGTGATGTTCGTATCGTAGCAGATTTTTGAGGGTTTGCAAACATATGTTTTCCATACAGAGCTTTCTTAGTTTAGAAGAATTTTTTGGAATGAATTTTACCCAGAGCGCCGAGGATGACCCTCTGCGCTCCACTTATCAACATTCTTCCATGGTAATCACTTACTCCCTCTGTTATAATACTAAAGAGTATTATTTAACCAATCACTACTTATCATATGCTGTCAGGGGCGTACTATGTCAACGGAGTGCCCGGGTGGATGGTTGTGATGCTAAAGATGCGTAAGAACCATCACAATGCGAATTCAGCTGAGCTTGCAACAAAAACCAGTGCGATTGCGTCTGTGGCGCGGAATTGTGCTTACGAGCATTCTTGTTTTGGGCGCAGCGTGGAGTGTGTGTGAGAACAGAGCAGATAAAAACGAATTTGCCGATGCAGGAGGCAATACACCCATGACGAGCAAAATTATCAACATCTCCGACGATCAATACTATCGAGATTTCTCGGATGAAGCCGAAGCAATAGGAGATGTATTGTCGGACAAAAATATACTCGGAATTTTCATCGACGCACCAAAAAAAGTTGACGGTGTTTTGCGTGACCGTTTGCCGATACTTGCGGTTGAACACAGAACCTTCGACCAGGGCGGCAAAGCGAATTTCGCAAAACATGCGACGGTGATCGGTATCGATCACGAACGAAATATTGCCTATGCGAATAAAGCGATCGAACAAGAGGACAACTATGTCGCGAGAGCACCGGTATCATTGCCGGGTGAACCGCTGGAGACTCCCGAGGGGAGTTATGCCAAGTACGAGGTCTTCGACGCTCGCACTCGATTGGGCTTTCCCTGGCGGGCCGGTCGCTATTCATTTTACGTTGCGCTGCAGGACCAGATATTTGGTCCGCTCAACACGGAAATCACTTTTCCGAAAGGAACGGGTGCGGACCAATCTGGACGTGCGGCAAATGCGGGAGCAATGTCGCAACTCATGAGTCCATTGCCGGGTGATCCGCTGCCGAATTACCGGGCGTTGAAGGAATCTCCATCATCGCCGAGCGCGCTTGGCATTGCGCTCACCGTCGCACTCACAAACACACTACGCAACGATACGGCTATTCCGCTTTACGGCGCGTTTTGTTTGAAACCACTCGTATCCGAGCAGTTAACGCCGGATGCCTGGCGCGCGCGCATCGAGGCGCAGAGTCGTGACGACAAAAATGTACAAGCTTGGCTGCAAACGAATCGTGACGAGAAGTTAAAACAACTTGAGGCTGCACCAAGCTCAGTGATCCCAATTACGCTGGTAATACTTGGAAGCATCGACGGATTTGTCACTCGCTTTACGGTGTACGCGCCGAGCTACAGCGCAGTAGGCAGTGACGGCGCAGTGCGAGGTCATTTCGCTTTAGATCTTTTGCGCATTCCGGGGATGCGCAAGACGGCACAAACGTATTACATCTACGCCTTGTCAGGCGAAGTTATGGAGAAGCCGGTAGTAGTAGTAGAAATAGAGGCAATGCCAGGTTCGGCGTCGTTTTAATGTTGATCTGTTCACGCAAGGCAAGCTCGCTCCACAACGCGGATGTAAAAATTGTGCAGGGAAGAAAGCGTCATTATTGCGAGGATTTTTTGAAGAGTAGTCTTGTGACATTAAAAAACCGGCACCTTGTAAGGGGTGCCGGTTTGAGTTTTATAGATACTCCATTTGACTTTTGTGGATTCGGTACGAACAGATGAAGAAAAGAACGACCGATATTCCTGCGTTTAGCCAACGTGCCAACTGGGTTAGTGGGTTAGTGTCGTCGAGGAATACTGCCACAACTGAAATGAGCGTCAAGATTATCACCGATAGATATATTGGTGCTGCCCAGTGTTTTGTTTGCGTGACGAGTGGGTCAAACACAAAAATTACCCACAGAAGTGCGCCAATCCCCATGAGTAGGTCGACGGTCGTTGGTGAATAGTTTGCGAAGGGAAGACGTACCTCCAGTATCATTAGTAGTAAATACAGGATAATAACCAAGGTATGCCCGATGCTGACGATGCTTCTCCAGAAAATTCCATAGATTTTATTATCTATACCCATTCCAACCTCCTCCTTTTGTGGATTTTTTAAAATGTACTACGCTTCGTCCCGTGCTTAGACTAACAGGTTTTTCGTTGTTTCACAATGTGTATAAAGTATAAAAGAAAACGCGCGCCTTCCCTCTTCTGGGAGCAAGAGGGAAGGCGCGCGTTGGTTCCGCTACACAGATTGGTCAGTCATCCGTCAAGCCAAAATACTTTTTGAGAGCCCCTACTTTAAACAAGGCGACACCAAGCACAAAGAACAGTATCACGGGAGCTATTACACTTAAAAAGAATGTAAATCCCAAGGGGATGTAGTAGGTGTACGATGTGCTTTTTGCTGGCATCAAACTGATTGCTGAGAGGAGTGTGAGTGTGGCAAGAAACAAAAAGAGTCGCCATGTATGACCCGAGGCGCCCTGTTTTGTTGCTTCTCTCCAACTGTCGATGGTGAGAAATGCCCAAAAGAATGGAGCAGACACAAAGGTTGCGACAATCATCGCGCGGCCTACCCCCGCCAGCATTTCAGAGATGAGCGAAAGGATCAGTACTGCTCCGGTTCCTGTCATGATGATGAGCAGGGCACGAGAGGCGAAATTTAGGGATGTTGCAACATATACCAACTCTTTGACGGTCGGTGCATTCATAATATGTCTCCAGTTTCAGCGTGAGCTTGTTGGTTGGGGAGCCAGCGTCTTTTGTGAGCATAGCAAATTGCTCGTTGTTTATCAATTGCTTGCAAAAGAAATGGCGCTATCAGGTTGATAGCGCCATGTATGTTGCGATGCTACTCTTTTTCGGTGGGAATGAAGGGAATGAAGCATGCAACTGCCCATAGCACGGTGCTGATCAAAAGGGAGAAAGACATTATGGCGACACTATTTAATCCAAGGATTGAAAACATGGCAAGAAAGACGAATACGAAAATCTCGCCAATGTTGGAGTCGGCGTCATCTTCCTTTTTGTTTAGAGAGAATGTGACGATGTCTTTGTTGTCCGCTTTGATTCCTGTGTTGGTAAGCGAGTCCCAAATTCCCTCGAGGGCAAGGACTGCGCAACAAGCAGTGTTTGCCCAGAGAACAACACACATAAAAGTGCTTGAGAGTGCTTCTTCTCTACTCATGTTGAGCGAGGTGATCAGCGCAAGGAGTTGGAAGTCAAATATCAGGATGAAGAACATCCCGACGATCATTGTGCTTGTTCCGGGGGCGGGAGTTGTTGATAATGTGCCTGATTCTTCGGACATAAAACCTCCGATGCTTGTTGTGTTGGTATGTCAACGATAAGAATACTTCTAGTAGGGAAGTATGGGGGAAAGAGGGTGCAATGTCAACAATAGTTCCTGAGTTTTTCAAGCCTGAATTACAGCAACGCCTATACTATTTTTGTTCCTCCAAGAATTTGAAGGTTGCGTCGTTCATGAGGAGGTTTTCCACATGGAGACGCGCACGTGCAGGATCAGCACCTTTAGCATTTTCAAGGAGGTATGCAGTTTCACGCTCAATGGCTTCGGGTTCAACTTTAAGTTTTTCCTCCGTTGCAATCTCATTCAATGCGATTTGAATTTTCACACTTTTTTCAGCATCGGTTTCCCATTCTTTCTTCATATCCTCGAGAGTTTTCTTGCTAGCGGTGAGATAGTCTTCAAATTTCATGCCCATACGCTCAACGTCTTGTTTGAATACTCTGCTCATGTGCTCGAGTTCGCCGTCGATGAGCATGCGGGGAAGTTTTACGCTGATTTCATTTGCGATGTTGTCCACGATTTCTTTTCGCTTTTTTTCACGCGCGCGATCCTTCTTTTCTTGCACCAATGATTCGCGAACCTTGTCGGTGAATTCAGCGACTGTTTTGAATGCGCCAAATTTCACCACAAACTCGAGCGTGAGGTCAGGGAGCACTTCTTTGCCATCCGCGTCCTTGGTTGCGAACTGTGATCGTACGCGGTCGACTGCTTTTGTAATGTCGTCTTCGGACACTTCGAGCATGTCTTCTTGTTTCATGACGTCCTTCGCAATCTTTTTATAATCAGGGAGTTTGATTTCCGGCATGACCGAGTAGAGAAGAGTAAATTCAAAAGGATTTCCCTTGGCGAGCTTCTTGATGGTTACTGTAGGTGTGGTGATTGCGCGGATGCTGTGTTCCTTGATGATGCCCGAGTATGCGCTATCAATGGCGAGATTTGCCATTTCTTCGAGGATAAGGGCCTCGCCGAATTTTTGGATGAGGATATTTTCGGGAACGTGCCCCTTGCGAAAACCGGGGAGAGAAACTTCTTCCGCGACGCGCTCAAGTGCCTTTGCGCGATGTTTTTCGAATGTTTCAGTTGCGATTTCGCAGGTAATTTCAATCTCGTTTTCTGAGATATTTTTTAACGATGTTTTGATGTCATTCATAGTTTCACAGTGTAGCGTTTTGGAGAGTGTTTTGCAAGGCGGGGCAAAGGTAGGACAAAAAGACGCGCGGGCTTCGCCCGCGCGTCTTTTTGTTGCATATTTTTAGCTTTTTCTTTTGACTATTGAGCTGTCGTGGTTGCGGTTGAAGTTGCAATTCCTGCAAAGCGAAGATTCATTGCGCTTTTGAGTGCGTGCTGTGCGTCTTTTGTCGCATTCTCAGCAGCTTTTATTTTCGGCTTAAGTGCTTTGAGTGCCTCGTTAACATTCGGTGCTGTTGTGGCTGCTGTGACACCTGTCTTTACGATAGCAACTTTATTCTTTGCATCAGCAATCTTGGTGCGTGCAAGGGCAAGGTTTGTGCGCGCCTTGGTGACGTCAAAACCCTTCCCAAAGAGTGTGGCGAGTCTCGTTTCAATTCTCACTGCATAGTTTTCAAGCATTGCGACATTGCGCTCGAGGCGTTTCACAAGGTATTCTGCTCGCATAATGCCAGCCTTTTTGCGGCGTTCCTCCATTCGCTCATTGGCGTCATTTCGTCTTTGTGCAGTAGACGTGCTTGTAGTTGTTGCGGTGCGGAAGCGCTTACCCTCACGGGCCTCCTTCCGCTCCTCTTTGAGTACTCCTCGAAGTTCTTTTCTGTCTTCGCGGTCGTCCCTCTTCATTTCCTTGTCTTCCTTACGGAAATCCTTTTGGAGTTCCTTCTTTTCGTTTTTGAGATCCTTGCGGAAATCTTTTTGTTCGTCACGCGTATCTTTCCACGTGTTCGCTTGTGGTGTGGTTGTTGCAGTCGACGTCGCAACCGTAGTGGTTGCAAAAACAACTGACGACGTTGCCATAATACCGACTGCAATACCTGAGATGATAATTTTTTTCATAAGATTTATTATTCTAGAATGTGTTATGTAGCAAAAGAAACATAATGATGCCTTTTGCAATTAAGAGCCTGTCGAGACAGGCTCTTAATTGAGTATATCGCAATGAGGTTGGGAGTACAGGGGGTTGGTGTGGTGTAATAATAAATGGCGCCAAGGATCGAATCCTTGGCGCCATTTACCCTTTGTTTTAAGTATTTTTTTGCTATTTTGAAAAATATTTACTTCCCAAACTTTTCGTTGTAGAGTTTTATGCTGCGGGTGACGGCTTCTAATCACAGAATACTTTATACACTTGAGCTATAGAAAAAAATTGACACACTCGCCCTTTTTGTTGCTCAAAGTCGCCAGCTTGTTGCAATTTTACATAAAACACAGTATACTCTCTACATGCAAAAGAAAGTACAGGATATCGCTCAGGTCATTTCGGGGTACACTTTCCGCAGTCCTGTCGAAAAGGACCCAAACGGCAAGGTTTTCGTACTGCAAGCAACGAATGTGGATAGTGCGCGGGATATTACAGAGACCGGCGAGTTCGCTCGGATTTCTTCGGAACCCCCTCGAGCTATGTCATATTTGGAATACAACGACGTACTCCTTGTTTCTAGGGGTTCAGGATTGGGCTCTTTTCGTGCAACTGTTTTTGCGCTCGACGAAACGAATGTTATCGCTTCGTCATCAGTACACATTATCCGCATCAAAGATGTGACCGTATTACCCAAATACATTTCTTTGTATCTGAACTCAGATGATGGGCAAAAAAAGATTTCACAGGTTGTCACGGGCGGGTCATATATACAAAGTATCCTCCGAAAGAATTTAGAGGACATAGATATCCCAATACCGCCAATGATAAAACAAAAATCAATCATCGCATTACACGAAAATATCAAAAGGCAAGAAGAGATACTTGAGCGAAAAAGCTACCTCAAAAAAAACATTATCAGCGCAACTTTTAAAAATTTAACCACCAAATAAATCCATGCCTACTCAAAAAAAATACACACAAGAAGAACTCAACAAGACGCTCTGGGCAGCGGCTGATTCTTCTCGTAGTAGTGTGGATGGTGGTGTCTACAAAGACTATGCGTTGACGATGCTTTTCATGAAGTATCTCAGCGATTTAAATAAAAAGAGACATGCTGAATACAAAGAGCGTTTTGGTGATGACGAAAAGCGTATTGAGGAAAAGATGAAGCTCGACCGCTTTTACCTTCCTCCAAAGTCATCGTTTGACTATCTATATGGCAAAGTTGAAGAAGACAATATTGGTGAGGAAATAAACAAAGCGCTCCATCGTATTGAAGATGCGAACAAAGAAAAGCTTGAAGGGGTATTCAGTGTTGACTTCAACTCCGAATCAATACTTGGGAAACTTGAGCAACGCAACAAGATGCTTCGCCACCTCATCAATGACTTTGCCAAAATAGACCTCTCGGATGTTGGCGATGATGTCATTGGAAATGCGTACATGTACATGATTGAAAAGTTTGGTTCGGATGCTGGTAAAAAAGCTGGAGAGTTCTTCACGGTGACGAGTGTTGCGCGATTGGTTGCAAAACTTGCTGAGCCTAAAGAAGGGGATCGTATTTGTGATCCGTGTTGCGGGTCGGCGAACCTCCTTCTCCTCGCTGGGGAAGAAGTAGAAAAGCAGGGCTCAAAAAACTACGCACTCTACGGGCAAGAGTCCACAGGCTCAACATTTCAGCTTGCTCGTATGAATATGTTTCTCCACGGCAAGGACTCCGCACGTATTGAATGGGGAGACACTCTTAACAGTCCGCGGTTGGTAGAAAATGACCAGCTCATGCACTTCGACACAATCGTGGCGAACCCTCCATTTTCCTTGAAAAAGTGGGGTGCAGAAAATGCCGAGGCTGATAAGTACAATCGCTTTTGGCGCGGAGTTCCGCCAAAGGATAAAGGGGATTTTGCTTTTATTACGCACATGATTGAAACCGCAAAACCAAAGACGGGCAGGGTCGCGGTGATTGTACCGCACGGCGTGCTTTTCCGCGGTGGTTCAGAAGGGAAAATCCGCACACAGCTTCTTAAAGAGAATATTATTGACACAGTGATTGGACTACCTGCGGGACTCTTTCAGACGACAGGTATTCCTGTCGCTATCCTCGTGATTGATCGCTCGCGTGAAAAGGGCGGTGCGAACGAGAAGAAAAAGGACGTGCTTTTTATTGAAGCATCAAAAGAGTTCAAATCTGGCAAGGCAAAGAACACCCTCACTGAAGAAAATATTGCCAAGATTTTTGACACCTACAAAAAGCGTAAAGATGTTGAAAAGTTTTCACGCAAAGTAGATTTCAAAGAAATTGAAGAAAACGATTTTAACCTCAACATCACTCGCTATGTGGATACTTTCGAGGAGGAAGCTCCTGTTGATATTCAAGCAAATCTAAAGGAGCTTGCAGCTCTCGAACCCGAGCTTCAGAAACTCGAAAAACAAATGGTCGAATATTTAAAGGAATTAGGGATTAAATAAATATATGAACAAAGAACAACATTTTCCACCAATACACGCAAAAGGGCAATTCCACTGTCCGCGTTGTGGTGTCTATGCAAAACAGCGATGGTCACACCTGAGCGCTGTGGATGATATTTATACGGAGAGAAATCAGTATGGTGTAAATCGTCAGTCAAACATCTACGGAATGACCACATTTAGTGGAAACTTTAATGAAGAATGGTCTGTATCAAAGTGCGAGCATTGTGGTCGTAATGTCATCTGGTTGGCAACATCAATTGTCTATCCGAGAACAATTCAAGTTGCTCAACCGAACAACGATCTCAACGAGGATATTCAGAATGACTATTTAGAAGCAGCAAATGTGCTTAGTGATTCGCCTCGCTCAGCGGCTGCTATTTTGCGTCTCGCTCTCCAGAAACTCTGCGTTCAACTTGGGGAAAAGGGACAAAATATAAATGATGATATTGCTTCATTGGTAAAGAAGGGATTGAATCCTGCTATTCAGAAATCTCTCGATGCACTCCGTATCGCAGGGAACAACGCTGTCCACCCAGGTGAGTTAGATCTGACCGAGGATACGGATCGAGTAATAAAGTTATTCAGCCTCATCAATTTTATTGCTGAAAAGATGATAACAGAGTTGAAAGAAATAGATTCCTTTTATGATGGTCTTCCTGGTGGCGCAAAGGATGCGGTAGAAAAGCGTGATTCAAAATAAGATTATGAGTGTATCAACTAAATTCCAAAATTTTTGTTCAAGCATCCGTATCACTTCAAGTGTTGCTGGTGATATTTCGTATCGCTATAAAAGAATCACAAAACAATTGAATAAAGATTTTTGGAGCACAGAATCAAATACGGCTCACAGTCTGTATGTCGGATCTTACGGTAGAGACACTGATATCCATGTTAGTGATATTGATGTTTTATTTCAACTCCCATATTCCGTATATGAAAGAATCAATAAGCATTCAGGGAATGGTCAATCTGCCCTGCTTTCGGAAGTTAGAGACTCATTAAAAAATACTTACTCAACAACTCATATAAGTGGTGATGGACAAATTGTCGCAATTAAATTTGAAGATGGTGTCAGTTTTGAAATTGTTCCTTGTTTCATGAATGACAATGGAAGTTATACTTATCCTGATTCAAATAATGGCGGTAGTTGGAAAACAACAAACCCAAAACCAGAAATTGAAGAGGTTCGAAAAACAAACGAAACACTCAATGGAAATTTAAAGAACTTATGTAGAATGGCAAGAGCGTGGAAAGATAAGTGGGATGTTCCAATGGGAGGTTTACTGATAGATACTCTTGCATACCAGTTCTTGAAAACATGGGCTCAGAGAAATGACTCTTATCTTTATTATGATTGGATGACTCGTGATTTTTTTGAATATCTTAAAAACCAAGACAAAGATAAAACATACTGGCTTGCAGTAGGTAGTGGTCAATATGTTTACAAGAAAGGAGATTTTCAATTCAAAGCACTGCGTGGTTTTAATATTGCAAATGAGGCAATAGATTACGAGGTGAGAGAAATGCCTTCCTCAGCTAATGGCAAGTGGAGAGAAATTTATGGATCTAAATTTTAAATATATGAACAAAGAAAATCTTTCAATCATTAGACAATCATTTGCAAGTACAGTCTTTACTCACAAAGTACAAGAAGTTGCTGCAGAAAATCAAGAAAAAAATGTATTCACTATTAAGATAGTAAACATTGTATTAGTTTCTATTGTTTTAATTTTATTGATCATCCAAGCTACTAAGCCAGAAGTTCTTTTGTTTTCATATATAGGTGCTGGGATTACTGTTGCTGAAGTAATTTTTCTTATCATCCAGCTTACATTCAGCTTTGAACAACGAGTAGTTATGCATAAAAACTCAGCTCTTAAGTATATGGGACTTAGAGATGCTTATCGTTCATTAATTGCAGATGTTATGAGTGAATCAGTCCCCACGGACCAAATTATCTCTCGAAGAGACTTGTTGCAAAGAGAGTACCAGGTCATCAGTGATCTTGCTCCACAAACTGGACCCAAAGAATATACCGAAGCACAGAAAAGACTAAATAAAAGAGGAGAGGTCCAAGGAGAAGAATTTACTTTGTCGGATGAAGAGATTGACTGGTTTCTGCCAGAAAGATTGAGACTAAAACATGAAAAATAATCAACTACAAAAAAATATTCCTGAAGGGTGGCAAGAATTAAAACTTGCGAGTATTTTTGAATTTAAAAATGGACTAAATAAAGAGAAACACTACTTTGGTCACGGTACTCCAATAATTAATTATACGGATGTTTATAAAGGTGGAGGTTTATACACAAATACTATTCTAGGTAGAGTTGACGTGAATAAATCCGAGCTCGATAGGTTTAATGTAAAAAAAGGAGATGTGTTCTTTACTAGAACTTCCGAAACTCTTAAAGAAATAGGATTCTCCGCGGTAGCACTTGATGATTTCAAAGACACAGTTTTTAGCGGTTTTGTTCTTCGTGCAAGACCAAAAGGAAAGTCACTGACTCTTGGTTACTCTAAGTATTACTTCAAAACTCATTTAGCACGTAAAGAAATAATAGAAAAAAGCTCATATACAACAAGAGCGTTAACTAGCGGCACTTCACTTAATCATGTAAATATTAAACTCCCTTCAACGCCTGAACAAAATCGGATTGTGGCGGTGCTGGAGGCTTGGGATAAGGCGATTGAAAAATTGAGGAAGAAAATTGAAATCAAAAAGGAAATCAAAAAAGGTTTGATGCAGGATTTGCTTACTGGGAAAAAGCGATTGGGTTGGCTTAAGGATAAGTGGGAGAGTATTCGATTGGGTGATGCTTGCGAAATGAATCCTAAAAGTGAAAGCTTGCCGAATACTTTTGTATATATTGACCTTGAAAGTGTTGAGCGCGGCAATCTTTTAAAAGAAAATATAATAAATTTAACCGGAGCTCCTAGCCGAGCCCAGAGGCTTTTGAGGCACGAAGACATTATTTTTCAGGTGGTCAGGCCCTATCAGAAGAATAATTTATTTTTTGATAAAAAAGGAGATTATGTTGCATCGACTGGCTATGCGCAAATCAGGGCAAAAGGTTCTGCTCGTTATTTATATTATTTATTACATACAGATGAATTTGTTAATAAAGTTATAGATAGGTGCACGGGTTCAAACTACCCAGCGATAAATTGCACTGATTTATCAGAAATTGAAATAGTAATCCCAACGTCAAAAGAGGAACAAACCGCAGTTGCCACCATCCTCACTACCGCAGACAATGAAATCTCCAAACTCGAAAATAAACTCTCCCTCCTCAAGGACCAGAAAAAGTACCTCCTCAACAATCTCATCACTGGCACCATTAGAACCCCTGAAACATTATCAATTAACAAATAACTTTATGAAAAAACCACAAACAAAAAGGAATATTACGCCAGCGATTTTTGAAGAAAAAGATGTCCGTAGAACATGGCATCACGAGCAGTGGTATTTTTCTGTGATTGATGTTGTTGCAGTCCTGTCAGGAAGTGAAAGGCCTAGAAAATACTGGGATGATCTCAAAAGAAAGCTTAAGGACGAGGGAAGTCAGTTGTCCGAGAAAATCGGACAACTGAAACTGATGTCTCTTGATGGTAAAAGCTATCTTACCGATGTGGCTAATCTACAGAGTATTTTTCGTATTATTCAATCTATTCCGTCACCAAAAGCAGAACCGTTTAAACAATGGCTTGCAAAGGTGGGGCAAGAACGAATCGATGAAATGATGAACCCAGAGCTTGCCCTCAATCGTTCACGCGAGTATTGGAAGAAGCACGGACGAAGTGATAAATGGATACAGCAGAGAATGATGGGGCAGGAAACTCGCAACAAGCTTACCGATTATTGGAAAGATGCCGGAGTAGAAGAAGGTAAAGGATATGCAATTCTTACAAATATTATTCATCACGAATGGAGCGATCTGGGTGTGCAAGATCATAAGAAAGTAAAAGGTTTGGGCAAGTCTACAAATTTACGTGATCATATGTCAGAAGCTGAACTCATCTTTACCGCACTCGCTGAGCTCTCTACTCGCCAGATTGCGGAGAATATGGAAGCAAAAGGTCTTGAGGAAAATAAGATACCCGCAAAGCGTGGCGGAAAAATTGCAAAAGACGCGCGGGTGGCATTAGAAGAAAAAACGGGTAAAAAGGTCGTGACGGGTGATAATTATTTACCACCAAGCAAGAAAAAATTAATATAATTGTATGGAAAAAGTACACTTCGACGAAGCAAAACAATCTCAACTTCCGGCACTGGAGCTTCTTTTGGCAATGGGGTACAAATATATTTCTGCTGAAGAGACGTTGCGTCAGCGTGGTGGAGACACAAGCAATTTCATTCTTGCTGATATTGCCGAGAAAAAGCTCATGGATATCAATGGGTATGAGGTTCGCGGGAGAGAATATAAATTTAGTGAGAAAGATGTGCGCGATGCAATTGATGAGCTCGAACATATTCAATACGAGGGGCTTATTGATACCGCGCAGAAAATTTTTAACATCATTATGCCGACAAGCGGAGGCAAGACCATTAAAGTGAGTGCGGGAGGAAAAACAATGTCAAAAAATTTCCGTTTTATCGATTTTGAGAATCCCCAAAGCAACGCTTTTCATGTGACGGCGGAGTTTGCTGTTAGTGGGAAGCAGAACATTCGTCCCGATGTTGTGTGTTTTGTGAACGGTATTCCGTTCGCGATTATTGAGAACAAGAAATCAAGCGTTGATGTTGTTGAAGCTTTGAACCAAATGAATCGCAACCAAGGTTCCGAATTTTGTCCAAAGCTCTTTACTTACGCACAGCTTCTTGTGGGGACTAATAGTAAAGAACTACTGTATGGGACAACAGGGACGCTGAATAAATTTTATGCGGGATGGAAGGAAAAAGGGACTTCGGAGGAAGACGTAAACAAGCGAGTAATTGCTTTAATCGCGAAGAAGATTGATGGGTCTGTTTACGAACAGATTTTGACTGATCTCAACGGATATACGGAAGGGCATGTACAAAAAACTGAACGACTTCCGACAGAGCAGGATAGGGGAATCGTTGCGCTTTTTGAACCTGCTCGTCTTCTTGACCTTGTTAAAAACTACACGCTTTTTGATGCAGGAGTGAAAAAACTGTCGCGCTATCAACAGTATTTTGCAATTCATAAGATGATGGAGCGGATTGGAGAAAAAGAGGTTGTTAGGGGTGCCCCTCGCCGTCGCGGCGGGCTCGTTTGGCACACACAGGGGTCTGGTAAATCTCTCACGATGGTGATGTTTGTTAAGGCGCTTATTGAAAATCCACACATTAGTAATCCGCGCGTAATCATTGTCACTGATCGTAAGGACTTGGATAAACAGATTAAAGACACCTTTAAGAATTGTAATTTGAAAAAAGAGGTGGTGCAGGCCATGAGCGGACAGGAACTCCTTGATCTTATTAAAGAAAAAAATCTTGCGGTGATAACTACTCTTGTGCATAAATTTGAGTCTGCCGCAAAAAAGAAAACAGGGCTTGTTGATACTGATCAAAATATATTTGTTTTGATAGATGAGGCACACCGCAGTCAGGGTGGTATTGCGAGCCTGGAAATGAATCGTATTATCCCAAATGCGTGCTACATAGGCTTTACTGGCACTCCTCTCATGAAAGGCGAGAAAGAAAGCTGGAGAAAGTTCGGTGGATATATTGATACATACACGATTGACGATGCACTTGCAGATAAAATTGTTTTGCCACTTATTTATGAAGGGAGATATGTTGATTTGACGCAAAATGAAGAACAGATTGATCGGCACATGGAGCGTATTACTCAGGATTTGAATGATAAGCAGAAAAAAGAATTGCAGAGATATGCGGGGACGAAGATTATTAAGAATAATCCACAACGAATCATTGAAATTTCGTATGATATTGAGAATCATTTCATTGAATACTTCCAAAATACCGGGCTCAAGGCGCAGATTGTCGCACCATCTAAATACTCAGCCATATTGTTTCAAAAGTTTTTTGAAACTCGAGGGAATGTTCGTACTGCTGTAGTTATTTCTGATGAACATGATGATGGTGACGAAGAAGACACACACAAAAAGGAAGTTGTGGGGTATCTTGATGGGGTTCGCAAACATCACAGCAGTGTCGCGAAGTACGAGAAGGATGTTATTGACAGCTTTAAGCACAACGAGGACGGTATTGAGATGATTATTGTCGTCGATAAACTTTTAACTGGCTTTGACGCCCCGCGCAACACAGTCCTTTATCTTGCCAAAGATTTAAAAGATCACAATTTACTCCAAGCAATTGCGAGGGTGAATCGTCTTTATGAAAATAAAAAACTTCCAAAGACGGTGGGGTATATTGTTGACTACTCGGAGAATGCAAAGAACATCAATATGGCGATGAAGCTTTTTGGGAATTATGATGAAAGTGATGTTAAGGGGGCACTTATTGATGTTGCTGAAAAGGTGCAGGAACTCGAACAGAGTTATAGCTTAGTGCACGATGTTTTCAAGGAGATCAAGGGGTCATCTGATGACGAAGCATTTTTGCGACTTCTTAATGATGCCCCAAAGCGTGAGATTTTTTATAAGTCACTCAACTCATTTATAAGAAATCTTAATGAATGTTTCGTGCTTCAGGATTTTGTGCATGAGTTTAAGCATCTTGATATGTATAAGATGGAGCTCAAGAAATTTATGGAACTTCGCAAGACCGCCAGCCTTAAATATGCAGACCGGGTTAATCTCTCTGAGTACAAACAGTCGCTTGTAAATATTCTTGATAAATATGTTGATGCACGCGGAGTGGAGCTTTTAACCAAGCAAATCAATATCACTGACCGTAAGCAATTCGAACAGGCAATTGAAGACCTTGGGTCCGATAAATCTAAAGCTGAGGCAATTGCTGCACAAACCCAAAAAACAATCACTGAGAAAATGGATACTGACCCTGAGTTCTACGATCGTTTTTCAAAGAAAATTTCTGAGATATTGCAGAGAATGCGCGACGGGAAACTCGCGGACGTCGAAGCGTTACGGCAAATGAAGTTAGCTAAGGATGATGTTGTTCAAAAGAAAGACGATAGCATCCCTGTACTTATTCAAGAAAACAAAGGATCTGATATTTTCTACCGCAATCTTCGTGGAAACTTTAAAGGTTTCGAAATAAAGGAAGAAGTTTTTGTTTCTGTTATCATTGATACTTTCAACATTGTAAAACATGAAGCGATCGTTGATTGGCATAAAAATGCTGATGTTAAAAGGCGAATAATAAATACAATTGATGATTACCTGTATGATGTTGTGAAAAAACAAAAAGGCATTGAACTTTCCGACGAGGATATGAAAAAAATCATCGCTAATGTAATGTTATTATCTGAAAATAATTATGAAATCTTTTCCTAGTTCAGAAAGAAAAGAATTTATATACGGCTCTTTTGTCTATTGTTATGATCTCGTAAAACAAAATAGAAAAACATTGAGCCTTACGATTATGCCAGACTTGCGGATATGCGTAAAATGTCCTTATCGCGCAAGCGAGGATCGTATAGAAATTTTTTTAAAAAAAAAGTGGTTCTGGATGCAAAAACAACTAGCTTTTTTTGGAAAATATCAGCGGAAAGAGCATAAAAAAGAGTATGTTTCCGGGGAAAGTTTTTATTACCTAGGTCGACAACACCAGCTTGTTGTGAAGCGTGCGCTTGAGGAGGAGGTCTCGCTTTTGAGGGGAGTGTTGTTGGTGCGCACAACAAGAGCTGTGTCGGACAGCAACCATACTAAGAAACTTATTTCTGAGTGGTACAAAGAGAAAGCGACTCGAGTATTCCAAGAGCGATTTGAAGAAGTAATGGAGAATTTTGAGTACAAAAATATGCCGAAACTCGAACTTCTAGACATGAAACGTCGGTGGGGGAGCTTTGTGAATAAGGATAAGATTATCCTTAACCCCAAATTAATACACGTGCCTAAAGATTGTATTGATTACGTTATTACTCATGAATTGTGTCATGTAAAATATAAAAACCATGATAAAAAGTTCTTACAATTTTTGGATGAAAAATACCCAAAATGGGAAAAAGTGAAGGACAAACTAGAGATGTATGCTGTGTAAATATAAAGTCTTCAACCTGCAACAGTCTCGCCATCTCTTTGATTGCCAAAAAGAGAAATTGCATTTCAGAGTTGAATGTAGCCATTGCCACTTCTAGGAATTGGGTCGTAATTGACGGCGCCAAGTCACCCCTTGAGATTCACAGAAGAATACTACAGGTGCTCGGACTTTAGTTGCAAAAAGCCTTCTTGCGAAAACGCAAAGAAGGCTTTTTCATTAAAAATATGACCAACGCTAATTCACCCCGATAAATGAATCTTCGCTATCAAGCACTGAGGCAATGTTATCCCAGAAAGTATTTTTTAGTCGCTTGGGGAACACTTTAAGTTCTTGCAGTTCTTCTTTATTAAACCATTGCGCAGCCTCAACGTTTCCATTTGGGTCAAGGTCGACATGGTTTTGGTTCAGCGATTGATCATGGCTAGGTTCAGCAAGCCAAAATGTTTCGAAGAAAATTGACTCGGATGATTCATGGAACTCTTGAACATAAAGCATTTTCTTGATATCCACATGTAAGCCTGTTTCCTCATGAACTTCTCGTTTTGCGCACTCTAAAATATTTTCACTCTCATACTCCCAACCACCGCCTGGAGCATACCAAAAATTCATCCCCTTGTTTTTCACAAGGAGGATTTTTCCAAGATTTTTGTCGTAGGTTACCACCCGTGAAAGCAGTTTAATTTTCATAATCCAATATTAGGTTTTTTCTTATAACTCGATTTTCTGTGGGTTTTGTCGCATGGATTTTGATTCACCTGCACCCATCTTGTCACGGGATTGAATTATTCCAGTGTGGTACTGGTTAAATTAGTAGGGCTAGTGAATCACTGGGTGTTTTTCCCTACTTCTCGAATTTTTCGTTGTAGAGTTTTATGCTGCGCGTGACTGCTTCTTGTGCGGCAACCATTCCCTCAAAGCCCGAAACATGCACTTCTTTCTTCTGAATCTTCTTGTAGGTCATGAAAAAGTGCTCGATTTCTTTGAGGGTGTGCTTATTGATGTCTTTTAAATCTTTGACATCTTCCCAGCGCGGGTCGCCGACCGGTACGGCGATTATTTTGTCGTCGTCTTCGCCACAGTCGGTCATGTGCATGATGGCAACAGGGCGCGCTGAGACGAGAATACCAGGGAAAAGCGGGTACGTGGTGAGGAGTACAACATCAAGCGCATCGTTGTCGTCCCAGAGTGTTTGTGGCACAAAGCCATAGTCAAATGGGTAGTCTTGGGAAGTGTGCATTGCGCGGTCAAGGGCAATGAGACCGGTTTCTTTGTCAATTTCGTATTTGTTTTTTGAGCCCTTGTTAATCTCAACAATCACGTTGATTTCTGCAGGACTTTTTTTGCTTAAAGGAATATCATGCCAAAGGTTCATGGTGTTTTTTAAGTTAGATGATTGGATAATGTTGAATTGCGAAACATTTTTTTCGGTGGTCATTTTTGCTTGCCAAACCTTACCCAGCCCCACAAAAATGACCAGCCTCAAAATTGTTTCGTAGCCTGAGTTAAATCAAACGTTACTCTTTTGCTGGCTCTGTCGGTGTTGCGACGGTGCCGTCGGTGGTTGCTTCTGCGAGTGTTTCGCCCGCTGCGCTTACAATGTCGAGCTTCCATCCGGTGAGTTTTGCAGCGAGGCGCACATTTTGTCCGCCGCGTCCGATGGCGAGAGACTGCTGGTCGGCGGCAACGGTTACTGTTGCTTGGTGTTTTGCTTCGTCGAGTTCAACACTCATAACATTTGCAGGAGAGAGTGAGTCCTCAATGAATTTTTTGGTATTTTCAGACCAGAGAATAAGGTCAATTTTTTCTCCACCGAGTTCACTCATGACCGTTGAAACACGCACACCGCGCTGTCCTACGCATGAGCCGATTGGGTCGATGTGCGAGTCGGATGAAGCAACGGCAACTTTTGAGCGGGATCCTGCTTCGCGCGCAACCATTTTAATAATGACGGTTCCTGCGGCAACCTCGGGTGCTTCTTGTGCGAAAAGTTTCTCGATCATTTTTGGATGTGAACGTGAAAGGCGCACGTCGATTCCACGTGGAGTTTCTTCTACTTTGTAGAGATATGCGCGAATACGTTCACCCTGCTTGTAGCGTTCGCCCGGGATCTGGTCTTCGTAACCGAGGAGCCCTGTCGTTTTGTCGAGGTCGACAAAGATATTGCCGCGCTCCATACGTTGAACGGTTCCTTGAACGATTTCACCTTGGCGTTTGCCATACTCTCCAATAATAGAAACTTTCTCGGCTTCACGGATACGCTGGATGATCACTTGCTTTGCGGTTTGTGCAGCAATACGGCCATAGTTGTCGTGCGCTTCAAGAGGAAAGACGATTTCGTCTCCGGACACTGCGTCTTTTTTAATACGGCGTGCATCGGTGAGGATGAGGTCGTGCTCAGGATTGAAACGGCGAAGAGTCACCTCTTCTCCCTCGGGAACATCTTCGTTAAGCTCCTCCTCTTTCGCTTCTGCGTCTTCGTCGCTGTCTTCGGGCATGCGTACTGCCTTTTCGTCAACAACGATTTTGACCTGTACGAATTCAGTTTTTCCGGAGTTAATATCAAAAACCGCACGAACAATTTGTCCTTTTTTGCCGTAGTCTTTTTTGTAGGCGGCAGCGAGCGCCTGCTCTATTGCCTCGATGATTTTTGCGCGGGGAATTCCGCGTTCTGCTTCGAGCTGGTCAAGCGCCGAGCCCATGGTTTTTAGGTCCAACATGTTGTTTTTTTTCGATTTTTTAATAAAAGCGATACTAATTCTTATATTAGCTCCTCGGCTCGGAACATGAAAAGTGCTCTTTTCTTGTTCCGAGCCCTACGTCGCTAATAAAAATTGCCCGTTTTCGAGACGGACATTAACTTTTTAAGTATACCAAAGTTGGGGTAGGTGTGTCAAATTGAATGTGGTATGGCGTATTAGAGCGATTTGTCTCTCAGGCAGCTTCTTTCGTTAGCAAGAGTATATGTTTTTCTATTTTGTGATTCGACGAGCATAAGGTATGATTATGTAAATATGAAGTTACATTACCAGCGCGGATTTTCGCTTATTGAGCTCCTTCTTATTATTGCGATTGTTGGTATTTTGGCGGGGATTGTTTTGGCGAGTGTCACAAAAGCTCGAGAAAGGGCGCAGATTGCAAAAGTTGTTTTGGAGGTAAAGGAAATTAGTAAGATTATTGCTAAGTACTACGCAGACACAGGAACTTATCCGGCAACATGCAGGGATGTATGTACTATTCTAACTGACCCTTTTGTTGCTGATCTCGGCGTTGCTGGGTGGGAAGGTCCCTATGGATCTCTTTATAATAATGCCCATTCGTGGGGTGGACATTTTGGCATAGACGACGGGTATGATATTGACGGGGATGGGATAAATGATTCAATAATTGTGCTTAACGATGATCGACCAGGTCTTGGAGATAGTGATAATGGTGGACGAATACCACGGGACGTTTTGTTGGCGATCGACAAAATTCTTGATGATGGAGATTTGACGACGGGAAACATGCGGGGAGATGGCTCTTGGCCAACAGCAGGAGGGGAGGGGGTGATAAAGATTTCTACATAACATCTTTGCTATTTCTTGACTTCTCTACCATGAGCAGTACACTAATACACAGAAGTTGTTTTTTTGTTCAACCAAGAGGAGAGACTCTTATGGGAGAATTGAATGAAATGAAAGAAGAACGTAGAATAGAGCAACAAAAAATTTCTTTTGACGAACGGAACCCTCTGCTTGATTAAGCAAACATAAATAGTAAACAAAAAATACCCTGCCTTTGCACAGGGTATTTTTTGCAGATAGTTATTGTACTTTGAATTACAAAACTCCTTACTCGACACATCATTTTAAGGGTACGGATTTTTTGAAGCTTAAAAAATCCTGAAGTTCTCGCGTCGTCACGCTCGAAACCCCCTTAAAATGGTGCGCCTCGACGAGTTTTATAATTCAAGGTTTGTAAATCATTTTAATGCAGAGAAAATGTTATACACATTCTTTTCTGGTCATCTGTTTGGTATACTGATAGAGAACATTTGAAATCCTATGACCATTAACAATGAACAGCTGAAAGAATTTCTCGTTGACTCAGAGCTTATTGCTCGCGCTGATGTTGATGACGCGAATAAACGTGCAGGAGAAAAGAAATCTTATCTCGGCGATTTGTTGGTTGCTGAAGGAAAACTCACCGAAGACGATCTCCGTCGAACCGAAGCGTATATTATGGGCATACCCTTTATCGGGCTTAAGGGACAAAAGATTGATTTCGAAGTACTCTCATTGATTCCTGAGCCTATCGCGCGCAAGTACAATGTTATCGCATTCAAGAAAACACCAACCGTACTTGAGGTTGCCATGCTCGACACCAACAATCTTGAAGCCATTGAGTTTATAAAGAAAAAAGTTGGATTAAGGATTTTACCCCGCCTGACCGACAAAGATTCAATGAAGTCGGCGCTCGTCCAATATCAAAAAAGTCTCAAGGCGGAGTTTGGAGATATTATTGAAAAAGAAGCATCGGCACTCAAGATGGTCGGAGAGGGAGGGGGAGAGGCTCAAAGTGCAGAAGAGCTCAAGAAGTTAGCCGAGGATTTGCCCGTGGTAAAAATTGTCGATACGCTCCTCAATCATGCTATTTTGCAAGGTGCATCCGATATTCATATTGAACCGATGGATACCCAGGTGGTGATTCGTTATCGTATCGACGGACTTTTGCATGATGCGATGATTTTACCAAAAACGGCGGCGGCGGGAATTGTGGCTCGTATTAAAGTGCTCGCCAATTTAAAGCTCGATGAAAAACGATTGCCACAGGACGGTCGCTTTAAGGTCCAGCAAGGCGGAGAAAACGTTGCATTTCGCGTTTCGACACTTCCTGTGTATTACGGGGAAAAGACTGTTATGCGCTTACTTCGTGAAGCGGTGGAGGGATTTACGCTCGAAGCACTTGGCTTTCATGGTGTTGGGCTCGAGCGCATTTATGCGGCGACAAAACAACGCGTGGGAATGATTTTAACCACAGGACCAACCGGGTCGGGTAAATCAACAACCCTTTACACGATTCTTGAAATTTTAAATCAGCCAGATGTAAATATTTCTACCATCGAGGACCCTGTTGAATATCAAATGGTGCGCGTCAATCAAACGCAAGTAAAGCCGGAAATTGGACTCACGTTTGCGAGCGGTATGCGCTCGTTGGTGCGTCAGGATCCGGATATTATTATGGTGGGAGAAATTCGTGATACTGAAACAGCATCTCTTGCGGTGAATGCGGCGCTCACGGGACACCTTGTTCTTTCAACCCTCCACACCAACTCCGCTGCGGCGACCATGCCTCGCTTGATCGATATGGGAATTGAACCGTTTCTTATTGTATCAACAGTCAATGTCATGATTGGTCAGCGCTTGGTGCGTCGTTTGTCGGCGGCGAAAGAAAAATATTTCCTCACAAAGACGGAAATTGAGACGCTCAAGAAGACAATTGACCTTGATCGCGTGATGAAGGTTTTGAAAGACGAGGCAGTTGTTGGCCCCGGAACAACGTGGAGCGAAGTGCCATTTTTCCGACCAAAGAAATCGGCCGAGTCTGAAGATGGTTACAAAGGTCGTGTGGGAATTCATGAAGTGTTGAAGATGACACCAACGATTCGTGCACTCATTCTTGGTGGGGCTACTGCCTCCGCCATTGAAGAGCAGGCAAAAAAAGAAGGGATGACAACGATGCTTGAAGATGGAATCATGAAGGCGACACAAGGAATCACAACCATTGAAGAAGTGTTGCGCGTGGTTTCTGAATAATTTCTTGCAGACTGGTAAATAATGCGCGATAATAGAATGAGTAATGCCTAAATTTAAATATAAAGTTCGTGCAGGGGCAACGGGCGAAGAGACATCGGGTATCGCCGCCGCTGTCGATCGTTTTTCGCTTGCCGCCGAGCTCAAGGGGTCGGGGAAATTTATCATCTCTATAGAAGAATCAAAATCCATCACCATCCCCGGACTTGATTTTATCGACAACTTTCTTGGACGTGTAAAAATGCACGAGCTTATCGTGTTCTATCACAACCTGAGCATCATGATGAGTGCTGGACTTTCGCTGTCGCGCGTGCTCTCTATTTTGGAACGACAAACAAAAAACAAAAAATTCAAAGAGACCATTTTGGGTTTGGCGCAAGAGATCAATCGTGGTAACACGCTTTCGAGTGGCATGGGGAAGCATCCCACGGTGTTTGAACCCCTTGTTGTATCAATGGTGCGTGCAGGAGAAGAGTCGGGGAATCTTTCCGAGGTGCTCAAAGTGGTGGGAGATCAGCTTGAAAAAAGTTACTTACTTAAAAAGAAAATAAAAGGCGCGCTTATCTATCCCGTGGTGGTGATTTCCGTCATGATACTCATCGGTCTTTTGATGTTTGTGTATGTGGTGCCAACACTCACGGCGACTTTCAAAGAGCTTAATGTTGCGTTGCCTACGAGCACCAAGGTCATCATTTGGATTAGTGATTTTCTAAACAATCATGCGTTGCTTGGTGTCGTGCTGTTGATAGCATCTGTTATTGCGGTAAAAATGTGGCTGGGGACCAAAACAGGGCATCGTCTTTTTGAAAAAGCCCTTTTCCACCTTCCTATAGTTGGGTCGTTGGTGCGCCAATCGAATTCGGCACGCACCACACGTACGCTTTCGTCACTCCTGTCTTCGGGTGTCGATATGCTTGAAGCGATTACGATTACGCGTGACGTGCTTCAGAATTCTTTTTACAAGGACGCGCTCAAGGTTGCAGGGGAGCGTGTGCAGAAGGGTATTACCCTGTCGTCGGTGTTTGCCGAGTACGAACATATCTACCCGCTTTTCGTGGGAGAAATGGTGGAAGTGGGCGAAGAAACGGGGAAATTGTCGGACATGCTTATGAATGTGGCACTTTTTTATGAGGATGAAGTTGATTCGGCGACAAAAAACATGACCACAATCATTGAACCGCTCCTCATGGTGGTGGTCGGTGGTGGCGTTGGATTTTTTGCAGTCTCGATGATTACGCCGATGTACTCGCTCTTGAGCGGTATTTAATAGTATGCAATCACTTTCTCATTTGTGTCAGCGCAAGAGACTCTCTCGAGGGTTTACATTGCTCGAGTTGGTTATTGTTGCTGGCATTATTGGTATTATTGCGTCAGTGATCACACTTCCTTTTTTGACATTTCGACAACAGACATTGTTGGGTGTTGGTGCGGAAGATATTGTGACTACTTTGAATAAGGCACGCCTCGGAACCATGGCTTCCAAGGGAGGACTTCAGTATGGTGTACATTTGCAGGATGACAGAATTGTCCTTTTTCAGGGAGCATCTTATAGTTCGACAGCTGTTACTAATGAAGTGCGTTTGCTTGACTCTCATTTAACACTCTCTTCTATTGTGGTTAATGGTGGCGGAAGTGATATTTTGTTTGATTTTTTCACCGGCGCGACATCAAACAATGCAACGACAACTCTGAGTGTCGTCGGGCGACCTCAGGCAAGTTCGACAATTGTAGTACGACCATCGGGAGTTGTATATTTGGATTAATTTTTTTGCAAACAAAAGTTTATAATATGGTATAATTTTCCTATGTCGCCACTCTTTAAATCTTCGCAAGCACCACAGAACCGAGGGTTTGGTTTAATCGAAATTATTACCGGCGCGGGGATTATCTCTCTTGTCATGCTGAGCGTCTTCTTCTTCTTTCAAAAAACGCTTGAACTTTCAAATTTCAATCGAAAAATAGTTGAAGCGGACTTGGCCCTCACTTCGAGCGTTGAAATTGTTGGGCTTTTGCGCGCAGAGGGGTGGACTTCCCTTTGCAACGGTCTTTGTCTTGCTGGGTTAACTCCGGGAGTTTCGTATTACCTCTCTTTCAGTGGTTCCAGATGGTCTATTGTCGCGCCGTACACCTTAGATGGATATAGATTTGAACGGAAGGTCGTTACTGCTTATGTGAATCGTGATGCGGCAACAAAAGACATTGTGACTGCGGGTGGTGCGGATGACCCAAATACCCGAAAAGTAACGATTTCAGTGTCATGGGCTGGCAAAAATGGCACTACCACAAAGTCAGTGGTGACCTATATGACTAACTTTTGGAATGTCCAGTAATTTTTTTGTACAAACATGTTCATAAAACACATTGGGAATAAAAAGGGGTTTACATTGGTTGAGACGCTCATTTACATTGCGTTCATGGTTATTTTTTCTGGTCTCGTAGTTCAATCACTTCTCGTTCTTACTAATGGTTTTTATACACTCCGCGCCCAGCGCGCACTCAATCATTCTGCGAATACTGCCATTGAGCGTATTCTTCGTGAAACAAGAAACGCCTACGGTATTGATTACGCAAACAGCAACTTTCATATTCCTCCCCATAAACTAGTACTTTTAAAGAAAGATCTAGCAACAGGGACAAACACCACCATTGAATTCTCGGTGAACAGTGCGGGAGAACTTATTGTGAAAGAGGGTGGGGTTGATAAAGGGGTTTTGGTGGGGAATGGTGTGCAGGTAGTTGCTCTTTCTGTTATTGTTTTGAGTAATACCATCCTTACAGTCCAAGTGTCTCTTAGATTATATTCCCCAGAAACCGGAACATCGGTAGTTCAAGGCATTGTTGCACTGCGGGGTCAATCGCATTAATTATTAAATCTATTTTATGAAAAAAAATATTATATTAAAAAAACGTGGTGCTGCAGTCCTCATTGCCGTTCTTTTTTTTGTTATCATATCAATGATTTTAGTCTTAGGGACATCCTCTTCATTTATGCGTGACTATTTGTCATATCGAGATTTCCAGACTTCAAAAAATGCATACTACTTGGCGGAAGCAGGACTCGAAGACGCAATGTATCGCCTGAAACAATCACCCGCACCTCCGGTTGGACCTACTGAGACCATCACCCTTGATGGTAACACTGTGGTGACTACCATCACCGATGTCCCTGAAGGGAAACTCGTTTCTTCTGTGGCGACAACTGCAGGGAATGTTGTGCGAAAGGCGTCTGCGATACTTACGCAATCAACAATAGCTTCTTTTGACTACGGTGGATATGTTGGCGCAGGAGGTCTTACGATGAGCGGCAGTACGAATATTGATGGGAGTGTCTTTTCGCGGGGCTCTATTTTGGGAAATAATTCAATTATTACCGGAAGTGTGACTTCTCGTGGAACGACGGGGTTGAATGGGAGTATTACTCGAATTATTAATCAGGGGACTAATAGTATGCGTGCGGGAACAATTTCAAATTCAACTATAACAGGGGTTCCATATTGTTGGTCTGCTCCAAGTTCACAGATGGGGTCTCCTCTTGTCACTGCTGTGTGCAGTCTGCTCACTCCTGTTGCAGATAGGGCGTTTCCAATAACAGATACGCAAATGGTCGGCTCGGGTGGTTGGAAAGACGTTGTCATCACGAACGGAGCCACGAAAGCCTGCACAGGAGGGAAATACCAAGTAAGTTCATCAGAAACAATTTCAGTGCCAACAAAGATAGATTGCGATTTGCGAATAAATGGCGGTAGTACTTTGACACTTGGTGCAGTAGTGTGGGTGACGGGTGATGTTGAAATTAAAGCGGGTGGCTCGGTAAATGTTGATCTGGCGCTTGGCGCACAGAGCGTGCCAATACTCGCGGATCCCGGAACCGCTCTTTTGCGTCTGACAAAAGGGAAAATTACTATTGAGCAAGACGCGGAGTTTAATGTGGGGCAAAATCCTTTTGCGCAGGTCATACTTGCTTCATGGAACACGAGCGCCTCGACGGGGGGTGGTAACACCGCGATTGAGGTGGAAGATGACACGCTTGGAAATCTTATTGTGTATGCGCCCTATGGTGAAGTTAAATTAAAAGACGATGCTCAGATGACGGATATGGTTGGATATAAAGTTACCATGGAGGATCGTGCCAAGATTAATTATACCAATAATCTCCAAAATATGCTTATTTATGCGGGACCTCCTGCGGTGCTAACCCCTTGGGTGGTGTATGATTGGCGCGAGGCTCTGTGAGTGTTGGTGAAATCAGTAATGAGTACGACCCATGGGGTGAGAAAATGCGCGGGCATGCCCGCGCATTTTCTCACCCCATGGGTCGTGTTACCTAGGACCGTCCTAGGTAATTTCATTTCTGCCCTCTGTGTGTCGTATGCTACAATACGGCTATGAAGAAACTGATTATTGGTAATTGGAAAATGTTCCCCGTGAGTGCAAAAGAGGCGCGCGATAAATTCACAGCAATCAAAAAAGAAGCGGCGGCTCTTCGTAATGTACAAACAGTTGTTTGCCCGCCCTTTGTGTATATGGGTGATTTGAAAAAGCTGGTAACGGGGCATCGATGCGTCTTGGGGGCTCAAAATGCGTGGACTGAAGAAAGTGGCGCATACACAGGGGAAGTTTCCCCCGACATGTTGATGTCATTGGGAGTTTCATACGTTATTATCGGACATTCTGAACGACGTGCACTCGGCGAAACGGATGAATTGGTAAATAGGAAAGTCCACGCTGCGATCAAAGCCGGTCTCACGGCAGTGCTTTGCGTGGGAGAACGCACTCGGGACGCTGATGGTGAATATTTGAAATATATTGGTGAACAAATTCTTTTTGCATTGAAGGGAGTTTCTAAAAAGGATTTGGCAAACGTGGTAATTGCCTACGAGCCCATTTGGGCTATTGGTAAAAATGCTGTACGTGCTGCATCAACAGACGACGCACTTGAAGTCACTATTCTTATCCGCAAAACACTTGCCGATTTGTATGGGCAAGGGAGTTTCAACATTCCTGTTTTGTACGGTGGCTCAGTTGATGCACAAAACGCAGGAGATTTTCTTGCGAAATCTCAAGTACAAGGGCTTCTCGTTGGGCGTTCGAGTTTGGACCCGAAGGTGTTTGCGGCAATTTTAAAAAGTGCGGAGAAGACGGCTCGTTAAGGTGTGATATCATAAATTTATGAGCAAACAAATACTGCCAACAATTAAAGATTTGAAAAACATCAAAGGGAAGCGGGTGGTGCTTCGCCTCGACTTCAACGTTCCAATGAAAAATGGAAAAATCATGGAAACGATGCGAATTGATCGCGTGATTCCTACTATCGAATATTTACGCAAGAAAAAAGCGCGTATTGTTATTTTTTCACACATTGGCAAGGACGCAACCTCGTCTCTTAAACCGATTGCGCGCTACCTAAGCAAGACTATGGATATTGGATTCGCACCCGATTTTCGTTCTGAGAACGCACAAGCCATTGTGAATGGTTTACCAGAAGGCGGTGTAGTTTTGTTTGAAAATTTGCGTCTGGATGAACGCGAAACACAAAATGACCCTGCATTTGCAAAACATCTCGCCTCATTTGGAGATATTTATGTGAATGATGCGTTTGCTGTGTCGCACCGTGCACACGCCTCCGTGGTAGGAATTACGAAATATTTGCCGAGCTATGCAGGGTTTTTGATTGCCGACGAAGTGAAGAACCTCTCGCTTGCACTCAATCCAAAACATCCCTTCTTGTTTATTTTGGGCGGAGCAAAATTTGAGACCAAGATGCCACTTATGAAAAAGTTTTTGAAAATTGCTGACCATGTGTTTGTGGGGGGTATTCTTGCCAACGATTTCTTTCAAGATGAGGGACTTGAAGTGGGAAAATCTTTTGTGGATAAGCATAAAGTAGATCTCACGCGCCTTTTGAAAGGCGGCAAGATTATATTACCAACAGATGTCGTGGTGCAGGGTGGCGCAAAGAAGACGGTCGTAAAAAATGTAGATGAAGTTGGGGCAGGTGAAAGCATTATGGATGTCGGTCCCGAGACGATTCGTAACCTTGGACCGCTTCTAAAGAAAGCAAAACTTATTGTGTGGAATGGTCCACTTGGCTACTACGAGCAAGGGTTTGATAAAGGAACAATCTCACTTTTGAAAGCAATCTCAGAAACCCGCGCAACATCAATCATTGGTGGTGGCGACACAGCGGCAGTCGTGGGCAAACTCGGTTTGGATGCAAAATTCTCATTTGTTTCAACTGGCGGTGGTGCAACACTCGATTTTCTTGCTGACGGTAAGCTTCCGGGGATTGACGCGATTTTGAAGTGTAAGAAGAGGTAGGATGGTGGGGCAGAATAATGGAAGGGGTGCACTTTTCGCTTTGGTATTACATATTGCAGAAAAACTTGACTTACTCAACAGTTGGGTATAAGATGAAATTATAAAGTGCCGTAAGGCTCCGAGAAACCCCGCCAATTGGCGGGGTTTCGAGTTTTAGAAGAGCTCTGTCGTTTTACGTTTTATGTCCTCTAGTTTTTCTTGAGGCATGTCGTAAAGTTTTCTTTTTAACCTTTTTAGGCTCACAAGTTTTAGCTGTGCGATGATTGCAGAAACAGAATTCTGGTTAGGGTCAATAAAGTTGTAATAAAAATCTAGACTTTTTTGTGTGGTAGAAAGTGGTATTGCCCAAAACATGTGATTGTTAAACTTTTTGATAATCAATAAAGGTCTCGAGAAATTATCACCTCCGCCATTTTGTTCGTAGCCAATATTTTTCCCGAGCACGCTCATCCACACCTCGCCTTCCTTTGGGAATCTGTCAGGAACATCTGTCTCTTCGTGGAGTTTTTTCTTGGCCATGTTCCATGTGTCAAATCTGTCCAATGGGGGATTCTCAAAAATTTTAAAATTTTCTTGCATCTTTTTCCCTATGCTTGCCATCTCCCCGTCATGATACTTTCCTTTGTGTTTCCAGTAGTGCGCCTCGTCATTCAAAAAACGAGGAATAATGTGGATGTGGGTGTGAAAAATGAGCTGGCTTGCCGCAGAGTCGTTGTTCATTTCGATGTTGATGCCGTCGGCGAGTACGGCTTTTTTGACCACGATGGCAAGTTTTTTGATGATGGGTGCTAGGTGAGCGAGGATTTCATCCGGTGTTTCATAGAGGTTTGCATGGTGTGCTTTCGGGACAAGAAGTGTATGACCAATATTTACGGGGTTGATGTCAAGAAATGCAAAACACTCTGCATCCTCGTACACTTTTTCGGTGGGAATGTTCCCTGCAATGATTTTGCAAAATAGACAATCAGTCATCTTTACAGTATATGGTAGAATGCCCATTATGTCACCTGAATTGGCGAAATATCCACTCCTTGCGCAAACGCTCCTCAAAAACAGGGGGATTTTGACGGAAGAGGCGGCGGAAAAGTTTTTGAATCCAAGTTATGAGCGCGATATCTACGATCCATTTCTTATGCTTAATATGGAGCGGGCAGTCGAGCGCATTTTGCAGGCGATGGACGCGAACGAAAAAATCGTCATTTATGGCGATTACGATTGCGATGGGATTCCGGGCTCCGTGGTGCTTCATGATTTTTTCAAAAAGATAAGCTACGCACATTTTCAAAACTACATTCCTCATCGGCACAACGAAGGGTATGGGCTCAATGTGGGGGCAGTGGAAAAACTCGCAGGGGAGGGGGTGACCCTCATGATTACCGTGGATTGTGGTATCACGGACGTACATGAAGTGGCACGTGCAAATGAACTCGGTATGGATGTCATCATTACCGACCACCACTTGCCACAAGACGTGGTGCCACGGGCATACACGATTCTCAATTCAAAACAGGCGACGGATCCCTATCCCGACAACATGCTCTGCGGGGCAGGGGTAGCATGGAAACTTTCGTGTGCGCTTCTTGCACGAAGGCGCGAGGCGTGGAGTGTCCCCGTGGGTTGGGAGAAATGGCTCCTCGACATGGCGGGTCTCTCAACAATCGCAGACATGGTGCCACTCAAAAATGAAAATCGTGCGATTGCGTATTTTGGTCTCAAAGTGCTCCGCAAGTCACCACGACTCGGGCTCAAAAAACTTCTCGCAAAGATGGACATGCCACAGGCGAATATTGTAGAGGACGATGTTGGGTTCATGATCGGTCCGCGCATCAACGCCGCAAGCCGCATGGGAAATCCCATCGACGCGTTTCGTCTGCTCGCATCAACCGACGAACGCGAGGCAGAAGAATTTGCGGACCACCTCACGCACTTAAACGAAACACGAAAAGGTTTGGTGGCGAGTATGGTGAAGGAGGCACGCAAGCACATCGAGCATCGGAACACGAATGAAGATTTGCGCGGAGTGATCGTGATCGGTAATCCAGAGTGGCGACCCGGACTCGCGGGACTCGTTGCGTCATCTTTGGTCGAAGCGTACGCGCGTCCGGTGTTTGTGTGGGGTCGCGCGGAAGACGGAACGATCAAAGGTTCGTGTCGTTCCGATGGTACGGTGAATCTTGTTGAACTCATGACGAGTGTGACGGAAGGTTTTTTTGTGAACGTGGGAGGTCACGCACTCGCGGGAGGTTTTTCGCTTCTTCAAGATGGTGTGCACACGATGGAAGACGAGCTTGTACGTGCGTACCAGAAGGTGCGTTTTGAAAAAGAAAAAGCGGAGTGGACTATCGACGCGACACTTTCGTTCGACGACGTGAATTGGTCGACATGGAAAATCATCGAACAGTTTGCGCCGTTCGGAATTGGAAATCCCAAGCCAACATTTTTGTTCGAGGGGGTGCATCTTGCCGACGTGCGACGTTTTGGAAAAGAGCGCGCGCATCTCGAGCTCGCATTCGAAAACTCACGTGGTGTTCGCGTGCTCGCCATTTTATTTTTTGCGACGGATAAAAAATATGAAGCGTTGGTCTCGGGTGACAAGGTCGACCTTGTTGCAACATTCGACCTCAACACATTTCGTGGGAAGCGCGAGCTTCGACTTCGAATTGTGAACGTGATGAAAAAAAGCTAAACTGTGATGATGAAGAAACCAGAAATTTTAATATACACGGATGGGTCATCGCGCGGGAATCCGGGGCCGGGTGGATGGGGAACGATTGTTGCAACACGTGAGCGTGTCGTCGAGCTCGGCGGTGGTGAAGAGCGCACGACAAACAATCGCATGGAACTTCGCGCCGCGATCGCGGGACTCTCATTTGTGCGCGACCTTGGGAGCGAATTTTCAATCGATGTGCGTGCAGACTCGAGCTATGTTTTGAATGGCATCACGAAGTGGGTGTTTGGGTGGCAAAAAAACGGATGGGTAAATAGTAAAAAAGAAGACGTAATCAATCGCGACTTGTGGGAAGAACTTGTACTCGCGGTAGCTGATCTCAAAATGAGTGGATGCACAATCGCATGGAACTATGCACCGGGACACGCGGGCATTCCGGGAAACGAACGCGCGGACGAGATTGCGACGATGTGTGCGGACAAAATGTTCCCACAGCTTTTTGACGGAGCGCGGAGTACGTATGAAGTTGACCTCACTCCAGTCGAAGGTGACGCAAAAAAACTTGCCGCAAAGAAAACAAAATCAAAATCGAAATCCGGAGTGAAGGCATATTCATACTTGAGTCTCGTCGGTGGCAAACTCATGAAGCATGCTACGTGGGCGGAGTGTGAGAAGCGGGTGAAGGGAGTGCCGGGAACGAAGTTCAAAAAGTCGACGAGTGCGGACGACGAGCGAGCGATTATGAGCGCATGGGGTGTCCGATAGGCATGTCCTTTTGATGGAATAAGTGAGTATGGGGAACAATTATTTTTACGGTTTCACAATAAGTTTCGTTGTTGGGGTGGCTCTCGAGTCACTCTTTCGTTTTGGGTCGGCGTTCATTTTTTTCTTGCTTCTTCTTGCGTGCATGTTGTTGGTGATGCACGGCGTTGGTCGAGAGGCGCGAAAGCGTTTCTTTGTTTCATGCATCTTGATATCGTGTGCTCTCGGAGTTTTTCGGCAGGAGTTTAACAACGAGCGCCTGTTGAGAAACATGCACGTGTTGGATTCGCTGGTGGGAAAATCCGTGACGCTCGAGGGATTGGTAGTGCGCGAAGTGGATGCTCGCGACGCCTACACGAACGTTGTCTTTGAAGTTGTATCGGTCAGTTCTATTGGACAACCGTCGATCCATGTCCTTGACGAGCGTGTGCGCGTGCTCGTGCGTACGGCAGAGTACCCGCGACTTCAGTATGGTGATGTTGTGCGCGTGCAGGGCAAGATGTTGGTGCCAAAAAATTTCACAAGCGAAACCGAGACGCGCATGTTCGACTATCGTTCATATCTTGCACGCGACGATATCTTCTATCAGATGCTCTATCCAGTAGTTGAGGTTGCTTCACAACATAAAGGAAACATGGTGTATGAGAAATTGTTTGCATTGAAAGATGTGCTACTCAAGAATATTAACCGCGTCATTCCCGAGCCTGAGGCGTCGCTTGCGGGCGGAGTCTTGCTTGGTGCCAAACAATCACTCGGCGAAGAGCTGTTACAGAAATTTCGTGAAACGGGAGTGGTGCACATTGTCGTGCTTTCGGGATACAACATCGCCATTGTTGCGAGCGCGCTCGCGCGCGTCGCTGGGTCGCTTTCGTTTACGCTTCGCCTTGTGATGAGCGCGTTCGGCATTGTGATGTTTGCTATGCTTGTCGGTGGTGGGGCCACGGTGGTGCGCGCGACCATCATGGTGCTCGTCGTCATCATTGCGCGCGCACTTGGTCGCGAGAGTAGTGCGCTTCGTGTACTCGTCCTCGCAGGTACACTCATGGTGCTTCACAACCCCATGATTCTTTTTCATGATGTTTCATTTCAACTCTCGTTTGTGGCTACACTCGCGCTTGTTGTGTTGGTCCCTATTCTCGAGAAATATTTTTTTGGTGTTTCACGCTCACGGACACCAAGCATGATGCGCGAGATTTTTCTTGCCACTGTCGCCACACAAATTTTTGTACTGCCACTTCTTCTCTACCACATGGGCAGTGCGTCGGTGGTTGGGCTCATCACCAACCTCATTGTCTTACCCGCTGTCCCACTTGCGATGCTCGCTGCACTTCTTGTTGCGTGCTTCGCATGGGTGCCGCTCTTGGGTGCGATGCTCGGATACATTTCTTACATCATTCTTGCGTACATTATTTCCATCGTCGAACTTTTTGCAAAAGTTCCGTACGGCTCACTTCACTTGAAAACATTTCCGCTCACACTCCTCATTTTGTCATACGTCGCCCTCGGCTACATCGTCGTAAAAAATTTCCCCCGCACCACAACTTCACCAAACAAAAAAATATCTGAGCACGAGTTTTAGGAAATTGATCGATGTAAAAAATTTGTCGCCTCAGAATTGCCGGAGTTTATAAAAACAACCGTATCTTCTTTTTTGAAATTAAAATGTTCAAGTGCTGCAAAAACAATCGACGCCGAAGGTTCGCAGTTGCAGATGTTGCGACAATGTAAATAAGTTTTTTGTATTTCTGATTCGGATAGGCGAATAACAGTGTGCCCGCGCTTCTCATACCCTTCGATTGCTTTCGTGTATGGGGACCATGGTGTCGAAAGTTTATCAGCAAAGCTCCGATAGTTTGCTTTGGGTCCAACGCCGATTACTTTTGCAATGTGATTAGATTTGGAAAGTTGCTCTGCAATGCCCACAAAGATCCCACCGCTCCCCAAGGGGACTACAATGTAATCAACATGTGGTAGTTGCGCAAGAATTTCGTTTACCACAATGCCGTACGATTCTTCATACCCATTGGTGACATCCCAAATGACCTCATCGTCGCGATCGCGCGCAAAGGAAATAATTTCTTCAGTACGCAAAATTTTATCTTGAAGATTTATTTTAATCACTTGATATGCAACCTCAGAAAGTTTCTTGTGAACATCTTCGCTAACCGTCTTGTCTACAATGCAAGTGACTTTGATATTGGTTTCACTCGCAAGCCTTGAAAGACTATACCCGTTGTTCCCAGAAGTGATCATTGCTAGTTTGTCGACACCAAGGCGAAGAGCCTCTTTTGCGATGTGTGCATTGCGACGGTCCTTAATTGTTCCGTAAGGGTTTACACTCTCGTCCTTAATATACATGCGAATATCGGGGTATTTGGATGAGAGCGCATCAATTTTTATGATGGGTGTTGGAGTGTTCATTTTTTCTTTTTTGAGAGATTATCAAGTCGTACCGCCTCCTTCCACGAAAGTTCGAATACTTTTTTAAGTGCATCTGCAAGTTCTTTGCTTTCTATGATGAGTGAAAATTTTTCGATGAGTGACATAAAGACAATTTTGTTATCGTAAATATTTATCTCAGGAGAGAAGCTATACTCGCTTGGTGGGACAAGCGCCGAGTCGCGACGCTCTTCCGAGTTGTGAATTGTTCTTTTACGAGCTTCTTCAGTGTCGGGATGAACGGAACGTATAGCGATCCCTTTTTCAGCACGTCGTTTGTAGTAATCTGGGAAATATCCAGGGAGAGCTTTGTGCATGTTTTCAATTGATGCGTAGGCACGTATTGGCTCACTTGATGTTAGAGTGTCTTCGTACGCACTTATTAGTCCCTCTTTCCCTTCGTAAAGTCTTACTTTGGGTCGAGGTTTGTTTCCCCGATAGCGAGATTTGAGTTCAGGAAGAACTGAATGAATTTGCCCGACTAGGGTCTGATATCGCTTCGTTTCCTCTTCGGCAAGTTGCAAGAGACGCTCAGGGGGAGATGCGACGTATTTTGTGATACTCGCTTCTTCTTTGTTGATGCTAATAAGTCCCCTCTTTTGAAGTGCTTCAATGATGACATATACCGTGCTTCTGTTTATTTGTGACTGGTCGGCAATCTGTGTCGCGGTTCCTGTTTCGAGCTCAAGCAGGCCAAGATACACGGCAATTTCCTTGTCGGAGAATTCAAAATTTTGTAATACTTTGTTGATATCCATGTTGTCAGCTTTTAACAAATAGCCTTACTGCACAGAATACAGGAACAGAGACTGTTGTCAACTGCCAACAACAGGTCGTTAATTTTAGTCATAAACCTTTAAATATGGGCATTATTTTACAACCTGTCGTGACAATTTTTGACACCCATGGCGGAATTTGGCGTGCATGTTGTTAGTCTTTGACAACACTTTTGTAGTTTGTAAGATGAGCATAGGTAATAACGAATGTTGGTTCTGGGATCGGCCCAATAACTACAGGCATTCGTTCAACGAGAGGAGTTCTTTGCCATGAAGACGCCAGAACTTCCTTGGTCTACGAGTTCCCCGGTCGAGATTGATCGAGCAGGGATGCGTAACCAAGGTGCAGGACCGTCATTTGACGAGTTTGAGCACGCGCCAGCATTTGATGGCGATTTGTTTTAATCAATGTTAATCACGAGCAGAGGTTGATATGACTGATGATGGTGGTTGTGAGGGTGGAAACGAAGTTGACGATGGGTGCATCCCTTAGTCAAAGTCGTGTGGCGGTACTTTATTTGAAAGCATGAGTGGCCCAACTTCGAGAGGGTCTCGATAACGCTAATGTTTCTTGTGGAGGTGTGATATGAGTAATCATCCAGAGGGTGAATGCCCCGTGAATGGGTGTGAGGGCGGTTGTGATACCCCTTAACCCCTTCCGTGACGATGAAAAATATTACTGACACTAGCGGCCCAACTTCGAGAGGGTCTCGATAACGCTAATGTTTTGTTTTGTTTTGTTTCTTGCTGAAGGAGTTTCTTTATGGAAACGACACACAAGATGTATGCCGAAAGCTGCGGTGGTGATTGCGGTCCTGGCGGTAGTTGGTGTGATGGTGATTGCGACGGTTAGTAGACACTAACTATGCGATCAAGATCCCCGTGAATTTTGCGGGGATTTTTTATACTTGAGAGTGAGTTGAGTTTTGTAACAATTAGCAAAAAAATGTTTTCTTGATTAAAATACCATTTATGCAACCACAATATACTATTGAAGATTTTTTGGATATCAAGTCTGCGGTAGCTCCGTCGTTCAGTCCTGATGGAAACACGGTGGCGTTTTTGAGCAACGTGACGGGAGTGTTCCAGCTTTATGTCGTGCCTCGTACCGGAGGTGAGCCCGAGCAGCTAACTGCATATGAGGATTCTGTTTCGTCTGTTTCATTTTCCCCAATTAACAACGAAATTGTGTTCGGTATGGCAAAAGGAGGAAACGAAAATGTGCAACTTTTTCTACTTGATGTTGCCTCGAAGTCGGTGCGCATGCTCACCAGTGAGCCAACAGCATTTCATAATTTTGGTGGCTGGTCCCGTGATGGAAAATTTATTACTTACCACTCTAATGTTCGGAACGGGAAAGATGTCGATGTGTACATAATGGATGTTGAAACGGGGGTGTCTCGGATGGTCTATGGTGAGGGTGGCTCGTGTTGGAGTTATAGTTTTTCACCGACGGGGAGTAAGTTGGTGGTGACGAAAAATTATGGAGCAGGAAGAAATGATTTGCACCTTGTGGATGTTGCAAGTGGTGTTGCTGAGCTCCTCACTCCTGAAGACGAAAAAGGTATCATTGGGCCACCAAGGTGGCTTCCTGATGAGCGTGGTTTCTTTTTTGTGCAAAATAGAGGTCGGGATTTTTGTGGAGTATCTTTTTTTGATCTTGCCACCAAAAAGAGTTTGTATGTGCTGGTGCCGGAGCATGACATTGATGGCATTAGTATAACCAGAGATGGGGAACATCTGATGGTGATGGTCAATAAAGATGGATACAACACGCTTACGGTTTATGAAACAAAAAATTTGCAACCGGTCAGCAAGCAAAACTTTCCTAAAGGGATGATAAGTGGAGCAACATGGTCGTCTGATGGGAGCCACATTGCCTTTTCTTTAGCAAGTGGAGCAAAAAATGGCGACGTGTGGGTGTGGTCCAAGGAGGAAAATAAATATTGGCAAATTACTCATAGTCCGCGTCGCGTTCCTGAGGAAGTTTTTGTGGAGCCCGAGCTCGTGAAATATCCGTCATTTGATGGGTTGCAAGTTCCCGTGTTTGTGTATACGCCAAAAGTCCAATCGAGCGGGCAAAAAATTCCCGTTATTGTTGACATTCATGGTGGTCCTACTGATCAATCCCGCCCCAGGTTTAATGCTCTTGCTCAATACTTTGTGCATCATGGATATGCGGTAGTTTTGCCGAACGTACGCGGGAGTTCTGGGTACGGCAAGGCCTATATGGCGCTTGATGATGTAAAAAAAAGAATGGACTCCGTCACAGACCTTGAGTATTTTCACAAGTTTTTGGAGCAAGACGGGAGATTTGATGCGAAGAAGGTTGCGCTTTTGGGCGTTAGCTATGGTGGCTACATGGTGCTCGCAGGGCTGACGTTTCGTCCCGAGTTGTGGGCAGCGGGTGTTGATATTGTGGGAATTTCAAATTTCGTTTCATTCCTCGAAAACACATCGCCATACCGGCGCGAGAATAGGGAGGCGGAATACGGCTCACTTGCGACCGACCGCGAATTTTTGCAATCAATCTCGCCCATCAATTTTATTGAAGACATTCAAGCGCCACTCCTCATCGTTCACGGAGCAAATGATCCGCGTGTGCCACTTTCTGAGGCGGAGCAGATGCACAAAAAACTTATTGAATCAGGAAAAAAATCAGAGCTTTTGGTGTATGCCGACGAGGGGCACGGGTTGAAAAAATTAAAGAATCGCCTCGATGCATACCCAAAGATTGTAAATTTTTTGGATGCAGTTTTGAAGGTTTAGGATTTTGAGAGTGGAATTTATTTCTCCACCTCGCGGACGATTTCTTCGCTGTTGATGTAGCGGTAGAAAAAGAGGAGGACAAGTGCGGCGACGATGACGAGGACGATGGCGTATTTGCCAAAGAGGTCAGATGACTTGCCAAAGAAGTAGCCGATGGAGATGAAGCCGAGCGACCAAATAAATGATGCGACAAACATGATGCTCGCAAAACATCCGCGGTGCATTTTGCCGAGTCCGGCGGGAATGGGGACAAACACTTTGATAGCAGGGAGGAGCTTGCCGATGAAAACAAACCACGCACCTTTTTTCTTGAATGCGATTTCGACTTTTGCGAGTTCGCGTGCGGGGAAAAGTTTCATGCGCTCGACGAATGCGCGACCACGTGCACGAACGAGTTCATAGAGGATGACATTACCCACGGCGTTTCCTGCCGAACCAGCGAGCGCTGCGGGGACGAGCGCGAGGTCACCCTGTGCAATGAAGTACCCGACAATGATGTAGAGGATTTGGCTTGATGGAAATGACACCGCCCCGTTTGCGATCATGAGCAGGAAAATTCCTGCATAACCTGCGAAGGCGATAATGGTTTCGATGGATGTGTCGGGAATCATGGTAATATACCCATCATATCATGTTGGCAGAATTCAGTATGGTGGATTTATGAATCGCACAATTTCAAAACATTATGCATCGTGGACAGTGCTCGGCATTTTGTTGGTACTCAATATTTTTATTTGGACTGCGACGATGCGCGCGGATCGGCATGGTGTGCTGACGGTGGCGTTTCTGGGTGTGGGGCAGGGAGATGCTATTTATATAGAAGCGCCGAACGGGAATCAAATGCTGATTGATGGTGGTGTGTCGAGTGGGGCGATCTTGCGACCGCTTGGGCGTGTCATGCCGTTTTTTGATCGTTCGCTTGATCTCGTGCTGGCGACGCACCCTGACCAAGATCATGTTGGTGGGTTGCCGTCAGTGCTCGACCGTCTGAGTGTGGATGGTGTGGTGACGACCGAGAACACATCGGATACGGGAGCATATGCTGCGTTTGAGAATGCCATCGAGCGCGAACATGCGAAGCGGATTTTGGCACGCACTGGCGAACGCATTATTCTCGACGAGGGTGTGGTGCTTGAAATTTTGTTCCCTGCCCAAAGTACTGCAGGGTGGGAAACCAATATGGGTTCAATTGTTGCGCGACTCTCGTATGGCAACACCTCTTTTTTGTTTACGGGGGATTCGCCCATCGCTATCGAAAAGTATCTGGTGGGAAGGGAGGGTGGTCTACTTAAAACTGATGTTTTGAAATTGGGGCACCACGGCTCGCGCACATCGAGCTCGTGTGAATTCCTTTCGGCAGTAAATCCAGAGTACGCAATCATTTCCGCAGGCAAAGACAACAAGTATGGGCACCCACACAAAGAAGTGACTGCGCTTTTGGAAGAATTGAAGATTTCTGCGCGGAGCACTGCCGAACAAGGGACACTCATTTTTAAGAGTGATGGGGAAACGGTGCGTGGGGAGCACAAATGACAGGGGGTGCGGCCCACGGTCGCGCCCCTATCGTTTGTTAAAAATAGCGCGTAGCCCCCACTGTGGATAACCCCCCCCTTGACAAACATAATCTTTCAGATTACAATCTGTAATTGGATATACTACATAAAGGAAATTTTCTTATATGGAAGAAAGAGTACCTTGTCAATCAATGATGGCACGGTGCCATCTCAACTCAATGTGTCTGGAGGTTTACTATGAAGACGCTCTCAAAGGCAGTCTGTCTTTTCGCGGTTCTGGTTCTCGGTGTTGCTGGTTGTAAGAGTGGGGGAGGGTCTGATTCAGGGCCTCCGCCACCGGTAGTAGTGCCAACACCAAGCTTGGAGCTCGTCGCAAGTGCCCCAGTTATTGTTGGTTCGTCCGCAAGTGTAAAGTTGTCCTGGACAACAGCAAATGTTAGCTCGTGCAGTGCTTCAGGAGCAAGCGGGTGGGAGTGGGAAAAAAGCTACACGGTTAATAATAGTAATTACACTTTGTCTGGACTAAATGCGGGTACAACATATACGCTTAATTTGACGTGTATGGATCTTGGTGAGGGTATTGTTAGTGCGTCAGTTGTTGTTGTAGTGCCAATTCCTCCGCCTATTGCTGTCGCTGCTTCGTGTGGTCCTGGGGTGCTCATCTCTCGCAAACCGCAAGGATTTGTGAAGGTTGGGCAGTGCAACTTTTTCCCTGAGAATAAATTTTCATCTTCAGGGGTTGTGCTGACTGTCAGTGGTGCTCTTGCTCCGTATGTTACAGAGGTGAGAGCCAGAGGGACTTCGCGAAATGAATGGGATTTCCTTGGAAATCCTACGGAGTACGTGACAGCTACCGTGGTAAATGGACAGGCATCACTAATCCTTAGTAATCCTGTCTCCAGCTTTTTATGGCAAGTTGGTGGCGTGGATGGTGATTTTAGTTCCTACATTTACCAGGAGGTTGCGACCATTATTTTGGAAGCAAGCTTTTCAGAAATACCACCTTTCGGTGTGTCTGATGCCGTCCGCGATGTTGTCTTTACTATCTCTGAAGTAAAGGATATTTCGACGGAACAGAGGATAGTCTTTGCCAATACGTTTCCCTTGGAAGTTGGTTTTGCTCGTATTGCAACAGAGGAAGCGTTTTTTGTGAGAAATGATGAAATCATCCGGTTCGACATGGAGACAGGCAAAGAGGATATTTTGACCTATTTGCCACTTGTTCACCTTAGTCGCTACAGTGAAGGTTTAATTGTTTCGCGCAATGGTAAGATTGTCTTTAAGGCAAATGATAGTAATAGCCAGAAGATGGGTATTCTGGATACAGATGGAGCAGGATGCACAGCTGACGATATGGCAGGAGTTGTTCCTTTGTCTGCAGGATGTAACAAGGGGTTGCAGATTGTTTCAAGTAATGATTGTCGCGGAGGTATGAGTTTGTCTCCCAGTGAGAATGAAATCGCTTGCAGTGGGGTAAGTTCTGAGGGAACAAGAGATATTTTGCTTACACGCATCTCTCCTAACCAGGTCGGTTCGGTTACCAATGATACTTACAAAGACTACAGTGCGGTCTTTTCTGGTGATGGCAGGGAAGAATATTTTACCTCTTGTCGTCCGGCGTGCGGTATCTTCAAGCGATCAATCGATCTGGCAACGGGAGATCTGGGTCCAATTACGGAAGTCATTACGGGCGCAGATTGGCATATAGTCAATTGGGGTGGACAGGAACTTGGCATGTCGCTGTCACCTGATGGAAAAAAGTTGGTTTTTGGTTACAGCAGTCCTGCAAAGATGCAAGATTTCGCCTTTATGCACGAAAAGGAAATCCTTGCTACGGTGAATACAGATGGATCCGGCTTTACGGAGATTGGTGAGGGAAGCAGTCCGCGGTGGATATCAGATGGAAGGATATCTTTTCAACAGGATTTCTTTTTCTCTTCATTCTTTCGTGATTCTTCATATACACCGGTTGCCATTGCTGATGCTGATGGAGGGAACCAAATCAGAGTAATGGAATTTGAGGGATCCTTCATTAACACTCAAGCAATCATCCCTTAGTTTTGTACATTTGTTTATTTCAAGAGGCTTTGCTCACGCAAGGCCTCTTATCTTTTTACCCACATACCGAGGACCGTCCTCGGTAACTCACTTATCCACACCTCCACATAGTATTCCTGCTTCCACACTGATATACTAAAGAAGTATTATCTAATCAATCATCATTTATCATATTATGAAAAACATCGCTCAAAACGTTAAACTCATTGCTCTTGCTGTCATCCTATCGTTTGGCATTAGTTTTGCTTCAGCATGGGTTCTTCCTACTGCTGCACCACCCAATGGAAATGCGGATGCGCCTTTGACGACGGGAAGTGTACAACAGACAAAGAAGGGAAACTTGGTCATTGATAGTGGCGACACCTCAAAACCCGCTGTTTTGGTTACAACAGGGCTTGTTGTTCCTGGGGGGGCTCTGGGGCAAGTGCTTACGTTTGTCGCTCCAACCCAAAACGCAAAAGGTGAGTATACTTCAAGTGGGGTAGGTTGGACGACGCCATCAGTGGGCGGGGGCACACCTCCTTCTCCCCCTGTCTCTATTGATACATTTTATTCAGATCTTGCGAGTGTTGCTTGGGGAGAGTCCACTACGCTCCGCTGGACATCAACAAACGCAGATTTGTGCGTAGCGTCTGGGGGAGAGTCCCTTTCTTGGTCGGGACCACAAGAACTCTCAGGAAGTTTACCGCTTGGCACTCTTACGACAAGTGCCACATATACCTTAACGTGTACAAGAGGAGCGGGCACTGAACCTACTGATATAGATATTGATGTAATAAATATTACTGTCGCTCCCTTTGTCTCCCCACCTCCTGTTCCAACAGTAACATCATTCACTGCAAGTTCAAACCCTGTCTCTCTTGGGGGGAGCACGGTGCTTTCATGGACCTCGACTGATGCAACTTCATGCACGACTAGTGGTGCGTGGGCGGGGACAACTATAGATACTGCAGGGAATCAAACGATTTCCAACATAACTACTTCCCCAAGAGATTACACAATAACGTGCAATGGGGTCGGCGGCGCAAGTGTTCCAAAAACAGTAACCGTTACCATCTCTGCACCAACAGCATCCCTTTCGTACAAAAATGCGGGCAAGCTGACTACAAAATACTACGCAACTCTTACTTGGTCATCTGCAAACGCAACTTCTTGTGCTGCATCCGGTGGATGGGCGGGAGGAAAAGGGCTCTCTGGACAGCAGGGTGTCACGGGTATTAGTTCCCCAACTTCATTCTCTCTGACATGTTCTGGACCTGGAGGTACCTCGGCTCCATCTTCGGTCATGATACCCCCTTTGGTTAACTTCAGTATCAACAGGCCAGCAAAGACGGTAACATGGTCAACGGTGGGCGCGGTTTCATGTGCGGCGTCAGGCAACTGGAGTGGCGCAAAAGCTCTCTCAGGAACACAAGCGGTTAGTTTCTCAACTGTTTCACTTTCTGGAATAGCCATTTTCAACCTTACCTGCAAAGGATTCCCAAGTATCGAGACAGTTGAGACAGTTACTTCGAAGTAAAAATAATATAGTTGTGCATGCAAACAAAACAAAAACCCCCCGAGGCTTTGCCTCGGGGGGTTTTTGTTTTGCACATTTCGCATTGCCCAAAAATCAAGATGCTTGTATACTGTAGGGGGTAGGTTTACTGACAATTGTTATTGACGGTAAACACGGAACATTACTTCATGAAAGATATTCCTCTCGCATTTAAAATTATTGGACTGGTGGTCATTGTTCTTGTGGGGGCAATCATTGCCTATGTTTTGGTGGCAACCCCAAAAACTCCCATAGACGGACCAACCGCATTCGTGGATCCGTTTCCCACACCGTTTGCACCTCGACCTGAGGTTCTCTATCCCAAAGCCGTGCTCAGTGCCGACTCAACTATTGTTCCTTACAATGGCCAAGCAGTTCTCTCATGGTCTTCCGTCAACAGTACTTCTTGTCTTGCTCTCGACGGTTGGGAAGGAAAGCAAGCAACCTCAGGAACATTCTCTACTGGTCCCCTTACTTCCGCACGTACCTATGACCTGAAATGCACCGGAGAAAACGGTGAGTCTTTAGTTGAGTCTCTTACGGTGAATGTTATCCCACTTCCTACAGGAAGACTAGATGCAAGCCCAAACCCTATTCCCTACAATGGCAACACTATGCTTACGTGGTCTTCGTCGAATGAAACCGAGTCGTGTGTCGCATCAGGGGGATGGAGTGGAGAGAAAAAGATAGCGGGGAATCAAAAAGAAAGCGGATTGTTGTCAACGAAGACATACCTTCTTAAATGTACAGGGCGGGGTGGAAGTGTAACTTCTTCGGTGACGGTGAGTGTCATTCCTCTTCCTTCAGGGAGTTTGACTGCAGAGCCAAATCCTGTGCCCTATAAAGGCACCACTACCCTTGCATGGTCTTCGTCTGATGCGACGGTGTGTGATGCTTCTGGGTCTTGGCGTGGAAGAAAAGCAACCACAGGAACGGAATCCACTGGTCCGCTTGTCTCCTCGAAGACGTATGTTCTAAAGTGTACTGGGCGCGGAGGGGTGACGACAAAGTCGGTAACCGTTAGAGTGCTCGGTGTGCCAAAAGGGACGCTGGTTGCGGAGCCAAATATTGTTCCCTACAATGGCAACGCAACACTCACGTGGTCTGCTACTGGTAATGCAGCTTCGTGTACGGCAAGCGGAGCTTGGAATGGCATGAAGACAGCTGAAGGCAGTGAAGTTGTTGGCCCACTCACTGCCACACAGAAGTATATTTTAACCTGCACCGGACCGGGGGGAGATTCTGTTCCGCAGACAGTTACCATAAGAGTGGAAGCACAAGTTTTGGCGGGATCGCCTTCTGTAAAGCCCACAATGGAGTTTTCTGCAGAGTCAATATCAATCCCGTATGGCACAAGCCCTACACTCGTATGGTCTTCTGAGGGAACGAGTTCATGTACCGCATCTGGGGGGTGGACAGGCATGAAAGAATCTTCGGGCTCAGAAACACCGGCTCCTACCACTCGCGCAACAACGTATAGTCTAAATTGCCGGGGCGCGGGCGGTTCAGTTTCAAAATCAGTCAGCGTGAGTGTTGTTGCCCTTCCGACAGCAGGTGCTTTGCGTGCAAGTCCGAACCAGGTGCCAGACGGCGAGACGACCAATATCACATGGACAGCAGGAAAGGGTGCCACTTCATGTACTGCATCCGGTGGTGAGAATTTGACAAAACCTTGGAGTGGCACAAAGGAGATTTCTGGTACGATGATTGTGGGTCCGTTTACCACCACGCAGGCACTCGTTCTTACCTGCTCTGGTGCCGGCGGGGAGTCCAAACCACAGTCAGTGACCATCAAAGTTCTTCCTAAGGGTGATTTTTATGCCGAGGCGACAGAAATTGTTTCTGGGACACAACCCAAACTTGTCTGGAATATTGAAAATGCAACACAGTGTACGGCAGGTGGTGGATGGAGTGGAGCAAAGCCTGTCTCTGGAACCAGTACGGTCGCGGCTATTACGCGTCCTGCTAACACCTACAAGACTTATACTTTGAGCTGTACAGGACCCGGAGGGACTAAATCTGTCACTCCTGTCACCGTGAAGCTCCTTGCGCTTCCTACGGGGACGCTGATTGCAAAGGGTGTAAATGGCACAACTGATGTAAGCAGTGGTAGTGGCAGTAACCCTAGTATTGTCGTGGATTACAATAACTCGGCCACTCTTTTCTGGAATCCTTCTGCCGACACAACTTCGTGTACTGCGTCTGGGGGGTGGAGTGGGGTAGTGTACGACATAAACAAGCCGGAATTGAGCAAGCAACAGACGATATCCGGACTCCAAAAGACGGCAAATTACATTCTCACCTGTACGGGTCCCGGTGGTCTTGTTGAGAAATCGGTGACCGTAAAGGTGAAACCAGGGATACTATCCTTTACCGCCAATCATGACAAGTCGACATATGTTGCTGACGAAAACAAACTAAACCCCTGCAGTTCTTCAGATGGAGATTGTTTTCAAATCGGATTAAATGGGACACCAAAAATTGAATGGACAGTCTATAATGCGGATTCTTGCTCTGCTACAGGGTGGAATGACAATCAAAATATTACCAGTTTTGTCGTTACGGGACAAACACTCAGCCCTATTAATAAGGACACTCCATATACACTAACGTGTACAAATGCCGCGGGTTCTGTGGAAAAGAAAATAACGGTAAAGATAAAGGACCCGACGGTTACGTTGACTTCCGCTAGTCCCGATGTTTCCTATGCTGGGGCGGAGACAACCCTCGTGTGGTCGTCAAAAGATGTTATTTCCTGCACAGGGTCTGGTGGTGGGGGGGATTGGGATGGAGTTAAGTTTAGTTCTGGTGGGGTTTATTATACAGGGTCCCTTACCTCAAGCCACACTTACAAATTAGTATGCTTGGGAGGCAATAATAGAACCGTGTCAAAATCGGTGACGGTGACGATTCGGACACCTATTACGCTCTATTTTAGGTGCTCTTATGCTAAAAATGCCAATCTTGCGGAAGTATATGAAGGTCAGTATTGTGAATGGGCGCGAAGTGGTTACCCTGGATGGCCTGGCGCAGGAAGTGGATACTGTGCACATGCCGGAAATCCGACAGTTCCGTCACTCCCACTAATGAGGGCAATTTTAAAGCGAGTAGGACTCAGCACGTTGCAAACAGAGAAAATAGAGAGAGTTGAACTCGTTTCCTCCTCAGCTGTAAATTATTGCGACGACGGTGGCGTCGATGGGACTCAAGGTATTTTTAAGGTGTATTAGAGATAGCCCATGGTAAGGATCGTCCTCGTGGACACCCGAGGTGAGACCTTGGGGAAAAAGGTTTGTGGTGTAATTTTGAAATAGTTTTGTGCCCCCACAAGGAAAAAGGAGGTTGCCCTTGGGCAACCTCCTTTTTCCTTGTGGGGGCAGTTGGTAAATTATTTAATCTCCAAGTGTTTTCCGGCCTTCATGCAACGAGTGCATACTTTGAGGCGTGAGCCGTCGGCGAGCGGTGCCCACATTCGTTTGACATGAGTATAGCAATTTTGCTATACTCAACTTGGGTCGATTATATTAATTATTGCAGGAATAATGGTTGTGAAGAAATTTAACATTAAGTTCTTTGATGACGCACTGAGCTTTTTTGAGCAAATTCCTGAAACAGATCGCGCGAAAGTCTCAGCAAGTATCAAAATGATGGAGACAAATTTTGATAATGTTTATACAAAATTGCTTAAAAGTCCCATTCGCGAGTTGATTGTAAAAAGGTACAGAATTCTCTTCTTTGTAAAGAAAGATGCAATTTATTTTGTATCAGGGTTTATCAAGAAAACTCAAAAGACGCCACCACAGGAAATACAGAGAGCAGTGAATGTTTATAAAATGATGAAATAAAAATATTTAGGCGCATTTCAATATAGGTTCATAATTATAGGAACACAAATATATGGCACAAAAACTTCCAAAAACTAAAACGTTTGAACAAATACTTAAAAAACAATTAAAGTCTCCAAAATTTAGAGAAGCATACGACGAAGAATTTTTTAGGTTAAAAATTGCAAGCGAGATAAAGCATCTCCGCCTTCAAAAGAAGTTGACCCAAGAAACTTTTGCAAAAAAGGCGCAAATGCCCCAGTCTGTTGTTGCACGTATTGAGAGCGGAAAGCACAGCATCTCACTCGGAACGCTTAATCGTGTTGCGCATGCATTAGGAAAGAGTGTGCAGTTGACGTAGTTTTACTTCTGGTGACAAGGACGATCCTCGGTAACTGCCCCCACAAAGAAAAAGGAGGTTGCCCAAGGGCAACCTCCTTTTTCTTTGTGGGGGCAGTTGATAAACTACTTAATTTCCAAGTGTTTTCCGGCCTTCATGCAACGAGTGCATACTTTGAGGCGTGAGCCGTCGGCGAGCGGTGCCCACTGAAGATTTGGGTATTTGCGGTTCTTTCCGACAGGATTGAACTTGGTTGCACGCACGCGGTTGGAGTAACCTCCCGCGATGATGGTGCCTTTATTACAGATTGGACATGATTTTGCCATACGGATATTTCTTATCTATGTCGGCTTATGCTATCATAAATTGAACATTATGCAAGCGGGGGAGTAAAAATACTCATTTTTGTCCCTTTGATCGTAATAAATACAGTATATATTATATGGAAATAGCAACACTTTTTTTTCTCGTTATCCTTATTTTCTCGATCATTATTCATGAGATCGCGCATGGGGTTGTCGCTGACCAGCTTGGTGATCCAACGGCACGTTTGGCGGGAAGGCTTACGTTGAACCCAGTACCCCACATTGATCCATTGGGATCAATCATTCTTCCCGCTCTCATGCTTGTGGGTTCAAGTGCTGTTGGGCATCCGTTTGCGTTTGGATGGGCAAAGCCGGTACCGTATAATCCGTACAATCTTCGGCACGGTCGTCTTGGGGTTACTCTCGTAGGGGTGGCAGGAGTTGCGGCAAACTTTCTCATTGCTATTATTTTTGGGCTCATGATTCGTTTTCATGCGGAGTTGGGGATTGTTGGGGGAAGCGCATTTTATGAAATATTAGGGACGATTGTGTGGACTAATATTATTTTGGGAGTCTTTAACCTTATTCCTATTCCACCTCTTGATGGCGCAAAAGTCCTTTTTTCGTTGCTTCCTCAGCGTTTTGAGGCTATTCACGACACGATGGAACGCAATTGGATTGTTTTCCTTGTTTTCGTATTCTTTTTCGCGCAGTATATTATTCTTCCAATTTCAGGTTTATTTTTTAGCGCGGTGACCGGCCAGTAAAAAAATAAGAGGGTGTCGAGCCACCAGCTTGCATTTTTTTTGCCTTCATAGTAGAGTAGGAGCACCTTGTGTTGTCGCGTGACGACACAGTTTTAATTTAAATTATGCCTACCATCAGTCAATTAACAAAACGTGCTCGCAAGACTCCTATTCAGAAGTCTCGTTCTGCTGCGCTCGGAAAAAGCTTTAATACTCTCGTAAATCGTCCGGTGTACCACAATTCACCATTTAAACGCGGCGTTTGTACCAAAGTTACCACCACGACACCAAAGAAACCAAACTCAGCGCTCCGCAAGATCGCCCGTGTGCGCTTGACGAACGGCATGGAAGTCACGGCATATATTCCCGGTATGGGACACAAACTTCAGGAGCACTCGGTAGTGATGATTCGTGGAGGACGCGTAAAGGACTTGGGCGGTGTACGCTATCACATTGTTCGTGGTGTGCTTGATGCTACTGGTGTTGAAAGTCGTCGCAAGGGACGCAGTCTTTACGGTAACAAGCGTCCAAAGGCAGGAGGTGCAGCAAAAAAATAATTCCCTTATATCCATTTAATTCATGCGTAGAAAAGTAAAAAATCGTAATATTGTAGGACCAGACCTTGTGTACGGCTCAACCAAAGTTGAGAAGTTCATTAACTATGTCATGCAATCCGGCAAGAAAAACACTGCACGTACTATCGTGTACGGAGCTTTTGATATTATTAAGGAAAAGAACAAGGAAATCGAGGCTCTCGAAGTTTTTGATTTGGCAATGAAAAACACAGGCCCGCTTATGGAAGTGCGCTCACGACGCGTTGGTGGTGCAAACTACCAAGTGCCTCGCGAAGTACGTCCAGAGCGTCGCCTCGCATTGTCAATGGGCTGGATTATCGACGCTGCAAAATCCAAAAAGGGCCGCCCCATGCACATGAAGCTTGCTGACGAGATTCTCTCTGCAAGCAAGAATGAGGGTGAGGCAGTGAAAAAGCGTGAGAATGTGCACAAGATGGCGGAGGCGAATAAAGCCTTTGCTCACTTCGCCTTCTAAAAAATACGTAATTTTTGCGTAGCACTTTGTTGCTAAAAAATCACGTTTTGGTTCACCGTACTTTTGTACGGCTCACCACTCCGCGATTTTTGCGCCTCGTGCTACATTAAAAATAACCTATTTTTGATGAGAATAATGTACTATACAAGTCACCGCCTTCATAGAAGTTTTACCCCGCACCGAATCCCTAATTTCCCATTTTTAAAAATAATTTATTCATTAAACATTTATGGAACGAGACTACCCCCTTCAAAAAGTAAGAAACTTTGGAATCATTGCGCATATTGATGCCGGTAAGACGACAACGTCTGAGCGCATTTTGTTTTATACGGGCATGACGCATAAGATTGGTGAAGTGCATGACGGAGGAACAGTGACCGACTGGATGGAGCAGGAGCGTGAGCGTGGCATTACGATTACTGCCGCCGCGATCACCTGTTTTTGGAACAAGACCGATGTTGAAAAAGCAAAGGAAAACATGTATCGTTTTAATATTATTGATACACCGGGGCACATCGACTTTACGGTTGAAGTGAAGCGCAGTCTTCGTGTGCTCGATGGTGCTGTGGTGGTGTTTGACGGTGTTGCCGGAGTAGAGCCACAGTCTGAAACCAACTGGCGCTATGCCGACGAAGCACAGGTTCCTCGCATTTGTTTCATTAACAAGCTTGATCGTACCGGCGCTTCATTCGAGCGTTCGTACGCATCTATTTTGGATCGTTTGAACAAGAAGGCAGTTCGTATGCAAATTCCTATCGGACTCGAAGATGAGTTCGAGGGTGTTATCGACCTTCTCAAAATGAAAGCCTTTTTCTTTGAAGGCGATATGGGTATCAAAGTTATTGAAAAAGAAATTCCTGAGAAATATCTTGCTGATGCAAAAAAATATCGCTCAGAATTGATTGAGCGCATTGTTGAGAATGACGAAAAACTCATGGCGGATTATCTCGACGGGAAGGAAGTCCCGATGGATGTTTTGAAAGCGACGATGCGCAAGGCGGTGATCAAAAACGAGATTTTTCCTGTGTATGCAGGTTCGGCGCTCAAAAACAAAGGTGTCCAGCTTGTGCTCGATGCTGTGGTTGATTTCTGTCCTTCACCGCTCGATATTGCGGCGGTAAGCGGACTCGATCCTCATACTGGCGAGACTATCACACGCTCTCCTTCAGACGCAGAGCCATTTGCGGCGCTTGCATTTAAGCTTCAAGCAGACCCATTCGTGGGACAGCTTACCTTCTTCCGTGTATACTCAGGTACTATCGAAGCGGGTTCGTATGTATATAATGCAACCACCGGTGACCGCGAACGTGTAGGCCGTATGGTGCGCCTTCAGGCTGATCAGCGCGAGGAAGTAAAAAAGGTATACGCGGGAGAAATTGCTGCCATGGTTGGACTCAAAAACACCAAAACCTCACACACACTTTGTAGTGAAGAAAAACCAATTATCCTCGAGCAGATTAAATTTCCAGAGCCAGTTATTTCCCTTCGTATTGAGCCAAAAACAAAAGCAGATCAGGAAAAGATTGGCCTTGCGCTCCGCAAGCTTGCTGACGAGGATCCAACATTCCGTATCTCAACTGACGAGGAAACACTGGAGACCATCATTTCAGGCATGGGAGAGCTTCACTTGGAAATTCTCGTTGATCGCATGAAGCGTGAATTTAATGTAGAAGCAAATGTCGGAAAACCACAGGTTGCTTACAAAGAGACTATTACGCGCGAAGCGGAGTCTGATTATAAATATATTAAACAAACAGGTGGACGCGGTCAGTACGGTCACGTAAAGATCCGCCTGCGACCAATCGACAAGACAGTGGACAAGGAAGATCTTCCAAAGAACACCAAGCGTGATGGCGATCACTTCGAATTCGTGAATGCGATTAGAGGTGGCGTCATTCCTCAGGAATACATCAGTCCTATTGAAAAAGGTCTTCGTGAAGCAATGGATCGCGGTATTCAAGCTGGGTACAAGGTGGTAGACATCTCAGCCGAGCTCTACGACGGTTCGTTCCACGAAGTCGACTCCTCAGAAATCGCCTTCAAAATCGCCGCATCCATGGCATTCAAGGAAGCTGCACAAAAAGCAGGTCCCGTTATCCTTGAACCCATCATGAAAGTAGAAGTAGTTATGCCAGAGCAATTCATGGGCGACGTTGCCGGCAACCTTTCTTCAAAGCGCGCACAAATCGAAGGCATGGGAGAGCGAGGTGGTATGAAAGTTATTACTGCAAAAGTTCCACTTTCTGAAATGTTTGGATATGTTACCGCACTTCGTTCCATGACGGAAGGCCGCGCATCATCCACCATGGAGTTTGACCACTATGACATTGTTCCCCAAAACGTGGCAACGACGATTATTGCGGCAAGGAAGTAGTTTTTAGAAAAGAGAACCCTGCCCCAAAAAGATAAAACACCGCCCATTGGGCGGTGTTTTATCTTTTTGGGGCAGGGTTCTGATCTAGAGAACTGCCTGTTTCTACTTCACCCCTTGACTATTCTTGACGATTTGGTAAGATGTCTTCTGTATCGCGTGGTGCGGTATTTTTGTTTCGTTTTGTGCCATTTTGGCGCATATTTATTAAAGTTTATTAATTTTGCGTTGCGGTAAAAAGTCTTTGAGGATTCTCTCGTGTAAGGATTTTTGATCGCAACCTACAACAATATTATGGCAGAAGCATTTGATCGTTCCAAGCCACACGTCAACGTAGGTACCATTGGTCACGTTGATCACGGCAAGACAACCCTCACCGCGGCAATTTTGAACGTGCTCCACCTTTCAGGACAGCAGGTGAAAATGAAGTCAGTTGACCAGATTGACTCAGCTCCCGAGGAAAAGGCGCGCGGTATTACTATTGCGCTTTCTCACAACGAGTACTCGACAGCAGCTCGTCACTACGCGCACATCGACGCTCCGGGCCACGCCGACTACATTAAAAACATGATTACGGGTGCCGCACAAATGGACGGCGCTATCCTCGTAGTTGCAGCAACGGACGGTGTGATGCCTCAGACACGAGAGCACATCCTTCTTGCAGAGCAGATTGGTGTTCCAAAAATCATCATTTTCCTCAATAAATGCGACATGGTTGACGACAAAGATCTTATCGACCTCGTTGAAGAGGAAGTACGCGATCTTTTGACAAAATACCACTTTGACGGCAAGAACGCACCAGTTATCCGCGGTTCGGCACTCAAGGCTCTTGAGGCAAAGTCAGCTGATGATGAATGGGCAAAGAAAATTCTTGAGCTCGCAAGTGCTCTCGACACATACATTCCTATTCCAGAACGCGATATCAAGAAACCATTCTTGATGCCTGTTGAAGATGTATTCTCAATCGAAGGACGCGGAACAGTGGTTACCGGTCGTATTGAACGCGGTACTATTAAAGTAGGCGAAGAAATTGAAATCGTTGGTATCAAGGATACGGTAAAAACAACGGTAACCGGTATCGAAATGTTCAACAAGTCTTTGAACGAAGGTATCGCCGGCGACAATGCAGGTATTCTTGTTCGCGGTATCAAGAAAGAAGACATTACGCGCGGTCAGGTGCTCACCAAGCCGGGTTCTGTTACTCCTCATACTGAGTTTGAGGCAGAGGTATACATCCTTACAAAGGAGGAAGGTGGTCGCCACACGCCATTCTTTAATGGTTACAAACCTCAGTTCTACATCCGTACAACGGACGTAACCGGTGACGCAACTATTCCTGCAGGAACCGAAATGGTTATGCCGGGAGATACGGTGAAGCTTAAAGTTAAGCTCATTGCTCCAGTTGCTCTTGAAGCTGAACAGCGCTTTGCTATTCGCGAGGGTGGACGTACTGTAGGTGCCGGCGTGGTAACAAAAATCATCGCTTAATTGACCCCGTTCATTTTTACATCTATGACAAAATCGGTAAAAGATAAAGAGGTCACGAACAAGCTCCGCATTCGTATTCGTGCCTACGAAAACAAAGTGCTCGATAATTCGGTAAAACAAATTATTGACACGGCACTTCGGTACGATGCAGAAGTGCAGGGACCTACGCCTTTGCCGACAGAAATCAAGAAGTACACTGTCAACCGCTCAGCATTCATTTACAAAAATGCACGCGAACAATTCGAGATGCGCATTCACAAACGTTTGATTGACATCTTGAATCCGGGCGCAAAAGTGATCGAAGCGCTCACCAACATGAGCCTTCCATCCGGCGTCAACATCGACGTGAAGATGATGTAATTTATTAGGTTTCTCTAAAATGCCAACAACCTGAAAATTGGTTGCAATGGTTCCCGTTATGAAATTTATCTTAGGAAGAAAAGAAAATATGGTTACCTTTATGGGTAACGACGGCCTGAGTACGGCGGCAACGCTTATTGTTCTTGGCACTACAGTCGTTACTCAAGTGAAGGATAAAAGCACGCAAGGGTACGATGCCGTACAGATTGGTTTTGGTACGCGTCCAGTAAAAAATATTTCAAAAGCAGTACAGGGTCACAGCAAAGACCTTGGTTCTTTTGCGGCGATTCGTGAGTTCCGTGTTGATGATTCATCTGCTTGGAAAAAAGGAGATAAACTCGATGCTTCACTTTTTGTCATTGGCGACGAGGTGACAATAACGGGAATCTCAAAAGGTAAGGGTTTCCAAGGTGTGGTTAAACGCCATGGATTCCATGGAGGACCTCGTTCGCACGGACAAAAGCATTCCGAGCGCGAAGCAGGATCAATCGGAGGCGGAGGACGCGCCGGTGGTCGTGTGGCGAAAGGCATGCGCATGGCAGGCCGCATGGGCTCTGATCGAGTGTCGGTCAAAGGTCTTCGCGTGTTAGGCATTGATACACAGAACGGGAAAATTCTCGTGTCGGGCTGTGTACCGGGAATCAAGGGAGCAATCCTTGAGATCAAAACAGTATAATCTCTATCACTACTATTATGGAAGCAACTATTTACAATACAAAAGGAAAAGAAGCGGGGAAAATCGCTTTGAATGAAAAAGTCTGGGGTCTCCCTTGGAACGCTGACTTGGTGTACCAGATTGCAGAGTCTATGCGCGCAAATGCACGCGTAGGGACGGCAAACGCAAAAGACCGCGGAGAAGTTTCGGGAGGTGGACGCAAGCCATGGCAGCAAAAGGGAACAGGACGCGCTCGTCACGGTTCAAGTCGCTCACCTATTTGGCGCCACGGAGGTGTCACTCATGGACCTCTTGCCGCAAAGGACTACACAAAAAAGATCAACAAAAAAGCAAGCGCGAAAGCATTGTACGTTATTCTTTCTGAGAAACTTCGCCGTCATGAGCTTATGTTCATTGATGATATTTCTTTCAAAGAGCCAAAGACCAAAGAAGCAAAGACGATTCTTGGCGCACTTGCCGGCGTAAAAGGTTTCGAACGTTTGCTCACCAAAAAGAAGAATGCGGCATATGTAACTATTGCTGAAAAATCTCCTGCGGTGGTGAAAAGTTTTTCAAACTTTGCCAACATCGATCTCGACGATGTGAAGAACATGAACCCGCTTGATCTCTTGAGCCACAAATATGTGCTTGTAGTGAGCCCTGCGGCAAGTATCAAGTTCATTGAAGGAAAGCTCAACAAGTAATCTCAATACTATTATGTCTATCTTTACAAAAAAAACAAAAAAGACTGCGGAAACCGAACCAAAAAAGGTGAAGGTTGCGGTTGCTCGAAAGAGTGGTGACAAGGATGCGGTAAGTATGAGTGAGCTTGCGAGCGTCTTGGTTCGCCCGCACGTGACTGAGAAAGCGGCGCTCCTTGCGGAGAAGAACACCTATGTATTTGAGGTTGCGCCACACTCGAATAAAATTACAATCGCCAAGGCGGTGTCAGCACTTTATGGAGTAAAACCTATTCGTGTGAACATTATCAACCTTCCTCGTACTCGCGCACTTATTCGCGGGAAAATGGGAGTAAAGGCGGGCGTACGCAAAGCATTGGTGACACTTGGTAAGGGTGATAAAATTGAACTTATCTAATACTTATAATTTCATACTATGAAAAAATTTAAACCTACATCACCATCACGTCGCCAAACTGCCATTGTTACCTATCGTGGAGTACTGACGGCATCAGAGCCACATAAAGCGTTGACCTACGGACGCAAACGCCATGTTGGACGCAATGCTGACGGACGCATTACGACACGCCACAAGGGTGGTGGACACAAGCGCCTTTTCCGTGAGATTGATTTCCTTATGGAAAAAATCAATATTCCTGCAACGATTGAGACTATTGAATACGATCCAAACCGCTCAGGATTTATTGGTTTGGTGTGTTACGCGGACGGCGCTCGTCGCTACATGCTTATTCCAAAAGGACTCAATGTGGGAGACAAGATTATTGCCGCAGAGGATGCGCCACTAAAACCGGGAAATCGCATGCCACTCAAAAAAGCTCCCGTAGGTACATTTGTTTACAATATCGAGCTTCAGGTGCGTGGCGGTGCTCGCATTGCCCGCTCAGCGGGAAACTATGCCGAGGTGGTTGCCAACAATGCTGGTCAGGCACATCTCAAGATGCCTTCAGGTGAAATTCGAAAAGTTTCTGAAAATGTATGGGCATCGATTGGGACTGTTTCAAACGAAGAGTTTAAACATCGCAATCTTGGTAAGGCGGGACGCGCACGCTGGCTCGGAATCCGTCCTACGGTTCGCGGTACAGCCATGAACCCCGTGGATCACCCTTACGGTGGAGGTGAAGGACGTCAAGGACGCGGTACAAAACGACCAAAAACTCTCTGGGGTAAGGTTACAGGTGGACGCAAGACACGTACGCCAAAGAAATATTCTAACAATCTTATTGTTACACGAAGAAAGACGAAGCGGATGAGGTAATACGCTCGACACGCTCCCTTTTTCAGGGCGCCACGCCTTCTCCTGCGGAAGGCTCGCTAATCCTCGGCGCTTTTCGTGCAGATTACTGCACGAACCAAGCAAAGCGCCTGCGGACCCTGAAAAAAGGAGGTGTCTCGCTTTAAGGTTGGATACAAAAACAACAGCGACGCCGTATGGCGTCACTGTTGTTTTTGTTCAACTTTTTATATTGTGGAGTGTTTCCTTAAAGCAAGGAATGCTTCTTGTTTGAGAATTAAGGATGGTGCGGCGCCCCCGCACCAAACCTTAGAGCGAAGTACTTCCGTTTGAAATGCCTTGCGGAGCCTGACGAGGCGAGCAGAGCAATTCGCCAGCAGGCGAATATGTGTGCATTTCAAATAGAAGTACGGAGTGTCAGTTATCCACAGTTTTTTATGGTGCAAAGAATATTGGTGCTATACTAAGTAAAGAATACTAACCATATTATTTTATGAACACATCTTTCTTGGGGGGCAACGCAATACACAAATTTCTGGGGGCGATGGTTGTCGCCATTCTTATTGTTGGCGCATATATTTCAGTCCCACATCTTTTTACGACAAAAAAGGTGGAATCTGCGGCATCTGAAAATGTAACTCGGTGGGCATTTGCGGAAGGAGGCGGAAGTTCAAAAGATGGAGTGGGAATCGGATGGATTAGCTTCAATAACACAACCGATGGAACACTCATTCCTTATGGTGTCAATGTGAATGAGGCAGATCGGGAAGCAGGGGGTATAGGAATTTTTAGCGGGCATGCGTACTCTGAAAATGTTGGCTACATTAGTTTTGATATTGCCAATACTGGTCGCTCGCCTGCCGGCAAAGGGGCAGATTACTCAACATCACCCAGCGGGGCACATCTTGCACACGTTGCGTGGGTGAAAGCTGGTGGTGGAGGTGGTGAAGTGACGGGGTGGGCGCGAGCACTCTCGGTGTGTAACTTCACTGGAGGAATTTTTAATGATTGCGATTGCTCTCTTGGGGGGAGCAATCCAAGACCAGGAGGAGTGTGTGCTGTTGGTGGCTGGGACGGGTGGATCAAGCTTTCAAATGGGGATGATAATGCGCCGGCAACCCCCCACGCTTGGCAAACAGCTCCCACTACCTCTGGGGTGAAAATAACTGCTAATAAGTTTTCTGGATATGCATGGGGAGATGCTGTTATGGGGTGGATCAATTTTACGCCGGATATCACAACAACCCCCGGCCCTGACGATGTGTGTCCAATAATTACTGCTAGTGGCGGTGGGGGATGTACACCAGCTGACCCAACGTTTACTGCTGGTCCTTGTGTGCCACAAACCGTATGCAGTGCTGCTAATGTTGGAGACCCTATTTCAGGTTTTACTTCAGGGACATGTGTAATAGGAGGTGCCATGGTAAATTCTCCGCCAGTAAGTTGCTCTACCGGTTCTAGTTGTCCAAGTACATGCGGAGATGCTGCTGGTGTTTGCGACAGTCCTTATGAAAATAGTACGACTTGCGCTGCAGATTGTCCTGTTGGAGGTCCTCCTACTTGTGCATCATTGGGTATTATAAGCACCGACCCATCTTGTAGGGTGGGCGACCTGAAGTGTTCAAACGGAGAAAACCCAAAAAACTCCACCGACTGTAAGGCAAGATGGTGGCAATTCTAGAGGAAATATCTCTAAAATTTGACAATATTCTCCAGTTTGGTAAGATACAAAGCGAGCTCATCCGAGCTTGTTTTGTATTTAAACCTCCCCATGACACGATCACTCAAAAAAGGGCCACACATTGACCCAAAACTATTAAAGAAAATCGAAGGCAAAAGCGCTTCGACAGCACCGCTCATCAAGACATGGGCGCGTGCAAGTCAGATCGCGCCGGAAATGGTCGGCTTTCTTTTTGGTGTTTACAACGGCAAAGTTCATATCGAGGTTCGCGTAACCGAAGATATGGTCGGTCATCGTTTAGGAGAATTTTCTCCTACCAAGAAGTTTGTTCGCCACGGAGGTAAAATGCAGAAGGAGCTCGAACAGAAGAAGAAGGAGTCAGAGATTACTGCCGCAAAAGCTGCTAAAGCCGAGACTCCTGCTAAAAAGAAATAATTATGAAAGCTCTCCTCAAAAGTTATCGCCAAGCTCCCCGCAAGGTTCGCCTCGTGGCAAATCTTATGAAAGGTAAGACGGTTGACCGTGCTCTTGTGGAGCTCGATCATCTTGCAAAGCGCGCGTCTCTTCCCATGAAGAAACTTCTTCTTTCTGCTGTTGCAAACGCAAAGCAAAACTCAGGTATTGAACAAAGCGCTCTTTTTGTAAAAGAAGTTCGTGTTGACCAAGGAGCAATCCTTAAGCGCTCTATGCCCCGCGCTCGCGGTTCCGCATCGCCAATCCACAAACACACCAGTCATGTTATGATCGAGCTTGTAGCACATGTCGACACCGACAAAGCAGACGCAAAAAAGGCAAAAGCGCCTGCGGTTGCAAAAGAAAACGATGCACCTGCAAAAGCAAAAAAAGCGACCGTTAAAAAAGTTTCCGCAAAGACCAAATAATTTTTATGACACACATCGTACATCCATATGCGCATCGTTTGGGAATCATCCGTGACTGGAAGTCGCGTTGGTTTGGCGCAAAAGATGAATACAAGAAATTCTTGAAAGGGGATATTATGATCCGCGAATATTTGGGCAAGCGTCTTCGCGGAAGCCACATCGCAGGTATTGAAATCGAGCGCAATGCAAAGACATTTCGTATTGTTATCAAGACTGCACGCCCTGGTATGGTTATTGGTCGCGCTGGAGAGGGTTCAGTAAAGCTCAAGAACGATATCTTGAAAGAAGCTAAGCGCCTCAAGCTTGATATTCCTAACGAATTTAAACTTGATATCGAAGAAGTGCGTGCACCTGAAGGCAATGCTGCTATCGTAGGCGAAATGGTTGCCGAAGGTCTCGAGAAGCGCATGCCATTCCGCATGATTCTCAAGCAAACGATTGAGAAAATTATGGCAAACCGCGATGTGCTCGGTGCTCGTATCGCTATTTCGGGTCGCCTTGGAGGCGCTGAAATGGCGCGCTACGAACAGATTCGTCGTGGAGGGATCCCTCTTCAGACATTCCGCGCAGATATCGACTATGCGCGACACACCGCCCGCCTTCCCTATGGTGCCATCGGTATCAAGGTTTGGATTTATAAAGGTCAGATTTTTGCAGAGAATAAAAAGAAAACGGCATAACGCGCAGTTAATTATCCCATCATGTTACTCCCTAAAAAAGTAAAATATCGAAAGTGGCAAAACGACCGTAAAAGTCCTGCACGACTTGCGGCTCCTGATACTCGAGGTATCAAGCTTTCTTTCGGGTCTTATGGTCTCAAGGCGATGACTTCTGCTCGCGTAAAATCAAACCAACTTGAGGCATCTCGTAAAGTAATTGTCCGCACGATTACCAAGACTGGTAAAATGTGGATCCGTATCTTCCCAGACCGCCCTTATACACAAAAAGGCGCACAAACACCGATGGGAAAGGGAAAGGGAGACTTACAGGGTTATGTGTTTGAAGTGCGCCCCGGTCGTATTATTTTTGAAGTTGACGGCGTTGACGAGAAGATTGCAACCGAAGCTTTGCGTAAAGCGGGAGCAAAACTTCCTTTGAAGACAAAAATCGTAAAGCGCGCGGTTTAATTTATATACAATATATGTCAGAATTAAAGAAAAAAAGTATTGCGGACCTCACGAAGCTTGTGGGAGAAAAAAGAGAAGAGCTTCGCGCTTTCCGCTTTGATCTTGCGGGGACTTCAAAGAAAAACGCAAAACACGCGTTTCTTGCAAAGAAAGAAATCGCACGCGCGCTTACAGAAGTTAATGCTCGCAAGAGAGTAACGGTATAACCTTTATGAAAAAAGAGATAATCAAAAACAAAAAAACACTCTCAGGAACTGTCGTCTCTGACAAGATGATGAAGACGGTAACGGTCAGTGTGGAACGCTTTACCAAGCATCCCAAATATGGTAAATATTTGAAGACCAACAAGAAATACAAAGCACATGATGAGGCTGGTATTTACAAGATGGGGGATAAAGTAATTATTGAGGAGTGCCGCCCTCTTTCGAAAGACAAATCGTTTATCGTTATTGGCAAGAAAACTTTCTAATACATCTACTATGATTCAATCAAGATCAATCGTTAAGATTACAGACAACTCCGGCGGCAAGATCGGTCGCGTTTTCAAAGTGCTCGGGAGTTCAAAGAAACGCTACGCGGGAATTGGCGACTTGGTTGTGATTTCGGTACAAATTGCAGAGCCACGAAAGACTGTAAAGAAGAAAGATGTTCTTACGGCGCTCGTTGTGCGCACGAGAAATGCGTTTCGTCGCAAAGACGGCTCATACCTTCGCTTTGACGACAATGCGGTGGTAATCGTTGAAAAGGCAAAGAAGGAACCAAAGGCAGGCCGTATTTTTGGTCCTATTCCTCGGGAAATTGTGGAAGCCGGTTATCAGAAGGTTGGCTCTCTTGCGCCTGAAGTCGTATAATTCATCTTATTTTTATGAAACTTAAACAAGGAGATAATGTAATAGTGATTACGGGTTCACACAAAGGAAAGAAAGGTAAAATCCTTGAGGCTCTTCCTCGAGTAAATCGCGTAGTGGTGGAGGGGGTAAACATTGCAAAGATTCATCAAAAGTCACGCGTTCGTGGCAAGGCAGGTGAAATGGTAGAACGCGCAATGCCAATCAATGCGTCAAATGTTATGATTGTTGATCCAAAAACGGGCGGTCGCACTCGTGTGGGGATTAAAGTAATCGGTGGCAAAAATACGCGTGTTACCAAGAAAAGTGCGAGCGAGCTCAAGTAAGCAGTCTAAGTTCAATAATTTCAACTATTATGAAATCGGCAATGAAACCAATTAAAGAAAAACAAGCAGGCGCATTTGATGCGATGAAGGGCGAGTTTGGCTACAAAAACAAACTTGCTGCTCCACGTCTCTCTAAAGTCGTTGTTTCTGCAACTACTGGGCGCTCAAAAGACAAGAATAAAAATGAACATGTCATGGGTCGTCTTATGAAGATTACTGGGCAGAAGCCATCGCTCCGTAGTGCAAAGAAATCTATTGCAGCCTTCAAAGTTCGCGAAGGGGACAAGGTTGGTGTTGCAGTAACACTCCGTGGTGTTCGCGCTCTTGGTTTTCTTGATAAATTTATCAATGTCGCCGTGCCTCGCATGCGCGATTTTCGTGGGTTTGAAAAGAAAAGTGTAGATGAAATGGGCAATATTACACTCGGAGTAAAGGAGCAATCAGTTTTCCCTGAGACTGCCGACGAAGACATTCGCGATTTCTTCAGTTTCGCAGTTACTATTGTGACCACTGCAAAGAACAAAAAAGAAGCAACTCGTTTTTTTGAAGTTGTAGGAATTCCGTTTAAGAAAGTTGAGGGTTCACTCTAGGGAGAATATAGTGTGATGCAAGCAAAACCCCAAGGGCTTCGCCCTTGGGGTTTTGCTTGCATGTCGGTTTCTCTGGTGTTATGATTCTTTCTAGGCCCCCAATGAGAAGTTTCGGGATAAACGTTGGTAGTACTTTATACATAGGAGTAAGTCATCATGACTGTGAAGATAGTTCACATTTCAGGAAATAAAAGGAATATACATCCTGTTCAGGATGTATGGCAAGAGTTTGAAAAATTGCTTCAGGACGGCGGACTGGGATTGATTCCACCGCTCGGAGACAAGGTGATTCACTGCTGCGGAAGCGGTAGGAGCCTTAACCATCACCCAGAAGAAGAACCACATGATCCACTTTTTTTGATTGGGCAAGAGGAAGCAGTTCAGTAATGGGCGCAGTATACACAGAAAAAACATAATGTAGGGTTTCCAAATTTCGGAAAAGCGGCTAACGATGGCCGCTTTTTTTAATATCCGTATAAATATTGACATTATCTTTCAGTATGCTAGTATGCCCATACAAGGTTCAATCGAGGACTTGTAGAAAACTTTGCTCAATCCGCGTTTCTCCTTCTTTTTTCGAAACATTCGTCCAAAGAAGAATATACGCGCGATATTAGCGAAGAGTTGTAAATTAAAGAATCTTCTCCCATGAGAAGATTCTGGGTGTGAAATACGTGAAGTTTGAATTTCAGATATAATCATTTATGGCAAAAACATCAGTAATCGCTCGCTCGCAAAAAAAACCGAAATTCAGTTCGCGCATTGTTCGTCGTTGTTTCAAATGCGGTCGTCGACACGGCTATATGAGTGATTTCGATCTTTGTCGTATTTGTTTTCGTGAACTTGCCAACGAGGGCAAAATTCCCGGCATTAAGAAGTCTTCCTGGTAATCCTTTTATTTTATGCACGATCCTATTGCAGACATGTTGATTAATATTAAGAATGCGGGCAATGCCGGTAAGGCATTTGCACTCATCCCTTTTTCTAAAATGAAAGAGTCGATTGCTGTGGTGCTTTTCAAGCAAGGGTACATTACGTCGTATGCAAAGAAAGGTAAAAAGATTGCAAAGACGCTCGAGGTAGGCATTGCTTACGAAGGAAAGAAACCACTCATTGTGAACGTAGCGCGTGTTTCAAAGCCATCACGTCGTTCTTATGTAAAAGCAGCTGAGCTTCGTCCTGTTCGCAATGGTTACGGACTCATGGTGCTTTCAACACCAAAGGGTATTATGACGGGCGATGAGGCGCGACGCGCGCAGGTCGGCGGTGAGGCTCTCTTTAAGATTTGGTAATTTATAATATATGTCAAGAATCGGTAAAAAAGGCGTAAATATCCCCACAGGAACCACAGTCACCAAAAGTGGCACGGTTATTACTGTGAAAGGTCCAAAAGGTGAGCTCATTCGCAGCTTCCCCGGACCTATTGAAATCACTATTGAGGGCGATGCAATTTCTTTTGCACCAAAAAACAACGCCAAAGAAGCGAAAGCTCTCTGGGGTACCTACGCTTCACATGTGGCAAACATGGTTGCTGGCGTGAATAAGCCTTTTGAAAAGAAGCTTATCATCGAAGGTGTGGGATACAAAGTTGAACAACAGGGCACGACATTGGTCTTCAGTCTTGGGTTTTCACACAAAGTTCCTATGATCCCTCCTGGAGATGTGAAAGCTGTTGTTGAAAAAAACACCATCACGTTGAGTTCCATCAACAAAGAGTCTGTTGGGCAGTTTGCTGCAGAGATTCGTGCCAACAAGAAACCGGAACCTTACAAAGGTAAAGGTATCCGCTATTCCGGCGAGGTCGTTCGCAGAAAGCAAGGCAAGAAGTCTGCATAATTTATTATATTTATATGACTATTACGACAAAATACACCAATCGCGTTCGTCGCCATCGCCGTATTCGTGCGAAAGTGAAAGGAGATGCTACTCGTCCTCGTTTGGCAATATTCAAATCAAATCGCTATATCTATGCGCAGATTATTGACGACGTAAAACGCGTTACTCTTGCGTCGGTGAGTGATATGGGAACCAAAGGTAAAACAAAGACCGAGAGCGCTGCGCTCTCTGGAGTTGCTCTCGCAAAGGCTGCTCTTGCGAAAGGGGTAACCAAGGTTTCCTTCGATCGCGGTGGATTTGTTTACACAGGGCGCATTCGTGCGTTTGCAGAAAGTGCTCGCGCTGAGGGTCTCACATTCTAATATTTTTTATGACTGAAAACACAACACAACAAAATACCGAAACAACCACACCAGTCGCTATTCCTGTAGCGGCAAAGACGGCAGGTAAAGTTTTTGAAAAAAATAGCTTTTCGCGCGGAGGTGGTTCGCGCGGACCATCCCGGGGAGGTCCGGGGGGTGCTCGTGGTGGTGCTGGCGGTGGACGCGGTGGGTCGGGTGGTCCTCGCAAGGGTGGTTCTTCACGCGGTGGGTTTGAACGCGCACGTCCGGAGTTTGATAACAAAATGATTCAAATTCGTCGCGTTACTCGTGTGGTTGCCGGTGGTCGTCGTTTTGCATTTTCTGTAGCGATGGTTGCGGGGGATCGTAAAGGGAAAGTGGGTGTAGGTATCGGCAAGGCTGCAGATACAGCAACTGCTATTGAAAAGGCGATGAAGAATGCAAAGAAGAACATGATCAAAGTTACGCTCTCAAAAGAGATGATGATTCCTCATCATGTTGAGGCAAAATTATCAAGCGCATCTGTCATGATTATGCCCGCCCCAGGTCGTGGTATGGTTGCCGGAAGTTCTGTGCGCAATGTTCTTGAACTTGCGGGAATTAAAAACGTACGCGCAAAGATTCTTTCTGGGTCGAAAAACAAACTCAACAATGCTCGCGCTGCGGTCATGGCGCTCAGTACGCTCCGCACAAAAAAGGTGCGCAGAGTGGCAACAGAGTAAGCATGTTTCTTAAGTAATGAAAACGATTATGCAGTTACACGAATTAAAACCAAAGACACCAAGAAAAATGAGGAAGGTTGTTGGCCGTGGCGGCAAGCGCGGTAAGACGGCTGGTCGTGGAACAAAAGGGCAGAAAGCTCGCGCAGGACACCGTATTCGTCCTATGATTCGCGATATGATCAAAAAGCTCCCTAAGCGTCGCGGTGAGGGAACTTCACGCAATCGTTTTAAAACTCCTGCACTCAATTTTGTTGTTTTGAATATCCACGTACTTAACGATGTGTTTATGGAAGGGGGTCCAGTAACTCCAAAAATTCTCCTTGAGAAAGGTCTCATTGAAAAGAAAGGAAGCCAGATGCCTACGGTAAAGATTCTCGGTACGGGAACACTCGACAAAAAGCTCAACGTTCTCGGATGCCTTTATTCGACGGGCGCGAAAACGGCAATTGAGAAAGCGGGCGGAACGATTAAATAACGATAGGGCGACTCAATCAGTATAGATGAGGTGACACGGTCAAAAACATTCTTATGGAAACACTCATGCACAAATTGAAGTTAATGATAGGAGACGCAACCCTCCGTCGCCGTATCATTTTTGTATTTATTGCTCTTGCTATTTTCCGAGTACTTGCAACGATTCCAATTCCTGCGGCTGCAGGTCAGAATCTCGGCGCTCTTATGGCGAGTGATCCCGCTCTCGGCTTCCTAAACCTCCTTACTGGTGGCGGGCTTTCTGCTGTTTCTATTGTAATGCTTGGTGTTGGTCCTTATATTACTGCGTCGATTATCATGCAACTCATGACGATGACCATGCCAAAGCTTAAGGCAATGTATCACGAGGAAGGAGAGCTTGGTCGCCGCAAATTTACACAATATTCTCGTCTTCTGACGATTCCGCTCGCTCTTATGCAAGGATACGGACTCATTTTGTATCTCGGAAAACAGGGGATTTTAACCAGTCTTTCGCCATTTGAAATGCTCACTAATGTACTCGTTGTTTCTGCCGGCTCAATGCTTCTTATGTGGATTGGCGAGCTTATTTCAGAATTCGGTATCGGTAATGGTGTTTCACTCATTATTTTTGCCGGAATCGTAGCAAGTCTTCCTACTACAATAAGCGGACTTATTTTTACATTCGAGGCAGCACAGGCGCCACTTTACCTTGCAGTTGTTGGTGCGACCGTCTTGACCATCTTGGCAGTTGTCTTTATGACCGAGGCGGAGCGTCCAGTGCCTATAACCTACGCTAAACAGGTTCGCGGTACGCGCACGTATGGTGGTGGCGAAACTTACCTCCCTCTCCGTGTGAATCAGGCAGGCGTTATTCCTATCATTTTCGCGCTTTCTATTTTGGTCTTTCCTCAGATTCTTGCCAATGCTTTTGCAGCGTCGGGGAATGCCATGGTGCAGTCTGTTGCGTTGTTTATTCAAAAAGCACTTACCAACAACTGGGTGAATGGATTCTTGTATTTCGGTCTCGTTTTCCTCTTTACGTATTTTTACACAGCTGTTACCTTTGATCCTGAATCAATCTCAAACAATCTCCAGAAGAACGGCGCATTTATTCCCGGTATTCGCCCTGGCAAACAGACAGCTGAGTACCTTGCAAAGATTTTGACCCGCATCACGCTCGTGGGCGCAGTATTCCTTGGTGCTATTGCAGTGTTGCCACTCATTATGTCTGCGGTTACTGGGTTTGCAAGTCTTGCCATTGGCGGAACGGCGCTTCTCATTGTTGTTTCTGTTGTTCTTGATCTTGTGAAAAAAGTAGAGGCGCAGATCTCGATGAGGGAATATTAGAGTCCGCTCGGCACCGTCCTTTTTGGCAACGCTTTGTTTTTGGTCCATTCCCTGTTACACTTTCGGCATGGAGCTTCAAACAATCATTTTCATCGGGCGTTCGGGGTCGGGCAAGGGGACACAGCTGGGACTTCTTAAGACATTTCTCGATGAGATAACTCCGGGAGTACCTGTTCTTGCTATGGAGACGGGGAAGTATTTCCGAGAGTATATTGGCAAGGAGGGATATACATGGAGCCGGTCGCGAGCACTCAATAGTGCAGGGGAGCGCCAGCCGGAGTTTCTTGCCGTGTGGGTATGGGCTTCGGTATTCATTGAAAAATTTCAGGGAAACGAGCATCTTATGTTTGATGGTACACCGCGTTCGCTTACTGAAGCACAAATGCTACATACTTTGTTTCCGTTTTACGGGCGCACAAAACCAACTGTTGTTTTTTTGAATACGTCGCGGGGGTGGGTTGAGGAACGACTTCGGAGTCGCGGAAGATCTGACGATGTGGTTCCGGGAGTCATCGACCGCAAGCTTTCGTGGTATGAAAAAGATGTGGTTCCTGCAATTGAGTTTTATCGCTCGGCACCTGAATATCGTTTCCTTGATATTAACGGGGAGCAGGCGCCAGAAGTGGTGCATGAAGATATTTTGAAAGGACTTGGACTTAAATAATTGCATTATTATGGCAAAAAAGGGGATGATAAAAACAGCAGAGGAGATTGCGATTATTCGCGAAGGCGGCAGGCGACTGGCGACCGTGCTTCTTGCTGTTAGAGATATTGTAAAACCGGGGGTGACTACGCGTGAGCTCGATGCGCTCGCAGAGAAACTTATCCGCGCGAACGGTGATGAACCAGCATTTTTGAACTACACCCCCGAGGGTGCACGTCGCCCGTATCCGGGGACTCTTTGTGTTTCGGTGAACAACGAAGCAGTGCATGGTATTGGAGGTGACCGTGTTTTGCATGAAGGAGATATTGTGGGGATTGACCTTGGCGTGATTCACAAAGGACTTTTTAGCGATGCGGCAATGACCGTGCCAGTCGGGGTGGTGGACGAGGGTGCAAAAAAATTGATTGCGGTGACCGAGGCTGCTCTTGCGGTGGGGATTGATGCGGCACGTGCGGGAAGCACAACGGGGGATATTGGTTATGCGATTGAAGCCTATGTAAAAAAAGCGGGATTTGTGGTGGTGGAAGAGTTGGGTGGGCATGGCGTCGGCTATCACCAGCACGAGGATCCGCATGTTTCAAACTACGGCGACCGCGGACGCGGCACACGCCTGAAGGCGGGCATGGTTCTTGCCCTTGAGCCAATCGTAAACGAAGGTACACGCTTCGTGAAGCTCCTTTCTGACGACTATACGTACGCTACGCGCGATGGCAAGCGGAGTGGCCACTTTGAGCACACTATTGTCATTACCGAAACCGGCCCCGCCGAGATTTTGACGAGGGTGTGATATACTTTAAATAATATGTATGAAGAAACAGCACCAAAAGCGATACATGATTTGCTTGGAGGTGAGGCGCCTGATTTCATAGTGAAATCAAAACGAGCTTTTCCATCAAAGAAATCTTTTTATGAGCTGGGGTTCGGAACATTTTGGCTTGGATTTACAAGTATTTTTGTATATGCGTTCCTCGGTCCTGTCTTATTGGGGAAGGAAGTTCATTTTACCGCAAATGGGGTTGCTACAGTCGCAGGGCCTGATAATTTGGGTCCACTTATATTTCCTATTCTTATTATTGGACTTTTTGTCTTAGTGGGGGTAGGTATTGTGGGGCATGGGTTGTATTTGTTGCGCGCAAAAGGTGCTTGGTATGCAGGTACTGCTAAAAAATTAGTAATATACAAAAAAAATAAAAACAGGACGATAAGTTGGGAGCAATTTGCCGGTGACGTGGAAATGGTGGGTGACTCGTCGAAAGGTGGTATTGCCTTGCAGATGAGGACGGGAGCGATGGTAAATCAGGGTAAAAGTGGAAGTCGGTACGTTCCTGATACTCTATATATAGTGAGTATCAAAAATGCGTCACAAGTCGCTCAAACGCTTCGTAAGAGGATTGAGGAAAATGCCCCAACTCTGCCGAAAGCGACCTGATGTTCTAAGTGTGCTATAATTTCTACAAATGGCATTATTTGGATGTAAACTTGAGGGGGTGGGATGGGCGCGGCCGACGGCCGCGCCCCTTGAAAGTGCAAAATTCTCGACACCGCACGAGGAGATTGCGTTTTTACGCGCACAAGTGGCAGAGCGTGAACGCGAGCTTGTTGTGCAAGGAAAAACACCCGAGCGCGCACAGGTGGCACACGAGCAGGTTGCAACCTACCGCACAAAAGCTCCGGAAGTGGTGCTTGCTCCAAGCTATCAAATCAAAGCGCACGAAATTGAGGAAAAAATTCTCAATATGGGCAAGGATCACGAGGGGATGGTCGATGAACTTCTGCGCGCAATGATGGAGCGCGGTGTTAAAAATGCGCTCGCTGTTTTGGAAAAAATGAACAATCCGCATGTCGAGGACGACTTTCATCGTTTTTTGGTGCAGTTTATTACTGAAGATGATGCGGTTCCGGGGGTGGCGAAAGAGCGCGTACTTTTCCGCGCACTCCGTATGCGACTCTATGAGGTTACGCTTCCGCCAATCACTCCAAGTGGGGAAGAGCGAAAATGGAACGACCTCGTAACCGGCATGGAGCAGTTTTATGCTGGTATGCTCTCTGTGGAAAACATGGCGGGACCTCTTGAGGTGAAAAATTATTTCACACTCGAGCTTGCACTTTCAAATTTTTCCAGTGATTTGGTATTTTATGCTTCGGTGCCTGCCGAACACTCGGACCTTTTTGAAAAACAAGTCCTTGCAGTATATCCTGATGCGAAGCTTCGTGAACATAAAGAAGATTACAATCCGTTTAATGAAAAAGGTTCAACTCTCATTTCTGTGGCAAAACCAAGTGGGAGCCCTGTCTTTGCGATGAAGACATTCGAAACTTTTCCTCAAGACCCATTGACGGTGCTTTTGGGTGCATTTAGTAAAATGAAGCATGAGGGTGAAGGAGCATCGGTTCAATTTGTGGTTGTTCCACGAGGAAGGGTTTTTAATGAAAGCTATAAAGATATTCGCGAAGAGATCAAAAAAGGCACACCGGTAAAAAAGGCGCTTGAGCATGCAGTGCTTCGCTTTGCAAATGAGTTTGCGGGAGTAGCAAAAGAGATTATCTTTGGTTTTAAAAAGAAAGAAGCGGATGAGATCGACCAAGCGGTGCTCGACAGCATTTCGGAAAAAATTGCTTCGCCAATTGTTGATACTAATATTCGTATTGTGGTTTCTGCAGTAACGGAAGACCGTGCGCAGGCGATGCTCACGGAGATAGAGGCAGCATTCAATCAGTTTGGAAAACCTCAAGCAAACGGAGTTTCATGGAAACGACAAAAAGGCGAGAACCTTTTGCGTTCAGCACATGAGTTTTCATTCCGCACTTTTTCCGATGATGAGAGCTTCCCTCTTAACTTGAAAGAGCTTACCACGATGTTTCATTTTCCGGTTACCAGTGTGTCCGCCCCAGAGCTTAAAGAGGCGAAAGCGGGAGTCGCTCCGGCTCCGCAAAACACATCTGCCGACGGTGTTGTTCTTGGGGTCAATAATTATCACGGAAAAGAAACTCTGGTGCGCATGGGGCGCGAGGATCGTGTACGACATTTTTATGTTATTGGCCAGACGGGAACCGGCAAGACATCGATTTTGAAAAATATGATTGTGCAGGATATTCGAAACGGCGAAGGGGTGTGTTTCATTGACCCGCATGGTTCAGACGTACAAGATATTCTTTCGCTCATTCCTCCCGAGCGTGCAAACGACGTCATCTATTTTGATCCGGCTCACACCGAGCATCCCATGGGACTCAACATGCTCGAATACGATGAGCGCTTTCCTGAACAAAAAACATTTGTCGTCAATGAAATGATGAATATTTTCAATCAGTTGTTCGACATGAAGACGGGCGGGGGTCCGATGTTTGAGCAATACTTTAGAAATGCGGCGGCGCTCGTGATGGAAGACACGGCATCCGGTAGCACGCTTTTGGAAATCACCCGCGTCCTTGCCGACAAAACATTTCGTGACATGAAGCTCGCAAAGTGCAAGAATCCGATTATCTTACAGTTTTGGACGAGCGCAGAAAAAACAACGGGCGACCAAGGGCTTGCAAACTTCGTGCCGTACATCTCCAGCAAATTCGACAATTTTATTTCCAATGACATCATGCGTCCGATTGTGCTTCAGCAAAAGTCAGCATTCAATTTTCGACAGATTATGGACGAGAAAAAGATTTTGCTCGTCAACTTGTCCAAAGGGCGTTTGGGGGACATCAATGCAAATTTGATTGGTCTGGTGCTTGTGGGGAAGATTACCATGGCGGCGCTCTCGCGGGTGGATATGTTTGGTTCCGCACAAAAACCCAACGATTTTTATCTTTATATCGATGAATTTCAAAATGTTACCACACCATCGATTGCCACCATTCTTTCTGAAGCGCGCAAGTATCGTCTGTCGCTCAATATTGCGCACCAATACATTGCGCAACTTTCCGACGAAATTAAAAATGCCGTGTTTGGCAACGTGGGATCCATGGCGGCGTTTCGTGTTGGTCCTGATGATGCAAAATATCTTGAGAGTAAGTTCGCACCAACATTCAGTGCGCAGGATATCACGAAACTCGACAATTACAACGCATATCTAAATCTCCTCATAAACGGCGAACCAACTAAGTCGTTTAATATTGCGACGCTCCCTCCTGAAAAAGGGGATGCAGAACGTGCAACAAAACTCAAAGAACTTTCATATCTCAAGTACGGCGCTCCTCGTGAGGTGGTTGAGTCCGAAATCCTCGCACGGTTTAAGGGTGGGAAGTAACTTCGCGTTTCTTCCAAATGCCCTTGGAAGAAACGGAGTAAGATTATACAAACAGATTGTTTTTTTTTGTAAAAAATGGTACCTTTAAAGAAAGTGACTATTTCTTAAATTTATGGAGATACAAACAAAATTAAATGGTTGGAGGAAGAAAGTTGTTATTGCTTTGACAATACTTGCTTTTTTGCCAGTTGCGAAGGCTTTATTCTGGGCTGTTGTGGATGTGTTGAAAGGTGATGAATTCCCATATTTCTATTTTCATTGGTCTTTATTGGTGTTCCCTCTTCTTTTTGTACTTCCTTTTATTGTGGCTACAATCAAGGGATCAATGCGTGGCTTGCAAACGGCGCTGGTTACAGGGATTTTTGTTGTTACTTTTTTTTATTTTTTAGTGATTGCTCCTGGTGGAGCTGGTTTTGAAGGGCTTCTGATTATACCACTCGGTCTTTATTACGCGATTCTTTCTCTGATATTTGGTATCTATTATTTGATTGTTCAGAAGAAAATATTCTCAAGAATAAATACAAATGAAACAATAAATCGTCTTAGTCCAGATTTCCCAAGCACTCAAGTGAGTGTAATCAAAAATCCGGAAGCCCGCAAGTATTGGATTGCCGTGATCGCAATGGGAGTGGTTCTCATAATAGGGATTATTCTCTTTCTTTTTAGTGGAGATGAAAAAAGATACCTCTTCCCATCCTTAATTGGATTTCTTGCAACTATCACTCTTGCGTTTTATATTGAGTCTAAGGTTATGGAGGGCTGGAGAGCATTAGTATACAAAATACCCATTTTTCTTCTCGTTTTTTTTATTATCGCAGGATGGTTTCCTTCAGTAGTAAGTATGGTAGGTGTAGTGATATTCACGGGAGCCTGCTTAATTCTTGGGATAAATTTTTATAAAAAATCTGAGAAAGCAGAAGAGGGGAAAATGCTCAAGCTTAAAATCATCGCATACCTCTTATTTACTTTTTTTGCGTTTGTGGTCTCTATGTTTTTTGGGATATATTTTTTTGGTTAATTTGAAACCCCGTGGCCTATGCCACGGGGTTTCCTTGCGGGAAAGTTCTTTCCCAGTAGCATCCCTTCCCTTGAGTAAGGGCACAGACCCTTGACAGAAACCATCCAAAGTATATACTTTTGGTATGAAGACAGCAATGATTAATATAAAGACGGACAAGAAGGTTAAAGAGGAGGCGCAAAAGCTTGCTGCGGAACTCGGCTTTTCTTTGTCTGCGCTTGTGACCGCCTCACTCAAGCAATTTGTCCGAACGCGTGAAGTGCAGTTTTCGGCATTGCCTCGTATGACACCATATCTTGAAGGGGTAATTAAACAGGTGGAAAAAGACATCAAGGCAAACAAAAATATTTCTCCAGCGTTCACGAATGCACGAGAAGCGTCTGCTTATTTGCGAAAACTCGCATAGAATCACATGAAAGTATTTTTTCATAAATATTTTCGTAAGCGATTCGTGAAATTTCCTGAGAAGATACAGAATAAGTTTGATATTCAGTTAGAACTTTTTTACAAAAATATTTACGATGAAAGACTGAGTAATCACGAATTGCACGGGAAGTATATGAACTGCAGAAGTATAAATGTGACGGGAGATATTCGCGCGGTCTATCGAAAGGTAGGCACAACAACTGACGACGTACTATTTATAGATATTGGCACACATGCCGAGCTGTATTCGTGATTACATAGGTCTAGCCTATGGGGCTAAAAAATGAAATAGCGTGTTACCGTGTTCGTGTGGGTGATATACGAATTATCTATATAAAAGAAGAAAAGATACAGATTATTTCTATCGAAAAGCGAAGTGATACTACGTGTTGAGTTGGAGGGCTGAATTTGCTCGACAGGGCGCTCCGTGCTAGTATAAACCAATCTTATTCAGTAATTTTTTTAATATTATGGCACATCCAAAAGAAGAACAAGCGCTTATTATTGTAAAGCCAGACGCTATCCAGCGGGGACTTCTGGGCGAGATTGTGGCACGTTTTGAGCGCAAAGGTCTCAAGATTGTGGGTATGAAGATGATTACGCTCGAAGACGCACTCCTCGAAGCTCACTATGCGCACATTGCGGACAAGCCTTTTTTTGCCGGAATCAAGGCGTTTATGAAAGCATCGCCGGTTGTGGTGATGGTGCTTTCGGGAATCAACGCGGTTTCAGCTACGCGTATTTTGGTTGGACCAACGAAAGGCTTTGATGCTGATGCCGGAAGTATTCGCGGCGATTTGTCGCTCTCGATTCAGTCAAACGTGGTTCATTCTTCGGATTCTGTTGAGTCGGGGAAAGCAGAAGTAAAAAGATTTTTTGCTGATGAAGAACTTTTTGATTACAAGAAAAATAATTTTGATTACGTGTACGCGGACGAAGCTTTTTAAGCTCGCGGGATTCGAAGTTTTCTTCACAAAAACCTTGCATCACGCAAGGTTTTTGTTTTGTAATAAAAAATCAACATTGCAAAAGATTTTGGGGAGGCATATACTTGAAATAGGGTTATTTGAGGTATTGACTCCTAAGTTATTGGCAAGGGAGCCTTACATCATCATGCGCCGTGGTGCATGATTGCGGGCACCCACCTAGTTATTACTAGGGCCAATGCCTTCGAATGACCCTCGAAAAAAACCCCTGCGCCCCTGCGCAGGGGTTTTTTCAATAATGTTTTTCCATAAAACAAAAATAGCGTCGCGGTGCCGAACGCGCTATACTAAGGGTACTTTTATGCAATTACGGACATTTCCTGCGAGTTTGGCGGTGCTGGTGGTCGCAATTGCGGTTGTGAATTTTTTTGCACACACATATTATTGGTATCGTTTGTTTTTTTGGTTTGATATGATGATGCATTTTGCGGGCGGAGCATGGCTTTCTGGGGTGGCGATTTGGTGGCAGGGGAGAAAACTTGCACCTGAAACCGTTGTAACATTCAAGACGCTGGTTTTGGTTGGGGTGGGTACCGCGCTCGCTATCGGTGTTTTGTGGGAGGGGTACGAGGTAATCGTTGGGGTTGTTGTTGAGGGGCGCGTGAATGCACTTGCCGACACCCTGAGCGATATTTTCTTTGACACGCTCGGTGCTGTTTTGGTTGTGGCAATGGTGGTACGGAAACATTTAGTGCTATAATGTATTCATTATGATGAAACTTGGATTTTATGGAGCGGCAGGCGAAGTAACAGGGTCAAACCATACGCTCGAGGGTGCAGGAACAAAGATTATGATTGATTGCGGGTTCTTTCAAGGGGTGAAGGTTTGCGATGATAAAAACAATGACCCGTTTGCATATGACCCATCGACGATCGAGGCTCTCTTTGTAACCCATGCGCACCTCGATCATGTAGGCCGTATTCCAAAACTTTTCAATGAAGGGTTCAAGGGAAAAATTTACTCAACTCCACCCACGCGTCAGATTGCGAAACTTATGCTCGAGGACACGGTGCGCATTATTGCGCGCGAGGCAAAAGAAGACAATCATGCGCCACTTTACGACGAAGATGCGGTGCGGCAAGCATTTGAGAATTGGGAAACACTTCCTTATGAAAAAGACATGGTGTTGGGGGATGGGCTTCATGTTCGGTTTCGTGATGCGGGACACATTCTTGGTTCTGCAATGCTCGAAATAACCCACAATGATAAAAAAATGGTATTTTCGGGTGATTTGGGCAACTCTCCGGGGCCACTCATGCACGATACGGCACTTCTTTCAGGAATCAATTATTTGATTATGGAAGCGGTGTACGGAAGTTCTCTTCACGAAGACCATGCAGAACGTACACACATTCTTGAACAGGTCATTGAAGATACGGTGAAACGTGGGGGTGTTTTGATGATTCCTGCATTTTCCATAGAGCGCACACAGGAGCTTCTTGTTGAGTTGAATGATTTGGTAGAGGGTAAAAAAATTCCCGAGATTCCGGTTTTTGTGGATTCGCCACTCGCAATTAAGGTGACTCAAGTGTATCGGGATAATGAGGGGTATCTCAACAAGGGTGCGACAGATGCCATCGCCTCCGGTGATGATATTTTTAAGTTTCCCAAATTGCGCTTTACTGAGCGTTCGGCTGACTCCATCGCGATTAAAAATGTTCCTGCGCCAAAAATTGTTATCGCGGGATCAGGAATGTCGAACGGCGGGCGCATTTTGCATCATGAACGCAATTATTTAAGTGATCCAAAAAACACACTACTCCTCATTGGCTATCAGGCAATAGGGACGATGGGGCGAGCACTTCAAGAGGGGGTTAAGTCGGTCAAAATCATGGGCGATGATGTTTCTGTTAGGGCAAAAATTGTTACCATAAATGGCTATTCCGCACACAAAGACATGAATGCACTCTTGGAGTTTGTGGCGAGCGTGCAAGATTCAATCAAAAAAGTTTTTGTGGTGCACGCGGAGCCGGGAGTCGCGCTCTTTTTTGCCCAGCGTGTGCGTGATTATCTCGCCATTGATACACACATACCAAAAGCGGGGGAAGTAGTGGAGGTTGATTTTTAGCAACAGGCTACAAAAAATAAATGATTGTTTCATTTTGCATTTTGCGGTATAATCACAGGACTTATGGGACCCGATAAACATCAACATTTTAAATTAAAGATCTGCGTTTCAGGCGCGGCGGATACTGCGCACTGCGGTGAGGATGCAATGGAAAAGGCAAAGGAGCTTGGGCGTGAGATTGTGCGCCAAGGGGGTATTTTGGTGACAGGCGCAACGACTGGATTTCCTTTGTGGGCAGCCATGGGGGCAAAAGAAGCGGGGGGAACTTCAATCGGTCTCTCACCTGCTTCAAGCGAAAAAGAACACGTCGAGGTGTACGGACTTCCGCTCGACTATTTGGATATTATCGTCTATACAGGGTTTGGGTATTCGGGACGAAACTTGCTACTTACTCGTGCGTCAGATGGCGTAATTGTGGGATGCGGACGTATTGGAACCATGAATGAATTTACGATTGCATTCGAAGACCATAAACCACTTGGTGTGCTTCGTGGGTCGTGGGACATGGACGAAGTCATTGAGCTGATGTTGGAGAAAAGTCATCGCAAGGAAGAAGGGCTTGTTGCCTTTAATGAAACTCCTAAGGGTGTTGTTTCGGATCTTATCGCACTCATTCAAAAACAAAAAGTTTGTGATATTGGAGAAAAGTGCCCTTTGTATGTATACGAAAACAATGATGGCGTAGGTGGGAAGACAGGGGAGCGGATTATGTAAGTGGAAGAAAGGTTCCACGCAATAAAAAACTCGCTTTTGCGAGTTTTTTATTGCGTGGAAACAAGATTTATGAATGTTGCGAGGTTGTTTTTATCATAGAGCGCGGTCAGTCGAGGGAGCGTTTCTTCGGTGTGCTTTGTGCCGGCGTCCGAGGTGCGTCCGATGCGGTAGCCAGCACGGAGGGTTTCTTCTACTACTGCAGCGTTAAGGGAACCAAAGGGATAAGCAAAAGCGACAACAGGCTTTCCGATTTGTTCCTCGAGTATTTTTTTACTGTCGGCAATCTCTTCGGTGAGTGTGTTGGGGTCAAAAATTTTAGTGAGATAGGGGTGTGTTTTTGAATGTCCTGCAATAGTCATACCTGCAGCGTCCATTTCACGGAGTTCATCCCACGACATAAAGTTCTTATTTTTCATTGCATTGGTGAATACAAAAAATGTTCCCGTGAATCCATATTTTTTGAGTAATGGAAATGCATAAACATACTGATTCCTCCATCCGTCGTCAAAGGTGAGGATGACAGGTTTTGCGGGAAGGGGAATCCCTTGGTCGAAATAGTTCAACATTTCCTTGAAGGAAATGACATGGTAGCCGCTTTCTTTGAGGAAGACAAGTTCTTGTTCAAAGATGTGCGGTTCGGTTGAGTATCGCTTCATTTCGAGAGTTTCTTCGGGAAATGAGGGGCGAATGCTGTGGTACACAATTACGGGAATGGTTATGGTAGTTCCTTTTGCCGGTTTTTCGTAGATGGGGAGAGGTTTTGCAGAGACGTGAGTGGTGAAGCGTTCAAGAAAATTTTCTTTGCCTGTTTGTCCGTATATTTCTTGAATTATAACACCGCTCATCATGAGCGAAAGGTACATAAGTATTGCGCGGTTGCTTTGTTTTGCAAGAAAAAAATTGAACATGATAACGGTATAGTATCACAGGGATGGATGAAGAGCCAAAACATACAACACAAAAGGCGGAGACCGTACGGTCTCCGCCTTTTGTGTTGTATGTTTTGGTTTAGAAGCTATTTTGCTTCGTTCACTACGTTTACAAAAGTTTCAGGGTGAAATTCTGCAAGATTTGCAAGAATTTTTCGATCAATGATGATGTTTTTCTGTTTGAGCGCATTAATGAACTTTGAGTACGAGAAGCCGAGAGGGCGGAGCGCGGCGTTCATTTTTACTGTCCAAAGGCGACGAAAGACGTTCTTTTTGTCACGGCGGTGAGCAAATGCGTATGCGCCGGCATGAGCAATAGCCTCAGTCGCTTGTGCAACTTTGGTGCTGCGTCCAAAGCGGTAGCCCTTCACCTGCGCCAAAACATTTCGGCGGTTCTTTGCTGACATTACTCCTCGTTTTACTCTAGTCATGGTAGTTTATTGTTAAATGGTTAACTCTTACAAAAGTCCTGGCAAAAAGCGCGCTCTCTCCTTCTTGCTCATCGCAAAACTTTGAAGTTTCTTCGCATTAAGCTGTTTTGAGCGTTTTGCGCGAGCGTTAAAGTGGTTTTGTCCCGGAGTGCGACCAAGGATTTTCCCTGAAGTCGTCACTTTGAGGCGCTTGGTAAATGATTTGTTCGTTTTCATATGATAATAATTATTTTTTTGCCGCTCGCTCAATAACAACAGTGAGGCCTTTAGGACTTTTGGTTGGTTCACTAGAAGTTCGATAATCTTCAGAGATAAGAACCAAAAGTCTGTTTAATCGCTCTTTTTTAAATTCAAGGTCGCTGTATTTGGCGCGTCCCGCGAGGAAGAGATCAATCTTCACACGGTGTCCTTCTTTGAGCCAATTGGACGCATTCTTTGCTTTGAGCGCCAAATCGTGTTCCGAAGTACCAATTTTTACCTGCAAGGTCTTGGTTTCAGTAATGTGTGATCGAGACTTTGCTTCTTTTTGTTTTTTGCTCTCTCGATACTGAAATTTACCATAATCCATGATTTTCGCAACCGGCGGCGTTGCATTGGGAGAGATCTCAATAAGGTCAAGCTTGAGTTCTTCTGCCTTTGCGAGTGCCGCAGAAAGTGAAAGTACTCCGTAGTTTTCGCCGTCATCTCCAAGAACGCGAAGCTCTTTTGCTCGAATGAGATGATTAATTTTGATACGGGGAATCAATGGGTGTGGTAGGGGTGTTTTTGGGGAACATCCCTTTAATTAACAACGCCGCAAGACCATTGCGGAGCTGTTGTAGATTATAGGTTATTTTGAAATGAAAGTCAATTGAAAACAGGGAGGGGGCGGGGGGCGGGGGAAAAGGCGGCAAAAGCCGCCTTTTCCCCTGCACCCCTCACCCTCGAACCCTATTCTCCTATTTCTTGTTGATGTGTTGCCAAAGCCATACAGCAGTCAAAACTCCAATAACAATAAGAAGGAGATGGATAGCGGTGCCAAAGAACCAGAAAGTATTGCTTCCGTGTCCCATCATCCCGTAACCACCCCTTGTGTCGTCAGCAAAACCCAAACACGCGCTCGCGACAAGTGGTGCAACCAACACCAACCCAAGAATCCCACCAAATAATGTTTTCATAAAGATATCCTCGTTAAGAAACCTTAATAATGACCTTGGTTTAATTATACACCCAGCGCGAAAAAAGTTATACACAGGGGGAAGGAAGAAGTTTATGGCTTGCGCGTGCTAAAATTAAAGAAAAAATATGGAACAAAATAATACAATGGAAAATGCAGTGCAGCCCTTACCTGAGAGAAGTCATACGCCGCTGATTATTATCATAAGTGTAATTGTGGTGATATCCGCGATTGTGGGTGGATGGTTTTGGAAACAAAAAGTAGTTGCACCATCGTCAGTCAAAGTTGTCGCACCACTTCCGGAAAATACTACGGCAGGACTCGGGACACAAATTTCGGAAAGCGTAGAGAACCCGACTGCTGGAAAAGTGCCGGAAACCAATCCTTTTAATGTGGAGACAAACCCGCTCAAAGGAACTTATCAGAATCCATTTCAATAAAAATACAATGTCATTACTTTACACTTGGTTCCTGAAAAGAGTTGAGAATGTTTTAATTGTTGGAGCTGTTGTTTTTGCGTTTGCTTTGATTGCAACTTCTTTTTCCGTAGTGCACGCACAAGAAGGTGGAGGGATTATTTTTCCAATTGCGGAGTTAGGAAATTGTACAGATAAAGCTTCGTGCAAAAGTTTTTGTGATAAGACAGAAAATTTGACGGTGTGCGTGAAGTTTGCTGAGGACCACAAACTTATCTCAAAAGAAAATGCCCAAAAAGCAAAGAAGCTGGCCGAGATTGGTACAGGTCCCGGTGGTTGCACGGGGCGCGCTTGTGAGACGTATTGCGAAGATGCGGTACATATAGATGAGTGCGTGGCGTTTGCAGAGAAGCACAATATTGCTCCCCCTGATGAGTTGAAAGAAATGAAACAGGTTGTAAAGGCTCTCAAGGGTGGAGCGAAGCTTCCCGGTGGATGCAAGGGGAAAGAATCTTGCCAAACATACTGCGCGGATACTGGGCATGCTGACGAATGCCTCGCCTTCGCCGAAAAAGCGGGATTTATGAAAAAAGAGGAGCTCGAACATGCGCGAAAAGTCTTGCCACTTATGGCGCGCGGAGAAACACCCGGTGGTTGTAAGTCACGCGAGCAATGTGAAGCGTATTGTGAGAGTGGAGATCATACGGCTGAGTGTCTTGCGTTTGCTGAAAAAGCAGGATTCATGAGTTCGAAAGAGCTTGAGATGGCAAAAAAGACTGGAGGCAAAGGTCCGGGTGGTTGCGTGGGTCGGGCATGTCAGAATTTTTGTAACAACCCTGCAAATCAGGATGTGTGCGTTTCTTTTGCGCGTGAACATGGACTTATTGATGAACAGCAAGTGCAGGATATTCAAGAGGGCGCAGGACGTATGCGTATGGGGCTTGAGCATGCACCGGCAGAGGTTAAGGCATGTTTGAAAGAAGCTCTTGGTGAGGACGTGTTGAATAATATTGAAGCAGGGGCACTCACTCCCAGTGCAGATGTTGGTAAGCGTGCACACGAGTGTTTTGAGAAATTTATGCCACAGGGTGGCGAGAGTGGCGGCATGCGTGAAATGAATCGCCCGAGGGGAGATGAGCAAGGAACTACATCGGAGCGTGTTTTGAATCAACGACCTTCAGCACTCCAGGAGATGCCAGAAGAAGTCCGCGTATGTCTTGAAGGAAAGCGGGCGGAGCTTGAAGCAGAAGTAAAACGAGGAGAAGTTATTTCACGCGAAGAAGTAGAGCGTTCAATGCGAGAGTGTATTCCGCAAAATATGATGCAGAGAGGTCAAGGGGATATGCCACAAAGGGACCCTCGAGCAGGTTTTAGTCCTCCAGAGCCGGCACCGCACAGTATTCCCGGGCGACCAATGATGCAAGGTCGTAGAACAGAGGGTGGTGGGTATCCTATGGGGTCGGGAACAGTACCTTCTAACCGCGGAAACATGATGCAAGGAAGTGAAGGAAGAGTGTATCCAATGGGATCAGGGACACCACCTTTTGATGGCAGAAGACCAATGATGCAAGAAGGGGAAGGGAGGGCAGGGGAGACTTTTAATATGCAAAGTATGCCACCTCGTGATCCGAGGACACCAGAAGGTGAACACATGCAAGGAACATATCCTGTCGATAGAGGTTCTCAGTTTACACCTCAGGAGCAAGGGTTTCAGGGGGGAGCTGGAATGATGGAGGGGAGAGTTCCGGAGCCGTTTCATACTGATACGGGTGGCTATGTAGCACCTCCTCTTGTTCAGTAGAGAGTGTTGCAGACATGAGGAAGTAAAAAAAAAGGGGGGGGTGCGCGGAGCGCACCCCCCCCTTTTTTTTTACTTCCTCACCCAAACTGCTATACGCTAGAATTTTGGGTGAGTTTTTTCAATTCCTCACGCGTCACTCTGCGGTCATCCCACGGCACTTCAACATTGTTTTGCATAATCATGGATTGCTCTGCACCCTTGCCGGCAATGATCACAATGTCGCCATCACGCGCAAGCGACAGCGCTTTCCTGATTCCTAAACGTCGGTCTTCGATGGGGAACAAATTCACTCCACGCTTTTTTCCGAATTTCTCGGCAACAGTCGCAATACCTTCAATAATTTCCATAGGGTCGTCGTTATACGGGTCGGCATTGCTTACTACTACAAAGTCAGCAAGAGTGCCAACGAGTTCTCCTATTGCTGCGCGTTTTGTCTTATCCCTACCGCCCCCTTCCGAACCGGTGAGTATGATTATCTTTGCTTGAGGATTACGCATAGCTTGTACGGTCGCCAAAAGATTGGTGATACTTTGTCGCTCGTGTGCATAGTCCACGAGCACAGTGAAAGGTTGTCCTTCGGTGATACACTCCATGCGCCCCGGAATGGTTTTGAGGTCAAGAAGTCCTCGGGCAATTGCATGGTCGCTCACGCCAAAGTGTCGTGAAATAGTGATGCCAGCTAAAGCATTGTGGACATTAAATTTTCCCAAAATACTGAGAGCAAACGGAATATTTCCGACGGAAAAGGTGACACCCTCTTTTGTCTCTTGTATATTTTGCGCAATCACATCGGCTTTGTCAGTGGTACCAAATTCGATTTTTTTGTCGGCGGGGAAGCCGAGGAAATAATCGCTCCATTCGCTGTCCTTGTTTACGACAATTACTTTTTCGATTTCACGACCCGCAATCTTTTTTGGTGAACCAGTGAGTGCCGCAAACAGTTTGCCCTTTGCCATTTTGTAGTTTTCAAAACTTCCTCCATGTGACTGCAAGTGTTCAGGAAACAAGTTGGTGAAGACCGCAATATCGTACGCAATTCCTGCATGGCGGTATTGCTTGAGCCCTTCAGAACTTGTCTCGACAATGCAATGTGTGCACCCTTCGCGCACCATATGCGCCATGAGTTTTTGAATCGTAAATCGCCCCGGCATCGTCATGTGGTAGCTATTGAGTATTTCTTTTTCGCCTATGCGAATATTGGCGGTGGTAATGATACCTGTTTTGTATCCGCCCGCCATAAGGCACGCCCAGATGAAATTGATGGTTGAAGTTTTTCCTTTGGTTCCGGTGACACCAATGACTATCATTTTTCTTGAAGGGAAACCATACAGTAATGCCGCCACCCGCGCGAGAAGATAGTGGTAAAAAAGCAAGGCATCTTCGGGAAGTATTTTTTTAAGTAGTTTTTTCATAAGTGTTTCTCTTAGCTTACTAGATTTTGAAGGAAATGTCTTTGGGGGGGGGTAGTTTGATTTTTGTCTATAGTTTTGAACATTTAAGAGACTTATCCACAAATATAGTAGTGCAAGAGTTGTGGTTTGTGTATAATATGAATAAGTAAAAACTGCCGAAACTTCCACCCAACTGCAGATGGTTTAGTATTCCCGACCATTGGCGGGCCTAGCTCCATTAAGGTGCAATTACGCTCTCCTCCCTTCTACAGTTGAGAGCCTTCAGTTGAGTGGAAGTTTCGGCAGTTTTTTGTTTTTCTACATTAACGCTCTTTTTGAATAGCTTTTCTTTAATGTATCTTCATTGTACCCCTAAATTTTTTTTGAGAAAGGTGGATAACTCAAAAAAATGATACGGAAAAACAAAAGAAGGTGTGTGTAAACCTATGTCTTTTAAAAGTGTTCAATTACAACATCATTTTCGACATCTCTGGAAGTTATGTAGCATAGTGTTACAAAAATTCAATAGAGAATTCAGATGTGTAACGCGTCGAAACGTCCAGACTAAAGATATTTGAGTACGATTATGAAAGATTGCTGTGAAATTGATTCCCTCACGCGAGACGCGCAGGGTTCATCGGTCACGAGTTACTAAGTGTGCTCGCGTGAGTACACGCTGTGCGCACTAAGTACTCTCGACCCCGGCTCGGCTCTCTCGCAAAAGCCTCGAGATGCCTGCGCCTTTCGATTCCCTCCATCTCGCACAAGCGCAAACCGCCCAACTCTTTCAGAGTTGGGCGGTGCGACTTGTGGAGATGGGGGGAATCGAACCCCCGTGCAGACGATGCTCTTGTGGGAATCTACTATGCGTAGAATACTTCATTCCAATTTTCATTGGGTTTAAAGAGTGTATTTTGAAAGTATTCTAAATAACACATTCTCGATACTCTTTGTTTTTTCACTTTGTAGAGTCATTTAAAGTGATGAGCCCTCTTTTTATATCACTCGCAACTCCCTAGAGGGCGTACTGAGTGCGAATGCTGTTTAGGCTACGAGAGCGTAAGCAGGAGCAAAGTCGTTCGCCTTAAAGAAAGGTGAAACAATTGACTTTGCTTTTGCAACGAGGTTGTTTTTTGCAACTAGGTTGGTGCTCGAGGTTTAACGAGATCTCGAGCATTCTCGGCATAGCACCTACAAGAGGGAACCGCCTGTCTAGGCCGATCATCCCCATATATTTTGTTGTCAATTTTCTCTACCGCGTGAGCTTGATGTCGCGCATGACATCGCGTTCATGTTCACGCTTTTTCAAGGTTTCGCGTTTGTCGTGGGCTTTTTTCCCGCGGACAACCGCAATTTCTACCTTAATCTTCTTCCCCTTATTATACACCACTGTGGGGATAATTGTCAAGCCTCTCATGGACTCCTTTGCGGAGAGGGTCGCAATCTCATCTTTGGTGAGGAGGAGTTTGCGGTGACGTATGGGGTCGTAGCCTCTTGCCGTATTGGCTGCCTGATAGGGGCTTATGGTTGCTCCAATGAGAAACGCTTCACCTCCGCGGATGGTCACATGCGCCCCTTCGATGGAGCCCCTTCCTGCGCGGACGGATTTCACTTCAGGTCCAAAAAGCTCTATGCCCGCTTCGTAGCGATCCATGATTTCGTAGTTGAAGTGTGCTTTTTTGTTTTGGATGAGGGACATCAAATGTATTCTAGCAGGGAAACGGCTACTTGACAATTGGTTATTATGCATTATAATTAAAAATAGTATGTTCTTGGTGTAAAAAAATGACAAACTCATAAACCCTCAACGAAACGAGAGAGAAAATGATGGAAAAAATAAAAGAAGTGCTATCTGGGCTCCTTATTAGTTTTTCAGATAATCAGGCATTCCTGTGGTCCATGGTTGTTGCAATGATTATGTTAGCTATTTACATGACCCGCGGAAAGAGTTGGGTGAAGTCACAACGAAAGAAAATTTCGGGAAATGAAAAGATTCGTTACCGTGACGGTGACATGTGTCCCACCTGCGGAGAGTTGTCGATATGCGTTGTTCCTGCTGTCCACGATAAAGATGCACGATTTTTCTTGGGGTTGTCTGGGGATGTTGGTTCTCATGAACCAAACCAAACAATGGCGGCATGGGACCCAGATGGTGTTTTCGGAGATTCGTGTGTGGCCAAGTGTACGAATCCCTTATGCAGCTATGCAAAAGATTTTGTGAAATAAATCTAAAATAATGTTTGTCTAAAAAAATTCGTAAAAGCCCTGCTGATAGTCGGGGCTTTTTTGTTGCTCAAGAAAGACCTTAAGGGTTATTTTTCCCTGTTTTGAGGGAAAATGAAATTTCGTGTATACTAACTCTACTATGGATATTTTTACCAACAAAAAAGAGGGGAAAAAGGACAAAAAAGAGAAGGATCTTGGCGTAAATGCTGGGAAGCGTGAGCAAGGAGGAGAAAAAGGGGAAGGCCTACCTCCTTCAGGGCTTTCTGGTGGTTTTGGCGGAAAAGGGCAAATCTTTTCAAATATTGCGAGTACAATCCTCATTTTTCTTATTATCGCGACACTCTACTCCACGATTGTGGGCAACAAAGCAAAAGTAGAGGAAATTTCAGTTTCGCAAGTTGCACAGGATATCTCAGCAGGACTTGTTAAAAATGTTTCTGTGGAAGGGGAGGCGGTAAACGCAGAGTACCTTGATGGTACAAAAAAGAAATCCAAAAAAGAGTCTGAAGCATCGTTTTCTCAGACGCTGGTAAACTACGGAGTTTCCGCGGAGAAGCTTGCAAAGGTGAATATTGAGGTCAAAAGTGAAAGCGGTTTCGGGTATTGGATGCTGAACTTGCTTCCGTTTTTGTTGCCACTTTTCCTCATCGTATTTTTGTTTTGGTTTTTATCACGACAAGTGAAGGGTGCGGGAATGCAAGCATTTTCATTTGGACAATCCAAGGCGCGCATGATCGACCCCGAGGATGCAGCACAAAAAGTGACGTTTAAAGATGTAGCAGGGGCCAAGGAGGCAAAAGAAGAACTTTCAGAGATTGTGGATTTTTTGCGCAGTCCGAAGAAGTTTTTGGATATCGGGGCGCGCATTCCTAAAGGCGTGCTTCTCATGGGTGCACCGGGGACTGGCAAGACACTTCTTGCACGAGCAGTAGCAGGGGAGGCAGGTGTGCCGTTTTTCCATCTTTCGGGTTCTGAGTTCGTTGAAATGTTTGTGGGCGTTGGTGCTTCGCGGGTTCGCGATCTGTTCAAGATGGCAAAGAAGGCGGCGCCGGCCATTATTTTTATAGATGAAATCGATGCCGTGGGGCGTGTTCGCGGTGGTGGTACCGGTGGTGGAAATGACGAACGCGAACAGACATTGAACCAGATTCTCGTGGAGATGGACGGGTTTGAGCCAACGGAAAAAGTGATCGTGATGGCGGCAACCAATCGCCCTGATGTGCTTGATCCCGCCCTTCTTCGACCGGGTCGCTTTGACCGTCGGGTGACGCTCGAGCTCCCAGACCGTGAAGGGCGTGAGGAAATTTTGGCTATTCACTCCATTAAAAAACCACTTGCAGAAGACGTGAATTTGAAGGTAGTGGCAGAGCGTACTCCGGGGTTCTCGGGAGCGGATTTGTTCTCACTTATGAATGAAGGTGCAATTCTTGCAGCACGAGAAGCACGTACCAAAGTTGCACAGTTTGATTTGATCCGCGCTATTGAAAAAGTAATGTTGGGACCTGAGCGCAAGAGCCATATCCTTTCAAAGCAGGAGAAAAAAATCACAGCATATCACGAGGCGGGGCACGCGTTGGTTGCTTCGGTGTTGCCATACGCAGACCCTGTCCATAAAATTTCTATTATTGCGCGCGGGCATGCGGGCGGGTACACACTTAAGCTTCCCCTTGAGGAACGCCGCCTCCAGTCGAAGAAAGAATTTTTGGATGATATTGCAATGTCGCTCGGTGGATATGTGGCTGAGGAGATGGTGTTTGGAGATATTACGACGGGACCTTCGAATGATTTGCAGGTGGCGACAGCTCTTGCTCGGGACATGGTCACCAAGTACGGCATGTCGGACAAGTTGGGTCCGGTAGCACTCGAAGGAATGGGCGGACGCGCACTTTTTGGACGGGGGATAGACGGTCGTTCGTATTCGGAGGATGTGTCGGCAAAAATCGATGCGGAGGTCTCGTATATTATGAATGAAGGGTTTGCGCGTGCGCGCGAGGCATGTAAAATACATCGCAATGCACTTGATGCTATTGCAAATGAATTGACGGCTCGTGAGTCTTTGGAGCGCGAAGAGTTTGAGAAAATTTTGATTGCGAATGGGATTATGCCAAAGCGGAAAGTGGAGGAGGTGGTGGCATAAAGAAAACACCCTCACGCAAAAGGCGCGGCCGTACGGCCGCGCCTTTTGCGTGAGGGTGTTTTCGGTGCTGTAGTTATGATATAATAAAAATTATGACATTTATTATATTGATAATTCTTGCGGTATTTTTATTCGCGCTTAATAGTCGCGTGGGGAGGTTGGAGGCAATAGTCAAGGAACTTCGAGCGGGAGGAGTGGTGGCACCCGAGCACTCTGTGCCAGTATTTACATCGACGCCAGTTCAAATGCCTGACACTGCTCGTGTCGAGGGACAACCCGCTGCTCCTGTAAGTATGCCAACTTTCCACTCACCACAGGGTGGTGGATTTATGGCATGGGCAAAAGAAGATTGGCTCCTCAAATTAGGAGCGTTTGTGTTGCTTCTTGGTTTTGCTTGGTTCCTCCTCGCTGTTGGTCTTGTGTTGGGTGAACTTGGCAGGGTTACGCTCGGTCTTATTATAGGTGCAGGCATTCTGTTTTTTGGATGGATCCGAATGGCAAAGTTTGTGCGACAGGGGAGTATTTTTTTGGTACTTGGTTCCATAGTAATTATTCTGGCGTCATTTACTGCGACATACGGGTATAATTTGTTTCCGTCAGAAATTTCACTTTTCATCATGTTCATGAGCTCAATGTTTGTGGCGTTGGCGAGTGTTCGATATCGACTTCTGCCGCTCGCCTTTACGAGCTTGATGCTTGCAAGTTTTGCGCCAACACTTCTTCTCACGAGTGTTGTTCCTCAATATGTCGAACTTTTTGTGTATCTTTTTGTGGTTACACTTGGCGTCCTTTGGGTTGTGGCACTTACAGGATGGCGGGTACTGACCCTCGCCGCCCTCGTTACTTTTGTTCTCTACAGCCTCCCTCATTTTGGGCTCTTTTCGGCAGGTGCGCAAGAAGCTGTTCTTCTTTGGTGCGCTTATGCGTTCACCCTTTTGTTCTTTATTGTAAACACTGCCGGCATTTTGAAATCACAGGACAAAGATATTAATTCTGATGTTATTGCTGCAGGGATAAATGGTCTTTTGTTGCTTGCGTGGGTAGTCACTCATGTTGCTTCTGAGTGGAAAACCCTCGTTATTGTAGGATGGATGTTACTTTTTATAGTTGTTGCGTTTGTTGTTTTTTCGATCACGAAACGCAGAGAACCATTTTTTGTGTATGCGGGAGTTGGGGTTGTGATGCTCGCTGCAGCAACTGCAACCACGCTCGATGGTGCCCCTCTCACTATTGCATACATTATAGAAGGCGCTCTTCTTCCTATTGTCGCATACCTTATTACTAGAGATCGCTCTGTTTCAGAGTTGCTATCATTGCTGATGATTGGCCCAGCGCTGCTTTCTTCGGCAAGTATTGTTGTAAATTGGAGTTCGCATATCCCATGGGACCACTTCTTTATTCTTTTTCTAATGTCGGGAGCCCTCCTTATTCTTGGGATATTCTTTATGTTGATCCCTCGCAATGAAAAAGAAACTTCACTGAAAGATATTCCTTCAGTTCATTTGATTGTTGGGTCAGTGTTTGCCTACATACTTATTTGGCTTTCATTCCACGCCATTATGACAGAAACATCCGCCATTATGGTGTCGCTCAGTATTTATTCAGTCATCGGCTTTATTGCGTATGCTTACGGCAACAGAAATGAGCAGAAACTTATTTCTCGCTATGGTACAGTACTCCTTACATTTGTTGCCGGACATCTCATTATCATTGAGTCGTTCAAGGATGGGAATATCCTCATATTCTTCTTGGTAGGGGCTGTCCTTGTAGCAACCGCATTTATTGGCAGAAAAAAGAAATAGATTATCAAAAAAATTCACATAAACATATGAAAAAGATTATTGCCATCGGCGCGATTATTGCAACTATAGGCTTCACGCTCACGTTGAGTGCGGCAGAAGTCCTTAATCAAGGACTTCCTGTTACATCTGCATTTCAACAGTACAAGCAAATAGTTGTGCCGGCAATAAAAGTACCGACCGTTGTTGAAGTTCCGTTTTCTGAAACATTCTTTAATCGTTTTGATTTTGCTGTGCTTGATGTTGGGACCAATGCATTTCAACCATATTTATTTTCTGAGAATGTGCGCCAAGCGCGTACACCAGTTTCTGTGGGTCTTGTGGGGAGTGAAGCAAATAGCGGTTTGCTCGGTGGTTTACTGAGGATGCTTGATGGTGACACGCGCACATTTTCTGAATTTTCATTGCCCGAAAATGGGCAGGGGCAAGTGCGCTTGGTGCTCACCGCGCAAAAGCCGGTTGCGCTCTCAGGCATGTCATTTTTCTTGGATCAATATGTTGCACTTCCAACTTCAGTCGAAGTGCGCGCACGTGTTTCTGGAAAGGAACAGATTGTTCTTGCGCGCAGTACAATGCAGAGCACTCATGTAGTATTTCCCAAAACCACGGCAACAGAATGGATAGTTTCATTTTCGTACGGACAGTTGCTCCGTATTACTGAAATTGCACTCGACGAAGCTGGTGTGGGGATGACCAATGCCCGCACACTTCGTTTCCTTGCACAACCGGACCACAGCTATCGCGTGTATTTTGACGCAGACCGCTCCGTGCCGATGCGGGTAGGGGAAGCAGGAAATCTTTCCTCAGATGTTGGGGTAAAGCGCCTTGCGCCCGTGAGTGCACAGCCAAATTCGGATTACACTCTCGCAGATACTGACAAAGACGGCGTGCCCGACATGCGCGACAACTGTACTTCGGTTGCCAACCCCGACCAAGTGGATGTAGACGGCAACGGACGTGGGGATGTCTGTGATGATTTTGATAAAGATGGCGTGATGAACAATACGGACAATTGCCCTAATAATCCCAATCGATATCAAGAAGATGTAGATGGCGACAAGATTGGCGATGTTTGTGACGGCGTCGAAAGCCGCGTGACTGAGAAATACGCATGGCTACCGTGGGCGGGAATGGGGTTTGCGGGGCTCGTGCTCATCGTCCTTTTTGCAATCACCGCGCGTTCGATGATGAAGAAGGACGTGCCCCCAGCACCGGGACAACAAATGTAGGCATTATGAAAATTTTTCTCTATATCTTGTCGGTGTTATTGCTCATACTGAGTCTTCTCATTGCTTTTGTCGCATTTATCATCCTGATGTTTGGAGGACCAGCAGCACTTGTTCTTCCTGTCATGATAATTATGGGTGTGGTCGCGGCTAGTACGTTTTGGATGATGTGGAAAATTTATAAAACAAATCGTGACCGATTGACCACGCCACCTCAGTCGGATGATTTTCTCTTGCTCAATAGAGCAGAAACTCTTTTCTATATAGGACTGGGAATGATTGTCATGGTTGTTGGGGTTGTAATTGGAGTCTTTCTTGACAACTCGTTTTATTACAAGGCAGAAGATTTCCTAGAGACGATGTTTCCACAAATGGATAGTGGGCTAATTGACTCATTTTTGATATCCATGCCCATCCCGTTTGTCATCGCTGGCTGTTACTTGATGTTTTTCTCCGGATTGAAGCTTCTCAAGTTTCGACGCCCATAAAAAGGATGTCGGTTAATCAAAGATAGTTACGAGATATTCATCAATCTCATTTTGCGTGAGGTCGTAAAAGTTTTTGTTTTCATTGTGGAGTTTGAGGGCAAGGTTTTTCCCCACAAATCTCCAGTGCCAAGGTTCAAAAACATAATAAGCATTCTTTTTTGGGTAAGAAAGTATGAATCCATATTTGTAGGCGTTTTCCGTGAGCCATGCGTAGGCAGGAGTTTTTTCAAACGTAGCCGAGTTGCCCTTGAGTTTGACGGTCGTGAAGTCGACGGTTGTGCCGAGCTGGTGTTCAGAGTACCCTTGGTCTGCCGAGAATTTGTTGGCGCCGGAACCGTAGCTCACCGTGTATGCGGTCTTAAGTTTGTTTTGTGTTTCGAATGAACGATATGCGGAAGCGACGCGGAGGTCGGTTGTTGTGGCGTTTGCATCATCGAGGAGTTTTTGGAGAAACGGCCATACTTCAGTAGCAATAGTTTTTTCTTTTTCAGGTTCGTTCACATAGGTGTCGAGGATTCGTGTGGTGTAGGGTGGAATATAATTTTCGCTCAAGAAGTAAATGCGAGAATATTTCTTGAGGAGTTCACGATTTGTGTTGGCAAGTTTTTTGAGTGTGCCAAGGGTGCCTGACATTGCTTCTACTTGTGCTTGCATGGTAGCTACAATTGCTTGCTTCGCTTGCACGTCTTCTTGGGTTGCTAGTAAAAGTTGTTGCAATGTTTGAATGTTATTTGAAAGGCTTTGTGATGTCGATGCATATTCTTGTTTCGTTGTGGCAAGGTCTGCTTCAAGTGCGATTTTTTTCTGCGTAAGTTGGTAGTTTTGGTAGCCTAAATAGCCCAGACCTCCCAGCGCCGAGAGTGCGAGGAGTGTCGAGAAAATATGCATCGCTTGAGATTTACCGTTGTCCATGGGGGTATTATAGCATATGTATTTGTAGTAATAAAAAAGAAGTGCCCAATAACTGGACACTTCAAAGTGTTTGAATTGTGTGGTAGAGCTCCTTCCATGATTGGGTACGCTTGGCGGTGTTTCCGGCGTCTATGTGTATGTTATAGCCCCACGAGAACAAAAATCGATGGCGCACAATGTCGACGAGGGGCTCTAACTTGTCGAGATCGTCGTCTACATATAGATCAAGCCCTCTTGCGGCGCTTGCTTTACTGTTTTTGGGACCGACACCAACAAAGTCGAGTCTGAGCCCTTGCCCCAAAGACCATTCCTTGGCGATTTTAAGGAAGGTTTTTTCGCGTGAAGTAATAACACATACTGAGTGACCATCGGCAATGAGCCGTGAGATATATTCAAGTGCATCAAGAACGGGTTTCATAAGAAAGCCAACCTCGCGCGTCCCGTAGATAATATTTTGAAGGGCGCGATATTGTTCTGTGGTGAGGTATCCTTCTCCTACCACAATTTCTTTTTTGAATTTCTCAGGAAGTATATCGATCCCGTAGATCTTTTTGGCTATACGATACTTAAGTTCTCCACAATCAGCAATAACACCATCAAAATCAAGGCCTATTTTCATTGATTGTCTCCTCGTTGGAATGAGCTCTATACTACTACGGATAATATCCTAAAAAAGTAGAAAAATCAACTTGTTTTTACGCCAAGGACTCTGGGGATATGGGGGTATTAAAATTCTTTGTCCGCCCACTTGGACTCGAACCAAGGACCGCGGAGATATATCTACGATATCATGACGGCACTCGGACGCTGTAAATAAGAGTACTTATTCACGCGCTCCTCGTTTGTCATGACAAGCTTCGTGCTCTAGCCGACTGAGCTAAAATGTCCACCCACTTGGACTCGAACCAAGGACCGCGGAGATATATCTACGATATCATGACGGC